>Ga0209794_1000026_pt1 | contig 426587 bp, 392 predicted proteins | sample EBPBio232013_DNA_FD_185869 | JGI IMG/M metagenome (GOLD analysis project Ga0209794, IMG submission 185869) | Wastewater treatment Type I Accumulibacter community from EBPR Bioreactor in Madison, WI, USA - Reactor 1_5/23/2013_ DNA (SPAdes)... | ecosystem: Engineered > Bioreactor > EBPR >...
CACCGTGCCGGGCAAGCCGGCGTGCTTCTGGGCGCCCATGGGTGCCTCGTGAAAACATCCGAGATCATCGCCGAGATCGAGATGCTCCTCGCCATGCTCGCCAGCAACACGACGCCGGGCTACGCGATCAGCGTCATCCGGTCCATGATCGATGAGTTGCGCAGCGCGGTCTCAACAACGCAATAGAGACAAGACCTCGGCCCACTGAGCCCGCCCTCCGAAAGGGGGGGGGCTTTTTGTCGTTGATAAGCGGGATCAGGTTGAAATATCGTGCTTGTCCGCCGCCGCTGCGCTGGCACCGCTGGAGCCTCTCGGAGCGATCCTCACCGGAAGATTTACGCGGGCTGCGACCAGGCCCAGCATCGCGGCGTGAGCGCCGACACAGGGCCAGCCGAGGGGCGGATGTCGGGCCTCGTAATCATCCGACGCCAGACCGAGTTCGATTTCTTCCGGCGCCCCATGCTCAGCGGTGACGGCTGCGATGTGGCGGATTACTTCGCCGGCTGCGCGATCGATTTTATTGTAGAGATCCCGCAGCTGTGTGATTGCGCCGGTAGGCGCGGCGTTCCGCCCGGAAGACCAGCTTTTTACTGTATCGATTCTGACGCCGAGAAACTCAGCGGCCTCCCTGTGGGAGAGGCCGCAGCGTTCGGCTATAAGCGAGAAAGTTGTCTTCATTTCATCAGCCGGGCAGAATTTGCCATCGCGGCAGCATAGTGCGCTTCATGCGCTGTCGGCTTGAGAGCTTTACGAATTACACGCATGCAGTCCTGGTATTGATTGGTATTCGCCTCAAGTCGATACCCACCCTCGTCGTCGTCGCCGACCATGAAAAACTGTCCGCTGGTATGGCGTAAGGCACCCTCGGCGCGGACCACCTCGGCATAGGTAAAAATCTTGGTGCTGGTCGTTTTCATATCAGGTCTCCCTACCTCTGGCGGCTGGCCAATCCATCCGCGTCTGATGACCTGAATATACACCATCGGTGTATCGCGTCAACAGCTATTTTTGAGCCGGTCCGCTTTTTATAAAAGCGTTTCTGTGTTCCCGGCTGTTTACGCTGCGTTCCGGGCGCGTTCATGCAATGCGTGAAACGCTGCAACGCTGATTTGTTTGAATAAATTAAAGGGGCGCCGGTTCTACCGTTAAACTATCCCCCAGCGCGGCGGTTTGAACCGCGCAGCCGACCTGCGTTCCACCATGAAGCGATTCCGCGCGTCGGAGGTCTCCTCCTACTCTCACCATGCGTCGCTTGGCAACCCCTTTTATCGGGCTTTGAAAGGAAGGCCGCCTCTCTCTTGCGCGCTCCGGCACAAGGCTTGCTGCCTGCCTTTTACGAACCACGCCGGCAAGGCCGCGCAACGCAGGCATGTGCCATTTCGGGACATTTTCCTTGCTTCGCGCCGCCGTCGCTGGTTGATGGCAGGAAAGCGTTCACCTTATCGGCGGACGCGGCGATGAAGGGAGTGGGATGTGTTGCGCGGCGCCGGTTTTTGTCTTGCGTTTCTGATGCGTCGCCCTGCCGCCTTGGGCAGCATCGTCATCACCCTCTTCGCTTCATCCGGCGCGTTTGCGCAGGCGCTTCCCCGCGCCTCCCATGCAAGCGGTCCCGTACGGTTTTCCGCGCCGGCCTATGCTTATCCGCCGCCGGCACGGCAAACCGCGCTCTACTGGCGCGAGACGCCGCGCGCCCTTGCGCCGGCCTTTCTGGCGCCGGAACGTCGCCTGTTCGCGCTGCCTCAGCCCTCCCGCCGTCTTTCAGCGCCTCTTCCTGCCGCCGCGCGCGCCGTGTCGCCGTCACCGCGCGGACGCCAGATCCTCAGCCATCAGGCCAAGGGGCGCCTGAGCGCGACCGCGACGAATTACTGCGTCCGTCTGTGCGACGGTTATGCCTTCCCGATCGGCGATGCCGCCCGCAACAGCGGCGGCGCGCAGGAAATGGCCTGCCGCAGCGCCTGCCCCGGCGCGCCGACAGCCTTGTTCACCGCGCCGGCAGGCGCCCGCGATTTCAACGACATGTCGCGCGGCGGGCTTCGCTACACCAGCCTGCCGATGGCGTTCCGCTATCGCAAGGAGCGCATCGCCGCCTGCTCGTGCAACGCCGTCGGCGCCACGCAATCCGTCTCGGCGCTCTATTCCGATCCAACCTTGCGCCGCGGCGATCTCGCCATGAGCGCGCGCGGGATGCTCCATTTCGACGGCGGGGTGCGCCTGCCGCATCAACGCGCGCAATTTTCGGATGCCCTTGCACGCCTCACCAACAAGCGCGAGATCGCGCTGGTAAGAGGGATGGAAGCTGCCTCTCTGCGCGACGGGATGTCTTCCGGCGCGACCTCGGCGGTGAAGGCAAGGGTCATCGCGGAAATCCGCCAGAGCGAACAGCGCGCCAGCGCCGAGGCCGCGCGCCAGGCTCCCGGAACCGGCGGCTTCGTCGAACTCACCGGCACGGCAGGGCGCGCAACCACACCGCCGACCGCGCGCCGCCCGGCGGGATTGGTCGCCATGAACTGAAACCGGCGGGTTCCCGACGGCTTCTTTCAAACTAGAATAATTCTAACTTATTGTATTAGAATGTTTTTTTCTTGACGTCCGCTCTTCGCGGACGCAAGAGAGCCTCCATCTGCACCCTGCAGCGCGTGCGGGCCTTGACCCCGCCGCGACCGGAGAGAACCATGACCGACACCCCCCTGAAGACCCTTCTCGCCGCCAGCCTGCTTGCCGGCCTCTCGGCCGCCGCCTCGGCGCAGGAGGTCAATCTCTACACCCATCGCGAGCCGGCGCTGATCAAGCCGCTGCTCGACAAGTTCACCGCCGAGACCGGCGTGAAGGTGAATGTCGTCTTCGCCGCCTCCGGGCTCGCCGAGCGCATCCAGTCCGAGGGGGAGAAGAGCCCGGCAGATCTGCTGCTTTCGGTCGATGTGTCCACGCTCACGCATGCCGCTTCGCTCGGCATCACGCAGCCGATCGTCACGCCGGCGCTTGAGAAGGCGGTTCCGGCGCAGTTTCGCGCCAAGGATGGCCAGTGGGTGGCTGTTTCGGCCCGTGCCCGCGTGATCTATGCCTCGAAGGATCGCGTGAAGGACAATGCCCTGACCTATGAGGATCTTGCGGATCCGCGTTTCAAGGGCAAGCTGTGCACCCGTCCGGGCACCCATGCCTACAATACCGGCCTCGCCGCCGCCGCCATCGCGCATCTCGGCGCGGAAAAGGCCGAAGCCTGGGCGCGCGGCATGCGCGCCAACCTCGCCAAGAAGCCGGCAGGCGGTGATCGCGACGTCGCCAAGGACATCGCGGCAGGCGCCTGCGATATCGGTGTCGGGAACATGTATTATGTCGGCCTCATGCAGAAGGACCCGAACCAGAAGGCCTGGGTCGAGGCGATCAAGGTCATCATGCCGACCTTCAAGGATGGCGCGACGCATATGAACATTTCCGGCCTCGTGCTGACGAAGAACGCGAAGAACAAGGCTGAGGCGATCAAGCTCGCGGAATGGCTCGTCGGCAAGGGCGCGCAGCAGCAATACGCCGCCGACAATTTCGAATATCCCGTCGTTCCGGGCATCGCCGTTGAAGCTTCGATCGCCGGTTTCGGCCAGCCCAAGGCGGACAAGATCCCGCTCGACGACATCGCGAAGAACCGCAAGGCGGCTTCGGAGCTGATGGAGAAGGTGGGCTACGATCTCGGTCCCCAGGGCTGATTCGGCCCCAAGGAGGCTGGCGATATCTTGGCTGCGTCCTCGACCGCAACACTGAAGCAAACCGGAGCCGCGAATGCGCGGCCCCGGTTTCGCGCGTTTCCATGGGTGATTGCCGGCCTTGTGCTGGGAATTTTCGTGGCCGCGCCGGCAGCCGGCTTCCTCAGCCTGATGGCCGGGGGAGCACTCTCCAATGTCCTCGCCTTCTCGCCGATCCAGCTCAACGCGATGCGCGAGATGTCCCTCCTTCTCGCGGGGATCGCCGTGCTGGCGGGCTCGATGGGCCTCATCTCGGCCTGGCTGGTTTCGATCTACGATTTTCCGCTCCGGCGGCTGATCGAGGTCGCGCTGGTCCTTCCCCTCGCCTTTCCGACCTATCTCGCCGCTTTCGTCGCGGTGGACCTGCTGGATTTCTTCGGCCCCGTCCAGAGCCTGTGGCGCTGGCTGATCGGCGCGAAGACGCTCGCCGATTACCGCTTTTTCGAGGTCCGGTCGCTGCCGGGCGCGATCATCGTGCTCTCGCTGGTGCTCTTTCCCTATGTCTATGTGCCCTGCCGTCTGGTTTTCTCGCAAGGCGGGCGCAACGTCATCGACGCCGCCCGGCTTCTCGGCGCGCGCGGGGCAGCCCTTTTCCTCAAAGTCGGCGCGCCGCTCGCCATGCCGGCGATCCTGGCCGGGCTCGTTCTCGCCATGCTCGAAGCGATCAACGATATCGGCGCCACGGAGCATCTGGGCGTATCGAGCTTTTCCGTCGTCATCCGCGACCTCTGGCTCAACCGTTTCGATCTGCCCTCCGCCGCGCGGCTGGCGGGACTTCTGCTGGGAATCGTCGCCTTGCTGGTCGTCGTGGAGGCGCGGCTGGGACGGCGCAAGAGCGCCAGCCCGCGCAATGTCGCGCATCCCCGGCCCATTCGCCTTGGCGGCTGGCAGGCCGTGCTCGCATGCTTCCTCACGGGAATGCCTGTCCTGCTCGGTTTTGTCATTCCCGCGGGTTTTCTGGTCTGGCGGGCCTTCCTTTATGCCGGCCAGCAGGCGGCATGGCAGGAATTCGCGCTGGCGTCCCTTTCCAGCCTCACGCTGGCCACGGGCGTCACCGCCGCGGTCCTCGTGCTGAGCGCGGCTCTGGCGATCGCGATGCGGATCGCGCCGCGCCTTGCCGTTTCGAACCGCATCGCGGCTTTCGGCTACGCCATTCCCGGCACGGTCCTCGTGCTGGCGCTGTTTCCGGTTTTCCGCACACTTGATGACGCGCTGAGCCTTGTGGGATCAGGCGCGGCGATCTCGGGAACCCTTGGCGCGATCATCCTTGCGCTTTGCGTCCGTTTCCTTGGCCTTGGCGCGAGTCAGGCCGGATTCGCGCTGCGGCGCCTGCCCCGCTCGATCGACTGGGTGGCGCGCATCCATGGCATGAACGATCTCAGGCTTGCATTGCGCGTTCACCTGCCCGCCATGATGCCCGGCCTCATGCTCGGCGGCACGCTGATTTTCATCGATGCGGTGAAGGAGCTGCCCGCGACCCTGCTGCTGCGTCCGCTGAATTTCGAGACGCTGGCGACCCGTGCCTATGCACAGGCGAGCGCCGGCGCCTTCGAGCATGCGGCGCTGGATTCGCTGGCGATCCTTGCCCTGAGCGGCATCGCGGCGCTGATGCTGATCCGCAAGCGATAAATCTGGCGACAGGGCATGCACATCACGCCCTTTCATTTGTCATATCGGTTATCTATGAAAGCGGCGGGGAGAATTCCGTTTCACTCCTTGCAGGGGGAACTCAATGGGCAAAGTGTATTCGAGCGCAACTGAAGCGCTCGCCGGCGTGCTCAAGGATGGCATGACCATCATGGCCGGCGGTTTCGGTCTTTGCGGCGTCGCCGAGACGCTGGTCGAGGCGATCAAGGTCTCGGGCGTCAAGGATCTCACCGTCATCTCGAACAATGCCGGTGTAGATGGCGTCCATCTCGGAATCCTGCTGGAGACACGGCAGATCCGCAAGATGATCTCTTCTTACGTTGGCGAGAACAAGATCTTCGCCCAGCAATATCTTTCCGGCGAACTCGAACTGGAATTCAACCCGCAGGGCACCTTGGCCGAGCGCATCCGCGCGGGCGGCGCCGGCATTCCCGCCTTCTACACGGCGACGGGCGTGGGCACGCTGGTCTCCGAAGGCAAGGAAATCCGGGAATTCCCCGATTCCCCGCATTTCGCCGGCCGCAAATACGTGATGGAAACCGGCCTCTGGGCGGATGTCGCGCTCGTCCACGCCTGGAAGGGCGATACCGAGGGCAACCTCATCTACCGGAAGACCGCGCGCAACTTTAACCCGATGATGGCGACCGCCGCCACGGTGACCGTGGCCGAGGTCGAGCATCTCTTCCCCGCGGGCGAACTCGATGCGGACCAGATCCACACCCCCGGCATCTATGTGAAGCGGATCGTGCATGTTCCGAACGCGCCCAAGCGCATCGAGAACCGCACCACCCGCCCCCATCCCAAGCCGAAGCACTAACCGGGAGATCAGACATGGCATGGTCCCGCGAAGAAATGGCCGCCCGCGCCGCGAAGGAACTGAAGGACGGTTTCTACGTCAATCTCGGCATCGGCATCCCGACGCTTGTCTCGAATTTCATCCCGGACGGGATGAGCGTGCAACTCCAGAGCGAGAACGGCATGATGGGCATGGGCCCCTTTCCCTATGAGGGCGAGGAGGATCCAGATCTCATCAATGCCGGCAAGCAGACGGTGACGGAGCTGCCGACCACCTCCTATTTCTCCTCCGCCGATAGTTTCGCGATGATCCGCGGCGGACATATCGACCTCTCCATTCTCGGCGCCATGCAGGTGGCCGAAAACGGCGATCTCGCCAACTGGATGATCCCCGGCAAGATGGTGAAGGGCATGGGCGGCGCGATGGATCTCGTCGCCGGCGTCAAGCGCGTCGTGGTCGTCATGGAGCACGAGGCGAAGGGCGAGTCGAAACTGCTCAAGCGCTGCACCCTGCCGCTCACCGGCGCCGGTGTCGTCGACATGGTGATCACCGATCTCGGCGTCTTCACGCTCGACCGTTCGGGCAAGGCACCGATGAAGCTGATCGAACTCGCCGCCGATGTCACGCTCGACGAGATCAAGGCGAAGACCGATGCCAGCTTCGAGGTCGCCCTGTAAACGGTCTTTCCTGTCGATATCGTCTAGGGAGCCCCGCCATGCCTTTCGGCGGGGCTTTTCGTTTCCACCGCCTTTTTGCTAGAATACCGATCTTGTGACGGGCGGCACGGCGCGGATCGACGCCACCGGCCGCGGCATGAGCCGAAGGCGCGCGAGAACGCGAAGCAAGGATGAAAATGGCCATTCGCCTTCCGCTGCCCGATGGAATCCGCGCGCGCCTGCGCCTCCTTGCGATCGCGGCCTTTGTCCTGTTGCTCGTCATCACGGGAATGGCGGCGGCTTTCATCGTCACGCGCGATTATGACGCGATGGAGCGGCAATTCGTCGCGCGCCTTGAAAAGGCGAGTGGTGGCCGGCTCACCTATGCATCGAGCCGGCGCATCCTCTGGCTCAAGCCCAAGCTTGCCCTGTCCGATATCCGCTTCAGCGACGCGACGGGCAGCTTCGCGCTGAGCGCGGAGCAGGCGATCATCCGCTTTGATCTCGCCGACCTTGCAGATGGCACGATTGACCGGCCGAACCTCACCTTGGTCTCCCCGCATCTGACCGGAGCCTCGCCCCCTCTCCTCGACGCATTCAGCTCTCCTCGCCATCTCGCCGGGCTCGTGAGCGCGGCCAGCGGGCTTTTCGCGACCCAGAGCCAGTTCGCCACCCTGCGTGCCGCCGTTCAGAATGGCACCATGAGCCTTGAAGGCGCCGGTCCCGGCGGGGAAGTGCTGGAACTTTCCGCGATCGATGGCGCGCTCCGCTTCACGGGAAAGACAGGGCGCATCGAGATCGAGGCGAGGGCGGCGGGCGCGCCCCGTCCGCTGGAAATCGCGGTCTCGCTGCCCAGCATCGGCATGCTGCGCGACGGCGCGCCGCGTTCCGCCAGCCTGCAGCTCTCGGCAGGCGAGACGCGCCTGAATTTCGCCGGCACGGCGCGGCTGATGCCAGATCTCTCGCTGAGCGGCAGGCTGGAAATCGCCGCGGACCCGGCTTTCGAAGCAGCGTTCCTCGGGACACTTCCACGCAAACGCGAGAACGCGCGCGACATGCTCCAGCTGAGCGCCGCAACCCTTTTCGACGAGCGCGGCATCAATCTCGAGAATTTACGCATCGCGCGCGGTGGCCGTCAGCTCGTGGGCATTGCCGCCCTGCGCCCCGGCAACGGGCGCTGGGCGCTCTCGGCGACCATCGCGGGCGATCTCGTGGATGGCAGCGCGGCGCAGGCAGCACTCCAGCGCCTTCGCGGCCCCGGCGATGCATGGTCCGAAAAACCGCTTGCGGTCAGTCCCCTGCCCGGAATCGATCTCGACATCCGGCTTTCGACGCAGGAATTCAAGCTCGGCAACGTGCGCTTCTCCAATGTCGCGCTCTCGATCCTGACGCGCCCAGGCCGGACGGAACTGGCCATTATCGACGCACGCTTCGGCGAGGGCATGATCAAGGCGCGCGTTTCGGTCACCGAGGCAGGCGGGATGCAGGAACTGCGCCTGCAGGCAAACGGCGACAAGCTGGATGGCGGGCGCTTCTTCGACCGCGCCCTCGGTTTCAGCCGCATCACCGGCTCGACCACCTTCGCGGTTCAGGCCGAAAGCCGTGGGGCGAGTATCAAGGCGCTCGTCGCCAATCTCGCCGGCTCGGGCGCGCTCGACATCCGCGACGGCGAGCTTGTCGGGATCGACCTTCAGAAATTGCTGGCTCGATCAGGAAGCGATTCGCGCCCCGAGGCTGCCCTTCTCTTCTCCCTGGCGGGTAAAACCCCGTTCGAGGCGATGAGGATCAACGTCGCCATTCGTGGTGGCCAGATTGAGCCAGTGGGAAGCCAATTCCTCTCCGCCAAAGTCTCCGCGGGAATCGAAGGCGCAATCGACCTTGCCGGACGCCAGCACAAAGCCGTGCTGTTCCTGCGCCGCCGCGCGGAGGAAAGCGCCAATCGCGGTGAATTCTTTGCCTTCCGTCTCGAAGGCCCCCTCTTCTCTCCAAGCCTGAAGCCGGATCTCTCGCTCCTCGCCAACCGCTCCTGATCGGTTACGCCGGAGAAACTGCATTCGGCGGACGCTGTCTTCCGTTCCCTCCAGGGCTGCCTATATCCGCCGCTATCGGGCAAGACAAAGACGTCCTGCCAGCAATAGAGCCCGCTCGGGCCACTGGAGAATACAGATGAAAAAACTTCTTCTTGCGGCAGCAGCAGTTGCCGCGCTCACCACCCCTTTGTCCGCCAAGACAAAAGGCGAAGTACTTGTTATTGTCTCTAGCGAGCATCACCTTGATCTTGCAGATGGCAAAAAATATGCAACCGGCTATTACCTCAATGAGCTTGCCGTTCCGGTTCAGAAAATCATCGAGGCTGGTTACACACCGATCTTTGCCAATCCCAAGGGCAATAAACCGTCGATGGATGTGCATTCCAACGACAAGATGTTCTTTGGCGGCGACGACACGAAGCGTGCCAAGACGCTGGCATTTGTTGATTCCCTCCCCGGTCTTGCAAAACCCAAGAGCTTCGAGACCGTTCTCAAGGAAGGAACCGATCGCTATGTCGGGATCTTCCTGCCCGGCGGCCATGCACCGATGCAGGACCTCCTGAAAAGCCAGGACCTTGGCAAGATCCTGAAATCATTCCACGATTCTCAACGCCCCACCGCCCTGATCTGCCATGCGCCGATCGCCCTGCTTTCAACCATGGCTGATCCCGTCGCCTTCCACGAAGCCGCGGCGAAGAATGACACGGCGAGCATGGCCAAACTCGCGGCCAACTGGCCATATGCCGGCTATCGGATGACCGTGTTCGCCACCAGCGAGGAAAAAGCGGTCGAACCCGGACAACTCAAGGGCAAGGTTCGCTTCTATCCGGCCGAGGTGCTGGCCGAAGCAGGAGGGCGCCTTGAAAGCCTTGCCGCCTGGAAGAGCAATGTCGTGCAGGACCGTGAGTTGATCACCGGCCAGCAGCCCTTCTCGGATGACGCTCTGGGCGATCTCTTCGTGAAGGCCCTCGACATTGAAACGGCAAAGCGGAAGTAAGTTCCCGCGGCGATGCGGGGCCTGGTTGCGGGCCCCGCTTTCAGCCAGCCTCGCGCATGGCATGGGCGATGCGCTGGCGCAGGGTCTCTGGATCGGTGAGAACCAGCGCGCCGCGCGTACGATCCAGCAGGCCATCGGCGCTCATCGCGCCGAGTTCGCGCGTGATCTGCTCGCGCCGGCAGCCGACACGGGCACCCAGAACATGGTGGACGGGCGGCGGCGAGACCACGCGGGCCGGAGCGGCATTCGGCCGGGGCACGGAAAGACGGAGCAATTCGGCATAAAGCCGATGGCGGATATCGAGAACGGTATGTTCGAGCAGGCGGTTGTTCAGATCGCGCACGCGCGCCGCCAGCAGCTTCATCACCTTGCCGGAGAGAATACTGGAGGCCGCGAGCATCTCCCGGAAAACGCCGGCGCCGATGACGCAGATTTCCGCCCGCGTCAGCGCCGTGACATTAGCCGAGCGCGGCGTTCCGTCGATGGCGGACAGCTCGCCGAAGAATTCGCCACCGCGCATGTCCGCGAGGATGACCTCCTTGCCGCCCGGCGTGCGGATCTGGATACGGACATCGCCGCTCGCCAGAAAATAGACATCGCTCGACGGGTCCTCGAAATCGACAAGGATCTGTCCTTCCTCGACACGCCGCCACAGGCAGCGCCGATCGAACAGCTTGAGATCGAGATCGATGGCATCCTTGAAGAACGGAATCCCCGCCAGCGACTGCATCGCGCATTCTCCCCTATCGCCGGGCAAAACTAGCGGAGCTTTCGGCGCATGCCTATGCTCAATCGCACAATTCCGGCCCGGCAAAGAGTGGATTTCCGCGCTTTTCTCCCGATTTGCCCACGCCGGTTCACGTCTTGGCATGCTGCGAGAAATTTCAGCGAGAAAATCACACCAAGGGGCTGGACACCGCGCCGTGGTTTTCCTAAAAGCACGGCTCTCGCACCGGTGCTGCTTCGGCCTCCGGCGCCGCCCGGGTAGCTCAGTTGGTAGAGCATGCGACTGAAAATCGCAGTGTCGCTGGTTCGATTCCGGCCCCGGGCACCATTTTCCATAAAATGATCCGATGTTTGTATCGCACCTCGCGTCAGGCTTGTTGCGTACTAGGGTGACGACTCATAAATCCCTGACCCAGATGCGGACGGCGACGAGCTTGAGGGCTGCGGCGTAGTTTTCCGCGAGCTTGCGATATCGGGCGGCGATGTATCTGAACTGTTTGATCCTCGGGTAAAGTCCGAGGACAAACCTTGTTGAAGAAGCGCTCGACGAAATTGCGCGCCTTGTAGAGAGGCATCGAGAAGCAGATCGGATCCTTGCGATTGGCCTTGGGCGGGATATTGGCCCCAGCTTTCTTGGCCGCGACAGCCTCACGCTGGCGTCGTACCGCTTGCCGGCGAGCAGCATGGAGCCGGACACGAGATGTCCTATCAGGTCTTTGGCGCTCGCGGTGCCGCTGGCCTGGCCGGCCATGAGCTTGGTGGTGAGGCCGCAGCTGGAACGGCCCAGACATCGACCGCCCGCCTTTTTGCCGTCCCCCCTGCTGGTGGAGGCGGACAACGGCGGTGTCGATCATCTGGACCTCGCCGTCGTAAGCCATTGTTCCGCCCCACTCGAAATCCGTTTGGTCGTAGCGGCCCATCGCGAAGCTCCCGAAAAGGAGCCTCAATCGCGATTGTCGTCGTGAGGGAATCCCAAGACGCCATTTATGGGTTTACGCCCTAGGAACCAAACATGAAATTCGGCAGCCATGTTGCAATGGCAGGGAAGATCGTCAGGAGAACAACCGCGCCGAGCAGGATAAACCAGTAAGGAATGGCCGCCATTGCCGCGCGCCCGAGAGTGACCTCATTCTTTGTCAGCACGGTAAGGACCGACAAGTTGAGCCCCACAGGTGGCGTGAGTTGCCCGATTTCGATCATGATCGTCACGATGACGCCAAACCAGACCGGATCGAAGCCAAGTTTAAGAATAAGCGGGAACACGATCGGCAGGGTCATGACCATCAGCGACAGGCCGTCGAAGAAACAGCCGAGAAGAAGGTAGATCACGACCACGATCAGCAGGACCTGATACTTGCTGAGCCCACTGCCCAGGCTCGCCTCAAGGATGGCCTGGGGAAGACCGAGGAGACTGGCGGCTTGCGACAGGATGGTCGCGCCAAGCACCACAAGGCCGATTGAGGCAAACAAAAGGGCTGAACGGAAGATACCTTGCATCAGCTTCCGGATCGTCAGATCACCCCAGACGAACGCCATGATCGCCGCGATCACCACGCCGAGGCCGGCGGATTCGGTCGCCGTGGCGTACCCGAAAGCGATTGTGCCCATGATCGCGAGGATCAGCACGATGACCGGCCAGATCCGAACCGTTCCGGCCAGCATGGTCAGAAACGGAACCCTCTCGGCATCGCGCGGATAAAGGGAGGGGTTGCGCAGGCATGCAATGAGGATGAAGAGCATGAACAGCGCAGCAACCATCAGCCCCGGCAGAATGCCCGCGACGAAGAGCTTGCCGATCGAGGTCTCGGTCATCGCGCCGTAGATCAGGAAGGAGAGGCTGGGCGGAATGAGCAGCCCCAGCGTACCGCCGCCGGCCAGCGAACCAACAACCATATCCTTGTTGTAGCCGCGTTTGACCATCTCGGGATAAGCAACCGAACCGACCGCCGCCGCCGTGGACATCGATGAGCCGCTGACCGCACCAAAAAGCGTGCAGACCGCGATATTGGTATGCAGCAACCCTCCGGGAATCCGGGCAAAGATCGGCGTGAAGGCGCTGTAGGCACGCTGGCTGATGCCGCTATGCAGCAGCACTTCGCCCAGCAGGATGAAGAGCGGAATGGCGCTCAAGGTGAAGGAGTTGAACACGTTCCAGGTCGCATCCAGCGCGACCGAGGTCGCGCCGCCGACAAAAAAATGCAGCAGCACCAACCCGGTCAGGCCCAACGCCATGCCCAGAGCGGCCCCTGTGCAGGCCGTCGTCAACAACAGGGAACCGAACACCCCCCAGAACATCTCAGTCCCTTTCGATCTTATTCGCTGGGTTTGGATTCATGGATGGCCGAAGCCTCCCTGCCCGTCAGCACCTGGACAACGATGATCAAACCGCTGAGGCCGAACCCGAGCAGCGGCGTCATCATCCACGGCCAGAGCAGGATGTTCGAAGCCTCGGTCTTGATCATCCTTTTCATCGCGAAGGAAAGCCACGGCAGGGCTTCGCGCAGATACCAGGCGATGAAAGCAAGCATGACCGCGGCAGAGGCGATCGCCAGCAATTTGCGTCCCCCATCCGAGAGATGGGTGGAGAGCACCGTCACCCGCACATGCTCGGATTGGTGCGTCACGATGGGCAGCGCCAGGAAAAGCGAGGCCGACAGGAGCAAGCCTGCGAGTTCCTCGGTGTAGTAGAGGGACGCGCCCACGAAGTACCGCATGACAGTGCTGGCGCAGATCAGCACCACGATGCCGGAAAGCGCCACCGCGGCCAGCACACCCATCAGGCGGGCAAGGGCACCAAGCCCCTGCCCCAGTTTTTCAAGGAACACGCTCATCCTGGCGCCTGTTTCTAGCGCCCAAGCGCTTTGAGCACGCGCTCACGGTACTCCGGTGCCTTGCCGCCGGCTTCCTTCGCCATTTCTGCCCAGACTTCGGACACCGCCGAAAGAAACAGCTTGCGATCCTCCTCGGGGAAATCTCCGAGCCAGGAAACGCCCTTCTTCTTCAGCTCTTCGCGCGCCGCGAGTTCCTTCTTATGGTCTTCGGAATATTCGTTGGTGCGCGCCCAGGTATCGTCACCGGCCTTGCGCAGGGCAGCCTTCTCCGCCTCGCTCAGCTTGTTCCATTTGTCGGTTCCAATTCCGAGAACGTAGGGACCTGCCGCCATCGGGTAGAGGTAGGCGCCATACTTGGCCACTTCGTGCATATTGACGGTGTGCGCATAGAGCGCGGGATAGACCGCGCAATCGACCACACCGGTCTTCATGGCCAGATACATATCCGCCTGCGGAACAATCTGCGCCGCAATGCCGAGGCGACCGAAGGATGCGATCTGATCCTTCGCCCAGACCCGGAGCTTCTTGCCCTTCAGGTCGGCCAGGGTACGGATGGGCTGATCCCGGCAGAATACCGAGGCTTCAAGCATGGGGATCGCAAGATAGCCTGCAGCCGTAATGCCCCATTCCTTGAACTCGGCGGCATAGATATCCTGAACCACCGGCAACGCCTTCTGGAGTTCCTCAATCGAGCCAATCGATCCCTGGATCAAGACGACGGCCAGCGCCGGCGCATCACGGCCGACATAATTGGCCCAGACGAGGCTCATATCGACAGCGCCCTTCGGCAATGTGCGCAGGATATCCGCATCCTTGATGCCGAGCGCGCCGCTGTTGAACAGCTTGACGGTCAACGCGCCGTTGGAATTCTTGGCGACATCCTCCGCAAATTTCATCATTTCCCGTGTTTCAGGGCGGGTTTCCGGCAGCGGATTGTTGAAACGCAACTCTGCGGCCTGAGCGACCGAGAAGGATGCCACTGATGACATGGCAAGCGCCAGGAACGGCGCGGCGAGGTTTCTTGCAAAATTGGTCATGGGCTCCTCCATTTGAAGCGCAAGGGTTATCCCGGCTTATTCCCCTCGGTTGCGTCGTGTCAAATTTCTCCCGGACGTCCGGATCACTCTGCTGAAAGCGCCGTTTTTGCGCTGCAACAGCTCTTCTCGTTCCCAAATTCCGCTCAAGAGCCTAGCAGGAGATCCGTGAGACGAATTATCTTTTTTGAACGCCAGCGGGGAATGGAAGCAAATTGACAGCGCGCTTAGGCAATTGCGCGCAAACTAATATTGATTCTTGCGTTTTCCGCGAAGGCACCACGCCCCGGGCGGGCAAGCGAACGCATTCCCGAGCGCGGACAGGAAAATCCTGAACCGCTATCGCCGAGAGCACAGGCAAATTTGCACGGGATCATCCATCGACGACGATCAGGCTCCGCGGCAGCGTCCAAAGCGGCGTCGCGCCGGCATCGCTGATCGTGAACTGATCTTCGATGATGAAACCGCCAAGCCCGCGGACATACCAGGGCGCTTCAAGCGCGAGAACCATGCCGGGCTCGACAGTTTCCTCCGCCTCTCGCGAGATGAACGGCCATTCCTCCGAAAAGATCGACGCGCCACAGGAATGGCCGACATGCCCGCGGGAGAATCCGGGAAATCCGTGGCGGTGCATCCGTTCATGTAGCGCGGCATGGATCGCCCTCAACGGCGTACCGGGAGCCAGCAAGGCTGCCGCCGCTTCGAATGCATCCAGCAGCGCCTCGTGAACCTTGCGCGTCATGGCATTCGCGCTACCCAGCACCGCTGTTCGCGCGGAATCGGACGAGTAACCGTTGATGACGCACCCGACATCGATCTTGATCACATCGCCCGAACGGGCTGGCCCACCGGGCGCAAAGCCATCCTCGCCGATCGCGATATAGGCCCAGCCTTCGACCGGGCCGAGAGCCCCTTCCCTCGCCGCCGCTTCGAAAGCGGCTTCGCGCCAGATCCCGACAAGTTGCTTTGTTGTATGCCCTGCCCGCAATTCAGCCAGCATCGCGCGGGTACCCGCTTCGGCCGCACGCCCCGCCTGTTCGAGCAGGGCAACCTCTTCCACCTGTTTGAAGGCCCGCATCCGCTCGACAACCCGAGAGCAATCAACGAGCCTCGCCCTCGGCAGAGCTTCGGCGAGCGCAGCGAAATCGGCATGTGGCACGAAGCCGAGTTCGAGGCCGAGCTTTCCTCCGGCACGGTTGCCGAGCGCGGCCACAAGCGCCTGGTTTCCCAGCATCGGATCATAGGTCGCTGGGCGCTTGACCTGATTTGCCGGCGTGATCGTCGCGCCGTCATACCATGCGGTATCCACCCAAATCGGGTGGGTTCGAATGTCCTCTATGCCGGATTGAAGCCGGAACTCCTCGGCTTGAAGATCGCCAACCACGGCTGCCAGCGGCTGTGCGGGATCAGCCGGAACGACAAGCGCGGCGGCACCGGCACGCCGCCAGAAGGTTGCGACACCGGGAAAACTGCCTGTCGCCCATCGCAGGGTTTCGGGCTGCATCAGGACCAGCGCATCCAGGCCGGCATCGGCCATCATCCGGCTTGCGCGGTTGCGGTCAAGAAATCCCTTCAAGTTGGCTCCTGGTCCTTGTACTGGCCCTTTTGGCCCAGATCTCACCACCGATTATCGAATGCAGACTTTGCCCGAGCCATGGTGTTATGCGACGAGTCTGTGATGCTGCAAGCGGCTCGTGACGGATCAAGCGCTCTCGTGGCCGTAAGGCATACTTCACGATGAGCAATCCAATGGATGAATATCTCCTCCCCTTCCTGTCCTGGCGGCGAGAAGTCAGAATACCCCGCCACCATATCAGCCTAGCCCTTGTTGCTCCTGGCCATCATGCCCCGCGCCATCTTGCCCCGAGAAACGGGAACCGGTCGGGCCAAAAAACGTTTCTGCTGCGTTGGACAGAGCCACGAAAAAGGACCACGTGACAGAATGGGCAGGGCACGCAGTTTTTTTTCAAAGGCGGCGCTGGGATTGTTGCTGGGCTTCGTCACGAGAAAAGTCGTGGATCGATTGCCGCCTCGTCGTCAGGTTGGTTGGAACGCCAACGGCCCGGCAGAGATGCCCTTTTCCGGCTGGATGACCATTCTGAGCCGTTTCGTGCGAGAGGTCGCACGAAGCCGTATCCTCATGATCGCCGCCGGGGTAGCATTCTACGCCTTGCTGGCGGTGGTTCCCGGCCTTTCCATCCTGATCTCAGTATACGGACTGGTCGCGGACCCTGCGGGATTCGCCGGAACTTTTGCCACCATCACCGATATCATTCCGGAAGCCGCAGCGAGGATCCTTGCCGACGAAGCCGCACGCCTAGCAGGAACACCGCGCACCACGCTCTCCCTCAGCCTTGTGATCAGCCTTGCGCTCGCCGGCTGGAGTGCGAACAGCGCGACCAAGGGGCTCTTCGACGCCTTCAACGTCATTCATCACGTCGAGGAACGGCGGTCATTCCTGCACCTCACGGCGGTAAGCTTGGCAACGACGCTGTCGGTCGTCGTTTTTTTCGTCACCACAATCATCGTGATCGGTGCCTTGCCCCTTCTCGTAAACCTCGTGCCCATCCCGATCGCCATCGAGAAAACAGCGCTTGTTGTTCGCTGGCCGATCCTCTGGTTTTCCGCCACCATCGCCTTCATGCTGGTTTACTGGATCGGCCATGCGCGAAGACCGGGCAACCCGCTCTGGCTGATGCCCGGAGCAGCGCTGGCGGCGACCCTATGGGCGTTGGTCTCGGCACTATTCGCCTGGTACGCGGGCAAGCTTGGAAATTACAGCGCAAGTTATGGCTCGCTCGCAGCCGTGATCGTTTTCATGACCTGGCTCTGGCTCTCCGCTTTGGCGATCTTGCTCGGAGCACAGTTCAATGCGGCGATCGAGCAGCAGGTTGAAATCGAGAACTGGCTCGATCGCCGCGGATGACGGCGTGAGCTTGCGCATTTTGAGTATCGGGCGCGGAACCCAAGCGCCACCTCGCCCGTTTTAGCCGCTGGATTTATCTGCGACCGCATTCTCTCGGTCGGCTGACGGAGGTGCCGTTCCTCCGGGCGGCGATCTGCGCAGGCGGCTTCTGGAGTGGGTATGGCTATTGAGCAGAATGGGAGGGAGGGCAGCACCGCGCCTCTCTTCATCAACGAAGTCGAAGGCGAGAAGGATTTCACCTATTCCGAGTTCTGGCGGATGGCAGGCGGCTTCTGGACAGGGAAGCGAAAATCGGTCGCGATCTGGCTGACGCTTGCTATCGTTCTGCTGGTTTTTTCGAATATCGCGATCCAGTACGGCATCAACCGATGGAACAAGTATTTTTTTGACGCGCTTGAAGCCAAAAACACCGCAGAGGCAGGCCGGGGCGTGCTGCTGTTCCTCGCTCTCGCGGCGACGGCGATCCTCGCTATGGTTACGCAGGTCTATTTCCGGCTCTCTCTCATGGCCAACTGGCGGCGCTGGCTCACCTCCGAGCTGGTGGGCGAATGGCTGAAGAACCGGCGCTTTTACCAGCTCAACATCGCCGCGCCCCAGGTCGACGGCGTGGAATTTCGCATGACCGACGATGTTCGCGTCGCCACCGAACCGATCGTGGATTTCGCGATCGGCCTTTCGAACGCCGTGTTGCTTGCGCTTGTGTTTGTCGGCGTGCTCTGGAGCGCTGGCGGTGCGATTTCGATCCTCGGGATCACAATCCCCGGATATTTCGTTTTCGCGGCGGCGCTTTACGGCCTCGTCACCTCGTCCCTGATGATCGTTCTCGGTCGCCCGCTGATTTCGAGCACCGAGCGCAAGAATGCCGCAGAGGCACAAAACCGATTGGAGCTTGTCCGTATCCGCGAGAATGCCGAGAGCATCGCGCTGATCGGTGGCGAGGGTGACGAGGAGAAAGCGGTCAACGGCACGCTTTCCGAGGTGCTGCGCCGCTGGCGCAGAGTCATCCGGTATCAGGCGACCGCGACCTTCATCATTCATGGCAACACGACACTTGCCCCGGTATTACCGCTGCTTCTGGGCGCACCCAAATATCTTGCCGGCGAGATGTCGCTAGGACAGCTCATGCAGATCGCCGCGGCTTTCGTGCAGGTGCAGTTCGCCTTCAACTGGGTCGTCGAGAATTACATCCGCCTTGCGGAGTGGAAGGCTTCCGCGCGGCGCGTGGTGGAGCTGTGGCGGACGATGCGCGGTTTCCAGCAGGCCGAGGCAGGAGAGGAGCGGATAGAACTCAAGGACAGCGAGGATGATTGGCTGCGCCTATCCAACCTCTCGGTCGCCCATCATGGCGGGCGGATCGTAATCAGCGAAGCCTGGGCAGCGTTCAAACCAGGCAGCAGGGTATTGATCAAGGGCGAATCCGGGACCGGGAAATCCACGCTCATCCGGGCCATAGCCGGGCTGTGGCCCTGGGGCGCAGGTGAGGTGCGTGTTCCCAAATCCGCACGCATGATGTTCGTGCCGCAAAAGCCCTATATTCCCCTTGGCGGCTTGCGTGCGGCGCTGCTTTACCCCGGCATTGAGAAAGCGCCGGATGACGAGACGCTCAAGAGCTGCCTCGCACGATGTGGCTTGCGCCATTTGACGGCACGCCTCGACGACGAGGACAAATGGGACAAAATTCTCTCGGGTGGTGAACAGCAGCGTCTCGCCTTCGCGCGTCTGCTGGTGCACAGGCCCGAAATCGTCATCATGGACGAGGCGACCTCGGCGCTCGACGAAGCGAGCCAGGATTCCATGATGGAATTGTTCCGCGATGAACTCTCCGCCTCGATGCTTCTCAATGTCGGCCATCGCCCGAGCCTTGAGACATGGCACGACCGGGTGATCATTCTTGAGCGAAAGCCACGTGGTGCAAAAATTGTCGAGGACAGCGAAGTTTCGCCAACGGGGTTCGGCTCGAAGCTGGGCCGATTCCTGCGTCGTTCTCTACGCCCGCGGCCATCGCCCGACCAGGCGTCGGATCTGTCATCCGGGCCGTAATCTCAGCCTCAATGGCAGCAACGGCGTGCGGTGCCGGTTGCCGCCTCTCCCGACGGCGACCTTGCAGGTGCCGCCGTCGGACGCAACACGCACAGCCATCATTCCGCCCCCGCTGAACGCGCGCGAGGGGCCGCATTGCTGGGCACGAAGGAAAAATCAATGGCCTGCCCCACCCGCGGCGCAAAAGCCGCTGGCGGGAGTTGGGAGCGGCGATTCCGGGGTACTTGCCCTTCACGATTGGGCGGCTGGATAAGGCTTATGCGCTCCTGCCACGATGATAACGGGAATAGCGTGACGCGTTGGAGAGCTTTCGTCACGGCTGACGGCGCGCAAACGGCACGCGTCTTCGCCATCTCAATCCGCCCGAATAGCAGACGGATGAAGATGGCGGGATCTTGCGCGTGTCAGTGAACAATTCACCGCATCAGCCAAAGAGCCAGTAAAGCGCGATAATCGGAAGCGGAACGCCGATTGCGAGCATGATCAAAGTGCGCATGAATGTCTCCTTCAGGTCTGGAAATGGATCGAGTTCGGCCTGACCGACGGTTGGCAGCCGGTGACTTGAACGTGCCACGCGGACGATAGTTCCGATGCCGCGATGACTTATCCCGGAATCTGCTGGCTATCTTCCTGCCTTACATCAAGAACCGCGCGGGCAATGGCGAGAAGCGGCATGGCAAGGAACGCGCCGGCAAAGCCCCAGAGCCAGGTCCAGAAGACAACCGACAGGAATACCACGAGCGGATTCATGGTGATCCGGCTGCCAATGATGCGCGGCGTGACAAGATTGGCCTCAACGAGGCTGATAATCAGGAACACCACCAGCGGCAGCAGAGCCCTGAACAGATCCGGCTCCACGAGAAGACCAAAGACCAGAAGCCCGCCCTTCATCATGAGCGGCCCGACCACAGGGAGGTAGTTGAAGAGAAAGGCCATGACGCCCCAGCTCACCGCGCCTTGCACACCAAGGAGATAGAAACTCCCGGTGACGACAAGCCCAAGGCCCAGATTGATGGCCGTCACGGCGAAAAAGTAGTTTGTCAGCCTGTTTTCGATGCGGCCGAAGGTGCGCAGTGTCGCAAGCCGGTGATCGCGGTCGGAAAACATCATGGCGAGGGAGCCGCGGATCTCGCTGCGCCCTGCGAGAAACAGGATCAGGGTGAAGAGGAGAACCACAATCTGTGACAGCGCGGGTGTGACGATCGAAATCGCCGTGGTTGCAAATTCCATCGCCGAGGCGCTTCTCGCAGCGCCCCCTTCGGCGCCGGCGCCTCCCATGCTGCGCTGAAGACCGTTCACCTTGTCAATCCAGCCATGGAAAATGCTGGACACGTTGGCGAACCGGTCAGCGGCTCTGGGGATCGCCTCGATGATGGTCTGCAAGATCGGCATCGCGACAAGAACAACCAGCGAGAGGATCGCGCAGACCCCCAAGACAAGCATGGTATAGACCAGGGGGGAAGGAATTCCGCGCGCGGCACCACGTTCGCCCAGCGGGCCAAAGATCAGTCCGAGCACGATCCCCGCGCAGACGGGAATGATAACGAAGCGTCCGACATGGAGACCGGCCATCAGCGCGAGACCGGCAAGCAGCACCAGCGCGATTACCGCTGCGCGAAACCATGGTGAGGTTTCGCGCAGCCCCGCGATCAGCTCGGTGTCGGAGGCCCGGATCGCCGAGAGCTGCCGGCTCATCAGCTTGTAGCCTAGCGGGTCAGCCTCGATGTTCATGGGACGCTCCGCGATGCTTGTTCATTCGGTCACGATGGCGCGCAGCATCCAGATGGCCTTTTCATGGAAATCGAGCCGGCCGACGAGAAGATCATGCGAGGCGAAATCGTCGCTCTCTTCCGCCTGCTTGGCGGCGGCTCGGGCATTGCGGGCGAGCGCCTCGTGGTCAGCGATCAGATCCTCGATGATGGTGCGCGCGCACGCATCCTTGCCCGGAAGCGCGATTGATCCCAACTCCATCCTGCGCTCGCTGACATGGGGAGCGGGAAAACCAAGCGCGCGGACGCGCTCCGCGATTTCATCGGTCGCGCGGAAAAGATCCTCGTACTGAACCTGCGTCAGCTTGTGCACCGAGACGAAGAGCGGGCCGACAACATTCCAGTGATAGACATGGGATTTCACCATCAGCTTGTAGGTCTCGCCAAGGATGGCTGACAGCGCGGCGGCAATCCTCGATCTTTGTTTCGACGGGATGCCGGTCTCGACCGGCTCGGACTGGATAACCGTTCCCGGATCCCGTTTCGCGATCGTGCGTGCCATTTCAAGCTCCCTTGATGGATGCGAAATACTGGCATGGGAACGCACGAAGTACCTGGAAGTTCCGGGCCGGTCACTCAGCGTGATCGATTTCCAGCTCCGATGCATCCAAGGGGTCGGCATGCGCGACAACCCGTGAAAGAAGGAGCGAGACATGGCAGCGCGTCCCCTCCGGCTCATGAGAGAGGGTGACCTCGCCCAGGAGAGCGCGGGGAAGGTTCTGAGCGATGATAACGGTCCCGAAGCCCTTGCGCTGGGCCGGGGCTGGCGTTGGTCCGCCCGTTTCAACCCAGTCAAGGCGGAGCCTCCGATCAGCTCCGCTTCCATCGATCGCCCAGGTAAGCGAGACGTTGCCGGTCTCGGTGGAGAGCGCGCCATGTATTTCGGCGTTCATCGCCAGCTCGTGGATGGCCATGCCAATATTCTGTGCCGCTTCCGGTCTCAGCTTGATTTCCGGTCCGTCCAGCGCGATCCGATCCCCGATCAGCCGGGTAAGAAGGCCCATCTGGCTGCGGATCAGCGCGCCAAGATCCGCGCCGGAATAGGCTCCGCCGACCATGAGATCATGCCCGGCCGCCAGGGCGCGCAGCCGACTGGACAAGCGCCGTTCGAACTCCTTGATGCTCTCGCTGGTTCTGGCGGTCTGGCGGGTAATGGCCTGCACGATGGCGAGCAGGTTCTTGGAGCGGTGGCTCAGCTCGCGCATCAGCAGGAAATTGGCTTCCTCACGATGTTTGATATCCGAAATATCCACGGCGCTTCCGAGCGAGAGGCCGTCCCCGACCTCCCCGTCGGGCGAGAGCGTGATCCTCACCCAACGTAACGATCCGTCCAGCCCACAGGTACGCATCTCGAAATCGCCAGCAACGCCCGATGTGAATATCTCTTTGACAGCAAGCGCGATTTGCGGACGATCCACATCGATCGCCAGATCCTGGATCAGCACGGGGAGCGACCGCCCGGAGAGCAAGCCGATCTCCGTCTCACTCGCCCAATGGATCAATCCTTCACGGTCGATCGAGAACACCTTCACATGAGCAGAGCGGAGCGCCAGCGCGAGACGTCGATGAAGGCTCTGCAACTCCGAGCGGCTCGCATCAAGACTTTGAGACAAGGTCACCAGGCGCGCTTCGCTCTCGGTCTGGGACAGCATCTGGCTTTTCGCCTGCAAAACGAGTTCGCGCGCTTGAGCGAAGGAGACCAGAATGAGCCCGAGCAGCAACACGACAACGGTGAACAGCAGCGTTTGAATGGTCGAATTCAGTGAATTGCGGCGCTCGGCGAGTTGGCCACGCAGGATTTCCTGAAACTCTGCGTTGATCGCCCGCGTGGCCTCGACCCTCATCCGAATGTCCATAACCCGCGCAATCGATGCATTCTGCGATTCGTTTCCCGCGCGGCGGGCGTCGATCGCCTGCGAAGCCGCCTCCATCGCTCCTCGCGCAACAGCCGCATAGCGCTCGATTACCGGCGCGAATTTTTCCTCACCCCGCGCCATGTGAGTGAGGTGTTTGAGTTCCGCATCCAACATCGCCTTTGACTCGGCGTAGGGTTGAAGCAACTCTTCATCGCCGGTGAAAAGGTAGCCGCGATAACTGGTCTGTGCCTCGATCACGTGGTTGAGAATGCGGATCGTCTCGGTCTCGAAATCGCGCGTCTCCCTGAGATCGGCAAACGAACTCGAGATCTGGTTGTGGATCTTGACGACAGCACCGACGGCGAAAACCGACATCGCGACCCCGACGAGGAACATCAGGGCGGCGGTCCGGTTTCCAGCGAACCAGCCCTGGGGCAAGCTAAGGGACTTGAGAAAGCGGTTAGTCAATTTCTGCTCCATCACGCACCCTCGATGGAGAGCACACCGATCATGCAAACGAACGCTTCAGGCAAGCGTTCCATACGTAAGCGAAACAATCGGCATCCCCAGAAGACAGGGTAAAGAATTTCTGACGTGTCTGGAACAGAAGGGCCCGTGCTGCGTTTAACCGACACTCCAAAGATAAGGCCGCGGCGCTCCTCCCCAAGCGTCGCGGCCTCTTTTTCAGGCAACCTGCTTGCGCTCCGCCTTCTCGCCGAAGAACAGCGCCTGGCTCGAAAGCGCCGCGACCAGCGAGGGCTGGAAGGGCTTGGTGATCAGATAGGTTGGTTCGGCGCGTTGTCCGGTCAGAAGCCTTTCGGGGAAGGCGGTGATGAAGATGACCGGCGCGGAAACGGACGAGAGCAACTCGTTGACCGCATCAATACCAGAGCTGCCATCGGCGAGCTGGATGTCGGCGAGGATCAGCCCGATATTCCTATCGCGAGCGATCTCGATCGCCTCGGAATGGGTGCGCGCAACGCCTACCACATTATGCCCGATATCCTCCATGATCGCTTCGAGATCCATCGCGATCAGCGGCTCATCCTCGATGATCAGCACGTTGGTGGCAATCTGCGCCGCGATCTCGCGGTTGGCCTGATCGAGAAGCTGGCGAAGCTGCGTGGGCTCCACGTCCAGGATCCTTGCGGCATCACGCTCGTCGAACCGCTCCATCGCGACAAGAAGAAATGCCTGGCGGCTCATCGGCCTCAGGGCTTCCAGGTGGCGATCCGCGACGATCGCAGGAGATGATCGCTCTTCACTGTTCAGAGAAACCGAATTCCACATCGTCGTGAACAGTTTATAGGTCGCGACGCGCGAAGGGAGTTTCGTGTCAAAAACCGCCTGGTCGGCAACGAGGGCCTCCAGAAGCGATACGACATAGGCGTCGCCCGATTTCTGCGACCCGGAAAGCGCGCGCGCATAACGTCGCAGATAGGGAAGATGCGAGGTGAGCTGCTGGGCAATGGACATCAACCGATCCTTATTTTTAACGCCTTGGCATGACCATTCTGGATCACGACAAACTCAGAACGTGCGGAGCAAAAAAAAGTTTCATCGGTCGGGAACTTTTTTTTGCTCCGCACGTTTTGAGCCTGAAGCGCGTTCTGGCGCGGCCCCGAGCGAGGTGCCGACCGCACTAGACGAGATTGGGCACGGGAATTTGGCAAGGGAATTTGGAAAGAGAATGAAGCCGAAGGATGAAAATGAGCCGGATCGCGAGGTGGCCACGCTCGATCCGAACCTCGACGCCATGATCGGCGCGAAGCTGAGAACTTACTTCGATACGCTCGCGAGCGAGCCCGTGCCCGACCGGATTATCGAACTTCTCACCAAGCTGGATGCCAAAGAGCGCAACAATCCTCCCGGATCGCATTGATGACCAGTCCTAGCCCTGATTTCACCCGCGCTCTCATGGGCGCGGCCCCTTCGTTGCGCGCTTTCGCCATTTCGCTTTCGGGCAATGTCGACCGGGCGGACGATCTCGTTCAGGATACGCTGATGCGCGCCTGGGCGAGTTTCGCGAGCTTCCAGGAAGGGACAAACCTCAACGCCTGGCTTTTCACCATCCTGCGCAACCTCTTCAACTCCGAATACAGAAAGCTGAAGCGCGAGGTCGAGGATGCGGATGGCGAATACGCCGCCACCCTCGCCGCGCCGGCTGGGCAGGAAAGTCATGTCGCGCTAGATGAAATGCGTTCGGCGCTGGCCAAGCTCCCGGATGACCAGCGCGAAGCAGTGCTGCTGGTAGGGGCTTCCGGCTTCTCTTACGAGGAAGCGGCCGAAATCTGTGATTGCGCGGTGGGGACAATCAAGAGCCGGGTCAATCGCGCCCGCGCGCGCCTCGCCGATCTGTTGTTCGAAGCCGGCGCGGTTGACGCAACCTCCTGAATTTTCAGCGCCGGACCGGGAACTCATCCTCGGCACCTGCGTTGAAGCTATGTAAGTTCAACGGAGGTTTCATACCATGACAATCACCACTGCCCATCGCCTCAAATCCGTCAATGAGGAAGCCGCGGTCGTCCAGGCTGGCGAAAAAATGGTGTCTGATACCAGCGCCAAGGCGCGCGAACTGACCGACAGCGCGGTTCGCGAGATCACCGACATGATGGCCTCGATGAAGGCCCGTCTGAAGGACCTTGGTGTCGACACCGATCAGATGCTCGAAACCGCCAAGGACAGCGCCTCAAGCGTCGAGAAACGCATCGCAGAGGAGGTTGTCGAGCGCCCGCTGCGCAGCCTCGCGATCGCAGCCGGTATCGGGCTTGCGCTCGGCTTCCTTACCCGGAAATAAGCCGATGCTTGCCTCAATTGCCACGATGGCCGGGCTTGAAATAAGGGATGCCGCGAAACGCGGCATCCGTTTCGCGTTGCTCCTGTTCGCTGCAAGTGTCTTTGCTTTCGGCGGCCTCTTTTATGCGTTGGGCGCAGTTCGAAGCGAATTGCTCCTTCACATGAGCGCGGGCGCGGCCGACCTTGCGATTGGGGGAGCGCTCTTCTTGTGCGCGGCATTGATAACAGCCCTCGCCTTCTATCTTCGGGCGCGCAAGCCCGCCAACACACGCTTGAAAACGGCCGCCACGCTTGTTGCCGTACCAGTCGCGGCGCAAGTTGCTAGGATTGCGCTGCCCGGTCTCGTCAAAGCCGTTCCCGCCGTCGTCATTGCCGGCTTTCTTGCCGGGCGGTTCATGTCGGCGCCCAAGGACTGACGACCGGCCGCGCTCCATGACTTTTTCACGTGCTTTTTATAAGCCCGGGCCCGTCAATGGCTCGGGCTTTTCGTTATTCGCGTGTCCGTTCAAGAAAAGACCGCGCCTGTGCGGGGCATAAAAAAACCTCCGGAGCTTTCGCTCCGGAGGTCTTGGTAAAAGGTGATCCCGCGCCGTTAGTGGTGGGGCGCATAATACTCGGTAGCCTTGCGAGAGATGCTCGCGTCATTGGAGATCAGCTCCGACATGTCATGCGCAGGCGCGCGTTCGAGAATGTCGCGCGAGACGCTGACGACATATCCGCTCTTGTTTTCATCGTAGTTGAGCATGCTCCAGGGCATGGGATGGTACTTCTGCCCGATGCCGAGAAAACCGCCAAACCCAAGGACGGCGAACAGGATGTTGTTGGACTTCTTGTCGAGGATCACATCCTCCACATGCCCGATATGCTCACCTGAAAGGTTGTAAACGTCGGTGCCCGCAACCTTGGATGCTGCAATGGCATGATTATTCCTGATAGCGTTTGTCATGATTACCCTCCTGTATGAGTTGGATATCAAAACAACTATTATCTCAAACATAAGTTCCTAAAATTTTTTCTGGAACAACTCTCTACCTGCCGCGTTTTAAAGGCAGTCTGTTAGCACGCTTAATTCTGCATCAGACATGATCTACAAACAGAATTATGAAAGGATAAGCCATGAAAAATTCGCTGATTGCTACCACTTCTCTTGTTGCTCTCATCGCGTTCCCGGCTTTTGCCCAGCAAACCAAGTCTTATCCAAATATGACCGAGGTTGTGCCCGTTTCCTCCCCGACACCTTCGGCCGCAACGCAGAACCTGCCCAGCGGCCCGGACATGCTGGCCAACAAGATCCAGGGACTGGCCGTTTACGCGCCCAAGGAAGGTTCGACTTCGGCGATGAGCAGTGTCGCCCCCTCAAAAGTCGTTTCGAATGCCGAGATCAAGTCGATCCGCGATGTGTCGCATTCGGTGGGAGAGATCAATGATCTCGTCATCGGCGCGGACGGCATGGTCAAGCACGCCGTCATCGATGTCGGCGGGTTCCTCGGAATTGGTGAGCGCCCCGTGGCGTTGCCTTGGTCGGAAGTGAACTTGATCCGCACCGCGGATGGCGAAGCGATCGCTGTCGTGCGCAAGAGCAAGGCTGACCTCGAAAAATTGACCGAATACAAGCCGGCCAAGTAAATCCGGCATAGTCAATTCCCTGGAATAAGCTTGATCTTGAAACCCGCGCCTTTGCCGGCGCGGGTTTTTCGTGTGCCCGTGGCAAAGCCACAAAGCGTAACCATCAACAACTGCGGCATAAAAAAAGGCGGCTTGCGCCGCCTTTCCAATATTCTGTGAGAATGATCACGCCTTGTCGATGAGGTTTTTGATCTTCTCTTTCGCATCGCCAAGCGCCTGCTGGCCCTTGCCCTTGCTTTCCTGAACGAGTCCCTCAACCTCAAGACCCGGCTTGTCAAGGACACGGCCGGCAACCTGTTTCACGTTCCCAGCGGCCTCATTGGCAAGGCCTTTGATTTTGTCGGTGGTCGAACCCATCGGATTCTCCTTCCCTGATGTTGAAATGGTGATCTCGCCGCGTCTGCGGCGGCCTTCGCCATGGCGAATGGCACGAAGACAACGTAAAAATCTCATATTGGTTCCGATGAAAAAATATATCTCGATAAAAAAATGGGACCATTCAAAAGGAACAAACTCATTCACCGCAAGTTGTTGGGGAGCGCGAGGCAACTTGCGCGGCCAATTTTAGATACGCTCCGGCAAACTATACGGTTAAACACCCGCGGAATGTCGGATCAACAGAAGGATACAGACAATGATCGAGGCACTTACACTGAATGTGTCGGATGTCATTGAAAGTCCGACGACGCATTTCGACATGCCGGCCGACGTGGTCAATTACCCCGGCTTCACCGACGAGGAAAAGAAGCAAGTCCTCGATGCATGGGAGGAAGACGCCCGTCGTCTCTCCGTGGCAACAGAGGAAGGCATGGGCGGTGGCGAACCCTCGCGCCTGGCGGAGGTGGCCGAGGCCAAGGTTGAGCTCGGCATCGAGGACGAGCCTCGCACCGCGCCCACGAAGGCCGGCTGAGCCAGGACTTGGGAACCAATCCCTGAACCATGCGTTTACATGCAGAACTTGACGGCTTCTCGCATCACTCTCGCCGGACAGGACGCTAAGCAAATCGAACGGAAAGGAATGGAACATGGGTAATCTTTTGCATTGGGCACTGGTTTTTCTGATCGTCGCCATCGTGGCTGCGATCTTCGGGTTCGGCGGGGTCGCCGGCACCGCCATGGGCGGCGCGCAAATGCTCTTCTGGGCTGCGATCATTCTGTTCGTCGTGTCCGCGCTGGTTGGAATTGTCCGGCGCGCATAGTTTGAACATCCCGCAGACAGGAATGGCGCCGAAAGGCGCCATTCTTTTATTTTGCATATATTTCAATTATTTAATGAGTTTTTTGGAACCTGAGGCGCCGCGCAGCGTTAACAATTGCGAAAGTTATTGATCCGCTTGCAAAGGAAAACGCCATGCGCCGCCCTGCCCTCATTATCGGATCGCTTTTGGGAGCGATCGTCTTTTCCCTCTTTACGATCGTGATGCAGTTCGAGACACCGGATCAGATGATCTACATGGGTGTGATCTCTGCTCTTTTCGGCGGACTTGCCATGTACGATTTCGATGACGAATTGGGCGAGAGCTGATTTCGAAAAAACAATCAAGGCGCCCTCAAACGGGCGCCTTCTCTATTCGAGCCCCCTGCAATCAATCGCTGTCTCGCGGATAGACGCCTCGAAGCACATCGTCGAAATGGCGACGAACGAGCAGGTTGCAATCGCAGGAGAGGCGCTCAAGCGCCGCCCTATTCCCAACAATCAGCCGGCTCCGCCGCGCCTCGACGACCTTGTCGGCCTTCAGGCGCTGAATGACCCGGCTCACGTAAGAACGACCGACTCCGAGCAGCCCGGCAAGCTGCTCCTGGGTAAGCGCGATTTCACTTTCGCCTGTGCGATCGATTGCCGAAAGCAGCCATTTGGCGGTTCGCTCCTCGATCGAATGCGTGGCGTTGCAGGCCGTCTGTTGAAAGATCTGGGCGACAAGGCAATCAGCATAGCGCGAGAAGAGGTACTTTATCGAGGCTGATTGCTCCTTGGCCTTCTGAAGCGAGGACAGGGGCATCCGGTAAAAGGTGCCTGAAAACTGCACGATTGCCCGTGCATAGGCCGGCACCTTCCCCTGGCTGATGATCCCGCCGATAGCGCCCTCCCTGCCGACAAGCGCAGTCTCGACACTCCGCCCATCCGCGAGAACCACACGGTACGAAACCATCGCGTGATCGCAGGGAAAATAGACATGGCCGACATTGTCGCCGGGCTCGTAAAGAACATCGCCTGTCGTGCCGCGGAACGGCTCCAGGAGTGGTTCCACGTAGGAGAAATCCGCCGAGTTGAGCACGCGGAGGAGATTATTGCCGATCGAGCGGCTGGGAGGGACAGTTCCCTGGACGGCCTTCTGCATGTGAATAATTCCCAAGTTCAGGACCCTAACGGGTGATGGTTCTCTCCTTGGAAACGCCATAAAGCGGGATTTGTTCACTTGTGAGCAGACGGGCCATGCGGATCTGTGTACGAGTAAACACAAGGATCGCTTTTTGGGGTCCCTCTCGGCGGTCTATGGCCGCAGCGCGAAATAGGTGCTCTATTGCGCTCGGGAATTCTGCGGCGTGCAGGGGCTTGGCGCTGAAACCAGAGAATGTCGCAGGAGAGGGTTCCATGTCCGAATCAATAGTCCGGGGCGGTGCCAGCGCAGCCTCCCGGAGAGACGTCTTGCGCCGCGCCACGGCGGAGCTTCACGCAGAACTCGACCGCCTAGCGATGGGTTTCGATCTTCGTCGCGAGGATCATTATGCGACGATGCTTGCCCAACATGGCGCCGCCCTTTTTCAACTCGAAGCGGAACTCGACGCGAACGGCGCGGAACATATCCTGCCCGATTGGCCGCAGCGGCGGCGTTCTGATGCGCTTGCGCGCGATCTTGCCGCCTTTGATTTGAAGGCGCCACGCATGGCGCCGGTGACAGGCGTCATGTCACGCTCATGGCTTTACGGGACCCTCTACGTACTCGAAGGCTCCCGTCTTGGCGCCGAAATGCTAAGACGAATTGTTGAGTCGAGTCCTTCACAGAAGGTGCGTGAAAATTGTCGCTACTTTTCCCATGGAGCCGGACACCCTTTCTGGAGAAGCTTTGTCTCCGGGCTCGAAACAGCGGAATTTCTAGACATGCAAGACGCCGAAAACGGCGCGCGTGAGGCGTTCGCGCGCTTCCTCCATGCATGCCGCCACGAAAACACTCTCCTGGAAAACGTCTCATGACGCACGAGACTGACCTCACCAATTGTGACCGTGAGCCGATCCACCTACTCGGAGCGGTGCAGAATTTCGGCTTCCTTCTGGCCATCTCGCCGGACTGGATCGTGCTGCGCGCCTCAGAAAATATCGTGAATTTTCTCGGTCGCCGCGTAGACGATGTCGTGGGAAGGCCCCTTTCTGATCTCTTCGCGCTCGACGCGATCGAGGCGATCCGCCAGCGTATCCGGCATTTGCAGACCCCGGATGCGTTTGAGCGCTTGATGCGTATCGCGCTCACGAATGGTGGGGAACCGTTCGATCTCGCCGTCCATCTCTCTGGCCAGGCGATTATCATCGAAGGCGAGCGGAGCCTTGAAGTGCTTGCCACTGTCTCGGATGTTGTTCGCAACATGACAGCGCGGCTGCATGGCGCGAAAGACATCGACATGCTGTGCGACCTCGCAACCCGGCAAATGCGCGAGCTGACCGGATTTGACCGCGTGATGGTCTATCGGTTCGCGGAGGATGGCGCCGGACAGGTTATCGCAGAGGCGAAAGCCGATAACGTGCCGGGCTATCTCGGCCTGCACTATCCAGCATCCGACATCCCGAAGCAGGCCCGCGCGCTCTATGAACGGAACTGGCTGCGCATCATCGCCGATGTCAGCGATGAGGGGTCAGCCGTAATCCCCCAGCGCGGACCGGATGGTGCGCCGCTCGACCTTTCCATGAGTGTCTTGCGTACCGTCTCGCCAATCCATGTTGAATACCTGAAAAACATGGGCGTAGGCGCCTCTCTTTCGGTTTCCATCCTGCGTCAGGGCAAGCTCTGGGGCCTGTTCGCCTGCCATCACATGGTTCCCCGGGTGCTGCAGCTCTCGACCCGCACTGCGGCGGAACTTTTCGGGCAGATGTTCTCCTGGATACTCGAAAGCCACGAGAACCGTGCCCAGCTGGAAGCGGAGCGCCGCGCGCGTGAAGTTCATGATCGCCTTATGGCCGGATTCGCCCAGGAAAAGGGCGTCGAGGCTATGGCGCATGAAATACACCGCCTGCGTCACCTCCTGCCTTGCGATGGTGTCGCGATCTGGATTGGTGACCAGGTTACATTGGCTGGCTCGACACCTCCCGCAGAAGATATCCCGGCACTTGTCCGCATGCTGAACACCACGGCGCCAAGCCGGGTCTTCGCGATCGACGAGATCGGTCGGGTCCACGCGCCGGCGAAGGATTTTGTCGAAAAGGCCGCCGGCCTGCTGGCGATCCCTATTTCCCGGGTGCCTCGCGATTATCTGTTGTACTTCCGTGAGGAGCAGATCCGCAAGATTTCCTGGGCCGGCGATCCGTCGAAACCCGTCAGCACGGGGCCGGATGGCGCACGGCTCACGCCGCGAAAAAGCTTCGAACTTTGGCAGGAAACAGTGCGCGGTCGCAGCGCTCCCTGGTCGCCGCTGGATGTCCGCATCGCTGAACAGCTCCGCATCACGCTGATCGAGATCATCCTGCGGATGAGTGATCTTGCGGCGGAAGAGCGCCAGCAGGCGCAGAGCAGGCAGGAATTGCTGATCGCCGAGCTCAATCATCGCGTCAGAAACATCCTCGCGCTCATCCGCGGCCTTGTGAGCCAGAGCAGCCATCAGGCGCGCGACACAGCGGAACTCACGAGTGTAATCGGTGGACGGTTGCAGGCGCTGGCACGCGCGCATGACCAGATCAACCATGGTGACTGGGGTCCGGGCGCCGTGCGCAGCCTCATTGCAGCCGAGCTGGAGGCCTATGTCGGGGGGGGCGCCGAGCGCGCCACACTTGAAGGCCCCGATGTGCTGATTGAACCGCAGGCTTTCTCGGCGCTGGCGCTCGTCATTCATGAAATGGCGACCAATGCGGCGAAATACGGTGCGCTGTCCGTATCACATGGCAGACTTGCAGTGTCCTGGCGGCTTCACGAGGGCGCCTTGTCGATATCCTGGCAGGAAAGCGCAGGACCTCCAGTCGTGCCGCCTTCCAGGCAGGGATTTGGCACCACAGTAATCGAGCGGACGATTCCGTTCGAACTCAAAGGTACGGCCCGGATCGCCTACGACCCCGATGGTGTGACCGGCGAATTCTTCATTCCAGCGAAATTCGTGCTGCATCGAGGCGGCGCGCCTGCTCCCGATGCGCCGACGCCACCAGCCCCCTGCCCTCACGAGGATGGAAAGTTTGTCGGGGCGGCGCTTCTCGTGGAGGACAATCTGCTCATCGCGCTCGATGGGAAGTCCATGCTTGAGGAAATGGGTTTCTCGGAAGTATTTCTTGCGGCCAATCTCGCCGAGGCAAATGATATAGCGTCGGCCAAGGATCTGAGTGCTGCGGTGCTGGACTTCGAATTGGGCGATGAAACAACCGCTGAACTGGCGGAGCGCCTTTCCAAGGACGGGATTCCCTGCATTTTCGCCACGGGATATGGTGAAGCGCTACAACTGGGCACCCCAAGCGATATCGCCTTGATCCAGAAACCGTTCTCGGTTGAATCGCTGCGGCGAGCGCTCATCGAGGCCGGGGCAAAAAGGGCATAGATCTGCGGGACAAAGGCGGGACTGCCGCCGGTCGTCGCCGCCTGGCGGCCCGATTGGAACATCCCGCGGCCTGAACTCATATCGCGGGCGGCGCGGTTCCAACGCCGCGCGCGATCCGAAGGTTACGCCATGGGCCGCGCGATATAGCGCCCGGCGCCGCGTTGGCCGACCAGCGCTCCATCACGCACGACAAACTGCCCGCGAAGCAGGGTCGAGACCGGCCAGCCAGTGACCTCCATCCCTTCATAGGGCGAATAATCGCATCCATCGAAGAGATCGGCGTGCCGGATCGTCCTTCGCTGCGACGGATCCCAAACGGCAATATCCGCATCGGCACCGGGCGCGAGCACGCCCTTTCGGGGGTATAGTCCGTAGATCCTTGAGTGATTGGTCGAGGTTAGGGCGACAAAACGCATTGGATCGATCCGCCCCTTGCTCACCCCTTCCGAAAAGAGAATGGGACCGCGCGTCGCAATGCCGGGAATGCCGTTCGGCACGTGGCGGAAGCTGTCCCGCCCTTCCGGCACGAGCTTTCCCTCCACATCGGCATAGCGGAACGGGCAATGATCTGAAGAGAAAACCGAAAAAATGCCCTGCTCGATCCCCTCCCACATCGCCTCCTGGCTGGCGGTATCGCGCGGAGGCGGTGAACAGACATATTTCGCGCCTTCCATCCCGGCGCGCGCCATGTCCTGCTCTGTCAGGACCAGGTATTGCGGGCAGGTCTCGGCGAGAACGGTGAGTCCCCGCGCCTGAGCCCGCTCGATTTCCTCCATCGCCGGACGGTTCGAGACATGGACGATCATGATCTTGGTATCGACGATCTCGGCGAGCGACACCGCGCGATGGGTAGCCTCGCGCTCAACGGGAATAGGGCGCGAGGCGCCATGGTAGACGGGAGCAACCCGCCCCTCCCGCTCCAGTTTGTCGGTGAGGAAGCGGATCGCATCGTCATTTTCGGCGTGGATCATGACCAAGGCATTGTGGCGGCGCGCAACGTCGAGCAGCTCGAGGATCTGGCGATCCGCCAGCGCCATCCCCTCATAGGTCATGAAGACCTTGAAGGAGGAATATCCTTCCTCGACCAAGGCCGGCAACTCCTGGCCGAGGAGCGCGGGCGTCGGGTCCGTGACGATAAGGTGAAAGCTGGTATCCGTGTAGCAATTGCCCTCTGCCAGCGCGTGGTAAGCCGCCAGCGCCTCGCGCATGGTCTGCCCATGCTGCTGGAGGCAAAACGGCATGACCATCGTATTGCCGCCAAAGGCGGCAGAACGCGTGCCGCTTTCGAACCCATCCGCCATCACGACCTTCGGGCCGTGGGGCTCGCGGAACGGAGAGCCCTGCGCGAGATGGACATGGCTGTCGATCCCGCCGGGCATGATGAGCTTGCCGGCGACATCGACAACTTCCCGCGCAGTGCCGAGATCATGACCGATAGCGGCGACGAGGCCATCGCGCACCGCCAGATCAGCCCGCACCATGCTGTCAGCGTTGACGATGGTGCCACCTGTCAGGATGAGATCGAAATCAGCCATGGGGATTTCTCAGTTTCCAAGCGCGCGATCGAGCGCAGCGACCAACCGGTCGATCTCATCGATCGTGTTGTAGTGAACCGCCGACACGCGGACAACGCCGTTGCTCCCCGACAGGCCCAACCCTTCCACGAGGCGCTTGGCGTGAAAATCCCCGAAACGGATGCCGATGGCATGGTCGTCGATCTGTCGGACTAGCGCCGCGCTATCCTTCCCGTCGACCTTGAAAGCGATGGTCGGCACACGACTGGCGGCATCGCTGTCACGCCGACCGATGATCCGCGTATCGTTGCGCCCGCGCAGGTAGGAGAGCAACCGTTCGCCCAAAACAGCTTCGTGATGCGCGATCCGCTCAAAGGCAGTCTCGATCGCGGCCCTGCCACGCGCCTCGCCACCCAGCCGCTCGATATAATCAACGATACCCGCTGCCCCCCAGGCCAACTCGTAATTGGGATTGCCGGGTTCGAGCTTCCCCGGAACTTTGTCCTTCCCGTAGAAGTAGTGATACAGGCCATCGAGTTCGAGCAAGGCGTCGTATTTGCCGTACATCATCGCGAAATGCGGCCCATAGGTCTTGTAGAAGCTGAAGACATAATAATCGACATCGAGCGCCTGCACGTCGATCGCGCGATGCGGCGCGTAAGCGACGCCATCGACAACAATCCTGGCGCCAACGGCATGGACGCGCCACGCGATTTCCGCGATCGGCATAATGGTGCCGAGGATATTCGAGACATGCGTGACCGCGACCAGCTTCGTGCGGCGCGACAACAGCGCGTCAAGCGCCGCGAGATCCGCCTCGAAATCAGCACCGATCTCCCAAATGCGGACAACCACGCCGAGCTTCTCGAGGCCGAGCCACGGGCCGATATTCGATTCATGATCGAAGCGGGTGACAATCACCTCGTCGCCGGGCTGGAACTGATGCACCATTGCGCGCGCGAGATTTTGCATCAACACCGTTGTCGAGGGGCCGAATACGATCTCCTCGGGCCGAGCCGCGTTGACGAACAATGCCATTCGCCGACGCGATTCTGTCAGGCGCTCGGAGGCGCGGGCGGAATGCGCGTAGCTTGCCCCGGTCTGCACCGAGGTTGTCAGGAGGTACTCGCGAATACGATCGGCGACCATCACCGGAACCAGCGAACCACCGGCATTGTCGAGATAGGCGAATCCATCGGCGAGCGCCGGAAATTGCGTGCGGACAAAGGCAAGATCGAGCGACATAGGTATCCTTGTTCTCTCAGGGCGTAATGGTCAGCGTGGTTTGAAGTGGGTGGAACTCACAATCATCGGCGGTTCTCCCCTCCCACATCAGCATCAGGAAATCACCGGCGCTATCGAGCGCGGTAATCGGTGCATGCCAGATTCCCGGCGCATAGGTGACGCCTTCGCCGCGTTGACCGATAAAGGCGCGGGCTCCGGCGACATCCGGCGTGCCATCCGCCTGCGCGGGGGCGACAACAACCAGGAATCGTGGCGCGGTCAGTGCCACGAAGGTCTGCGATGAAAGCGCATGCCGTTCAAAAAGCCTCAGCGAGAACGGCATCGCATCCTGTTGAGCGCGGTAGATCGCCAACACGGGCTGAACACGCTCCGAGAGGATTGCAAGCCCGGATTGATCGGCACGCAGGGAACGCCCCTCGTTGACCGCACGAGCCGCAGATGGATCAAACCTGACGAGCGACCCGAACGGCGCGAAGGATTCCGCTTCCAGCGCTGTCGCGGCAAGCGCGCCTGCCTCAATGCGTAAGGACAGCATTAAGAAAATTCCTGAGCCTTGAATCGGAGGGCGCATCAAAAAGCGCGGCGGGAGCACCTTGCTCCACGATACGCCCCGCATCCATGAAGACCACGCGGTCGGCGACCTTGCGGGCAAACCCCATTTCGTGGGTCACCACCACCATGGTAACGCCGGTTTTCGCCAGTTCCTGCATGACATCAAGCACCTCGCCGACCATCTCCGGGTCGAGCGCCGAAGTCGGCTCGTCGAAGAGCAGCACCTTCGGCTCCATCGCGAGGGCGCGGGCGATCCCCACGCGCTGCTGCTGGCCGCCGGAGAGCTGCGCCGGATACTTTCCGGCCTGGCTCTCAAGCCCGACGCGCGCGAGCAGTCTTTGCGCCCGCGCCTCGGCCTCCGGCCATGAAAGCCCCCTCACCCGCACCGGCGCCAGCGCCACGTTCCGCAGCACGCTCATATGCGGGAAGAGGTTGAAGCTCTGGAACACCATGCCGATCTCGGCCCGGATCGCGCCGAGATCCGCCCCCCTGGCGACGGCATGGCCATCAACCACGATACTTCCCTCGCTGTGCTCCTCCAGCTGGTTGACGCAGCGGATCAGCGTCGATTTTCCAGAGCCGGAGGGCCCGATAACGACAACGATCTCGCCTTCCTCTACCGTGAGATCCACCCCGTCGAGCGCGACGAAGGTGCCGAAGCGCTTGATGACGCCCTTCATTTCGATAATCGCGGCCATCAGCGCCCCCTTGCGGCCATGCGCCGCTCGAAAATGCCGACAAGCCTGACAAGCGGCAGCAGCAGGATAAGGTAGATCAATGCCGCCGAAATCAGCGGTGTGGGGTTTGCCGCAAGCGCCTGTGCCTGGGTCGCCTGCTTGAGCAGATCCGGCATCGCAACCACCGAGGCCAGCGCGGTATCCTTCAGCACGTTGATCGCGTTCGAGGTCATCGGCGGGATAACCAGCTTGATTGCTTGCGGAAGGATCACATCCGTCATGCGCCGCAAGGGGCTCAGACCAAGCGCCCTGGCTGCTTCAAACTGCCCTTTCGGAACGCCTTCGATCCCCGCGCGCAGGATCTCGGCCGAATAGGCCGCCGAGACCATGGAAAGCGCCAGCGTCGCGGAGGTAAATGGCGTAAAGCGCAACCCCACGAAGGGCAGCGCGTAATAGACGACCACCAGCAGCACCAGCAGCGGAATCGCCCGGAACACGTCGATATAGGCGATGGCGATGAGCCGGACAGGCGCAGGCGCATAAAGACGCAGGAGCGCCAGCGCCATGCCGCCCGCGAAGCCGAGCAAAATCGCCGCAAGACCCAGGCTGATCGTGATCGAAAGCCCGGAAAGGAGGAGCGGAAGGGTCTGGACGAAGACCTTCCAATTCAAGAACGTGTCGAAAACCGACATCACAAACCCTTTTATCGGCAGCTGGCCATTGGCCGGCCAGGAAGGACCCGCGCGACCAAGGAGAAGGCCGCGCGGAAAGCCGGAATGTTTCCTGGCTCAGAGTTTGGGCATCGGCGCTGGCTTCACGGTCGTCGTATTGGCATCCGCCTTCGCGCCGAACCATTTCTCGTGCAGCCCGGCGATGAAGCCTTCGGCCTTGAGCTTGGTGATCTCGGCATCGACCTTCGCCGCCAGTGGCGCGTCCTTCGCGAACATCATGGAATATTGTTCGCCGGTGGGAATACGCTCGACCACCTTGTAGGCTGGCTTGTCACGGACATAGTATTGCACTGCCGGGATATCGCTGATGTAGCCGTCGATCCGGCCCGCGGCGAGATCCAGCATGGCGGGCGCAAGGCCCTCATAGCGGCGGATATCCTTGAACTTGTGCTTGTCCTTGTTCTGGCTCGCCCACATGTCGCCGGTCGAGCCGGTATCGACGCCAACCACCTTGCCACTCATGCCCGCGAGATCCTTGATGCCCGACGCCGCAGCCACGGAGAGCGACTGGTCGCTGTCGTAATAGGGCTGCGCGAAGGAAACGCTCTCAAGGCGCTTTTTGGTGATGGTGATGGACGAGACCGCCGCGTCGATCTGCCCGGATTGAACCGCCGCGAAAAGCCCGTTGAACGGGATGTTGACGACCTTCACCTTCATGCCGAGCCGCTTGGCGACTTCATTGGCAAGATCAATCTCGAAGCCGACGAAATCGCCTTTGGCATCCTGGAACTGCCAGGGCACGTTCCCGATATTCGCGCCGAGCTTCAGTTCCTGCGCATTGGCGCCGCTCGCAAACGCAATCCCGAGAGCGGCGCCGAGCAGCGCCGCCTTTTTTCCGATTGAACCGAACATTCTGTTTCCTCCGCGTTTGGACCATGGCGCCGCGCTTAAGACGCAGACAGGCAAACCATGACCGATGACGGCCTTCCTGCCACAGCGTGACCGACGGCCGAGCCGATCCTTGTTGATAATTGGTAAGATCGGTCTTACCAATTCTTGTGTGCGAGATTTCCATGCGCGTCAAGAGGGCGCTGTCGAAATGGGCCGAATCGATCAAAGACTGCCTCCAGAAGCCTTGGAAGCTCCAGAAGGAAGGGTGGAAATGGGCAATCGGAGACGTCAGGGGGGCGTATGTCGGGCCACGAATTAACAGGCTGGGGGCGTGATCAGGCCGAGCGGTCGCCGCTGGCGCGCGGCGTCGTCGAACACCTTCAACGGCTCATCCTGAGCGGCGGACTCAAAGCGGGTGATCGCCTGCCCTCGCAGCGCGACTTGGCGGACGAACTCGGGATCAGCCGTCCATCCCTGCGCGAAGCGCTGACCATGCTGGAGACCATGGGTCTCGTGAAGATCAGGGTCGGATCCGGGGTTTATGTCGCCGGGCCGGACGGGCGCCCGCCGATCTGGCGTTTCTCGAACCGCTGCAGCCCGGGCGATGTCTATGAGGCGCGCTTTGGGCTGGAAGGGTTTGCAGCCTCGCTGGCCGCGCGCCGTGTTGATGCAGCGGCGACGGCGCGCCTGGAACAACTCGTCGAGGATATGGCCACCGCCATCCGCGCCGGCGATCTCATCGGAGTCGCCACCGCCGACGAACAGTTCCATGATCTGGTTTTCGAACTGGCCGGCAACCCCGCCCTGGCAGGCATGTACCGTCCGATGCGGGATATGATGGTCGAAAGCCAGCGCCTGCCGATGGGCTCTTTGCCACGCCTCTCCGAAACCCTCGCAGAACACAGGCTGATCTGCGCGCGCCTCGCCGCGCGCGATCCCGAGGGTGCGGCACGCGCGATGCAGCAGCACATTGCCGCCGCCGCCGCACGCTACGGTGTGACGCTTGAGCGGGTTTGAGCGCAACGCGACATTTTTTATAATTGAATCAGTGCTTTGTCCGCGCCCACCCCAAATCGAACCGGGTGGTGGAAAATTTGGAAAACCGGACCGGCCAGGATGCACTTCCGCTGCATTCCTCTTGCTCAATCCTCCGGCAGAAACTGCTTCTTGATGGCGGATTCCGTCAAATCCGGGCGGCAAGCCTCGATGAAGCGATAGGCAAACCCACGCAAAAAGCGCCCGCGGCGCAAGGCGATATGCGAGGTGTTTTCCTCAAAGAGATGGGCGCTGGGAAGCGCCGCCAGGCCGTTGTCACGCAGCGGATCGATGGCCTGCGCCGCAATGATCCCCACGCCGAGCCCAAGTTCGACATAGGCCTTGATGACATCGGCATCGATGGCTTCCATGACGATGTCGGGCTTCAGGTCAGCCTTTTCGAAGGCACGGTCGATCGCGGGGCGCCCGGTGAATCCATGATGATAAGTGACAATCGGGTATTGGGCCAAATCTGCAAGCTCCAGCCTGCCTGGCCTGTCGAGCGGGTGTCCCTTGGGCGTGATCACGGCATGACGCCAGGAATAATAGGGAAAAGCCACGAGTTCCGGGTTGCTGGCCACGGCCTCGGTCGCGATGCCGATATCGGCGCGTCCCTCCTGCAACATGGCGACGATCTCGGCAGGGCTCGATTGGTGCAGCACGAGATGCACATTCGGAAAGGCCCGGCGGAAGCCGGCTATGATCGGCGGGAGGGCATAGCGCGCCTGCATATGCGTGGTCGCGATGGTGAGCTGCCCTTCATCCGCCTTCGAGAGCTGATCCGCGATGCGCTTGATATTGCCGGCATCGGTGAGGATGCGCTCGACAAAACCGACGATCTCGCGTCCGGGCTCGGTCAGGTCGAGCAGCCGCTTGCCGCGCCGGACGAAGAGTTCGACCCCAAGCTCGTCCTCGAGGTCCTTGATATGCTTGGAAACACCGGATTGCGATGTCGCGAGCGCATTGGCGACCTCGGTGAGGTTAAATCTGCGTCGCACCGTCTCGCGGATGATCCGCAGCTGCTGGAAATTCATCGCGAGCCCGCCTCGCCATGCGGGAATACGCGCAAGCTCTTTGGAACGAGATGCACGGTATTGCCGGGAGAAAGATCGAGATCCGTAAGATCACGCTCCGGTATTTCGACCTCGAAATGATTTTCGCCGGTGATGCCAGAAAGCTCGACCCTCGCCACAGAACCAAAAGCCAGGATGCGGCGCACCTGCGCGGCGATCCCCTTGGCATTCGCGCTCCTGTCGATCGCCAGATCGTGCGGGCGGATATAGGCGGTGGCGTGAGGATGAACGCCGGTCGCGTTCTCGACGAGAAAATCGCCTCCATCCGTGTGGAACATGCCGTTCCTGACGGAGCCCTCAAGGACATTCGACGAACCGAGAAAACCATAGACGAAGGCATTGGCTGGCTTCTCGTAGACAGCCTTCGGCGAGCCGACCTGTTCCACCCTGCCCTGATTCACCACCACGATCCGGTCGGCAAGCTCCAGCGCTTCTTCCTGGTCATGCGTGACGAAGATCGAGGTGATGTGCAGGTCGTCATGCAATTGCCGGAGCCAGCTCCTGAGCTCCTTGCGAACCTTGGCATCAAGCGCGCCAAAGGGTTCGTCGAGCAGGAGAACCTGCGGTTCGACAGCCAGCGCGCGCGCCAGCGCGATACGCTGCCGCTGCCCGCCCGAGAGTTGGGCCGGTGCACGATCGGCAAGCCATGCCAGTTGGACGAGGTCCAGCAACGCCATGACCTTCTTGCGGATGACCGCTTCGGGCGGCCGCTCGCGACGCGGCTTCACGCGCAGGCCGAAGGCGACATTCTCGAACACGCTCATATGTCGGAACAGGGCGTAATGCTGAAAGACGAACCCGACCTGCCTTTCACGGACATGCTTCTTCGTGGCGTCCCGGCCTTCGATCAGGATGCGGCCGGAATCAGCGGTCTCAAGCCCGGCGATGATGCGTAGCAATGTGGTCTTGCCGCAGCCGGATGGCCCCAGCAAGGCTGTCAGCTCGCCCTTGGGGAAGTCCAGCGTGATATCACCCAAAGCCGTGAAAGCGCCGAAACGCTTGGCGATGTTCTCAACGCGGATACTCATGGCTGAATTTCCTTTTCAGGTGTCCGGCGTGCCTGCCACTCGATGAAACTCTTCATGGCAAGCGTGAAAAGCGCGAGAAGCGCGAGCAACGAGGCCACCGCGAAGGCGGCGGCGAACTGGTATTCGTTGTAGAGAATCTCGACATGCAGCGGCATCGTGTTGGTCAGGCCGCGGATATGGCCGGAAACGACGGAAACCGCGCCGAATTCACCCATTGCACGGGCGTTGCACAGGATTACGCCGTAAAGCAGGCCCCATTTGATGTTGGGTAACGTAACCCGCCAGAAGGCCTGCCAACCCGAAGCTCCGAGGACAATGGCGGCTTCCTCCTCATCGGAGCCCTGAGCTTCCATCAAGGGGATCAGCTCGCGCGCGATGAAGGGGAAAGTGACGAAGATCGTCGCCAGAACGATGCCGGGGAGCGCGAAGATGATCTTGATATCGTATCCCGCCAATGTCGGGCCGAACCAGCCTTGTGCGCCAAAAATGAGCACATAAATCAACCCCGCGATCACCGGCGACACCGAGAACGGCAGGTCGATCAGAGTCGTGAGCAGGGCCTTGCCGCGAAAATCGTATTTCGCGATGGCCCAAGCGGCGGAAACACCGAAGACGAGGTTGAGTGGCACCGCAATCGCGGCGGCAATCAAAGTGAGCCGGATGGCGGAGAGCGCATCGGGGTCAAAAAGCGCGGCCCAATACGTATCGAAGCCTTTACGGAAAGCTTCCGCAAAAACCACGATCAGCGGCAGCAGCAGGAACAGCGCGAAAAACCCGAGGCCGAGCGCAAGCAGGATGATCCTGACCGCGCCGGAATCGCGCGTGGCGCTCCGGTTTTCGAAGCGCGCGCTGCCAGTGGCCGCAAATGAGGATGTGACATTTCCGGCCATCAGGTCGCCCTTCTGCCATGTCTTGCGGACCAGGCCTGCAACAGGTTGATGATCAGCAGGAGCGCGAACGAGATTACCAGCATCACCGCCGCGATCGCGGTCGCACCGGCATAATCGTATTGTTCGAGCTTGGTGATGATGATCAGCGGGGTGATTTCAGAAATCAGCGGCATGTTGCCCGCAATGAAGATCACCGATCCGTATTCCCCCACGCCGCGCGCGAAAGCCAGCGCAAACCCGGTGGTGAGCGCCGGCAACACGGCCGGAAGCACAACACGTGTCACGGTCTGCCAGCGCGTCGCACCGAGGCTGGCGGCGGCCTCCTCGTATTCGGCGTCGAGGTCTTCCAGCACCGGCTGAACGGTCCGAACCACAAAGGGCAACCCGATAAAGATCAGCGCCACCAAGACGCCCGTTGGCGTGAAGGCTATCTTGATCCCGAGCGGTTCGAGATGCTGCCCGATCCAGCCGTTCTTGGCATAGATCGCGGTGAGCGCGATCCCGGCAACAGCGGTCGGCAAGGCGAAAGGCAGGTCGATCAGCGCATCGACCTGCTTCTTGCCGGGGAAGGAATAGCGCACCAGAACCCAGGCCAGAATGAAGCCGAACACCGCATTGACCGCCGCGGCCAGCAGCGAGGTTCCGAAGGAGAGCCGATAGGACGCGACAGCGCGCGGCGCGCTGATCGTGTTCCAGAGCTGCTCCAGACTGAGACTTGCCGTCTTGATGAACACCGCGCAAAGCGGGATGAGCACGATCAGCGAAAGATAGACCACCGTGACGCCGAGCGTCAGGTCAAATCCAGGCAGGACCTTACGGGAGGAATGCCCCGCCATCAGCGCCCCGCCATGATCTGATCGTAGTTCGCGCCGTCCGCGAAATGCGCGGTCTGAACCTTTTCCCAGCCGCCGAGGAGATCCTCGACGCGAAAACTCTTGATCGGCGGGAAGCGATCCTTGAACCGGGCGAGGATCGCGGGATCGCTCGGACGGAAGTTATGCTTCGCAATGATCTCCTGCCCCTCTGCGGAGAAGAGGAAATCAAGGTAGGCTTTGGCCGCATCGCGCGATTTGCGCTTATCGGCAACCTTCTCGATGATCGCGACCGGAGCGGATGCTTCCACGCTCAAGGAAGGGTAGATCACCTCGAACTTGCCTTCGCCGAACTCCTTCGCCAGCGCGGGCGCTTCGTTCTCGAAGGTAACAAGGACATCGCCGATTTCACGCTGGGCAAAGGTCGTTGTCGCGCCGCGCCCGCCACCGTCGAGAACCGGCACATTGGCGAAAAGCTTCTTCACGAAGTCCTTGGCGCCGGCTTCCGACCCCGAGGATTTCAGCGCGAACCCCCAGGCCGCGAGATAGGTGTAGCGGCCATTGCCGGAGGTTTTCGGGTTCGGCACGATCACCTGAATGCCGGGCTTGGCGAGATCGGTCCAATCCTTGAGGCCCTTCGGATTTCCCTTGCGCACGATGAAAACCGTGGTCGTTGAATAGGGCGCGGCCTCGAAAGGGAAGGCCTTGCGCCAATCCTTCGAGACGAGCCCGCCGCGCTCCACCAGAATATCGATATCCGGTGACTGGTTCATCGTGACGACATCCGCCTCAAGGCCACCGATGATCGAGCCCGCCTGCTTGCTGGAACCGCCATGCGATTGGTTGATCGCGATCGCGTTACCCGTCTTGGCCTTCCAATGCGCGACAAAAGCCGGGTTGATATCCTTGTAGAGCTCCCGGCTCAGATCGTAGGAAACGTTGAGCAGGCTTTGCGGTGCTTGCGCGAACGCCGTCACCGACAAAATGAGCAGGCTGGAAGCAGCCAGACCTGTGAGACCAAGAAGTTTGCGCATCAGCATGAGACACCTGCAATGGAAAGAGCGGCCCAGATAGAGGGCGATGCATTCGGAATTCGGAACCAATTTATTTTCAGATGCTTAGAAGCAGATTTGCGCTAGAAACGGGTTCTCTTTTCCGGCCGGTTCTTAGAGCGTGGATGTCACGATCAGGCCGAAGAACGACACGAATCCGCTCTGCCTCCGGAAACCGGCCTATCGGACCGCCGATCGAGCGGAAAATTCCGTTCGGAATGTCCGGACAACCGGACGTTCGAGCCCCCTGACAAGCTTGGTCACGCCCGGCCACGGGCCATGCCCGGATTCGACATTGATATGCCCGACACGACCGAGATTCAGAAACTCCGCCCCCAAGCCATGTGCCAGCTCCTGTGCGTCGCGGCATCTCATCCAGGGGTCGTTCTCCGAGCCGACCAGAACGGAGCGGATTGGAAGAGGAAGGGAAAAAGCATCACGATCGAGGTGGAATTTCACCGGATCAGCCGGCGCAACGAGCAAAGCCCCCATTGCGTTTCGCCGGCTGCGCTGAAGGGCGCGGATAGTAGCGAGGCACCCGAAGCTATGAGCGACAAGGATCGCTCCTGGTCCGACCTTTTCGAGCGCGTCGAGAACCGCCTGCGTCCATCCCTTGAGGTCTGGCGTTGCCCAATCGGGCATAACAATTCTGCTGCCGGACGGAACACGGGTCTCCAGCCAGCTCTGCCAATGCTGGGGGCCACTGTTGTTCAGGCCGGGAACGATCACGATCTTCGTCATCGATGACAATCCTGATTGCACGCATGAAAGGGCGGCCCCAAAGCCGCCGCAGGTCGATCACCGGCCTATTTGCCGTAGATCTGATCGAAAATGCCGCCATCACGGAAATGGGTAGCCTGAGCCTTGTCCCAGCCGCCGAAGACATCATCGATGGTGATGAGATTGACGCGTTTGAACGTCGCGGCGTATTTCGCGGCGACTTCCGGGTCGCGCGGGCGATAGAAATGCCTGCCGGCGATATCCTGCCCCTCCTTTGAGTAAAGGAAGTTCAGATAGGCCTCCGCGACCTTCCGGGTGCCGCGCTTGTCGACAACCTTGTCGATCACCGAAACCGGCGGTTCGGCAAGGATCGAGATTGACGGCGTGACGATCTCGAACCTCTCCGGGCCGAATTCCTTCAAAGCAAGGAAGGCTTCGTTCTCCCAAGAAAGGAATACGTCGCCGATGCCCCGCTCCACGAAGGTCGTGGTCGCGCCGCGCGCGCCGGAATCGAGCACTTTCACGTTCTTCAGCAGCTTGCTGACGAAATCCTTCGCGCTCGCATCGTTGCCGCCTGGTTGCTTCAGGGCATAAGCCCAAGCCGCCAGATAGTTCCAACGGGCGCCGCCGGAGGTTTTCGGGTTGGGCGTGATGATCTCGACGCCCGGTTTAATGACATCACCCCAGTCCTTGATGCCCTTTGGATTGCCCTTGCGGACGAGGAACACGATCGTCGAGGTATAGGGCGAGGCATTGTTCGGCAGGCGCTTTTGCCAGTCAGCGGGGATCAGCTTGCCGTTCTGGTGCAGGGCATCGACATCATAGGCAAGCGCGAGAGTCACGACATCGGCTTCCAGCCCGTCAATCACCGAGCGCGCCTGCTTGCCCGAACCGCCATGTGATTGGCGGATCGTCACCTTGTCCTTGGTCTCGGCCACCCACTTCTTCGCGAAGGCCGCGTTGACCTCCGCGTAAAGTTCACGGGTCGGATCGTAGGAAACATTCAGGAGCGTGAAATCGGCGCTTCGGGCGGCAAACGGGATCGTGGCGGCTGCAGAGACCGCAAGAAAAGCCGCAAGGCTAAGGCGACGGGAAAGACGGCAGGGCATACGGACCTCCTGTTGACCGGAACGCATGTACGCTACGCAGTGGGTTCGCTTTGCCAAACAAAATAAATATGAATTGCTTATATGAAGATGATGATTAGGCCAGAACTCTGCACGCAATGAAATACAAAAACTCTCTCAGGTGCACCATTTAGCCTATTTTTCTACCGATCCACGCAAAAAGGCACAACATTTCTACGCCATTATTGAAATTCGATATTCAAATAAACTTATACAATATCGATATTTCACAGGAACGCCTCCCTCTGCTTCCGTTTTGAGGAACGAGGTGCTGCTTTTTTGTAGCCCCGCTTCAGCAGAAGGGATGCCTCATGACCGTAATTCAGCTCCATGCTCCCAAAACGGACCGAGCGCAGCCGGTGCCCGAAGCGCCCGGAGGCGTTCCGGTTTCGGAAGGATTGCGCAAGGCGCTGCGTCAGCTCGCCAGCGGGGTCAGCGTCATCACAACCGGACACGCACCCAAGCGGACCGGCTTTACCGCCACTTCGGTTTCCTCGCTCTCCGTCGATCCGGCGCGCATCACTGTTTCCGTGAACCGCGCGTCGTCATCCTATTACGCCATTCGCGACAGCGGCGTCTTCGCGGTCAATTTTCTTCGTCCGCATCAGATCGATATCGCCAATCGTTTCGCCGGGCGTGGCGGCATCAAGGGCGAGGCCCGTTTCGTCGATGCGGAATGGGATACGCTCGAATCCGGGGCCGCGATCCTGGTCGATGCGCTCGCCTCGATCGATTGCGCGGTCGAGGAGCTGATCGAGCGTCACAGCCATACCATCGTCATCGGCCGGGTGCTCGCGACCCGCCATTCCGACGAGGGCAGCGCCCTCCTCTACTGGCGTGGCCAATACGACCCCTTCGAGCCGGACGATTTCTCCGCAATCGCCTGAACACTCCCCCCAACATGAAAAGGGATCAAATATGATCACGAAACGTCATTTACTCGCCGCAGGCGCGGCTTCTCTCGCGGTTCCGGGCCTTCTTGGCCGGGCGCATGCTCAGGAACCCCCAAAGGAAATCCGCATCGGCTACCAGAAAAGCGGTGTGCTGCTGATCGCCAAAGAACAGGAATTGTTTGAAAAGCGTTTCAAATCAATCGGCGCTTCCGTGAAATGGGTGGAATTCACCTTCGGCCCACCGCTTCTTGAGGCGCTGAACACCGGCAACATCGATTATGGCACCGTCGGCGATACACCGCCGATTTTCGCGCAGGCGGCGCGGGCAAACCTCCTCTATGTCGCAACGTTGCCAGGCCGGGGCAATACGCAGGCTATCGTCGTTCCCAAGGATTCGCCGATCCGGAAGCTGGAGGATCTCAAGGGAAAGAAGGTGGCGATCGCCAGGGCCTCGAGCGCACATAACTTCACGATCGCCGCGCTGGAGAGCGTCGGGTTGAGCTTCAACGATATCCAGCCGCAATATTTGCCGCCGGCGGATGCCGCCGCCGCGTTCACGCGCGGTTCCATCGATGCCTGGACGATCTGGGACCCCTTCTATGCCCTGGCGGAACTGAACCGCGATGCCCGGCCGCTTCCGGTAAAACCCGAGGCCGCGGCGCAGAACTCCTACTTTCTGGCAAACAAGGATTTCACCCAGAAGCACCCCGGCATCGTCAGCGCGATCAACGATGAACTTGCCAAAGCCACCAATTGGGCCAGCACGAACCGCGATCAGGCAGCAAAACTCTTCGCTCAGGCGAGCGGGGTGGAACTCGCCGCGCAGCAGCGAACAGTAGCCCGGACGGAGTTCAACTTCCTTCCGCTCAATGACGCGATTGCCACCCAGCAGCAGGCTATCGCGGATCGCTTCCACCGTCTCGGGTTGATCCCGAAGGCCATCAACATCCGCGACATCATCTGGGTCTGGAAGCCCTCGGCCTGATTTGCCGGTCCTCCGCGACACAATTTCAAAGGAACACCATCATGAGCGCAGGTAATCCACTCGATCTCTTCTGGTTCATCCCCGTCTCCGGGGATGGCACTTACCTCGGCACGAAGAAGGGGCATCGCCCGGCTGATTTCGACTATCTCAAACAGATCGCGCAAGCTGCCGACCGGCTCGGTTTCGGCGGCGTGCTGATCCCCACCGGCAAGAATTGCGACGATCCCTGGATCACCGCCGCAGCGCTCGCGACGCATACGGAGCGGTTGCGTTTTCTCCTGGCCTTACGGCCGAGCGTGACAAGTCCCGCTTATGCCGCCCGGCAGGCGGCCGCGCTCGATCGCATCTCGAACGGGCGATTCCTCGTCAACATCGTGTCGGGCGGCAACGCCACGGAACTGGCGGGTGACGGCGTGCATCTCGACCATGACGAGCGCTACGCCCATGCGGCGGAGTTTCTCACCGTCTACAACCAGCTTCTGGAAGGCAAGCGGGTTGATTTCGAAGGCCAGCATATCCGCGTCAAAGGCGCCCAACTCGGCTTCCTGCCGGTGCAGAAACCGCGCCCGCCCGTGTGGTTCGGCGGCTCCTCCGATCCCGCGCTCAACGTCGCAGCGGAGCATGTGGAGACCTATCTCACCTGGGGCGAACCCCTCGATCAGGTGGACGAGAAACTCAATGCTGTCCGCCAACGCGCGAAAGCACGTGGCAGGAAGGTGAAATTCGGTTTGCGCATTCACCTCATTGTCCGTGAGACCGAGGCCGAGGCATGGTCCGCGGCGGACCGGCTTATCGGCGACATTTCCGAGGAAGCGATTGCTGCCGCGCAAGCCAAGTTCGCGCTTGAAAGCGACAGCGTCGGGCAAAAGCGCATGAGCGCGCTCCATGGTGGCGGCCGGCGAGACAAGCTGGTGATCGCGCCAAACCTCTGGGCTGGCGTGGGGCTCGTGCGCGGAGGCGCCGGAACTGCTCTGGTCGGCGATCCGAAAACGGTCGCGAAGCGGCTTCGGGAGTATCAGGATCTCGGGATCGAGACGATCATCGCCTCCGGCTATCCCCATCTTGAGGAAGCATACAAGGTTGCCGAATTGCTGTTCCCGGAACTCGGGATCGGGGCGGTGCCGAAGCGCAGCCATGCGACTCCGGTGGGCGAATTCGGTGTCAGCGGAACAGGATTCCGCCCGGCCGTAGCGGCGGAGTGAGTACCATGACCGACATCACGCAGGGCATTGCCTATCTCCCCCGAAAACTGCGTTTGCCTTCAATCCACATGGCGCTTTCAGCGCGGATACCGGGGCTTGTTCCATGGATTGTTCCGGCAATCATCATCGCGCTCTGGCAGGCGGGCGCCTCGCTGGGGCTGATCAAGGCGGAGTTTCTGCCAGCCCCCAGCGAGGTGCTGGCGGCAGGATACCGGCTGACATTGAGTGGCGAGCTGCCTGAAAACATTGCCATCAGCTTCAAACGCGCGATTTCAGGTTTCCTCGTCGGCGGCACGCTTGCCTTCGGATTCGGCCTCGCGAACGGATTGTCACGGACCACCGAGAAGCTGACGGATTCGACATTCCAGATGGTCAGGAACATCCCGAATCTCGCGCTGGTTCCGCTGGTCATCCTGTGGTTCGGCATTGACGAGGGCGCGAAGCTCTTTCTCACCGCGTTTGGCGTCTTCTTCCCGATCTACATCAACACGTTTCATGGCGTGCGGAATGTCGACCCGCAATTGATCGAGATGGCGCGCTCCTACGGGATCGGGCCGTTCAACCTCTTCCGCAAGGTGGTCCTTCCCGGCGCCCTCCCCTCGATCTTTGTCGGACTGCGCTATGCGCTCGGCATCATGTGGCTGACGCTGATCGTTTCAGAGACGATCGCGGCAACCTCGGGCATCGGCTACATGGCCATGCATGCTCGCGAATTCATGCTGGTCGATATCGTGGTCCTCGCGATCGTCGTCTATGCGCTGCTGGGCAAACTGGCCGACAGCGCCGCCAGGTGGCTCGAACGCCGCACGCTCGCCTGGAACCCCGCCTATCACAAGATCTGAGGTGTACAATGCTTACCTTTGCAGCTGAAATCGGCGGCTTCGGCCACGAGGCGCCCTTCATTCCGCCCGCAATTGCGGAACCTGAGCCCGAGCGACCCGCGGCACTTGAATTCGCCGTCTATGGGCTGACCAAGACCTTCTCGGGCCGCAACGTGCTCGACAGTCTCGACCTCGATGTCCGGGCCGGTGAATTCGTCGCTATCATCGGCCGCAGCGGGTGCGGTAAAAGCACCTTCCTGCGTCTTCTTGCCGGGCTCGACTCTCCAACCAGCGGAATCGTCGCCTTCGGGCCGGAGGGTCGTGAACGGCACGGCAGCGATGTCCGGGTGATGTTTCAGGAGCCACGGCTTTTGCCGTGGGCCAGTATTGCCGAGAACGTCGCGATCGGCGCCGGAGACCGGCCTGAACCGGAAACACGGCGGAACCAAGCAGCGCTTGCCTTGGGTGCCGTTGGCCTCGGGGACAGGGCTGAGGAATGGCCGTCCGTGCTCTCGGGCGGACAGAAGCAGCGTGTGGCGCTCGCGCGGGCGCTGGTCAGCGGTCCCGGAATCCTCGCGCTCGACGAGCCGCTCGGCGCGCTCGACGCCTTGACCCGGATCGAGATGCAAGGCCTGCTCGAACGTGTCTGGCTCGACAAGGGCTTCACGGCGCTCATGGTGACGCATGATGTGCCGGAGGCCATCGCCCTCGCCGATCGCGTGGTCCTGATCGAAGACGGGAGGGTCACGCTTGATCTGCGCATTGACCTGCCACGTCCGCGCAAGCGGGGCACGCCGGAATTCGCAGAACTGGAGCGCGAAGTCCTTGCGCGCCTGATGCAGCGCGCATCCTGACGAAAGCGCGGATACCGACAGCCCGGCGCCTTGGCGACTATGGATCAGTATCCGCGGAGGCTTCGAGCCGGCGCCGGCGAGGAGCCCTCCAAGCTCGCACCGGGAAGCGGACTTCGTCAGGGATGTCTCCGATTTCCCCTCACACGCGAAGCTGCGATCGCGTGAACGGGACATGGCCGGTGAACAAACTGGCCTCCCGCATTTCCACGCGGAATACCCCCCGGATCAACTCGCGCGTGAGCACATCATCGGGCGCACCTCTCGCGACAATCTGCCCGCGATTCACGACAACCAGGTCATCGGCATAAGCAGCCGCAAGGTTGAGATCATGAAGCACGGCAAGCCCCGCGATGTTCTTCTCGCGCACCAGCGCTTTGGTGGCATCGAGCAGGCCAAGCTGGTGGCAGAGGTCTAGGCTGGCAATCGGTTCGTCAAGCAGCATGGCCTGTACTGGTTCGGTATCGCGCCCGGCCGCGAGCTGGCAGAGGATACGGGCGAATTGCACACGCTGCTGCTCCCCGCCGGAGAGGCTCAGATAGCCGCGCCCCGCAAGCGGGCTCACATCCGCCGCGGCCAGTGCCTCGCTGATGATCCTCTCGATCTCGACGCGGGACTTGGCGCGACCGACGCTCTCAAGCCCGAGGCGCGCGACTTCATGTACCGCGAAAGGAAAGGTCATCCGGTTCGCCTGCGCCATGACAGCGCGCCGACAGGCCAGGCGCCAGGCCGGGATTACGGAAATCGGGACCCCGAGCGAAAGAACATCGCCGGCATAGGGCGCAATCTCTCCGCTCATCAGCTTGAGCAACGTGCTCTTGCCGGCACCATTGGGACCGATCACGATCGTCAATCGTCCCGGCCTGAGCGCGAGCGAAGCGTCGCGCACCAGCATCGCGCCGCCTGTCTTGAAGGAGACGTTGCGCGCCTCGAGAACCGGCGGCATGTCTGAACCGTTCATGCGCCAAGACTCCCGCCACGCCGCAGCAATAACCAGAGAAAGAAGGGCGCGCCGATCGCCGCTGTCACGATGCCGATCGGCAATTCGGCGGGCGCAACGACGCTGCGCGCCAGGATATCCGCGCCAAGAAGCAGGATCGCGCCGCCGAGTGCCGAAGCCGGCAGCAGGATGCGGTGATTGGCGCCAAGCGCCAGCCGCACCAGATGGGGCACCACGATGCCGACGAAGCCGATCGCGCCAGCCGCCGCGACGCCCGCGCCCACCGCAGCCGCCACAAGCAGGATTGCCGCCGCCTTGATCCTTTGCACATCAAGGCCAAGGTGGAAGGCTTCCGCCTCCCCGAGGGCAAGCCCGTTCAACCCGCGCGCAAGAAACGGCGCCGCCGCAACCAGCGCGAGGATGATCGGCGCGACAACACCGATCTTGCCCCAGCTTGCGCCGCTGAAACTGCCAAGCGCCCAGAAAGTAAGATCGCGCAGCTGCCGATCATCGGAGAGATAGGCGAGAAAACCCGAGGCAGCCCCCGAAAGCGCACCAAGCGCCACGCCGGCAAGCAGCATCGTGGCGATTGAGGTCCGCCCCTGCCGTGTCGCGATCGCGTAGAGCGCAAGCGTCGAGATCAGCCCGCCGATGAAGGCGCCGGCAGGCAGAAGCGCGAAAGGCGCTCGACCGATCAGCGGTGTAAGGTAGCGCTCGCCAAGCACGATCGTGACCCCGGCAGCAAGGGCAGCCCCGGCGGAAACGCCAATCAATCCCGGATCCGCCAGCGGGTTGCGGAAGAGCCCCTGCATGATCGCGCCAGAGAGCGCCAGCGAGGCCCCCACCAACATCGCCAGCAGCGTACGCGGCAGGCGAATATGCAGGACGACCAGAGCGTGCCGGTTTCCGGCCAGATCCTCCCCCGTGAGCGCCCGCGCGAGTACATCGAACACGTCGTGCGCAGGGATGAACACCGCCCCCCGCGTCATCGAGAGCAGCACCAGCACAAGCATCGCCGATCCGCAGATCAGGAATGCGAAACGGTTGCGATAGTCCTGATGCCGGGACAGATCTCCGAGCGCATCTGTCACTGCGCACGGTTCAGCCGCGGTGGAATCGGGAAGGCACGAAGACATCGCTACCTCGCCAATCGCTGCGGCATTTCAGCGCGACGCCTTGCCGCGCCGGGATGCTCCGGGTGGACCGCCATCATCAGATCGAGGGCAGCCTCCGGCGCGCGAGGCCCGAAGCCGAGCAGATAGAGCCCATCCATCGAAACCAATGCGCGGGTTTTCGCCGCCGGAACCAGCCGGAACGCCGGGTGGGCGAATACCTCGTCCGCGCTGGTCGCATGACCACCGCGCTGCATCATCACGATGACATCCGGTGCGGCGGCGATCAGCCCCTCATCGGACAAGGGCTTGAATCCCTCGACCGCCTCCGCGGCGTTGATGCCGCCGGCCAGCGCGATAATGGCGGCGGCGGAGGTATTGCGTCCGCCCACCATTACCCGGCCATTCTGCATCGAGAGAACGAACAGCACCCGGCGCGGCGCGGCGATCCGCGCCCGCTCCGTTGCCAGCGCCATGAAGCGAGCCTCGACGGAAGCGGCGAGCGCTTCCGCCGCCGCTATCATGCCAATTGCGCCGCCGACCATCCGTATTCTGGCCAGAACACCGGCCTCGGTCAGATCCTCCGGCAACGTGGCGACGGTGATGCCCGCCGCGCGGATCAGCTTGAGTGCATCGGGCGGGCCGGCGCTCTCGATCGCGAGGACCCGATCCGGCGCAAGCGAGAGGACGCCCTCCGCCGAAAGCGCCCGGACATAGCCGATATCGCGCTTTTCCTTCAATGCGACGGCGGGAAACTGGCTTGTGGAGTCAACGCCGACGATGAGGTCTTGCCGGCCAAGCGCATAGACAATCTCGGTGATCACGCCACCAACCGCGACAATGCGCTTCGCAGGGGCTTCCACCGCGCGCGACGGCAACGACATCGCCGCGGCAAGCAGCGCGGCGGCACCGGCCAGACCTACGATTAGAGGCCGGGAGATCGTACGGTTTCGTTGATGCATGGAAGGCCCTCGGGTCTCGCATTCATGCGCTGCTGGGATCGCCCGGCGCAGAATTCACTTTGTCAGGATGAGCTTGTTGTTGGCGGTGATGCGCAGCCGATAGGCCTCGCCGTTATGCATCAGCACCACCTCGCGCTGGTCGGCGAGAACCGCGCCAACATCGATCCGGCGCGGCTCTGAATTGGTGATCGCCGGCTCGATCGATAGGGGGGCTGGCGGCGGCAAATTCGTGTTCGGTGTCATCGGCTTCACGGTCATTTTGGAGATATTCCAGTGTGGAACCCAGTTTAGAAAGTCTAAAAACTGAGCAATTTCATATAGATAGTATGTTGACTGCGAGTGCCAGATTTCATAGACGGGGTCAAGCGCCGAGCCGTTCTGCTCTTTCGCGCGTCAAGAATTCGAGCCAGCCAGCCATGATCCGCGCCCTGCCGCGCGGCGAGCCAGCCAGCCGCGACAAATGTCAGGTCTGGGGTCAATCATGGGTCGTTCTCTGCCCGCGGCGCTCAACGCGCCGCTCTCTTTCACCATCCTCGCGGCGCTGGCCGCACCCGCCACCGCGCAGCAGGTGCAGCCGCCGACGCCGCTCGACGAAATCACCGTTACCGCGACGAAACAGGAGGAGCGCGCGGTCGATGCACTGGCGCCGGTCTCGGTGCGCGGGCGCGAGGATATCCAGCGCCAGATGCCGCAGCGCATCGGCACCATCGTCAGCCAGATGCCGGGCGTGACGACGCAGGAAAACCCCAGCGACCCCGCGACCTCGATCAACATTCGCGGTCTTCAGGATTTCGGCCGCGTTGCGGTGACGGTCGATGGCGCGCGGCAGAACTTCCAGCGCTCCGGCCACAACGCCAATGGCGCTTTCTTCCTCGACCCTGCCTTCATCCGCTCCGTCGACATCACACGTGGGCCGACGGCCAACATCTATGGCTCCGGCGCGATCGGGGGTGTTGCCTCCTTCGAGACGGTCGATCCGCGCGATATTCTTCGGCCGGGGCAACGCTTCGCCACCGAGCTTGGCTTTTCCGCGCTTGTCGGCGGGCGGCAGAACGGCGTTTATGGCCACGGCATCGGCGCTATCCGCGCCAATGACTGGGCGTCCGGCCTTATCGGTCTCTCGTTCCGCAATCTCGGTTCCTACAAGGATGGCGGCGGCTTCACCATCGCCGATTCCGGCCAGGAACTTGTCTCGGGTATTGGCAAGATCATTCTGACACCCGGCGACGGGCACACGATCAAGCTCTCCGGCCAGTTGCAGAGATACGACTTCACCAACGGGCTCGGCACCAGCAGGGCACCGCGGCGAACGAACGAGGTGACCACCTCGAATTACGCCGCGCGCTATTCCTTCTCGCGGCCAGACAATGACTGGCTGAATCTCAACATCTCCATCTACCGTACGACGACCGATACCGATCAGGTCAGGATCAGCGGGACGCCGGCCCAAATTGGCCAGTGGCGCTACTTCAGGATCGAGACGCACGGCGCCGACATCAACAACACCTCGCGCTTCGATTTCGGCGCGGTGAAGATGGCGCTGACCTACGGCATAGACGGATTCCAGGACCGCGTTGCGACGCGGGATGACTTCTCCAACGGTAACGAGACGACGCCCGGCGGACGGCGCAACGTCTATGGCGGCTTCGTTCAGAATCACCTGAAATGGAAAGACTTCGACTTGATCGCCGGCCTTCGCTTCGACAGTTACGAACTTTCCGGTGGCGGCACCACGGCACGCGGGCAGCGCGTCTCGCCGAAAATAACGCTGGGCTACACCCCGATTGATGGCGTCCAGCCCTATCTCTCCTACGCGGAGGGGTATCGTGCTCCCTCGATCACCGAGACATTGGTGAATGGCGGGCATCCGGCACCTTCGGCCTTCACCTTCATTCCGAACGCGCGTCTCAAGCCGGAAATCGGCAAGACGCTGGAAGCCGGCCTGAACCTCAAATTCAATAACCTGCTCAAGAAGGGTGACAGCTTCCGCGGCAAGGTGTCCGTATTCCAGAACCGCGTCACGAACTTCATTGAGGGCGTGTTCACCGATCCGGGCAACGATTGCGGCAATCCCTTCGTCCCGGCAGGCTGCGCGGACGCCACCTTCACCTACAGCAATGTCGCGCGGGCGAGGCTGAACGGGGTTGAGGCCGAGTTCGCCTATGATGCCGGTCGCTGGTTTGCTTCCATTGGTGGTTCAAGCATCCGCGGGCAGAATGTCGCGCTGAAGCAACCGCTGGAAACGGTCTACCCGGACAAGATGGTGATCGCGGGCGGCCTGCGCCTGCTTGACGAGAAGCTGGTGATCGGCACGCGCGTCACATTGGTCGCTGCGCAGAAGCGCCTGCCGGCAGCATCGTTGCTTGCAAATTCCAGCAAAGCCTATGGCCTTGTCGGGCTCGATCTTTCCTATGAGATCGCAAAGGACACGCGCTTCTTCGCCATCGCCGACAATATCGGGGATGTCCGCTATCGCCGATACCGGGATGGCGACCGCTCGCCGGGCTTTGTCACGAAGGTCGGCTTCACCACGCGCTTCGGCATGTGAGGCCGCGGCGCATGTATGCAGCCAGCACCTTTCCGGACCTGAAAGACGGCGCGGCGCTGACGTTCATCCCACGCCGCGTCGGTATCGTATCCGATGCGATTCCGTATGCGCTGATCGGCGCGGCGCGGGCGGCGAAATCCGAAACGCCGGCGCCCGCCCTGTCGCCCCCGGAAACGGCGCTCCCGCGCGTTCCGTTTCCGCAGCGTCCGTGGCTGCGTGTGCTCGCCCTCACCATGTCAACCGCGCTTCATCTCGCAGCCGCGGCGGCAATGCTGGCGTATCTGCCTGCGATGATGCCCACGGATGTCGCTCGGGGTGGTGCCGATGCGCCGATGGACGTGCTGATTGTCGGCGCGGCGGATTTCGCCGCCAGCCAGGAAGGTGCAAAGTCGGAACCCGTCTCGCTCGCCTTGTCTGCAGTCCCCGAGCCTGTGCCGGTTGACATCCCGGTTGAACGCCCGGCGCCTGAGGAAATACCCATCGCGGTGCCGCCGCCGGAGCCGCCCGTGGCGCCGGCATTGCCGACCGAGGCAGCGCTCCTGCCATCGCCCCGTGAATTGCCATCGCTGCCGGAAATCACACCTCCGGCAAAACGCGAGGTACCGCGGCTGAAGAAGGAGGCCGTGAAGGAGAAACCCGCGAAAAAGGAACCGAGGCCAAGGGCTTCAACCTCCCTCGCGCGCGGCCAGACCGGCGCTGGCGAAAGCGCCACAACCCGCACCGCGACTTCGCGCGGCGGTTCGAGCGGCGCCGAGCAGACAGCGGGCGCCAGCGCGATGTCGGGCTATCGCGCCCGGATCATCGCGCATCTCAACCGCTTCAAGAACTATCCGGACCAGGCACGTGATCGTGGGATCAGCGGGCAAAACGCGATCACGTTGACCCTCGGACGCGACGGACGCGTGATCGCTTCCAGCCTCGCGAATTCCTCGGGGCAATCGCTGCTTGATTCCGCGACCCTTGCGGCCGCTCGGCGCGCCCAACCGTTTCCAGCCATGCCGGAGAGCGGACCCACCTCCTTCACCCTCACAATCGGGATGAACTATAACCTCCGGTAGCTCCCGGAGGATCGCAACACGAATCCAGTAAGGAGAACACCATGTATATCGCCATGAATCGCTTCAAGGTCATCAAGGGACGGGAGGCCGATTTCGAGACTGTCTGGCGTTCGCGCCGCAGCTACCTGCAAGAGCTGCAAGGCTTCATCGAATTCTCGCTGCTGAAAGGGCCGGAGAAGGAGGATCACACGCTCTATTCCTCTCATACGGTCTGGGCGACGAAGGCGGATTTTCAGGCCTGGACCACCTCCGAGCAGTTCCGGAAGGCGCATGCAAATGCAGGTAAGGGCGGACCGCTCAACATTCTCGGCCACCCGGAATTCGAAGGTTTCGAGGCGGTGATCATCGAGGATAACCGCGCCGGCAGCGTCGCGGCGGAGTGAACCCGATGATCAAAGCCACGCACGGAGCGCGCGCGCCGGTTCATCCCGGCGCGGAGATTTCCGCTGATCGCCTAGCGCTTGTACGCGAAAAGCTTGCGGCAAAGCCCGATGGTGTTGTCGAGGCGATCGCGCGCGAAGCCGGCGTTCCCACCCAGCTCGTGCTGGAGGCGCTGCCGCCGGAGATGCGGATCTTCGTCGCGCCGGATCGCTTCGAGACGATCTGGCGGCGGCTCGCGCAATGGGGTGATGTTCTCTTCATCGTCCACACGCCGGATATCGTGCTCGAATGCGAAGGTCGCCTACCTGTCGGCAGTTTTGGCGCCGGCTACTACAACATCCACGGCGACAGCCCCATAAGCGGGCATATCAAAGCGGAGAATTGTCGTGCGATCTACCTCGTGGACCGAAAATTTCACGGTCGCCGCTCCTGCTCGGTGCAGTTCTTCAATGGAGCCGGTGAGGCGATGTTCAAGGTCTTCGTGCGGCGGGACAAATCCCGGGAACTGATCCCTGAGCAGCTTGCTCTCTTCGAGGCGCTTTATCAGGAATGAATTCCGGCCGCTGCATGCGCGGCGGCCGGATTTCCGCTGACTTTGCTTCGTTCTGGGGCCCGAACAAAGGAATGCCCGCAAAACCGGCGAAATTTCAGGGCCAAACATGCCCGGATCGCGCCAAACACCAGAAACGCGGTCGCGCGGGCAAATCGTCCGCTTCTGCCCCCCCTCGGTTGATCCCCTGGGGCCCAAAACAATCACCGAACCGGCGCGTTTCATCCCTTTGATGGAAGCAGTCGCCTTCTCACGATGGCAGTGAAAAAACTTGCGCCATGGATCAGGGCGTCATCGTTGAAGTCAAAATTCGGATTGTGAAGCGGCGCGGAGGCCTCACCATTGCCGATAAAGGCAAAGCAGCCCGGAACATGTTCGAGAAAGCGCGCGAAATCTTCTGATCCGGTCATCGGCTCTTTTGCCGTCGTCACATGAGACGGATCGGATATGTCCCGAGCCGCGGCGAGCGCCTCATCGACGAGCGCAGCATCATTCAGAAGGGGCACGAACTCGCGCGTATACAAAACCTCGGCGCTGACATTGTAGCTCCGCGCGGTGCCCTCTGCGATCACGCGCATTTCCTCCTCGATCTTCGCGCTTACCTCAGGGCGAAAGCTGCGGGCGTCCCCGAGGATACGGGCAAGGCCCGGAAGTGCGTTGCGTGTGCCATCCGTGATCAGCTCCGTCACCGAGACAACACCGACATCCGTCGGGCTGAGGCGACGCGCAACGATGGTCTGGAGGTTCATGACTGTCGCGCAGGCCGCGACAAGAACCTCGTTGCCCCAATGCGGCCGCGCGGCGTGGCCACCGACACCGTGCAGGACAATTTCAAAATTGTCCTCCGCCGACATGATCGCCCCGGCTTTCGTCTGGAAATGCCCCACCGGCAAACCGGGCATATTATGGAGGCCGTAGATCTCCTCGAAGGGAAAGCGCTCCATCAGCCCGTCCGCCAGCATGGCAAGCGCGCCCTTCCCCCATTCTTCCGCAGGCTGGAAGATGAAACGGACCGTACCATCGAAACCGCCCCCCTCCGCGAGCCCTTTAGCGGCGCCGAGCAGCATGGCCGTATGCCCGTCATGCCCGCAGGCGTGCATGATTCCGGGATTGCGCGATCGGTATTCCGCGCTCCCTTGCTCATTGATGCGCAGCGCATCCATATCCGCGCGCAAGGCGATGGCGCGGTTACCGTTTCCGCGCTTCAACGTGCCGACCACGCCGGTGCCGCCGACCCCCTCGACCACATCATCAAGGCCGAACTCACGCAATTTGGCTGCGACAAAAGCGCTGGTGCGTTTTTCCTCGAAACCGAATTCAGGGTTTGCATGAAGGTCTCGCCGCCAAACCGTCATTTCCTGCGAGAGCTTGCTCAGATCAATGGCCATGGGGCGTCCTTAGTGGCTGGCGAGGCTGGTTACGACATCAAGGAGGACATTGGCGCCGGCGATCAGGTCGGCCTCTGGCGTATGTTCCCTCGGGTTATGGCTGATGCCGCCGATGCTCGGCACAAAGATCATTGCGCTGGGCGCGATCCGCGCGATCATCTGCGCATCATGCCCGGCACCGGAGATCATGCGGCGGCAGGCGAGACCACGCGCTTGCGCCGTTTTCTCGATCAGCGTGACGATGTTGCTGTCAAACCGAACCGGCTGGAAGCGCGCCAACCGCTCCACGTGCACCTCAACCTGTTCTTCAGCCGCGATCCTTTGAAGAAAGTCGGCAAGCGCGGCTTCCTCGCCTTGCAGGCGCGCCTCGTCAGGATCACGCAGGTCGACGGTAAAGGTTGCCCGCGAGGGAATGACGTTGATGGCATTCGGCTCGAAGGCCATGCACCCGACTGTGGCGACCGTCGGCGCGTTTGATGCCCGCACCCGCTCGCGCAGGAAGGTCACGACCCGCGCCGCCGCGTGGCCGGCATCCCGTCGCATGGACATCGGCGTCGTACCGGCATGATTGGCATCGCCCGCGACTGTCACCTTTTGCCAGGAGATGCCCTGGAGATCCGTCACGGCGCCGATGGACTGGCCCTCGCGTGCGAGGACGGGTCCTTGCTCGATATGGAGTTCGATATAGGCATGGGGTATCAGGAAACCCGGCTCCATCGCGCCGGCATAGCCGATGCGCTCGAGTTCCGCCCCCAGCACCGCCCCGTCAGTCCCGATGGTCGCAAGCGCCTCGTCAACCGCGAGGCTGCCCGTATAGACGAGCGAGCCCATCATGTCGGGCGCAAAACGGACGCCTTCCTCATTGGTAAAGGCCGCAACGACGACAGGGCGCGCGGGCTGAAATCCCGCAGATTTCAGGGTCTCGATCACCTCAAGCCCGGCAAGCACGCCGTAGCAGCCGTCGTAAATGCCGGCATTGATCACGGTATCGATATGGGAACCGAGCATCAGCGCTGCATTGCCACCAGCGCTTTCCGGCGCCCATATGCCGAATATGTTGCCGATCCGATCGATGGCGATCTGGAGCCCTGCCTCCCGGAGCCATGCGAGCAGCCGATCCCGCCCAAGCTTCTCCGTATCGGAGGCGGCAAGGCGAACCAGGCGCCCGGCCTCATCCCGGCCGATATCCCCGAGCTCATGAATTCGTCCCAGAAGGCGTCGCGCCGTGATGGATCCTGTGTTCATCAACGTCCTCTTCGCGCGGAAGACAGCACCTCTTCCGGGCTCATGCCAACGAGTTCCTTGTAAACGAACGGATCGGTCGCCCCTTCCGTGTTGATGACCAGAACACGGGATGCCGCATCAAGGCCAAGGCGCGCACGCTCCGCCGCGCTGCCGGCGACCTGCATAAGCCCGGCGAGACCGACCCCGCCGCTTTCGCCCGCGACAATGGCAGGGTCCTTGCCAATCGGCTGCGCCAGCCGCCGCATGGCCCTGACGGCTTCATTCTCCTCCAGCGTCATGAACCCATCGGCCACGCGCGAAAGAACACGCCAAGCCACGAGCGATGGCTCGCAGCATTCGAGCATGGCCATGATTGTCGGCTCGCCATGCGGGATCTTGACCGGATTGCCTGCCTGAGCCGATGCGAACAGGCATGCCGCCCGCGCCGGTTCCACGACCACGAAAACCGGGCGTTTCTCGCCGAATACCACCGCCAGATGCCCGGCGACAGCCGCCGCGACACCGCCGACACCGGCCTGCACGAAAACATGGGTGGGAGGGGCCGGGATATCCTTCAGGGCTTCCCGCATCATCGCGGTATAGCCTTGCATCACGAGCCCGGGAATACGCTCGTAACCCGGCCAGGACGTGTCGGACACGATGGTCCAGCCCTCCCTGGTCGCGACCTGCGCCGCCTCCAGAACCGAATCGTCGTAAGTTCCCTCGACCCGGATCATCCGAGCGCCAAAACGTCCGATGGCGGCCACGCGCTCGTCGCTGACGCCGGCATGGACGAAAACACTCGAGCGTGCACCGACAAGCCCCGCCCCCATCGCCACGGATCGCCCGTGATTGCCATCGGTCGCGCAGGCGAAGGTCATCGCGGAAGTGATCGCGCGTATCTCGGGGGCGTTGATCTCGGCGATGTCCACGTGACGGCCGAGATGCCGGCCCGCCTCCTCGAGCGCGAGCAGGATCACCGCATACGCGCCGCCAAGCGCCTTGAAACTGCCCAGCCCGAGACGAAAGCTCTCATCCTTGATGTGCAGCGCGCCGATACCCAGCTCGGCGGCGAGCGACGGGAGAGCATGGAGCGGCGTTGGCACATGATCCGGGCGTATCGCCAGGATCCGCTCGACACCCGCGGCAGCCTCGGCACCCAGGGTTTTGGCGTCAATTGGATCAAGCGATTGGCGATAATCCGGGTGATGATTGGGTAGAAACATCGTCGATTTCCATCTGTAAGTGATGGAGATATATTTCGTCCTGCTCGATCAAGGCGCTCTTTTTTCAAAGAACAAATGCAAGAATCTTTCATGACGAGAAACCCGATGCCGAAATCTCCGCCTTCGGTTGCCCTGGATTCCTTCGACTTCGCGATCCTGCGAATGCTGCAACGCGACAATGCAACGCCCCAGCGTGTGATTGCGGAAGCCGTCAACCTTTCCGCGCCCAGCGTCCAGCGCCGCATCCGGCGCATGGAGGAAACCGGCGTCATTCAGGCAAATATCGCGGTTATCGACCCGCAGAAGATCGGGCAATCCATCACCATTTTCGTCGAAGTCGAGGTCATCAGCGAGACCGCGGAACTGATCGATGCCGCAAAACGTGAACTCGCGGCGGCACCGGAGGTGCAGCAATGCTACTATGTCACCGGCGAGGCAGATTTCGTGCTTGTCGTGGTCGTGCCCACAATGAGCGACTACGAGGCGCTGACCCGGCGTCTGTTCTTCGGCAACAACAATGTGAAACGCTTCCGCACCTTCGTGGCGATGGACCGGGTGAAGGTGGGGCTGAGCGTGCCTTTGGTTGAATGATCTCGCCGGAAAACCGGGCGCAGCTATCCTGCGCGGCGCCCATCACCGCGAGGTCGTGGCCTATGCGGCGGAAAACGACCGATTTCAGCGCGACAGCGCGCTAACCCGATCAAGAGCGCTGGCAAAGCCTTGCAGCGAGATCGAGAGCTGCATGGCGTTCCCGCCATCGGCCGTGGCCTTCAGCTTGAGCGCGTTGGCCGTACGCAACATTGCCAATGTCGGCGCATCGAAGGCGATATTGACGATACAGCCGATGGGCACGCAGGTGCGAAAGCGCAGCACAGGCATCGCGGGCTTGTCATCGATCTGCAAGATCACGCCGGAATCAAGCGCAAGGCCGAATGGCATGGCCAGCGTGCCCGAAACAGAGTTGCCATTCGGCGCGTTCAGCTCGATTGCGAGCACGCGCTGGCCGTTCTGCTGCGCCTGGACTTGTGAGAGCACGCAGCGCTTTGCCGTTCCCTGCAAGACGCAAGCGACCGCCCAGTCCTTGTGCGCTTCATTCAGCGATGATGCGCCCCCCGGAAGGCCGGACGCGCCTGCACCACCAGCCGGCGCCTGAGCGATCCGATCGCGCTGCGGTGCAGCGAGCGTGTCCGCATCGGTGATCGTGGTGTCCGGCTTTGAAGGCGGAAGAGGACTGGCTGAAGCGGCGTATCCGGCCCACCCGGCGAAGACCACCTGCAAAGCGACGATACCCGCAAACCTCAAACAACCCTCGCCGACCCGCATATGACCGTTCTCACCCTTCGAATCACTGTACTTTAGAATTTGATGTTGAAGTTAAATCGAGCCGATTGATCGGACAATCCTGAGCTGAACTGACCCCCATAGGAGAGGCCGAGGGTGGCATTCGGAGTCATCGCGTAACTGATACCGGCCTCGATGATCGCAACATCGCGGGAAACAGGTGCCCCTGCAATCGCAAAAGAGCTTCCGCCGCTTGCAAAACGCATGGTGGAAATCGGCGCCTTGGGACCGAAAGCATGACGCCAGCCAACCATGCCGGTTGCGGTGAACGTGCTCCCGCCGATTCCAAAGGCCGTCGAGGCCCGCAGACCGAGTGTCGCGAAGGTCGTGTTGGTCGCGTTTGAGGCACTGGTCAGCGCGGCAGCCCCGCCACGCTCTGTAAACCGATCAGTGCTGAAATTGATGTGAGCAAGATTGGCAAAAGGCTCGAATCGCGCGCCTGCAGCGCTGAAACCATAGGCGAATTCGCCGAACATCTGCGCGGTGGCAGCCTTGTAATCGCCCTTCATGCGATCGCTGAACCCGATGAAGGCCACGTCCCTGCCGGTTGAAATATCGTGCCAGGCATAGAACGCACCTGTTCGGAGGGCAAAATTACCCCAGGTCGATCCGCCATAGAATCCGACGTGATAATTGTCGCTGGTCCCGGAGGATTGGCGTCCCCTGACGTCGAAAGACGTCTGGCTGTAACCGGCAACGGCACCGAAACGCCAGGCATCGAAAGCCGGTGCATCCGCGCCGATGAAGAAGCCGCCGCTGTTTCGGCTGAGGGCTGCGGCGTTGCCATCGCCATTCGTACGACTCAATGAGCCAAAGCTCTGCCCCCAGAACGTGAAATTGCCGCGAATCGACGTCGGGCCTGTCGCGCCGGCGTCATCAAACGCCATGCGGATACGGTCATTGGCGGCGTTTCGAATGAAGTGGCTATCCTCGATCAGCGCGGTTTTGGCCGATGCATGGACCTCGCCCGAGAGCTGGTCGAAAGCCTGCCGCGCCTGTGGTGCCGACGAACCAAGGATCGCGTCGTAAATCGGGTTGCCCCAGCCGAGGCTCTGGATGCCGCTGCCAGCGGCGATCTGGTTCCGGCTCAGGGCGATCGCCGCGAAGTTGGTGTCGTTGCGGGTCATCGTCAGATAGACATTGTTGGCGTCATAACTGAGCGTGGGATCGAGAAAGGCGAGGTTCGAGGTCACGCCACCGAACGTGCCGGTTCTCCCCCCGCCGGCGGTGAGGATCGTGTACTGCGTCTGCGGGGCGTATTTGATCGGCCCCACCCCCGCCAGCACCGTCACCGAGCCGCCATTGATCGTGGCAGCACCAGTCGCGGCAATTCTGTCGGATTGCCCCGCCGAATCGATCTCGACCGCATAGATCGAACCGGGATTGAAAGTGACGCTGCCGGCGACATTGAGCGTCCCGATGGAGTTTCCGGGGGCGATGGTGCCCGAAACGCTCATATTCCCCACCGTGCCGCTGCCCTGCAGCCGGCCATTCGTCAGGATATCGAGCGTGCCACCGATCGAGCCGTTCACCGCCAGCACGCCGTTCGAGATCGTCGTGCCGCCGCTATAGGTGTTGGCGCCGGTCAGGGTCAGTGTGCCGGTGCCGGTCTTGACCAACGAGCCGGTGCCGGAAATCACGCCGCTTACTGTCGTCGAGAGGTTGTTCGAACCGACGGTCAGCGCGTTGGCGCCGAGGATGTAGCTGCCAGCGCCGGCGATCGACCCCGCGCTCAGCCTGTTGTCCATGGCCGGGCCGTTGCTGGCCGCGAAACTGACAATGCCTCCGGCGTTGTTGATGAGGGCGGCGCTTCCGGCCGTGGCGCCCTGGACAAAATGCAAGGTGGCGTTGTTCGTGATGGTGGCGCTGTCCGCATTGCTGAGGTGGGAGAACAGCATGGCGCCGTTGTTGACAATGGTGGCGCTGCCGGCCCTGCTGGAGCCGCCGAATGTCAGGTTGCCCGTGTTGGCGATCGTGGCGCTGCCGGCTGTGCTGGAATGACCAAAAAACATATCGTTGTTGTTGGTGATGGTGGCATTGCCGGCTGTGCTGGCATTCTCAAAACCCACGGTTCCCGTGTTGATGATTGTGGCGCCGCCGGCCGTGCTGGAATCGTGGAAACTCATGCCGCCATTGTTGGTGATTACGGCATTGCTGGCAGTGCTGGTTTGGTAGAAATCCAAGGTGCCAACAGCGTTGTTGATGAGGGTCGCGCTGCCTGCGGTGCTGGCGTCGTAGAAGAGCAAGGCGCCGCTGTTGGTGATGGTGGCACTGCCCGCAGAGGTGTTTTCGGAGAATGACCCAAGGCTGTTGTTGACGATGCTGGCGCTTCCCGCCGAGCTCGTGCCGTAGAGCTGTAGAAAGCCGTTGTTGGTGATAGTCGCGCTGCCCGCTGTGCTGGCGTTAACGAATGAGAGGCCGCCATCGTTCGTGATGGTCGCGCTACCGGCCGTGCTGGCGTTGTTGAAACTCAGGCCGCCAGCCGTGTTGTTGGTGATGGTGGCGCTGCCCGCCGTGCTGGTGTTGTAGAAGCTGACATAGCCACCGTTGTTCGCGATCGTCGTGCCGCTCGTATCGGCGTTGACGACGGCGAGCGTCGACCAATTGCCGACATTGACCGCCCCCTGGATGGAGCCGGCGCGGCTGGCAGTGCCGAGCTGCACCGTGCTGCGGCTGCTGGAGGAGGCGCTGGTGATGATGGTGCCGCCGGTATAGGTGTTGGCGCCGGTCAAAGTCAGCGTGCCCGAACCGGTTTTTTCCAACCTGCCTCCGGTGCCGGAGATCACGCCGCTCACTTCGGTCGAAAGGTCGTTCGAGCCGACAATCAATCGATTGGAGCCGAGGATGAAATCGCCGGCCCCGGCGATCGAGCCGGCGGTCGTCGATGTGTCGACACCCGAGATGTCGACCGTGCCTCCCGCCTGGTTGATGATCGCGGCATTGCCGCCCGAACTGACATCGAGGAATCGCAAGGTGCCGCTATTGGTAATGGTGGCGCTGCCCGCCGTGCTGGCGTCACGAAACTCAGCGACTCCGATATTTGTGATGCTGGCGGTACCCGCTGTGCTGTTGTCGCGGAAAATCAGGGTGCCGCTATTGGTGATCGTGGCGCTGCCAGCCGTGCTGGAATTGTGGAAATTCAGATTGCCAATGCTTGAGATAACAGCGCTGCCCGCCGTGCTGTTATCGAGAAAAGCCAGGCCGCCATTGTTGGTGATGGCGGCGGTTGCAGCCGTGCTGCTACCGTAGAAAAGCAGAGCGCTGTTATTGGTTATGGCGGCGTTGCCTGCCGTGCTCGTCTCGAAAAAATTCAGGGCGTTGTTGTTGGTGATGGTGGCGCTGCCGGCCGTGCTGCTGTTGCGAAACTCCAGAGAGCCAATGTTGGTGATGGTGGCGGCGCCGCCATTGATCGAGATGCCGGTTCCCATGAAGCTTTGGGTCGTGCTGGCCGAGACCGTAAACGTGTAATTCGAGGCCCCTGCGGCAAGTGTCCAGCCGTCGAAAGTCGCGGAGGAACCCAGCGTCAAAGCGGTCGTGCTTGATGTGCCGAAGGTCGCCGTGCCGGTCGGCACGCTGCCGGGAGTCCAGTTACTGCCGTCGAAAAAGTCACCTGACCCAGGATTGGTCTGCCAGGTGGCATTTTGCGCGCATGCCGGCCCCGCGATGTGCAGAATCGGTGTCACCACGAGGGCAGTGCATGCCAGCAGAACGGCACGTGACGCGGCGCCTTTATTGCCGAGCGGGTCAACGATGCGCCTTGCGCGCGAGACGCCCCGTGCCAAGCCCGAAGATGCTCTGAAATCCATGGTTCCCCAACCCGCTGAGAGGACGTGCGGTTTCCGGATGCTTTTTATTCTCCACACGCCGTCGAGGTTACCTGCCACTACAAGCCGCAGGCGTCTTGAACCGAGGGCTGTGAATTTCTGAATGCTTCCGTTATTTTCTGAATCGACGGCACCAGACGGCAATTTTTAGGATAATTCGATCCATTTTCGCGGCTTTCGACGTAAGGGCATTCTTCCGCTGCAAAGGGAGCAAGAGGAGCAGGACGGGGCGTGTTGCGGTTTTTGGGGTTTGAGCTGGATGAACAACGGGCCGAATTGAGAGGGCCCGATGGCTCGCCCATCCGGATTCGTCTCAAAAGCCTTGAAATGCTTAAACTCTTCGCCGCGAATCCCGGGCGCGTCCTCAGCAAGCAGGAACTGATGGAGGCGATCTGGCCGGGCCTCCATATTGGCGAAGACAGCCTGTTCCAGTCCATCCGCGAGCTTCGTGCCGCCTTGGGAGACGAGCAGCGGCAGATCATCAAGCTGATGTCAGGCCGGGGCTATCTTTTCGCCGCCGTGGTTTCCGGTGCGGCGGAAGCACCGCAAAGCGGCGCAAATGGAATGGAAGGCAAGCAGAACCCGGCCCGACGCGGCTTCAGCATGACGCGCCGCGCCGCGTTTGCGGTTATTGCCGGGCTCGGCCTATCGGCTCTGGCGATTGCGCAATGGCCCCCGAGATTCTTTTCAGGCCAGCCGGTTTCCGTCGCCGTTCTTCCTGTCGCGACAGAGTCTGACGATCCTCTTGCAACCCGGATGGCCACCAGCGTTACGAGCGACCTTATCGATGGATTGGCGAAAATCGAGGCGATCCGCGTGATGCTTCCATCCGACAAGGCATCAAAGGCCGATTACGTCATCAGCGGCGAGTTGGGAAGAACCGAAACCGCCTGGACTCTTCGCGCGCGCATGAGTGAACCCGCGACCGGCACGATCAAATGGGCGACATCGCTCTCCATTGTTCGCTCGGATGCCGATCCGCAACTTCAGCAGACCCGCTTGACCGCCGGCATCGGCCACCCGCTGGCGCAGCGCATCAACACGCTGGTCAAGGCTGGCGAGCGTGCGGGCGAGCGCTTGCCGACCGGCGCGGCCAAGATCGCGATCGAGCAGGCAACGGCCTCGATCAATCACACGACGCCGGAACGCTTCGGCGCTGCCCTGGCGATGCTCGAAAAGGCTCTGGCCGATGAGCCACTCGACATCGACCTGCAAGTCGCCCTGGCGGCATTTCAGCTTCGCGGCATGCAAATGACCTGGTTCCCTGCCGCCGAGCGCGAGGCAGCCGAAAACAATATCGGCGCCGTCATGGCACGCGCCTTGAAAGCGCGTCCCGACTATATCCCCGCACTGGAAACGCAGTGTCGGTTCCTGGCGACGACCAACCATTTTGTTGAAAGCCTGGTGACATGCGGCAAGGTGCTTTCTCACGACCCATGGAATGGCGTCGCCTTGTATCTCATGGGATTATCTCAGGTTTTCCTGGGGCGCTTTGACGATGCATTGGCCTCGTTCGAACGCGCCACCCACTTCGATACGCCCCAGGTCGCGCGCTGGACATGGGCGCTCGGCATCGGCTGGACCTATCTTCTGACCGAGCGCGCGGAAGAAGCGATACCCTGGCTGCAGCGCTCCATCGCTATCACGCCGGGGACCGGACGCACGCATATGGCCCTGGCTGCCGCCTACCAGCAATTGAGCCGCAATGAAGACGCCAAAGCCGCAATGACTGCGGCGCTGGCGCTGAGGCCGGGCTCGACCGCACGTAACATTCTCCCTCCGGCCAAGAACAACAGCGCGGTTTATCTCAAGGCGTACGAGCGGGTCCTGAGCCTGATGGTTGCCGCCGGGTTGCCCAAGTAGCCGATGCACCCCTGCTAGGGAGCTTCGAAGGCCACTCAGGTTGTGTTGCTCCTGCGCAACAGAAATTCGGATCAAATCCGAATGGGACAGCAGGACGATTGCTGAGACTCTGAGACTAACGGTCTCGGGCCCGGATTGCTACGCCACCTGAAAAACAAGCTTTCGGGGGCACGTTTCCATGCGTTTTCTGTCTCAGAGCCTCTTGCGGGCAGGACGCTCTATCCTTGCGTGCCTGGCCCTTCTCACGGCGCTTTGCCTTTCGGCCGCGGCGCAGACGCCCTACACCATCGCCCTTGACCCTGCCCCCGCCAGCATCACGATTGGCTCGACAGCCTCTTTCCGGGCCACGGTCCGTGATTCCGGCGGCAACCTGGCACCAGGCGTCACGGTCCTGTTCAACGTGCGCGGGAAAACCGTCACGTTCTCTGCCACGCAAGCCGCCGACGGCACAGGCGTTGCCACGCTGGCCTGGAACTTTTCTCCGCCCGGCGATTATGACCCGACAACCAATGTCACTGCCGCCGTATGGCTGGGTTACATCGCGAGCAACATCGAGGCCAGCCCCACGATCAATCTGGTCGCCGGCAACAGCCTTCCCGGCCCTCCCACCGGGGTTTCCGCGTCGGTGATCAACGCGCCTACCGCGCAGGTCGATGTCTTCTTCACGCCGCCGGGCTATACCGGAACCCCTGCCGCGACGGACTACACCGTGACCGCTTCGCCCGGCGGCGCCAGCGCGACCTGCCCCGGTTCGCCCTGCCGCGTCAGCGGGCTAACCTTCGGCACCACCTATACCTTCACTGCCCGCGCGAACAATACCGCCGGCGCCGGGCCGGAATCGGCCCCTTCAGCCTCCGTCACCCCGCTTTCCGGCAACAACAACCTCTCCGCCCTGAGCGCGAGTGCCGGCACGCTCTCGCCGGCTTTCAGCCCCGCAACCAACGTCTATTCGATCAGCGTTGCGAATGCGGTTTCCAGCATCGATCTCTTCGCGACGCCGGACGACGCGAATGCGACATTGCTGCTCGGTGGATCGCCCGTCGCTCCCGGCGCGCCGATGACGCGCAGCCTCAATGTCGGCATCAACAACATGTTCTTCTCTGTCCGGGCGGCAAATAGCACGCTCAGGAACTATCAGGTCTCGGTGACCCGCGCGCCCTCAAGTGACGCGACGCTGGCGAGCCTGACCTTGAGTACCGGCGCGCTCTCGCCCGCCTTTTCGGCGGGGGTGACGAGCTATACGGTGAACGTGCCCAATGCGACGGCATCGCTTTCGCTGACCCCCGTTTCAGCCTCTCCGACGGCGAGCATCCGGGTCAATGGCGCGAGCGTTGCAAGCGGTGCAACCGTGCCGGCTTCCCTCGTTGTCGGCGCCAACACCGTCGCCGTTCAGGTCACGGCGCAGGATGGCACGACCATTCAGACCTATACCGTCACGATCAACCGCGCGCCGTCGAGCAACGCGACGCTCGCAAGCCTGAGCTTGAGCACGGGAACGCTCTCGCCCGGCTTTTCCGCCGGCGTTACGGATTATACCGTCAATCTTCCCTTCGGCGCCACCGCGCTGTCGCTGACCCCCTCGGTCAGTGATCCCACGGCGACCCTCCAGGTCAACGGCGCGCCCGCAACCTCGGGGAGCGTGGCGGGACCATTCCCGCTTGCGCTTGGCGCCAACACCATCACCATTCAGGTCACGGCGCAGGACGGCACGACGCGCACGACCTATCGCGTTGTCGCGACGAGGGCGCAGGCAATCGGCGCGCTGGTGCTCAGCGCTTCCACGGGTTCGGCCTTTCAGGGCGCGAGCATCACCCTCACCGCGACCTATACCGGCCCTGTCGCAGCGACGGGAACCGTCACCTTCTTCAATGGCGGATCAAGTCTTGCGACCTTGCCGCTATCGGGCAACCGCGCCGAATTGACGCTTTCCAGCCTGCCGGCCGGCAATCTGAGCCTGACAGCCCGTTACAACGGCGATGCCAGCAATCAGGCCGTCACGTCATCCCCGATCTCGGTCCTCATCAATGCGCGCCCCAACCCGGCGAGCGATCCTTCCGTCAAGGCCATGGTCTCTGCACAAATGGCTTCCGCCATGCGTTTCGGGCAGGCGCAGATCGACGGGATCGCCAATCGGCTGGAACAGCTGCATGATCAGGGTGAAAACGCAACGCAAGATGGCCCGATGGCGGCGGAACGTGGCGGGGGCGGCACCCCAACCGGCATGACCGGCCCGCTTTCACGCTTCGAAGGCGTGGCACGGGTGGATGATCCGCTGCCGCAATCCGCCTCCCGGCAGGGTAGCGATCTCGGCCGCGGCCTCCAGCAGATGGCGATGATGCTGCCAAGCCTGGCGCAGGCCGTGAACAAGCGCGCCAACTTGCCCTTCGAGATCTGGACCGGAACCGCGCTCAGCGTCGGGCGCGCCCGGCAGGATGGCAGCTACAACCAGCGTTTCAACAATGCGCATCTCGTGATTGGCGCCGATCGCCGCTTCTCGCCTGATCTGCGCATCGGTTTCGCGGTTTCCGTCACGATCGACAATCTCGACATCGGCCGCGACGGCTCCCGTATCCGGGGAAGTGCGCCGAGCTTCGCGCTTTACGCTTCGTGGCGCATGATGCCGCAGACCTATCTCGACGTGCTCGGCGGTTTTGGCACGATGCGCTTGCAGTCACGTCGCTACTCGACGGTTGGCGGAGTCATGCTCGACGGAACCCGGACGGGACGCGATGTCTTCGGCTCCCTAGCCCTCACGCGGCGCTTCACCGCCGGAAACTGGAACGCCGCGCTTTTCACGCGCTTCGACATGGTCACCGCCTGGCTCGATGGCTATGCCGAGCGTGGCGATCCGCTCTGGACGATCCGCTATGGCGCGACAACGAGCACGAGCTATGCGGCGGTCCTGGGCGGGCGGATCGGCTACGACATCAGGCTGGATTGGGGTACGCTCTCCCCCACCCTGCGGCTTGAATATCGCCGCAACTTCCAGGGCAGCTACAATCAGGATGTGGGGTATACCGACGGCGCCTCCTCGGGTGTCATCGTCGGGGCCGGCACCATGCGCAGCCAGTTCTCCGCGGGCCTGGGGCTGCGCGCCCGCCTTGAGAACGATCTCGCATTTGAGCTCGGCTATCTGCTCTCGGGCTCGTCGCGCGGCATCAATGGACAGCGCTTCTCGGGCGCGATGCGTTACAATTTCTGAATATGCTTCTCTGCCCATGCGGAGAACAGCATGGGCAGGGGCTGTATTGACGGAAAACCCCGCCCGCTGGGCTGATATCCGCAAAATATCGCCGCTCTTTGCGCGCCCTGCTGCGCGAGCCCTCGAATCTGTCGTAACGTGGCAAAGCCATCCTTGAAAAGGCGGAGTTGCCGTGCCCGCGATCCTGATTGTCGATGACGACCGCGACATCCGCACCCTGCTTGCCGCCTTTCTGGCCGCGAATGGCTATACCGCGCAGACCGCGCAGGATGGTGCCGAGATGCAGGAGAAACTGTCTCGTACGAGCTTCGACCTCGCCATTCTCGACCGGATGCTCCCCGGCACGGACGGGCTCGCCCTTTGCCGGCAGATCCGGCAATCGAGCACGATGCCCATCATCATGCTCACCGCACGCGGCGAGGATGAGGATCGTATCGCCGGACTGGAGACCGGCGCGGATGATTACGTCACGAAACCCTTCAACCCGCACGAGCTTCTGGCGCGCATCCGGGCGATCCTGCGGCGCGCCGGGCATTCCGGTGCCCAGACAGCGCCGGAATCCCTGATCCGCGCCTATCATTTCGAAGGCTGGAACCTCTCCCTCGAACGCCGGGAGCTTGTAAACCCTGAGGGGGTGATGGTCGATCTTTCGACAGGGGAATACGATCTGCTCGTCGCCTTTCTGGAATCGCCCAACCGGATCCTCTCGCGCGATCATCTTCTGGAAGCGGCGCGCAGCCAGCCAGAAGCCATTTTCGACCGCGCGATCGATGTGCAGGTCAGCCGGTTGCGCAAGAAAATCGAGCCGGGCGAGGCAAGCCCGCCGCTCATCCGCACGGTGCGCGGCGCGGGTTATCTTTTCGTGCCGAAGGTGACCCGCCTGTGAGACGATGGCTCGACACGCTTGCCGCGCGCACCATGCTCCTGATGCTGATCGGCGTCGGGATCGTGCATGTCGCGAGCCTGTATGCCTATCAGCATGCCCTTAACCGCGAGATGGGGCTCGCGAACGAGACTCGCCTCGCCGATCGCCTGCTCACCATCCGCCGCTCGGTGATGCGCGTGGTTCCGGGCGAACGCGAGAGCGTGGCGCATGAAGTATCGGGCGGCCCGGTGGAGGCCCATTGGAGCGCCACCGAACATGCACGCTCCGGCGGGCCGGGCATGGCGCTGTGGGAAGGGCTGCGCCAAAGGCTCGTCGTGACCTCCGGCGATCTGCTGGATGAGGATATTGTCATCGGAGCAAACAGGAAGTCCGAGGCCGATCCGCATTTCGTTTTGGTATCGCTGCGCCTGCCGGATCAAAGCTGGGTGAATATCACGCTCTTCGCGCCAGAGGCCAAACCGCAAACAGGCCATGGAACGGTTCTTTCCACCACCTTGATGGCATTGGGCGTGCTTCTCGTGTCGATGCTGGTCATCCGCTGGATGACGACACCGCTTCAGCGTTTTGCCCATGCGGCGCGCACCCTTTATCACGGAACGGACAGGGCGGAGGTGCCCGAGACCGGGCCGCGCGAATTTCGCGATGTCGCCAGAGCCTTCAACGAGATGCAGGGACGCATCCGGCAATTGATCGCCACACGTGTCCAGACCCTCGCCGCCGTCTCGCACGACCTGAAAACGCCCCTCACCCGCATGCGCCTGCGGGCGGAAACACTCACCGACCGCGCCGCGGCGACGGGATTGATCCGCGATATCGAGGATATGGAGCGCATGCTCGAACAGACGCTCACGCATCTGCGCGGCGACCGCAAGGATGAGGAGATGCGCACCCTCGATCTCGCCGCCCTGCTCACCACGCTGGTGAACGAGGCGATCGACCGGGGCGCGCGGGCCACGATCATTGCCGGCTCATCCGCGATCCTGGATGGGCGTCCGCTCGCGCTCAAACGGGCTTTCGGCAATCTCATCGACAACGCGGTGAAATATGGCGGCGATGTCACGGTCGCGATCGCCGACACGGGCAGCGAAATCCGGACCGAGATCGCGGATACCGGGCCGGGAATCCCCGAGGCGCGTCTGGAAGAGATGCTCCAGCCCTTCACACGGCTCGACCCTTCCCGCAATCCCGATCTCGGCGGATTCGGCCTTGGGCTTTCGATCGCGAAGGAAATCATGGAAGGGCATGGTGGCCGGATTGCATTAAGCAACCGTCCGGGCGGCGGGCTTCTGGTCCTTGCGGTGCTGCCGAAGCACGCTTCCGCCCAGCGCTGAAACAATCTGAAACAATCGCGAAATCCGCCTGACTCACGTTTCTGGCATGCCCAAGGCAGGACATGAACCATGGGATTCGCGCGTGCCGAACAAACCGGGGATGATATTGGCGGGGCTGCTGGCCTTCGTCGCGCAAAGCCAGCCGCTTACCGCCCATGAGGGGCATGACCACGGCGCGCCTCCGCCTCCCGTCTCCGCGACAATCGCGCCGCGCTTCGAGGCTTCGTCGGAAACCCATGAGCTGGTGGGCGTGCTGCGCGAAAACGGCCTCATCCTGTTTCTCGATCTGTTCCAGGGCAACCGACCTGTCGGAGATGCGGAGATCGAGGTGGAAACGCCCGGAGGGTCATTGAAGGCAAAGCCCCTCGGTGACGGCAGCTACCGGATCGCCGCGCCCTTCGCGGCAACGCCAGGGCGCTACGATCTGATCGCGACCGTGATGCGGGGCGTCGAGATCGACATTCTCACCGCCACGCTGAACGTCGCCGCGGCCAACCCTTCGGCGCCAAAGCCGGGCGCCACGGACCTCGCCCAGCGCTTGCCCGATGGCGCGCTTTTCGTGCCAAAGCCAAGCCAGCGCATTCTCGGCCTCGAAAACATCAGGAGCAGCCGGGAAAGCCACCGGGCCAGCATGACATTGCCGGGCCGCATCATCCCCGATCCCAATGCGAGTGGTGTCGTTCAGGCGGCTGTTGTCGGGCGGATCTCCCCGCCGCCGGGCGGCTTCAAAAGGCTGGGCGCAAGGGTCAGGGCCGGTGATCTGCTCGCCCTTGTGCAGCCCGCGGTTTCCGCCGCGGATCTCGCGTCGCAAGCCCAGTTGCGAGGCGAGATCGAGCAGCAGATCACGCTTGTCTCCCGGCGTCTTGAGCGCTTCCGGCAGATCAGCGCCGGTTCCATCACCCGTGCCCAGGTCGAGGATGCCGAACTCGAACTCGCCGGGCTGCATGCGCGCCGCGAGGCGATGGAGCAGACACGGCGCGCGCCCGAGCGCTTGATCGCGCCGGTCGACGGGGTGCTGGCGGCGGCGAATGTCCTCGCCGGGCAGATGGCGGACCCGAACGCGATCCTGTTCCAGATCATCGAGCCATCGCGGCTCTGGGTCGAGGCGCTCAGCCATGGCGGCCACGGCATGGGCAAGACCGGAAGCGCGCTCTTGCCGGATGGAAGGCGGCTTGGCTTGCGTTTCGAGGGCGCCGGCCTCTCGGAGCGCAATCAGGCCGTCCCACTGCATTTCTCGATCGAGACGGCGGATGATCACCTGCAACCGGGCCGGCTGGTGACGGTTCACGCGGAAACCGGCGAAAGCCGCGAGGGAATCGCCCTGCCCCGCGCGAGCGTGATCCGCGCCGCCAACGGCACCATGCTGGTCTACGAGCAATCTGGGCCGGAACGTTTCGTCGCGCGCGAGGTACGGGTCGAACCGCTCGATGCCAGCCGCGTTCTGGTGATCTCCGGTCTCGAAAGCGGCAGCCGCATCGTCACGACCGGCGCGGAACTGCTCCATCAGGTGCGCTGAGCGATGTTCCGCTTTCTTGTCACGCAATCGCTGAAGAACCGGCTGCTGGTCCTCGCCTTCGCCGCCATCCTGATGCTCTACGGGATGTTCAGCCTCACCCGCCTGCCGGTCGATGTGCTGCCCGACCTCAACAAACCGACCGTCACGATCATGACCGAGGCGGAAGGGCTCGCGCCGCCAGAGGTTGAGCAATCCATCACCTTCCCGCTCGAAACGCAGATGAACGGCGTGCCCGGCGTCAGCCGCGTGCGTTCGGTTTCGGGGATCGGGCTCTCGATTGTCTATGTCGAGTTCGATTGGGGCACGGATATCTATCGCAATCGCCAGCAGATCGCCGAGCGCCTCGCCCTCGTGCGCGATCGCCTGCCGGCCAATGTCACGCCGCAGATGGGGCCGATCTCCTCGATCATGGGGCAGGTTCTGATGATCGCGATGACGGGGCCGGATACGCTCTCGCCGATGCAGATGCGCGAGATCGCGGATTTCACCGTGCGCCCGCGCCTGCTCTCCGTTCCGGGCATCGCGCAGGTCATTCCGATGGGCGGGGAGGTTCGGCAGTACCGCGTTTCGCCCAACCCGGCCGCGATGCGCGCGCTGGGCGTGACATTGGAAGAGATGGAACGCGCGCTCGCCGCTTTCGGCGGCAATACGGGCGGCGGCTTCTCGGATCAATATGCCCGCGAATTCCTCATCCGCAATGTCGCTCGTTCGCTCCGGATCGAGGATCTCGCGGGGCTCGTCGTCGCGATCCGGCGCGATGCGCCCGTCCGGCTCGATCAGGTCGCCGAAGTGGGTTACGGCGCGCGCCTCAAGCGCGGCGACGCGGGCTTCATGGGCAAGCCAGCCGTGGTGCTCTCGATCGAGAAACAGCCGGATGTCGATACCCTGCGTCTCACACAGGAACTCGAAAACACGCTGCGTGATCTCTCCCGGACCCTGCCGGCAGGCGTGAAAGTCGACAACATTCTCTTCCGGCAGGCGAATTTCATCGAAACCTCGATCAGCAACCTCAAGAAGGTGCTGGTGGAGGCGATCATCGTGGTCGCGATCGTGCTGTTCCTGTTCCTGCTCAATACGCGCACCACCCTTATCTCGTTGACCGCGATCCCCGTTTCCGTTCTCGCAAGTGCGATCGTGTTCCACGCCATGGGGCTTTCGATCAACACCATGACCCTGGGCGGGCTGGCGATCGCCATCGGCGAGCTTGTCGATGACGCCGTGGTCGATGTCGAGAACATCTTCCGTCGCCTGCGGGAGAACCGCGAGGCGGGAAACCCGCGCAGCACCTTCGATGTCGTGGTCTCTGCGAGCCAGGAGGTACGCTCGGGGATCGTCTATGCCACGGCCATCATCGTGCTGGTCTTCGTGCCGCTCTTCGCGCTCTCGGGCATCGAGGGACGCCTTTTCGCGCCGCTCGGCAAGGCCTACATCATCTCGATCCTGATGAGCCTCCTTGTCTCGATCACGCTCACGCCGGTCATGGCCTATTACATGCTCCCCAACCTGAAGCGCTTCGAGCATGGCGATAGCGCGCTGGTGCGTTGGCTCAAGCGCGCCAATGCCGCCCTGCTCGGGCTGGCCTTCCGCGCGCCGCGTATGCTGATGCTGGCGGCCGCGATGATGGTTGCGGGGGCGCTGTGGACGGCATTCCAATTGCCGCGCGCGTTCCTTCCGCCCTTCAATGAAGGCACGTTGACCATCAACACGCTGTTCAACCCCGGTATTTCCCTCGCGGAGAGCCAGCGCATCGGGTTGATCGCCGAGCGCCTCATCCTCGATGTGCCGGAAGTGAAGCAGGTGGGGCGGCGAACCGGGCGCGCCGAGCTGGATGAACATGCGGAAGGCGTGCATTCCTCCGAGATCGAGGTCGAGCTGCGCCCTTCGGAACGCGGCAAGGAAGCCGTGATCGCCGATATCCGCGCGCGCCTCGCCGTGCTGCCACTCGTGACGAATGTCGGCCAGCCGATCTCTCATCGGCTGGACCATATGCTCTCTGGTGTCAGGGCGCAGATCGCGCTCAAGATCTTCGGGGAAGATCTCGACCAGTTGCGTCGCATAGCTGAGGAGCTGCGGGGCAAGATGGCGCTTGTGCCGGGGATCGTCGATCTTCAGGTCGAGAAACAGATCCGCATCCCGCATCTCGACATCACCCTCGATTACACCCGCGCCGCTCTGCACGGCGTCACGCCGGCTGCCATCGCCGAACAACTCGAACGTCTCTCGAACGGGCGGGTCATGTCCCGCCTCGTGGATGGCGCCCGCCGTTTCGATCTCGTGCTCCGGCTCGAGGACCCCGCACGCACGACGAACGCGCTCGCGCAAATGCTGATCGAAACGCCGCGCGGCTGGGTTCCCCTCTCGGCGCTGGCCGATCTGCGCGAGACCGACGGCCCGAACCAGATCCTGCGCGAGAACGGGCGGCGTCGGATCGTCGTTCTCGCGAATTCGGATGGCCGGACCGACATGGCCGCGATCATTGCCGATCTCCGTCGCATTCTGGGCGAACATGCCCTGCCTGCCGGAAGCTTCGCCATGCTTGAGGGCACGTTTCAGGCGCAGGAAGAGGCGAGCCGGATGCTGGGCATGCTGTCGCTCGCCTCGCTCGCGATGATCTTCGCCTTGCTCTATTCGCGCTATCGTTCGGCGCGCCTGGCGCTCATCATCATGGGCTCGGTGCCTCTCGCGCTGATCGGCTCCGTCGCGGCGCTCTGGCTCGCGGGGCAGCCGCTCTCCGTCGCGTCGATGATCGGGTTCATCACGCTCACGGGCATCGCCGCGCGTAACGGGATCCTGAAAATCAGCCATTGGATCAACCTGGCGATCGAGGAGAACATGCCCTTCGGGCGCGATCTCGTGCTGCGTGGCAGCCTCGAACGCCTTACACCGGTGCTGATGACCGCCCTTTCCGCCGGAATCGCGTTATTGCCGCTGATGATCGACGCCCATGCGCCGGGCAAGGAGATCCTTCATCCCGTCGCCATCACGATTTTCGGCGGGCTGATCACCGCCACGCTGCTCGACATGCTGCTTACGCCGGTGCTTTTCCTGCGTTACGGCGCCGCTCCGCTCGCACGCCTCGTCGCCGCGAGCCGCGAGCAGGCACTCGCCACCCCCGATCCTGCCTTTCGTGAAACCTATTAGGAGAACCGCGATGCGCGCACTTTTGGCCTCTCTGCTGCTCGCTCTTGGGCTTGCCGGCGCTTCCGCCCACGAACAGCGGATCGGGCCGCGCGGCGGCATGCTGGTGGATGCGGGCAGCTACCATATCGAACTCGTCACATCCGAGACGATGGTCGAGATCCATCTCAGCGACGCTCAAGACAAGCCCCTGCCCGCCGCCGGCTTCAAGGCGCTGGCCATCCTGGCGGTGGATGGAAAATCCGCGAGGATCACGCTTGAACCCGCGCCGGATGGCGCAAAGCTCGTCGGAAAAGCAAGCGACGCACTTCCGAAGCGCGTGAAAGGCGCCGTCCAGCTTACCGCGCCGGATGGCCGGACCTCCACCGGCCGGATCAATTGACGCGGCGCCGCGAAAGACACCGCGCCTCGTAAACCCGACATCCCGCCGCTTGCCCGCGGCGCCTCCCCTTCCTTCGAGAATAAACGGAGCCCTCCATGCCGATGAACCGCCGCCATTTTCTTTCCAGCTCGGGCGCGCTCGCGCTCTCCCCGCTCCTGCCTGCTTTTTCCGCCCGGGCTCAGGCGCCGCTCCTTACCGTGTCGAGCCGGGTTATCGAGGTCGGCGGAAAGGCCGCCAAGGTTTTCGGCATCAACGGCCCCAACGGGAAACCGGGTATCTTTGCACCCGCCGGGACACGCTTCTCCGGCGCAGTGCGTAACGAGATCGGCGCGCCGCTCACCCTGCACTGGCACGGGCAGGTCTTCGCGCCGGCCGAGCAGGACCGCTCCCGCCCCGGTGGCGGCGCCATCGAGCCCGGTGCCAGTGATCAACATGATTTCCTGCTCACACCGGGCACACACTGGATGCATTCGCACCAGCTCAACGAACAGCAATTGCTCGCCGCCCCGATGATCGCCCGTGAAGAGGATGCCGGCGATGTGCAGGATGTGGTGGTGATGCTCCACGATTTTGCCTTCCGCACCCCCGAGGAGATCCTCGCCGAACTCGGTGGTTCCAGCGCCCATGGCGGCCATGGAATGCAAGGCGGCGCGCCGAACCGCGCGCCGCCCGCCGCGGGCGCCCACGCCCATATGGGCCATGGTGCAGCGGGCCATGGCCCGGCCGGTCATGGTGCGGCGGGACATGGTGCGGCGGGACATGGCCATATGGGCCATGGAGGCGGCCGGATGATGATCCACGCCAATGACGTGCGCTACGATGCCTACCTTGCCAATGACCGCACACTCGACGATCCCGAGATCGTGCGCGTCGCCCCCGGTCAGCGGGTGCGCCTGCGCCTGATCAACGGCGCGACCGCGACGGTCTTCTTCATCGATACCGGTGCCCTGAAGGCCGAATGCATCGCGGTGGATGGCTCACCCTGCCAGCCGGTCGAAGTCAAGCAGGCACCGCTGGCGCAGGGGCAGCGCATGGACCTTCTCGTCACCATCCCGCGTGAGGGTGGTGCCTTCCCGATCCTGGCGCAGGTCGAGGCGGATCGCCGGCGCACCGGAATCGTGCTGGCAAGCGAAGGCGCGCGCGTGACGAAGCTGGGCGGAACGGCGAGCGCGCAGGCGCCGCACAGCACCCTCGATCTCGATCTCTCGCTGCGCGCCCTCCGCCCCCTTCCCGCCCGGAACCCGGACCGCGCCTATATGCTGATGCTCGGCGAGGAGGCCGGATACCGCTGGACGATCAACGGGCGTATCCACGGCGAACATCAGCCGCTCGAAGCAAAAAAGGGCGAACGGGTCGCGCTGACCTTCATGAACCCCACGAGCATGATGCATCCGATGCATCTCCACGGACATCATTTCCAGGTCGTGGGTTCGCGCCGTGGCGCTTTCGCGGGGCCCCTGCGCGATACCGTGATCGTGCCGCCGCACACCCCCGTGACCGTGATCTTCGACGCAGACAAGGCCGGCAGCTGGTATCTGCATTGCCATCATCTCTACCACATGGCGACCGGCATGATGACCGAGCTGAAGGTGGATTGACGCCGCCAGCACAGATGGATAGCGCTCGCCCGCAACGGCTGCGACGAGAGGGAAGCAGGCAGTATGGAAGACCTCGCCGCCTATGGCGGGCTTTTCGTGGCGGCCTTTGCCGCAGCGACCATCCTGCCGGCGCAATCCGAGCTGGTTCTGGCGGGGCTGCTGCTCGCCGGCAAGTACAATGATGCGCTGTTGTTGCTTGTCGCGAGCATCGGCAACGTGCTTGGCTCGCTCCTCAACTGGGCCCTGGGCCGGGGCGTCGAGCATTTCCGGCACAGGAGCTGGTTTCCCGTTTCCGCGGCGGATCTCGACAAGGCGCAGGCCTATTATCAGCGCTGGGGATATTGGTCCTTGCTCGCAAGCTGGGTGCCGCTGATCGGCGACCCGCTGACCGTGGCGGCCGGGGTGATGCGCGAGCCGCTCGTGCGCTTTCTCCTGCTTGTCAGCCTCGCCAAGACGGGGCGCTATCTCGCTCTCTATCTCATCTTGCGTCAGGCAAGCTGAAATCGCCCCGATCCGCCGGTTCCTCCGATCTGATTGACAGGCCCCGGATCACCCTCTACCCCTTGCCGCCAAGGGGTATATCGCGAAGACCCCGTGAGGCTCAGGCCCAACTTTCGCGTCCTTGGTCTCACGCGATGAGGATTGGACGCCCATGCCCCTGCCCACCGAAATCACCCCCTCCCAGCTTGCCCGCCTGATCGGCACGCCCGAAGCGCCCGTTCTTGTCGATGTGCGTATCGACGAGGATTTCGCTGCCGATCCCGTTCTCCTGCCCGCCGCCTTTCGCCGGGATCATCGCGATGTCGCCCGCTGGGCGCCGTCCCTGGCCGGGCGACGGGTTGTCGTGATCTGCCAGCGCGGTCACAAGCTCAGCCAGGGCGCCGCTGCCTGGCTGCGTCATGCCGGCATTCACGCGCTTACGCTCGAAGGCGGGTTCGAAGCCTGGCGGGCGGCGGCTGGATTGACGATCCGCCTTTGCGAGCATGTCGCGCGCGATGAAGCGGGCCACATGGTCTGGGTCACGCGCGCGCGCCCGAAAATCGACCGGATCGCCTGTCCGTGGCTGATCAGGCGCTTTGTCGATCCGCAGGCGGTATTCCTTTTCGTCGCCCCTTCCGAGGTCGAGGCTGTCGGCACCCGTTTCAACGCCACGCCTTTCGATGTGGATAGCGCGTTCTGGAGCCATCGCCATCCCGTGGATTCTCCCGATCACACCTGCACCTTCGATACGATGCTGGACGAATTCGGCCTCACCTCGCCTGCGCTCGCGCGCCTTGCGGCCATCATCCGCGCGGCGGATACGGACAGGCTCGATCTCGCGCCACAGGCCGCCGGACTTCTGGCGGCCTCGCTGGGGCTTTCGCGCATGTTCAGCGACGATCTCGCCCAGCTCGATGCCGGCATGATGCTCTACGACGCTTTTTATCGCTGGAGCCGCGAGGCGACGGAAGAAACCCATAACTGGCCCAACCCCGGCAAGCGGAGCTGAGACATGCAGACCGAGGACACGCCAAACCAGGATGCGCGCGAGCAAATCGCCCTCTGCTCCCTCCCCGCACCACCCGGTTTCGGCGAGGCGCTCGCCGTCTGGATGAAGATCGGCCTGTTGAGTTTCGGCGGCCCGGCCGGGCAGATCGCGCTGATGCACCGCATTCTGGTGGAGGAGAAGCGCTGGGTCGGCGAGCAGCGTTTTCTTCGCGCGCTCAATTACTGCATGCTCCTGCCAGGCCCGGAGGCGCAGCAGCTCGCGATCTATATCGGCTGGCTTCTGCACGGCACGCTCGGCGGAATCACCGCGGGCGTGCTTTTCGTGCTTCCCGGGTTCTTCGTCATCCTCGCGCTCTCGACGCTCTATGCCCTGTTCCAGAGCACGGCATGGTTCGCGGCGCTCTTTTTCGGGTTGAAGGCCGCTGTTCTGGCGGTGGTGATCGAGGCTCTGATCCGCGTCGGCCGGCGCGCGCTCGCGAACGGGGCGATGCTGGCCATTGCCGCGGCGGCCTTCCTCGCCATCTTCGCCTTCAACGCGCCGTTCCCGCTCGTCGTGCTCGCCGCCGCCCTTGTCGGCTGGGCGGGCTCGCATGTGAAACCCGCGCTTTTCGTCGCGGGCGGACATGGCGGCGGCGCGCCGGAAGACCGGCTCTCCGGCATGCCGGTGCGCGAGGGCGATCTCGGGCTTGCCCGTGCGCTCAAGGTGATCGGGATCTGCGGCGCGCTATGGATCGCGCCCGTCCTGCTGCTGGGGCAGCTCTTGGGCTGGAGCAGCGTTTTCATGCCGATCGCGGTCTTTTTCTCCAAGATGGCGGTGGTCACCTTCGGGGGCGCCTATGCGGTCCTTTCCTACGTGGCGCAACAGGCGGTGGAGAATCTCAACTGGCTCAAACCCGGCGAGATGCTCGATGGCCTCGCCATGGCCGAGACAACGCCGGGACCGCTCATCCTCGTGCTCGTCTATGTGGGTTTTCTCGCGGCCTTCCGCGACCCCGGTATCCTTTCACCCCTTGCCGCGGGCGTGACGGGCGCCGCCCTGACAACATGGGTTACCTTCATTCCCTGCTTCCTGTGGATTTTCCTCGGCGCGCCGCATGTCGAGCGCCTCTCGGGCAACCGGGCGATCGCCGCGGCATTGCGAGCGGTGACGGCGGCGGTGGTCGGCGTCATCCTCAATCTCGCCGTCTGGTTTGCGCTTCACACGCTCTTCCGCGAGGTCGGGGCCGTGAAAGCCGGCCTTCTCGATCTGCCAATGCCGGCCTGGCGCAGCCTCGATCCCTGGGCGGCGCTTCTCGCGCTGGTCGCGCTTTTCTCGCTTTTCCGCCTCAAGCTCGGAATGATTCCGACGCTGGCGCTCTGCGCGGGACTGGGGCTCGCGATCCGCCTCCTTCCCGCGCTGGCGTGAGAGAGCATGGCCTCTCACGCGGTGGATGGCCGGTTCAGCGCCCCGCGGCGCGCAAACCCGCCGCCTGCGCACAATGACGCGCGATCTCGGCATGGGTGGCGAACCAGCAATCGCCCGTCGCCTTCATGTGCCGGATCAGTTCCTCAAGGATGAACATCCGCGAGCGGTAGCCGATGACATGCGGGTGCATGGTAAGCAGGAACAGACCGCCCTCCCGCCGGGCGCCTTCGAATTCCCGCACGAAGATATCGAGCACGGCCGGCGGCGGCGTATACGGGCGCAGGGCATGGAAACGGTTCATGTTGAAATAGGGCGCGTCGTCGCGGATCCATTCAACCGGAAGCTCCACGATGCCGGTCGCCTCGCCGTTTTCGACAAGCTCGTAGGGATCGTTATCCGCCATCAGGGAGGAATCGTAGAGCAGCCCCAGCTCGCGCTGTATTTTTAGCGTCGCGGGAGAAAAATCCCACGAGGGCGTGCGCATCCCCACCGGGCGTTGCCCGGTAATGGCCTCGAGCGTATCCGCGGCGCGGAAATGCAGATCGCGCTCGGCCTGCTCGGGCAGGATGGAATTGAGTTCATGGATCCAGCCATGCAGGCCGATTTCATGCCCTTCCGCGATGACGCGCTTCTGCTCCTCGGGATGGAGCAAGGCCGCGACAGCGGGGACGAAAAAGCTCGCCCTTACATCCTCACGACGCAGGAGATCGAGAATTTTCGGCACGCCGACACGATTGCCGTATTGCCCCCAGGAGAGGCGCCCCACCGAGGCGCCACCATCGCGCAGCTCGTTGGTTTCATGGTCGCTGTCGAAGGAGAGCGCGACGGCGCAGCGCTTTCCGCCCGGCCAGGATGATGGCTTCAGGGACCGCCCGGCGCGCACCTGATCGACGCAACCGCGCCAGCGTGTTTCGGGCCATTCCCAGGGTTCCATCGAGACCTCCTCAAGAGATGAGCGGAAAGTGACAAGCCACCGGATGCATGCCGCCCTGCGAGTCGCTTGCGGGCACGATTTCCCGGCACACGGCCTGCGCATGGGGGCAGCGCAGGTGAAAATGGCAGCCCGGCGGCGGCGAAAGCGGCGAAGGCAATTCCCCCGCAATCGCCTTGAAGCTCACCAGTTCCTCCGAATCCGTCACCAGCTTGGGCACGCTGTCCAGCAGGGCGCGTGTATAAGGATGGCGCGGCGCCGCAAAGACGGCCTCCGTCTCGCCCGTCTCGACGATCCGGCCGAGATACATGATCGCGATCCGATCGGAGATGTGCCGCACGATGCCGAGATCATGGCTGATGAACAGCATGGTCAGCCCCAGCTCGCGCCGGAGCTTGAGGAAGAGATTGACGATCTGCGCCTGAATGGAGACGTCGAGAGAAGCCACGGGCTCGTCGCAGACCAGAATATCCGGCTGCATGGCCAGCGCGCGGGCAATGGCGACGCGCTGACGCTGACCGCCCGAGAATTGATGCGGGAAACGCTCCGCCGCCTCAGCCGGGAGACCGACCGCGTCGAGCCAGCGCGCGACCTCGGCCCGTGCGTCGGCCTTGCGCATCAAGCCATGCGCCAAGGGCCCTTCGGCGATGGCCTCACCGATACGGATGCGCGGATCGAGCGAGGCGAAGGGGTCCTGGAACACGGTCTGGATCCGGGTCGTGCTCTTGCGCCCCTCCCGCATCACGCTTTCACCCCCGATCGTCACCTGCCCCGCGCTTGGCGGATGAATGCCGGCAATGACCCGGCCCAGGGTCGATTTTCCGCAGCCGGATTCCCCCACCAGCCCGAGAACCTCCCCCTTCGCGATGGCAAGGGAAACATTGTCCACGGCGTGCACCGTCCGGGTTTCGACCGGCGAGCCGAGCTTCGCGGCGATCCGCTCGCCCAGACCAAGACGGGGTGCGAAGCGCTTCGAGACATTCTGCGCCAGAACGAGCGGTGTCATCGCGCTTCCTCCATCCCGCGCGGATGATGACAGCGCCAGCCGCGCGGGCCGGCATGGTGCAGGGCCGGCGCCTGGGCGCAGGCCGCGCTTGAAAACGCGCAACGCGGCGCGAAGGCGCATCCGGGCGGCAGGTCGAACAAGGAGGGCGTCGCACCGGGAATCTGCCGGAGTTCGCGCCCCGGCTCCGCATTCGCCGGCAGGGAGGCGATCAGCCCCGCCGTATAGGGATGGCGCGGATGGCGCAGCACATCCGCGACGGGCCCTTGCTCGATGATCCGGCCGGCATACATGACCAGAATGCGCCTTGCGAGCGAGGAAACGGTCGCCAGATCATGGCTGATCCAGATCATCGCCGTGCCGAGATCGCGGGCAAGCGCCTTCATCTCGGCAAGGATCTGCGCCTGGATGGAAACATCGAGCGCCGTCGTTGGCTCATCGCAGATGATCAGCGAGGGTCGGTTCAGCAACGCGATGGCGATCGCGACGCGCTGGCGCATGCCGCCAGAGAACTGATGCGGATGAGCATCAAGCCGGCTTCGGGCATCGGGAATGCCGACGCGGGCAAGCACCTCGGCGGCACGCGCCCGCGCGGCGGCCTCGCTGGTCTTTTCATGGGCGGCGATCGCCAGATGCATCTGCGTGCCGATCGTCAGAACCGGGTTGAGCGTGGCCGAAGGGTCCTGGAACACCATGGAGATGGCTTTGCCGCGGATGGCGCGCAATTGTGCCGGCGGCAGGCCGACAAGCTCACGCCCGCCGAGACGGACGGAACCGCCGGCGATCCGCCCCGGCGGATCGATCAACCCGAGGATGGAAAAGCCGGTGACGCTTTTGCCCGAACCGGATTCCCCGACAAGCCCGACGATTTCTCCGGCTTCAATGGCAAAGCTCACCTTGTCCACCGCGCGCAGGATGCCCTTGCGGGTGGCGAATTCCGTCACGAGATCCGTGACCTCGAGAAGCGGGTTGCGCATGGTTCCGCTCATCGGCGCAACCTCGGATTGAGCTGATCGCGGATCTGGTCGCCGACGAGATTGATCGCCACGATCAGGAAGATCAGCGCGATGCCGGGATAGATCGAGATCCAGTAGCGGCCCGAGAGCATGTATTGAAATCCGTTGGCGATCAGCATCCCGAGCGAGGGTTCGCTGACGGGCAGCCCGAGCCCGAGAAAGGAGAGCGTCGCCTCGAGCGCGATCGCGCTCGCGATCTGCACCGTGGCGACCACGATGAGCGGCGGCAGGCAATTGGGCAGGATATGGCGGAACACGACGCGGCGCGGCGAAAGCGGCGTCGAAAGCGCGGCTTCGACATATTCCTTCGAGCGCTCGGCCGAGGCGGCTCCATGCGCGGTGCGTGCGAAATAGGCGTATTGCGCGGTGACCAAAGCGGCGATCAGCGGCCATTTGCCCTGCCCCAGCACCGCCGCGAGGACCAGCGCGAGCAGGATGGCGGGAAACGACAATTGCAGATCGATCACGCGCATGATCAGCGCTTCGACCCGTCCGCCAGCATAGGCCGCGAAGGCGCCGAGCGTCGCGCCCAACGTGAAGGCGATGGCGCCGGCCATGACGCCGATCTGGATGGAAATCCGCAGCCCGTAGAGAATGGCGGAGAACAGGTCGCGCCCCTGCGCGTCCGTGCCCAACCAGTGGACATAGCCGCCCGAGCCCACAAAACCGGGCGGGCGGCGGGCATCGGCGAGCGAAAGCTTCGATAGATCATAGGGGTTCTGCGGCGTGATCCATGGCGCCAGCAGCGCGATCACGCCGATGATCGCCACCACGCCGAGCGCGATCACCGCGACCCGGTTGCGGCAGAATTCCTCGCGGAAAACGGCGAAGGGGGTTGCTTCACGGGGTGTGCTCATGCCGCCCTCCTCGCGCGCAGGCGCGGATCGAGCGCGGCATAGGCGATATCGACCGCGAAGTTGATCAGGATGAAGAAGAACGAGACGAGCATGAGATAGGCCGCCATGACCGGACGATCGAGCGAGGAAATGGAATCGATGATCAGCTTGCCGAGACCGGGCCAGGAGAAAATCGTCTCCGTCACCACCGCGAAGGCGAGGGTAGAACCGAGTTCGAGCCCGAAAACGGTGACGATCGGAATGGCGATCAGCCTGAGCACGTGACGCGACAGGATGGTCCATTCGCTTTCTCCCGCGGCGCGGGCGAAACGGACCGTATCGGTCAGCATGGTCTCGCGCGTGCCGGCGCGGGCAAGACGCACCATCATCGCGAATTTGAACAGCGAGAGATTGAGCGCCGGCAGGAAGAGATGCGTAAGCCCGTTAAGGGTGAGAAAGCTCCATTCCACCCCGAACAGGCTCACCGTCTCGCCGCGTCCGCCCGCAGGAAACCAGCCGAGCTGGACAGCGAAAGTGAAGATGAGCACGAGCCCGATCCAGAAAGTGGGCACGGAAAAGCCGAGGATCGAAAGCGCCATCACCAGCCGGGAAAACAGGCTCTCCGGCCGGTAGCCGGCATAGATGCCGAGCGGAACGCCGAGCAGCGTCGCCCCGATCACCGCGCTCAGCGCAAGCTCTGCCGTCGCGGGCAGGCGCGAGCCGATCAGCTGAAGCACAGGCATGTTATAGACGAAAGAGCGTCCGAAATCGCCCGAGAGCAACCGGCCAAGAAAGTCGAGATATTGCTTCCACAGGGGCTGATCGAGCCCGTAGGCGCGGATCGCCTCGGCGCGGATCGCCTGCGTTGCATCCGGTGAGATGAGCAGGTCGATCGGATTGCCGATGGCATGCACGCCCGCAAAGACGAGCATCGAGATGACCAGCATCACGATGAGCGCCTGCGCCAACCTCTGGATGACAAAACCAAGCATCAGCGCGCCCTTCCGCGATCCCCGGCCATCATGCCCAGCCATCCGTGATCAGCGCGCGGGTCTCGGCGATGGCCACCTGCCAGATCTCCGCCATTTCGGCATCGGAGCGCTGGTAGAGACCGCCGTAATTGCCATCCCCGAGGGCCTTGCGCTTCTCGCCGGGATCGCACAGCGCGATACGGTCGAGATCAGGCATCGGCTTCTGCTCCGCCGGCATTTTCACGTTGGCGAGGCGCGTCCAGGGGAAGTTCTCCATCCAGGAGGCATGCGAGGCGACGGGATCGATCGCCTTCACCTTGCCCATGGTCGCCGGCGCGTTCCACCAATTGTGCCAGCGCACCTGACAGCCGCGATTGGCTTCCAGCCAGTCATAGACCGCGCCATGCGCGGGCGAATTGCCGCCATGGCCGTTGACGATGAGAATACGGCGGAACCCCGCCTGGCGGATCGAGGAGAGGATCTCGCCGAGCATCGCGCAGTAGGTTGCCATGCGCAAAGTCACGGTGCCGGGAAATTCCGAGAAATTGGGCGTCAGGCCATAGGGCACCACCGGAAAAACCGGAATGCCCATCCCCTCGGAAGCGTCGAGCGCGATCTTCTCCGCGAGGATCGTATCGACGGCGAGGCTGAGGTAGGCGTGCTGTTCGGTGGACCCCAAGGGAAGGATCGCACGGTCCTCGCGCCTGGCGAGTTCCTCGACCTGCATCCAGTTCAAATCCGCAATCCGCATCGATCAATCCACTTCCGCTAGATCCGCCGCGCCTTCCGAGGCGTCGGCCTTGAACATCGAGACCACCACCTTCGCCAGAAGCATCGAGAGCATCTCGCGCTCGACGAGGTTGAGGGGGGCCAGCATTTCCTTCTCCAGCCCCTCGAAACGCGGCAGCGCTTCGTCATAGATCGCGCGGCCAGCCGGGGTGAGCGAGAGAATCTTGGCGCGGCGATCGCCGCCATTCGCCTCCGCGTGGATCAGGCCGAGCTTGAGCAGCCGGTTCACGGCCCGGCTCAGCGTGTTCTTGGGAAAGGCGGTGGAGGAGGCGATTTCGCTCGCCGTGAAAGGCCCCGCGACCGCGAGGTTGTAGATCACCACGAATTCAATGCGCGAGAGATCAAACCGCTCCTTCACCCAGCCATAGAGCGGCACGTTGTAGCGCAGGGCGAGATAGTTGAACCGTGCCGCGAATCCGCAGGGATTGCGCCAGAGCCGCGCCTCGGTGAGCGCGTCGAGCCGGCGACGATCGAGCATCTCCTCGCCGGCCGGCGCCGCGTCTTCGATCTGCGGGCGCATTTCGGGCACGTCATATTGTTCCATATCGAACCTTTTTTGTATCGAGAGCCACCATACACAACAAAATTAGTTCCACAAGGAATTGACTCGCGGAATTTGCTGTCCTTCAATGCGCCAAAGCCGGGCCACGAAGGTTGCGGCACGAGCAAGGGAGGCTCCGCATGCGTGCTCATCATTCCGGACGTTCGATCGCCTTCGGGCTGGCCTGCGCGACCGCGCTTGCCTCGCCCCTCTTCGCGCAGACGCTGACGATCGGCGTGCGCGGCGGGCCTGATTCCATCGATCCCCATTTCACCGCAAGCGGCACCCATGCGGAAGCGCTCAAGCATGTCTTCGACACGCTGGTCTGGTCTGGTGACGGCCTTGAGCTGGAGCCCCGCCTCGCCGAGAGCTGGAAGGCGGTCAACGACACGACCTGGGAATTCAAGCTGCGCAAGGGCGTGAAATTCCATGACGGCTCAGATTTCACGGCCGAGGATGTGAAATTCTCGATCGAGCGCATCCCCACCGTTTCCGGCCCCAATCCGACGACGATCTATGTGCGCCGCGTCAAGGACATCAAAATCGTCGACGCCCACACGATCCAGATCGGCACGGACGGACCGGCGCCGAATCTGCCGAACGACTTCATCCGCCTCTTCGTCGTCTCGGCCAAGGCAGCCGCCGGGCTGACAAAGGAAAGCGCCAATCCGGCCTTCAACACCGGCAAGGCGGCCATCGGCACCGGGCCTTACAAATACGTGTCATGGGAGCCCAAGGGCGATCTCGTGCTCGACCGTTTCGACGGCTATTGGGGCCCGAAAGAGCCCTGGGCGAAGCATATCCGCAAGGAAATTCCCAATGATGCCGCGCGCGTCGCGCAGCTCAAGGCCGGTCAGCTCGACCTGATCACCCGCGTGCCGGGCACCGACATCTCGATGCTCAGGCGCGATCCGAAGGTCAATGTCCAGACCATCGACACGGTCTATGTCTACAATATCGAGTTCGACATGCGCGACAAGCCGCAGGGCGTGGTCGCGAAGGACGGCTCGCCCCTTGAAAAGAGCCCGCTCCAGAACGTGAAGGTACGCGAGGCGCTCGATCTCGCGATCGACCGCGCGGCGCTCGCCGAGATCGCGATGGAAGGGCTGGGCAAGCCCGTCAACCAGATGGTTACCCCCTCCATCTTCGGCTTCAACAAGAAGCTGCCGCCGCGCGAATACAACCCCGCCAAGGCCAAGGCCCTGCTGGCGGAAGCGGGCTATCCCAACGGGTTCAAGCTGCAGTTTTCCTTCACGAAGGACCGCCTGCCGGGAGATTCGATCGTCGGCACCTCCATCGCGCAGATGTGGGCGGCGATCGGCGTCGATGCAGCGCCGAACGCGCAGCCCGCGACCGTGTTCTTCCCGGCCCGCACGCGCGCCGAGTATTCGGTATCGATGTCCGGCTGGGGCACGCTGACGGGCGAAGCGCATTACACGCTCTCCTCGCTCGCCCATTCCAACGACAAGGACAAGAAGATGGGCGCGTTCAACGTGCTCGGCTACAACAATCCCGAGATGGACAAGCTCCTTCAGGGCGCCGCCATCGAAATGGACGAGGCCAAGCGGCGCAATCTGCTGGAGGAAGCCAACGCCCTCGTGCTCAAGGATCGCCAGCGCCTGCCTATCCTCGCTGTCGGCTCGGCCTGGGCGATGCAGAAGGGCAAGGTTGTCATCAAGCCGCGTGTCGATGAGGATACGCTCGCCATGAACATCAAGCCGGCCCAGTAAGATGGCCGATATCACGATCGGGCTTCACGGGGGAGCCGGCGCGCTGCCGCGCGACCAGCTCTCCGAAGCCGAATGGGCGCAAGCGCGGGCGGATATGAAAGCCGCGCTTCTCGCCGGCTGGAAGATCCTCAGGGCAGGTGGCACGGCGCTCGACGCCGTGGAGGCCTGCGTCATCGTCCTGGAGGATTCACCGCATTTCAACGCGGGGCATGGCGCCGCGCTCAATGCGGATGGCGAACACGAGCTTGATGCCGCGATCATGGACGGCGCCACGTTCCGCGCCGGGGCGCTGGCGGGCGTACGGCGCATCCGCAACCCGATCAGCGCCGCGCGTCGCCTGCTCGAACAGGATGACACCGTGCTGCTCGGCGGCGCGGCCGGCGACGCTTTCGCCGCCGGCGAGGGATTGGCGATGGTTGATCCCGCCTATTTCACCACAGAGCGCCGCGTGAAAGCGCTGGCGAGCCTGAAGGCCCGCGCCTTGGCGGGAACCGTCGCGCAGGCGTCGGAGGGCGAGAAACACGGGACGGTGGGCGCCGTCGCGCGCGACAGCCGCGGCAATCTCGCCGCGGCGACCTCGACCGGCGGGTTCAACAACAAGCCCGTCGGGCGCATCGGCGACAGCCCGATCATCGGCGCCGGAACCTATGCCGAGAATGGCATCGCGGCGGTTTCCGGCACGGGAAGGGGCGAGGTCTTCATCCGCCGCGTCGCCGCGCATGAAGTTGCCGCGCGCATCCGTCTCGGCGGCGCGGAAATCGGAAAGGCCGCCCATGGCGTGATCCATGACGTGCTCTCCCCGCATGGCATCGGCGCGGGCATGATCGCGCTCGGCGCGGCGGGCGATCCGGTCGCGCCCTACAACACGCTGGGGATGCATCGCGGCTGGATCACCACGGCAGGCGCGATCTTCGCCGGCTCGCATGAGGATATGGTAGCGATGGGGCTTGCGCCATGAATGCGCCCCGCATCCTGATCTGGGGCGCCGGCGCGATCGGCGGCGTACTCGGCGCCTATTGGCGGCGTGCCGGGCTCGACGTCACCATGGTCGATGTCGTGGCTGAACACGCCGAGGCCTGCTCGACGCGCGGTCTTTCCATCACCGGGCCGGTGGAGGAATTCCGCCAGATCGTGCCGACGCTGACGCCCGATTCCGTATCCGGCACCTGGTCTGTCGTCGTTCTCGCGGTGAAAGCCCATGCGACCGAGGCGGCACTCGCCATGCTCGAACCGCATCTCGATGCGGATGGCTATGTCCTCTCCGCCCAGAACGGGCTCAATGAAATCGCCATCGCGCGCAGGATCGGCGCGGCGCGGACCATGGGCTGCTTTGTCAATTTCGGCGCCGATTGGCTCGGCCCCGGCGAAATCCTGTTCGGAAACCGCGCGGCGCTGGTTGTCGGCGAAATCGACGGAACGATCCGGGATCGCACGCGGCAAATGCATGAATGGATGCGGATCTTCGAGCCGCAGGCCGTGCTCAGCGACAATATCTGGGGCTATCTGTGGGGCAAGCTTGCCTATGGCGCCATGCTCTTCGCGACCGCTCTAACCCCGGATTCGATGAGCGATAACTTCGCCGATCCGCGCCGGAGCATCGTCTTCGAGCGGCTCGGGCGCGAGGTGATGGCCGTGGCGAAAGCGCGCGGCGTGACGCCGATCGGCTTCAACGGGTTCGACCCCGAATGTTTCGCCCCCGGCGCCTCCGGGCAGGCGGCGCAGGCCTCCATCGCGGCGCTGGCGGAGTTCAACCGCCATACCGCCAAGACCCATTCCGGCATCTATCGCGATCTCGCGGTGCGCAAGCGCAAGACCGAGGTTGATCCGCAGATCGGCGTGATCGCCGAGCTGGGCCGGGAAGCGGGCATCGACACGCCGACGATACGGCATCTCGTCGCCCTGATCCACGATATCGAGGAGGCAAGGCGGCCAATGGCCTTCGAAACCTTCGGGAGCCTGATCGAGACATGCAAATCCGCTTCGACAATCGCGTAGCCCTCGTCACCGGCGCGGCGCAGGGCATCGGCCAGGCCATCGCGCGGGCGCTCCATGCATACGGCGCCAGAGTGGTGGTCGCGGATATCGACGCCACGCGCCTCGACGGGTTCGCACGCGAGAACGGCTTCGACCCGATCAGCCTTGATGTCGGCGATCGCGCCTCCTGCCACGCCGCGGTTGACGGCGTGGTTGCCCGTCACGGGCGGCTCGATATCCTCGTCCACGCCGCCGGCGGCGTGCGCGGGCAGGTCGGCCGCCCGATCGAGACGGTCAGCGAACAGGATTGGCGTGTCATCTTCGAGGCGAATGTCGACGGCGCCTTCTGGCTGGCGCAAGCCGCCGCGAAGCCCATGCGCGAGCACGGCTATGGCCGCATCATCCCGATCGCTTCCGGCGCGGGACTCCGCCCGAGCCTTACCGGCATCCAGGCCTATACGGCGGCCAAGCACGCGCTTGTCGGCCTCACGAAACAGCTCAGCCAGGATCTCGGCCCGCTTGGCATCACCTGCAACGCGGTCGCGCCCGGCTTCGTGCGCTCGAACCCGGCGACCGAGCGGCAATGGGAAAGCTACGGCCCGGAAGGGCAAGCGCGCCTCCTTACTTCGATCCATACCCGCCGCCTCGGCACGCCGGAGGATATCGCCCACGCGGTGCTGTTTCTCGCCAGCGAGGAAGCGGGCTGGATCTCGGGGCAGATCCTCTCGGTGGATGGCGGGCGCTCCTGAGCGCCGTCTGATCCCCATAACAGGGCCAAAAAACCCACCCTTTCCGGCCAAAAGCTGCTAGAGGCATTCCCCTCCGGCGCCGCCTTCCCTTTTCTGGCGCCGGCAACCGAGAATGTTCCCGCTTGTCCGATTTTGCTCTCTCGCAGCGCAAGCTGCCTCCTCCCCTCGCCGAAGCCCTGCGCAAGAAGGGTTACGACTCGCTGACCGCCGTGCAGGCAGCGGTGACCGATCCCAAACTCGCCGACCGGGACATGCTGGTTTCCTCGCGCACGGGATCGGGCAAGACGGTCGCCTATGGCCTCGGCATGGCCACGACTTTGCTCGCCGATGCCCTTCCGGGACAGGAAGAGGCCGGCGCTCCCCTGCCGCCGGCGGGAAAGCCGCTGGCGCTGATCATCGCGCCGACGCGCGAGCTTGCGCTCCAGATCCAGCGCGAATTGCGCTGGCTCTACGAGGAGACCGGCGCCATCATCACGACCTGTGTGGGCGGCATGGACCAGCGCGCCGAGCGCAAGCATCTCGAACGGGGCGTCCATATCGTTGTCGGAACACCGGGGCGGCTCGTCGATCACCTCTCGCGCAAGGCGCTGGAGCTCGATTCCCTCGCCGTCGCGGTGCTCGACGAAGCGGACGAGATGCTCGATCTCGGGTTTCGCGAGGATCTTGAAACGCTGCTTGGCGCCACGCCGGAAACGCGGCGAACCCTGCTTTTCTCGGCCACGTTGCCGAAGGGAATCGTGGCGCTGGCCGCGCGTTTCCAGCGCAATGCGGCGCGCATCGAGGTAATGGGCGACAGCACCGGCCATGCCGATATCGAGCATCGCGCCGCCATGGTCCGGCCGAACGCCATCGAGCATGGTGTGATCAATCTCCTGCGGCAGAGCGATTCCCCGGCCGCCCTTGTTTTCTGCAATACGCGCGACGCCGTGCGCCATCTGCACGCGACGCTGGTGGAACGCGGATTTTCGGCGGTGATCCTCTCGGGCGAACTCGGCCAGCACGATCGAAACCAGGCGCTTCAGGCTTTGCGCGATGGCCGCGCGAAGGTCTGCATCGCCACCGATGTCGCGGCGCGCGGCATCGATCTTCCCCATCTCGGCCTCGTCATCCATGCCGATCTGCCCCATGACGCGGAAGTGCTCCAGCACCGTTCCGGGCGCACGGGGCGCGCCGGGCGCAAGGGCGTCAGCGTCATGCTGGTGCCGCCGACACGCCGCGCCAAGGCCCTGCGACTCTTCGCCGAAGGTGGCATCGCACCGCAATGGGTGATGCTGCCCGGCGCGGAGGAGATCCGCGCGCTCGATCGCGACCGGCTTCTCGCCGACGAGACGGCCTTCGCGGATCTGAACGATCAGGACCGCGAATTGGGCGCGGCCTTTCTCGGCGTCCGTTCTGCCGAGGAGATCGCCGCCGCCCTCGCCCGCATCTTCCGCGCCCGTCTGCCTGAACCCGAGGAAATCGACCCTCTTCCCGTCGAGGAAGCGCGTTTCGGCAAGAAGGGCAAGCCCGCGCCGGACGGCCAACCGCCGCAGGAATATCGCTGGTTCGAACTCAATGTCGGCCGCGCCGATCGCGCTGATCCCAAGGGAATCCTGCGCATGCTCACCCGCAGCGGCGGCGTCGAGCGGCGATTCATCGGCGCCATCCGCATTCACGATCAGACCTGCCACGTCCAGATCGCCACAACGGCCGCCGAGCGTTTTGAACGCAAGACGGCCAATCCTGCGCCCGACGAGATCCGCGTCAGGGCGATCGAGGAGGCGGCGCCCAAGTCGCGCATGCACCGCAAGGCGGGCGGAAAAGCCCCCGCAGCCAAGCCTGAAAAAACCGCAAGAACCAGCGGTGAATTCGAGAAAGACCGCACGAAGCCCTGGAAATCCGGCCCCAAGAAAAGCGGCGAGAAGAAAAGCGGCGAGGCCAAGCCCGTGGACAGGCCGCGAAAGAAGCCACGCCGGGATCGCTAGGCCGCGTGCAGCAGGCAGGGCGGACCTGATTTCGCGTCGGATAAGACCGCCCTACCCCCGCGATCGGCTTGGCGCAGAAGGCATAAAACGCTATCGGAGGCTGACCGGGCGTGGCCCGGTCTCCCCTGCCCGATCACGAGTGCCCTTCCGCCATGTCTCATCTTTCCGATTTGAATGCCGAGACGCCGGTTTCCGATCCGCGCCTCACCCGCCTCGCGCGCCTGATCGCGCTGGCGATGACCGCGATCCTCGCCGTGGTTCTCGGGACCATGTTGCTGCTTCAGGAACAGCACCGCGACGCGGTGACCGCCCGTGACCGCGAGGCGCAGATGCGCCTGACCGCCGGCGCGCTGAGCAGTGCCTTCGATCAGGCCGGCAAATTCGCGCTCTCCCTCGCGGAGGTCTCGGCACGGCGCCCCGACATCGCCGCCGCCCTGCATGCTGGCGAAAAGGGCAAGCTTCAGGCGCTCTCGCAAGCTTCCTACGATTATCTCGCGCGACAGGCGGGTGTTCAGATCTATGGCTATCACAGCCGCGATATCCGTTACCTGCTGCGCATGCACCGCCCGGAAACGGCGGGCGATGACATTTCCGGCTTCCGCCCGATGGTCGTTGCGGCCAACAAGCTCCAGCGCCCGCAATCCGGCCTCGAGATCGGCATTGCCGGCATCGGGATCCGCGGCATCACACTCGTGAACCATGCCGAGGGCGGCGCGCCCCCCGCCTTTGCCGGGACGATGGAAGTCGGGCTCGATACGCGCCCGATCCTCGATCTGGTCAAGGCCTCTACCAATGCCGATATCGCGATCCTGATCGCGCCCTCGATGAGCGGTGTCGCCCTCGATCCGAAACTGCCCGTCTTCGGCGATCTCGCGCTGGCCGTCTCGACCGATGACGCGTTGCTCACCACCTTCCTCAAGGCAGGCCTTCTGAAGACCACGCGCGGGATTGAAATCCGCGAGGCCGTGGTCAGTGGCCACAACCATGTCTTCATCTCGCAGCCGCTGATCGATTTCTCGGGCAAGCTCGTGGGAACGGCGGTCGCGATCCGGGAAATCTCCCTCTCCGATTCTCGGCGCATCGATACCGAATTGCTCGTGGCCGCGCTGGTCGGGCTGATCCTCGCCTTCGTGGCCTTCATGGTGCTGACGAAGGTCGCGCTCGCGAAACTGGGGAAAGCGGCATGAGGCGCCTTCTCGCTTTCGTGCTCCTGCTGCTCGCGCAGGTTTCCGGCCAGGGCATCGGCGCCCATGCCGCGGCGGGCGATACCAGCCTTCCCTCCGGCGCGGAAACGCCGGTGCGCGTGCGTGTTCAGCTGCGGGTGCTCAATATCCTTGAAATCAAGGAAGTCGCCGGCCAGGCCCGGTTTCACATCGAGGTCGCGCAGAACTGGGGCGATTCACGCCTCGCTTTCGATGCCGTCGCGACCGGGACGGGCCGCGTCGACCGGATCGGCGATGACGCGGACGAGTTTCTCAAGACGATCTGGGTGCCAGGCCTCGCCATCGACAATCAGGTCGGCGACAAGGATTCGCGCATCGTCGCCGTATCCGTCCATGCCACGGGCGAGGTCATGCTGATCGAGCGCTTCGAAAGCGACTTCCGCTTCCGCATGAACATGGATGCCTTTCCCTTCGACCGGCAATCGCTCTCCCTCCCGCTCTCGCTGCCGCGTTATTCGAAGCAGGAGGCGATCCTCATCGCCACCGAGGCGGACAGGCAGGTATCCGGCCTCGAGAAGGACCTCGCGGTGGTCGATTGGAAACCCGTGCGGCTGAGCTTCTCCAACGAGGAAAGCATGGGCTGGAACGCGCGTTCCTATTCGCGCCTCAACGCGGTCGTGGATCTATCCCGCCACTCCGAGCGCTATCTGCTGCGGATTTTCGTGCCGATCCTCGCCGTTCTGGCGGTCTCGATCTTCATCCTGTGGTCGCCGGGTCTGCGCGAGCAGGACAAGGGCGGCCACATCTTCTCCTCGCTCCTCGCGCTGGCGGCGATCAGCTTCACCTTCGAGGCGAGCTTTCCCGGCTCGATCTCGCTCAACACGCCGATCGCGCAGATCATCTCGCTTGGCTATCTCTATCTCGTGGCGGTCCTGATGCTGGAAATGGCGCTCGCGAAACCGATCGCCAATCCATCCTCGCGCCATCACGTCATGGCGCAGGAGCTGCGCCGTCAGATCAAATGGGCGCTGCCCGTCATCATGATCATCATTTGTATCGGCGCGGCGTACCGGGCGATACCGGGCTAGGCGCGCGCGCCGTATCCTCCTCGAACATCTGCCGCCAGCCGGTATGGAGGATCGAGGGATCGGCGCCGTCAACCGAATGGTTCTTGAGCACCTCGTGCGTTTCGTTCATGCGGCGCACGAGGCCCGGCCCCTGAAACTGGCCGACAAGGATCATCAGGATCTCGATGGCGATGAGCTGGACGACATAGGCATCGGTCCCCACCAGCATGGTGACATCGCCCGGCACGTCCATCGGCAGCAGGATATGGGCGAGGCGCGCGAGGGTCGTATCGGCCTGCGTCAACGCGATGATCGTCGCGCCGCGCTTGCGGGCAAGTTCGACCGCCCGCAGCAGGGTCGGCATGCGTCCGACAAAGGAAATGGCGACCATGACATCGCTTTCCCCCATCGAGCCGGCGGCGATGAGCTGGAAATGCGCATCGGCGAAGGAATTCGCCCTCAACCCGAGGCGAAACAGCCGGGCGTAAAGATCCTGCGCCAGAAAATGCGAGGTGGCGCCGGTGCCGAGGCAGTCGATGCGGCGGGCGCGGTGGATCGCCTCGGCCGCGCGCGCAAAGGATTCAGGGGCAATGCGCCGCTGCCAATCGGCCAGCACCGCGCTCATCGACCCCGTGACATTGCGGATGACTTCCGCCGGGCTGTCGCCGGTATGCACGGCGCGATGGAGGAAGGGCGTGGCGCGCGCCATCGAGCCGGCGATACGCAATTTGAGATCGCGCAGCCCCTCGCAGCCGACCTGCCGCGCGAAACGAACAATTGTCGGCGCCGAAACACCGGCGCGCGCGGCAAGATCAAGCACACTCGCGGAGACCGCCCAGGCGGGCTCTTCGAGGAAGATCGTGCCGACGCGCTGCTGGTTGCCGGACATTTCCGGCAGCATGGCGCGGATCAACGCAAGAATATCGCCCGAAACCTCGATTCCCGGCATCTCCGCGCCGGCGGCGCGTTGCCCCGCCCCTTCGGGGGGCGATGCGGAAAACCGATCGGTTTTCTGGCGAGCTTTCTTCATCCCAGGATCTCCTTCACCCCTTGGGCTTGTTCATCCCGGGGGCTCCGTCATCCGAGGCTCTGCGGGGCAAGATCGAAATGGCAGGCGAAACGGTGCGCCCCTTCCCCCCGTAACACCGGGACCTGATCGGCGCAAACCGCCTGCGCATGCGGGCAGCGGGTGCGGAACACGCAGCCGGAAGGCGGCGAAAGCGGCGATGGTAGCTCGCCGGTCAGCGCGACGGGCACGCGCGTCGCGTCCGGATCGGCTTTCGGCGAGGCGGCGATCAAGGCGCGGGTATAGGGATGGCGCGGCGCGGCGACGATATCCGCCGCCGGCCCCTGCTCCATGATCCGCCCGAGATACAGCACCGCGATGCGGTCCGACATCAGCTCGACCACATCGAGATCGTGGCTGATCAGGATCATCGCGAGGCCGAGCCGGTGGCGCAGCTCCTGCATCAGATTGAGCACCTGCGCCTGGACGGAGACATCGAGCGCGGAAACCGGCTCATCCGCCACGATCAGCTTGGGTTCCACGGCCAGCGCACGGGCGATCCCGATGCGCTGACGCTGGCCGCCGGAGAATTCATGCGGATAACGGCCCATCGCCGAGGCCGGCAGACCGACCATTTCCAGAAGATCGCCGATCCGCGCCCGCCGCCGCGCGCCACGATACAGGCCATGGGCGTCCAGCGCCTCGCCGATGATCGCCTCGACATCAAGGCGCGGGTTCAGGCTGGCGAAGGGATCCTGAAACACCATCTGCGCCTTGCGCCGGAAGGGCTTGAGCTTGCGCTCGCTGATCCCGGCGATGCTCTCGCCCTCGAAGACGATGTCGCCGGCGCTGGGCTCGATCAGCCTCAGCACCAGCCGGCCGATCGTGCTCTTGCCGGAGCCGGATTCGCCCACCAATCCCAGAACCTCGCCGGGATAGACCGCGAGATCGACATCCTGCACGGCCCGCACCACGCGGTTTCCGGCCCCGAAGGCGCGCGACAGGCCGCGCGTTTCCAGCAAGGGCCGCGCGAAATTTTCCTTGTCGTCCATCAGGCGACCTCCTGCCAGCGATGACACCGGATCACCCGCCCGTCCTCCGCCTCGAGCGCGGGCGCGACCTCATGGCACCATGCGCGCGCATGCACGCAGCGCGGCGCAAAGCCGCACCCCGCCTTGACCGGCGCCACCTGCCCCGGAATGGGATTGAGGATCCGCCGGTTGTTTTCGTCGCGTTTCGCGCGCGCAGGCAGGCAATCAAGCAGCGCGCGCGTATAGGGATGGCGCGGGGCATGAAAGAGCGGGCGCTTCTCGGCGCTTTCGACCACCTCGCCCGCATAGAAAACGCTGACCCGATTGGCGATCTCGGCCACCACCCCGAGATTATGCGTGATGAACAGCACGCCCATGCCGGTTTCAAGACGCAGCCGGTCGATCAGCTTGAGCACCTGCGCCTGAATGGTGACGTCGAGCGCGGTCGTCGGTTCATCGGCGATGAGCAGGGCCGGATTGCAGGACATGGCGAGCGCGATCATCGCGCGCTGGCGCATGCCGCCCGACATGTGATGCGGATAATCATCGGCCCGCCGTGCGGCATCGGGGATCTCGACCAAAGCCAGCATTTCCACGGCCCGCGCCTTGGCGCGGGCGCGGTCATAGCCGAGATGCAGCCGGACGGCCTCCGCGATCTGCTCACCGATCGTGAGGACCGGATTGAGGCTCGTCATCGGCTCCTGGAAGATCATGGCGATCTCGGCGCCGCGCAGCCGGCGCATCTCGCCATCGGAGGCATGCGCGAGATCACTCGTCAGCCCGTCGCGGCGGCGATAGCGGATCGCCCCGCCCGAGATACGGCTCGATGCCTTCGGCAAAAGACCCATAACCGCAAGCGAGGTCACGGATTTGCCGGAGCCGGACTCGCCGACCACCGCATGGGTTTCGTTCGCGTTCACGCTGAGCGACACCCCGCGCACCGGGGTGCTCTCTCCGGCTTCGCCACGGAAGGTCACGGAAAGATCCGTGATTTCGAGAAGAGGAGCGCTCTCCATCACAGCGCCTTTCTGAGCTTGGGGTCGAGCATGTCGCGCAGGCCATCGCCAAGGATCTGGAGCGAAAGAGCCACGAGCACGATCGCGAGACCGGGGAAAAGCACCACCCAGAAAGCACGGTCGGCATATTGCTGCCCGGAGGCGATCATCGTGCCCCAGGTGGGGATATCCGGCGGCACGCCCGCGCCGAGGAAGGACAGCCCCGCCTCCGCAAGCACCGCATAGGCGAAGATGAAGGTAGCCTGCACCAGAATGGGCGAGGCGACATTCAGCAGCACGTGCACGAAGAGAATGCGATGCAGGGACACACCAAGCGCGCGCGCGGCCTCGACGAAGGGCAATTCGCGCACCACCAGCGTCGAGGCGCGCACGACACGGATGACCCGCGGCGTATAGACGATCGCGAGCGCGAGGATGACGTTGAATGCGCTCGCGCCGAGCACCGCGACAAGGAAAATCGCCAGAAGGATATCCGGCAAGGCCATCAGCGCGTCGACAATCCGCATGATCACCGCGTCAAGCCGGCGGAAATATCCGGCCAGAAGGCCCAGCAGCCCGCCGATCGAGACCGAGAAGATCACCACCGCCGCGCCGATGCCGAGCGACGCACGCCCGCCCCAGATGATGCGCGAGAACACATCGCGGCCAAGCTCGTCGGTTCCGAACCAGTTGACCCCGTCGGGCGCCCGCAGGCGGCGTGCCACGCGCATCGCGCCGGGATCGAACGGCGTGATCAGCGCTGCGAACAGGGCCGCGACGATGGCGATCAGGAGGATGATGGCCGCCGCCAGAACCAGCTTGCGCCGGAAGAGGCGACGGAAGAACAAGGCCGCGCCAGTGGCCGGCATGACCGAGGAAAGACTAGCCGCCATGCTCACATCCTCACGCGCGGATCGATCAACGTATAGAGGACATCGATCGCAAGATTGATCAGCACATAGATCGCCGCGACGACGAGCAGCGCGCCCTGGATCACCGGGTAATCGCGCCGGAGCACCGCGGAGACGACGAGATTGCCGATTCCGGGCAGGCCGAACACGGTCTCGGTGACGATCGCCCCGCCGATCAGCAGGGCGAGCGTCAGGCCCAGCACGGTGACGATCGGCACCAGCGCGTTGCCGAAAGCATGGCGCAGGATCACCTTGCGTTCGGGCAGGCCCTTGGCACGCGCGGTGCGCACGAAATCCGCATCGAGAACATCGAGCATCGAGGCGCGGGTAAAGCGCGTGATCAACGCGGAATTGACGATTCCCAGCACGCTTGCCGGCAGCAGGAGATGGCGCAGCCGCTCAAGAAGCCCCGCATCCGGCGAGCCGTAGCCCGCAACGGGGAAAAGACCGAGGCGCACCGAGAAGATCTGGATGAAGATGAGCCCCAGCCAGAAGCTTGGAATATTTGCCGCGAGCATCGCAAAACCGCTGATCGCCTGATCTGCCATGCGTCCGCGCCAGACCGCAGAGGCGATGCCGGCGGGAATGCCGATGCAGGCCGCGATGAGAAGCGAGAAGACGGCGAGGAAGAAGGTCGGTTCGGCACGCTCGGCAAGCGCCTGCGTCACCGGCCGCTGAAGGAAAATCGAATGGCCGAGATTGCCGCTGAACACTTCCTTGAGCCATAGGCCGAACTGAACAAGAACAGGCCGGTCCAGCCCGTAGGTTTCACGCAGCTTGGCGATATCCTCCGCGCTGGCCTGATCGCCGAGCATGAGCGCGGCAGGATCGCCCGGCGCGAGGCGGGTGAGGAAAAAGACCATCGCGCCCACGATGGCGAGCACGATGGCCAGGCCGAAAGCCCGGCGCGCGATTACCTTGAGCATGTCGGGCTTCCACGGGTACAAAGGAAGGGCCGGTTGTCGTCGGCCCGAAAGGGAGACCGGACGGGGCCGGAAGCATCCGGCCCCGCGGGGTCATTTCGCGAGATCAACGTTCCAGAAGGCAGGCCACGGCATCGGCTGATAACCGCTCATCTTGCCCGAGATCCCCGCCAGCGCGGCGAAGTTGCCGGCACGGATATAGGGCACCTCATCATAGACCACCTGCTGAACCTTGGCCCAGAGCGCGCCGCGCTTTACCGGATCGGTTTCGGCATTGAAAGCGGCAAGCACCTCTTTCTTCGCCGGCGAATCCCAGCCGCCCGGCGCACCGGAGCCGAGCTGCGGTGGCGAGAGCATCGGCTCGGGCAGGAAGGCCGAATGGGTGATGAACACATCCCAGACATTCGGGTCGGCACGGCGCTGCACGAGCGTTGCCCAGTCGACGACATCGAGCTGGACCGCGAAGCCAGCGGCCTTCAGCTGCTCCGCCATGGCGAGCGCCATGCGGTGGTGGAAGTCATATTGCTTCGAATTGAGGATGCGGACCGGGCTGCCGTCATACTTGGCTTCGGCCAGGAGCTTCTTGGCGCCCGCCGCATTGCCGCGAGAATATTTGTCCTTGCCGGCATCCGAATGGAAGGGCGAGCCTTTCGGGAAATGCTCGGGCGCGAGGCTGTAGAAGGACTTTTCGCCAAAGCCCGCCATCAGGATCTCATCGAGATCAAGCGCCATCTGGAAGGCCTGGCGGATCTTCTGATCGGCCATCATGCCCTTGGCCGTATTGGTCGGGAAATACGGGAAGCCGTACGGCATGGTCAGAACCGTCTTGGCGGCCGGGGAATCCTTCACCTTCCGCAGGCTTTCGACCGGCAGCTGATCCGCGAACTGATATTGCCCCGCCGCGACACCCTCCACCCGGGTATTCGGGTTCGGAACCGGGATGAAGCGCAATTCGGGGATCTTGGCCTCGCGCTTGCCGGCATAGCCGGAAGCTGCCTCGGCCCGCGCGGAATAGGTATCGTGCTTGATGAGAACGACGAACTGATCCGGCCGGCGCTCGCGGAATTTGTACGGCCCCGTTCCGACGAACTGGACGAGCGGCGTCGCGAGGCTTTCCTTCGCCATGATGGCGGCAAAGCCGGAGGGCAACGCGAGATGCGCGAGCAAAGCCGGCTCGACCTTCTTCAGGACGATTTCCACCGTGTTCGGCCCGGTGGCCTTCAGGCTTTCGAGGGAGGTCGCGATTCCCTTGCCGCGCGGCGTCATCTCCATCCAGCGACGCAGCGAAGCCACCACGTCCTCGGCGTCGAGATCGCGGCCGGAATGGAGCTTCACACCCTTGCGGATCGCGATGGTGTAGGTCTTGCCATCAGCCGACATCGTCGGCATGGACTCGGCCAGCATCGGCTGGATCGCCCATTTGGCATCGAAGGTATAGAGCGGCTCGTAGACATGCTGCATGATCGTGCCGACGAGATCCGCCGTCGATGCCATCGGATCGAGGGATTGCGGCTCGCCAACCATGGCAAGATCGGCGCTCTGCGCGCCCTGCGCTTTCACCGCGACGGGCGATAGCATGGTCGATGCTCCGAGCGTCAGGGCGAGAAGCCCAAGGCCGCGACGCGTCGCATTTCCGAAAAGACTGGTTCTTTCCATCGGCTTCACTCCCTTTTTTGTCGCGCAACGACCGGATTCTCTGGCCTTGCGTCTTGGTTGTGAATGTAATTTTATTTTTTTTTCGCCCCGCGTCAATCCGGTTTTTTGCTCGTTTTTGGGGATAAAACTGCTGATCTATTGCCGATTGACACCAAATATGTAATCAAGTTTCATATTGGTAGTGCCGAATGGAGAGCGTCGCAAATGGAGGGCGTGGATTGTTTGATCTCGTTCTGAAAGGCGGTCGCCTGCTCGATCCTGCCCAAGGGCTGGACCGCGTGACCGACATCGCCTTCTCCGAAGGGCGCATTGCCGCGATCGGCGACGGGCTCCAGGGCCGCGCTACGGAGAATGTCGCGGGACTGATTGTCACGCCGGGCCTCATCGATCTTCATACGCATGTCTATTGGGGCGGCACCTCGCTCAGCGTCGACCCGATGATCCTCGCGAGGCGCGGCTGCACCACGCTGGTCGATACCGGCAGCGCAGGCCCGGGCAATTTCGCCGGTTTCCTCGAACACGTGATCAAGCCCTGCCCGATCAGGATCGTTCCCTATCTCAACCTCTCCTTCGCGGGGATCTACGCCTTTTCGAAGCATGTAATGGTTGGGGAAAGCGGCGATCAGCGCCTGCTTTCGCCGGCGGATGCCGCATTGACCATCGAACAGCACCGCGACGTGATCGCGGGGTTGAAGGTTCGCGTCGGGCGCCATGCCTCGGGCGAGGCCGGGCTCGTGCCGCTTGATATCGCGCGCCAGCTCGCGGATCATCTCGGCATCCAGATGATGGTGCATATCGACCATCCGCCGCCGACGCTTGATCAGGTTTTGGCGCGCCTTCGTTCCGGCGATATCCTCACCCATTGCTTCCGCCCCTTCCCCAATACGCCGGTGACCGGCGACGGCAAGGTGCAGCCATGCGTGCTCGATGCGCGCAAACGCGGCGTGTTCTTCGACATCGGCCACGGCATGGGCTCGTTCTCGTTCGAGGTCGCGCGGATCATGCTCGCGAACGGGTTTCCGCCCGATGCGATTTCATCCGATGTCCATGCCTTGTGCATCGAGGGACCGGCATTCGACCTGCTCACCACCATGTCGAAATTTCTCTGCCTCGGCATGAAGCTGGAGGACATCATCCTCCGCACCACCGCCATGCCTGCCGTCGCCCTGCGACGGCCTGATCTCGGCACGCTCGCGCCGGGCGCCGCCGGTGATGTCAGCCTTGTGGATATCGAGCACGGCGCGTTTGACTATGAGGATTCAACCGGCGCCATCTTAAAGGGGACCGAAAGGCTCCGTCCACGTGGCATCGTCTTCGCTGGCCATCTCCACCTCACCTGACAGGCAATAAAGTGACCCCCGAACAGCGCCTTGAAAAACTCGGCATCGTACTCCCGCCCTGCCCCGTTCCCGTTGCGAACTACATCCCGTTCCGCATCACGGGGAACCTGCTCTATGCCTCGGGCCAGGGGCCCAAGCAGGAGGACGGCACGTATAAGGAGGGCCGCCTTGGCCTGACCATGGATATCGCGCAGGGCTATGAGGAGGCGCGCCTTACGGGCCTCCATCTGCTCGCCGTGTGCAAGGCGGCGCTTGGAGAGCTTTCGCGCATTGAATCCGTGGTCAAGCTGCTCGGTATGGTCAATGCCGAGCCGGATTTCGGCGACCATCCGAAGGTCATCAATGGCTGTTCGGATCTGTTCGTCGAAGTTCTCGGAGAAGCGGGCCGCCACGCCCGCTCCGCGATCGGCATGGGCTCGCTCCCCAACCGCATGGCGGTCGAGGTCGAGGCAATCTTCCAGATCCGGCTCTAAGATGCCGACGCCCGCTGCCGCCTTCCCGGATCTCATCGCCTTCGGCGAGGCGATGATCGAGTTCAACCAGCGCGGCGGGGCCCAGAGCCGTGACTTTCTGCAAGGCTTCGGCGGCGACACCTCGAATGTGGTAATTGCCGCCGCCCGGCAGGGCGCGCGGACGGGCTATGTCTCCGCGCTCGGCGAGGATACGTTCGGCGCGATGCTGCGCCAGCTCTGGGCCCGCGAGGGCGTCGACACGCGCGGCGTCCTCGGCGATCCCGATGCGTTCACCGCCTGCTATTTCGTCACGCATGACGAGGCGGGGCATCATTTCGAGTTCCGGCGCAAGGGTTCGGCAGCCAGCCGCCTCGGCCCGGACAGGCTGCCGCGCGACCTGCTCGGCAAGGCGCGCATCCTCCATCTCTCCGGCATTTCGCTGGCGATTTCGCCCGAGGCCTGCGATGCGGGTTTCACAGCCATGGCGGAAGCGCGAAAAGGCGGCGCGCAAATCGCCTTCGATACCAATCTTCGCCTTCGCCTCTGGCCGAAGGATCGCGCCCGCGCGGTGATCTCGGAGGCGATCGCGCAATGCGACATATGTCTTCCCGGTCTTGAGGACATGGCCGCGCTGACCGGGCTTTCAGAACCCGATGCGATTTTCGACTATTGTCACGCGCGCGGGCCGTCGCTTGTTATCCTGAAGCTCGGCGCGGAGGGCGCGCTGGTTTCGGAGAAAGGCGCGCTCACGCGCATCCCGGCGCATCCGTGCCGCCCGCTTGATGCGACCGGCGCGGGCGATTGTTTCGCCGGTGCTTTCCTCGCGCGGCTTCTGGCGGGCGATACGCCGGTGCAGGCTGCAAGCTATGCCGGCGTGGCGGCGGCACTCTCGACCGAAGGGTACGGCGCCGTCGAACCGATCCCGTACGCGGCCACCGTGCTTGCCGCGATGGCGGGCAGAGCTGGGCAACCCACCTCATGAGGAGAACCGCGCCATGACGGCCTTTTCACCGAACACACCGGGCTGGCGCGAACAGGGGATCATCCCGGTTCTCACGATCGACGACCCGGACATCACGGTTGACCTCGTGGAGACGCTGAAAGAGGCTGGCCTCCCGATTGTCGAGATCACCCTGCGGACAGCCGGAGCGTTGGAGGCGATCCGACGCGCGAAACAGGTCAAGGGCGCGACAATCGGCGTCGGCTCAATCCGCACCCCCGATGATCTCTCGAACGCCGTCGCGGCCGGCGCCGACTTCCTCGTCTCCCCCGGCCAGACCGACCGCCTCCTCGCGGCGGGCCTCGCGGCGGCGGTCCCGTATTTTCCCGGCGCCGTGACGGCCTCGGAGATGATGCGCGCTTTCGACGCCGGTTATACATGCCTGAAATTCTTCCCCGCCGAGGCTGTTGGCGGTGCAAAGGCGCTGTCGGCCCTGGCCGCGCCGCTCGCCGGGCTGCACGTCATGCCCACCGGAGGAATTACCCTGGCCAACCTGTCGGGTTATCGCGCGCTGGCCTCGGTTATCGCTTGCGGCGGCTCGTGGATGGTTCCGGCGGCAGCGCTCGCGGCGCGTGATTTCGCCACGATTGGTGCCGCGGCGCGCGCCGCGCGGGATGCCGCATCCTGATCACGCCGGCATGAAAGGCGCGGCGGATCCGCCGCGCTGATTGTCTGAAAAGCCGCGCACTAGCTCATCGGTATCGCTTCGATGAACCGCGCGGTAAAACCGGGCGTTAACTCGCAGCTGTTATATTAGCTTTGAAAAAAGTTCCTCGAAGAGAGGGAAACAATGGCGGCTTGCAGAAGCGAAAAGCCTGTTGAACGACCCATGGCAAGAGCGACCAGACCATGGGTCGCGATTGGCGCGAGGCTTTGCCTTGGTTTACTGCCGGGTCTCTGGATGTCGCTTCCTGCCCAGGCCAGCGCTGTCCGCCTGCAGGTCATTGGCGGGTTCTCAGCGCTTCATCAGTTCAGAAAGCAGGAAGAGCCGTTCTGGCGTTCGGAGATCAACCGCTATTCGGGCGGACGGATAGAAGCGGATATCCGGCCACTTCACCAGCTCGGCATTCCCGGTTCGGAAATGCTTCCACTGATGAAGTCCGGCGTCGTCTCCTTCGGGAGCATTCTTCTGTCGCTTCACGCCGGCGATGACCCAGAATTATCCGCCATCGACCTTCCGGTTCTCAGCCCGGACATTCCCACACTCCGCAAGACCGCGGCCGCCTTCCGTCCACGCCTGAAGCAAATTCTCGAACAGCGCTACAATATCGAGCTGCTGGGGCTTTATATCCTTCCCGCACAGGTGATCTTCTGCAAGAAGCCATTCTCCGGTCTCGGGGATCTCAAGGGGCGACGCATCCGCACCTCTTCGGTCGGACAGTCAGAAGCCGTAGAAGCCCTGGGTGCGATGCCCGTGAAGACGACTTTTGCGGAAATCGTTCCCTCGGTCACGCGCGGCGTGGTCGATTGCGCCATTACCGGTACCATGAGCGGCAATGAAATCGGTCTTGCCGGGGCGACGACGCACATGCACTCTCTCGCCATCACCTGGGGGGTTTCCGCTTTTGGTGCCAACCGCACGGCCTGGGACAGGCTGCCGAGCGATATCCGTGGCATTCTCACGCGCGAAGTCGCACGGTTCGAAGAGCGGATCTGGGAAGCGGCCCACGCGGAAACGCTCAACGGAATCGCCTGCAACATCGGGTCCAGCGCCTGTTCAGATGGAGTTCCGTTGCGATTGACGCAGGTTCCTCATAGCGAGGCCGATGAAATATTGCGGCAACGCCTCCTGCGCGAAGTGGTGCTGCCCCTCTGGGTAGAACGTTGTGGATCGTCCTGCATCGAGATCTGGAACCAGACGATCGCGCCACAGCACGGCCTTTTCATCACCAATGACCGGCGCACCATGGAACGCCAGTCAGGAACGCAACCATGACATCGCCGAGCCCGAACAAAACATCGGCGCAAGTGCCCTCCCGTCGTCAAAGCATGCAGGACACGATGCGCACCCACCGGGGGCACCCGGAGCAGGAGGAGCTCAAATCCCGTTTCATCCGTCGCGCCCTTGGCACGGGAGCGCTGTGCGCGACACTGGTTCTCGCTGGAGCCACGGCCTTCCTGATCGAGCACACCCGCAAGAATGCCCTTGAGCGCGCGGAAACGGTGCTTGATCACAATGCCAGAAACATTGAGGGCGTGATCAATCGCCAGTTCATCCAGACCGAGGGTGCGCTGGCGCAGATTCCGCTCCTGCTCGCGGATGGTTTGGTGGCAGCGGATGCAGAGCGCAGCCGGGATGTCGCGGCCAGACTTCTTCAGGGCCTCAATTTCCAGAACCTGGTGTTCCGGGATCTGGTCCTCGCGAAACCATCGGGGGAGATCTGGGCGGCAGCCCGCACCCGTTCACCGGAACTCGCCTTTGCAGGCGATGCGATGCTGCGTCTTTCTGTCTCCGGCACCAGCCTTCTGATCGGCCCGAACCGCAACCGGATGACAGGAGACTGGAACTGGCATCTTGTCCGCAAGATCAATCTTCCTGGCCAGAATGTCATGCTTGCCGCGGCGGAGATCCCGATCGCGGCGTTCCTCACGGGGCTTCTGGACAATGTCGACATCACCAAGCTGGATATCCATATCGAGCGGGCCAATGGCCGGCGCATCGGAAGCTTGCCGCATGACGAGATGATGATCGGGCGTATCCCCGCCGAGGTGATACGCGAGCAGGCACAATCTCTTCCGAACGCGGCAGCGTCTTCTCCAACGCCGAAGCTCGAACTCGCCAGGACGCTTCTTCTGCCCGATTTAGTCCTGCGCGTCAGCATGAGCCAGGAAGATGCGCTTTCGGATTGGCGGGAGGAAAGGTCTCGCTTCATCCTGCTGGGGACAGGCGCAAGCACGCTTATCCTGTTGATCGCGCTCGGCATCATCCGGCTCATGGAGCGTGATGAGAGCCTCTCCCGCGAGCGCCGCCGCGCGCGCGTCCTGCTGATCGAATCGATCGAAGCCATGTCCGACGGTTTCGTGATGTGGGACGAGCAGGACAGGCTCGTGATGTGCAACAACAGGTTCCGCGAACTCTATGCTTTGAGCGCGGAATTCCTTGTTCCCGGCGCGACATTCGAGGATGTCATCCGCAAGGGCGCCGCGCGCGGGCAATACCCTCAGGCACAGGACGATGTCGAAGGGTTCGTGAATCGCACGCTCGCCTGGCATCGAGCCGCCTCCAGCACCGTGGAACGGCTCCTCCCCGACGGACGCTGGCTCATGATCTCGGACCGGCGCACGCCCAGCGGTGCCATTGTCGGGATTCGCACCGACATCACGAGCATGCGTTCAATGCTCGACGAACTCGGTATCGCCAATGCCCGCATCCGTGACACCGCGGCTGATCTGGGCATCCGCAACAAATTGTTCGATGCCGCCGTCAACAACATGTCCCAGGGCCTGCTCATGGCCGATGGTTCGGGCAGGGTGATTGTCCATAACGCGCGTTTCGCTCAGCTCCTGGGCATACCGGATTGGGATGACAGCGAAGGGCTCGCGCTCACCACCCTCTTCGCACGCATTGAGGAAGGCAGCGCGCTGGCCTCGTCCTTTTCCCGACTTGTCGAGTGGCAGAGTGACCTTGCCACCGCCGGGCAATCCGGCCGCGAGGTTCTCTGCGGGGCCGAAGGGCGCTACTTCGCGATTGTGCAGCAACCGCTCGATGGCGGTGGCTTTGTCGCGACCTATGACGACGTGACCGACAGGCAGGCGGCAGAGGAACGTATCCGTTTCCTTGCGCACCACGATTCACTCACCGAACTGCCCAACCGCGTCCTGTTCAGGACCGGATTGGCGACGCGGGTTGCCGCTTTGGGCCGCTCGCGCCAAGGGCTGGCGATCCTTTACCTCGACCTCGACAAGTTCAAGGATGTCAACGATACGCTCGGCCATCCCGCCGGGGATGCCCTGCTCGGCATCGTCGCGCGGCGGCTGCGTGCGTGCCTGCGCGACAAGGATCTTGTGGCAAGGCTGGGCGGAGACGAATTCGCCGTGGTTATTTCGGGCGCGAATATCGCGGAGAAAGCGGAACAGCTCGCGCGCCGCATCATTCCGACGCTCAGCGCACCATACGAGCTTGATGGCCAGCTTATCCATATCGGCGTCTCGATCGGGGTTGCCATTACCGAATCCAAGACGGCGAATTGCGATACCCTGATCCGCAATGCGGATATGGCGCTCTATGAAGCCAAGGCGAAAGGGCGCGGTGGCTATTGCCTGTTCGAGAGCGGAATTGAAGCGCGATTGTTCACCCGCCTCGCGACGGAGCGCGATCTTGGTGGCGCGGTCGCCGGCGACCAGTTCGAACTCGCCTATCAACCGCTGATCGAGATGGCCAGCGGGCGCACCATCGGCTTCGAGGCCCTCCTGCGCTGGAACCACCCGACGCGCGGATTGCTCGGGCCCGGCCACTTCATCCCGCTGGCGGAAGAGACCGGCCTCATCCGCGAGATCGGTGCCTGGTGCCTGCGCCGCGCCACGCACGATATGGCGCAATTGCCGCCGGAGGTGAAAATCGCGGTCAATCTCTCGCCGGTCCAGCTGAAGGCGGATTCCATCGTCAGCCAGGTGCTGGACGCGCTCCGCGACAGCGGACTGGCGCCGGGACGGCTCGAACTGGAAATCACGGAATCGGCGTTGCTCGACGACGACGAGCGGATCGTGGGGCATCTCCACAAGTTGCGCGAGGCGGGGGTGCGGATCGTGCTGGACGATTTCGGCACCGGCTATTCATCGCTGAACTACCTGCGCCGCTTCCCCTTCAACAAGATCAAGATCGACAAGGTTTTCGTCGCCGAGGCCACCACGCGGCACGATTGCAAGGTGATCGTCTCCTCCACCATCGAACTCGCGCGCCAGCTCGGCATGTCGACGACCGGGGAAGGAATCGAAACTGCGGAGCAGTCCGAATTGCTGCGACAGCTCGGCTGCACCGAGGGACAGGGTTATCTCTTCGGCAAGCCCGCGCCGCTTGCCGCCGCGCTCGCCCGTTTCGAGGACAGGAACATCATCCCCTTCGACCCCAAACGCGCGCAGGGCCAGCGCGGGAGCTGAGCCGCAGCCTTAACCCCGCGCCGATGATGCCGCCTCGCGGATCGCCCGCAAGGCGGTAAACGTCTCGGCGTTGATGCAATATTCCTCGAAATGGGCCGCGGCTTCACCGGCATCAAGATCGGAGCGGCAACGCTCCTTCGAGCCGCAGCGCGCGCAGGCGATCTCGATATCGCGCATGAGGTGGGCGTCGATATCATGCGCCTTATCCAGCCCGAGCGCCGTCATCATGCGCGGCGCCTCCTCGGCGGCGTTATCACCGCGCGCGGCCAAGTCATGGAGATCCTCGGCGCTCACGCCCAGATCATGCGCCATGCGCGCCAGATCCTCGCCCGAGAAGGCCGCAAGCGCCGCGAGATCCTGCCGGCGTTTGCGGTAATCCCGCCACCAATGCCCGACCGCCTCAAGAATTCCCTCGTGGTTAGCCCTGCCTTCGATCATGCGACGCCTCCATTCACGTGAAGGATCGCAGGAATGCATCGATCTGCATTGATTGGCATCAACAGCCCATCACGTGGGGAGCGCGGGCCTGCCAAGGTTTACACGCGGTCCCCACACCCGGACCCTATCTTCAAATAATGATAAATAAATTAGGTCGCATTTTATTGAATATTTCTACGATTGTTAGGGATATCCGTTATCTTTAAAATATCCATCTGCTTTGCTTTGTTAGAATTTGAGCTAAATCCCGAACATCTGTTCCCCTCACAACAGGCAAGGTGACGATATGGCTGAAGCGATTTTTCGGAACTGGACGCAGCAGCACTCGGACGATTGGGGCCACAAGCCCGTGCTCGCGCATCACAACCTGCATGAAAATCCGCTTTTCACCCGTGAGGCGCTCGCAGCCTTGATCGAGTCCTATCCGGTCGATCATTACGCGCTGGTCCATGTCAGCCATCGCGCGGACAAGAGCCGTGTCTGGCGTGAGGGCGAGCGGGGCGAGCTTTCAGGTACCGAGGTGATCGACTGGATTGCCGCCGGCAAGCTTTGGCTCAACCTGCGCCGCGTGGCGGAGGTGGACAGCCGTTACCGCGACCTGCTCAATGCCGCTTTTGATGAAATGGAAGCGCGTATCCCCGGTTTTTCGACCTTCGACCGCTCGATGGGCATCCTGATCTCCTCGCCCAACGCCTCGGTCCCCTATCACAGCGACCTGCCCGGTCAGTCGCTGTGGCAGATCGCGGGCTCGAAGCGGCTCTATCTCTACCCGACCGATGAACCCTATCTGCCGCAGGCGGAACTGGAGCGCATCGCGCTTTACGGGATCGAGGTCGATATGGGCTACGATCCGAAATTCGATCGCGAGGCGCTGATCGTCGATCTCCAGCCCGGCCAGATGATGACCTGGCCGCTGAACGCGCCGCACCGTGTCGAGAACCATGATTGCCTCAACATCTCGGTGACGACCGAACATTGGACCGCCGATATCCGTCGCCAGCAGCAGGTGACCATGGCGAATGGCGTGCTGCGCAATTTCCTTGGCATCCGTCCGCGCTCGCGCCGCATCTCCGGCCCGGGCTTCGCCGCCAAGGCGGCGCTTCAGGCCGCCTTCCGCCGCACGCCGTGGCTCAAGCAGCAGCGCCGCGCGCGCCGCCCGATCGATTTCCGCCTTGCGCCGCAAAAGCCGGGCGAGATCCTCGACATTCCCGCCTACACTCGCTGAAGGCACCTGTTGAATGCGCCTCCCGCGTTACCATGCCACGATCATTCGAGCTTTCCCCGGTCTTGGCGAGGCATGGGCGCGGCACGAGATCGGCGTGCCGCCGACACCGTTCCAGAGCCGGGAATGGCTCGAAGGCTGGTACGCGGCTTTCACCGGCACGAATGCGATCTCGCCGCTTCTGATCGAGCTGGTGGACGAGGAGGGCCGGCTGGCCTATCTCCTGCCGCTGATCCTGCGGGAAGAAGGCAATCTCCGGCGGATTGAATTCGCGGATTTCGGCGCGACCGACTATAATCTCCCGGTACCCGGCATCGCCTTTCCAACGGGGCCGGCAGCCGCCCGGGCCGCCTGGCTCGCCGTGAAAAGCGTCCTTCCCGAGGCGGATATCTGCCATTTCGTCAAGATGCCCGCGATGGCGGGCGAAATGCCGAACCCGATCCTTGCTGCGATCGGCGGCGACGAATCCCCGCTCATCGCCTCGCATGTGGCCATGAGCGACGATTATGACCAGTGGCTGAAGGAAATCGGCCGTCACGCGCGCAAGGAATTCGGCCGCTTCTGGCGTGTCTTCACACGAACGGAAGGAACCCGGTTCCTCCGGGTGACGGAGCCCGCCGAGGCGGAACGCCTGCTTCGCTGGATCGAAGCGCAGCAAAATGAACGTGCGACGCGCCTTGGACTCTCCCCGGATGAATTCCGCCTCGATCGCCCCGAATTCGTCGCGTTTTATCGCAAGCGTCTCGCGGCAGGGCTGACGGGCGGTTCCGTGATCCTCACGGCCCTCATGGCGGGAAGCGAGATCGTCGCCGGCCTCTATGGCCTCTCGGACGGCATGCATTACGCCATGGTGCGCATCGCGGTTGCCGGGGGCGAATGGGCGCAATGCTCGCCGGGCAAGCTCGTGATCGAGCGCTCGATCCATCACCTGCACCAACAAGGTTATCGCTGGTTCGATTTCACTACTGGCGACTACACGTACAAGCGCGCTTTCAACACCAAGCCGGTTGCGCTTTTTGACCGCGCGATCGCCCTGACAATGCGCGGCCTGCCCAAGGCCGGACTTGCGAACGCGAAGGCCTTCATCCGCAAGCGCCCCGCCCTTGCCGGTTTCGCCCGCAGGATCCTGGCGCTTGGCCGTCGTCCTGCTCATACAGGCAGCGAGGAACGCGCGGCCTAGGAGCATTTTCCGCTTCTGTGGATACCGGCTGATCAGTATTGGCGCCAAGCCGCTGGCAACCTTGGTGACGCGGCTGGAGCGAATTGCCAGCGCGCTCCTTCTCGGGCAGTTTCGGATCAACCGGGGCCGTGCTTTGCCGGCCCGCATCCAACGCTCGAAGGCCGGCATGTCTCACCTCATCGAAAAAACCGCCATTGAAACGATCACCCTGCTTCAAAAGGGCGAGATCACCCCGCTCGATTGCCTGGACGCGCTTGAATCGCGGATCGGAGCGGTCGAGAAGGCGGTGAACGCCTTGCCCATCCTGTGTTTCGAGCGCGCACGCGCCGCCGCGAGAACCGTGATGGCGAGGCCGAAAGAGGCGCGCGGCCTGCTCGCGGGACTTCCCGTCGCGATCAAGGATCTCAACGAGGTCCGTGGCGTGCGCACCACGCATGGCTCGCCGATCTTCGCGAACTTCGTGCCGGAGAAATCCGATCCGCTCGTCGAGCGGCTCGAAGACGAAGGCGGAGTGATCTATGCGAAATCCAACACACCCGAATTCGGCGCGGGCGCCAATACCTTCAACGAGGTCTTCGGCGCGACGCTGAACCCCTGGAACACCGCGCTCTCCGCCGCCGGCTCCTCGGGCGGCGCGGCGGTCGCACTGGCGACAGGCACGGCCTGGCTTGCGCATGGCTCGGATCTCGGCGGCTCGCTGCGCAATCCCGCGAGCTTCAATGCCATTGTCGGGATGCGCCCCTCGCCGGGGCGCGTCGCGACCGAGGCGGGCCCGCCCATCGACCGCCAGCTCGGCGTGCAGGGGCCGATGGCGCGCAATGTCGAGGATTGCGCGCTCTTTCTCGATGCGCTTTCCGGCGAGGATATCCGCGATCCCGTCTCCCTGCCCCGGCCGCAGACCTCGTTCCTTGACGCCGCCCGCTCGGGCTGGAAGCCGAAGCGGATCGCTTTTTCCGCCGATCTCGGCATCACCCCGGTGGATTCGGAAGTCGCGGAAATCTGCCGGCGCGCGGCCCTGCGTTTCGCGGAAGCCGGCACCATCGTCGAGGAGGCGCATCCCGATTTCTCGGAGGCGCATGATACGTTCAACGTGCTGCGCGCCCGGAATTTCGCGATTTCGAAGAAGGCCCTGCTTGAAAAAAAGCGCGACCTTCTCAAGCCGGAGGTGATCTGGAACATCGAGAAGGGCCTCGCGCTCACGATGGAGGACATCACCCGCGCGGAAACGCAGCGCGCGGCGCTCTACCGGCGCAGCCTTGCCTTTTTCGAGACCTATGATCTCCTGCTCACGCCGGCAACCATCGTTCCACCCTACCCGGTGGAACAGCGTTATGTGGAAAGCTGCAACGGAATTGCCTTCGACAATTACGTGCATTGGCTGGCGATCGCCTATGCGATCACGCTCGTCTCCTGCCCTGCGATCTCGATCCCCTGCGGTTTCACCAAGGCAGGCCTGCCGGTCGGGCTCCAGATCGTGGCGCGCCCGCGCGCCGACGCCCGCGCGCTTGCCGGTGCGAAGGCGATGGAGGATATCCTCGCCCTCGGCCGGATAACCCCCATCGATCCGCGCCCGGCGCGCTGATCAGCGCCGTGTCTCGCGCAGAGCCTGCGTGAGCACGCCGATCAGAAGATCGGAATGCGCGCGCCGGAAGGTCATCGGCGGGCGCAGTTTGATGACGTTGTCGTGGGGGCCATCGGTCCCCGCGAGCACACCGAGATCGCGCATCCGCATCACCGCCGCACCGGCGCGGGCGCCATCATGCGCCTTGCTTAAACGGTCCTTGACCATCTCGATACCGAGGAACAGACCCCGGCCACGCACATCGCCGATGCCGGCATCCTCCGCCATCAAGGCCCGGAAGGCTTCGAGCAGGTATTGCCCCTCGCGCGCCGCATTGGCGAGCAACTTCTCGTCCTCCAGCACATCCAGCACCGCGAGCCCCGCCGCGCAGGAGACGGGGTTACCGCCGAAGGTGTTGAAATATTCCATGCCGTTGGCGAAAGCCTCGGCAATCTCGCGCCGCACCGCGACGACGCCCATCGGGTGCCCGGCACCGACCGGCTTGCCCATGGTGACGATATCGGGAACCACGCCGTGTTCCTCGAAAGCCCACATCGCATCGCCGACCCGGCCGAACCCGACCTGCACCTCATCGGCGATGCATACGATTCCTGCCGCCCGCGCCTGGCGGTAGACTTCGGCCATATAGCCTTCCGGCAGGAAGACCTGCCCGGCGACGGAGGGAATCGTCTCGGCGATGAAAGCGGCGGGAACGCGCTTCTGCGCCACGAGAGTGTCGATGATCTCGCCCGCCATCGCGGCGTATTTGGGCCCGATTTGCGCGGGCGCCCAATCCGCCGGTGCGCGATAGGTCTCCGGCAGCGGCAGTTCATGCGTCCCCGCCGGGCGCCCAGCACCGCCCTTGCGCTTGTATTTATAGGGGCTGATATCAATCAAGGTCTGCGTGGTGCCATGATAGGCCCAATCGATCACGAGCATGTCGCGCCGGCCGGTAAAGGCGCGTGCCATGCGGATCGCGACCTCGTTCGCCTCGCTCCCCGAGGCGGTGAAATAGAAGGTGTCGAGCCCCGCCGGCATCAGCGCCTTCAGGCGTTCCGCATAGGTGACGATGTTGTCATGGAGGTAGCGGGTGTTGGTGTTGAGCCGCCCCACCTGCTGCTGGATCGCGCGCACGACGCGGGGATGGCAATGACCGACATGCGCGACATTGTTGTAGCAATCGAGGTATGCGCGGCCATCCGCGTCGATGAGCCAGACATCCTCCCCCCGCACGATCTTCAGCGGATCGGCGGAATAGGAAATCGAGAGGTTGGGCCCCAGAAGCCCCTTGCGGGCCGCCAGCAGCACCTCTTTCGGCCGACCGCTTTTGTCGAAGGTCTCGGCGGGCAACCCGGCGAAATCGTAGGCATGGGGATAGAGTTCGGCCCAGACAGGCTCCAAAGCCGCTTCTCCCACGCCCGGAACGATCGACGGATCGGCATAGGGCGGTACAACGAGCTGGAGATGGATATGCGGCAGCCAGCCGCCATTCTCCGGGAAATCCCCCAGCCAGGCGACGCGGTCGCCCGCCTTGAGCTTCTGCCCCAGCGACAGCACCCGCACGGATTCATGCGACAGATGCCCCCAGAGCGAGAGGAAGCGCAGCCCCGGCTCGGGCTCATGGGCGAGCATGATCAGCCCGCCGTAATCGAGCGGATCGGGATTGATCGTGAGCCCCACCACCGTGCCATCAAGCGGGGTGAACATCTCTGTTCCCGCCGGCGCGAAGATATCGAGGCCCAGATGCATCCGGCGACGCTCGCCGGCGATCAGCTTCGAGGCGAAAAACGGCGCGGAATAGACATACCGGACCTCGCCCCAGGGGCCCATCCCCAACTCGAAACCCTGCTCCGCCTGCTGCGCGTCGTAAAGGCGCGCCGCGCCGGCATGGTCATGCGTCGCGCTGGCGACGACGAGCGGCGATCCGGGGGTCGCGAAATCGATCCAGCCCTTTTTCGCGCGCGCCGGATGCGGATGCATGACCGGCGGCAGGCCCGCGCGGTGGCGGGCCAGCCATTCGATCACCCGCCGCGCGCCCGGCGCCGCCTCAAGCCCGCAGGCATGGCGCCAGATCCCGCTGACAATGTGATTGTCGAGCCCGGAAAGAATTTCGATCAGCGCCCAGGCCGGCTTTTCCGAGACAAGCAGATAGGGGTTGTCCTCGGCCTCGCGCGCCCGCATGGCGGAGAGCGTGACGGAGATAGCAAGACGCGCCGCCACCAGATCGGGAAGGACGGCGAATTCGGCATCCGAGAGCGGCATTTCGGTGTGAAAGCCAGCCACCAGCGGCGCGACCGCCAGAACAGGGTTTTCGCGGTCGAGCATCGCATAGGCAAGCGCCACCGCCAGTTCCGCGACACGCGGACCATGCAGCGCGTCGCCGAAATCGATCAGCCCGGAAACGCGGCCATCCGCATCAAGCAGGATGTTCCAGTCATTGGCATCGTTATGGATCACGCCGGCGGGAAGCTTCGGCAGAGCCGGGGCGACATGCGCGTCGAAGCGATCAAGAATCGCCGCGATCCTGTCACGCCGCGCGGCATCGGCGATCGCGCCGAGGCGCGCACGGGCGCGCGGTGTCTCGCGGATATCCCAATCGAAGGCGCGATGCGCGCCCGGATGCCCGAATCCCTGAAGCGCACGCGCGAAACGTCCCAGCGTCGCCCCGAGATCGCGCAGGGTCGGCTCGCCCACCTGCCGCTGCGCCATCGGCTGCCCGGCGAGATAGGTGACCAGGCGCAGCGCGTGTTGCGCTCCTTCAGCCCCTTTCACCTTGAACATGCGTTCGCCCCCGTTTCCGGGCACGAGGCGCGGCGCCGACAGGTCCGGTGCCGCAGCTTCGAAATGCGCCAGCAGCGCGTTCTGGAAGGCGAGGCTTTCAGCCGGTTCGCCGCTATTGGCGATCTTCAGCGTGAAGCCAGCCCCATCCGGGGTCACGACATGGAAATTCTGGTCACGCTCGCTGGGCAAGGGCGAGAGCTCGGCCTTCATCCCGTAATGCGCGAAGAGAAAGGCCGCAGCCTCGTCGATCGTGAAGCGGGGCGCTGCGTCGCTCTGGGACATCGTTCATATCCTGCATTGTCTGGAAGCGGGCAATCTGACATGGAAGTGTGGCGGCGGGCAGCCGCCATTTCGGCGGCTGGACCGTCATTTCGGCTGCGGGACAAAGGAAAATGGACGAGATCAACCGCCGCCTGCTGGCGCTGCTCAGCGAGAATGCACGCCTTCCCATCAAGAGCCTTGCCGCCGAAGTCGGGCTGGCGCGCTCCTCCGTGCGCGAGCGGATCGCACGGCTCGAGGCGGAAGGCGTGATCCGCGGTTACCGCGCCGAAATCGCGCCGCAGCCGGAGGGGGCGCTCCTCCGGGCGTTTCTCATCGTGAAACTCGCGAAAACGCCGGCGCGCGAGCTTGTCGCACGCATCGCGCGGATGCCGGGCGTGCGCCAATGCCTTTCGGTCAGCGGGGAAATCGATGTCGTGGTCGAGATCGCCGGAGAAAACACCGGCGCCCTCAACGCGTTGCGCGACGCGATCTCCGTGCTGCCGCAGGTGGCGGATCTGACAACGGCCATCATCCTGAAGGATGAGATGGCGGGGTTGGCACGATAACCCACCGCCAACAAAAAAGGCCGCGAATACCGCGGCCTTACGTTCAGATTCGCGCGCGTTACGCCGTGATCGCCTTCTCCGCCGGCACATAGGCGAGACCAAGACTCTCCGCGACCGCGCGATAGGTGATCTGCCCCTTGTGGACATTCAGGCCGTTGCGCAGGTGCACGTCATCCGCCAGCGCCTTCAGGCCCTTGTTCGCCAGCGCGAGACCGAAGGGAAGCGTCGCGTTGTTGAGCGCGTGGCTTGAGGTCAGCGGCACCGAACCCGGCATGTTGGCGACGCAATAATGGATCACGTCATCGACCACATAGGTCGGGTCGGCATGGGTGGTCGCCTTCGAGGTCTCGAAGCAGCCGCCCTGATCGATCGCGACATCAACGACCACCGCGCCCTTCTTCATCTTCGAGAGCATCGGGCGCGTGACCAGCTTCGGCGCGGCGGCACCCGGCACGAGAACGGCACCAACAACGACATCCGCTGCGAAAACCTCGTCCTCAAGCGAAGCGATGGAAGAAAAGCGCGTGCGCACGCGGCCTTCGAAGAGATCATCAAGCTCGCGCAGGCGCGGCAGCGAACGATCGAGAATGGTAACCTCGCAGCCGAGGCCCGCCGCCATGCGCGCGGCATGGGTGCCGACGACACCGCCGCCGATCACGACGACGCGCGCGGGTTTCACGCCCGGCACACCGCCGAGCAGCAGGCCGCGACCGCCATTCTGCTTGCGCAGGCTGATGCCCGCCGCCTCAATCGAAAGCCGCCCCGCGACCTCGCTCATCGGGGCGAGCAGCGGCAGGCCGCCGCGCGCATCGGTCACGGTTTCGTAGGCGATCGCGGTACAGCCGGAGGCGACGAGGCCCTTGGTCTGCTCGGGATCGGGCGCGAGATGGAGATAGGTATAGAGAATCTGGCCTTCGCGCAGGCGCTTCCACTCGACAGGCTGCGGCTCCTTCACCTTCACGATCATGTCCGCTTTGGCGAAAACCTCGTCCGCGCTCGACAGGATTGTGGCGCCGGCCGCCTTGTAGACCGCATCGTCGGCGCCGATGCCACCGCCCGCCTGGGTCTCGACGAATACCTGATGACCCGCAGCAACATATTCGCGCGCGGCGTCGGGCGTCAGGCCCACACGATATTCATGCGTCTTGATTTCCTTCGGAACGCCGACCTTCATGGCCTTTTCTCCCCGCGAGATGTTTATTTCGCAAGGATAAAACCAATTTTTCTTCTTTTCCCGGCAAATATGGGCTACATTTTAAGCATTGACGCTCGTTTCGAGCGATTTTCACTACTATAGCGCCGGAAAGACGCACATGCGCCTGGACAGTTTCGACCTCGCCCTGCTTAAGGAACTCACCCGCGAGGGGCGCGCGAGCCATGTCGAGATCGCCGACAGGATCGGCCTTTCAAGCACCGCCTCGGCGCGCCGTCTCAAGGCGATGGAGGAAGCGGGGCTGATCAAGGGTTATTCCGCCGCGCTTGATCTGAACCGCTTCGGCCTCGGCGTGACGGTTCTGGTGCGCATCACGCTCGAGAGTCAAAGCGAGGAAGTACTGGAAGCCTTCGAGCGTGAGGTGGTCAAATGCCCCTGGGTGGTGCGCTGTTTCCTGATGTCGGGCTCGGATGACTACCTCGTGACCGTTCAGGTCCGGGACATCGCCGATTTCGAGCATATTCATAAGACTCATCTTTCACGCCTGCCCCGCGTCGCAAGGATGCAATCCAGCTTCGCGTTGCGCGAGGTGATCAACCGGGCGATCCCCCCAGCGATTTTCGATCAGCGGGTCACGCATAAGTGAGAATAGGTGTTGCCGGTTTACATCGGCGTTGCCGCAAATCGGCCACAAGCGAAAGGGAACAGGGAACAAGGTCGTTGCTGGCCTGTTATTCCCGCTCTTCCTCTCCTCCTTCTCCGCCGAAAACAGTGATGCCCCCTGCCCTTACCTCCGTTTCTGATGCTGCCCGCCTCAACCGTCGCACCTTCCTCTCGCTCGCAACCGCCGGAAGCGGCGCGATGATGCTTGCTGGCTGCGCAACACGTGGCGATGTGGGCCATCCCCCAGAGACGCTTCATCGCACCCGGCCGCACCTGCCCGAGCACGTACGCATGTATAGCGAATTGCCGGACGAGCGTTTCCCCATTCCGGCGGTCGATCTCGATGAGGTTGAGGAAGGCGCGCTGCGCCGTATCGTGCGGTACGAAACCACGGAATATCCGGGCACCCTGGTGGTGGATACGCGCGAACGCGCGCTCTTTCTGGTGCTCGAAGGCGGCGAGGCGCTCCGTTACGGCGTCGGGGTCGGCAAGGACGGGCTCGCCTGGGGCGGACGCGCCGTTGTTGGCCGCAAGGCGGAATGGCCGCGCTGGACTCCCACACCCGCGATGATCGCGCGCGAACCCGAGCGCAACAGGCCCTGGGCAGGTGGTATGCCGCCCGGGCTGGAGAACCCGCTCGGCGCACGGGCACTCTATCTTTATCGCAACAATGTCGACACGCTCTACCGCATCCATGGCACGAACGAACCGTGGAGCATCGGCCAATCGGTGTCGAGCGGCTGCATCCGCATGATCAACCAGGATGCGATCGATCTCTACCGGCGCACGCCGGTCGGAACGCCGGTGGTGGTGAGGCTCTGAGCCCACCGGAAATCGGGTGGGCAGCCGCGCTTTTGCGCGCTTATGGTTGCGTTTAACCGCCCACCCGGATTTCGATCATGCCCACGCCGCTCTCCGAGACCGCCTCGCTGCTTTCCGATGCCCAATGGCAGGCGCTTGCCTCCCGCGACAGAGGAGCGGACGGCTCGTTTTTCTACGCCGTGACAACGACGGGCGTGTTCTGCAAGCCCTCCTGCCCCGGCAGGCCGCTGAGGAAAAACGTCTTGGCATTCGAATGCACCGAGCAGGCGCTGATGGCCGGCTTCCGCCCCTGCAAGCGCTGCCGCCCGCTAGGGTAAACCGGCCCGGCGATCATCCCGCCGCGCGCCGCATTGCCTGATCAATATCCGCGTAAAGATCATCGACCGCCTCGATCCCGGTCGAGAGACGCAGGAGATCGAGCGGGCATGGCGTCCCCGGTCCCTCGATCGAGGCGCGGTGCTCGATGAGGCTTTCCACACCGCCGAGCGAGGTCGCGCGTTTCCAGAGCGCTACTTTCGCGGCTGTGGCGATGGCATGGGCCTCCCCGGCGCGCAGCCGGATCGAGAGCATGCCGCCGAAACCGCCCCTCATCTGCCGCGCCGCGAGCGCGTGGCCGGGATGGCTCTCGAGGCCGGGATAAAGCACTTCCGACACCATCGCATGGTTCGCCAGCCGCGTTGCCAGCGCCATCGCGTTGGCGGAAGCGGCCGTCACCCTCAGCGCCAGCGTCCGCATCCCCCGGATCAGCAGGAAAGCCTCGAACGGACCGAGGATAAGCCCCTGGATCGCGCGCACGCGCCGGATCCGGGCCCAGAATTCATCATCCGCGTTGGTGGCGAGCGCCCCCGCCAGCACATCCGAATGGCCGTTGAGGTATTTCGTCGCGGAATGCATGACGATATCTGCGCCGAATTCCAGCGGTCGGGTGAGGATCGGCGTCGCGCCGGTGGAATCCACCGCGACCCGCGCGCCGGCTTCATGCGCGATCTCCGCCACGCCCGCGATATCCGTGATCGTCCAGAGCGGATTGGCCGGCGTTTCCAGCCAGACGAGCTTTGTCTCGCCAGGTCGAACCGCCGTCCGCACGGCATCGAGATCGGCGGTATCGACGAAATCGGTGCGTAAACCCCATTCCGCGGCATCGTTCATGAGCCAGTTGCGCAGGGCCCAATACATCACCTTGGGCGCGATGACATGATCGCCCGGCTTCAGCGCCAGGAAGACCGCGACCGCCGCGGACATGCCCGAGCCCAGTACCAGCGCGTGCTTAGCCCCTTCCAGCGCGGCGATCACCGACTCGGCCTCGCGCACGGTCTCGTTGTCGGGACGGCCATAGATATTGCCGGAGCGATATTGGTTGTCCGGATCACGGATGAAGGTGGAGCTGATATGGATCGGCGGCGTCACCGCGCGGCTCTTCTCGTCGATATGGCCCAACGCCTGGGCGGCCAGCGTCGCTGCTGACCAGTTTGCTGAAATATCGGGTCGGGTTTTGTCGCTCACGACATTGTCCTTTCACCGGCCAAGGTGCCGGAAATCACTGTTGAACCGAGCCTATTGACGCGCTGCAACGAAATCAATTCCGCGTTTATGCGTGTTTGAGCTTGGCGTTGCGCATGGCTGGGATATGCTCCGGCAACCTTGCCTCAACCGGCATTCAGCAAGAGATGGACCAACCATGAAGATCGATCCCCGTATCCTCGCCCTGAAGGCGGAAGTCACCGAATGGCGACGGGACTTCCATGAAAATCCAGAAGTTATGTACGAAGTTCACCGCACCGCGGGGATCGTGGCGCAGAAGCTGCGGGATTTCGGCTGCGACGAAGTGGTCGAGGGCATCGGCAGGACCGGCGTTGTCGGCGTCATCCATGGCCGCAAGGGTGCGGATGGCAAGCCCGCCAGCAGCAAGGTCGTGGGCCTGCGCGCCGACATGGACGCCCTGCCGATCGAGGAGGAAACCAACCTCCCCCACCGTTCGAAAACACCGGGCAAGATGCATGCCTGCGGGCATGACGGCCACACCGCCATGCTGCTGGGTGCGGCCAAGCATCTTGCCGCGACGCGCGAATTCGATGGCACCGTGATCGTGATCTTCCAGCCCGCCGAAGAGGGCGGCGCCGGCGGCAAGGCGATGGTCGATGACGGCATGATGGAGCGCTGGGGGATCAACGAGGTCTACGGCATGCATAACATGCCCGGCATCGCGCCGGGTCAGTTCGCCCTGCGGCCGGGCCCGATCATGGCCGCGGCGGACCAGTTCATCGTCACGATCGAGGGCAAGGGCGCCCATGCCGCCGCGCCGCATCTGGGCATCGACCCGGTACTGGTCGGAGCGCATACGATCACGGCGCTGCAATCCATCGCCTCGCGCAACACCGATCCGCTCAAATCGGTCGTGGTTTCGGTGACGATGTTCAACGCCGGCACCGCGATGAACATCATCCCGAGCCGCATCGAGTTGCGCGGCACCGTGCGCACGCTTGAATCCGCGATCCGTGATCTCGCGGAAACGCGCTTCCGCGCCATTGTCGAAGGCACGGCCAAGGTTTTCGGCGCCACGGCCACCATCGAATACCGGCGCGGCTACCCCGCCACCGTCAACCACCCGCGCGAGACGGGTTACGCCACCGAGATCGCCCGCGAGATCTGCGGCACGGACAAGGTCGATGCCAATGTCGCACCGATGATGGGTGGCGAGGATTTCTCCTACATGCTCGAGAAGCGGCCCGGCGCCTATATCTTCATCGGCAACGGAGATACCGCCGGCCTGCATCACCCGGCCTATGATTTCAACGACGAGATCATCCCCTCGGGCGTGCAGATCTTCACCAGCCTCGCGCAGCAGCGCACGGCGGGCTGAACCTTCGTCCGATGCGTCGCCCGCGCCCCGCCGGCGACGCATCGATGTGCGCTGACGCACAGCGCGCGATGCGCTACAACGCCATGACTCGGGCATCAGGCATCGGAGCGGGCGTTGAAGCGGAAGATCACAGCCATTCTCGCGGCGGACATCGCCGAATATTCCCGCCTCATCGCAGAGGATGAGGAGGAAACGCTTACGCGCCTCGAATCCTACCGTCGCGTTTTCGACGATTTCGTCACCCGCGCGGGCGGACGCATCTTCAACACCTCCGGCGACGGCGTGATGTGCGAATTTCCCAGCGCCGTGGAAGGCACGCGCTGCGCCATCGACATTCAGGAATCCCTGCGCACGCGCAATCTCGCCTATCCGCAAAGCCGGCAGATGCATTTCCGCATCGGCGTCTCGATCGGCGATGTGGTCGAGCGCGACGGCGATCTTCTGGGCGATGGCGTCAACGTCGCCGCACGGCTGCAAACACTGGCGGAGCCGGGCGGCATCTGCGTGTCGCGGAACGTGCAGGAAGCCGTCGCGAGCAAGATTTCCGTTCCCTTCCGCGATCTCGGCGAGCGCGAGGTAAAAAACCTGCCGCATCCCGTCCATGCCTATCGCATCGAGATGGGGGTGAGCGTGCCGCGTGGCGCGCAATCGTCGCAGCAAAAGCGCGCATCCTCCGGCACGCCCTCCCCGCTGGCACCCGCCCTCTGGATGGGCGCCGGCCTTCTCATCGCCGGCGGCGGCGCGGCCCTCTACTGGCTGGGGCGCAACGATACCGCGAGGCTTCCGCCCCCCGTGATCCAGCTTCAGACACAGGCGCCGCAACAGGCGCCGTCGACGCCCCCCGAGCCCGCGGCCAGGCCCGGCGCCAGCCTTGTCGTGACCGAGAACCTGACGCCGGCGCAGGCTTTCGAGAAGCTGGCGAAAGCCGGCGGGCTGGTCCGCGATGCCGCGAGCGCGCCGGAACTCTATCACAACGCGCGCAGCTATGAGGCGCGTGGCGAGAGCGCCAATGCGCGCCGCGACTATCTCGAATTCGCGAAACTGGGGAACGATTTCATCGATCCGCTCCTGCGTCTGGCGGCATTGATCCGCGCGCAGGACGGGCGTTCCGGCGCGCGCGAGGTGTTCGGGGAATTGTCGCGCGGCAAGGGCCGCGCCGCGGGACTTGTCCAGATCCTGCAATTCGAGGGAATCGAGAAGCTCACGCGCCTGACGGCCTTCGCCGAGGCAAACCCGGATTTCGCCCCGGTTCATGCGCTGATTGCGATCGAACTCGGCGAGGAGAAGCAGGGCACGCAGACCATCGACGAAAAACGCCGCGAACTCGCGGCGCTGGCGCGTTTTCTCGGCGCGGAGCGCGAGGGGCGGCTGGTTTCCTTCTTCCTCGACCAGAGCGTACTCGCGCAATGGCTTGAACGCGCGCAGAAGCGCGAGGCGCAGGCCAAGGCCTTCTTCGCGCTAAAGCGCGACCGGATCGGCACCCAGTTCATGCGCTCGAATTCCGGCTGGATGGCCGCTCTCGCGCTGCCGGAAGCCGCCACCGAGATCGAATTCAAACTGGATAGCGGCGAGTTCCGTTCGACAGGCCTGCTCCAGAACATCGATACACGCACCGGCCGCCCCATGGCCAACCCCGCCTTCGAGCTGCCGCTGCAGCAGGGCCCCACGGAAATCGCGCTGCGTTATCGCGACGCCCAGGGCACCGTAAGCCCTGTCACGATCGTACCCTTCGATCCCGCCGTCGCTTTGGTCTCGGGAATGCGCGATATTCTCGAGCGCTTTTCCAACGCATGGCTTGCCTTCGGGCAGGGCCATAACGGCCAGCTGCTCTATTTCACGCATCTCGTTTCCTATCGCTGCGCGATCAGCAAGGCCGAGATCGGCTTCAACGGCGAGGCGCCGTCCCAGCCCCTGCCGCTCCCGCCTTGCGACCAGGCCAACCCTTATGGGGTCCCCAACAGCGCGACGCCGTATCTCCGCCTCGCGCCCGATACCCAGAGCGCGACGATCCGCCTCACCTTCATCGGGGGCGAAACTTCCGAGGTGAAGACGTTCCAGCGTCCGAAATGACGAAGGGCGCCCCGCAATGACGGGCCGATGACAGAGGACTTGCGCTCCGGCCTGTAGGATGATCGAGATCAGCGCCATCCTGTCGTACGGACCGAGGAAACCCATGCTGCCGAGTGAAGAACAGCTCATGATCCGCGATGCCGCCCGCGATTTCGCGCGCGGAACACTAAAACCCAACGCCGCGATCTGGGATCGCGAGAAGCGTTTTCCCGCCGAAGCCCTCAAGGAAATGGCGGCGCTGGGTTTTCTCGGCATGGTCACGCCCGAGGAATGGGGCGGCTCGGATACAGGCGATGTCGCCTATGCCATGGCGCTCGAGGAAATCGCGGCGGGCGACGGCGCGGTTTCCACCATCATGAGCGTGCATAATTCCGTTGGCTGCAAGCCGATCGCCACCTTCGGCACACGCGAGCAGAAGGAGCGCTTCCTGCGCCCCCTCGCCGCCGGCGAGTGGATCGGCGGTTTCGCGCTCACGGAGCCGCAGGCCGGATCGGATGCCGCCGCGATCACCACGCGCGCCCGCGCCGACGGCAACGCGCATTACGTCATCAACGGCACGAAGCAGTTCATCACATCGGGCAGGAACGCCAAGGTGGTGATCGTCTTCGCCGTGACCGATCCTGCGGCAGGCAAGAAGGGCATTTCCGCCTTCATCGTGCCGACGGATACGCCGGGTTACACGGTCGCGCGTGTCGAGGACAAACTGGGCCAGCACGCCTCCGATACCTGCCAGCTCGTCTTCGAGGAGATGCGAATCCCGGCGGAATTCCGCCTCGGCGCCGAGGGAGAGGGGTATAAAATCGCGCTTTCCAACCTTGAGGGCGGGCGCATCGGCATCGCCGCGCAATCGGTCGGCATGGCGCAGGCCGCGCTCGATGCCGCAACCGACTATGCCAAGGAACGCGAGACCTTCGGACGAAAGCTGTTCGACCATCAGGCCATCGCCTTCAAGCTCGCGGATATGGCGACGCAGATCCATGTCGCGCGCCAGGGCGTGCTTCACGCCGCCGCCCTGCGCGAAGCCGGTCGCCCCGCCCTCACCGAAGCCTCCATGGCGAAGCTCTTCGCCTCCGAGATGGCAGAGAGGGTCTGCTCGACCGCTATCCAGATTTTCGGCGGCTACGGCTACCTCAGCGATTTCCCGGTCGAGCGGATCTACCGCGATGTGCGCGTAACCCAGATCTATGAAGGCGCGAGCGACATCCAGCGCATGGTGATCGCGCGGAGCCTGGCCTGACGCACGGACAGGTTTGTGCTGCGCGGCCCCAAGCGGGGTACGCCGCCGCACTAGCCTTGCTGACTTGTTGATTCAACTGGATCAAAAATTGATTCCGTTCGATGATCCAAGCGCATGACACAGAATGAGAATCCGCCCCTTGCGGGCCTCCGGATTGTCGAGTTCGCGGGTATCGGCCCGGCGCCTTTCGCCGCGATGCTGCTTGGCGATATGGGCGCCGAGATCATCCGCATCGACCGCCCCGGCGGCGCCGATCCCTGGACCCGCACCGTCATCCGGCGCGGACGGCGCAGCGTGAAAGCCGATCTCAAGCACCCCGAGGATCTGGCTGCCGTCGTCGCGCTACTGGCGAAAGCCGATGTGCTGATCGAAGGATTTCGCCCCGGCGTGATGGAACGGCTCGGCCTCGGCCCGGAAGCGATGCTCGCCCTCAATCCCCGCCTCGTCTATGCGCGCATGACCGGCTGGGGGCAGGAAGGCCCCCTCGCCCATTGCGCGGGGCATGACATCAACTACATCGCCATTTCCGGCGCGCTTCACGCGATGGGACCTGCGGAGCAACCCGTTCCCCCGCTCAACCTCGTCGGCGATATGGGCGGCGGCGCGCTTTATCTCGTCACGGGCATTCTCGCCGCGCTTCTCGCTGCCCGCGCCAGCGGCCGAGGGCAGGTGATCGATTGCGCGATCTCGGACGGCGCCGCCTCGCTGATGGCGATGTTCTCCGATCTCGGCGCGCAGAAGCGCTGGGATTTCTCCCGGCGCGAAGCGAACATCCTCGATGGCGGCGCGCCCTTCTATCGCAATTACGCCTGCGCGGATCACGGGTTCATTGCCGTGGGCGCGCTGGAGCCGCAATTCTTCGCGGCCTTCTGCAAGGGTCTCGGCCTTGCGCCCGTTCCCGAGGCCGAACGCATGGACAAGGCCAATTGGCCGGCGCTCACGGCGCGTTTCGCCGCGATCATCGCCAACAGAACGCGCGATGAATGGGCGGCGATCTTCGAAGGTACCGATGCCTGCGTGGCCCCGGTGCTGACGCTTGACGAGGCGCCCCTGCACCCTCATAACCAAGCGCGTGGAGCCTTCGCCGCATTGGATGGCGTCTGGCAGCCCCGCCCCGCGCCGCGCTTCTCCGGAGCCGAGAACGCCACGCCCCGTCTTCAACCGGATTATCCGTCGCTGGATGCCGCTTTGGCTGCGTGGAACAAACCCCGCGCCTGAAGCGCGAAAGGGTTTGTAATGCCGCCGCGCCAAGTCGCCGGCGCCGTTCTCGGCGCCTTCCTCCTTCTGCTGACACAGCCGCTTCGCGCGCAGGAACCGCAACCGCTCACGATTTTCGCCGCTGCCTCCTTGCGTGAATGGCTCGATGGGCTCGCCACCTCCTGGACTGCCGGCGGCAGGCCCGCCCCGCGCCTGGTCTATGGCGCCTCCGGCACGCTTGCGCGCCAGATCGAGCATGGCGCACCAGCCGATGTTTTCCTTTCGGCCGACCAGGCCTGGATGGATTACCTCGTCGAGAAGGTGCGTATCCCACGGGAAAATCGTCGGATCATCGCGGGAAACCGACTGGTCGTCGTCGCATCACTTGATTCCCGGCGGGTGATCGATTTCGCCGCGCAGCCAGACGATCTGGCATTCCATGTCTCTGACAGGATCGCCGTTGGCGATCCGCGATCGGTGCCTGCGGGGGCTTATGCGAAGGAAGCGCTCGAAAAGCTCGCGCTGTGGGACAAACTATCGCCAAGGCTGGTGATGGTGGAGAATGTCCGCTTCGCCCTCGCGATGGTGGCGCGCGGGGATGTGAAAACCGGCCTCGTCTACGCATCCGATGCCGCAGCGGAGCCAAAGGTGCGCGTGATCGGGACATTCCCCGAGACGCTGCACAAGCCGATCAGCTACCATGCCGGGCGCCTGCCGGCTTCCGCGCATCCGCAGGCGGATGCCTTTTTCGCCTATCTCTCCTCGCCCGAATCCCGCGCCGCTCTGGCGCGACTCGGCTTCCTGCCACCGCCGGATTGATTTTTCTGACGATGTCGCTGTTCGCTCCACTCCTGCCCGGAGAGACCCTCGCGATCTGGCTGTCGCTCAAGGTCGCGCTGGTCGCGACCTTCGCGAGCCTGCCTTTCGCGCTTCTCGTGGCCCATATCCTGGCGCGGCGCCGCTTTCCCGGCCGCTTCCTGCTTGACGCGCTGGTTCATCTCCCGCTCGTGGTGCCGCCTGTGGTGACCGGCTATTTTCTGCTTGTGCTCTTCGGGCGCAAAGGCCCGATCGGGCAGTTTCTGGAAACACAGCTGGGGATCGTTCTCGCCTTCCGGTGGACAGGGGCGGCGCTGGCTGCCGCGATCATGGCTTTCCCCTTGATGGTCCGCGCGATCCGCCTGTCGATCGAGGCGGTCGATCCACGCTATCTCGAAGCTTCCGCCGCGCTGGGCATGTCGCGGCTCGCGACCTTCGCGACCATTACCCTGCCTCTTTCGCTGCCGGGCATCATCGCCGGCATGGTGCTCGCATTCGCTAAAGCGCTGGGCGAGTTCGGCGCGACAATCACCTTCGTTTCCTCGATCCCCGGCGAGACGCAGACCATTCCAGCCGCGATCTACGCTGCCCTGCATGTCCCCGGCGGCGAGATCGCGGCGTGGCGGCTCTCGCTGGTCTCGATCCTGATCTCTGTGCTGGCACTGGTCTTTTCCGAATGGACATTGTCACGCGGGAAATCGACCATGCGCAACAACCTTATCCGCTAGATTTCGGCCGCTCCCACAATTCCGCCGGCACCTCGCTCTCGTCATAGACGCCGATGAGAATGCCGCGCCGCTCGGAAGAGCCCTTCGGGAATTTGATCGCCTCTTCCGATTTGGTCACGCGCTGGCTCTGGCGCAGCGCCCATTCCGCCAGCGCATCGTGAAGCCGCGCGCGCGTCTGCGCGTGGTCGGGATCATCGCCGAGGTCGCGATATTCATGCGGATCTTCCAGCATGTCGTAGAGCATCGGCCGGAAGCCGGGCGCGTGGATGTATTTGAACCGTCCGTCCGTGATCATGAAGAGCTGGGCCTCGCGCGGCTCGACTCCAAGTTGGGCCGCGGCGCCATCATGGGCATAATCATATTCGGAAATCGCGTAGCGGCGCCATTCCTCCGCGCTGTTGCCGTGCAGCAGGGGGATCAGCGAGCGTCCTTCGAGGCGATGCGATTGCTTGCCCGGATCGCCTCCGAAAGCGTCGATGAAGGTCGGCGCGAGATCGATCGTCTCGACCAGAGCATCGCAGACAGAACCGCGCGTCTTGTCAGCCTCCTGGCGAGGATCGACGATGATCAGCGGCACTTTCACGCTGGGTTCGTGGAAAAGATCCTTCTCGCCGAGCCAATGGTCGCCGAGGTAATCACCGTGATCGGAGGTGAAGACAATCATCGTCTCCTGCGCGATCCCCTTCGCCTCCAGAAACGCGAAGAGCTTGCCCAGCTCGGTATCCACTTGGCTGATCAGGCCCATATAGGCGGGGATCACCGCCTCGCGCACCGCGTCCGTCCGGAAGCTCGCGCCGATGCGGTTCTCCATGAAGGCCCGGAACAACGGATGCGGATTCTGCCGCTCGCCCTCCGAGCGGATGGCCGGTACGATATCCGCCTTCGAATACATCGCGTGATAGGGGGCGGGCGCGATATAGGGCCAATGCGGCTTGATGAAGGAGAGGTGCAGGCACCAGGCCTTGGCCCCTGCCTCGTCGATGAACTGCATCGCGCGCCGCGTCATGTAGGGCGTCTCGGAATCTTCTTCCCGCACCCGCGCAGGCAGCGGGGCGTGCCGCATGGCGAAGCCGTTGCCCACTTCCCCGCCCGGCAACTCGACCCCGTTGGCGTAATCCTGCCAGGGATACTCGCCGGGGTAGCCCTTCTCGTTGAGGTATTCCTCGTAGAGCGGACGCCGGGGCTCGTAGCGTCCGTCCGGCCCGACACCATGGAGCCCGTCATCGCGGTCAAACGGGTCGAAGCCGCATTCGGAGACACGCACGCCAATGATCGAATCCGGGTCGATGCCGAGCCGCTCCATCCCCTCCTTGTCGGCGCGCATATGCGTCTTGCCGACCAATACGGTCTCGACGCCCATGGGGCGAAGATAATCGCCCATCGTCCATTCGCCGACACGCAGCGGCACGCCGTTCCAGGTCGCGCCGTGAGAAGACGTGTAACGCCCGGTATAGAAGCTCATGCGCGAGGCACCGCAGACCGGCGATTGCACATAGGCATTGGTGAAGCGCAGACCGCGCTTCGCAAGCGCATCGATCACAGGCGTGCGGATTGTCGGGTGGCCGGCGCAGCCGAGATAATCAAAACGAAGCTGGTCGCACATGATGAAGAGCACATTGCGGACCGGCTTCATGGATGACCTCAGTTTCTATGGTTCCGAAGATTGACCCCGAATACTGGCCCTCGGCCATTCCGGGCCTTTTCCACGCGGCGCCGTTTCCAACCATTGCCCGGCATCGCGTTCGCGCCTTTTCCGTACGCCAGCGAGGACGCACAGATAGGGCACGGTTCACGGCGCGGGATTGCCACGCAACTGGTGGACAAGATCGATCTTGTCCAGAAGTTCGCCGGAGAGTGTCACGCTCCCGGCATCGATCGCAAGCTGCAACTGCGCCATCGAGGTCGCGCCGATGATATTCGCGGTGACGAAGGGGCGGGAGACGACGAAGGCATTCGCCATCACGGCGGGATCGAGCCCGTATTGCTGCGCGAGATCGACATAATCGCGGATCGCTTCCTCGGCACCGGGCTTCTGGTAGCGCGTGCCGCGCTGGAACAGCGTCTCGCGCGCGCCCTCGGGGCGGGCACCATCGAGATATTTTCCGGTGAGGAAACCTTGCGCCAGCGGCGAATAGGCAAGCAGCCCCACCTGCTCGCGCAAGGTAATTTCCGCCAGCGCGGTCTCATAGGTGCGGTTGATGAGGTTATAGGCGTTCTGGATGCTGACGATGCGCGGAAGGGCCTTCGCCTCGCTCTCGGCGAGATAGCGCATCGTGCCCCAGGCGCTCTCGTTAGAAAGGCCGACATGGCGGATCTTCCCCGCCTTGACGCATTCCCCCAAGGTTTCGAGCGTAAGCGCGAAATCAGCTTCGCCCGCTTCCACCTGATAATCCTGCGGGTCGAAACGGGTCGGGTTCGATCCCCAGGGCACCTTCCTGTCCGGGGAATGGATCTGATAGAGGTCGATGTAATCCGTTCCGAGCCTGGCGAGCGATTTATCCACCGCCTCGCGGATCTGCGCCGGCGTCACGCGCGTCGTGGCGCCATTGTCGCGAAACCAGGCGAAACCTGTCCGCCCACAGACCTTGGAGGCGAGAATGACCTTGTCACGGTTTTTACGCGCCTTGAACCAGGAACCGATGATGCGCTCGGTCGAACCTTGCGTCTCCGCCTTGGGCGGAATGGAGTAAAGCTCGGCCGTGTCGAAGAAATTGATGCCGCGCTCGAGCGCGTAATCCATCTGCGCATGGCCTTCGGCCTCCGTATTCTGCTGCCCCCATGTCATGGTGCCAAGGCAGATCGAAGACACGGAAAGGCCGGTGCGGCCGAGCGGGCGGTATTGCATGGGAATGTCCTGAGCGCGAAGACGGGGCGGGATAAAGGGATTATCGGGCGCGGTCGGCTGGAATCAAGCCCCCGCCTTCCCCATCTTCGTCTTCCTCCTCGCGCAAGGGCACGGCATAGACGCCGTTGAGCCAGCGCGAAAGATCAAGATCGGCGCAGCGCTTCGAGCAGAAGGGCTTGTATTTCTCCTGCGTGAGATTGCCGCAAAGCGGGCAACGCGCGGCGCGGATATCGTCTTTTTGTGCAGCCCCCGTCATGTCACGCCTGCCGCATCCAGTTGAGATGGATGGGGTAACCGGCCCCCGCGATGAGGCTCGCGCTCTCGTAGAGCGGCAGCCCGACAACCGCGCTGTGGGAGCCGATCAATTTGGTGACGAAGGCCCCCGCGATACCCTGGATCGCATAGCCCCCGGCCTTGCCCTCCCATTCGCCGCTCGCGAGATAGGCGTCGATCTCGTCGCCGGAAAGGCGCTTGAAGCGCACGCGCGCTTCCACGAGGCGTTGCGATTGCCGACCATCAGGACGCATCACGACGACGCTGGTGTAAACTCGGTGCGTGCGTCCCGAAAGAAGGCGAAGGCATTGCGCCGCCTCGCCCGCAAGCTCGGTCTTCGGCAGGATGCGCGAGCCGAGCGCGACAACCGTATCCGCCGAGAGGATCAACGCGCCGGCGCGGATTTCATCATGTCGGGTTGCCTTGTAGGCCGCCTCGGCCTTCTCGCGGGCAATCCGCTCGGCATAGACGCGCGGGCGCTCGCGTGGGCGAGGCGCCTCGTTGATCGATGTCGCGATCACATCGTCGGGCGTCAACCCGATCTGCTGAAGGAGCTGGTAGCGGCGCGGAGAAGCGGAAGCGAGGATGAGGCGCCCGAGTGCCGATTTCGATTTGGCCATTCCCTCTCCCCTTGCCATCGTCCTTCGGCTTCTAGCCTCACCCCCGCGATCTCACAATATGGGCTCGTCACCTTTTGCCGGCATATGTCCCGCCCATCACTGGTCGCGCAACTGCCAGTTCAGGACAGATTACGTTTTTCCTTGCCATGCATTCGGGCTCGTGGAGCATCGACGCCACATTTTTACCACAATTAAAAAATCACTCGTCACAATGAACTGACGTGAGCATAACTTGCAATTTTCTAAAATATAAGTTGCATTTCGCGCCAAAAATACAGAGACAATATTTAATTTTTGCGACTCCTATCTAATTATAAATGCTTACAATTCACAGTTTTGCATTTGTTGTTTTACCCGCTTGTTGCGTATTTACATAAAATATGATTTTCTTTATTCCGACTCTGTCGCCGGTTTGCGGCCAAAATGAGATAACCCAGGGGAAGCAAAATGACATCACGACGCGACATCATGAAGGCGGGATTAGCCGCCGGTGCACTCGGCTACCTGCCGTTCGGCATAACCCGCGCTGAAGCGCAAGCTCTTGCCTCCCTCCAGATTTTTGTTCCTGCGGCACCCGGTGGCGGCTGGGACGGCACCGGACGCGCGATCGAAGCGGTGATGCGCGCCGAAAAGATCATGGAAGCGTTCCAGTTCGAGCATGCGCCCGGCGCCGGCGGCGTGGTCGGCATGCCGAAATTCATGTCGAGCAAGAAGGGTCAGCCCAACGCGATCATGATCGGCGGCATGGTCATGGTCGGCGCGATCATCGCCAACAAGGCACCGCTCAAGCTGTCCGATCTCGTGCCGATCTGCCGCCTCACCGGCGAATACGAGGCCATCGTGGTTCCGGCCGAGAGCCCGTTCAAGACGATGAAGGATCTCGTGGCGGCCTTCAAGGCCGATCCGGGGAAGATCTCCTGGTCCGGTGGTTCCGCCGGTGGCACGGATCACATTCTCGTCGGCATGATCGCCAAGGCTGTCGGGGTTGACCCGAAGAAGATCGCCTATGTCGCCAATTCCGGCGGCGGTCCGGTCATCGCGGCGGTGCTCGGCAACCAGGTCTCCTGTGGTGTCTCCGGCTACGGCGAATTCGCCGAACACATCAAGGCCGGCAAGATGCGGCTTCTGGCGATGTCCTCCGACAAGCGCCTTCCGGGCATCAACGCGCCCACGCTCAAGGAAGAAGGCGTGGATGTCGAGTTGGCCAACTGGCGCGGTGTCTTCGGCGCGCCGGGGATCACGCCCCAGCAGCAGGAGGCGCTTGTCGGCCTCTTCGACCGTCTCATTGCCAGCGAAGGCTGGAAGCAGGAGCTGATCAAGCGCGATTGGACCGGCATCTACATGCGTGGCAATGCTTTCGGATCCTATGTGGAGGCCGAGACCACACGCATTACCGGCGTGCTCAAAGACATCGGGCTTGCGTAACCTATGCGCTTTCGCCCTGCATTCCCCGAGACGATGCTCGGGGTTTTCATGATCGGTTTCGCCGTGGTGGTGGCTTACGCCACCGCGGCGATCCCACAATCCACCTATGCGAAGATCGGCCCCGCCGTGGTGCCCTGGGCGATCACCGCCGGCCTTTTCGTGCTCGGCATTTTGCTCACGCTCGAAGGTTTGCGCGGTGGCTGGTGGCATGACGAGGCCACCCAGCTTGATTGGCGGGGAATTCTCTGGCTTGGCGCGGGTTTACTCTCCAACCTCGTGCTGATCGACGGGGTGGAGTTCGGGGGCAAGCAGCTGGTTCCGGCCTTCGGCTTCATCCTCTCCTCGACCCTACTCTTCGCTTGTACGGCGCGCGCCTTCGGCAGCCCGAATTTCCTGCGCGACGGCGCGATCGGATTCACGCTCGCGCTTGTGGCCTATGTCGGATTCGATAGGGTTCTCGGCTACCAGATCGGGTCGGGGCTCGTCGAAAGGTTCATCTGATGGACACATTCAGCCAATTGATGCAGGGGTTCGCGATCGCGCTGACCCCGATCAACCTCCTTTGGTGCCTTGTCGGCGTCGCGGTGGGGACCGCGATCGGTGTTCTGCCCGGCCTTGGCCCGGCGCTGACCATCGCGCTTCTGCTACCGATCACCACCAAAGTGGACCCGACCGCGGCCTTCATCCTTTTCGCCGGCATCTATTACGGCGCGATGTATGGCGGCTCGACCACCTCGATCCTGCTCAACACGCCGGGCGAAAGCGCGAATATCGTCACCTCCCTCGAAGGCAACAAGATGGCGCGCAAGGGCCGCGCGGGCGCGGCGCTGGCCACCGCCGCCATCGGCTCCTTCGTTGCCGGCACGATCGGTACGATCGGCATCACCTTCATGGCTGAACCCGTGGTGAAGCTGGCGCTGAAATTCGGGCCGGCGGAATATTTCTCGCTGATGATGCTGTGCTTCATCACCGTTGCGGCGGTTCTGGGTAATTCCGCCATACGCGGGCTGACAGCGCTGTTCGTCGGCATGTTCCTCGGCATGATCGGGGTCGACAACCAGTCAGGCCAGCTGCGCTTCACCTTCGGCGTCACCGAACTCTATGACGGGATCAATGTGATCGTTGTCGCTGTCGGCCTCTTCGCCATCGGCGAGACGCTCTGGCTCGCGACACGCCCGAAGGAGCAGCAGGAGGAGGTCCTTGAGGTCAAGGATTCCATCATGATGAACCGCGAGGACTGGCGGCGTTCCTGGAAACCCTGGCTGCGCGGATCGCTGATCGGCTTCCCTATCGGCGCCATGCCGGCGGGCGGCGCGGAAATCCCGACCTTCCTCTCCTATTCGCTCGAAAAGAAACTGTCTGAAAAGCCGGAGGAATTCGGCCATGGCGCCATCGAGGGCGTGGCCGGGCCGGAAGCCGCGAACAACGCCTCCGCCGCCGGCGTGCTGGTGCCGATGCTCGCGCTCGGATTGCCGACTTCGGCCACCGCGGCGGTGATGCTCTCCGCCTTCCAGAGCTACGGCATCAATCCCGGCCCCCAGCTGCTCTCCACGAACGGCGCGCTCGTCTGGGGCCTGATCGCCTCTCTCTATATCGGCAATGCCATGCTGCTGGTGCTCAACCTGCCGCTGGTGGGCCTGTGGGTGAAGATGCTGAAGATCCCCGCCCCGCATCTCTATGGCGGCATCCTGATCTTCGCGACAATCGGCACCTACGGCATTTCGCGCTCTGTGGTGGATCTGATGCTGCTCTACGCAGTGGGCGTGATGGGCTTCTTCATGCGGCGGTTCGACTTCCCCACCGCGCCGGTGATCATCGGCATGATCCTCGGTCCTCTCGCGGAAATGAATTTCCGTCAGGCGATGACGATCAGCCAGGGCGACCCGATGATCTTCATCCAGAAACCGCTATCTCTGTTCCTGCTGGTCCTGGCGGCCCTTGCGCTGCTGGGCCCGGCATTGTGGGGCCTGACGAAACGCTGGCGGGGCGTCACGGGCGAAGCATAAAACGAAAAAGGCCGGGCTTGCCCGGCCTTTCCATTATGTGCCGCCTGTGGCGTTACGCCAGCGTATAGGCGGTCTTGACCGTGGTGTAGAACTCCTTGGCATAGGCCCCCTGCTCGCGCGGGCCATAGCTCGAACCCTTCCGGCCGCCGAAAGGCACATGGTAATCGACACCCGCCGTCGGCAGGTTCACCATCACCATGCCGGCCTCGGAATTGCGCTTGTAATGCGTGGCGTGCTTGAGGCTGGTGGTGCAGATGCCCGAGGACAGGCCGAACTCGGTATCGTTCGAAACGGCCAGCGCCTCCTCGTAATCCCTCACGCGGATGACGGACGCCACCGGGCCGAAGATTTCCTCGCGCGAGATGCGCATCTGGTTGGTGGCCTCGGTGAACAGGGCCGGCGCCATGTAGAATCCGGGCGTCTCGCGATTGAGACGCTCGCCGCCGGCCAACAGCCTCGCGCCTTCCTTCACGCCGATATCGACATAGGAAAGATCCTGATCAAGCTGGGATTGATCGACCACCGGCCCGATCTGCGTGCCCGCTTTCAGCGCGTCATCGATCACAAGCGCCTTCATCTTCTCCGCAAGCGCGGCGACGAAGCGATCATGGATGCCCTCGGTCACGATAAGGCGCGAGGAGGCGGTGCAGCGTTGGCCGGTGGAGAAGAACGCACCGTTGAGCGCGCAATCCACGGCTACCGCAAGATCGGCGTCATCGAGCACGACCAGCGGGTTCTTGCCGCCCATTTCGAGCTGGATCTTCTTCATCGGGCTTGCGGCAATCGCCGTCGCCGCGATCATCCGCCCCGTCTTGACCGAGCCGGTGAAGGAAATGCCGAGGACATCCTTGTGCTCGGTGATCGCCTGCCCCACCACGGAGCCACGGCCCATGACAAGGTTCAGCACCCCAGCCGGCAGCCCCGCGCGGTTGAGGATATCGACCAGGGCCCAGGCGGAGCCCGGCACGAGATCGGCCGGCTTGAACACGATCGTGTTGCCATGCGCCAAGGCCGGCGCGATCTTCCAGGCGGGAATGGCGATGGGGAAATTCCATGGCGTGATCATGCCGATCACGCCCAAGGGCTCCCGCGTGACCTCGATGCCGACGCCCGGACGCACGGACGGAACCGCCTCGCCCCCGAGACGCAAAGCCTCACCCGCGAAAAAGCCGAGGATCTGCCCCGCGCGCATCGCCTCGCCGATCCCCTCTGCGAGCGTCTTGCCCTCCTCACGCGAGAGCAGCCGCCCAAGCTCATCCTTGCGCGCGATCACCTCGTCCGAGGCTTTCTTGAGGATGTCGTGACGCAGCTGCGGGTTCGAGCGCGACCACGCTGGAAAGGCTGCCTTCGCGGCGGCAATCGCCTCATGCGTCTGCGCCTTGTCCGCCTGCGCGAACAGGCCGATCACATCCTTGGTGTTGGAGGGGTTGATATTCGCCGCGGCGCCGGGACCGGCAACGGCGGCGCCATTGATGAAATTATGGAACTCGGATGAAGAGCCGTGGGACATGGGAAAGCCTCGATGACAAAAGTTGGGAGGAAATCAGCGCGATCACGCTTCGACGTCAATGCAGATCGCGAGGTTTGTGATTTGTAGATTGTATCCAACACGGCGCGCCGCTGCTGACAAGGCCGCAAGGGCCAAAAAAAAGGAAGGCCGCCCTCTCCGGCGCGGCCTTCCTTTTTTGATTCATCCGCCTTGCATTCCGATTCAAGACGCTCGGAAGCTGATTCAGGCCGATGCAGCAAGCTGCTGGCAATATTGCGTTTTATTGTCAGATCTTCCCCGTCATCGCACGGTGAAAAAGATCCGCCGCCGCGCTCTCATCGAGCGGAACGGGGTTTCCGCCCGCGGTCGGATCATTCGGCGCCATCGTCGCCATCAGCGCGATATCCGGGTTCTTCACGCCGAACTCCGGCAGGGTATGCGGCACATCGAGATCAGAACGCAGCTGCATCACGAAGTCGAGGAAGGCGGAATAGCTCGGCTTCAGCCCGAGATAGGCCGCGACCCGCGCCATCTTTTCCTCGATCGCCCGGCGGTTGAATTCCAGCACATAGGGCATGAAGACCGCATTGGTCATGCCGTGATGGGTGTTATGGAGCGCACCGAGCGGATGGCTGAGCGCATGGATGGCGCCGAGCGCCTTCTGGAAGGCCGTGGCCCCCATGGCGGCGGCGGACATCATCTGCCCGCGCGCCTCGATATCCGTTCCATCCTTCGCCGCGCGCGGGAGGAATTCCTTCACGAGCCGCATGCCTTCGAGCGCGATCCCATCCGCCAGCGGGTGATAGAACGGGCCGCAATAGGCTTCGAGACAATGCGCGAACGCATCCATGCCGGTGCCGATCGTGATCATGCGCGGCATCCCCACCGTCAGCTCGGGATCGCAGATCACGGTTTTCGGCATCATCAGCGGGTGGAAAATCACCTTCTTGGTATGCGTCGTCTCGTCCGTGATGACGCCCGCACGGCCGACCTCGGAGCCGGTTCCGGCCGTCGTCGGCACGGCGATGATCGGCGCGATGCCGCCGGGGATCGCGCGCGTCCACCAATCGCCGATATCCTCGAAATCCCACATCGGGCGGGTCTGCCCCGCCATGAAGGCGATGACCTTGCCGGCATCGAGCGCCGAGCCGCCGCCGAACGCCACGACGCCGTCATGCCTGCCCGCGCGCAACACCGCGATCCCGGCCTCGACATTGCTGGCAACCGGGTTCGGCTTCACCTCCGAGAAGATGGCGCAGGGAAGGCCCGCCGCATCGAGCTGTGCTTTCGCAGCCGCCACCATGGGTTGGGTGGCGAGGAAGGGGTCGGTCACCAGCAGCGGCCGGGTGATGCCCGCCGCTTTCACTGCATCGGCCAGTTCCGCGATACGCCCTGCGCCGAACTTGATGGCGGTGGGATAGTTCCAGTTGCCGCGAAGAGTCATGTTTTCCTCGAAAGGTGAGTCATTCCAGATGAGTAGGGTCGCGGGCTGAAAACCTGATTCAGCCCGCCAAGGGTCAGATCTTCTTCAGGTGAAAGCTCTTGGGCCGCGTGACGCTCTCATAGCCAAGGCTGGAGAGCGTCGCACCGCGCCCGGTATCCTTCACGCCGGTCCAAGCGAGGCCGGGATCGAGATAATCCGCGCGGTTCATGAACACGGTGCCGGTCTCGAGCGCGTCGCCGATCCGTTCCGCCGCGCCCTCGTCTTTCGTGAAGATCGCGGCGGTGAGGCCATATTTGCTGTCGTTCATCAGGCGGATCGCCTCGTCATCGGAGGCGACGGGCATGATGCCGATCACCGGGCCGAAGGTCTCCTCGTTCATCACCAGCATGTCATGGTTGACGTTGGTGAATATCTGCGGCGCGAGATAGGGCGTGCCAGCCTTGTCCGCCGGAAAGACGGCGGCATCGAGATGTGCCTTCGCGCCCTTCTTGATCGCATCTAGATTATGCGCGCGAACCGTCTCGGCAAGACGTGGCTGCGCCATCGGCCCCAGCGTGGTTTTCTCGTCGAGCGGATCACCGAGGACATATTGCTTCGCGAGATCCACCGCACCCGCCACGAATTTCTCGTAGATATCCTTGTGGACATAGACGCGCTCGATACCGCAGCAGCATTGGCCGGAATTGAACATCGCCCCGTCGATCACGGTATCGATCGCCTGCTGGAGATCGGCGTCGGCGCGCACATAGGCGGGGTCCTTGCCACCGAGCTCCAGCCCCACGGAAGCGAACGTGCCCGCCGCGGCGCGCTCGATCGCCCTGCCCGCCTCGACCGAGCCGGTGAAGGCGACGTGATCCACCGCGCCCGAGGCGATCAGCTTGCTTGTTTCCTCATGGCCGAGCACCAGCCAGCGGAACAGCCCCTCGGGCAGGCCGGCGGCATCCGCCGCCATCTGGAAGCGTTTTCCCACCAGAATGGTCTGCGCCGCATGTTTCAGGATAACCGCATTGCCCGCCATCAAGGCCGGCACAACGGAATTCACCGCCGTGAGATAAGGGTAGTTCCACGGCGCGACGACCAGCACCAGCCCCACCGGATCGCGCCGGATGTAGCGGGTGAAGCCCTCCTTCGCCGCGGGTTTGACGGGGGCCAGCGCCTGTTCGGCGATCGCGATCATATGCCGCGCCCGCTCCTCGAATCCGCCGAGCTCGCCGGCGGCATAGCGGATAGGCCGCCCCATCTGGCGCGTGAGTTCGGGGCCGATCTCGCCCTTCATCGCCAGCATCGCATCGACGAAGCGGCTCATGATGGCGGCGCGCCCGGCGACCGGCACCTTGCGCCATTCCGCCTGCGCTGCTTTGGCGGCCTTGACGGCAGCCTCGATCTCGGCCGCCGAAGCGACGGGAAACCGCGCGACCTCCTTGCCGTCGATGGGGGAAATACAGGTTATGTCAGACATGTCGTACTCGCTCATCTCGTTTTGCCGTCATTGCGGGAGGCGAGGCGGCGAGGCAATCCAGCACCTTGCGCCAAATCTGGATTGCTTCGTCGCTTCGCTTCTCGCAATGACAAAACCGTTTTCAATAGCGCTCGAAGCCGCGGAAAAGCTCCCAATCCGTGACCTTGCGGTCAAACTCGGATTGTTCCCAGCGCGCGGTATGGACGTAATGATCGATCACGTCATCCCCGAAAACACCGCGCAGGAATTTCGATTTATCCAGCGTTTCGGCCGCTTCGCGCAGGGTCTTGGGCACTTCCGGCAGCTTGCGGCCGCCATAGGCATCGCCCTTGTGGGCGGGCGCCAGCTCGAGCTTCTCGTCAATCCCCTGCAAGCCCGCCGCGATCAGCGCGGAGAAGGCGAGATAGGGATTGAGATCCGCGCCGCCAATCCGGCATTCGATACGGATGCCCTTGGTCCCCTCGCCGCAAAGCCGGAACCCCGCCGTACGGTTATCGCGTGACCAGATGGTCTTGGTCGGCGCGAAGGTACCGGCCATGAAGCGTTTGTAGGAATTGATATAGGGCGCGAGAAACCAGGTGATGTCCTTGGCATATTTGATCTGCCCGGCGACGAAGCTGCGCATCAAAGCGGACATGCCGTGCTCCGCCTTCTCGTCAAGGAAGAGCGGCGTCTTGCCGTCCTTGCTCCAGAGAGAGGCATGGACATGGCTGGAAGACCCCGCGAGATCCGCCCGCCATTTCGCCATGAAGGTGACCGCCTTGCCCTTCGACCAGGCGATCTCCTTGGTGCCGTTCTTGATGATCACGTGCCTGTCGGCCATTTCCAGTGGCTCGGCATAGCGGACATTGATCTCCTCCTGCCCCGGTCCCCATTCGCCTTTCGAGCATTCCACGGGGATACCGGCGGCGTGAAGACCGTTGCGCACCGCGCGCATCACGCCTTCCTCTTTCGTGGTCTGGAGGATGTTGTAATCCTCGATGTAATCTCCCGCCGTCTTCGGTGCGTGATAGCGCTTGGCCCGCACCGCCTCGTAGCTCTCGTCGAAGAGGTAGAATTCGAGTTCGGAGGCGAAATAGGCGCGCATCCCGCGCTCTTCGAGCCGGGCGAGCTGCTTCTTGAGCATCTGGCGCGGCGAATGCGGCACGGGGTGATGATGGTGATCCTCGACATCGCAGATCACCATCGCCGTGCCCTCAAGCCAGGGCAGGCGGCGCAAGGTGGTCAGATCCGGCTTCAGCACGAAATCGCCATAGCCCTTTTCCCAGCTCGCCGCCTTGTAGCCCGGCACAGGCTCCATATCGATATCGTCGGCGAGGAGATAATCGCAGGCATGGGTCTCCTCGTAGCCGCCATCAACGAAGAATTGCGCATGGAAGCGCTTGCCGATGAGGCGCCCCTGCATATCCACCATACAAACGAGAACCGTATCGATCTCACCGGCCTTCACGGCCGCCTTCAGCGCATCGAGGCTGAGAATACCCGACATTCCATCACTCCCTGTCATCTTTTCTTGTTCTTGACCATCAGGACAAATCGACACCGATAATGCCGATTGGCGATCGCTTTGCAATGGTAACATAGCCGCCGAACAATCTCCTTGATCCGGGTTGTCGCGCCGGTCACACTGGCGGAAACAGACTCGCCCCCGGCGCCCCTACCCTTTCCAGGTCCACGGCCATTTCGCTTTCCGTCTTCCTCGCCGTCCTCGCCGCCGCCGCGCTCCATGCCGGCTGGAACGCGCTGCTCAAGATCAAGCTCGATCCGTTTCTGGCGCTCGTCCTCATCAACGGCGCCTGCGGCGTGATCTCGCTGCCCTTCCTCATCTGGTTTGGCCTGCCGGCTGCGCCGAGCTGGCCCTGGCTGGGGGCCTCCGTTGTGCTGCATATGGCCTATTATCTGTTCCTCACGGGCGCTTACCGCCTGGCGGATATGGGGCAGGTCTATCCGATCGCGCGCGGCTCGGCGCCTTTGATGACGGGGCTTATCGCCGTGCTGTTCTTCGCCGAACCGCTCTCGCGTACCGGCGCGGCCGGAATCGCATTGCTCGGTCTTGGCATCTTCGTGATGTCCATGCGCTCGGCGCATGACGCGGCGGGCATGAACCGCAAGGCATTGTTCTTCGCGCTGGCAACCGCCATCACCATCTCGGGCTACACCGTCACGGATGGCGCCGGCGCACGCGCTTCAGGCAATCCGTTTGCTTACACCGCCGCGCTTTTCGTGGCGGAAGGCATCGCGCTCACGGTTTTCGCCTTCTGGCGCAAGGGCACCGAGGGCCTGCGCCCTATCCTCGGCTTTCTTGGACCGGGGCTGGCGGGCGGGGCGATGGGGACAACGGCTTACGGAATCGCGATCTGGGCGATGACCATGGCGCCCATCCCGCTTGTCGCGGCCGTACGCGAGACAAGCGTCCTGTTCGGCGCGGCGATCGCGGTGGTGTTCCTGAAGGAGCCGCTGCGCGCCAACCGCGTGATCGCGGCCGTGCTCATCCTCGCCGGTCTCGTGATGATCCGGCTGCAATGAACCGGCGGTTTCAGCGCTTCCGCCACGCCTGAAGACGGCTGAAGACCAGCCTGTCGAGCGCGACATGCGCGAGCTTCACGGTAATCGCGCTCGCGACGATGCAGGTCGCCATGGCGGCGGCGGCGGCGGTGGCGCCGGTCTCATCCATATGGACGATGGCGATCGATGCCAGCTTCGTCGTCGGGCCATAGAGAAACACCACGGCGGAAATCGTCGTCAGCGCGTTCACAAACAGATAGACCGCGATATCGAGGATCGCCGGCAGCGAGATCGGCACCGTCACCCGGCGGAACGTCACCCAGAACGGGACCCTGAGCGACGCCGACACCGATTCGAATTCGGCATCGATCTGCTTGAGCGCGGTCGTCGCGGTGATATGCGCCACGGTGTAGAAATGCGCGATCGTGTTGACGCTCAGCAGCGCGAGCGTTCCGTAGAAAATCCCGAGCGGATTGCCCTTCGCATTGATGAAGAAGACATAGCCCAGACCGAGCACCAGACCGGGCACGGCCATGGGAAGCATCGCGAGGAAATGCGCGAAACCGCGCAGAACCGGCGCGAAAGCAACCTTCTCGATCAGGTAGGCACCGCTGAAAATCAGCGCCGTGCCGAAGATCGCGACCAAGGCCGCCATCTGGAGCGAGGTGAAATAGGGGTCCCAGCCCGAAGGCTCGAACGTGGCGAAATCATAGCTCGCAAGGGTCAGCGACAGGTTGTAGGGCCAGTATTTGATGAACGAGGCCCAGATGGAAACGCCGAGCATGCCCGCCAGGATCGCCCCCATGACAAGGCAGAATGCCGTCAGTGCGCCGTCGCGCCAGCGCGAGGGCTTGGGTTCATAGGGCACCGCACGGGCGGAGAGCAGCGCGACCTGCTTTTTCTGCACCTGCCTGTCGATGAAGAAGGCAAAGACCGCCGGCGCAAGAAGCACCAGCCCAACCACCGCGCCCATCTCGAAATTCTGCTGACCGACAATCTGCTTGTAGGCATCGGTGGCAAGCACCGAGAATTGCCCGCCGATCACCTTGGGAATGCCGAAATCCGTGATGACCAGCGTGAAGATCACGAAAGCGGCGCTGATCAACCCGTAGCGGGCGCCCGGCAGGGTAATGGTGAGAAAAACACGCGCGGGCTTCGTGCCCATGGCCTCGGCCGCCTCGTAGAGCCGGCCATCGGCGAGGCGAAGCGCGGTCGCGATGATCATTACCGCATGGGGAAAGCAATAGATCGCCTCGGCAATGACAATACCGATCGGCCCATAGATCGAATGACCGAAAAGCAGCGCTTTCAGAAATCCCTGATTGCCGAAGACATAGATCAGCGAAATCGCGGAGAGCAGCGAGGGCGCGAAGATCGGTGTCATGGCCAGCGCCATGAACAGCCCCTTGAAGCGCATGGTGCTGCGCGTGAGGGCATAGGCGTAAACGAAGGCCAGCGGCACCACGATGGAGACCGTGGCCAGCGCCACGAGAAACGAGTTCCAGAGCGAGGAAACGAGCGCGGGGGTCGTGAAATAGGTGCGGAAATTTCCAAGCCCGATAAAGGCGCCGGAAGCATCCCGGACGCTTTTCGACAACAACGACCATAATGGCAGCGCGATGATGATCACCAGGATCGCCGCCAGCGTCAGGATCGCCAGCGTGGCGATCACGCGCTCGCCATGGTGGCGGCGCGGGAAATCCCGGACCTGCCCTGTCACGTCAGGCCTCCATCCGCGCCGGGAAAACCCGCAGCGCCGCAGGCGGCAGCACCACGTTCAGCACCTGCCCTTCGCCCAGTCCCCGATCCGAGACAAGGCCCGCGGAGAAATCCGCAATGACGCGCAACGGCCCGTTCTCCTGAACAAGACTGGCGCGGCAGAAAGCCCCGAGGAATTCCAGCGCCTCGATGCGCATGGCAAAATCATGCGCCCCCTCGCCCGCGACATCCGCGATACGGATCGCCTCGGGACGGATGCCGATCTCAACCCGCGTGCCAGCGGCTGCATGGTTTGGCGGACATTCAAGAACGCGCCCGGCAATCTCGACGCGGTCTTGCGCGCGCATCACACCCGGCAGGAAGTTCATCCGCCCCACGAATTCGGCCACGAACGCCGTTGCCGGATCGCGGTAGATCTCCTCCGGCGTGCCGATCTGCTCGATCGCGCCGTCCTTCATGACCACGATGCGCTCGGCCATGGAAAGCGCCTCTTCCTGATCATGCGTGACCATGATCGTGGTGACGCCGAGGCTGCGCTGGAGCGCGCGGATCTCCTCGCGCAGCCGCACACGCACCTGTGCGTCCAGCGCCGAGAGCGGCTCGTCGAGCAGCAGCAGGCCCGGCGAGGTCGCCAGCGCGCGGGCAAGCGCCACGCGCTGCTGCTGGCCGCCGGAAAGCTGAACCGGATATTTCCGCCCCTGATCGGAAAGGCCGACAAGCGCAAGAAGCGCATCAACCCGCGCCGCGATTTCACTCGGCGGGCGCTTCCTGTTCTCAAGGCCATAGCCGACATTGGCCGCGACCGTGAGATTGGGGAACAGCGCGTAGGATTGGAAGACGATGCCGAAATCACGCGCCGAGGGCGGCGCATCGGAAACATCGCGCCCCGCAAGGGTGATCGAGCCGCCACTCTGGCGGTCGAGCCCGGCAATCGCGCGCAGCAAGGTCGTCTTGCCGCACCCGGACGGGCCAAGGAAACAGACGAACTCGCCACGGCGAACATCAAGATCGATTCCCTTGAGCGCCTGGAAATGCCCGAAATGCTTGGAAAGCCCTCGCACACACAGAAATGCGGCCTCGTTCTGTGCCGTCTTGCTCTTCTGAGATTGAATCACGCCTTTTTCCTTACGCGTCAGGTCGCAAACCGACCTTTACTCTCACACGCAAAGCCCGGCCGGGTGGCCGGGCGAATGCGCCTTGGCGAGGTGAACGTTACTTGGGTTGCGCCTTGCTCTCGTAGCGCTTGATCCATTCCTTGAGGATGCGCTCGCGGTTCTCTGCCATCCAGTTGAAATCGTTCTTCACCATTTTGGCTTCCGCATCCGTCGGGTAGTTCGGCGGCGCACTCTTGATCTCCGGATGCGCGACAATGGCGTAATACTTGCCGTAAAGCTCGCTGGCCTCCTTGCTGGCGACCCAATCCGCGACCTTCTTCGCCGCCTCGACATTCTTCGAGCCCTTGACGATGGCGGTGGCTTCCATCTCCCAGCCCGCGCCTTCCTTGGGCAGCACGATCTCGATCGGCGCGCCCTTGGACTTCTCGCTCGCGCCGCGCATGTCATAGCCGATCCCGACCATGCGCTCGCCCTTGGCCGCCTGCGAGCAGGGCGCCGAGCCCGAATGGGTATAGACCGCGATATTCTCGTGGAGCTTGTCCATGTAGGACCAACCCTTAGCCTCGCCCATGATCTGGAGCCACGCGGCGACCATGAGATAGCCGGTGCCGGACGAGGCCGGATGCGGCATCACGATATGCCCCTTGAATTCAGGGCGGAGCAGATCATCCCATGAGGCCGGGAGCGGCGCATTGACCTTCTTCGCCTCGGGAACGTTGTAGCAGGCGACGGCGAGATAGGCGTCCATCCCGGTCCAGGTATAGGCGCCGTTCGCATCACGGAAGGCGGGTTTGAGCGCATCCACCCCCTTGGGCCTGTAATCGAGCAGGAGACCGTCCTTCTCGAAGAGGAGCAGGCTCGTCGCCGCAAGGCCGAGCATTAGATCCGCCCGCGGATTATCCTTCTCGGCAAGGAAGCGCGCGGTGATCACGCCGGTGGAATCGCGCACCCAGACGATCTCGACATCCGGCACCGCCTTCTCGATCGCGGCCTTGAAGACCGGCAGCTGGTCCACTTCAAGGGCGGTATAGGCGGTGAGTTTGACGCGCGCCTGCGCAAACGCGCCGGTCATGCCGGCCGCAAGCAGTGAAGCCCCGATCGCGAGGCCGGCCAGAACCTGTTTCTTCATTGATTTCTCCCTGATCCTTCGGCCTTCTTCCGGGCCGCCAAGTCGCTCGCATTGCACTTCAATGACGAAGATATGACAATAGTTATTTCAGTGAATCCTATCCGGCGCGATCTCGGAGCGCCAGGTCAGCCCAATTGTTCGAGCAAGGCCGGTAGATGCATGATGTCGGGCAGCACGTGATCGGCGTAAGGCGCCAGCGCCTCCGCCGACGCGAAACCGCTCGCGACGCCGATCGCGATAACCCCCGCCGCACGGGCCGCATCCAGATCATGACGACTATCGCCAATCATTGCGATCTCGATCGGTCTGAGCGAAAATTCATCAGCAAAAGCAAGAATCTGGCCTGGATCAGGCTTGTGGCCATACCCTGAATCATACCCGATGATCCGGTCAAACCAAGTATGAAAGCCAAGCCTGTGGCTCTGCGCCATCGCGCTGGCCTCGGTATCGTTAGTGACGATGCCGAGCTGGTATCCCGCGCCCTTCAGCGCCGCGAGCAGCGAAACAGGATCGCCGATCGGCGTGGCATGGGCGAGCGACCCCTCGTTGAACAGCGCATCAAGCCGCTGGAAAAACGCTTCATCCGCCTCAAGACCGAGGCAATCCGCCCATCTCAGTCCGAAATCCGGGGAAGCCTCGGCGATGAAGGGGGAATCCGGCATTAGCCGGCGCGCGGCGAGATCGTAGCGGTTAATCGCCACAAGCCGGGCGAAGAGCGCCTCATCCGCACCGCAGAAATGGCGCATCACGCCTTCAAGTGCCGGCGCCCAGGTCGCATTGAAATCGACCAGCGTGCCATCCTTGTCAAAAAGGAGGGCACGCAGCTTTCCTTGTCCGTTTTCCGTAACCGATCCGTTTGTCAGCATTCCGCCACATTCACCGCGAGCCCACCGCGGGAGGTTTCCTTGTATTTCGACTGCATGTCCAGCCCTGTTTGGCGCATGGTCTCGATCACCTCATCGAGCGTGACACGATGCGTGCCGTCTCCGTGAAGCGCCAGCGAGGCCGCCGCGATCGCCTTGTTGGCGCCGAAAGCGTTGCGCTCGATGCACGGGACCTGCACCAGCCCGCCAATCGGATCGCAGGTCATGCCGAGATGGTGCTCCATCGCGATTTCCGCCGCGTTCTCGATCTGCTCCGGTGTCCCGCCGAGCCCGGCCGCGAGCCCGGCCGCCGCCATCGCCGCCGCCGATCCGACCTCGCCCTGACACCCGACCTCAGCACCGGAAATCGAGGCATTGCGCTTGATCAGCGCGCCGATCGCGGCCGCCGAAAGCAGGAATATCCGGCTGCCTTCCTCCGAATATTCCGGGCAGAAATCCTTGAAATAACGCAGGACCGCAGGCACCACCCCGGCCGCGCCATTGGTCGGCGCGGTCACCACACGCCCGCCGGCTGCATTCTCCTCGTTGACCGCGATGGCATAGGTCGAGACCCAATCCATCACCTGATGCATGGGGCGCTGGTTGTCGCCGGCACGCGCCTGGAGTCTTTCGTGCAGCGAGCGTGCGCGGCGCTTCACCTTCAGCCCGCCGGGCAATTCGCCATCCATGCGCAAGCCGCGATCGATACAGGCGAACATCGCGTCGCGGATCGCATCGATCCCCGCAACCACCTCGGCCTCGGGCCGCCGTGCGATTTCATTCGCGAACTGGATCTCGGCGATGCTCCTGCTTGCCCGCGCGCATCTGGCGACGAGATCCGCGGCATTCTCGAACGGGTGCGGAATAGCCTCCACCACGCTGGTTTCGCCCTGCCCTTCCTCGGTCACGAATCCGCCGCCGATCGAGTAGAAAACCGTGTCGGCCAGAACGTCGCCCGATGCATCAAAGGCCTGAAACCGCATCCCGTTCGAATGGCCGGGCAGCACGATGTCGAAATCGAAAACGAGATCGCGCTCGGGATCGAAAGCATAGGCATCGCCCGGCCCCACGCGCTTCCTCTCGCGAAGCCCGGCAACCAGCCCCGCGACCGCATCCGGATCGAGCGTGGCGGGTGTTTGGCCGAGAAGGCCGAGGAAGATCGCCAGATCGGTCGCGTGCCCCTTGCCGGTCCAGGCAAGCGAGCCATAGAGCGTCGCGGAAAGGCGCGCGACGCCCTCAAGCGCCGCCGCCTTGTCGAGAAAACGGCGCGCGGCGACCATCGGCCCGACCGTATGGGAGCTTGAGGGCCCGATTCCAATCTTGAAAAGTTCGAATACGCTGATCATTTCCACCCGCCGTTTATGGAGAGGGCCGTTTACAACCCTTGCCGATTTTTTCACTTTTCGGCTGATTTTCTCCAAAATCACGGGGTGATTAGCTTGAAGCGCGCGCGGAATCCAGCATCATTTCCGACAAAAGTTGTAGAAGGGGCGAACATCTTCCGCATGGGGCCCTTACTTCCGCATACGCAGAGCCTCCCGGTGCGGAATGCTGGCTAAACGTTAGCTGTGCATGTTAATCAGCGTCAGGGCTTGATAAAAAAACGGGGGAACCCTTGCCGAACAGCATCAAACCGCCGTCCGGTCCGCGCGCCGCCATCGCGCCCCGCCATGTCATGGCGTACGGGGTTCATGTCTTCACCGCCCTGGGCGCGGCACTGGGTTTTCTCGCACTGGAAGCGGCGCTGCATGGCGATCTCGTGCGCTCCTTTTCATGGCTCGCTGCGGCGCTGTTCGTTGACGCGCTCGACGGCCCCCTCGCCCGCCGCCTCAATGTCCGCGACACGGCCTCGCGCTATGATGGCGCGGTTCTCGACCTTGTCGTGGATTTCGTCACTTATGTTTTCGTGCCCGCCGCCATTCTTTTGCGGTCGGATGTCATTCCCGCGCCCTTCGGAATGCTCTCCGGGCTGCTGATCACCGTCGGCAGCGCGCTCTATTTCGCCGACACCGCCATGAAGACGGAAGATTGGTGGTTCAAGGGCTTTCCGGCGGTCTGGAATGTCATCGCTTTCTACATCGTGATCTTCGCGCCGGCGGCCTGGCTCAGCTTCACGATCATCGTGCTGCTCACGGCGGCCATGTTCCTGCCGGTGATTTTCGTCCATCCCGTCCGCGTGACGCGCTGGCGGCCCCTCACGCTCTCCATCCTGGGCGCGACCTGCCTGGCCGCGCTCTGGGCGCTGTTCGGAGAGAAACTGGTCGCGAGCACGCCAACCAAGTTCGTTCTTTCAGTCGGCGCTGTGTATTTTCTCCTGCTTGGCCTTATCCGCACCCTGCCCGAAAGAGGCGAATGAGACGCTCGCGACACGGGGTGCCGGGAGCGGATTGCGCGCGAGGCTTTCCTTTTGCGCGCGGTTGTCTATTTCCGCCGCATGTCGATTGCTCTCCACTGGTTCCGTAACGATCTGCGTCTCGCGGATAATGCCGCCCTGAGCGAAACCGCGAGGGCGGATCGCGCCGCTTTCGTCTTCGTCGTGGAAGAAAATGAAGGTTTCCGACCGCGCGGCGGGGCCAGCCGATGGTGGCTTCATCACTCGCTTGAGGCCCTTTCGCGCGAGATCGCTGCGAAGGGGAACCGGCTGATCCTGCTACGGGGAGATTCCGAAACGCTTATCCCCGCGCTGGCTGCGAGGATCGGCGCATGCCAGGTTACCTTCAATCGCCGGACCGGCGGCGTGGAACGCGAGGCGGATGCGCGGATCACGGCAAAGCTCGAAGCCGCGGGGATAAAGGTTCTCGCACGGAACGGCGCGCTTCTTCACGATCCCGCCCGGCACGCAACGGGCTCAGGCACGCCTTTCCGTGTTTTCACACCCTTCTGGCGTGCATTCACCGCCGGCCCCGCGCCGGAAGCCGCCTCCCCCCCGCCTGCCACCCTCCCCCCGGACGCGGCCGTGCAGGAGATCTCGCTAGGAACGGAAGACATCGCCCCCCTTCCCCGGAATCCGGATTGGGCCGCAGGCCTGCGCGCGACATGGCAGCCGGGCGAGGCCGGCGCCGCGCACAGGCTCGAAGCGTTCATCGAGCACGGCTTGCACCTCTATGCGGGCAATCGCGAAAGGCCCGACCTGCCCGCGACCTCGATGCTCTCACCGCATCTTGCCTTCGGAGAGATTTCCCCGCGTCAGATCTGGCATCGCGCCATGATCGCGCGCGAGGCCGGGGCGAATACGGGAGATGTCGAGAAATTCCTCGCTGAAATCGGCTGGCGGGAGTTTTCGCACCACCTGCTCTTCCACTTCCCCGATCTCGCCCGGCGTAATTTCCAGCCCAAATTCGATGCCTTCCCCTGGCAGAGGAACGAGGCGCTGCTCACGGCATGGCAGAAGGGCGAGACAGGCTATCCCCTCGTCGATGCCGGTATGCGCCAGCTCTGGCGCACCGGCACGATGCATAACCGGGTGCGCATGGTGGTCGCCTCGTTCCTCGTCAAGCATCTTCGGATCGACTGGCGGGAAGGCGAGAACTGGTTCTGGGACACCCTATGCGATGCCGATCCCGCCTCGAACCCTGCGAGCTGGCAATGGGTGGCGGGCTCGGGAGCGGATGCCGCTCCGTATTTCCGCGTCTTCAACCCGATCTCGCAGGGCGAGAAATTCGACCCTGACGGCACCTATATCCGCGAGAACATACCCGAGCTCGCGGCCCTGCCCGCCGGTGCGATCCATCGCCCCTGGGAGGCGCCGCCCCTGCTGCTGGCCGGCGCGGGAGTAAAGCTGGGCGAAACCTACCCGCGCCCCGTTGTCTCGCACGAGGCAGCACGCGAAAAAGCGCTGGCAGCCTTCGCAGCGCTTTCGGGGTGATCAGGAGCGCAGAAAGCGGTTGAAAAACCGGCCGATCGGCCCCGTGAGCTTCAGGGGCGCGTCGAGCACCGTGAAACACACGCATTCCGCGCCTTCATCTGTCACGGGAACATGGTCGAGTTCCTCATCCGCGAAGGCGACATCGCCCCGCGCGAAACGTCCCGTGGCATCGGAGAAGCTGCCGCGGATCACGAGGGTCAACTCCATGCCTTCATGCGTATGCTGCGGAATCCGCTTGCCGGGCGCGATACGAAAGAGCCTGGCCTCAAGGCCGCCACGCTTTTCGACGACATATTCCCGCACGCCGGGAATGACATTCCTGAATGGCAGGGAATCGATGGGGCCGCCGCAATAGCGCGTCAGCGCGCGTGGATCCTCGCAGCCGGGCGGGCGGGACTTTTCCGTTTCCTTGTCGCAACAGAAAATCGCATCGAGACGCGCATCGCGGTTGCGGACCGGCGCACAGCATTCCTGGCGAGAAACGTTCGACCCCAGAGACTCCTCAAGGCTGGCGACAAAAGCACGGTTTTTAGGGGAAAGTTCGAGATGCGCGCCGACAAGCGCGTGCAAGGCGCAGGGCAGATTGCCCGCCGCATAGGCGGCCAGAACGGATTCGAACCCGCCCTCCGCCAAAATTGCCTTGCTGTCGGTCACCTTGTTCCCACGCCCAAACCACCACTTGCTCGCGCAAAGCAGCTTTCTTCATGCCAGATCGCCTTTCCTACGCGCAAGGGGGCGCGCTGGATCACGTCTGTTCTATCCGGTGAAAAACATGGCTTCACGCACCGCAACGCACCACTATACTGCTGCCGGATCAGATCGAGGATATTGCCCGTGTCGAGCGAAGTGCCCGCTTTCCCCCCGACCCATCTTGTGTTCCGGGAGGATGCCTATCTCGATAGGGCCGAGGGAACCGTCACAGGTTTTCATGAGGGCATGCTGATCCTCGACCGCACGCTTTTCTACCCCGCCTCGGGCGGCCAACCCTCGGATTTCGGCACGATCCGCCACCCGGATGGGCACGAGATCCCTGCCGAGGGGTTGCGTTACCTCGATGCCGCCAAGACCGTTATCGGCCATGCCTTGCCCGAAGGCGAGGATGCCGCGCGCTGGCAAGGCGCGCGGGTTGCCATGACGCTCGATTTTGCCCGGCGCCACGCGCTGATGCGCATGCATTCCGCCCTTCATCTGCTCTCGGTCGCCTTACCCTATCCCGTTACCGGCGGCGCGATCGGCACCGAGGAAGGGCGCCTCGATTTCGATATTCCCGATTCCGGTCTCGGCAAGGAGGAAATTACCGCCCGACTGGTGGATCTGATCGCCACCGACGCGCCGATCCGCGATCGCTGGATCAGCGAGGACGAACTCGACGCCAATCCCGGCCTCGTGAAGACCATGTCGGTCAAACCACCGCGCGGCGCGGGCCGCATACGGCTTGTCGAGATCGAAGGGCTTGATCTTCAGCCCTGCGGCGGCACGCATGTCGCGCGCACCGGCGAGATCGGCCGCGTCGTCGTTACCAATATCGAGAAGAAAGGCAGGCAGAACCGCCGCGTGCGGATCGCCTTCGCCTGAAACCCTTTTTCGGAGATTCCCATGTCCTTCTTTCGTGAAATTCCTTTCGTCACCGCCAACTGGCTCGCCGGTCAGCTGGAGAACCCGAAGATCAAGGTCGTCGATGGCTCCTGGCACCTGCCGCCGACCGGCAGAACCGGCAGTAAGGAATATGCCGAGGCGCATATTCCCGGCGCGGTCTTCTTTGATCTCGACGCCAACTCGGACACACAATCCGATCTGCCCCATATGCTGCCGGGCGCCGAGCTCTTCGCCGACCGCGTCGGAAAACTGGGCATTTCGGAGCAGGACACGATCGTCGTCTACGACCAGCTCGGCCTCTTCAGCGCGCCGCGTGTCGCCTGGATGTTCCGCCTCTATGGCGCCGGTGATGTCCGCATCCTCGAAGGCGGGCTGCCGGCCTGGCGCGCCGAGAACCGCCCCGTGACGTCGGAAGTGCCCCAGCACGCGCCGGCGCGCTTCACGGCCGCGCGCAATGACCGGCAGGTCGCGGATTTTGCCCGCGTGAACGCCGCGCTGCGTGACGGCTCGGCGCAGATCGTCGATGCCCGGCCCGCGCCGCGTTTTCGCGGCGACGCGCCCGAGCCGCGCCCCGGCGTGCGCGCCGGCCATATGCCTGGCTCGCGCAACCTCCCCTTCGATCAGGTCGTCCAAGGCGGGAAACTCCGCTCCCCGGAGGAAATCCGCGCCGCGATGGACAAGGCTGGCATCGATCCCGCCCGCCCCATCGTCACCTCCTGTGGCTCGGGCGTTTCGGCCGTCATCATCGCCATGGCGATGGCGCAGGCCGGAACGGAGGTCGAGGCGATCTATGACGGTTCCTGGGCGGAATGGGGCAGCCGACACGATCTGCCGATTGCAACGGGCGATTGACGGCGCCCAGCGCCGCCCCTAGACTACCGAGACAGCTACGCAATCTGGCGGTCGGGGGGCGCGCCTGCAATGGCTTACACGCTGGTGTTTTCCGATGGTACCGGCCAACGGGGTGTGCGCGAGGAAAACGGCAAGGCTGGCAAGGGGGCGACGAATATCTACCGCCTCTATCTTGCCGCCATGGCGAGCCCTGCAGGTTACGCGTGCTTTTACGATCCGGGCCTGGGAGCTGACCCGCTCAAGCCGCTCGATTGGGTCGGCTGGACCCAGAACCAGCTTGGCAAGGCAACTGGCCTCGGAATCTCGAAGAATATCGCCGATTGCTATGAACATCTGATCCTGAATGACGATCCCGGCCGCCGACTTGGCCTCTTCGGTTTTTCGCGCGGCGCCTATACCGTGCGTTCGCTCGGCGGTCTTCTGGGCCTTTGCGGCGTCCCCTCCCACGACGAACAGGGAGGCGATATCCGCGCCTCTGACGAGGGGGCCGTGAAGCGGCGCCGGAAAGTCATCGACCGCGCGATCGCGATCTACCAGACGGAATACGGTCCCGAAGGGCGCGCGAAGCGCCGGACTTTGGGTGATGACTTCCGGCGCGAATGCGGCAGCCGCGATGTCGTCCCGCATGTGATCGGCGTCTTCGATACCGTGGCGGCGCTCGGCCTGCCGGGGATCATGGATCTGTTCAATCCGCTCAAGCATCATTTCCACGACGCCGAACTCAATCCGCGCGTGCCCTTCGGGTTTCAGGCGCTTGCAATCGACGAAAACCGCAAGGTCTTCTCGCCTGATATATGGGACGAGCGGAAAACCGCGCCTGGGCAGGTCATCGAGCAGGTCTGGTTTCCCGGCGTCCATTCGGATATCGGCGGCGGCTATGCTGAGCCGGCGCTCGCGGATGTCACGCTGAGCTGGATGATCGATCGCTGCTCACGCCCCGAGATCGCGCTCGATTTCTCCGCGCTCGGCGCTCTCGCGCCTTCGATTACCGGCCCGCAACATGACGAGAGAACGGGATTGGGCGTCTTCTGGCGCAAGGGCCTGCGCGGCGAGAAAATCCGCAAATGCGATCCTGATCGCGATCCGCTGGCGGCGCATATCGAGCATCGCTTCAGCGAACCAAGCCTCGGCTACCGCCCGCCAGCCCTCAAGGGGCATCCGCGCGTCGATCACCTGTATTGATCACAAAAGCAAAAAGGCGCCCTGCGGCGCCTTTCTCTTTCCGTGGCCGAAGATCCCGCTCAATGCAGGATCTGGCTGAGGAAGAGCTTGGTGCGCTCGTGCTGTGGATTCTTGAAGAAGGCCGCAGGCTCGTTCATCTCGACGATCTGTCCCTGATCCATGAAGATCACGCGATCGGCCACCTGACGCGCGAAACCCATCTCGTGCGTCACCACGAGCATGGTCATGCCCTCTTCCGCGAGGCTGACCATGGTATCGAGCACTTCCTTGACCATTTCCGGGTCGAGCGCCGAAGTCGGCTCATCGAACAACATGATCTTCGGGCTCATGCAGAGCGAGCGGGCGATCGCCACGCGCTGCTGCTGGCCGCCCGAGAGCTGGCCGGGATATTTATGCGCCTGCTCGGGAATCTTGACGCGGGTGAGATAGTGCATCGCCACCTCTTCCGCCTCCTTCTTCGGCATCTTCTTCACCCAGATCGGGGCAAGCGTGCAATTCTCGAGGATCGTGAGATGCGGGAACAGGTTGAAATGCTGGAACACCATGCCGACATCGCGGCGGATCTCGTCGATCTTCTTGAGATCGTTGGTGAGTTCCGTGCCATCGACAATGATCTGCCCCTTCTGGTGCTCTTCAAGCCGGTTGATGCAGCGGATCATGGTCGACTTGCCCGAGCCCGAAGGGCCGCAGACAACGATCTTCTCGCCGCGCGTCACCTTGAGGTTCACATCCTTGAGGACATGGAACTCGCCATACCATTTATGCACGCCAATCATCTCGACAGCCGTCTCATGCTTGAGCGCTGTCGGCTTGAGGTTCAGAACCGTCATACGTTTACTCCCTATTTTTTATCCGTCGCGGAGAGCCGTTTCTCGGTCGCCCGCGCATAGCTCGCCATGCCGTAGCAGAAGATGAAATAGATAATCGCCGCAAAGGCATAGCCCGTGGCGGATGTCGTGGGTGCCGCCCATTGCGGATCGATGCGCGCCGTTTCGATCGCCTTGAGGAAATCGAAAATGCCGACGATCAGCAGGAGCGATGTGTCCTTGAAAAGCCCGATGCAGGTATTGACGATGTTAGGAATCGTTACCTTCAGCGCCTGCGGCAAAATGATGAGACGCATCATCTGCCAATAGCCCAGGCCCATCGCCATCGCGCCTTCATACTGGCCCTTGGGCAGCGCCTGAAGTCCGGCGCGCACCACCTCGGCCATATAGGCGGAGGCGAAGAGCCCGATGCCGATCATGGCGCGCAGCAGCTTGTCCACCGAGACATCGCCCGGTAGCACGAAGGGCAGCATCGTATTCGCCATGAACAGCACCGTGATCAGCGGCACGCCGCGCACGAACTCGATGAAAAGCACGGAGAAGAACTTGACGACCGGCAATTGCGAGCGCCGGCCGAGCGCAAGCAGGATGCCGAGCGGGATCGAGGCGACGATGCCCACACCGGCAACCACCAGCGTGACGGTCAACCCACCCCATTTGGCGGTATCGACGAGCGGGAGGCCAAGCGTCGGCCAGAAGCGGGCAAAGCCCCAGCCCAAAGCAACCAGACCGGCAAGGCTCGCAACTCCTGCCCCGGCTGCCGTGCCGTTTTCGCTTCCCGCGAATTTAGCGGCAATGAAACCGGCAAGGAAAAGAATGAGCGTGAAGATAAGCCCCAGAAAAAGGCTTTTACCGCTGATGAGCTCAAGCGGATATGTCAGAAAAGCCAGCGGATTATGCCCGCCGAGCAACCCATAGGCGGCCAGCGGCATGATCACGAGGAAATAAAAAAGGCCGATATCCCGACGGGGCGCACCCAGCCAAAGCATCCAGCCGAAGCCGAGAATGCCGAGAAGGAAAACGAGATTGACCCGCCAATGCTGATCCCACGGATAGAAACCGTAGATGAAGAACTTCCAGCGATCCGTCACGAAAGCCCAGCAGGCGCCCGGCACGATTCCGTTCTTCGTGAGGCAGGCTTCGCGATCTACGCCGAACCAAACCGCATCGAGCACGAGAAAGCGCAGCATGCCGGGCAAGACCCAGATCGCCAGCGCCAGCGCCAGAATGGTGAGCACGATATTGCCCGGCGAGGACAGGAGATTGGTCCTCAGCCAGCCGATGGGGCCGACAAGTGTGACGGGCGGCGGGAGAGCCTCTGACGGCGCGCTGCGAACGAAAGCCTTGGATGAAGCAGTTGGAGCGAGGTTCTGCATGTCCCGGGCCTCAGCGTTCGACGAGCGCGACACGCGCATTGTACCAGTTCATGACCAGCGACGTGACAAGACTGAGCGTGAGATAGACCAGCATGGTGATCGCCACCACTTCAACCGCCTGCCCGGTCTGGTTGAGCACCGTGCCGGTGAAGACCTGCACGAGATCGGGATAGCCAACCGCGACCGCCAGCGACGAGTTCTTCGTCAGGTTGAGATAGCTTGAGGTCAGCGGCGGGATGATCACGCGCATGGCCTGCGGAATCACGACGAGGTTGAGCGTCGGGCCCGGGCGAAGACCGAGCGCATAGGCCGCTTCCGTCTGCCCGCGGGAAACCGCGAGAATGCCCGCGCGGACGATTTCCGCGATGAACGCGGCGGTATAGATTACCAGCCCAAGCAGAAGCGCGACGAATTCAGGAAATATCTGCACGCCGCCGCGGATGTTGAACCGGCCGAGATCGGGGTAGTTGAAGGTCACCGGCTTGCCGAGAGCGAAGAAAACCAGAATCGGCAGCACGATCACCAGACCGAGCCAGGCCAGCCATACAGGCGAGCGCCGGCCGGTTTTTGCCTGATGCCGTCGCGCCCAGCGCGAAAATCCGAACGCGGCAATGGCGCCCATCGTGAAAATAGTGAGGACATTCGCGAAATCCTCGCCGAAAACCGGCTCGGGGACGAACAATCCGCGCGTATTGAGAAAGGCGCCGCCTGGAATCGCCAGACTGTCGCGCACTTCCGGCAGCGCTTTCACCACCGCATTGTACCAGAACAGCAATTGCAGCAGCAGCGGGGTATTACGGATGATTTCGACATAGACAGTCGCCAGCTTCTGGACGAGCCAGTTCCGCGACAGCCGCGCGACGCCGATGAAGAAGCCGAGAATGGTCGCGAGCACGATGCCGATGCCGGCGACAAGCAGCGTGTTCAGCAAGCCGACCCAGAAGGCGCGGCCATAGGTGGAGGTCGTCTCGTAGGAGATAAGACGCTGGCCGATATCGAAGCCAGCCGTGTTGTTCCAGAAATCGAAACCGGAGGCGATCTTCTGGCGCTGGAGATTCTCGATCGTGTTCCCGGCGGCAACCCAGACAAGTCCGACAACCACCACCACAAGGAACAGCTGGAAGGCGATGCCGCGCACATCCGGATTATTCCAGAACGCGACGTGCGATGCAGATGCCTCGTCCATCGAGCCCGTTTTTCGGCCCGTTTCCGAATCCATTGAAGCTCCCCCCTTCAATCCGGGGCAAAGCCCCGATCCGCGCCACCGACGCGGTCATAAAGGGGATGGCGGCTGAGGCCGCCATCCCCGATTGTCACTCGATCAACGGATCGGCGGCGCGTATTGCAGGCCACCCTTGGTCCACAGCGCGTTCTGGCCGCGGGCAATCTTCAGGCGCGAACCCATGCCCACCGTACGCTCATAGCTTTCGCCGTAATTGCCGACATGCTTCAGGATGCGCACGACCCAGTCATTGGTGACCCCCATCGCTTCGCCGAACTTGCCTTCGGTGCCGAGCAGGCGCTTCAGCTCCGGGTTCGTCGACTTCAAGCTTTCGGCGACATTGGCCTTGGTGACCCCGAGCTCCTCGGCGGTGAGCATCGCGAAATGGGTCCATTTCACGAGATCGAACCATTGATCATCACCGTGACGAACAGCGGCGCCAAGCGGCTCCTTCGAGATGATATCCGGGAGAACCACATGCTCATCCGGCTTGGCGAAGCGCAGGCGCTCGGCGTAAAGACCCGACATGTCGGTGGTGAAGGCGTCGCAGCGACCGGCCTCATAGGCCTTGATCGTCTCGTCGTTGGTGGCGAACACCACCGGCTCGTACTTCATGTTGTTCGCGCGGAAATAATCCGCGAGGTTCAGCTCGGTCGTCGTGCCCTGCTGCGTGCAGACCGTGGCGCCGGCGAGTTCCTTGGCGCTCTTCACGTTGAGCTTCTTGTGAACGATGAAGCCCTGCCCGTCATAGAAATTGATCGAGGCGAAGTTCATGCCGAGCGAAGTATCGCGCGACTGGGTCCAGGTCGTATTGCGCGAGAGCAGGTCGACTTCGCCCGCCTGAAGCGCGGTGAAACGGTCCTTGGCGGAAAGCGGGACGAACTTCACCTTCGAGGGATCATCGAAGATCGCAGCCGAGAGCGCACGGCAGAAATCCACATCAAGGCCATCCCAATTGCCCTGCTGATCGGCGATCGCGAAGCCGGCGAGACCGGTCGAAACGCCACAATGCAGAATACCGCGATCCTTGACCGCCTTGAGTGTCTGGGCCGGATTCTGCGCGAGCGCCGGGCCGGATACGATCAGACCAATCGCCGCACCAAATGCGAAAAGCGTTTTTTTCATTGTTCCCTCCAGATATGGGGCCCTTTTCGGCACCCCGTGCAAAAATAACCCCGGGCCGTAGCCCGGTTCAAAGAATGTCAGAAAGGCAATGCCTTGAGCTTCAACGACGCCTGCGTCGATCAGCGGATCGGGGGCGCATATTGCAGCCCGCCCTTGGTCCAGAGCGCGTTCTGGCCACGGGCGACCTTGAGGCGCGAATTCGCACCCACATTGCGCTCGAACACTTCGCCGTAATTGCCCATATGCTTGATGATGCGGTAGGCCCAATCACCCGTGAGGCCGAGCGCCTCCCCGAAATTCCCTTCAACGCCGAGCAGACGCCGGACATCCGGGCTGGAGGATTTGGCCATCTCGTCGACATTGGCCTTGGTCACGCCCAGTTCCTCGGCGTTCAGCAGGGCATAATGCGTCCACTTGATGATATCACCCCATTGATTGTCGCCGTGACGCCAGGCCGGGCCGAGCGGCTCCTTCGAGATGATCTCCGGCAGAACCATGTGATCATCCGGCGCGGTCAGGCGCAGACGCTCGGAATAGAGCCCCGAGGCATCCGTGGTGAAGGCGTCGCAGCGGCCAGCATCGTAAGCCTTGATCGTCTCATCGGAAGTGGAGAACGTCACGACCTCGTATTTCAGTTTGTTGGCGCGGAAGAAATCCGCAAGATTCAGCTCGGTTGTCGTGCCCTGCTGCGTGCAGACGGATGCGCCGGAAAGCTCCATCGCCGAATTGATCTTGAGCTTCTTGCGCACCATGAAGCCCTGCCCGTCATAATAGCTGACCGGGCCGAAATCGAAGCCCAGCGAGGTATCGCGCGACATGGTCCAGGTGGTGTTGCGCACCAGCACGTCCACCTCACCCGATTGCAGGGAGGTGAACCGATCCTTCGAGGAAAGCGGGATAAACTTCACCTTGGTCGGATCGTTGAAGATTGCGGCGGCGATCGCACGGCAATAATCCACGTCGAAGCCGGTCCAGTTGCCCTGCGCATCCGGCACGCCGAAGCCGGCAAGGCCGGTATTCGAGCCGCATTGCAGCAAGCCACGCGCCTTGACCTGATTGAGCGTCTGCGCGGTTGCGCCATTCGCCGTGAGCGCGAATGCCGCACCGATGATGGCGGACATCAGAATATTTTTCATGGACCCGTCTCCCCGAGAGATTTGGCTTCAACCGAATGTGAGAACACCCAGTGGCGGTTTTCCCCGCATTTGTCGCCATGACAAGCGATCTTCGCCGAAAGGTCAAGTTATATTGGCACGTAAGCGCCAAGCTGGGTCCGCCTGCGAGCACGGAAAAGCGCCGACAAGAGGCTTGAACCGGGCTGTTCCGGTGATAGAATCTTGTTGAGGAAAATATTTTGATCTCACCCCCTACAAGAGAAGAAAGTTATGGACGGAAACCCCAAATCAGGAAAAAAACCCCACAAGGAAGAGACGCGCCTTGTTCACGGCGGTCGCCGGCCTAGTGAGCAATACGGATTCATCAACATCCCCCCCTACCGTGGCTCGACCATTCTCTACGCAAACGCTGCGGATTGCCTCGCCATGCGCAACCGCTTCACCTACGGGCGACGCGGCAACCCGACGATGGAAGCCCTCCAGGACCTGTGGACGGAGCTTGAAGGTGCCGCCGGCACGGTTGTCTGCCCCTCCGGGGGATCCGCGGTGTCCACCGGATTCCTGGCTGCGCTCAAGGCTGGCGATCACGTGCTCGTGACTGACAGCACCTACCGTCCCACCCGGAATTTCTGCAACAATTTCCTCACAAGGATGAATATCGAGACCACCTATTACGATCCGATGATCGGCGGTGGCATTGCCGAGCTGATCCGCCCCAACACCAGGCTGATCCATATGGAAAGCCCCGGCTCACAGACCTTCGAGGTGCAGGATGTTCCTGCCATCGTCGCGGCGGCCAAGGCACGTGGTGTCACCACCTCGATCGATAACACCTGGGCAACCCCCCTGCTGTTCCGCCCGATGGATTTCGGCGTCGATATCGTCATCAACGCCGCCACGAAGTATCCGGTTGGCCATTCGGATGTGCTGATCGGGCTCGTCTCGGCCAACGAGAAGCTGCTGCCCGATCTCCAGCTCGCGCATGGCGAGCTTTGCCTCTACGTCTCGTCGGATGACATCTACCTCACCTTGCGCGGGCTGCGCACGATGAAGCTTCGGCTGCGCGAGCAGGGAGCGAATGCGCTGAAGATCGCGCGACACCTTGCCACGCACAAGCAAGTGAAGAAGGTCATCCACCCTGCCCTGCCCGGCTCGCCCGGCCACGAGATCTTCAAGCGCGATTTCAAGGGTTCTTCCGGCCTCTTCGCAATCGAGCTGGACGCTCGAAGCGACGCGGAGGTGATCGCCTTCCTCGACAATCTGGCGCTCTTCGGCATGGGGTATTCCTGGGGCGGCTACGAAAGCCTTGCCGTGCCGTTCGATTGCACGTCGTTCCGCACCGCAACGGCCTACAATCCCGACGGGCGCGGAATCCGCCTCAATATCGGCCTCGAAGACCCCGATGACATCATCGCCGATCTGGAAAACGGCTTCGCCGCGATGGCGAAGGCGAAGGGATAAGGCAGGCCCTCGTCACGCGTATCGCCCTCGCGATTGAGGGCGATCAATGCTGCAACAGCAGCCATCGGTACCCTTTCCTCGGGCGACGTATCCGAGGTGTACCGATGGCTTTTTTCCGCCTGGCCGTTTTTGCGTCACTCGCCGCACAGCTCTGCATGACCCCGGCATCGGCGCAAGTATCGCACCCTTCGCCCGATCTCACGCCGGCAGAGGCCTATGCCGAGGGGTGCGGTGGCTGCCACACCCGCGAGCGTGACGTTCTGAACGCCATTCCACGCAAGGCAGAGGCCGAACGCAGGGCCTGGATCGAGCGTTTCATGCTCTCACACCCATGCGAGCATGATGTGCTCAAGCCCAAGATCGTCGAATACCTGATCGCGAAAACGCGGCGGTAACGCGCCTCACTCCCCGCCCTCGATCGCGACCTTGCCGCGCTCGCGCCGCTCCTTCGCGATGAGCGCGAGATTGCGGAAATAGATGAAGAAGCTCAGCGTCTGCCCCAGAATGATGACAGGGTCGCGCTTGTGGACCCCATAGGCCAGCACGATCGCCGCGCCGCCGATAGAGAAGAACCAGAAGGCGAGCGGCACGACCGAGCGCCCCGCCCGCTCGCTCGCGATCCATTGCACGATGAAGCGCGCGGCGAAAAGGAGCTGCCCGAACACGCCGAGCACCGCCCACCACGTGAAATTGGTGACGAAAACATCATGCAGGAAAGAATCGAGGTGGCTCGAGAGCTGGATCAGCATCCGGTGATTTCCTTCACCTCGGGCGCGGGTTTCTTGCGCTTGATCAGCCACCAGACGCCGCAGAGATCAAGGGCGCCCACCCTGAGCCGGCCCCAGAATCCATAATTCGAAACCCCGGAGCCACGCGGGCGATCCACCACATCGACATGCGCGACAGCATAGCCCTCGCGCTTCACCAGCGCGGGCATGAAGCGATGGAGCGCGTCGAAATAGGGAAGCGAGAGATAGACATCACGCGGGAAGGCCTTCAGTCCGCAGCCCGTATCGCGCGTGCCATCCTTCAGAAGGGCGCCGCGGATGCGGTTCGCCATGCGCGATTGCCAGCGCTTGAACGCCGTATCCTTGCGTCCCACCCTCTGGCCCTGCACGATGCCGACAGGCTGCGCCCCAGCCTCTTCCGCCGAGGCTTTGAGAATGCCGATCATCGCCGGAATGAAGGCCGGATTATTCTGCCCGTCGCCGTCCAGCGTGGCGATATAGGTACCGCGCGCCGCGCGCACGCCGGCGCGGATCGCGGCAGATTGCCCGCCGCTCGTCGCATGGCGAAGCTGGCGCAGGGCCGGATAGCTGCCGCGCAGATTGGCGAGGATGACCGGCGTTTCATCTTGCGAGCCGTCATCGACGAAGATCATCTCGTAAGGATCGCCCTCATCGAAAACAGCCGCGATCTCGGCAACGAGCGGCGCGACGTTGCCCTGCTCGTTGCGCACCGGCACCACGATCGAGACCAGCGGGGCCGCCTCAGCGCTCTTGTCCTGCGTTTGTGTCACCATCCACTCCGAAGCGCCTGGGTCAGCGGCGCACATACACCCCGATATCGAGGATGCGCAACCGCCGTTGCTTGTCGAAGGCCGCATTGAGGTTGACGCCGCGCACGCGGGTGAGCAGAACCGGCGCCGCCTTCCCCATCAGCCCAGCGCGGAATTCCTCATCGCCCGCCCGCTCGATGAAGGCGATCCTGCATCCCACGCCCTCCTTGTCCATGAAGGCGGCTGCGCCTTTCGCATCGGTGAGCGCGATGCGGGTATCGGTCAGGAAGACGAGGCTCGGCTCGCGATAGCCGACGCTCGCGAATTCCGGCGCCGCGCAGCCCGCCGCCTTCGCCGCCGCGGCAAGGCGGGGTGAGAGATTGAACGCCTTGAGCTGCGGCAATCCGTACCAATAGGCCGCCGGAACCAAAGCCGCCGATGCCATCAACCCGAAGACGAGCCCGCGGATCGGCCGCCGCCAGGCGAAGATCGCCACCCCCGCGCCAAGGCCCAGAAGCGCGGCCAGCAGCAGGAAGGGCAGCGCGAGGAAGGGCACGCGGGAGAAAGACGCCCCCTCTTCCATGATCAGGAACAGGCCCGGCACGCCGATCAGCAGCAGCAAAGGCACAAGCACTGCTAGAAGGGCAGCAAGGCCGAGTGCCCAGCGCGCGCGCAGCAAGCCGCCACGCTCCGCCGCCAGCATGATCAGGATCGCAATGGCGGGATAAACCGGCAAAACGTAATGCGGCAGCTTGGTCGGCACCGCTTCAAGGATCAGCCAGAAGGGGATGATCCAGCCGAGCAGCAACGCCACGCCGTCATCGCGCCGCTCGCGCCACGCAAAAGGCGCGGCGAGGATCGCCAGCGGCGCGGCTGGCCAGAAAGTCGCCCAGAAGACGGCGAAATAGGTGCCGGGCGGCGCGCCGTGTTTTTCCTGCGCCGATCCCACCTTCGCCAGCATGTCCTTGCCCACGGAATCCGCCAGGAAGGAACCGCCCGTTTTCAGCAGGATCAGCGCCAGCCAAGGCAGGACCACCAGTGCGACGATCAGCGCGCCCGTTCCCGGCCTGAGGCCGGAGAACCATGCGAGGCTGCGATCCCGGATCGCGAGCACGACCGTCGCGAGCAGGAAGACCAAAGGCACGATCGGCCCCTTGACGAGGATCGCGGCGCCGATGGTCAGCCAGAACAGGATCAGGTGACGGGTTTCGAGAACAGGCGCGATACCTGGCGCGCGAAACGCGAAATAGGCCCGCGCGAGAAAACCCAGCGCCGCGACCGAGAGCGCGCCGAGCAGCGCATCGGTCTTCGCCAGCCGCGCCTCGACGCCAAGCAGGATCGACCCCGCCATGATCAGCGCCGCGATGAAGGCGCCCTCGCGCGAAAGAAAGGCAAGCCCGGCCCAATAGGTGAGCAGCACCATCGCGATCGCGCCGAGGAGCGAAGGCAGACGATAGAGGCCGATCACCCGGCGGGCATCCTCGAACCCGGCCATCTCGCCGATCTTCACGCCCGCTGCCTGAAGCCAGTAGATCCCTACCGGCTTCTTGTGGCGCGCATCCTCCTGAAAACGGATATCGACGAAATCGCCGCTCTCCAGCATCTGCTTCGAGGCTTGCGCGAAGCGCGGTTCGTCACGATCCATCGGCTGGAGCGAGAATTGCCCCGGCACGAAAAGGCAGAACGCGATGAAAGCCAGCGCTGCGAGCGCGCGCGGATGCGTGCGGGTAAAACCGTGAAACCAGCCGCGCCAGTCCCAAGCGAAGAAGGCGGCCGGATCATTGCGCATGTCGAACCCATTCTTTGGGGACTGGCGACACCGGATTCATCCGGATGGCCGGCGCGTCCCGACGGCAAATCTTGCCTCTTGACCGGCGCGCCCTTTCCGATTCAAGAAGGGAATCAGAGAGGGGCGCAGCCGAAGCGTGCTGTTGGGAGCTATTTGCGCGCTCCCGCTCCCGGTTTCAAGTCAGAAGGATTTTGAACACTCAATCGCTTTTTTTCTGATCCACGATCGCCGGCGGAAAAACGAATCGTATTTCCGCCAATTGCTGGCGTTTGCTGAATCAATCTCGCAGATCCCTATTTCCTGAATCACTTTGCGAAGACGTTGAATCATCGCGTGAAGCACTTGAATCTTTTTGCCAAAAAAGACAGCTAACTCTTTGACAACAAAAGAGAATGGCGACCCCTGCAGGATTCGAACCTGCGACCTCATGCTTAGAAGGCACGTGCTCTATCCAGCTGAGCTAAGGGGCCCCGCAGCGTAAAAAACGCCGCAAATTATCGCTCCGGAGCAGCAAAAGCCCGCCCCGCAAAACCGTCAATGCGTCCAGGTGCCAACCCGGTCGGAACGGAAATTGTCGGAATAGGCCATCATGCGCCGAGTCTGCTCGCGCGGCTCCATCACCTGATAGGCGATTCCGTTGCGCGTGGCATAGGCGATCGCCTCCTCGCGGCTTTCAAACCACAGCTTCACCTGGCTAAGCGTGTCGGCGTGGCTGGTCCAGCCCATCAGCGGCTCGATGGCGCGCGGCTCACGCCCGGGCACGAATTCAAGCAACCAGCGCGTCGATTTTGCGGTGCCCGATTGCATCGCGTTCTTGGCGGGGCGGGAAATCCGGGCGGTCATCGAAGCCTCTCCTGTCTCTCAATCGTCGCGTCATCCCCGGATCGGAGAAATGGTCGGGGTAGCAGGATTCGAACCTGCGACCTGTAGTACCCAAAACTACCGCGCTACCAGGCTGCGCTATACCCCGTACGGCGACGAAACGACGTCGCCAGCGGCTAGCATGATGCGCCGCACACCACAAGCTGCCATTGGGATTTCAGCGAAAGATCTCGTGCTGCACGCGGTCTCCGGCCTTGAGGCCAAGCCGCGCGGCAACGCCCGAATTCACTTCCAGGACCGCCCGCACCGGCGCGCCGGAAGAAATCGTCCGCTCGGATTCAGGCTCTGTCCGGGTCTCGATGCGGTGAATGCGTCCGTCGGAGCGGATGAAGATCATGTCGAGCGAGATATAGGTGTTCTTCATCCACATCGTCACGTTCTGGTCGCGCTCGAAATCGAAGAGCATGCCCTGGTCCTGCGGCATGTGCTGGCGGAACATGAGCCCGCGCGCCCGCTCCGGCTCGGAGCGCATCACCTCGACCATGAAGCTGTGACGGCGATCGCCTGAGACGATCTCGACTCGCTCTTGCTTGACATTGAGCTTCATCGCGGAACCGCTACCGGAATGCGCCCCCTTGTCCGCCTCCTCCCATTTCGCCCACATCCGGCCGAGATTGGTGGTGAGGGACACGGCAATAACCGCCAACAGGACGACAACAAGTCCTGCCAGGATAAGCCTGCTGCGCGCCTTTACGGCGTGCTCTTTCTCGGTCTCCGGGTGTTTTTCAGCCATGTGCCAAGCGCCTTTACCGGGGCTTGCCGGCGCTCAATGCGAGCTCGGCGGATTTCCTTGATCTGGCAGGCGGACTTCCGCCGCCATCAAACCCTTGGGGCCATTGCCGAAACGCACCAGCACGGTCTCGCCGGGGGTCAGCTCCGTGATGCCGGTCCGGCGCAGGGTCTCCATATGGACGAAAATGTCATCCGTCCCGTCCCCTCTCGAGACAAAACCGAAACCGCGCAGACGGTTGAACCATTTGACCACGACCCGCTCGAAGCCGCCATTCGGCGTCACCTGCACATGCGTGCGTGCCGGCGGCAATTGCGACGGGTGCGTCGCGGTCGAGAGATCCATGGAGATGATGCGGAAGACCTGCAGCCCGCGCGCCCGCTCCGTCGCCTCGCAGACGATGCGGGCCCCTTCCGGCGCGGATTGGTATCCGTCCCGCCTCAGGCAGGAAACGTGGAGAAGCACATCGGGCCCGCCCCGCTCGGGGACGATGAAGCCGAATCCCTTGGAGACATCGAACCACTTGATCCGCCCGACAACCTCTACCAGGTCGAGCGGGCGATCGTCGTGGAGAAGATCCTGCTCCCGCATCGCGGCAGAGGATCTGATCTGGCTTCCAAGGCCCTTGCCGTTGAGATCGTCACCCATTGAACTACGCGGCTCGCTCCAAAATGGTCGCTCCTCCATGGAGTTCTGCCCACCCTTGATACGGCTGGCCTTCTCCGAAGCGCGACGAATCTTCCCTATACGTTAACCATAACATTCAATCCCGGGAATTCGGCAATCCCAAAAAGTCCCATCCCCAAAACTTGCGGGGAAAAGATCCGCGCTCGCGCGCTTGCTTCGCGCGGCAGGGCCGTTATCTCTTGCAGGCAAGGGCGCGCGCCGCGCCGGCCAGCTTTCGGGAAGAATCCATGCAGTTCCTACACACGATGGTGCGTATCCGCGATATCGCGCAGAGCCTTGAATTCTATTGCGACGGGCTGGGCCTCGTTGAAACGAGGCGCTTCGAGAATGAGAAAGGGCGTTTCACGCTGATCTTCCTCGCGGCAAAGGAGGATGCCGATTACGCCCGCGAGACCCGCACCAAGGAAATCGAGCTGACCTATAACTGGGATGACGAAATCTATACCGGCGGACGCAATTTCGGTCATATCGCCTTCCGGGTGGCGGATATCTACGCGCTCTGCGCACATTTGCAGGCGCAGGGTATCACGATCCTGCGCCCCCCGCGCGACGGGCGCATGGCCTTCGTGAAATCGCCGGACGGGATTTCCATCGAGCTTTTGCAGAAAGGCGATCCCCTCCCCCCCGCCGAGCCTTGGGCGAGCATGGAGAATACCGGAAGCTGGTGAAGTAACGCCCCTTCCCGCTGGACCAGCTGGCGGCGCGCGGCTATCCCTGCACCATTGCAAAGGGAACCGGCCGGGAGCCCGCCATGACAGATGATTTCACCCGTTCGGTTTCAGACCCCGCCCGCGTGATCGGCCCGGATGAGGCGCGGCATGATCCCGCCGCCTTCCGCATCGAGCAGCAAAGGCTCGGGCGCGTGTGGAACTTCCTCGGCTTCGTATCCGATCTGCCAAAGGTCGACGATTGGTTTCGCGCAAGCCTCGGCGGGCGCGAGATTTTCGTGCAGCGCTTCGAACAGGGCCTGCGCGGCTTCGAGAATCGCTGCGCGCATCGCGGCTTTCCGCTGCGCGTCGGGGAGAAAGGCAACGGGCCTGTCGTCTGCGGGTTCCATCATTGGCGCTACAATGCCGACGGCCTCGCGCTCGGCATTCCCCAATGCCCGGAAATGTTCGGCAAGATCCCGCGCGAGCTCAATGCCCGCATCGAAAGGGTCGAGATCGACACGTGCGGGCCGTTGATCTTCGGGCGCTTTTCCGGCGGCACCGGCGAAAGCCTCGCCGAGTGGCTGGGCGAGGCCGCGCCCATCCTTGCCCATCTCACCGCAATCGTCGATGAAAAGCCCTCCGGCGTCACGATTCGCGAGGTCAACGCCAATTGGCGCTCTCTGCTCGAGATCTCGCTCGATGATTATCACCTCGTCGCTGTTCACCCGACCACGTTCGGCAAGAACGGCTATCTCAACCCGGAAGGCGTGAAATATTTCCGCTTCGGCATGCATTCGAGCTTTATGGGCGGCGCGGGCGAGACCGGCCTTGCCGATATGGCGCGCGAATGCGCCGAGGGCACCTACAAGCCTGGCCGCTATCGCATCTTCCAGATCTTCCCCAACCTGCTCTTCGTGGTGGTGTTCGGCGCGAAAGTGCTGGGAGATGAATACCGCTATCTCGTTATCCAGGATTTCAGTGCCAAGGCGCATGACCGCACGCGCATGACCAACCGCGTCTTCCGCCTGCCCGCGAACGAGGCGCAGGGGTTGGCGGCGCGGCTGGCGCGACACATGATCGGCCCTTACGTCGATTTCGGGGTGCGCTTTTATTCGAGCCGGGTGCAGAGCGAGGATAACGAAGCCTGCGAGCGCCTCCAGCGCGTCATCCGTGCCGGCGATCCGCCGCCGCACCTTGCCCTTCATGAGGCCCGGATCAGCTGGTTCACCGAAAGCTACGTGAAGGCCGTGGCCCCGTAGGGCCGGCCTTGCGCGGGCAAAGGGATCACCCCAAGGCGGCGATCACCGCGCGGCAACCGCATGATGCGCCCTGCCCGACGGGCATGAACCTGGCAGCAACGATGCAGATGCACCGCCGGGTGCCCCGGCTTCCAGAGCTAGATCAAAGAAATGATGGAGCGGGTAGCGGGAATCGAACCCGCGCCAAGAGCTTGGGAAGCTCGCATGATACCATTTCACCATACCCGCAACGGCTTCTTCGTAGCCGAACCCGGCTCGAAAGGTCAACATGCTCGAAGGCTGAAAACACCGCGGCTTGCATCATTTCTGCCGCTCCCGGCGTGGTCCGCGCGATCCGCGCGGACCTCTCCGTCATGGTGCCGGAAATCACCCCGCGCGCTTGATGCCGATCACGTTATGCAACGTGCCATCCGCCGTATCGAAGAACTTCTTGATGTTGCGCGCGGCCTGACGGATGCGCTGCTCGTTCTCGACGATGGCGAGACGCACGTAATCATCGCCATGCTCGCCGAAGCCGAGCCCCGGCGCGACCGCGACCTCGGCCTTCTCGACCAGCAGTTTCGCGAATTCGACCGAACCCAGATGCCGGAACTTCTCGGGAATTTCGACCCAGGCGAACATCGTCGCCTGCGGTTCCGGGATCTCCCAACCGGCCTTGCCGAAGCTTTCGAGCATCGCGTCGCGGCGCTTGCGGTAGGTTTCACGCATCTCGCGGATGCAATCATCCGGCCCGTTGAGCGCGGCCGTCGCCGCCACCTGGATCGGCGTATAGGCGCCGTAATCGAGATAGGATTTGACGCGGGCAAGCGCGCCGATCAGTCGCTCGTTGCCGACCGCAAATCCCATGCGCCAGCCGGCCATCGAGAAGGTTTTCGACATCGACGTGAACTCAACCGTGCAATCCATCGCGCCCGGAACCTGAAGCACGGAAGGCGGCGGGTTCTTCTCGTCGAAATAGACCTCGGCATAAGCCAGATCGGAGAGGAGGATGATCTCGTGCTTCTTCGCGAAGGCGACAAGATCACGGTAGAAATCGAGATCCGCCGTGAATGCCGTCGGGTTCGAGGGATAGCAGACCACCAGCGCGATGGGCTTGGGCACCGAATGGAGGATTGCCCGCTCGAGCGCAGGGAACATGGCCGGCGTCGGCTCGGCCGGCACGGAGCGGATGACGCCGCCCGCCATCAGGAACCCGAAGGCATGGATCGGGTAGCTCGGGTTCGGCACGAGCACGACATCGCCAGGGCCGCAGATGGCCTGCGCCATGTTGGCGAAGCCCTCCTTCGAGCCGAGCGTGGCGACAACCTGGGTATCCGGGTTGAGTTTCACGCCAAAACGACGCTCGTAATAGCTGGCTTGCGCGCGGCGCAGCCCCACAATGCCTTTGGAGGCGGAATAGCGGTCGGTGCGCGGCTTGCCCGCGGTCTCGACCAGTTTCTCGATGACATGCTTGGGAGCCGGAAGATCCGGGTTCCCCATCCCGAGATCGATGATATCTGCCCCGTTAGCTCGCGCCTGCGCCTTGATCTTGTTCACTTGCTCGAACACGTAGGGCGGCAATCGGCGGATGCGGTGGAACTCGTTCATCTCAAGGGCTTTCGCTGGTTCAGGGTTTGATTGTCGTCCTGCCGGGCTGGGGAGCCCGACATGACTGCGCGGATGACGCGCGCAGGCATATTATCATGAATCGCCTGTCGCGCCGCAAAATGTGAAATCCGGCACCGATCGATGAGAAGGGCGTAATTTACCCGCCGTCACGGTGCCTTCCGGCATGCAAACGGAAAGAACGTGCCGGAAAGCCCGTGATTCATGCCGAGAACGACCATCATATTGGCGAAACGGAACTCTTCGGGCGAAACGGGGCACACTTCGGCGCGGGCAAGGCAACCTGAATCAAGGAAGGATTGGTGCGCCGCCACAAAGGCTTCACCCAGCCCGCGCGTCCCCAAGCGGGAGCGCGCTTCGGCCTGCGCCTTTTGATAGCGCTGGCATTTGAGCTCAGCGAAGCTGCGTTCCTTTTCCGCTTCGCCGCTACGGCGCTTTTCCTCGGCGAAGGCAGCCGGTACGAAAGCCAGCATCAACGCCATGGCAGGGATCGGCAATCGTGGGGCGTTCATCACGAGCGCGCCTCATTCCGTCGCCGGCGCCTTGGGCTGAGCCGGGCGAGACGGCAGGCGGCCGTCATAGGCCGAAGGCGGTTTCGGTCGCGCCGCGAAACCCCGGCTGCGATTGCGATCAGCGTTGAGTTTCTTCTCGAGCGCCTCGACATCCGCGGCACTGCGCACCGGCGCGGAGCGCGCCGGCGGCGTGACGCCAACAGGAATGAACTCGGTCGGCGCCGCGGGGCGCGACTGACGCACGAATTCCTGGGGCTCCTTGAGATCGGTCGTGACATTGAGCGGGCCGATTCCCCCCTGCCCGTGTCCGGTTCCCTCGCCCGTCGCGCTGCAAGCGCCGAGCATCGCGGCAAAAGCGGCGAAAAGCGCCGGAAACACGGGAAAAACACGCGGAAGCGAGCGGCGGGAGATTACAGTCATGTGAGGATATCCGGTTGCGACATGAAAATCACGCATTCCCCCTTTATCCTTTGCTAATGCGGCGAATTTAGGCACACTCGCCGCATGGCCGCTTCGCCCGGCGGGAGGAGTGCGTCACGGTCCGGTTCGAGGGGAGCCGGCGGCAGGGAGGCGCGGCAACGCGAACGAGGATGAGCATCAGGCGCAACGGGTCGAAACCGCGCGGCAGGACAAGCGATGCTGTCGTCGAAACCGCGCCGGATCTTCCTGCGGCACGCAATGCCCTCCCCGATGATCAGGCCAGGATCGCCACGAAAGCCCGCAGCGTGAACCCGGCGCCAGCACAGCGCGCGAAGGTGACGGACAAAGCACCATCCAGGTCCGCCAAAGCACCTCCCCCTCGCGAGGCCGCTTCGTCCCAGGCCGGAGGCAGCACGCAGAAAGAACAGATCGCCTTCGCGCATCCCGTCGCCGAGATCGAGGCGCTGGCGGAAAACTCCGCCGAGCTCATGGAACAGGCCAGCAAGGCGAGCGTGGCGATGCTGAGTGCATTGCAGGATGGCGAGAAGAGCGCGCGCGCCGCCGAAGACGGCGCGGAGATTGCCCGCGCCTTCGGGTCCGTCGCGGAGTATTGGGCGAAGGACCCCGCGCGCTATGTCGAAGCGCAGCAGGCGCTCTCGTTTGACATGATGAACCTCTGGGGCGCAATGCTCCGGCAGGCCAGCGGCGAAAAGGTGGAGCCCGCCCCCACGACACCGGCCCGTGACTCGCGTTTCACCGATCCGGAATGGACGGAAAATCCCTATTTCAACTTTCTCCGGCAAGCCTATTTCGCGGGCACGCGCTGGGCAGAAGGGTTGGTCGAGAAGGCGGAGGGAATCGACACCCCTACCCGGCGCAAGGCGAATTTCTACCTTCGCCAGCTCGCGGGAGCCCTCTCCCCCTCCAACTTCGTGGCGACCAACCCGGAGCTTCTGCGTCAGACGATCGAGGAACGCGGCGAGAACCTGACGCGCGGCATGAAGATGCTCGCCGAGGATGTGGAGGCAGGCGGCGGCGAATTGCGCATCCGCCAGACCGACCCGAGCGGGTTCGAGGTCGGACGCAACCTCGCGAACACGCCGGGCAAGGTGGTCTTCCGCAACGAGCTTTTCGAACTGATCCACTACACGCCGACGACCGAAAGCGTGTTCAGGACGCCGCTGCTCATCGTCCCGCCCTGGATCAACAAGTTCTACATTCTCGATCTCAACCCCGAGAAGAGCTTCATCCGCTGGGCGGTATCGGAAGGGCTTTCCGTCTTCGTCATTTCCTGGGTCAATCCCGACCGCAAGCTCAGGAAATATGACTTCGAAGCCTATATGAAAAAAGGCATTCTCGAAGCCATTGAACAGGTCGAAAAGGCCACCGGCGAGAAGAGCGTGGATACGATCGGCTATTGCGTCGGCGGTACGCTGCTCTCCGTCACGCTCGCCTATATCGCACAGGGCAAACGACCGGAGCGCATCCGCAAGGCGACGCTTTTCACCACACAGGTTGATTTCACCCATGCCGGCGATCTGCTCGCCTTCGTTGACGAAGGGCAAATCCAGGCCGTCGAAAAGGAAATGGCCAAGCATGGCTACCTGCCCGGCGCGAAAATGGCGGGCGCCTTCAACATGCTGCGCCCGAATGACCTGATCTGGTCCTACATGGTCAATAATTACCTCAAGGGCAAACAGCCGGCGCCCTTCGACCTGCTCTACTGGAATTCGGATTCCACCCGCATGCCGGAGGCCAATCACAGCTTCTACCTGCGCAACTGCTACCTGCATAACCGTCTTGCCAAGGGCGAGATGGTGATCGGAGAACGCAAGCTGGATCTCGGCAAGGTGAAACAGCCGATCTACAACCTCGCCGCGAAGGAAGACCACATCGCCCCGGCGAAATCGGTTTTCGTCGGCTCCGGCCTGTTCGGCGGCGAGGTCACCTATGTCATGGCCGGGTCAGGTCATATCGCCGGCGTCGTCAATCCCGCCGGCAAGCCGAAATACCAGTTCTGGACCGGCGGAGCACCAAAGGGCGCCTTCGAGGATTGGGCCACAAAAGCCGTTGAACATCCCGGCAGCTGGTGGCCGCACTGGCTTGCCTGGCTGACACAGGGCGAGAAGCGGGTCGCGGCGCGCCATCCCGGCGACGGCAAGCTCAAACCGCTCTGTGACGCGCCAGGCACCTATGTGCTGATCAAATCGTGAGGCGGATGCCTCTCCGAAGAAGCCGCTCCGAAAAACCACCCCCATGAGCCGGGACGGCAAGAAACACCCGGTAAAAACAAAAAAGGGCCGGTCTCCCGGCCCTTTTGTCTGGGCGTACCCGCCCCGATCAGAACTTCTTGACGAGCGGCGCTTCCTTGGCCACCGGCTCGCCCCATTTCGAGGTGAGGCCGATCGAGAGCAGATGCGCATGCCCCTTGGACTCGCCGGTGAAAGTGAGCGGGCCAAGATTCTGCCGGATCGGCGCCTTCTTGATATGCAGGAAGGAATAGGAGGCATTGAGCGCGAAGCGCTGCGTGACTTCATAGGTGAAGCCGGTCGAGAGCCAGAGGCGGTCATTATCCGGCAGGGAAACACGGCGGACCGCGTCCTTGACCGGCGAAATCTCGTAGCCGATGCCAGCGCGCAGCGTGAGCGCGCTCGTCGCCTTGTACTCGCCGCCCAGCGAGAAGAACCAGCCATCGCTATAGCCAAAGGGCAGCACGGCGAGCGCGGGGCTTGCCGGGTTGTCAAGCCGGGCATGGCCGATACGCCCGAAATTCTGCCACTCGACCTAGGCGAGAAGGTCGAATTTCTCGCTGAGCGTCTGGCGCAGTGAAAGATTGATACGGTTCGGCAGGTTGAGCTTGCCCTTCGAATTCGATGAGGTCAGCGCCGGCGGGAAAACCGTCGTCCCCGAGAGATTTTGGTCAACGAAGGAACGCCAGCCCAGGCCGATCTGCGTGGTTTTCGTCGGCGTGAAGGTCACGCCGGCCGTGAAGCCGAAACCCCAGCCATCGGCGCTGCTGATCCCCGCGGCAGAGGCGAGCGGGCCGCTGGGGAAAGCGAACTGGCGCGCGGAGGCATATTGCACCTGAAGACCGACGCCGACCGACCACATGTCGTTGATGCGATACGCCACGGAAGGCGTCAGCGTCGTGATGCGCATCTTGGAGGTCGCGGCGAGGAAGCTGCCCTGCCAGAAGCCCGGCGCCTTGGTGGTGTTGCCATAGGTCGTGTTCAGCGAGACACCGAGAACGAGCCGGTCATTGACCGGATAGATCACGTAGGTGGCGGGCACGAAATAATCCATGCCGACATCGCCGGAAGAGCGCGAGAACGCCGTGGGCGGACCGGCATTGAAGCCGCCATTGATCTTGGTCTGCGGCATGCCGAACGTGTAGTTCGAATCGATCGTGAACCGCGTGAAACTCGTCATCGTCGCCGGGTTCATGAACATGGTCGCGGCGGAAGAGGATCCGGGCGCGGCGGCGCCCGCATAGGCCGTGCCGTTGAAGACGGAACTTTGCGACGAGTTGATGATGCCGCCCGCCTGCGCAGCGCCAAGTGCCGCGAGCGAGGTGGTGAGCGCCAAGGCAGTGCGGAGTTTCATCATCATGGACAGCCCTATTCTCTTTTATTGCCGACGCTGCGCTGAATCGGCGCCGATATTGACCCTGTGCCATCCTGAAACGAGACATGCCGCCTTGCAACAGGCGTTTTCGGACACTGGAAGGAGGGCAACGCATCCATTTCAGGTAAAATGACGCGAAATTTGCCAGCTTTGCACGCGATCGCACTGCACACTTGGTTCACGGATGAACTTTCGCCGGTAATTTGACCATCCGGTGCGCCTGCCAGAGTGCCGGGCGGATCGGCTTGGTAAATGAATTTCTACCTTTGTTGCAAATACAGCACATCGATCACCGCCAAAGCGGAATATGCGGCAACATTCAGCATTCAGAGGTTCTTGCCTTCCGCCTAGAACGGGCGTTCTATCGTCAGGCAGTACTGGAACGATCAGGATAAGAAGAATGAAACTGGTACGTTATGGGCAACCGGGAAAAGAAAAACCGGGCCTGATCGACTCAAGCGGCAAGATTCGCGACCTCTCCGCTCATGTGCCCGATCTGTGCGGCTCCGCCCTCAGCAAGAAGGTCCTCGCCAAGCTCTCCAAGGTGAAGCTCGATAAACTGCCGCTCGTGCGCGGTCGCCCGCGCATCGGCCCCTGCGTGGCCCGTATCGGCAATTTCATCGGCGTCGGGCTGAACTACGCCGATCACGCGGCGGAAACCGGCGCGGCGATCCCCAAGGAGCCGATCCTCTTCAACAAGGCCCCCTCTTCGCTCTGCGGCCCCAATGATGACGTGATGATCCCGCGCGGATCGGAAAAGACCGATTGGGAGGTCGAACTCGCGATCGTGATCGGCGAGCGTTGCCAGCATGTCGCCGAGAAGGACGCGATGGATGTCATTGCCGGCTTCACCATCTGCAACGATGTCTCGGAGCGCGCCTACCAGACCGAGGGCACCGGGCAATGGATGAAAGGCAAGAGCAGCCCCACATTCGGCCCGCTCGGCCCCTGGCTCGTGACGCCGGACGAGATCCCCGATGTGCAGAAGCTCGGCATGTGGCTCGATGTGAACGGCCGGCGGATGCAGACCGGCTCGACCGCGACGATGATCTTCGGCGTGAAGTTCCTTGTCGCCTATATCTCGAAATTCGTGATGCTCGAACCCGGCGATGTCATCACCACCGGCACGCCGCCCGGCGTCGGCATGGGCATGAAGCCGCAGGTTTTTCTTAAATCCGGCGATATCGTCCGCCTTGGCATCGAAGGCCTCGGCGAGCAGAAACAGCTCGTCACGGCGTGGCAGGCCTAGGCGTTTCGCGGATCCAGGCCGCAGCCGCGGCGTTCAGATCGCCCCCGAGCGGCGCAGCCCATAATTTCGCTTTCCGCAGGGCGGGATAGGCGGATAGCCGCTCGGGAAAGCGACGCTCGTAGAAGGGAAGCCACGACATTGCCCGCGCCTCGAGCGGGAGCTGTGCCCCCCCAGCTTTCGCGGAGATTGGAGCGGGATCACGCTGCCCTTCGAGAACGAAGGCCGCGAGGCGATGGAGCGCGCCATTATGCCTTGCGTACCAGTCTTCTCCGTTAAGCGCCGCGATTTCCGCCATCATCACCAGCGGTACAAGCGCGTAATTGTTGTAATGAAGGGCGCGGATGCCGCGTGCGGTCTCCTGCGGCAGATCACCTTCCCGCGCGATCTCGGAGAGCCCCGCCTCGAAACTCGCGCGCATGAAAGCCTGATGCGCCTTGTTGCCGGTGAGGTGGCCGCTCGCCCCCACGGCAAGGCCAAGCCAGTAATAATGGTTGTTCCGTCGGCGACCGGGATTGTCGAAGAAGCGCGATGATACCTCGGCGACCTTCTCGAACCACGGCAGGATCTCGGCGCGATCCTCGGGCCCGATGAAATCGCGGGCATGGTGATAGGAAAGCGCGAAGGCGGCCAGCGCCCATTTGCGCTCGTAATCGCTCTGATGCGTATGCATCCTGCCCAGAAGCGCCCCGCCCTTCGCCCAGGTTGCGAGCCAGCTTCCCACGCATAGACCGGCTTCCCGGTCGCCCTTGAGCGCGCGCGAAGCCATCCGCGCGATCTCGGCACGGAAATCCTCCAGCGGCTTTATCGCCGCCTTGCGCTTTTCATAAAGGGCGGGGTCGATGACCGAGTGCTTGTCATCGATGTAGAAGCGGTTGGAGGCGATATCGACAATGGGTGAAGGCGGCGGCGCGCACGGTGCCGCCCCGGCCGGCATGGCAAGAATCGCGAGGCAGATCGTGATCGCGCCCCGCAGCATCCTGTTACAGCCCCAGCATCAGCTTGAGGTTCTGCACCGCCGCGCCGGAAGCGCCCTTGCCGAGATTGTCGAGCCGCGCCACCAGCACCGCCTGCCGCCGCGCCTCGTTCGCGAAGACGAACAGCTCCATGCGGTTGGTGTTGTTGAGCGCCTGCGGCTCCAGCTTGCCCTTGAGCGCGGCGGTTTCCGCCTCATCCGCGACACGGACAAACTCGCTCCCCGCGTAATGCGCCGCGAGCGCCGCGCGCAGGTCTTCCGCCTTCGTCCCGGATTTCAGCGTATCGAGATGGAGCGGCACCGAGACCAGCATCCCCTGCCGGAAATTGCCGACGGAAGGCACGAAGATCGGCTCGCGCGCGAGGCCCGAATATTTGGTGAGTTCCGGCAAGTGTTTGTGCGACAAGCCAAGCCCGTAAAGCTCGAAATCCGGCGCGGTGCCGCTCTCGTAGGCCTCGATCATGCTCTTGCCGCCGCCGGAATAACCGGAAACCGCATTGACGGTGACGGGGTAGTCCTTCGCGATCAAGCCCGCCACCACCAGAGGGCGCAGCAACGCGATTCCGCCGGTGGGATAACAACCGGGATTGGCGACATTCATCGCGGCGCGGATACGCGCGGGCTGTTCCGCATCGAGCTCCGGCACGCCATAGACCCAGCCTTCGGCCACGCGATGCGCGGTCGAGGCATCAATGAAGCGCGGGCGCGCGGCGCCGAGCGTGTCGCCGAGCGCGACGGTTTCCTTCGCCGCCTCGTCCGGCAGGCACAGGATCACGACATCGACCCCGGCCATCAAGACCTTTTTCGCCTCGACATCCTTGCGCGCTTCGGGCGCGATCGAGCGCAATTCGAGGGTGGAATCGCCCTCAAGGCGCTCGCGGATCTGGAGGCCGGTGGTTCCGGCTTCGCCATCGATGAAGACAGCGGGTTTCTTTCCCTTGATCGGGAGAACGGCATTCATGACAAGGCTCCGTGCAGAAAGGCCACACCCTCGGGCGGCCGACAAAAGGAAGATGGGACGATCCGTCTACCGGATCATCCTCGTCGTCGCGTCACAAAGAGGCCCAAAGCCAGTGTCATCGCGTCATTCCCTCTGTCCGCGTACGGACGCTATCCCTATGCCGCAAGCCGGCCCGGCCCGCAAGGGTCCGCTCGCAAACAATCACATGCGCTCGCGGCGTCGCCCGGCATGGAGGAAAACCGCGAAGATAACCCAGGGCAGCACGAAACCGCTGCCGGAAAGCAGCAGGCCGAAGAAGCGCTCCCATTGCGTGGCATCGGCGGCGTTGTTCGTCATGCGCGGCAGGAGCTGAACCGGGCCGATGGTGAGAAACGGCGCGAGAATCGCCAGCACGGCCCAGACCGCGCGCGAGACCAGCCGCCTTTGCGGCGCGAAGAGGATCAGCAGCGCAGGCAGGGCGATGAAGGCGAAGGTCAGGGCAAGAACGAAGACGCGCATCTCAGGCTTTCCGGTTTTCCGCGCCTCTCATAGCGGCTCGTCCCGTGAACCGGAAGCGCGGATGCATTCGGGCTGCGTTCATCTCGAAAGGCTAGCGAAGAGACCGGCTTTCCCGTAAGGCCAGCGGAACAAGAACAGGAACGCGCGATGATCCTTCCCACCGGCAATGCCAAACTCGACCACTACCTCCAGCATGGCTATGCCGGCGTCCGCGGCATGTCCTCGGCCTTCGCCGCCTCGATCTGCGGTCATATCGTGCGGCGCCAGAGCGAGATGGGCATTTCCGGCCATATCGCGGAAATCGGCACCTTCGAGGGGCGTTTCTTCATTGCGCTGGGGCATGGGCTCGCAAAGGGCGAGAAGGCGATCGGGATCGACATCTTCACCTGGCCGAGCGAGAAGGTGCTCGACAATCTCCATGCGAATTGCGCGAAAAACGGGCTTTCAACGGCTGATTACGTCGCGATCAAGGGCAGCACGGCCGATATGAAGCCGGCGGATGTGGTCGCGCCCGCCGGGGGCGGCGAAAATCCCCTCAAGATCCGCTTCTTCCATATCGACGGGCAGCATGACGATGCCAATGTCACCAATGACCTCGATCTCGCCGCGCCGCTGATGCATGAGAAGGGCATCATCGTGCTCGACGACATGCTCCACCCCGCCTACCCGGAGCTGGTCGAGAGCGTGCATCGCTGGCTGCGCAAGCACCCGGAATGGCGCGTGCTCGCGATCCTCGACCGCGAGGATATCGTCGCCGCCGCCAAATACGTGCTCTGCCGCGTGGAGCATGTCGCGCTCTACGAAAAAGACCTGCTCGAAACCTTCTCGAAGCAGGTCTTCCCGATGGGCTGCGATGTCGTCGGCCATTTCACGATGGTGCTGACGCCCGAGCCGAAACTCGCCGTGGTGGATTGAGGCGCGTCCTCACCCCTTCGCGCCGCGAGAAAGCGGCGCGAATTTCGCGGTGAAATGGCGCATCATCGGCGGCTCCCATGCAATGCGGAAACCGGCGAGGCTGTCCTTCTCACGTGCGACTTCCTCGAAAGTCTCGACGATGTAATCCGCATGGGATTGCGTGTAGACCCGGCGCGGCATCGCGAGGCGCACGAGATCCATCGGCGCCGGGCTCTCGCTGCCATCGGGATGGCGGCCGAACATCACGGTGCCGATCTCGCATGAGCGGATGCCGCCATGCTCGTAAAGCGCGACCGCGAGCGCATGGCCCGGATAGGCGAGCGGCGGCACATGCGCCAACCAGCGCCGTGCATCGATGAAAACCGCATGCCCGCCCGTCGGCTGGACGATCGGCACCCCGAGCGCGATCAATCGCTCGCCGATATATTCGTTGGTGCGGATGCGGTAGGCGAGATAATCCTCGTCGACGATTTCCTCGAGCCCGACGGCGATCGCGTCGAGATCGCGCCCGGCCAGCCCGCCATAGGTGGGAAATCCTTCGGTCTGGATGAGGCGCGTGCGCGCCTTTTCGGCAAGATCGGGATCGTTGAGCGCCAGCCAGCCGCCGATATTGGCGAAAGCATCCTTCTTGGCGCTCATCGTCATGCCATCGGCATCGCGGAACATGTCGCGCACGATCTCGACGATCGAGCGGCCCTCCTGCCCCTTCTCGCGCTTCTTGATGAACCAGGCATTCTCGGCGAAGCGGCAGCCATCGATGATGAAAGGCTTGCCGAAACGCTTCGCGAGCGCCGCCACGGCGCGGATATTCTCAAGGCTCACGGGCTGGCCGCCGCCGGCATTGTTCGTCACCGTCAGCATCACGCAGGGCACGGCATCGCCGTGTTCGGCCAGGAAGGATGCAAGGCGTTCGAGGTCCATATTGCCCTTGAACGGGTGCAGGTTCGCCGGGTCCTTGCCTTCCTCGATCACGAGATCATGCGCCTCGGCGCCGCTCCCCTCGATATTGCCGCGCGTCGTGTCGAAATGGGTGTTGGAGGGGATCACACGCCCCTTCCCGCCCAGCAGATGGAACAGGATCGCCTCCGCCGCCCTGCCCTGATGGGTCGGGATGATGAAGCGAAACGGCATCAGATTGCGCACCGCCTTCTCAAACCGCGTGAACGAAGGCGAGCCGGCATAGCTCTCGTCGCCCTGCATCACCGCGCCCCACTGGCGCGCGCTCATCGCCGAGGTGCCGGAATCGGTCAGAAGGTCGATAAGCACATCGTCCGAGGCCAGCGAGAACAGGTTATAATCCGCCGCCTTGAGCAGGCGCTGACGCTCCGCGCGCGTCGTCATGCGGATCGGCTCGACGGATTTGATACGGAAGGGTTCGATGATCGTCTTCATGGGGCTCCGTTTCCGCCCCGCTGCGAGATCATCAAACCGGGGCTGATGCGCCGCGGTTGCCGGCCACCTGGCCTGCCGCGCTCAGCGCCCTGATTGTGGTGTCATGAAAACAGAAGAGGTATGCCCCCGCAAGAAAAAAGCATCCGATGTTACGGTCTCGAACGCGCCCGAACGAGAGCCATGGCTGCCCGGCACGCCGGATAACCGGGCCTTCGAGGCATCAGTATCCGGCCTTGCATTGCTGGAGCGCGAGATTGCCGCCGCCTCCGGCCGGCTGGCGCCAGCTGACCTGCCCGTGCCCGGAAACCGTCGCGATGCCGCCATGCACAACGGTGCAATGGCAGGCCCTGCGCGAAACCGGATTCGCGATGCGCGCGCAGGCGGCGTCCTGTGTCGCGCCAGCGGCGGAAATCGCCCGCGGTTGCGGCATATAGGCCGGAGCCGGATAAGCCGGTTGCGGCGAATATCCATATGCCGGCGACGGCTGATAACGGTATCCCGGCCGGGGCGTATGATAGGCCGGGGCCGGTCGATGGACGTAGCCCGCGCTCCTGTGGTGAGGGCGATAGGCGGCATGGGCGCGGCGCGGATAGGCACGGAATTCGATCACGACGCGATGCGGCCGCCAGACCACATTCTGCCGGGGCGTGCGGTGCCTATGCACGCCCCTGTCCCTCGGGCGATAATCGCCGGAATGATGGGGATAGGCATGCGGTGTGTTATAAATAGGCCCGACGGGTGTCTGGTAATATTGTGCCATGACGGGAACAACCGGGGCACATAAAGCAAAGATAACGCAAAAAGCACGCAACATGGCAACCTCTTCCTCGCAATAGGAGTATTGTCATAGGGCCATGCTGTGCAGAGCGGGTCAACAGGAAACTCGTGACTTCCTTCACCGCCGAGACAACAAAAAAGCCCCGGTTCCCCGGGGCTTTTTCTTTTCGATATCCAGCCGACGCGAAGTCGGCACCGCGAGATCAGCGCTTCGAGAACTGGAAGGAGCGGCGGGCCTTGGCCTTGCCGTACTTCTTGCGCTCGACCGTACGGCTGTCGCGGGTGAGGAAGCCGCCCTTTTTCAGGACAGGGCGCAGCTCCGGCTCGTAGAAGGTGAGCGCGCGGGCAAGGCCGTGACGCACCGCGCCGGCCTGACCCGAAAGGCCACCGCCATTGCACGAGATGGTGATGTCGTACTGGTCGACGCGGCCGGCGGCGACCAGCGGCTGGTTCAGCACCAGGCGCAGGACCGGACGGGCGAAATACACTTCGAGCGCGCGGCCATTAACCGTGATCTTGCCGGAACCCGGCTTGATCCAGACCTTCGCCACGGCGTCCTTGCGCTTGCCGGTGGCATAGGCGCGGCCATGCTTGTCGAGCTTCTGGACATGGACAGGCGCTTCGGCCTGGACGGAAGCCTTGGCTCCGCCCAGATCGGCGAGAGAAGAAAGAACCTCAGCCATGATTACCCGAGCCTCGTATTCTTGGGATTGAGTGAAGCCACGTCGAGCACGGCAGGCTGCTGCGCCTCATGCGGATGCGAGGCGCCCTTGTAGACGCGGAGATTGCCAAGCACCTGGCGGCCGAGCGGGCCGCGCGGCAGCATGCGCTCAACCGCCTTCTCGACCACGCGCTCCGGGAAGCGCCCTTCGAGAATGAACTTCGCCGAGCGTTCCTTGATGCCGCCCGGGAAGCCGGTGTGGTGATAATAGTTCTTCTGGTTGAGCTTGCGCCCGGTGAAGACCACCTTCTCGGCATTGATCACGATGACATTGTCACCGGTATCGACATGCGGGGTGAAACCGGGTTTGTGCTTGCCGCGAAGCCGCATGGCGATGACCGAGGCGAGACGACCCACAACGAGGCCGGTACCGTCGATCACGATCCATTTCTTTTCGACTTCGGCCGGCTTCGCCACGAACGATCGCGTGGCAGAGGTCAGGGCCTTCATGGTCTTCCTCGAAAGGTCTGATGCGAAAACAAGAGGCGGCGCAGGAATGCGCCGCCGCTGGGGATGCTATAAGCGATTGATTTTCAAGCGTCAACGCGGAACTTCAATGATGATATCTGGAATGTGCTTTTTATTTCAATGTGTTATATATTTTGGTATTATTTTACCTCTTTAATCTCGCGCTCCCGGTGGTACCGAGAAGGTGCCGGTGACATGCGCGACCGGCTCCTCACCGCCTTCGGAAGTGATCGTCACCTCGCCGACGCAAAGGCGCTTTCCCGCTTTCAGCAGGCGGCATTCGGCGACAAGATCCGCCTTGTCGGGCTTGCGCAGGAAGTTGATCGAGAGGTTGGTCGTGACCGCGAGCGGCTCCCGGCCAACAGCCGAAAGAACCGCCACATAAAGCGCGAAATCCGCCAGCATCATCATCGCCGCGCCGGAGAGCGTTCCGCCGGGGCGAAGATGCTTGGGATGGTAGCGCATCCGTATCCGGCACGCGCCATGCGCGACCGCTTCGATGAAGAGCGTGCGGGCACTGTGATGAATTTCCGGGAATATCTCGTCGATATAGTCGCGCATCGTTTCGAGATCGAGGGCAGGCAAACGAGGTTTCGTCACGAAATGTCCGATCTAGCTGGTTCCGGGCGGCTATCCGATCGAACCAAGCCGGAGCGGGGCTGTCAAATGGCTGGCATTCACGCCGCTTCAATGTCGGTCATGGCTGTATGAAACTCTCAGTCCGGCGATAACGTTCTACCGGGGAAAAGACGAAGGAGACCATTATGCCGATCACCGCTGATTCCGATCTTCGCAACTGCCTCGCCCAGACGCGCCTCATCGCCATGCCCGGCGCCAGCGACAACCCGGAACGGCCGAGCTACGGCGTCTTCCGCTATCTGCGCGCGGCAGGGTACGAGGTCATCCCGGTCAATCCCGGCCGCGTGGGCCGCGATCTCGATGGCGTGCCTTTCGTGGCACGGCTGTCCGATATCGAAAGGCCGATCGACATGGTCGATGTCTTTCGCGCTTCCGATGCGCTTCCGAGCCTTGTCGAGGAAATCCTAGCGCTGAAGACGCACCCGCGCTTCCTGTGGACGCAGCTCGGCGTGGTTCATCCGCAGGCGATCGCCACGGCCGAAGCGGCGGGATTGCAGGTGATCGTGGACCGTTGCACCAAGATCGAGCATCGGCGGCTCGGCTTGTAATCACGGACCTCAGGGCGCCGCGAGCAGCGGCGGCAGCAGCAGCGACACCGTACGCCCGTAGGAATCCCGGTCGCCGGACATGCGGGCGACCAGCAATGCGCCTTCAGCCAACGCCAGCACCGCCTCCCCCACGCGGGCGGGGCCGGCCTCCATGTCCCGCTCTGGATCCTGCGGGCGGGTCGCCCGGAACTGGGTGGCGACCCAGCCGGCGAAAACACTCCTGAACCTGTCGACCCCGGCGAGAACGCCCTCGGGCAATTCGTTGCTGCTCGCGGCGAGGACACCGGCGAAGCAGAATTCCCCCTGCGCGCTCTTGGTCTCGCCGAACAGGGAGACAAGACGGGCGATCCGCGCGCGCGGATCCTCCGTTTCCGCCTCGATCGCGCCGAGGAAGCCGCGCAAATTCTCCACCGACGCCGCCAGCGCCGCCGCGACGAGATCCGCCTTGGTGGGGAAATGATGGAAGATCGCAGCGGGGCGGAGCCCGGCCTTGGCCGCGATATCCTTGATCGCCACACCCTCATAGCCGCGTGCGCTCATCAACCGCTCGGTGATCGCGAGCAGCCGCGCCTTCGTGCTCCCCGGAGGCTTCACCGCCGAAATGTTCATCCTGCCCTCGTTACAACCGCGCCGGACCCAAGGACGGACCTCGCCCGGCATCAAAAACTCGGCGCGACCTCACGCGCTCGTGATCCGCCGCCGTGCATTCTCCTCTTTACCGATCGATCAGTCAAATCTATATCCAACTTACTGATCAGTCAGTCACTCATTAAAGAGCAGGAGATTCCAATGCCCCGTCTGTCCCCCGTGACCAGCCCGACCGGCGACACCAAGACGATCCTTGATGGCGTGAAGGCCAAGATCGGCATGGTGCCCAATCTCTACGCCACGATCGGGCATTCGCCGGTTGTTCTCGGCGCCTTCCTCAATTTCAGCGGCGCGCTGGCCGGCGGCAAGCTGAGCGCGAAAGAGCGCGAACTCATCGCGCTCGCCGTGGGCGAGGCCAATAGCTGCGCCTATTGCCTCGCGGCGCATACGGCCATCGGCAAGGGCATCGGCCTCGGCGCGGAGGACATCGCTGCCGCCCGCAAGGGCACCCCGGCGGATGCGCGCGGCGCGGCCATCGTCACGCTGGCCCGTGCCATCGTGGCGACCAAGGGTCATGTCGCGGACAAGGACCTCGCAAATGCCCGCGCCGCCGGGCTGGACGATGCCCAAATCGTGGAAGTTCTGGCCCTGAGCGTGGTCAACATCTTCACGAACTACGCCAACCATGTCTTCGACACGGAAATCGACTTCCCCAAGGTCGCCTGATCCTGCGGGAAACACTCGAAAGGGGCGCGCGGAGATCTTCGCGCCCCGTTCTTCAAATCAAATAATCCGTCTTGACGAACGAATATCCGTTGTTTAGAACGACCCTATCCGAATGAGGAGTTCACAATGACGGATCGCGCACCTGGTTTTGCCACCCTCTCAGTCCATGCCGGCGCCCAGCCGGACCCGACGACCGGCGCCCGTGTGACGCCGATCTACCAGACCTCCTCCTTCGTCTTCGACGATGTCGATCACGCCGCCTCGCTTTTCGGGCTTCAAGCTTTCGGCAATATCTACACGCGCATCGGCAACCCCACCAACGCGGTGCTCGAGGAGCGCGTCGCGGCGCTTGAAGGCGGCACGGCGGCTTTGGCGGTGGCGTCCGGCCATGCGGCGGAGCATCTCGTGTTCCACACCCTGCTGGAGCCGGGCGATGAATTCGTCGCCGCCAAGAAGCTCTATGGCGGGTCGATCAACCAGTTCAACCATGCCTACAAGAAATTCGGCTGGAATGTCGTCTGGGCCGAGAACGACGATGCCGCGAGCTTCGAGAAGGCGATCACGCCGAAGACCAAGGCGATCTTCATCGAATCCATCGCCAATCCGGGCGGCGTGATTTTCGACATTGCCGCGATCTCCGCCGTGGCGAAGAAGGCCGGCATTCCGCTCATCGTCGACAACACGCTGGCCAGCCCCTATCTCATCCGCCCGATCGAGCACGGCGCCGATATCGTGGTGCATTCGCTGACGAAATTCCTCGGCGGCCACGGCAACTCGATCGGCGGCATCATCGTCGATGGCGGCTCGTTCGATTGGGTGAAGGCGGGCAAGCGCTATCCCTCGCTCACGGCGCCGCGCCCGGAATATGCCGGGATGGTGCTGGGCGAGACCTTCGGCAATTTTGCCTTCGCCATCGCCTGCCGCGTGCTCGGCCTGCGCGATCTCGGCCCGGCGCTCTCCCCCTTCAACGCCTTCCAGATCCTCACCGGAATCGAGACCCTGCCGCTCAGGATGCAGAAGCATTCGGACAACGCGCTCGCGGTGGCGAAATTCCTCGCGAAGCACCCGGCGGTGAGCTGGGTCTCCTATCCCGGTCTCGAAGGCGACAAATATCACGCGCTTGCGAAGAAATACGCGCCCAAGGGCGCCGGCGCGGTCTTCACCTTCGGCCTCAAGGGCGGCAACGAGGCGGGTGTGAAGCTGGTCTCCAGCCTCAAGCTTTTCTCGCATCTCGCCAATGTCGGCGATACGCGCAGCCTTGTGATCCATCCGGCCTCGACGACGCATCGGCAATTGACCGACGCGCAGAAGATCGTCGCCGGCGCCGGACCGGATGTCGTTCGCCTGTCGGTCGGCATCGAGGATGTCGAGGATCTCATCGCCGATCTCGATCAGGCGCTGAAGGGGTAATTTCCCGTCATTGCGAGGAGCGTCAGCGACGAAGCAATCCAGAAGAACGGCTGGATTGCCGCGTCGGATGCCGTGCATCCGCCTCGCAATGACGCTCAGACGCTTCGCGCCGCGTGCATCACGCCATAACCCAGCACCAGCATCGCCATGGCCTGATGCGCAAGCCCGGCCCATAGCGGGACGACCAGCAGCAGCGTGACGATGCCGAGCACGCCCTGCGCCAGAACCAATGCGAAAAGATGCCAGGCAGAACGCGCATGCGCCGTGCCGCGCGCGGCCACCGCGTGCCAGAGCGCGAAAGCAAGCAGGAGATACGCGCCCAGCCGGTGGTTGAACTGCACGAGCGTCGGGTTATCGACGAAATTCTCCCAGAACGGCGTCATCACGAAGAGCTTGGCGGCGGTCGGCACCAGAGCGCCGTCCATCAGCGGCCAGGTATTGTAGGTCAGGCCCGATCTTGATCCCGCAACCAGCCCGCCCAAAGCGATCTGCGCGAGGATCGCCGCGACCATCGCCCAGGCGGCGATGCGAAGCCCATGCGTCGCGGCACGCGAGGCTCCGAAAGCCCCCGCCCGGACAGCCATCACGATCAGGCCGATAAAGAACAGGCAGGCGAAGGTGAGATGTAGCGTCAGCTTCACCGGCGCCACTGCGATCATGCCGGGCTTGAGCCCGCTCGCAACCATGATCCAGCCGATCGTGCCCTGAAGGCCGAGGAGCAGCCCGAGGCCGAAAGTCGCGGCCGCCAGCGCGCCGCGGATCGCGCCGGAAAGCCAGAACCAGAGAAAACCGGCGAGCATCACCAGCCCGATGAAGCGGCCGAGCTGGCGATGCCCCCATTCCCACCAGTAGATGAACTGGAATTCGCCAAGGCTCATGCCCGAATTGAGAAGCTGGTATTGCGGGCTTGCCTTGTAGAGGGCGAATTCGCGCGCCCAATCCTGCGCGCTCAATGGCGGAATGGCGCCGAGCACCGGCTTCCATTCCGTGATCGAGAGGCCGGAGCCGGTGAGCCGGGTCGCCCCGCCCACCGTGACCATGACGAGCACCAGCACGATGAGCGTGAGCAGCCAGAACCGGAATGCCGGCGCGGAGTCGGATCTGAGCCCCACCAGTGCTTCCATATGCAAATTTTTGCCGCCCACGCGCATGCTCCGCTTGTCCTTGCCGCCCGGAAGGTCGATATGCTCCCCGGACGGCGAAGGGCAAGCCCGTTCTTGATCGAACAGCCCCTCGCCCGCTCCAGCATTCAGGGATACCCCATGAACCCGCGCATCAAGAAGCTGATCGGCACCATAGCGATGATCCTCTTCGTGATCTTCTATGCTCTTGTCGTGATGGGGCTTGCGCCGCGCGTGCTCACCGGCGCCTCGAAGCCCGTAGAACTGGTCTTCTATCTGGTCGCGGGGCTTGCCTGGGTTCTCCCGCTCATGCCGCTGATCCGCTGGATGGAGAAAAAGCCGCGCTGATCAGCGGGAAAACGCGAAAGGCACGCCGGAGATCAGCGCCGAGAGATAATCCTCGCGCTGGAACAGCCCGTTCAGTGAGATCCGCGGCAGGGCGCTCGGCGTCTCGCGATGCGCCGCGTGCAGCACGCCGGGGCGCGTTGTCACCGCCAGCCGATAGCCCGCTCCGTTGACGAAATCGAATTCGCGCTGGCCCGCCGAGGCAGGATCGCCGACGGGATAGGCGAAATCGCGCGTGATCACCCCAAGTTCTACCGCGATTCGCGTCCGGCTGCCCTCGATTTCCTCAAGCGCATCGAGCGTATCGAGCATAGCGAGGCGCGGATGCGAAAGGCTATGCGCGCCGATGCTCGCAAGCGGCTCGTCGCGGATGGTTTTCAGCCCTTCCCAATCGAGGCAGAGCCGCGCGGTTCGCGCAAGCTGGTCGATGCCCGCCTGCCGGCACAAGGCCGCGACCGCCGCGCGCAACTCCTTCTCCGGCAGCGCGCGCAAGCGCCAGTAAACCGCGCGGAAAGCCGCGTATTTTTCCGCCAGATTGCGCGCGGGCGCCTCGATGAGGCCGAGCGGCGTTTCGAGCCGGATGAGCGCGAGCCGCATCACCGCTTCTTCCAGATCAAGCCACCAGAGCGGCGCCGTGCGCTCCGCGAAGCCGGGGCAGACGAAAAGCGTGAACGGCGCGCGATGGGCCCTGAGCACCGGCAACGCGCAATCGAGCGTATCGCGATAGCCGTCATCGAAGGTGAGCGCCGCGAAAGATCGCGCGCCGGGATCGGCGAGGCGCGCCGGAACCTCGGCAAGCGGGACGAGATCGTAGCCGCGTGCGCGCAGCAGCCCCAGCGCCCTGTCGAGGAAGGCGGGCGTGATGCCGAGCCCGGCATTCTCGGGGAAGCGCGCGGGGGAATCCGGCCGCACATGATGCAGGGTGAGGATCACGCCCCGCCCGCCAAAGCGCGGCGCCAACGTCCGATCAAGCCCGCTCGCCGCGATTCCCGCCAGCATCAGCCGGATCGCGCGATAGCGCAGGTTGAGGATTTCGTGCTCAGCCATGTCCACCCCTTTGCGCGCATTATCGGATTTTTCGTAGCTTGGCGCCATAGAAGAGCGATGAGCGCCGATATTCCCGCCAGAAAGGATAACGTCGCCGGCGCCGCGATGCGGGTCCTCGCCGGCACAGAGGCCTGGGACGCGCTCGCGGGTCTTGCCGCCACGCCCTATCAATCCACGCGCTGGCTGCGCCTCTGGCTTGAGGCGAACAGCGCCCTGGACCCTTTTCGCGTGCTCGCGATCCGTGATTCCTCCGGTATCCGCCATGCGCTGCCGCTGGTTCTCCGGCGCAAGGCCGGGCTGGTTCTGGCGGCAAAGCCCGGCGATGCCCATGCCGGGTTCTATTTCCCGCCGATGCGCGAAGACGCCCCATCGCCCCCTGTCCCGGCCCTGCCCCGCGGCGCCCTGGCAGCCGCGCTTCGGGAGGGAGGAATCGACGCGCTGTTGCTGGCCGACACGCTCGCCAGCTGGAGGGAGCGGCCCAGCCCGCTCTTCTCCCTCGCCTCCCCCGCGCCGGACAGCGCCTATTTCCTTGCGCTCGACGCCGCCGACCCGCTGGCCGGATTGCTCGATCGCGACGAGCGCAAGAAGCATCGCCAGAAACGCGCAAAACTCGCATCCCTGGGAGAGATCGTCTCGGAATGGGTAAATGCGGACGAGGTCCCCGCGTTTCTGGATCGTCTTTTCGCGTGGAAAGCGGCGCAATTCGCCGCGACCGGCGTTGCTGATCCTTTCTCGGAGGCGGCGATACGTCGCTTTTTTGTCGATGCCGCGAAAGCGCAAGGCCCGCTCCGCCTTTTCGCGCTGCGCGCCGGCGCAAGGCCGCTCGCGATCCTTGTGGGCGCTGCGGGCGACGGGCATTTCTCGGGCATGGTCACGGCCTATGATCCGGCGCCCGATATCGCCCGCAACAGCCCCGGCGATCTCATGCTGGCCGATCTCATTCCAGCGCTGAAGGCGCGGGGTTTCACGAGCTTCGATCTCGGCGCCGGCGATGCGCGCTACAAGCAGCGTTATTGTCCGCGCAGGGAACCGCTTTTCGATATCGCGCTGGGCGCATCATGGCCGGGCGCCCTCGCGGCGCGTCTCTGGCTTGGCGCACGCGCCGTGAAACGCTTCGTCAAGGCGCATCCGGCGCTTCTGGCGGGAATGCGGCGGCTTAGAAGGCGCTGATCAGGCGTTCTGGACCTGCCCCATCGGCGCCGCATCATTGGCGGCCGCGAATTCCGATCCGCTCTCCTCGGACATGACGAAAACAGGCGCATCGCGCAGCGCCTCGAGCCGCGCGGCAGCCTCGACCAGCAGATCGTCATCGGAGCGCGCATTCGCGAGCAGAATGATCGCATCGGCCTTTTCCGCGACGAACTCGCCCGCCCCGCCCAGAGGGCCGGCATCGATCAGCACATGCGTGTAGGAACGCGAAAGCGCGTCGATAAGCCGGGCGATATCCTGCCGCACCGGGCCAGATGCCATGCGCTGGGTCGCGCTGCCGCCCGCAGGCACGATATGCAACCCGGAGCGCTGGTCGCGGTGGATGATATCGCCCAGGGCCGCCACGCGGTCGAGATAATCGCACAGGCCCGCGCAACGCTCGCGCCCGGCGACCCGCGCGATGACGCGGGTATAGAGATTGCTGCGACCAAGGCCGGATTGCCCGCTGCCGCAAAGGTCGATCACCATGGCCGCCCCATCGGCAGCGAGACGGCGCGCGAAGCGCAGGGTGGTCAGCGCAGACTGGACCTCCGGCCCCGCGGCGAGAACCGCGACAACCTTGCCGCCATCGTGGAAATCAAGTCGGGCCAGTTGACGCGCGAGTTCGTCCGCCGCGCTGTCCTGCGCCGCGCGATTGCGCGAGGGTAGAGGCAAGGACATGTGCGAGGAGCTGGTCGCGATCGCTGTCGGCTCGGCGGAAAACCCGGCGGACCAGGTTGCCTGTGGCAGCGCTTCCGGCGCGGATGCGAGGCCGAGCCGGCGCGCGGCTTTTTCCCACCAGCGGGCCGGCCTGAGCAAGGAAGGCGCTTCCGGCGTGGGCTGGAAATCCTGGCGGGAAGCGGCGCGGATCTCTTCGCCCTGCGCGGGGTGATCGGCCGTCGCGTGGGCTTCGAAGGCAGGGTCGAGGGGCAGCGGATATTCCGCCCTGCCCATGCGCATCAGCGCCTGCGTCGCGACCAGCGCGCAGCACAGGACGAAGGTCGCGAGCGTCGCCAGAAGCACGATCGGCAGCTTCTTGGGATAGGTCGGTTCGCTCTGCGGAAAGGCGCGCGAGATGATGCGGCCATCCGCCGGCTGGGCGCTCTCGCCCGAGCGGGCGGCGGCATCGAGGAACTTGTTGCGATAGGAATTGAGCTGCTCGCGCAGCGCCGCCGCTTCGCGTTCGAGCACGCGCAGCTGGACCTCATCCTCGTTGGAAAGCGCGGTCGCCTTTTTCTGGCTGTCGAGTTCGGCCTGCATGGAGGCAACGCGGGCGCCCGCCGTCCGGGCGTCATTCTCGAAAGCGCGCGCGGCCCGCTCGGCGGCGGCGCGGATCTGGCCTTCGAGATCGGCGAGCTGGGATTGCAGCTCCTTCATGCGCGGATGCTGGGGCAGCAGGTTGCGCTCCTCGAGCGCGATCTGTGCCTTGAACTGCGCCCGCTGTTCGAGCAGGCGGCGCACGAGTTCATTGTTGTTGATTTCCGAGGTCTCGAACACCTTGCCCAGCCGCAACGCCTCGCGGATAAGTTTCGCGCGCGCCTGAAGATCAGCCTGCTGCGAACGCGCGAGGGAGAGCTGGGTATTGAGCTCCGAGAGCTGCTGGGAGGAGATGGAGGTGTTGTTCGCGCCCACGAACAGCCCCTTGGAAGCGCGGAACGCCTCCACGCGGCCCTCAGCGGCGAGCACCTTCTTCATGAGCGGATCGATGGCCTTGTCGAGCCATTCGGAGGTGGCGCGGCTCGTCTGGTTCTTGGCCCCTTCCTCGCGCGAGAGATATTCCTCGGCGATGCGGTTCGCGACATCGGCGGCGAGCTTGGGATCCTCGGACTGAAACTCGATCGCGATGACCCGGCTCTTGCCGAGCGGATAGACCAGCAGGCGCTTGTAATAGACTTCCAGCACCCGCTCTTCCTGCGGAATCGTGCGAGGATCGGGCTGAAGCCCGAACATCACCAGCAGCGCGCCCTTGAGGCCCAGCCCCTTCTGGACAGGATCGAACTCCTCGCGCCGGGCCAATGCCATCTCCCGGATGACCTTGAGCGCGAGATCCTTGGAATTGACGACCTGGACCTGGCTCGCCACCGCCTCGGGGTCGATCGCGGGATCGCTTGCGCGCACATCGCGATCCGGGCGAGAATAGACGGTATCGCGGTTCTCGAGCAGGATGCGCGCCTCGCCCGTGTAACGCACGCTCATCAGGTTCACGACAAGGATCGACAGAACGAGCGCGATCAACGTCGGAATGAGGATCCAGAATTTGCGCCGCCAGAGCGCACCGGCGACACTCTCGATGCCGGCATCGCTCGCATAAGGCGTGTAAGAGGCCGGCCGCGCCGCGTCCATGCGGTGTTCTCCCGATCAAATTCCAAACCATCCTTGAAGGATCTTGGTTTCCGTCGGGTTAAGGCGCCTGGAAATTGAGCAAGTATTAACCATGAGGCGCCATGCTGGCCACGGGTACCCAAGCCATTGAATGTCACCATGCGCAAGAACAGCCTCCTGTCCGTTGTCCTCCTGTCGCTCGCACTCGCGGGCTGCGCCGCGACACCGCGCCTTTCGCCGGAATTCCTCGGCTCGGATCTTGGCGAGCCTTACACGCTCGCGGGCGGCGACCGGCTGCGCGTCATCGTCTTCGGGCAGGACAGCCTGTCGAATTCCTATGCGGTGGACGGCTCCGGCCGCATCGCGATGCCGCTGATCGGCACGGTCGAGGCGCAGGGCCGCACGACGCTCCAGCTCGCGCGGGCGGTGGAAGAGAAGCTTCGCAACGGCTATCTGCGCGAGCCGAAGGTCTCGGTGGAGGTGGAGCAATACCGCCCGTTCTTCGTCCTGGGCGAGGTTGCCACGTCGGGTCAGTTTCCTTACGTGAATGCGATGACCGTCCAGACCGCGATCGCCATCGCCGGCGGGTTCGGACCGCGCGCGAACCGCAATTACGCCGAGATCACCCGCGCCATACGCGGCGAGGTCTATACGGTCGCGGTGCCGCTCAACACGCCCGTGAAGCCCGGCGACACCATCGCCATCAAGGAACGCTTCTTCTGATCCGCTCCAGCCTTTTGTCTTGATGCATTTTCTTTCGATCAACCGGCATCCACTTGATCGGAAAATGCTCTGGACGCCGGCGGGCTTTTCTAAGGAAACCGCGCGTGAAAAGACTGCGCATTCTCTTTGTGTTCCGCGCCCCGGTCGGTGGATTGTTCCGCCACGTCTTCGATGTCTCGCGCGCTCTGGCGGAACGGGGCCACGAGATCGGCATCCTGTGCGATTCCATGACCGGCGGCGAGCGCGGCGAGACCCTGCTGGCCGAGCTTGCGCCCCTCATGGCCCTGGGTATCCATCGCATGCCGATGCATCGCAACCCGCATTGGAGCGATGTCGCCGCCTTGCGCAAGGTCGCGGCGCTAACCCGCAGCCTCGGGCTCGATGTCATCCATGGCCACGGCGCGAAAGGCGGACTCTATGCCCGGCTCGGCGGCGTCCTGACGCCGAATTCCGGCCCCCTGCGTTGCTATACGCCGCATGGCGGCAGCCTCAATTTCTATCCCGGCTCGCTCTCGCACAGGCTGTTCATGAAAATCGAGCATCTGCTCGAAAAGGGAACGGATCTCTTCCTGTTCGAAAGCGCGTTCATCGCCGCGCGTTTCCGCGATTTCGTCACCGACACGAAGCGCCCCGCCCGTATCGCGCTCAATGGTCTTTACGAGCACGAATTCGAGCCGGTCCAGCCTCTCGAGGATGCGACGGATTTTCTCTATGTCGGCGAATTCCGCGAAGCCAAGGGCATCGATACCCTGATCGAGGCGATGGTGCTGCTCGCCCAGCGGGGCCTCCACCCTTCGGTCACGCTGGTCGGTTCCGGCCCCTCGGAAGGCAAGATCCGCGCCCTCGCGGCGGAGCGCGGCATCCAGGACCAATTGCGCTGGTTTCCGGTGATGCCCGCCGCGAAGGCTTTCCGCCTCGGGCGGGTGATGGTGGTGTCCTCGCGCTTCGAGAGCCTGCCCTATATCGTGCTCGAAGCCGTGGCCGGTAAACTTCCGCTGATCACCACCAATGTCGGCGGCATTCCCGAGATCGTCCCGCGCGACTACCGCCACCTCATCGAACCGAACGCGCCGGAACAACTCGCCGGCACCATGCAGGCGATGCTCGAACGGCCCGGTGCCGAAGCGCGCCTGGAAGCCGCAATCCTCTCCGACCAGCTCAGGCAGCGCTTCACCGTGCCGCTCATGGTCGAGACCATCCTGCATGGCTATGGCGAGGCTTTCGTGGCGCGGCGCAAGCCCCGTATTTCTTCAGAAACCTGATCCCTTTCCGCGTTTAACGGCTTCTTGAGCCCGTCTGGCTACCTTTGCGCTCCGGTCTTGCCTTGAAGACCGCGGAGTAAATGGCGTGTTGCGTTCGTCTATCGGTGTTGCAGGCTGGGCCCAGCCGGCCTTGCGCCCCATCCCCAGCGGGTTGATGTATCCGCGTCATCCCGGCGAGCCTCTCCTGCTCGTCATGCTGGGATTGATGGTCTTCACAGGGGCCTTCGTGGTCTATGACATCGCCTACAATGCCGCGAGCCTCGCCACGATCGGGCTGTTCGCGCTGCTGGGCCTGCGCATCGACCGCGCCAACATGCCGCTGGTTTTCTTTCTGGTATTGTTCAACCTGGCGGGACTGATCGCCCTGCAACCGCATCTGGACTTCGACGACAGCCGCGAATTCGTCATCGGCACCTGTTTCGTGGCCGTGACCGCGATCTTCTTCTGCACCGCGCTCAACCAGAACGCCCTGCCTCGACTTTCCGCCATGAAATGGGGGTTGATCGCCGGCGCGCTCGCCGCCTCGCTCGCGGGGATTGCGGGCGTGCTCGATATTGCCGGTCTGAGCGCGCGCTTCACCATGCATGAGGGGCGCCTTTCCGGTACGTTCCGCGACCCCAACGTCATCGGCTCCTTCCTCATTCTTCCCGCGCTCTATCTCGCGCAGGATTTCCTGGCGCAGCCGCGTCGGCGCCTGCTGACCGCCGTGCTGCTCGCGCCGATCCTGCTGGCATGGTTCCTCACCTATTCGCGCGGTTCCTGGATCGCCATGATTGTGGGGCTGGCCCTTCTCGCCGCGCTGAACTTCATCACCGCCCGCGACGAGAAAACGCGGCTGCGCCTTCTCCTGCTGGTCGTTCTGGGGCTCGCGGGGATGGCGGTTGCCTTTATCGTTCTGATCTCGAACGAGAATATCGCCGCAGTTTTCGCCGACCGATTCACCCTCCAGAAGGATTATGATTCCGGCCCCTCGGGCCGCTTCGGCAACCAGCTGCGCGCCATCCCGGAACTGCTCACCCTGCCCTTCGGCCACGGGCCGAACCGGCATTGGCTCTATTACCCGGAGAATCCGCACAATACCTATATGATGGCCTTCACATCCTATGGGTGGCTTGGCGGCATCCTCTTCTTCGCCTTTATCGGCACGACATTGGTCATCGCCTGCCGCACCGTGCTGCTGCGGACCCCGTTCCAGAGCCATGCCATCGTGGTTTTTTCGGCGCTGATCCCGCATCTGATCCAGAATTTCCAGATCGATACGGATCGCTGGCGCCATCTCTTCATGATCTACGGGCTCACCTGGGGGCTGGCGGCGATTTCGCTGCGCTGGCTCAGGGAATATCGCTTCTATGCCCATGCGGCCTACCGCGCCGCGCGCGAGCGCCCGCGTGAGGCACCAACGGCTGTGGAAGCTTCCGCGTGATCAACGCCCGAGGAGGGTGGAATAAACCGCCTCCAACCGCTGGCTATGGCGTTCCAGCGTGAACGGCTCGGCCCAATAACGCCGGTAGGCCTGCGCAGAAAGCCGCGCGACCAGCGCATCATCCTGAATGCGTGTCAGCGCGCGGGCGAGATCCGCGACATCGCCCTGCCGGAACCACAGGCCCGTCTCGCCATCGACAACGCTCTCGCGGCCGGCGCTGCCGTCTCCCGCGATCACGGGCGTGCCGAGGGCCAACGATTCGAGCACGGTCAACGGCTGCCCCTCGTACCAGAGCGAGGGAAAGACCAGAGCCCGCGCTTCACGAAGACGTTGCCGCACGCCTGCTGCATCATGCCACCCGAGCAGCCTGGCCTGCGGGAATCGCGCGGCCAGTTCCCCGGCGAGCGGTCCGTCGCCGACGAAAACAGGCGTAATTCCGGCTCGTTCCGCCGCTTCCGCAAACAGGAACACGCCCTTTTCCATGGAAATCCGCCCAAGGAAGATCACCTCCCCGCGCGTCGGCTCGGTTTTCGGGCCGAGATCCGCTGCCTCAACCGGATTGGCGATTTCGTGCAGACGCGCCGTGACGGGCAGGTGCTTTTCGATGATCCGGCGCTGGAATGGATGAAAATAGGCGATATCGCCGAACACATCCGGCAAATGGTGGAGATGCTTCATCACGCCGGTGCGCACCGATCGCCAGGCCTTGTGCACCATGGAGCGGGAATCGCATTGCGTCATCAGGCAGGCCGGCGAGAGCGGCGACAGGCCGCAATGGCGATGTGCGCGGTAATCGTAGAAGCCGCCATTCGGGCAGAGCAGGAAATACTCGTGCATCGTGTAGAGCGCAGGCAGGCCCGAGCGCCGGATCGGCCCCGCAATGGCGGAAGAGAGCGCCTTCGCCCAGCCATGAACGTGAATTACGCTCTCGCCGCGTGGCATTTCCGCCAACACTTCTCCCAATGCGGCAGCGGCGGCGCCATTGTGGATGCCGCGCCAAGCGGCGGCGATCGGTGACGCATCCTTGAGCAATTCCGGCTGATCGAGACAATGCACGCGAATGCCAGCCTCGATCAGCGCGGGCATGACCGGCCCGGCCGCGGCGAAAACCGTGACATCATGTCCCCGCGCCTTCAGGGCGAAGGCGGAGTCAAAACACACCTTCGCCTGCCCGCCATTCACATAGGCGGTATCGAGAACAAGAACGACATGCATCGGCAGACCATTTCTTCCTTCGCTCCCTCCCTATTAGGGCGGATTGGTGAAGAAATGGGTGGATCACGGGCTCAGGAATTCAACGGAATTTCGGCGGGCCACCAGCGCGCGTCGAATGCGCCGATATCGAGCCGGACGCCCTCTTCCGTCTCGAAGATATGCATTCCGGTCAGGAACCCGGCGAAATCCGCCGCGCTCTCGTCGCTCTGGGTCGCGATGCGCAGGATGGAAATCAGGACAGGACGCGGCAAGGACTCGTAGAACGCGCTGAGCCGCAACGCCGCCTCCAGCACCACATGGAGCGAAACGCTCATTTCAAGCCCATGCTCCTCAACGGCCGCCATGATCCTGTCCAGAGCATCTTCGCGGCGCTCGAGAACACAGGCGATGACGGAAGCAACGAGCCGTTTGTCGGGGCCAGGCGAATTGATGCGGTCAATCAGCCGCTCGTCACGAAGCAAGCTCATCCGGCCCCCTTCGATAAAATCCTTTTACCTGACCTGCCGCCTGCATTCTGCACGAGGGGCGTAAGCCGTTGAATATGCATTGGGTAACCGGAATGACCGCTTTGGGCAAGCCACGTATGCAGGTTTGTCTGCACGATACGCCTTGTAAAGCCCTATGGGGCGCTCGAAGCCGCCATGCAACCTGAAAGAAGATCGGATTTGGGGGATTTGAGCCCGGCATGAGCCGGAGGCTGTATTTCTGGGATGATACCGCCGCCAAGCGCTTCTTCTCCAATCGCAAGGGCGGCGGATAGGCGGAATGCTTAGCACTGGCCGGTCTCTTCTGCGTCGAGGGGACTTGCGCACCCTCCTCCCGGCCTCGCCTGATCGGCGCATCAACACTCTGGAGGTGTTCAGCTTTACGAATCAGAGAGGGTATGCACATAAATATTCAACCTTAGCGTGCATTTTGAGCACGACTCGTCGCTACTACGTAACCGTTTTTGACTTTTCTATTAGCGCTTATTTGGAGGCAAGCTGATCACGATGGAACGGGGCGAGACAGTCATTGATCATCTTGGCGCAGCCTCTCTGGTGGATTTTCTGCCGATCGGCGTGGTGATCGTCGATTCAACCGGCAAGATCATTTTCCTCAATGCCGAGCTGAGCCGGATGACCGGACACGAGAAATCCAGCCTGATCGGAAAGAACATCGATACGCTCGTCCCTGATCGGAACCGGGAGGGACATGCGCGAGACCGGGCAGCCTTCATGCAGGCGCCCGAAATTCGCCACATGGGGGCTGGTCGTGAATTGTTCGCGCGGCGCGCGGATGGCAGTGAATTTCCGGTCGATGTCGGGCTGCGGCCAATGACGATCGGCGCGCAAAAGGCGGTTATGGCGTCGGTTGTCGATGTCTCGGCACGACGAGACCTGGAACGGGGGTTTCAAGCCATCGTCGCCTCAGCGCCGTATGGACTTGTGCTGGTCGACGCAGACGGCCGCATCACAATGACCAACCCACAGCTCGATACGATGTTCGGCTATTCCGACAGGGAATTGGAAGGCAAGCCAATCGAAACGCTCATTCCCGTCCGCCAGCACAAGAACCATCATCAATATCGAGCAAACTATGCTGCAGCGCCAACGACACGGGTGATGGGCGCAGGCAGAGACCTGACGGGTTTGAGGAAGGATGGTGTGGAGATCCCGGTCGAAGTCGGGCTCAGCGCGGTCCAAACGCCAGCAGGGCCTGCTGTCATGGCTTCGATCGCGGATATTACCTTGCGCAAAAGAGCAGAGATGCGACTGCGCGAGGCGAATGGGCGGTTGGAGGAATTCGCCTATGTGGTTTCCCATGACCTGCGCTCGCCGTTGCGCGGCATTTCGAACCTCATTGACTTCATCCACGAGGATTACGGCAACGAAGCACCCGAATCCGTCCTCACAAACCTCCAGCGAATGCGAGAAAGAGTACGAAGAACGGAAGCTCTTATCGAAGATCTTCTTTCATACGCTCAGTCATCTTACCTCAATTTTTTTGTTGAAGAGATCAACATCAATTCAATTGTTGATGAAATTATTAGCATAGACCCGCCGCCTTCACACTTTTCAATTGTTGTGAATAACAATTCTAATCCATTTAAAGGAGTAAAAGCACCAATATCAACAATAATTAGAAATCTTTATTCTAACGCAATCAAGCATCACGGCAAGAAAAAGGGAAAAATCGAAATTCACGCGCAGGATGATGGCGATTTTTGCGTGGTTGACTTTCGAGATGATGGTCCCGGCATCCCCGCTGAAGCGCGGGAACGGATTTTCAAATTATTCCAAACGCTGGCCCCGGCAAGCGGCAATGGGACAGGGCTTGGCCTGGCGGTCGCGCGAAACCAGGCGGAAATGCATGGCGGACGCATTCAACTCATACCTGAACCTGATCGCGTCGGCAGTTGCTTCAGAGTCACTTGGCCCAGGGTAATACGAGCAGATTTCGGCATGTAATTCTCAAACAATGCAACACGAGAACAGCATCTGTAAATATGAACCAGTATCATGGACAGCAAAATGTAGGATGAAATCATCCGCTCTGAAATGAGGCTCAAACTATGAGTGCAACAAAAAAAATTCGAGTTCTCCAAGTCGACGATGATGATGTAGAACGTGAAAGACTGCGGCGAATGCTGCAGGGAATAGGCCAGAGCGTAGAACTGGACGAAGCAAACACTCTAGATAAAGCGCGAAAGCTTCTTAACAAGAATCAGTACGATTGCGTATTGCTTGACTATCAACTCCCCGATGGGATTGGATTCGAACTCGTTGCTGCGATCAGAACACACCGCGCGGAAGTATGCCCGGTAATTCTCGTCACCATGCGCGAGAGTGAAGCGCTGGTGGTTGAGGCCATGCGCAACGGCTTTACCGATTACATCGTGAAGACCAATCTTGATCCTGCCAAACTCAAGGAGGTGATTGATCACGCCCTGAACTGGGCATCTGCCGAGCGCGCCAAGCAGGAGGCGGAGAACCGATTGAAAGAAATCAAGCGGAGCCGGCAGAGGAAATATCAAAAATCACTTCGAATCGCGGTGGCACGCGCCGAGAACGCCAGCAAGGCAAAGAGCATTTTCCTGGCAAACATGAGCCACGAAATTCGCACGCCGATGAACGCGGTACTTGGCTTCCTGCACCTTCTTGAAAAAACAAACCTGGACGTAAATCAAACTGAACTCGTCACAAAGATAAAGACGGCAGGAAAACTTCTTTTGTCTGTCATCAACGATGTTCTTGATCTCTCTAAAATCGAAGCCGGTGAATTGAATTTTGATTGCTCAAGTTTCAATATTAGATCAACAGCCTATGAGATAGCAGATTTGATACACGCAAGAATTAAAGAAAAATCACTTGATTTTGAATTCATTTTCGACAATCAAGTTCCCGAAATTGTTATTGGAGACCAAGTTAGAATACAGCAGATAATATTAAATATACTATCAAATGCCGAAAAATTCACAGATAGTGGCTCCATAAAATTTCATGTGAAGCCGCTCAGCGTTTCAGGTGAATCTGCCAAGATCCGCTTCATGGTCAGCGACACTGGCGTAGGAATCGCTCAAGCGGATATCGAAAGGCTGTTCGCGCCCTTCATTCAGGTTGATTCCTCCAACACTCGGCGTGTGGGCGGTACCGGCCTTGGATTGGCGATTGTCCGTCACCTCGTGTCGCTCATGGGAGGAGATATCGGCGTCAGGAGCAAGCTGGGATCGGGCAGCGAGTTCTGGATCGATCTGGAGCTCCCGGTCGCACGCCAGAATGCGCTGCCGGATGCCGTGCCTGAACAGCAGGACGGCCCTCCCTTGCAAGGTATCCGCATTCTCATCGCGGATGACAGCATCCTCAATCTGGAGGTCGGAACCCAGATTCTCGAGCAGGAGGGCGCGGAGGTCCATGCGGTGCAAAACGGGCAGGAAGCAGTGGATATTCTTCTTTGCAGCCCGGATGACTATGACGTCGTGCTGATGGACATCCAGATGCCTGTTCTGGACGGACTTGATGCCTTCAAGCAACTGAACGAGGCACTTGGCGACAAGTGCCCGCCAGTGATTGCGCTGACAGCCGGTGCGCTGACAAGCCAGCGACAGCAGATCAACGCTTCAGGAATGGCCGATTTCGTGAGCAAGCCATTTGTGGTCGAGAATCTGGTGAGCGTGATCCGTCGCCAGGTCGCCACCAAGGGAGGGAAAGCGGGAGCGTCACCGGATGGCAACTACGAGAAGGCATTCTTTGTTCCGGTTGTTCCCATCCACTCGATTGGCCTGTTCGATACCAGCATCGAGAGACCCGTCGTGGACGAACTGGTCCGGCGAGTGGGCGCCAAAAAGGCAGCCGATCTCTTCCTTTTGCTTGAAAGCAGCCTGAGAAACCGGATCGCATTCACGCCCGATATCCCGTCGACACAAATCGCGCAGAAGATCCATCATTTCTGCTCCCAGCTCGGCTTCATGGGGTTCACGAACCTGTCGAGCGCATGCAGGGAGCTGGAAAATGCCGTGCTGGAAGGGGAAGCAAGCACGGAAGAGCTGGTGGCTTTCGGAGCGGCGCTGGAGCAAGTCGAGGAAATCGTCCGCCATGAGATCGCGCGGCTTCGCGAGGAGCACGCCTTCGGATCCATCGCCGTCTGATGAGTTGGCCCGACTGGCGGCGTAACACCCTCGCGGGCGTTATGCCGCCGACGGCACGCTAATCAGCGTGACGCATCGCCATTGATTTTGGCTTGTCCGTCGCGATCCGCGTCCATTCCGTGGGCGTGAAAGAGTTCCAGCACCACCCCCAGAAGCATCCGGTTATCCGTACTTTCTGCTGCGTGGCGAAAGGCTGTTCCTTCTCCAGTTTGATGCGGAACAGCCGGTTTCGATCTCGCGGGCGGAACAGGTTCTGGAATTCCGCCGGCAGCGCATCCGTGACCGGCAGGAGACTTTCGACCGTGCCCTGAACCGAGAAGGCGCCGGATTGGATCGTGACCCTGTCGCCCTCCTTCAGCTTGAAGAGGTACGAATCCGGCAGGTATCCCAACACATATGGTTCTGATCCATAGATCTGGAGCAACTCCTCGCCGAACTCGAAACCCTGCCCCACCACCGGCACGCGGGGACCAACAATCCCATCCGCCTGCGCGACAACCTGTCCATCCGCGTAACTCGCTTCGAGCTTATTCAGCGTCTGGGTTGCCCGGCGCCGCTCACGCTCGATCACGGAGAGCTGTTCGCCGATGACATTGACCTGGCCACGAAGCTCCGCAAAGCGTGCCGCGTTTTCGTAGCGCGTCGCAAGCGCCTGATCGATGCGCGAGGCCGGGATGAGCCCCTGGCTCGAGAGAGTGTCGATCCGCTCCACGATCTGCGCACTTTCCACCGCGCTACGCTCGGCAAAAGGCAGCAGGGAATTCGCGGTGACGAGGCGCACCTTGAGGTCGGAAACACGCGCGGCCAGCTCCGCGTCGCGGAAAGCGAGATCGGCGATGTTGCGCAGCATCTCGGTCGATTCCAGCGTCGCCAGAACCGTGCCGCGCTGGATTGTCGCTCCCTCGCGAGTGAAGAGCTGCGTGACCCGCCCAGGGTAATTGGCCGCGACGACGATCTTGTCGGCAGCGACCAGGCCATCCGCACGCAGGAAAACTAGACTGCCAAGTACGAAATCTGCGCCGAAAACAATCAGCGCAATCAGAAGCAGGAAATAGACGCGTCGGCTCCAGGAGCCCGCGACCATGCGTTGCTGGTTCTGCAATGTCTCAAGTTTCGGGCGTTTCCTGATGCGCTCCATCACTACCAGATCCTCAAGCTGCGAACGCGTTGCGGGACGTAATTGTCGTTACGGGATTGGGAAAACGCGAGCTCGGCGACATAGGCCACCGCGCGGACGGGCTTCATGATCCATGTCGAAAAAAGGAGGTAGCCGGGTATGAAGACCGCGAGCCGCGCAAGTTCCTGTGGGCTCGTGATCGCGATGGAAAACGCGACAACCGGAACCTCCACGATGAACAGAACAAGCTGGACCGCAAGCAGGATGTAAAGGCCGAACTCCCCGTAGGTCGCGAACAGCCAGGCAATGTAGATCGGGAACATGAGCGCCCCGAGGAGATTGAAAACGATGAAATCGACCTGGTGAACCGCCTCCCGCCAGGAAAACGCATGGCCGAAAAGCGAGCGTGCGTGCTTGCGCAGGCGAATCCATACCGCGTCACGCTCCCAGCGAAGCCGCTGACGGACAAGTGCGGGGAGTGTCGCGGGAACATCGGTGTAGCAGATAGCATCCTCCGCGAAGGCCACGAGCCAGCCCGCTCGCCGCAGGCGAAGGGTCAGATCGAGGTCCTCGCCCCCGCCGACATCGTAGCCCTCGATCCCGATCAGGGCATCGCGCCGGAAAGCGCCGAATGCACCCGACACGCAGGAGACCTGACCGAGCGCGGAGGTAAGCCGCTTCGTCATGGAGATGGAGAGGATATACTCGACCTCCTGAAAGGCCGCGAGCAGGTTGTGGCGGCTGTTGCGCGGTACGATATCCGCCGCGACGGCCCCGACGGCAGGATTGGCGAAGGGCTGCAGGATGCGCTCGATCGCGTCGTATTCAAACGAGCAATCACAATCGACAATGATGATGATATCGCCACTCGCGGAACCCAATCCGAGATTGAACCCGGCGGATTTTCCGCATCGCACATCCGTTCCCAGAACAGCATGGATCAATCCGGCGCTCTTGAGCCTGAGAGCGACGGAGACCATGCGATCCGTGGAACCGTCGCTGACGACGATGATCTCGTCGGCCGGACGGGATTGATCGTTGAGGGAGCGGACGCATCTTTCAAGGCTCCCCGCCTCGTTATGTCCCACAATCACGATGCTGACGCGCTCGGCAGCCCCGAGAGCAAGCTCGCGCGGGTATGTTGAACGCGGGCGCATCACGGCGATGGCCGCGCCCGCGCCGGTCGCGATGAAGCCGAACAAGTAGCGCGGCACTTCGAAGACCAGCACATACCAGAACGCCGTGCCGATATGGGAGCTGCCATCCGTGAACAAGTAATTGATCGCGGTCAGCACCCCTTCGGTCATGGCAGGCGGGCGATATTCTTGGCCAGAAACGAACGGGAACGGGGATGGATCTCGCTGGCGATCGAACGCGAGCACAGTTTCAGCAAGGTGGTGACAAGCCCCGGCAGCTCGCTAATCTCGCTTTCATCCACAACGAGATAATCGCTTTTGAAGCCGCAGATCACCTTGCCGTATTCCCCGCTCAGGGTGCGGACCTGCTCAAGGAAATAGCGGCGCATTTCGGCATGCTGATCCGCCGTGAGGCCGCTGCCCGGAATATCCGGTGTGACGTAGCTGATCTCCGCGAGGGCGAAGGAGTCAAAGTCGACTCCCGTATCCGTAGCATATCGCTCAATGGCCTCGAGCGCGACCGGATCAATCGAGATCGTTACGAGATCCGATGTCAGGCGATCGGCCGGAAAGCGTGGCCGACGCAGGAAGGCGACGGCTTCCTCCGTATAGTCGAACGCGAAGACGTCATCGTGTTTGGTGTGGTTTCCGTCCGTATGCGCACCGCAATCGACGCAGGAAAACGCGATCGAGGGCTGCGAATTCACCTTGCGGCAATGATTGCAATAGAGCGAGTTGCCCGGACGCTCGTAATCGCCCCCATAGTGCCGCAGCGAGAGTCGGCATTTGGGACATACGAGATTGGGGCCATCGAGATAGTCTTCCTCAGGGCCGATATGGGCGCATCTGAAGTGATGAATGAGCGGCGTATCCCGCAGGTTGGGAGAACCGCAATTGATGCATTCTTCACGGACGTTCAGACGATGCGAGCCACAGGTCCCGCAGGCATGAAACCTGTCCATGAAGCGCTTGCGCATCAATCCGCGCGCAACAAGCCACTCCGCGTCATCAGCGATATCCTTGCTGGAGATCCCGCCCCGATACTGGATGTAGGATCGTTTGCTGGCATCGCGCAAAGGCTCGATCGAGCGCTGCGACAGATAGGCATAGACAAGCAGGCGGATACTGGCGTTCGTATCCGCGGGAGAAGCCTTGATATCGTCGCGCCTGATCTTGAAGGCCTGGATAACATCCGCAACGCGCTGCCACGTGGCATGGTCTTCATGGCGGAACTTGGCATCAGCGTAGCTGACGCTGGAATCCGTAATATCGACCACCGGGACGCCAGCGAACCCTTGCCGCAGGCGGATATCCACGATGTGATCGCTCGATGAGGTCGCGAGGAGGAGATCGCAATCTGCGGTTTCAACCAGCTCGAAATAGATGGAGAGCGCGATCCGTTCCTCTAGCCGCGGGAGCGGAAGCGCAACCGCGCGCGGTCTGCCGGCGAGACCGCAGTTCCGCCACATCGCATCCGCCGCGGCAACGGCCTGACGATAACCGTCGCTTCTGAGCGAATTCTCCACGATGTCGATGATCGCATCGGGCTTGAAGGGTTTAGGCAGAACACCATCGAAGGGAGATTCCTCTTCGTTGATATGCGACTTCAATCGGTCGGGCTGAGCGGTGACGGCGAAAATCCGTGGCGGCGCGGCACCTTCCCTGACCATTTTCGCCATTTTGGCCGAGGAATAGCCGTCAATATCCGGAAGATTGTAATCAACCAGCGCCACGTCGTAGAGGTTGTCCTTGACCTTGCGGATCGCGGAAAATCCATCGGCGACGACATCAACGTGATACCCGCGGGTTTCCAGGGTCTCCTTGATGATCTCTTGTGAAATGGGGTCATCCTCGACGACCAGAATGCGCGCCTTCATAACCCCTCCTCTCGGATCAGAGAGAAGAAAACTGACACATATTTGTTACTGCGACATAACCAGAGGTTGTATAACGGGAATTATTCCTCTCCTCGCCCCCTCAGCGCTCAGGAAGGCCGCGATAAGGTAAACGAAGTGGGACTTGCGCTCGCCGGCTTCGCCTAAAAGCAGCCGGGATCTTGGCGGCGCATTGCGGCGGAAGAGGAAGCCAGCGCGCGCTTTGACCCGCCCCCTGGAGGCCGGCCGGCACGTCATCCACACGACCAGGAGCAAGCTACGATCGGGCGTTTCGCCCGAGGCGGCGGCTAGGCGATACGCGCCACGACCACAATAATTTTGGTTTCGAACTCTATCCCGCATTATTTCTCCGCCCGCTGTGCGCATGGGAAGCGAGCCGATGGCCACGCTGCGCAGATCAGGCGCACTCGACACCGAGAGAGCGCATCCTTTTGTAACATATGCACTAATCCTGCTCACCGCAGAGCATCATCGTCTTCTCCCGAGCCATTGGGAAAATTCACCCCGACGCTTGATCGTTCAGCGCACATTATACAAAAAATTTTTTGTTTTTAAAAAAAGTTGACAGAAAGAACGGGGCCACGCGATAGTCCGCCAAGGGTGGCCAAGCTTAAATCACGAGCGATCAATTCCGCTCGGAAGCCGAGTTCCCTCCAACTGTGTTTTGCTAGCAAGGGCGCCAAACATGCTGACCAACAATGCCGCGTCTTCTGGCCCTGCCATTGTGGTCGAAGGCGTCACCAAGACTTTTGCGCCCATTGGCGGCGGCGCGCGCTGCCGCGCGCTCGATCATGTCTCGCTCACGGTCGCCGCGAGCGAGGTCGTGGTCATCATCGGCCCGTCGGGCTCGGGTAAAAGCACGCTCCTGCGTACCATCAACGCGCTGGAGAAGGTGGATGAGGGCCGCATCGTGGTCGCCGGAATCGAAGCGACCAGCCCCAAAGCAAATCTGCAAACGCTGCGGATGGGCGTTGGCATGGTTTTCCAGCACTTCAACCTTTTCCTGCACAAGACCGCGCTCGAGAACGTCATGCTGCCGCAGATCATCGTGCGCAAGAAATCGCGCGCGGAAGCCATGGAGATCAGCAAGGCCTTCCTCGACAAGGTCGGTGTGCTCGATCGGGGCGATCACTATCCAGGCCAGCTTTCCGGGGGGCAGCAGCAGCGCGTTGCCATCGCTCGTGCACTGGCGATGCAGCCGCAGGTGATGTTGTTCGACGAGGCGACTTCGGCGCTCGACCCGGAAATGGTCGGCGGCATTCTCGACCTGATGGCAGAGATGGCGGCTGACGGCATGACAATGGTGGCCGTCACGCACGAGATGCGCTTTGCGCGCAGCGCCGCGGATCGCGTCGTCTTCATGGACGGTGGCACCATCATCGAGCAAGGCGCGCCGGAAGACATCTTCGATCGCGCCACGAACGAACGGACCCGGAAATTCCTATCGCAGATCCACTAGGGCGCCGCCCTTGGGACCGCCCTCCCGGCGATATCGGGCCGGCGGAGAACTTAAGAAACAGGAGGAAATGATGACCAAGATGCTACGTAGAGCGTTCAGCATGATGGCGCTGGCGGTGCTTGCGCTGGCTGCGCCGATTGCCGCTTCCGCCCAGACGGTGATGGACGAAATCCTCAAGCGCGGCGAGCTGCGCGTGGGTGTGCAGACGCAGGGCGCGCCGGTGAGCTTCGTCAACAAGAACGGCGAACGTACCGGCCTTGCCATTGAAATCGTCAAGAGCATGGCCAAGGATCTCGGGGTCAAGCTGGTTCTTCAGGATTATGACTGGAAGGGCCTCATTCCCGCGCTCCTGGCCGGCAAGGTCGATTTCATCGCCGCCGACATGACGCCGACGCCGCAGCGCACCGCGCAGCTTCTTTTCACGAAGCCGATCTTCTTTTCCGAGACGGTCGCCTTCGCGAAGAAGGATGCCCCGTTCAAGACATGGCAGGATCTCAATAAGGCCGGCCTCAATATCGGCGGTGTCCAGGGCGGCACCTACGTGAGCGCAATCAAGGAATACATGCCGAGCGCGACCGTCAAGGAATTCGCCTCTGGTCCGACGATCGCCCAGGCCGTCGCCGCCAACCGGCTCGACGCCGGCGTCACCGACCTCGGCAATGCCGGTGGCTACGTGCGCGAACACGGCAACCTGAAGGTTCTCGAAGGCGTGATGACGCGTGAACCGCTCGGTTTCGCAATGCGTGCCGATTCCGCTCATCTCAAGTTCTGGCTCGACAACTACTTCGAGCTTATGGCCGCCAACAACCAGCTGAAGAAGCAGCTCGATTATTGGTGGCACTCTACCGCCTGGGTGGCTGACCACAAGTAAGCCAAAAGCAGGCACGGGGCGCCGATAACCTTCCTATCGGCGCCCCCATTGGAGCTTCTGAATGTCGAACTTTGAATCCTTCACCGCCTGGTTGGTCGATTTCTACAACTTTCGGATCGTTCTCCAGTATGCTGACCAAATCGCGGCCGGGCTGTGGAACACGCTGTTCGCGGCCGGCGCGAGCCTTGTGTTTTCGCTGATCTTCGGAACGTTGCTGGCCTTCGCCCGCCGCTCCGGAAACGCGCTGATCTGGCGCCCGGCGGACGCCTATATCCAGTTCATCCGCGCGACGCCGCTGCTGATCCAGATCTATCTGGTCTATTTCGGCTTGCCGAGCCTCCTGCCCTTCACCGGGCGCTGGCCGGAACTCTGGCTGGGCATCATGGCGCTGACGATCCACACCACGCCCTATATGGCGGAGATCATCCGCTCGGGGATCAACGCGGTGCCCAAAGGCCAGATCGAAGGGGCGATGGCGGTCGCCATGTCGCCGCGCCAAAGGATGCAATATGTGATCCTGCCGCAGGCTTTCACCAACACCCTGCCCGCCTTGCTCGGGCAGACCGCGATCCTGATCAAGGATACCTCGCTTCTCTCCGCGATCGCCGTTTTCGACCTCCTCAACGCCGGATTGCTGCTCAACAGCGAGCGCGTTCGCCCCAAGGAGGGTTTTCTGACCGTTGCGGCTATCTACCTGGCGATTTACGCCGTGCTGGTCGTCGTCTCCCGACGGGTCGAGCTCAAGCTTGGCGGTGCCGCATGGAACAGGAGGCCCGCATGAGCACGTCCGCGCTTCAGGTTGCCATTTCCGTCATGCCCGCGCTGATGGCCGGACTTGTCGAGACGCTGAAAATCTCCGCCGCCGGCATCGTTGTCGGGTCTGCCCTCGGCCTTCTGCTCGGCGTGATCCGCGGTCAGCAATTCCGCTATGCCAGCCCCGCGATCGGCTTCTATCTGCATGTGCTGCGCGGAACACCCTTCCTCGTGCAGCTCTATATCGCCTATTTCGTGCTCCCGAGCACCGGAATTTCCTGGCTTAAATGGGATTCCACCACCGCGGCACTGGTTGCGTTGTCGATCTATACCTCGAGCTACGTCACGGAGATCGTCAGCGGCGGCATCCGCGCCGTTCCGGCCGGCCAATGGGAAGGCGCGATGGCATGTGCGATGAACCGCTGGCAAAGCCTGCGATACGTCATTCTGCCGCAGGCATTGAAGCTGATCCTGCCGTCCCTTGCCGGCGTCTATGTCAACTTGATCAAGGCGACGTCGATTGTATCTGTCGTCGGAATCACCGAGCTAACGCGACAGGGCGAAATATCGATCCTGCGCTTCCCGGCGGATGTTCTGCTTATCTACGGGATCGTTGCCGCAATCTATTTTTCTTACTGCTTTCCTGCTCTGAAAGCGGTGGAATGGCTCGAACGGCGCGCCGCCCGTGGTTCATGAATTCGAACCGACGGCGTGCGCCCGGGCGCATGGCGCCATGGTAACCCAATTGGAGCACGAAAGGTAGAAGATGGAAGACTTCAGCGCGAATGACCGGGTGCTCGAGTCCTGCGCCCGGCTCGTTGGGACGATTGTTGCGCAATTCGGGACCAATTGTCAGGCCACACTCTATGACATGCGCGGCGGCACGCCCTCTCTGGTCGCGACCGCCGGTTCCGTGATGAAACCCAAACTGGGCTCCCCGCTGCCTGCCCGGTTGGCCGAGCGCCTGATGCGTAATGACCGAGAGAATACGGGCCGGCTGCTCTTCACCTCCACGGCTCCCGACGGACGGCGGCTCAGTTCTTCGATCACCTCGCTTTCTGGCGCAGGCGGTGAGCTGATCGGCTATCTTTGCATCGATCTTTGCATCGAGCACCTGATCGCCAGCATCGATCTGCTGCAGAATTTCTGCAACATGGACCCCGGCACCAAGGCTGGAGCAGAGCCTCCGTCCGGCGAGGGCGACGTGATCAGCATGGTCGATGCGATCATCACCGAGGTTCTCGGCCAGCATGGCGCAACCCTCAGTGGCAAAGTCAAATCCGACCGCATGAAGATTGTCGCCGCGCTAGATCAGAAGGGCGTCTTCCTGATCAAAGGTGCCGTCGAGTTGATCGCGCAGAGGCTCAATGTCTCCAAGTTCACGCTCTACAACGATCTGGATCAGTTGAAAGCCCCCGAGGAAACGGCAAGCCTCGGTGGAAAACGCTCGTCCCGTCGTCAACCGCGCCTTCCGCGCAATCCGACAGGTGTATCATGACTATCGCCGACTTTCCGAGATATACGTTTCTGCACGAACCGACACTTCTGCAGCCATTGCGGCGCACCGGCAAAGCTCTCGGCCATCCCAGCCTTTACGTGAAGCGCGATGACCTGATGCCGATCGCCGTGGGCGGCAACAAGCTTCGCAGCCTTGAATTCTGGGTTGGTGCGGCCATGCAGGAAAAGGCCGATGTCCTGCTGGTGGCAGGTGCGCCGGTCTCGAACCAGTGCCGCTTGACAGCGGCGGCGGCCTCCATCGCTGGGCTTGATTGCCACATCTATCACAATGCCGAAGATGGGCTAGAGGCCCGCCGCGCGAGCTACCTCAGCCGGCTGTTCGGCGCCTCCCTGCATTTCCTCGGTCCGCTCGACGAGCATCAGCGTGGGATAGAGGTCGAAAACGCCGCCGCCGAGTTTCGTCGCGCGGGCCGTCGCCCCTACATTATCGGCAATGCCGCCATCGGCGGCCTAGGCTATGTCCGCGCCGCAGAAGAATTGCTTGTGCAGTCGCGCGCGAGCGGCGCCGATATCCGGCATGTGTTCCTGCCGGGCTCAATGGGACCGACGGAAGCCGGCTTCATCTTCGGCAATGCGTTGCTCGGCCACCCCTTCCAGGTCCATCTGGCGAGCGTTGAATACGGGCAGGCGGAATTCTCCGCACGGGTGCAGCGGATCTACGAAGCGATCGCCGAGCTCGCGGGGCCCGACGCGCCGGAATTCAACGATGCTGTGATCCACTATCACATGGATTTCCTGGGCGACGGTTACGCACGTCCTTCACCGGAAAGCGAGGCGGCCATCATCGCCTTCGCAAGAACCGAGGGCATCCTGCTCGAGCATACCTATACCGGCAAGACTTTCGCCTGCTTCCTCGACCTGGTGCGTCGGCGCGTCATTCCGGCCGATGAGCCGGCCTGCATCATTCATACCGGCGGGGTGCCGTCCCTCTTCACCCAGTTCGGCCTGTTCCGCGAGGTCCCGCTCATGCCGGGAAGTTGAGCGGTGCCCACCGCCCGCACGCTTAGCGGATCAAAAACCGCTGATCCGGTCGGTGTCGCACCCTGGCACCCAATCGACCGGATTGCATGTGAATCTCTCGGGCGGCCTTTGGCCGCCTGAAATGTTTTGGACTGTGCCTAGCGATTGGAGCAAGGACAGAAAAATTCGTGCGGCGAACGGCATCCCGGCCCGCGATAGGGCAGCCACGCCATAGCGCCCGATCTGATCTCCCGATTCCACGAAAATCGTCCAGAGACCCGCCCATCGCGCTCTGCGGACGGTAAGCGCTCAAAGGCGCCGAAAAACGCTACGCCCATGCGGCTGCGCGGCCAATTATCACGGCATCGCCATGAACTTCAGCGCGATAGATCAGCGCCAGAACGGCACCATTCACCGGCGCATACGACAGCACGTTCTGCAATTTCCGATGGCGGGTAAAGATGGTCGGAGTGGCGGGATTCGAACCCACGACCCCTAGTCCCCCAGACTAGTGCGCTAACCAGGCTGCGCTACACTCCGACGCGAGTGGCGCTTATAGGCACTCGCATCGGCACTGGCAATCGCTTTTAGAGGCAAGGATCGAGAATTGATCTTGCCCGTCACCCCTCGAGATAGCGCCGCTTCAGATGCGCCTTGAAAACCGAGGCATCCAGCGGGCGACCGGTCGCGCGGGTCATCAGCTCGTCCACGGTGTGGAGCGAGCCCTGCGAATGGATATTCGCGCGCAGCCAGCGCATCAGCGGTGCGAAATCGCCGCGCGCGATACCCGGCTGGATGGTCGGGTCCGCCTTCACCGCCGCGTCAAAAATCTGCGCCGCGCTCATCGCCCCGAGGGAATAGGTCGAGAAATAACCCCAGAGCCCCGCCGGCCAATGGATATCCTGCAGGCAGCCGAGCCTATCGTCGGGCGGCGCAATGCCGATCAGGCCCTTCAGCGCGTCATTCCAGGCGCCCGGCAGATCCTTGAGCGCGAGATCGCCCGCGATCATCGCCTTTTCCAGCCGGTAGCGCATGATGACATGGGCGGGATAAGTGACCTCGTCGGCATCGACGCGGATCAGGCTGGGCTTTACCTCGGAATAGAGGTCGACCAGCGCGTCCACCTCCCAGGGCGCCCCCTGACCGCCGAAGGCCTCGCGCATCAGCGGCGCGGCAAAGGCAATGAAATCGCGGCTGCGGCAGACCTGCATCTCGATGAGCAGGGACTGGCTCTCGTGGATGCTCATGCCGCGCGCCTTGCCCACGGGCTGGTTGAGATAGGCCTGGGGGCGCCCCTGCTCGTAGAGCGCATGCCCCGTCTCGTGGAGCACGCCCATCAGCGCGCGGGTGAAATCGTTGAGGTCGTAGCGCGTGGTGATGCGGACATCATTCGCCGCCCCGCCACAGAAAGGGTGGGTCGAGATATCGAGCCGGCCACGGTCGATATCGTAGCCGAGCACGCCCATCAGCTCCAGCGCCAAGGCGCGCTGCTGCTCGATGGGGAAAGGCCCCTGCGGACGCGGGCGCTTCGGCCTTTTGGCCTGATGCGCCATCACCTCGGCGAGAAAGCCTGGCAGAAAGGCCGCGTAATCGTCAAAGATTGCATCGATCCGTGATGATTGTCCGCCCGGTTCGTAATCGTTGAGCAGCGCATCGTAGAGCGGAACGCCGAGCCGCGCGCTCTTGATCGCGGCAACCTCGCGCTTGCGGGCGAGAACCTCGGCGAGATAGGGGACCAGCGCCGCGTAATCGTTGTTGGCGCGCGCCTCGCGCCAATGCAACTCGCTGGCGGAAACGGCCCTGGAGGTCGCTGCCACCAGATCCGCTGGCAGGGCGGTCTCGCTGGTCCATATGCGGCGGATTTCGCGCAGATTGGCGCGCTCCCATTCGCCGAGCGTATTGTCGCCCTCGGCCTTTTCGAGCCATTCGCCGACACGCGGATCGCACAGCATGTCGTGCCTGACGACGCGGATCACCGCCATGGACTCGGCGCGGGTCTGCGCCCCGCCCTTCGGCATGACGACCTCGCTGTCCCACTGGAGGATGCCGACAGCGTTCTGAATGGCTGCGATACGGCCGAAATGGGCCGCCAAGTCGGAATAGGCGCTCATGAGGGTCCTTCGGAAAAACGATTCCGTCGGATTGGACGCCGCCGCGCGCGGCTAATCAAGCCCCGCGCGGCATTTTTCCTCGACTTCGCTGCCTATCGACGCTTACGCGACCTTGAGCCCCGCTTCCGGCTGCGCATAGGCCCGGCCGAAACGGTTGGCGAGGAAAGCGTCGAGCGCGATATCCTCCTGGCGGACGAAGCCCTGCCGCGGCAGATGGCCGTCTTTCAGCATGTCGAGCACGGTGCAGATGCCGGCGGCGGTCGTGATCTGGATCGCGCTGCGCGTCTTCGCGCCGATACGGCCGGAATAGACCTTGTTGGCATAGGTCTGCTGCATGAAGCGCCCGCCCTTCATGCCGCTCACGGTCACGAAGATCACCACCACATCCTGCATCGTCGCCGGCAGGGCGTGTTCGAGAATGTCCTTGAGCACATGCCGACGCTCGGAAAGGCGGAGATCGTTGAGGAGCGCCTTCATGATCGCGGCGTGGCCGGGATAGCGGATGGTACGGTAATTGAGCGTGCGAACCTTGCCCTTGAGCACCTCGCACAGCGAGCCGAGCCCGCCCGAGGTGTTGAACGCCTCATAGGTCACGCCGTCGAGCGAGAATTCCTCGCGCTCCTCCAGCGGCGGCACCTCGACGATCTCGCCGTTCACGATGGCCTCGCAAGGCTCGCAATACTCGTTGATCACGCCATCCGTCGACCAGGTGAGATTGTAGTTGAGCGCATTGGACGGATATTGCGGCAGCGCGCCGACACGCAGCTTCACGCTTTCCAGCGTGTCGAACTGGCGAGCGATGTCGTTGGCGACAATCGAGATGAAGCCCGGCGCCAGCCCGCATTGCGGAATGAAGGCGCCTTTCGCGCCCTTCGCGAGTTCCTTCACGCGGCGCGTCGAAGCCACATCCTCGGTCAGGTCGAGATAATGGGTGCCGGCCCGCGCGGCCGATTCGGCGATCTTCGTCGTGAGATGGAACGGCGCGGCGCTCAACACCGCGAATTTGCCCGCAAGAACCCCGTCCAGCGCCCCGGCTTCGCCAACATCGGCAACAAGGGTCTTGACCGGCTCGACCGTATCGAGCGTCGCGATCTGCTCGGCGGAGCGATCGACGATCGTGACATCATATTCGCCCGAACCGCCGAGCATATCGGCGATGGTCGCACCGATCTTGCCAGCGCCGACAACCACGATTTCCTTCTTCGATGCTGACATCGGTAATTCCCTCTCATGCGCGGCCCTGTCGGCCATTCGTTTCGCATTCAAGAATCACAGCAAGCGCAACCAAAAAGAAGCTGGATATCGAACAATATGACGCTAGAATTTTGTACATTCCGACGATACAATTTGCGATATGACGACATCCGCTGATATCGCCCTGATCGAATTGCTGCGCGAGAATGCCCGCGCCTCCACCAGCGAACTCGCGCGCCGGCTCGGCGTTTCACGCACCACGGTGCAAAGCCGCCTTGAAAGACTGGAACGGCAGGGGGTGATCGCGGGCTATACGATCCGCCTCGCGGGAGAGTTCGAGCGCAACCTCGTGCGCGCGCATATCCTGCTCACCGTCTCGCCCAAGGCCGCGCACAAGGTCGAGGCGGCCTTGCGCCGCATCGCCGGCGTCAGGCTGCTTCATTCGGTCAGCGGGTCCTTCGATATGATCGTGGTGGTGGAGGCAGGCTCCATCGGCGATCTCGACGGCCTGATCGACGAGATCGGCGCGCTGGAAGGCGTGGAGCGCACCATGTCCTCGATCATCCTGTCCACGCGCATCGAGCGGTAGTTATTGCGCCGGCGCGGCGCTTTCCCGCGCCCGTCCCGCCGCGCGCACGCGCAGCCGTGTCTCGGCCAACTCGCCCTCCGCTTCCAGAATCGGATAGGCGACCGAGGTGAGATGGCCGATGATCCGCTTGAGATCGCGGATCACATCGAGATGGATGGCGCTGGTCTCGATGGATTCCGGCCTGCCGTCCTTGAGCCTTGCGAAATGGTTGGCGGCCGCATCCCGCTCCGCGCTGCGGATCACGATCTTGTCCTCGATCAGGCGCCGGGCAAGGCCGACATCGCGCGTCGCGAAGACATTGAGCGCCAGGCGCATCGTGTCCATGACGCGGGCATGGAAAGCCTCGATCTCCGCCATGCCCTCGGGCGAGAAGGAATAGCCGTTCTTCACCTTCTTGGCCGCGAGTTCCATGAGATTCTTGTCGATGATATCGCCAATATGCTCGAGGTTCATCGTGAAGGTCAGGATCTCGACATAGCGTCGGCTTTCCTCGTCGCTCATCTCGGCCTTGGACGCCTGAACAAGGTAGAGCTTGATCGCCTCGTGCAGCCGGTCAATGGCGTCATCGCGTGCTTCGACCTCCTTCACCACCTCCATCGTGCCGCCGAGAATGGCGCCAAGCGCCCCTTTCATCATGTCCCCGACCCTCTCGCCGAGGCCAAGTGTCTCGCGCATCGCGCAGGCAAGCGCCTCGGAGGGCGTATCGAGCACATTGGGATCGAGATGGCGCGGGGCGATCTCTTCCGGGGCCGCATCATCCGCGACATAGCGTTCGAGCAGCCGCGTCAGCGGCTTGAGCGCGATCAGTCCGAACAACGCGACAACGAGGTTGAAGAGCATATGCGCGCTCACCACCAGCCTTGCGGGGTCCGCGATATGCGCACCGAGCAGTTCCGCGACCGGCTGGGTGAAGGGAATCGCCACCAGCGCGCCCATGCCGCGCAAGGCCAGATTGCCGATAACCATGCGCCGCCCCGCGGCGGGCCCCTTCGCGAGCGCGGTCCAGGGCGAGAAGGCACCGCCGATATTCGCGCCGAGCACCATCACCAGCGCCACCGGCGCGCTGACGGCACCGGACCCCGCAAGCGACATGATGAAAAGCACGATGGCGAGGCTCGAATGCGCGAAATAGGTCAGCAGCGCGATCACGACCATCGCCAGCGCTGTCTCCGCGCCCAGTTGCGCGAGTACACTGCGTACGAGCTGTGAATCGCGCATGGCCGCCGCAGCGCCGGAAAGCTCCTGAAGCGCCAGCAGCATCAACGCAAGACCGATGAAAATCCGCCCGATACCCTTCGCGCGGTCGCTGTCATGCGAAAGGAACACGATGACCCCGATTGCGGCGAGAACCGGCCAGGCGGAGGAGATACGGAAGGCGAGTAGCTGGGCGGCGATCGTCGTGCCGACATCCGCGCCGAGCATCACCGCCAGCGCCGCCGAGAGCCCGATCAGGCCCCGGCCCGCGAAGGAGCCGACAATCATCGCCACGGCGGTCGAGGATTGCAGCATCACCGCCGCAGCCAGCCCCGAGAAGAAGGCGCGGAACCGATTGCGCAGGGCTGTCGCCACAAGCTTGCGCAATTGCGGCCCGAGCGCGCGTGTCACCCCCGTGCGCACCATGCGGATGCCCCAGACGAGCAGCGCGACGCCGCCGATGATCAGCAGCAGAACCTCGGTTCCGATCATAGTCCCATCAGTCTCCCAGCGATAATCATGTAGCCGACTTATTAACTTCGCGGAAATTGTACCGCTGCGCAAGCGGCACATGCATGAGCGACAGCTTTTGATCAGATAAAATGCTTCAACCGCCCAGGAAGTTCCGAGAGAACCTCGACCCCGACATTCGCGAAGGCAAAGCGCAGATGCGTCTCGCGCCCCGGCCCGAAATAAGGGCCCGGCAGGGTGAGGATACCGAGTTCGGTCGCGAGCCGGCGCCCCGTTTCAATGGCTGTCTTCTCAGGAAACGGATGCGCGACAAAGGCGAAATAGGCCCCCACCGAATCAACCCGCCAGGCATTGAGCGGCGCGAAAGCCGCACGACACGCCTCTGCCCGGCGGCGCAATTCGTCGCGCTGTGCCTCCCGCCACGGGCGAATGCCCTCGATCGCCCAGGCGACCGCCTTCTGCGCGATGCGTGGCGGGCAGATCTGGATGTTGTCGAGCACCTTGGCCAGTTCCGCCATAAAAGCAGCATGCGCGGTGATGGCGCCGAGGCGATAGCCCGGAATCGCATAGGCTTTCGAGAATGAATAGAGCTGGATCACGTGATCCGCCCAATCCGGGTTGGCCAGCTCCTCATGCGGGCGCCCCGAGCCCGCGGGCAGGAAATCGCGGTAGGTCTCGTCGAGCACAAGCGCGATTCCCTTCTCGCGCGCGAGCTTCGCGAAGGCGGCGATCGTCGCGGGCGGATAGATCGCGCCGGTCGGGTTGTTTGGCGTCACCAGCAGGATCGCCTTGACGGAAGGATCGATCAGCCCTGCGGCCTGCTCGACATCCGGCACGAAACCGTCCTCCGGCCGACAGTGAAGCGGGACCACCCCGACTCCCAGCATGTCCAGTGACATCTTGTGGTTGAAATACCAGGGCGCGGGGAGAATCACCCGCTCGCCCGGCGCCGCCAGGGCAAGCATCGTCGCTACGAAAGCCTGATTGCAGCCGGCCGTGATGGCGACCTGCGAATCGGGCACGCTGGTGCCATAGGTCGTGCTGACATCCGCCGCATAGGCTGCGCGCAGCTCGGAATCGCCAAGGATCGGGCCATAGCGGAAAGCTTCCCCGGCAGCCTCCTCCACGAGTTTGTCGAGCAGCGCATCGGGGGGCGGCGTGCCGGGAACCGCCTGCGACAGATCGATCAAGGGGCCGTGGCGCCCGTCATATTGCGTGATCCAGCCCTTGGCTTCGGGAATCGGCGGGGTATCGACAGCGCGGATATTCGCGCTGAAACGGAAGGCAGGAACGGACACGGGAACCTCGTCGCCTGTGGATTTTCGGCAAGCTTAGCCGGGTACTGAGCATCGGCAAGCAGGATTCGCACCGGATTGACGGCGCATGGTTTCGTGCGATGCTGGCGAGTGCTCCGCTATCGGGGAGAGACGGCGATGAAGCGCGTACTTTCGACCCTGCTATGCCTGTCCGCTATCCTGCCTGCCTTCGCCGGCCCAGCTTGGGCCGATTCCTGTCTCGGTCCCATCGCCCGCGCCCCCGCGCTCTATCATGCGGAATCCGCCCTCCTCCGGCCCGCTGCGCTCGCGGCCGGCGAGGTCGCTATCACCTATATCGGCCACTCGACCTTCACGATCGAGACGCCCGGCGGTGTCATCGCCGCAACCGATTACAACGATTACGTTCGTCCGCAGGCCCTGCCGGACGTCGCCACGATGAACCATGCGCATCTGACGCATTACACGCCGCGACCGGACCCGGCGATCCGCCATGTCCTGCGCGGCTGGAGCTTCGACGGGCGCAAGCCGAGCCACGATATCCAGGAGCGCGATCTCCGGGTGCGCAATGTGCCCACCAACATCCGGGGAGAAGGCGGCACGGAATATGCCGGCAACTCCATATTCATCTTCGAGGCCGCCGGCTTGTGCATCGCCCATCTCGGCCATCTCCACCATACGCTGACCCCCGAGCATCTCAAGGCGATCGGCCAGGTGGATATCGTCCTCGCGGCGGTGGACGGCTCCTGGACCGTCGATCTCGACGGCATTGTCGAGGTGATCGGCCAACTGAACCCCAAGCTCGTCATCCCGATGCATTACATGTCGCGGAGCGTGCTGGAACGCTTCCTTACCCGGATGCGTGACACGGCGGAGATCCGCCATGCCGGCAATGCGAGTATGGTCTTCTCACGTGCGAAATTGCCAACTAGCTTGGCAATTTTGGTTCTAGATGGGCGATGAAATTGCGAATTCGCAAATTATATTGCGGGTATGAACATTCATCTCCCGCATGACACCGCCGCAACCCCGACCATGCCTGTCCTCTTCATCGGACATGGCAGCCCCATGCACGCCATCGAGGATAGCGCTTTTTCGCGCGCCTGGCAGGAAATGGGCGCCTCCCTGCCCGCGCCGCGCGCCATCCTCGTGATTTCCGCGCATTGGATGACACGCGGCACGAGCCTCGTGCATATCGGCGCGCGCCCCCGCACCATCCATGATTTCGGCGGTTTTCCACGCGCATTGCACGAAATGCATTATCCGGCGCCCGGCGCGCCCGATCTCGCGGCGGAGACGCTCGAGCTTCTCCATGCCCATCACGCAGAGGCGGATGTCGAATGGGGGCTAGATCACGGCGCCTGGTGCATCCTCTCGCGCCTCTATCCCAAGGCGGACGTGCCGGTCTACCAGCTCTCGCTCGATCTCTCGCGCCCGCTGGCGGATCACCTGACGCTGGCGCGCGACCTGCGCCGCCTGCGCAAGCGCGGTGTGCTCATCGTCGGCTCCGGGAATATCGTGCATAATCTGATGGCGACCCGGCACGGCGCGACGCCCTATGAATGGGCGGCGGAATTCGACGATCTCGTCGCGACGGCGATTACCGACCGTGCCCATGGCCGCCTCGCGGAGTTCTCTCCCGGTGATCCCCTGTTCCGTGCCTGCCATCCGACGCTGGAGCATTACCTCCCGCTGCTCTATTCGCTCGGCGCGACCGAAGGCGGCGACAAGCCGGAATTCTTCACACAGGGCATCGAAAGCGGCGCGCTTTCGATGCGTTCGGTGATTTTCCGCCCGGAAGCGCCCTGATCAGGCGACAAGCTTGTTGAGCGCCGCATCCAGCGGGGCTTCGAGCTGCATCTGCTGCCGACCGCCGCTCGTGACCACGCGGGCACCGCGCCGTTCACCATCAACGAATTCGAGCGTGACAGCCTGCCCGTCCGGCAGGCCAGCGATCGGTACGACACCGAGACGAGTGCCGCCCGTTTCAAGGATCGTCGTCGGGTGCCGGTGTCCTTGCGCATCGATCACGACAAGCTGGCGCAGCTGGCGCCGGCTCTCATTCCGGCGCGCCTCAAGATCGGCGGCGAGATCGGCAAGCAGCTTGTCGACAGCCCCGGACAGGCCCTCCGCCGCGCCGCCGAGCTTGTCGGATGTGCCGGCAAGGCGGTTGGCCTGCTCGTTCGTGCGGTTGATGGACGAGGTAACACCGAGAACATTCGAGGCTGCCTGCGTCGAGCCTTCGGAGGCGGCGGAAATCGAGCGCGCGATCTCATGCGTCGCGGCTTCCTGCTCCTCCACCGCCGCCGCGATCGCAGTCGTCTGCGCATCGATTTCCGAAACGGTATGGGTGATCGCCTTGAGCGAGCTGACGGCATTGTCCGTCGCACCCTGGATCGCGGAAATCTGCTGGGAGATTTCTTCCGTCGCCCGCGCGGTCTGATCGGCGAGATTCTTGACCTCGGAGGCGACCACCGCGAAGCTACGCCCGGCATCGCCGGCGCGCGCCGCCTCGATGGTCGCGTTGAGGGCGAGCATGTTGGTCTGCTCGGCGATGGAATTGATGAGGCCGACGATCGCGCCGATCCGGTTGCCGAGTTCGACCAGGCCGGAAATATCCGAATCCGTCTGGCGCGCGGCATCCATCGCGACGCGGACGCGCTCCGAGGTCTTGTGAACCTGTTGCGAGATTTCACGGCTCGCCGAGGTCAGCTCGCTCGCCGCCTTGCCAACCGTCTCAAGATTGGAGGAGGAAAATTCAGCGGCTTCCCGTGCTTTCTCCGCGCCATTGGACGCTTGCGAAGCGATGCCGATCAGATGCCCGGATGTATCGCGCATCGTCCCGAATTCATTGTCAAAGGTCTTGCGAACGGAAGCCACCGCCTCACGGAACTGCGCCAGCATCGCCTCGATCGCGCCCAGCCGGTCGCGCTCGAGCAGGCGCGTCTTCCGGCCCTCGGCTTCGAGGCGGCGACGCTCGATCTCGTTCTGCTGGAACGACAGGACCGCACGCGCCATCGCGCCGATCTCGTTGCGTCTCTCGGCTTCATCCAGCCGAATTCCGGTATCGCCGGCGGCGAGCGTTTCCATCTTGTCGCGCAACCCCATCAGCGGCGCCACCACCGCGCGCGACACGAAGAACAGCCCGCCCGCGAGAACAACCAGAAGGACCACGCCCCCCGCGATCTGCAGGGTGACGGCGACCGCTCCGTTGCCCTGGGCCGTCATCATGTTCTTCTCGATGGAAGAAAGCTGGTGCTTGATCAAACCGTCGATTTTCTCGGTCAGCGGATCGATCGCTGGATAAAGCTCCTTCTGGGCGAGCAGCTTGAGGGCATCCTGATCCTTCTTCTCCATTGTGGCGATAATCTTCGCGATCAGGTAGGCGGAGCTGTGCATCATCGCGTCATATTCACGCGCCAGCGCCTTCTCCTCCTGTGCGAGGTTTTTCTTCATGAAGGCGTTCCAGTTGTCGCTGATCTCCTTTTCAGAGGCGCGGACCAAATTGAGCCCCTCTTCCCAGCTTATCGCCTGCGCCGCCGTCTTGTGCGTCGTATCCACGATGGTGACGGCGTAGGAATCGGAAATACCCTTGAGAAGCATCAGCGGTTTGACATGCTCGGTGCTGATATTCTGGATGGCATCCGTGAGCTGCCGGATGGCGAACACCGCGATCCCCCCTCCGATAGCCCCGAAGAGCACGAGGACCAGCATGACGGCCTGAAGCGAGCGACGTATGGAGAAGGACACGTTAACCTCTTCGTTTATCGTATAAATTCTACCTTGAGTTGTGTTAATGCTATGTAAAATGCCCGCTGAATCGGGCGGGCACTCAATCTTTTCAGCTACTTGCCTATCAGCTACTTGGAGAAGCGCGAGAAGGTCATGTCGGGCGAGGACATGTTATGGCGCGAAGGCGTGTAGCGCCCGGCCCAGAACTCGGTCGTATCGCCGCCCTTGTAATCTAGGATGTGTTCCTCGCCCCAGCGCGTGACCCCCTTGCGGCGATACGCCACGCGCGAGGCATCGTTATTGATCTCGGTGACATACATCGAGCGCAGGGCCGCGAAGGGCTTGTCCTTGGGCAGATTGCCGGAAAGCTCGACCTCAAGGCTGATATGGTCGAAGTCCAGCTTGTCGAGCTTGAGGCTGCCCTCGCCACCATCGCGGAAGGGGAAATGGAAGGTCAGCGTTTCCGGCTCGAAGCGGATTTCCTTGAACGCCACGACAGGGCGACCTTCCATCGTCACCGGCCCGACCATGAAGGAGGAGCCATAGGCGGTCCAGTTCATGTGCTTGGCCGGCAGCGGCCGGGCGCGCCAATAGCCATCCGGCGGGTAGACCACCAGCATCTCCTCCATGCGCTGACCGATGCGCTGGTAGACCTGAACGAGGTGGATGCCGTGCTCGACCTTGTCGCCCACCTTCACGGGCACATCCGCCGGGCGCCAGAATCCGGGATACACCTGCCCGACGATCCACAGCCATGGGGTTTCGTAGAGCGTCACCTGCCGCGGCTTGCCGGGATTGAAGACCGGATCGGAGGACATGTCGCAATCGGTGAAATCCGGCAGAGCCAGATCTTCCTTGAGCGTGCCGATATAGGCCGGGTGGATCGCCTGCACCCGGAACTTGCGGATCTCGGGTCCCAGGAAGCGGATGTCGATATTGTCCTTCTCGGCGCAGACTTCCGGCTCCGAATGGTTCTCGACCCGCACTGTCTCGCTCGGCGGCTTCTTGTTATGGGCGCCGAGGGTGGTTTGGTCGGGCGCGGAAGTCTGGGCTTGCGCAGTATCGTCGCAGCACATGAGAACACCTGTCAGAAGAAGGAGGGAGGAAAGGAAGGCGAAGTGTTTTTTCGGCCAGGCGCCAAAGCGCGACGCGCCGTTCATCGCAAGGGCTCCGATCTCAGAGGAAGGCATAGACATCCCCCGAATTCGCATCATGCGGCAGCGAGGCGATATGCGCGGCCATGTCGCCGGCGGGAACGGGATCGGAAAAGTGCATGTGCTGGCTTTCCCCGAGCGCGACATTGAACCTGTAGGGTCCCAGCGCCGCGATCATCGCGATGCATTTGGCCGCAACATCGCGCTGGATTGTCGTGAACTCGAAGGAAAGCGCACGCACGGGCTTCGTGAGTCCGGCAAGGACATCCGCCTCGAAACCCTCGACATCGATCTTGATGAAATCCGGCATCCCGTGCCGGGCGATCAGCGCGTCGAGCGTCGTCACAGGCACTTCGATCGCGCGGTCCCAGACCTGCCCTTCCCAGCCTGCCGCGCCATCCGCCGCCTTCACGAAATCGGACGAAGCGGTGGTCACGGTCGGGTTGGCCGAATTGACATGCAGCGTCAGCGTGCCCGCCTTCGGGCCACACGCACCTTCCAACAGGGTGACGCCGGCATCCTCCGCATAGACCGCGCGGATCGCGCCGGCACAATCCGGCTGCGGCTCCAGCGCGACGACGCGCACGCCCAGCCGACGGAAAGAGCCGATCCGGTCGCCGACATGGCTGCCGATGTCGAAGGCCAGCGCGCCGGATTTGAGGATGCGCCCGTAGAGCGCATCCATGGCATCATCGCGTGGCTGGTCCCCGTAATAGACCTCGAAGGAGCGCGTGAGGCGCGGCCATTGCGCGCCAAGCGCCGCGATACGATCAGCCGGGAGGGTCACGAATGGGCCTCCGGGCTCTCGATGGCCTGCGCCTTCAGCACGATTTCCGGCTTCTCGATTTCCTCGGGGATCGCATAGAGGCCGGCCCGGACCAGCTTCTCGCCCAGGGCCGGATCGGCGCTCCAGACCGCGAAGGGAATGGCGATCAGGAAGCCGAGCGTCAGCGGCAGCGACCACAGCGCGAAGCTCACCGAGGTATAGGCCATCAGCCCCACCACCACGACGCCGAACAACGTCTGCGGCCAGAGATTCTCGGTCGCGACATCCCACGGCACGCCATGCGCGTCGCGCGCCTGACCGCCCCAGGTGATCGACTTGCCGATCAGCAGCCCGAGGATGAAGACGGTGGTCTTGAACGTATCCGCTGCGCCGAGCACCCAGGCGAAGAAGATCTCGGTGATGCCGGCGAAAAGGAATTTCGACGTGCCACCATAGCGCGCCGTGCCGCCGGGGGTCAGCAGGATATCGATCAACCCGGCGATCTTCGGCATCAGGTTCATGATCGTGAAGAGGATATACAGCGTCAGCGCCGAGGCGGCAGGGAAGAGCGCGAGGCTTTCTCCGTCGAAGGGTTTGAGCGCCGCGAGCGGGAGCATCAAGGTCCAGGCCGGGATGCCGAGGAACATCAGGATGGCCCAGATCAGCTGGAAGCGCGAGCTGGGGTAGAGCCCCTTGGTGTCGAGCAGCTTCACATATTGCAGGTTGCCCTGGCACCAGCGCGTGTTGCGCTTCATGAATTCGAGGATGGTCGGCGGGTTTTCCTCCCAGGAGCCGCCCTCCTCCGGCATCACGCGCACCTCATAGCCCGCGCGGCGCATGAAGGTGGCCTCGACCTGATCGTGGCTGAGAATATGCCCGCCGAAGGGCGGCTCGCCCTTGAGCACCGGCAGATGGCACTGATCGCGGAAGGGAGCGATGCGCGCGAGCGCGTTATGGCCCCAGAACGGGCCGCATTCGCCCACCCACCAGGCCTGCCCCATCGTGTAGGAGCGCATGCCCTGGCGCATGCCGAACTGGAAGATGCGCGCGAAGGCGCTCTTCGACGGCATGCCGACAACGAGGCTCTGGAGGATGCCCAGCTTCGGGTTGGCCTGCATGATGCGCACATGATGGAGGATCGTCTTCGCATCCATCAGGCTGTCGGCATCGAGCGGCAGCATGAGTTCGAACCCATGGCCCCAGCGTTCGAGGAAATCGCGCACGTTGCCGGCCTTGAAGCCGGTATTGTCCGTGCGGCGGCGATAGGTGATCGGCGCGCCCTCGCCCGCTTCCGCCTTCCACTTGGCGACCCCCGCCTCCTCTTCGGCCGCGACATCGTCGCGGTTGGTGTCGGAGAGCAGGAAATAGGCGAAATGGGCGCCCTCGCCCGTCGCGTCGATATCGGCCTTGATCAGCTTCATCCGGTGGAGCGCGCGGGCCGGGTCCTCGTTGCGCAGGGTCATGAAGATCGCGGTCTTCACGCCGATCGGCGCTTTAGGGTCCGGCAGGTCGGCGAAGGGCGCGACCTCTTCCATCGCGTTTTTCCCGCCATGAAGCAGCCAGAGGCCGATCACGGAGTTCCAGAAACCGAGCACCGCCCAGGGCGTGCCGAAGATCATGCAGATGAACAGCAGGATGTCGATGACACTCCACCCTCCCGCGCCGAGAATGGAACCGGCCCAGATGAGAATCGCGCCATAAAGGACGATGTTGAGCACCGCGATGATCGTGCGGCGCAAGGTGAGAACCTCGGCGCTCTGGGTGCCGGTCGGCGTCAGCGTGATCTTTGGTTTCGGGGAGGTGGCGTTGTCCGCGGACATGGAAGAAGAAGCCCTCATGAATGGTCTGCCGGCGAGCCGGCCAATCTGGCGCAAGGCTGGACGGGAGGAAAGCGGCCGGCAAGATTTTGCCGTCCCCGCTTCCCTCTTGCCAAGCCTTTCACGGAATGAAAAGGCTTCGCCAGCTTCGCCCATGCCCTATCGCGTTTCAAACCTGAACGAAAGCAAACCGGGACGCTCATGACACAGCAAACTTCGCCGAAAACCGCGCGCGCCCTGTTCTATTCCGGCCCGATGCAGGCGGAACTGCGCGCGGTGCCGCTGGAAACGGCGAGCGAATCACGCGCGATCGTCAGAACGGAATTCACGGCGCTTTCGCGCGGCACCGAGCGCCTGATCGCCTCCGGTCTCGTGCCGGAAGCGGAATATGAACGCATGCGCTGCCCTTTGCAGGAGGGTGATTTCCCCTTCCCCGTGAAATACGGCTATTGCGCCGTCGGCGTGGTGGAGGATGGTCCTGCCGCATGGCTCGGAAAGCGCGTCTTCGTGCTTCATCCGCATCAGGAACGCTTTTCGTGCGACGTAGGCTGGCTCAACCTCGTGCCTGATTTCGTCTCGCCGGCGCGGGCGAGCCTTGCCGCCAATATGGAGACCGCGCTCAACGCGATCTGGGATTCGGGCGTCTCGGCGGCGGACAGGGTGGTTGTCGTCGGCGGCGGGCTTGTCGGCCTGCTCGTGACCTACCTCGCCGCGCGCATGCCCGGTACGGAGGTGACCCTCGTCGATATCAATGCCGAGCGCGCGCAGATCGCGGGCCATCTGGGCGCGCATTTCGCGCTGCCGGAACACGCGCCCAAAGGCGCGGATGTGGTTTTCCATACTTCGGCCAGCCAGGCGGGGCTCGCGACCGCGATCGGCGCCGCCGGCAAGGAGGCTCGCGTGATCGAGCTTTCCTGGTATGGCGACAAGGTGATCGCCGCGCCGCTCGGCGGCTTGTTCCATGCCGGGCGGGTCAGTCTCGTCTCCTCGCAGGTCGGCACGATTTCTCCCGGCCATGCCGCGCGCGGCTGGACCTATTCATCGCGCCTTCAGGCAGCCTTGCGCTTATTGGCGGATGACAGGCTCGACGCGCTCATTACCGAGCGCCTTGCTTTCGACCAGCTCGCACCGGCCATTCCGAGGCTTCTCGCCGCGGATGCGCCGGGGCTGGCGACACTGGTGACCTATCGTGAGAAGGAGTGACCATGCAGGGGATATATGAAACCCGCGTCATGGCCGGGCTTGGACCGGCCATCCACGCCTTCATCCGGCCGGGTCAAAGTCGTGAATGCCCGGCCTGAAGCCGGGCATGACGAAAAAGAATTGCTCTCCTCGTTCTATCGACAAAGGAAATATCCATGTTCGCCGTAGAAGTCCGTGACCGCATCATGATCGGCCATTCGCTCCCCGACCCGTTCTTCGGACCGGCGCAGGCGATGCATGGCGCGACCTTTGTGGTCGATGTCGCGTTTTTCCGCGAGAAGATGACCAAGCAGAACGTGGTGGTCGATATCGGCGCGGCGCTGGATACCTTGGCCGCCGTGCTCAAGCCGCTGAAATACCAGAATCTCGACAATCTGCCCGAATTCAAGGGCAAGCTGACGACCACCGAGTTTCTCGCGCATCACATCTTCGAGGAAATGGCGAAGGCCGCCAAATCCGGCGCCCTGGGCGAGGACGGCAAGGGCCTGACGAAGATCCGCGTAACCTTGCACGAAACCGACCTCGCCCGCGCCTGGTTCGAAGGCCCCCTCGCCTGAGGCCGCACGATCATGGCTTCCGTTGCCTTCCTGATCCCCGGCGATCTCAGCCTGCCCACCGGCGGCTACGGCTATGACCGCGCGGTCATCCGCCTGCTGCCGGGGCATGGCGTCGAGACCATGCATGTCGCGCTGCCGGGCAGTTACCCCACCCCTTCGGCGGCGGATCTTAGCGATTGCGCCGCCATCGTCGCCGCGCTTCCGGCCGATTGCATCCTGCTGATCGACGGGCTGGCCTATGGCACGATGCCGGCGGATCTCATCCGCGGCTTCGGGCGCAAGGTGGTGGCCCTGTGCCACCATCCGCTCGCGCTCGAAAACGGCATCTCGGCCGAACGCGCCGAAGCCCTGCACGCTTCCGAGCGTCAGGCTCTGGCGCTGGCGGATCATGTCATCGTCACTTCCGCATTGACCGGCAAGATCCTGACCGGCGATTTCGGCGTGCCCGCGCAGAAAATCACCGTCGCCGAGCCCGGCACCGCCCGCAAGGCGCGCGCCACCGGGTCCGGCACGGCAGGGCTCGATCTCCTCGCCGTCGGGTCGATCGTGCCACGCAAGGGCTATGGCGTGCTGATCGAAGCGCTTTCGGGGCTGAAAAAGCGTGATTGGCATCTCAGAATCGTCGGCGCCGCACGCGCGCCGGAGAGCGTCGCCGCGCTTCAGGCGCAGATCGAGCGCGAGGGGCTGACGGCGCGTGTCGAGCTGCTCGGCGCGGTCCGCGAGAAGGAACTCGACAGCCTTTTCGAGAAGGCCGATCTCTTCGTCATGTCCTCGCTTTTCGAAGGCTATGGCATGGTGCTCGGCGAAGCGCTCCAGCGCGGCCTGCCGATCGTCACCACTACCGGCGGGGCGGCGAGCGAGACCGTGCCGCAAGGCGCGGGCCTCAAGGTGCCGCCCGGCGATGCCGACGCACTGCGCATCGCGCTCGACAAGGCGATGGGCGACCCTGCCCTGCGCGCTGAACTCGCGCGCGCGGCCTATGCCGCCGGCGAAAAACTCCCGACCTGGGAAGATACCGCCCGCATCGTCGCCGGCGCGCTTTCCCCTTATCTTCTGCACAGAAAGGCTTCGTAATGAGCGGTTTTTCCGCCTCCTGGCTCGCGCTCCGCGAGGGCGCCGACCATCGCTCGCGCCATGACGGCCTCGCCAAAATTCTCGCGAGCCGCCTCGCGGGCAAGGATTGCGTTCGCGTCATCGATCTGGGCGCCGGCTCCGGCTCCAACCTGCGCGCCACCGCGCCCGCCTTGGGCCCGAAGCAGGAATGGGTTCTGGTCGATTACGATCGCAGCCTGATCGCCGCCGCCAAGGCCACGCTCTGTGCCTGGGCGGACAAGGGTGTGGAAACCGGCGACGGCTTGACGCTTGAAAAGGACGGCAAGGTCATCAGCGTGTCCTTCCGCGAGGCCGATCTCAACCGCGAGCTTGATGCCGTGCTCGGCATCCCGGCGGATCTCGTGACGGCTTCGGCCCTGTTCGACCTGATTTCCGAACGCTGGATGCAGCGTTTCGCCCGCGCGCTCGCCGCGAAGGGCTGCCTGTTCTACACCGTGCTCACCTATGACGGGCGTGATGACTTCGCCCCCGCCCATCCGCTCGATCCCGCGGTGATCCATGCCTTCAGCCTGCATCAGAAGCGCGACAAGGGGTTCGGCCCCGCCGCCGGCCCCGATGCCGCAGAGGCGCTGGCGGAAGCCTTCCGCGCCGCCGGCTATACGGTCGAAACCGGGGATTCGCCCTGGATTCTGGGCGCACAAGACAATGCGCTCGTCGGCGAATTGCTCGGCGGCATTGCCGGTGCCGTGCAGGAAACCGGCCTTGCGAGCAAAGCCGATCTCGACGCCTGGCTCGCCTTCCGGCGGCAAGCCGCGACGAAAGAGGGCGCGCGCCTTGTCACCGGCCATACGGATATTCTCGCCAGCCCGAAATGAAGGCGCGAGGCGGAAGCTCCTCAGGGCAGCATCCGCTTGAGCACCCCGTCTTTCAGCACGAAGCGATGCATCAAAGCCGCGCCGATATGGGCGGCGATGAGCACCGCCATCGCGAAGGCGGCATAGCCATGGTATTTCAGGATGAGCTTGCCGAGATCGGGATTGGGCGCGAGCAAGGCGGGAAGCTGGAAACCGCCGAGTATCCCGCGCGCATCGAAGGCGGAGACGCCGAGCCAGCCGAGCAGCGGCACCGCCAGCAGCAGCAGATAGAGCAGGCCGTGAACCGCCTCCGCTGCGATCACCTGGAGCCGGCTCAGCCCCGGCTCCGGTAGCGGCGTGCCGCGCCGGGTGCGGACGATCACGCGCAGGATCACCAGCATCAGCACCAGAAAGCCGAAGGTCTTGTGCGCGGTATAGAGCTGGTTCGTCACCGCGTCGAAATTGGTCGCGAGCCCCCGCCGGACCATGTTGACGCCGACGGCAATCAGCACAAGCACGATCACCGCAATGACCCAGTGGAGCAGCTTCTGGAGGCCGGAATAGCCGGCGGGGCGGTTGGCGGCGTTCATCTTTCCTCCCGCCGCCTTGAGGCGGCTTATCGTCTCAGGTCGCAATCGAATAGCACATCCCCCTCGCCGAGCGAAATCACCTCGGTTTTCGGGCGGATCGCGTCGCGCAGCATGTCGATCGGGGCGAGATCGAGCCCGGCCTGCCCCGAACCGATGATGACGGGCGAAATCATCAGATGGAGCCGGTCCACGATGCCGGCATCGATCGCAAGGCTGATGATGCGCGCGCCGCCCTCGATCAGCACTTTCCCGAATCCGAGTTCCGCCAGCTTGCCCGCAAGCACCGGCAGGGCGAAATGCCCCTGCGCATCGACGGGAAGACGCACGGTTTCAACCCCTTCCGGCAGCGTGCCCTCCACGCCTTGCGGCCGGAAGACGATGCGCCGCGCGCCATCCGCCCCGGAGAGGCATTTGGCGTCGAACGGGAGCTTCCCCTTCGCATCGATCACGAGACGCGCGGGGTTGTTTCCCTCGCAGCGCCGGACATTGAGCTGCGGATCATCGGCCAGGACGGTGCCGATCCCCACCAGCACCGCATCGACATGCGCGCGAATGCGGTGAAGGTGGTCGAGCGAGGGCGCACCGCCGATATAGCGGCTATCGCCCGTGCGCGTGGCGATGCGCCCGTCGAGCGATTGGCCGAGCTGGGCGACGATGAACGGGCGCTCGCGCGTTTCCCGGATGAAATGACGGAATGGGGCCAGAACATTCTGCGGCATTTTCTTGAATTCATTCCTTCGAGGAGCCGTTTTTCCCAGCAGGCGCGGGGATCAGGTCGATTTCTTTTTCCTGCCCGCTTTCAGACAGGTACCGTTCATCTTCAGCTTCGCATAAATAGCGCCATCTTCGGAACACGGTGTCCATCCGGTGGGATAATCCCAGCCGACAAGACCGTTAACATGGACGAAAGAGGCGTAAATGGGTGACTTTGGTCAAATTCTCGGGCTTTTCGACACAGCGGGCGAGCGTGCGGTGGACCGCGCGATCGCGGAATACCGCGCCGGCCGCCCGGTGGCAATTCTTGAAGGCGGCGAGGCCCTCGTCGCGCTGAATGTCGAGGCGCTCGATGCGCGCGTCGCTGCGGCGCTCGACACATTGGCGCCGGGCCGCGCGCGTCTGGCGCTGCCTGCGGCACGCCTGCGCCGCCTCGGTCTCGACCGGACCCAGCCCGGTATCGTGGCTTTCCCGGTTCCCGATGCGGCACGTGCGGAAACGCTTGCGCTCAAGATCGACGCGCGGATCGATGCGCCGGTCGCGCCGGTCGTTCCGCTCGACGAGGCCGCGCTCGAACTCGCCCGCGTCACGATGGTGACGCCGGCCGTCTACGTGATCCCGGTGGAGAAAAGCGCGCTCGGCGCGGGGATCGCCACCGTGGACGCCGCCGATATCCGCGATTACCGCGCCAGCCAGGTCAAAGCGATGAAGATCGTCGGCCGCGCGCCGGTGCCGCTGGAATTCGCGGCGGAAACCGAATTCGTCGTCTTCCGCGGCGGCGAGGGCCTGCGCGATCAGGTCGCGATCATCGTCGGCAAGCCGGATCTGTCGAAGCCCGTGGCCATCCGCATGCATTCCGCCTGCCTGACCGGGGATCTTTTCGGCTCGCTCAAATGCGATTGCGGCGACCAGCTGCGCGGCACCGTCCAGAAAATGGCGGAGAGCGATGGCGGCATCCTGCTCTATCTCGATCAGGAAGGACGTGGCAACGGCATCTCGAACAAGATGCGCGCCTACAAGCTTCAGTCGCAGGGCTGGGACACCTATGACGCGGACGAGGTCCTCGGCTTCGGTCTCGACCAGCGCCGCTTCGATTTCGCTGCCGTGATGCTGCGTCAGCTCGGTGTCTCGACCGTGCGCGTGATGACAAACAACCCCGAGAAGATCGGCGCGCTGAAGGCAGCCGGTCTCGAGGTGGTCGCCGATCAGCGGGCCTTCGGTCGGCAGACGGCGGAAAACATCCGCTACCTTGCCTCGAAGCGTGATCGCGCTGGCCATTTCATCGATTTCGATGCCATGGTCGCCCACGCGCCGGTCAACGGCTAGGCATCCGGGGCGCAAAACGCGCCCTGGACTCGCGGGAACATCGTCGGGGAGTTGCGATGCTTCAGCGCCTTTCACGCAAAAAAAATGCCGCGTCTTCGAAGGAAGACGCGGCTTTCGTCTATTCGCCAGGCCGTCCGGCCAGCGCCAACCGTCAATGGTTCGCGGTCATAGGGCTGCTTCTGGCTGTCTCGGGGCTGCTATGCTGGCCATGGCTTTTGGGACAGGTCACCATTCCCTGGGATGCGAAAGCGCATTTTCAGGCACAGATCGCCTTTCTCGCGCAGTCGATCCATTCCGGCCAAAGCCCTTTCTGGGCGCCTTATGTCTTTTCGGGCCATCCCCAGATCGCGGATCCGCAATCGCTGATCTTCTCGCCCGGCTTCGTGCTGCTGGCCCTGTTCACCCCGAATCCCGGCTTTGCGATGGTGGATGGGGTCGTCTTCGCCAATCTGGTCTTCGGCGCGCTGGGAATGATCGGCTTCGCGCGTGACCGGCGCTGGCATCCCGCCGCCGCGATCATCGCGGCCCTGTGCTTTGCTTATGGCGGCAGCGCGGCATGGCGCATCCAGCATGTCGGGCAGATCCTCAGCCTCACCTTTTTCCCCTGGGCGCTCTGGATGCTGGAGCGCGGGCTTCGTCTCTCCTCCGCGCGTTACGGGGCGCTCTCCGGCCTTTTCGCGGGGCTGATGGTGCTCGGCCCGGATCAGGTCGCGTATCTCGGCCTTATCGCGCTCACCCTGTTCACGCTGGCGCATATCGTTTCCGGGCCGGGCATGCCGGCGCGGATGCGCGCGGCGATCCGCCCGCTTTTCTCCGGCGCGGTGATCGGCGGCGCCATCATCTCGGTCCAGCTTCTGATGGTGCTGACTTTCGCGGATGGTTCCAACCGCGCCCAGTTCGGTTTTGACGAGGCGGCGAAAGGCTCGCTCCACCCATCGAGCCTGCTGACCTTCGTGATCGCCAATCTCTTCGGCACCATCGGGCCGAATGAGGAATTCTGGGGCGCCCCCTCGGTGCATTGGCCCTATATCGTCGATTCCAACGTGGCGCGGAACATGGCGAATTTCTACATGGGCGCGCTGCCGCTGATCGCGGCGCTGGGCTGGCTGACAAGCCGCCTCGCCTATGCCCGGCGCATGGTGACATTCACCCTGATCTTCGGCGTGATGCTGGCTTACGCGCTCGGGCGCTATACACCGGTTTTCGGCACCCTTTATGCCCTTCTGCCGGGCGTCGATCTCTTCCGTCGTCCCGCGGATGCCACCTTCCTGATCGGCGCGCTGGGCGCCATTCTTGCCGGATTTGGGCTCAATGCGCTGCTCTCGGCGCCACAAGGCACAGCGTTGCGGCGTGTATTGCTGGTGGCCGGGCTCTTTGCGGCTCTGAGCCTTTGCGCCGGTCTCGGGATGGCGCTGTGGCTTGGCAAAACCACCAGCGCGCTACCGGAAATCGGTATCGCCATGGCGACCTTTGGCGCCTCGGCGCTAGCGCTGGTCTATGCCTGCCGCCATGCCCGCGCTCACCCGATGCGCGCGGCCGCGATCCTGGCAGCAACGCTTGCGGCGGACCTTGCCTGGAATATCCGCCCCAACGATTCGACCGGACTTCCCCCCTCGGTCTATGCCGAGTTGCGCCCCGACGCGCCCAACGAGACGCTCGATTTCCTCAAGGCGCATGTCGTGAGGAGCGACACCCGCCGCGATCGCGTGGAACTGGTCGGGCTCGGCTTCGAATGGCCGAATATCGGCTTGATCCACAAGCTGGAAAACACGCTCGGCTACAATCCCTTGCGCGTGGCGAGCTATGCCGCCGCCGCCGGCGCGCCCGATCAGGTCGCCTCGCCCGAACAGCGCAAATTCTCGCCGCTCTTCTGGGGGTATCGTTCGCCCTTCGCCAATCTCCTGGGGCTTCGCTATATCGCGACATCGGTTCCGATTGAAAAGATCGACCCGGCTCTAGGGGAAAGCGCGCTGCCGCTCGTCGCCCGCACCGCGGAAGGCTATATCTACGAGAATCCCGATGCTCTCCCGCGCGTAATGATCGTGCCAGAGGCTCAGGCAACCGATCAGGACTGGCTGATCTCTTCCGGCGAATGGCCCTCGACCGACCTCACCAAAGTCGCCTTCGTCGAGCCGAGCGCACTTCCCCTGCCTCGACGGAACTTCCGCGGCGGCACCAGCGCCGCACGTATCACCCGTTATACGAATACCGAAGTCGAGATCGAGGTGTCGGCCAGCAGGGGCGGCGTGCTGCTGCTCAACGATATTTGGCACCCTTGGTGGTTCGCAGAGATCGATGGCAAACCCGCCAAGGTTTTGCGCGCTAATGGCGTGTTCCGCGCGGTGATCCTGCCCGCCGGCGCGCAGAAGGTGGTTTTCACCTTCGAACCGATGCGCGGGCTGATCCGACGCTATCTGCTCAAGCGCGGGTTGATCTCCGGCTGATCCTTACGCCGTAGCCGCGCGCTTGCGAAGGAGCTGCTCCACCATGCCCTTGCACGCAAGCAGCTCCTCAAGCGCGGTGCCGAGAAGCGCGCGCTGGTTCTGATCCGGCATCGGGAGTGGTTGGAAAACCGGCGGCGCAGGCGGCAGGGCATGTGGTGCCATACGCTCGCGCTCGAGCTTCTCACGCAGTTCGGCGGCGAAATCCGCATCGGCCTCGCTGGTGCTGGCTTCGCCGCGCATCAGGCCACCACGGAACATCGATACCTGCGGCCGTGCGGCAGGCGGCGGCACCGGAATTTCAGCCGGCGCGGGATGAACGATTTCAACCGCCGCAGCGGGTGCAGGGGTTTCTGTTTCCTCCGGAACCGCAGCGGAGACAGGCAGCGGCGTCCAGCCCGGCATTGTGGCAGGCTGGGGGGGCGTGACCGGAGGCGCAAGTGGGGCAGGATTTGACAGAACCGAGGCCTGCGGTTCCGGCGCAAGAGGCGACTCGACCGGAGGCCGCACGGGTACAGGCTCGGGCGCTTCCGGGATCTGCCAGTCATCCGGTTCCGGCGGACGCGCCACGGACTGGACCGCCCGCGCACCCTGCTCCTTCAGGATGCGCTGCACGCCCTTGATCGTGTAGCCTTCCTTGTAGAGCAGGTGGCGGATGCCCTTGAGAAGCTCGACATCATCGGGTCGGTAATAGCGCCGACCGCCGCCGCGCTTGAGCGGCTTGATCTGAGTGAAGCGGGTTTCCCAGAAACGCAGGACATGCTGCGGAAGATCGAGATCTTCCGCGACTTCGCTGATCGTGCGGTAAGCGTCAGGCGCCTTGTCCATTCAGCGTTCTGCCTTCCAGGAATCAGTCCTCGTCATCCACGGTCTGCCCATTGATGCGGGCGCGCATGACATTCGACGGTTTGAAGACCAGCACCTTGCGCGGCGTGATCGGCACTTCGACGCCGGTTTTGGGGTTGCGGCCGATTCGCTCGCCCTTCTGGCGGACGATGAACGAACCGAAGGAAGACAACTTCACGGTCTCGCCCTTGGCGAGCGTATCGCTGATCTCGCGCAGGACCGCCTCGACGAGATCCGACGATTCAGCGCGGCTCAAGCCCAGCTTCTGATAGACAGCCTCGCAAAGATCCGCTCGCGTTATCGTCTGCCCTGCCATAGCCAGCTTTCCGTTTCCTTCAAATCGATTCAAATCTATCTTACTGATTTTGAACGTTAATCGCCCCGACCTTCCGGGTCAAGCGCTCAATAGCGGAAGAGCGCGGAGCCCCAGGTGAAGCCGCCGCCCATCGCCTCGATCAACACGACATCGCCGCGCTTGATGCGTCCATCGCGCATTGCGGCATCCAGCGCAAGGGGGATCGAGGCCGCAGAGGTATTGCCGTGATCCTGCACCGTGATCACCACCTTTTCGGGGGCGATCCCGAGCTTGTCGGCACTCGCGGTGATAATGCGACGATTGGCCTGATGCGGCACGAACCAGTCGATCGTCTCAGCCGAATAGCCGGTCGCCGCGAAGGCATCGACGATGACATCGGTGATCATGCCCACCGCATGTTTGAAGACTTCCTTGCCCTCCATGCGCAGATGCCCGACCGTCTTCGTGCTTGACGGCCCGCCATCGACATAGAGCTTCTCGCGATGGCGCCCGTCCGAGCGCAGATGCGTGGTCAGGATCCCCTGATCCTGCATCGTCCCCGGCGCATCGTAAGCTTCCAGAACCGCCGCGCCCGCGCCGTCGCCGAAGAGCACGCAGGTCGTGCGGTCCTCCCAGTCGAGGATGCGAGAGAAGGTCTCGGCGCCGATGACGAGCGCGCGCTTCGCCGAGCCGGCGATGAGGAACTTCTCCGCCGTCGAGAGTGCGAAAACGAAGCCGGAGCACACCGCCGCCACATCGAAGGCAACGCCATGGGTGATGCCGAGCGCGGCCTGCACCTGCGTCGCCGCGGCTGGGAAGGTATAATCCGGCGTCGCGGTGGCGAGCACGATAAGGTCGATATCCGCCGCCTTGAGCCCGGCATTTTCCAGCGCGCGTTCCGCGGCGCGCGTCGCGAGCATGGAGGTTGTCTCCCCCTCCGCCGCGACATGACGCGCCTTGATCCCCGTGCGCTGGGTGATCCATTCGTCCGACGTATCGACCCGCTGGGCAAGTTCCTCGTTGGTCACGCGGCGGGCAGGAAGGTAGCTTCCGAGGCCGAGAATTCTGGCACGACGCATCATTGTTCTTCCGTCTTTGTGACCGGGTTTTCCGATGGTTTGCGCGCTGAAGTCGCCTCGACCATGCTCGATGAGGCGCCGGGGAGCACCCACTCGCCCCGCTCAGCCAGTGCCTTCGAAATCTTGCCGAGCAATTCGTATTTCACCATGTCATAGGCGACATCGATCGCGGCGGCGAAGCCCGTTTCGTCCGTGCCACCATGGCTCTTGACGACGATGCCGTCGAGACCGAGGAACACCGCGCCATTGACGCGGCGTGGGTCCATCTTGTGGCGCAACGCGCGGAAGGCGCCGCGGGCAAAGAGGTAACCGATCTTGGCGAGAAAAGAACGTTCGATCGCCGAACGCAGGTATTCCGCCATCTGTCGCGCGGTTCCTTCTGCGGTCTTGAGCGCGATATTGCCTGCAAATCCTTCCGTGACGACGACATCCACCGTGCCCTTGCCGATATCGTCACCCTCGACGAAGCCGGCATAGGCGAGGTTCGGCAGCTTCGCCTCCTTGAGGATGCGGGCCGCTTCCTTGACCTGCTCTATCCCCTTGACCTCCTCGACCCCGACATTGAGCAACCCGACGCTGGGCCGGTCGATATCGAAAACGATGCGGGCCATGGCCGATCCCATGATCGCCATATCAACCAGGTTCTCGGCCTCCGCGCCGATCGAGGCGCCGACATCGAGAACGATGGATTCACCGCGCGCCGTCGGCCACATGCAGGCGAGCGCCGGCCTGTCGACGCCCGCCATCATGCGCAGGCAGAAGCGGCTCATCACCATCAGCGCGCCGGTATTGCCTGCGGAGAGGCAGGCGGAAGCCTCGCCTTTCTTGACGGCCTCGATCGCCTGCCACATCGAGGATTTGTAGCGCCCCTGACGCAGCGCCTGGCTCGGTTTCTCATCCATCGAAACCGCGACATCCGTGTGGTGGATTGTGGACCGGGCGCGCAAGGCGGGAAACCGCGCAAGTTCGGCTTCGATCAGGTCTGAACGGCCGAAAAGCAGGAATTCGATATCGGGGTGGCGTTCGAGCGCGCGCGCCGCGCCGGGAATGGTGACGGAGGGACCATGATCGCCCCCCATCGCGTCGAGCGAAATCCGCATCTTGCCAGATGCGCCCTGGCCGGCCGCCGCCTGATTCATGTAGAAATTCGCCCCTCGTCGCGACCGCTGGCCGTGATCGCCGCCCTGAACAGCCGGCGACGGTCTGTCGGCATAGAAGGTGTATCTTCACCACGCAAGACAGAAACCGTCATTTTCAGTGACCTTGCTATGAAAGCTGCTGATTCCATCGAAGAATTGGGAAAGGACAGCTCAGGACTCGTCTTTGAGCGCCTTGAGAGCGGCAAACGGGGAGACGGTGCCGGCATCCTCGATCAACCCGGAAAACGCCGCGCCAGGCTTGCGCGGATAGGGATCAAGCGCCAAGGCCAGCACCTCGACGAGCAATGCGCCGAAATCGATCGCGCCATCGGTGATGGCATCGGGCGGCTCGAAATCCTCGTCCTCATTTTCCTCGGCGCGTTTGGTCATCTTCTCGATCAGCCCTTCCGGCGCGAAGCGGATGGCGATTTCCACGCGCAGATGCTGGTCGAATGCTTCGAGCGAGACGACGCATATCGGGCGGATATCCGCCTCGAAGGCGCCTCCGACCGTAACAAGGCCGCTGGCGGCATGTGAAATCTCGAAATGCCCTTCGAGTTTCTCCACCCTGTCGAGCTGGAGATGCCGCGCGATGCGCTGACGCGCCTCCGCATTCGGCGCCAGCTTGAGATGCGTCTCGCCGTGCAGGGTGGCGACCGCCACGGGATGCGTGAAAGGAAGGGAGATCTTCGTCATGAGGGCTCGGCTCCGCTGGCAGCGACAGATGAATATTGGGGGCTCAGCACGCGCCCCGCAAGCAGCGCATCGAGCGAAGCTTCTTCCAACGCTTTTTCGAGGCGCGTGACCTCATCGATCAGGCCGGGGGCAACGGCATCTGCCTCGACCCGGCCAGAGAAGAGATTACGCGCGAGCGCATCCCGCATCGCCGCCTCGCCCGTCGCCAGCGCCTGCGTATAGACCTCGGCGCGGCCATAAAAACCTTTCGCGAGGCCTTTCATCTTCTTGCCGACGGAGAGATCACCCACGCCCGAGCGGCGCAGACCATCATCCAGATCCGCGAAAAGGCGATCGACAAGACGCTGCGCCACATCTTCCGCCGGCGCCGGCAGCGCCTTCAGGCGGCGCAGCACCAGCGTGGCGACAAGAACCAGACGTTCGAAGCGCCCTTCGAAATCATCCGCGACGCCAAAATCGCGATAGGCCCCCGGATCGCGCGCCGCCGCCACGATATCGCCGTAGAGCGCTGCGACAGGATCCGCCTTCTTCCTGAAAAACGGGAACGATATCATTCGCCTCGCCTGAATAGGGGAATTGACCCGGTTTTTGCCTTCTTCGCTCTGTCCCGGAACGAATTTTGTCGAACGGAGATTGTCTTTCCCGCCCGATTTGGGCATCCATAGCCCTGATCGCGTCAGGTGCAAAGCATGCCGCGATCCGAATATCCGCATAGGCCGTCCCGATGGAGTCCCGATCTTGAAATCCGTTTCTCTCCCGTTTCGCCGCAACGGCCTCGTTTTCGGTGGTATTCTCGCGGCCTCGCTTGCGCTTGGTGGATGTCTTGTCGCCGATCAGGGCGTTGGAACACGCGGCTTCGTGCTCGACGAGAAGGCCTTGGAACAGATCAAGCCGGGCTCTTCGGCGGAGCAGGTCGTGCTGGTACTCGGCACGCCTTCCACAACCTCCACCGTGGGTTCCCAGACTTATTATTACATCTCCCAGAAGGTCAGCCAGCCGGTTCTCTTCATGAACGAGCGGATCACGGACCAGCGGGTGATCGCGGTCTATCTCGACAAGAAGAACAAGGTCGAGCGCGTCGCCAATTACGGCCTGAAGGATGGCGTTGTGTTCGATTTCATTTCGCGCACAACCCCCACCGGCGGCGCGGATAACCACTTCCTCGCCAGCCTCTTCCGCCGCATCGGCGCCAGCGCGGTGTAAAAGCGGCATAGCCTGCCCCAAGGGCCGGCCCGAAAAACAAAAACCCCGCGATCGCTCGCGGGGTTTTTGTTTGCCTTGGCGAAGTTCGGGGGCGGCCCGGCCCCTCGTGGGAGCCGGACCGTATTTTCCTCAATGCGCAAGGATCGCCAGCAGCAGCAAGGCCACGATGTTCGTGATCTTGATCGCCGGATTGACCGCCGGGCCGGCGGTATCCTTGTAGGGGTCGCCGACGGTATCGCCCGTCACCGACGCCTTGTGCGCGTCCGAGCCCTTGAGATGGCGCACGCCGTCCTTGTCGACGAAACCATCCTCGAAGCTCTTCTTGGCGTTGTCCCAGGCACCGCCACCCGAAGTCATCGAGATGGCGACGAAGAGGCCGGTCACGATCACGCCGAGCAGCATCGCGCCAACGGCCGAGAAGGCCGCCGACTTGCCCGCGAGCATGTTAATCGCGAAGAAGAGGATGACCGGCGAGAGCACGGGAAGCAGCGAGGGGATCACCATCTCGCGGATCGCCGCCTTGGTCAGCATATCGACCGCGCGGGCGTAATCCGGCTTGTCCGTGCCCGCCATGATTCCGGTCTTTTCCTTGAACTGGCGGCGAACCTCGATGACGACATCGCCCGCGGCGCGGCCGACGGCGGTCATCGCGATGCCGCCGAACAGGAACGGGATCAACCCGCCCAGCAGCAGACCGACGACGACATACGGATTGGAGAGCGAGAAATCGATCACGACGCCCTTGAAGAACGGATATTTGTCCGCATTCGCGACGAAGAACTTGAGATCCTCGCTATAGGCCGCGAAGAGCACCAGCGCGCCAAGGCCCGCCGAACCGATCGCATAGCCCTTGGTGACCGCCTTGGTCGTGTTGCCGACGGCGTCGAGCGCGTCGGTCGACTGGCGGACTTCCTTGGGAAGGCCTGCCATTTCGGCGATGCCGCCCGCATTGTCCGTCACCGGACCGAAGGCGTCGAGCGCAACGATCATGCCGGCGAGGCCGAGCATGGTCGCGGTCGCGATCGCAGTGCCGAACAGACCCGCGAGCTGATAAGTGAAGATCACGCCGCCGACGATCACGATCGTCGGCAATGCGGTGGATTCAAGCGAAACCGCGAGGCCCTGGATCACGTTCGTGCCATGCCCCGTCACCGAAGCCTGCGCGATCGACACCACCGGGCGTTTGCCCGTCGCGGTGTAATATTCGGTGATCCACACGATGAGCGCGGTCACGGCGAGGCCGATCAGCCCGCAATAGAACAGCGCCTGCCCGGTAATGACCTTGCCGGCGACCGTGCCGATGGCGCCCCAGCCGATGGTCAGCGAGGTTGCCGCGCCGAGACCGACGACGGAAAGCACGCCGGTGGCGATCAGCCCCTTGTAGAGCGCGCCCATGATCGAGCCATTGGCACCGAGCTTGACGAAATAGGTGCCGATGATCGAGGTGACGATGCAGGCCGCGCCGATCGCCATCGGGTAGAGCATCGCCGCGCCGAGCGAGGGCGCCGTGGCGAAGAAGATCGCCGCGAGAACCATCGTCGCAACAAGCGTCACCGCATAGGTCTCGAACAGGTCGGCCGCCATGCCGGCGCAATCGCCGACATTGTCGCCCACATTGTCGGCGATCACGGCCGGATTGCGCGGATCATCCTCCGGGATGCCGGCTTCGACCTTGCCCACCAGATCCGCGCCGACATCGGCGCCCTTGGTGAAGATGCCGCCGCCGAGGCGCGCGAAGATCGAAATCAGCGAGGCGCCGAAGCCGAGCGCGACCAGCGCGTCGATCACGGTGCGGCTGGCGGGCGCCAGCTTCAGGATTTCAGTGAGAACGAGGTAGTAAACCGCCACGCCCAGCAGCGCGAGGCCAGCAACCAGCATGCCGGTCACCGCGCCCGCCTTGAAAGCGAGGTCGAGACCGCCGGCGAGGCTCTTCATCGCGGCCTGCGCGGTGCGCACATTGGCGCGGACCGAGACATTCATGCCGATGAAGCCGGCGAGGCCGGAAAGCACGGCACCGATCGCGAAACCGATCGCAACCTGCCAGCCGAGCAACGCCCAGGCAGCCGCGAAAATCGCGACACCGACAATGGCGATGGTGTTGTATTGCCGCTTGAGATAGGCACTCGCGCCTTCTGCGATGGCGCCGGCGATTTCCTGCATGCGCGCATTGCCCGCATCCTGTGCCATCACGGATTTGATCGTGATGATCGCATAGAGGATGGAGAGGGCACCGAGCGCGATGATAGCGAGAAGAGCTGTCATGGTTTTACTCGTTTTTTGGTGCTCGAACTCGGGCAACGAGGGCCTCCCGCCCCCTTTTCCGCCCGCCGATCGGCAAGGGTGTTAACAAACCTTTAACCCCAAATCCACGCCCCCTGGGTCGAATGTGGCAATTTTAAGCGCCAACGGCCGGTTTATCGACCGGTTTTCATCCGCCTCGCACGGTCCTGCGCTCGCCCGCCGCCAGCCAGATCACCATTCCCGCCGCCACGACAAGGAAGGGGAACATCGTGAGGTTGAGGCTGGACCAGCCGAAAGCCGCGAGGATCTTGCCCGAGGACAGCGAGGCGATCGCCGTGATGCCGAAGATGACGAGATCGTTGAAGCCCTGGATCTTGTTGCGCTCGTTGGGTTTCTGCCCCTCCGCGACCATGCTTGTCGCGCCGACGAAGGCGAAGTTCCACCCCACGCCGAGCAGGATCAACGCAACGAAGAAATGCTCGAGCGAGATGCCGGATATCGCAACCAGCGCGCAGGCCCCGAGAATCGCGAGCCCCGTCAGCATCACGGGGTAAACACCCCAGCGCGCGATAAGATGGCCGGTAAAGAAGCCGGGCAGATACATCCCCACGATATGCCACTGGATGCCCAGCGCGGCATCGGTGGTCGTGAGCGCGCAACCGATCATCGCAAGCGGCGCGGCAGTCATGATCAGGTTCATCAACGCCTGCGCGATGGCGCCGGACAGGATCGCGACCTTGAGCCGGTGTGATTTGAGGATCTCGCGCAAGGGGCGCGCCGGCGCCTGGTTGTTGACAGCCGGCGGCGGGCCGTCGCGGTAGGCGAAGAGGCACAGGAGGGCCAGAAGCGCGACAGCCGACTGGAAAAGATAGCTCGGCAGGAAGGTGAAGGGCGGGAAGAGATCCTTGGAGTAGATGACAAGCTGCGGCCCCACGAAAGCCGATGCCACCCCGCCCAGAAGCACATAGGAAATCACGCGCGGCCGAAAGGCCGGGCTGGCATTGTCGGTCGCCCCGAAGCGATAGGAGATCACGAATGCCTGATAGGCACCGCACAAGGCCGCAGCCAGCATGAAGGTAACGAACAAGCCTTCGCGGATTGAATAGGCAGCAACCAGCCCCGCGAGAATGCCCAGAACCGTGCCGGTCTGGTAGGCGAGGCGACGACCGAACCGGCGTGCGAGAAACGCTGCGGGCATGGTGGTCGCCGCCGTTCCGAGCACGAAAGCGGTGATCGGCGCCGTCGCCCATTCCGGCGAGGGGCCGAGGCTCTGGCCGACAATCGCGCCGGTTGAAAACAGCACGGCGGCATTCGCGCCGGCGAAAACGGAGGCGAATGCCAGGACAACGGCATTCCTGCGCGCCAGCGCATCATCAAAGGGCATGTCAGATCCTGCGGCTGCGTGGGAGGGGCAGACGGAAGCCGCCGCTCCACGCGCTAGAAATGGGTGTAGGAACGCCGGGCGAAATCGCGCGGCCGGCCATCCGGGCCAAGCCAAGTCTTTTCCGTTCCGACGCTGTCGAGTTGGCCTATCTTCGCAACCGGAACGCCGGCGCGCAAGGCTTCTTTGATGAAACGCATCTCCTTGCCCGGCGGGATGGCCGCCAGGATTTCGTAGTCGTCACCGCCTGTGAGGATGACGTCGATCAGGGATGCATCGAGCGCTAGCGCCGCGCGGGCCGCATCCGAAAGCGGGACATCGCCGATCGAGATGGTCCGGCCGAGTGCCGCGGCGAGCTTGTCGCAATCCCCCACCAGCCCGTCGGAGATATCCATCGCCGCGCTGGCATGGGCGAGCAGCACGGGCGCAAGCGCAAGACGCGGTTGCGGATGAAGATAACGATCGAGCAGGAAATCGCGATGGTTCGGGAGAAGCGCCTTCGCCCAGGCGGAATCTGGCTCAAGGCGCAGCCGCAATCCCAGAGCGGCATCGCCGATCGTCCCGGAGACATAGAGCGCATCTCCGGCTTCGCCGCTCTGGCGTCGCACCATCCGCCCGGTCGGCACCTCCCCGAAAGCGGTGATGCAGAAAAAGGCCTGCCCCGTCTTCACCGTATCCCCGCCGAGCAGGACGCAGCCATGCGTCCGGCTCTCCTGCGCAAGCGCCGGCGCGAAGACCTCGAAAAACGCCTCGTTCTGCCTCTTCCCGCGCCCGAGCGCGAGCAGGAAACCGCGCGGAACCGCCCCCTTGGCGGCCAGATCCGACAGGTTCACCCGCAAGATCTTGCGGGCGATCGCGTCCGGCGGGTCATGGGGAAAGAAATGCACGCCCTCGACAAGCGCATCCTTGGTGACGACAAGATCGCAGCCCTTGCGCGGCGTGAAGGCCGCCGCATCGTCGAGAAGCCCGAAGGCGCCCTCACCGCTCATCGGCGCGAAATAGCGGGCGATCAGCTCGAATTCCGAGAGGATCGCCGTCATCTCCGCGCCTCCGCTTTAGCTCTGGCGTGACGGCCGCGCGAGCTCTTCCGCGCGGTCTTCCTTGGCGAGACGATCGAGCACGGCGTTGATCATGCCGACCTCATCCCGATCGAGGAACGCCGAAGCGATATCGACATATTCCGAAATCGCCACACGCACAGGCGTTTCGGCCCTGTGCATCAATTCATATGTGCCCGCGCGCAAAACCGCCCGCATCAGCGCCTCGATCCGCTTGAGCGGCCAGCCATCGGCAAGCAGCGTATCGATACGGCGGTCGATCGCGATCTGCTCGCCCAGAACCCCCTCGACAAGCTGACGGAAGAGCTTGCCCTCGGCGGGTTTGTACTGATCGCCCTCGATCTCGCGCCCCATCCAGAAGCTCTCGAATTCAGCGAAAACTTCGTTGAGCCCCTTCGCGGCGATTTCCATCTGATAAAGCGCCTGAACCGCCGCAAGGCGGGCAGCCGACCTTTTCTCTCCACGCGAGGCGAGCGTCTTCGTCATCGCGATGGTCCCATCTTGAGCGCATGGAGCGCCAGTGCGGCGCGCGCGGCATCGCCACCCTTGTCCGACTTGGCAGGATTGGCGCGCGTTTCCGCCTGATCGTGATTTTCCACCGTGAGGATGCCGTTGCCGAAAGCAAGACGGCGACGGCTCGCAAGCGCGATCAATTCGCGCGCACTCTCGTTGGAGACAATCTCATAATGCGTCGTCTCGCCGCGGATCACCACGCCGAGCGCGACATAGCCGTCGATACGGCGCAGGCCGGCTTCGACCTGATGCTGGAGGATCTCGATGGCGACCGGGATTTCAAGTGCTCCCGGAACCGTGACAACTTCCACGCTCGCGCCCGCCTTCTCAAGCGCCGCGCGCGCACCGGCGATCAGCATATCGTTGAGATCGTCGTAAAAGCGCCCTTCCACCAGCACGAAATGCGCGCCGGCGGCATCGAAATCAGGAAGGGCGCGGCGCGCGGCCTCGGCCATGGGCTTTGTCTCCGGTTGAGAGAAGCGGGATAGAGCGCTTAAGCTGTTTGCGCAAGGCGCGCGGCATAGCGCGCCATGAGATCAACTTCAAGGTGAACCTTGTCGCCGGCCTCGCTTCTCCCGAATGTCGTGACCTTGAGCGTGTGGGGAATGAGCAGCACCGAGAACAGGTCATCCTCGACATTGTTCACGGTCAGCGACACCCCATCGAGCACGACGGAGCCTTTCGTGGCGATGAAGCGGTGAAGCGGCTTGGGCGCGCGCAGGGTGAAGCGGGCGGTTGCGCCCCAATTCGCGTCGTCGGGTGTCACTTCCTCGCGGGTGACGATCTCGGCCAGTGCATCGACATGCCCCGTGACGATATGCCCCCCCAATTCGTCACCGAGTTTCAGTGCCCGTTCGAGATTGACCTTGGTGCCTACCCGCCATTCGCCCGCCAAGGTGAGGCGAAGGGTCTCCGCCGCCGCCTCGACCTCGAACCAGCTTCCGGGATGCGTATCGCCCGCGCCATGGCTCGCGGCGCCGCGATGCGTGACGGTGAGGCAGATTCCCGCGCAGGCGATGGAAGCGCCGATCGCGATGCCCTGCGCCTCGTATGCGCTGGCGATGCGGAAGCGGCGCAGCTTGCCCTCCCCCTCCGCATGGATGATCTCGCCGATATCCGTCACGATGCCGGTGAACATCAGCTTTCCTTTCTGTAGATTTCCAGCTTGTCTGCATCGAGAAGGCGGCTTTCCACGCAGATGGCGCTCCGGCGCCATTGCGCAAGGGCCGGCCCCAGCGCCGCGAGTCCCTGCCCGGCATTGGCCGGGCCGGTAAGCAGGACAAGTTCGTCGCACAGCCCGGCCGCCGCGATGGCATTCGCAAGATCGGAACCGGCCTCGACCAGCACCCGCGTGATCCCGCGCGCGCCCAAAGCCGCGAGGAGCGCGCCAAGATCGAGATGCCCGCCGCTCTCCGGCACGCCCATGACCTCTATTCCGGCAAGACCTGCCAGCCGCGTTGTGAGGTCACCGGGCGCCGCCGTGGCGACGAGAACCGGCACGCGCGCCGCGTCCCGCGCGATCCGGCAGGCGGGATCGAAACGCCCGCGCGTATCGGCAATCACCCGCAGCGGAGAATGATCCGCCATGCCGGGCAGGCGGCAATCAAGCAGCGGGTCATCGGCGATCACGGTGCCTATTCCGGTCACCAATGCATCCGCCCCCGCGCGCAGGCGATGCGTGTAGGCGCGCGCAAGCTCTCCCGTGATCGCGATCGGCTTGCGATCCGCCGTTCCCGCGAAACCATCCGCGCTCATGGCCATCTTCACCTGCACGAAGGGGCGCCCCAGCCTTACACGCTGGCAATGGCCGCGATTGAGCCGCCCCGCCTCTTCCGCAAGCACGCCTTCGACAACCGCGACCCCTGCCGCGCGCAGCCGCGCCGCGCCCTCGCCGGCTGCAAAGGGGGACGGGTCCGGCGCACCGATCACCACGCGGGCGATTCCCGCCTCCAGCACCCTCTCCGTGCAGGAAGGGCCATAATAGGTCTGCGAACGCTTCGCGCAGGGTTCGAGCGTTACATAAAGTGTCGCGCCGCGCGCCGCCGCGCCGGCGGCATCGAGCGCGCGGGCCTCGGCATGCGGGCGTCCGCCTTTCGCCGTTCTTCCCCTGGCCAGAATCCGTGGCGGGTCTCGGCTCTCATCCACGACAAGCGCGGCGACGGAAGGCATCGGCGCGGTATTTCCCAAGCCGCGCGCCGCGAAGGCAAGGGCCGCGCGCATGAAGGCGACATCGCGATTGGATGACATTATTCGTCGCCCCTCGCGGCTGGATCGCGCGGCTCGGCTGCGAGTTCATCGATCAGCGCCCCGAATTCCTTGGCTTCGCGGAAGTTGCGATAGACCGAGGCGAAACGGACATAGGCGATATCGTCGAGGGTCTTCAGCCCATCCATCACGAGATTGCCGATTTCCTCGCTGGTTACCTCGCCTTCGCCCTGGCTTTCGAGCTGGCGGACAACACCGTTGATCAATCGCTCGATCCGCTCCGGGTCAACGGGTCGTTTGCGCAGGGCAACCTCGATGGAGCGGGCGAGCTTGTCGCGGTCGAATGGCGTCCGACGCCCCGAACGCTTCACAACGGTCAATTCACGCAGCTGGATGCGCTCGAAAGTCGTGAAACGGCCGCCGCAATCCGGGCAGATCCGCCGGCGACGGATGGCCGAATGGTCTTCCGTCGGGCGGCTGTCCTTCACCTGGGTATCGAGCGAACCGCAATAAGGGCAGCGCATGCGCCTCTTTCCTCTTCAGGCTTGCCGGACCAAGGGAGCACGCCCCTATTCCCGGCATAAGCGCATGCACCTTTTTCCTCAATAGATCGGGAAGCGCGCGGTGAGCGCGTGAACGCGCGACTTGACCGAGGCTTCGGTGGCGGCGTTGCCCTCTTCCCCGTTCTTGGCAAGACCGTCGATCACCTCGGCGATCAGCGCCGCGATCGCGCTGAACTCGGCGGCTCCGAAACCGCGCGAGGTCGTTGCCGGCGTGCCGAGACGGATACCCGAGGTCACCATCGGCTTTTCGGGATCGAAGGGAATGCCGTTCTTGTTGCAGGTGATATGCGCGCGTCCCAGCGCCTTTTCAGCCGCGACACCCGTAACCTTCTTGGGCCGCAGATCGACCAGCATGAGATGATTGTCCGTGCCGCCGGCGACGATGTCGAAACCATGCGACTTCAGCGCATTGGCGAGAACCTGCGCGTTGTTCACCACCTCGCGCGCATAGGTGCGGAATTCCGGCTGGAGCGCCTCGTGGAACGCCACCGCCTTCGCCGCGATCACATGCATGAGCGGCCCGCCCTGCAGGCCGGGGAAGATCGCCGAGTTGAACTTCTTCGCAAGCTCGGGATCATTGGTCATGATCATGCCGCCGCGCGGACCGCGCAGGGTCTTGTGAGTCGTCGTGGTGGCGACATGCGCATGCGGGAATGGCGAGGGATGCGCGCCACCGGCGACAAGCCCCGCGAAATGCGCGATATCCACCATGAAATAAGCACCGACAGCATCGGCGATGCGGCGGAAACCCTCGAAATCCCAGTGGCGGGAATAGGCCGAACCGCCGGCGATGATCACTTTCGGCTTGTGCTCATGGGCGAGGCGCTCGACCTCCTCCATGTCGATGAGATGCGTATCGGGCTTCACGTTGTAAGCCACGACATTGAACCACTTGCCGCTCACATTGACCGGCGCCCCATGCGTGAGGTGACCACCAGCGGCGAGGTTCAGCCCCATGAAAGTATCGCCGGGTTTCATCAGCGCCATGAAGACGCCCTGATTCGCCTGGCTGCCCGAATTGGGCTGCACATTGACGTATTCGCAGCCGAACAGCGCCTTGGCACGGGAAATCGCGAGATTTTCCGCGATATCCACGAACTGGCAGCCGCCATAATAACGGCGGCCGGGATAGCCCTCGGCATATTTGTTGGTCAGGACCGAGCCCTGCGCCTCCAGCACCGCGCGCGAAACGATGTTCTCGGAAGCGATAAGCTCGATTTCATCACGTTGACGACCGAGTTCGAGGCGAACGGCCTCCGCGATCTCCGGGTCGGCATCGGAAAGGCCCGCCGAGAAGAATGAGTTCGAACGGATCGAAGCAGGAGCGTTCATGATCAACTTCCGTTGCATCCGGCCCAGGCAGGATGCCCGACCGTTATTGCCGCCCGTACCTAGTGGGAATGACGACAACGAGCAAGAGGGCCGCGGCAAAACCAGGCGCGGCTTTTTTTCGTGGACCTTGCGGGAATTCGGCTTTTTTTCTTCGTTTGAGCGCAAAAATCACGCGAACAAAAACGCTTGTGTAAGTTGTCCACCGAGTTTGGGAGGAAAGGCAACGATTTAGAAGCCGTAGTATAATAATGTTACCAACCTCTTATAGAACCTGTTACGCTCATTACCTGTGATTAAACAAGATTAAAACTTACAAATACACATGACGACATAATAATAAAAAGAAAAACTAACCTTGTCAGGAGGCTTATTGATGTCAGACAGCCACATAAAACACGACATGACACAAGAGAAAGATGCCCTCCTCGAATATCGAGAGATATTTGCCGCCTACCTGTCGAAAGAGCCCTACATTTTTGAGGTCATGGAGGAGTTATCGACCCTTTCACCAAGAGATCGAAAATTTATCCTTTCTGTTGTGCAGATTATCGGCGTTATGGGCTCCTTTGACGCTAACCGTGTGTCATCGGAGGCGCATGAAAAGCTGGATGATTTCCTTGCTATGCCCTTCCTGTCCAAAAGTCACAATACGCAAGGGATCGAACAAATTCTGACCTGATCGAAACTGAAATGGTTTCAGATCTAGCATTCTTCGCGATCGCGTCGAAGAACTCCGGCGCGCCCGCAAATCCTGCGTCAAAGGCATTCAATGTTGAGCTTGTTTACGGGGGCGAATCCCGAACTATGGCAGTCGCGATCGCGCTCGATCCGGATTGCGGGAGTCGTGACGAGCATTCGTCTGGAAAATATTTTCTGGCGAACGCTTGAGGGAATTGCGGCGGAATATAAGGTTTCACTGCCGAATTTCGTCGGGCGCCTTTATGAGGAATCTCTCGAGGCAGGCCACGACAAGAATAATTTCACATCATTCCTCCGCGTGAGTGCGATGTACTACACGCTCAAGGAGAATCCGAAGGAGCCGCTGCCGGATCAGATCCTGTCGCAGGGGACGCTTTGGTCGCGCGATAAATAGGGAGCAGCAGGCCGAGGACCGTTATTCCGGCCTGTCATCCCCCTCGCGCAGGGCTTCGGTGAGCGCGCCTGGGCCAACTCCGTCGCGACCATAGATATCGTCGCGGAACTGGATAATCCCCTCCGGCGTGCCCCATGCAGTGATGTAGACCCAATAGACGGGAATCGGCTCACGCGGGCGCGCATCGATGCGCTGGCCAGAACGCAGGGCGGTATCGATCGCGTCGCGCGTCCATTGCGGATTGTCCTGCAAGATCCAATAGATATAGTCACGGACATTCTGGACGCGCACGCATCCTGAGGAAACGAAGCGATAATCGTCGCCGAAAATCCCCTTGGCCGGCGTATCATGCATGTAAACGCCATGCGGATTGGCAATATTGATCCGCACGAAACCCAGAGAATTGTATTCCCCGCCGGGATCCTGCCGGAACATATACTGAGTGGCTTCCTCGGTGCTCCAGTTCACCTGCGCCGGTGGAATTTCCTGCCCCTGACGGTTGATGATGCGGATTTTCTGCTCCGTGAGGTAGTTCGGATTCTTGCGCATCAAGGGGATCAGGTCCTTCTTGATGATCGAAGCCGGCACCGTCCAGAACGGATTGAAGTTCACGTCGAGGATTTTGGCGTTCATGATCGGCGATTGCCGATCCACCTTGCCCACGCCCGCGACATGGCGCGTGGCGACCGTGCCGTTCTCCACGGTCTCGATATAGGCGGCGGGAATATTCGTCGTCACATGGCGCGACCCGAGATTGCCGCTATAGGAGCGCAGGCGTACGAGGTTGACCTCGAGCTGCTTGAGACGGATCTGAGCGGATGTATTGAGCGCTGCGAAGGTCTGCGCCCCAACGGTCCCCGTCGGAGTGAGGCCATGGCGGGCCTGATAGCGCTTGACGGCCTGATCCACATAGGAATCGAAGACATTCGAATTGCCGGCATTGGACGACAGATCGCCAAGCTCGATCAACCGCTGGCGAAGCTCCTGCACGTTGGCATGGCGTGTGCCCAGCGTGAGGCGCTGGTTGGAGGGAAGCGGCGTGTGTCCGCCGCGTGCCACGATTTCCTGATAGACACGGATCGCGCCTTCGGTCGCCTGCACCGTTGCCTGCGAAAGAATGGGGTGCGCGGTGATGATGTTTCGTGTTTTCTGGCCGCCGGCATCATAGCTCTGCGCCCACTCGGCCTGCCCGCCAACGGTCCCGCTCTGCGCGAGGGCCGGGCCGAACCAGCCCGCGCCGAGAAGCCCGGCAGCGCCAGCGATGAAACGCCGGCGATCCGCCTCTGGACCCGTACCGGTGATCTTGATCTCGCGCGCCATTTCCCGCTCCTTCAGGCTGTCAGGGCCTCTGCCGACATCCATAGTCAGGCTTCCTTAACCAAGGATGATCGCCTGCACCGGAAGCGGTGCTCCGTCAACAGGATATGGAAAGCCGCGACTCTCAGGCGAAAATGTGGCGCGCCCATCCGATCACGCGCTTCTCACGTCCTCGTTACCATAGACAAGACAAAAGCCCACCGGAAGGCGGGCTTTTCCTGCTGGGCAAACCGGCAGCGCGCTCACCCGCGCGCAGCCAGTCCTGCCCTCTGATATGGTCAACGCGTTCCGCAAAAGCGGGTCGGCATCAAACCGACTTGCGTCACAGCCGATAGCGGATCTGGTCTGTCCAGAAGCGATCGAGCCGCATCAGGGCCTGATTGAGCGTATCGAAATCCTTCGCGGTGATCCCGCCGATCTGCTCGACCGTGCGGATATGCTTGTCGTAGAGGGCCGCGACGATCGCATGAACCTCTTCGCCCTTCGGCGCGAGGCGGATTCGCACGGAACGACGGTCAACCCGGCTACGCTGATGCGAGAGATAGCCCAGCTCGACAAGCTTCTTGACGTTGTAGGAAACATTCGAGCCGAGATAGTAACCACGCGTGCGCAGTTCGCTCGCGGTTACGTCATTGTCTCCGATGTTGTAGAGCAGCAATGCCTGCACGCTGTTCACATCAGCGCGACCACGGCGGTCGAACTCATCCTTGATCACATCAAGCAAACGCCTGTGGAGTCGCTCCACCAGTGCGAGGGATTCAAGATAAAGCGGACGAACCGCCTGCGCGGCTTCTGTCGACGTATCGACACTACGCGCAACATTCGCGTTTTTCATATCACCGTACCCCTGTTCTATTGAGGCGCGCTTGTTGCTCGTCCTCGTCTTATGGAACAGAAGATAGGCAAGTCGGATGAAAATGAGTTTAAATTCCAGCGTAAATTTGAAGTTCATACTTTGAAATGAACAAAGTATGACTCACAGGATTTCTTAAGTTTGCTGAAAAGTTAAACCGAAGCGCGGCTTTTCATACGTCTCCTGACTCGAATGAAAGACCGGGAACCGCATCATATCTTTCCGCGATACCGCGCACGCACCGCATAGGCGAGAACAAAGAACATCACCATCACCGAAGCGGAAGACAAAGCCGTTCTTTGGGAAACGAGGCCGGAAAGGCCGGAAAACCCCAAAGCGGCTTCGCAAACCAGCAGGAATATCCACAGGCTTTTCCCCCATGGCGAATTCAGCCAGATCCCCACACCGGCCACGCAGTCGAGCAGCGCGAAAGCGATGACCAGCGCCTGGCGCAGCCGGCTTTCATCATGCAGCGCGACATCTCCCATGCCGAGAATCAGCGCCCAATAGCTCAGCCCCCGCAGCAGCCAGACTGCTCCCATCAGGCGCAGGAAGAAGGCGAAAAGCATGTCCCAGCGGATGCCGGGCGTGTGGATTTCGACGCCGATCGGCGGCTCATCGCGCGCGCCTGCATCGGTGACCAGCGCCTGAGCCGGGCGGACCGGCGTTTTCGCTCCGGCCTTGCGTCCGGGAAAAAGACGCGCGAGGGCGCTCATGCGCTGCCCCCGCGAAAGGTGAGATCCTGCGCGAGCGGTGCGAAATGCGCCTCGATCGCGGCGGGATCAACCGCCTCGATCCGCGCGGGATTCCACACGGGGCTGTTGTCCTTGTCGATGATGAGCGCGCGCACGCCTTCGTAGAAATCCTTGTCGTGGACAATGCGGCTGACGATACGGAACTCGGTGATCATCGCCTCCTCGAAAGTCATGCCCGCGCCGCGTTTCACCTGTTCGAAGGCGAGCGCCATGCTCATGGGCGAACGCTTTGCCATACCGGCCAGCAGATCCATCGCGAATGGATCATTCTTCGCCCCCTCGTTCAAGGCCGCAAAGATCGCCGCGAGGCTCGGCTGACCGAAATAATGATCAATCTTCGCCCGCTCCACCGCGAGCGGCGCAGGGCCCGGCGCATCGGCAAAACGCGGCGCGAGCGTTTCGATCCCCTCCCCCTGCGCCAGCGCCGCGATGATTTCCGCCTCGGCATCGGCGCGGATCGCATGGGTCGCGAGGCCGAGCATCATCGCGTCGTCCCGGCGGATTCGCGCGCCGGTCATCGCGAGATACATCCCGAAGGCGCCTTCAAGACGCGGCAGCGCATAGGTCGCGCCGACATCGGGAAAGAAGCCGATGCCGACTTCCGGCATCGCGAAAAGGTAATTCGGTCCGGCAAGCCGATACGTGCCGTGCAAGGATACCCCGACCCCGCCCCCCATCACGATCCCGTCGAGAAGCGCGATATACGGCTTGGGATAGCGCTTGATCACCGTGTTGAGCTGATATTCGCGCCGCCAGAAGTCGAGCGCGACATCCTGCTTGCCGGCCTTGCCGAGGTCATGCATCAGGCGGATATCGCCGCCGGCGCAGAAGGCCTTGCCACCCGACGAACGGATCAGCACCTGAGAGACATCGCGATTGGCTGCGAAAGCGTCGAGCGCCGCCTGCATCCCGTCCACCATCGCGTCATTGAGGGCGTGCAGCGCCTGCGGACGGTTGAGGGTGATCAGGCCCAGCCGGCCGCGCGTTTCCGCCAGAACATCGCCGTGATCGATCCGCATCGCTTCCTCCTGTGCCTGATGCGGCGGTAGCGACCGGCGATGCCCGCGTCAATGCAGCGAGATGACAGACCCGCGATTCTTCCGCGTGAAGGCTATCCCTGCCCCGCAAGCGCGGCGGCGCAGCGTTCGGCGAAGATCGCATGCATCTCGCGATAGGGGCGCGGACCGTAGCTGATCCGCGCGACGCCGAGCTTTTTCAACGTCGCGATCGACGGCGCCGGATCGAGCTTGATGATGTTGAGCGGCAATTCGATGCTCGACACAAGGCGGCCTATCGCACCCTCGTCGAAAAGGCCCGGCGCGAAGAAACCGCCGGCCCCCGCACCCTTGTAGGCGGCAGCGCGGGCGATCGCCGCATCGATCAAGTCGGGATGTTTGGCGCGATCCCCCTCCACAAGGAAAAGATCCGTCCGCGCATTGATGAAAAGCGGAATTCCCGTCGCTTCGGCAGCCTGCCGCACGGCGCGGATCCGCTCCACCTGCCGCGTGATGTCATAAAGCGTCTTGGTGCCGACGATCTTGTCCTCGAAATTCACGCCGATCGCCCCTGCAGCGATGATGCGCGCGGCGTTCACCGAGATATCGGCGGGGTTTTCGGCATAGCCACCCTCGAAATCCACCGTGAGCGGCACATTCACGCAGGCGACGATGCGCCGGACGATCGCCTCGACCAGCTCCAGCGGAATCTTCTCGCCATCCTCATAACCCTGCGCGGCGGCGACAGGCCAGCTCCCGGTGGCCAGAGCCTTGCTCCCCGCGCTCTCGGCGGTTTTCGCGGAGCCGGCATCCCAGACATTGTAGAGAATGACCGGATCACCCTTGCGATGAAGATCGGTGAAGACGCGCGCTTTTTCGGCCTGGCTCATGACATCCATCGCTTGATCGGGACAGTGGAAGGCGAATATGGCGCGCGACAGGCGCTGCGTCGATAGTACAAGGTGGCGATTTTCCTCCCCTGCATCACGCCCCGCCGCCGGATGACCTTCCCTTCCCGCGGTTTGATTTCTATGAAGGGAGAAACTGCTCTGGCATCGGCCTTTCGCGGAGTCCCATTCATGCGCGCCCCCTCCCCCCTCGATCTGCCCCGTCGCCCGCGCCGCAACCGCAAGGCCGAATGGACGCGGCGCCTGGTGCGCGAGACGCGGCTTTCGACCGACGATCTCATCTGGCCGGTCTTTCTCCACGCGGGAGAGGCGCCCACCGAGACGATCGCCAGCATGCCGGGTGTCCTGCGCTATTCGGTCAAGGCGGCAGTGGAGGCCGCGCGGGAAGCGAAAGCGCTCGGCATTCCCGCGCTGGCGCTGTTTCCCAATACGCCGGGTCATCTGCGCGACGAACGTGGCACCGAGGCGCTCAACCCCGACAACCTGATCTGCCGCGCCCTGCGCGCGATCAAGGATGCCGTGCCGGAAATCGGGCTGATCGGCGATATCGCGCTCGATCCCTATACCAGCCACGGACATGATGGCGTGCTCAAGGACGGACGCATCCTCAACGACGAGAGCGTGGCGATCCTTGTCGAGCAATCGCTGGTACAGGCGGCGGCAGGCGCCGATATCCTCGGGCCATCGGACATGATGGATGGGCGCATCGGCGCGATCCGCGCCGCGCTCGATGCCGAGGGGCGCGAGGAATGCTCCATCATGGCCTATTCGGCGAAATACGCCTCCTGCCATTACGGCCCGTTCCGCGATGCGGTGGGTTCCTCATCCACCCTGTCCGGCGACAAGAAAACCTATCAGATGGATTTCGCGAATGCGGCGGAAGCGCTGATCGAGGCTGAACTCGATATCGCGGAAGGTGCGGATATGATCATGGTCAAGCCGGGCATGCCCTATCTCGACATCCTCTACCGGCTCAAATCGACCCTTGCCGTACCGACCTATATCTATCAGGTCTCGGGCGAATACGCGATGATCATGGCCGCCGCCGAGCGCGGCATGATCGACGCGGAAAAGGCGATGGTCGAGACCCTCTCGGCCTTCAAGCGTGCCGGCGCGGACGGTATCCTCACCTATTTCGCGCCGAGAATGGCGCGCCATCTCGCCGATCACGGCTGAGGCCGGTGACGGGCCGTCGCCTCCTCTGGCTGCTGCTCGCGCCGCTCGTCGGGCTGGCGCTCATCACCTTTCCGCTGTTCCTGATCGGCGGTCCCGGCACCGATGCCGAACAGGCCCGGCTGTGCAGGCAATTGCTGCCCGCGCTCTTCCCGGAAGCAGGGGGGATCGAGATTATCGATGCCGAGCGCGGCACCGGCTCCTCCGTCCATGTCAGCTTCCGCGTCGGCGGGGAAGCGCGCGATCATCTCATTTCGTGCCGCTTCGGCGGGATCGGCTATTCCGCCGCCAAGCGCGATCTCGTCTCCGTGACGCTGGACGGGAGCGGGCTGGGCGAGGCGAGCCTCTATTTCCTCAAGGATGTGTGGCTCTCGACGCAGGATTCCATTCTTGCCGATCCGGGCATGAAACGCACGAGAGCGGGTTACTTCCAGCTTCGCCGCGTGCAGGCGGTCGCGCTTCAGCACCTGATCGGCGGATTGCCGCGCCTCGGCATCCTCGCCCTTCTGGCGCTGGCGACGGCGCTGATCTACGGGCTGCTCGGGCGCATCAACCTGGCTTTCGGCGAATTCGCGGCCATGGGCGGCATCGCCGCGAGCCTGATCGTCGCCATTCTCGCGATCCTCGGCGCGGATCATGTCGCGGTCGCGGCTTTTCTGGCGCTGGGCGGGGCAATCATCCTCGGCGCCGGGTATGGCGCGGTGACGGGACACACGGTCCTCGCGCCGCTGGCAATGCGCGCGAACAGCGTCACCGCGCGCGAGGAGGCGGGCGGCCAGCCTCTGCTCGTCGCCGGCGTCGGCCTGCTGATCGCGGTGCAGGAGGGGCTTCGCCTCGCGCAGGGGGCGGGCACCCGCTGGCTTCCCCCCGTTGAGGGCGAGGGTTTCGTTCTCGCCGCCGCGCCGGGCTTCGAGGTCATCGCGCATCCGCGTCTTCTCACCATGGCCGCGATCGATTGGGCCGCGATCCTCGGCGTGCTCTACCTCATGTTCCGCACGCGGGTCGGTCGGGCCTGGCGGGCAAGCGCGGATGATCCGCTGGCCGCGAGCCTGTGCGGCATCGACCCGCGCCGGCTCCTTGTCGCGACCAGCGCGCTCGCCACGGCTTTGGCTGCATTGGCCGGGGCGACAATCGCGCTCAATTATGGCGGGATGCACTTTTCGGGCGGAACCATGCTTGGCCTCACCGCCCTCATCGCCGCGATCCTTGGCGGGATCGGCTCGCTCGGCGGTGCCGTGCTCGGTGCTCTGGTGATCGGCCTGTTCCAGATCGCATGGTCAGCTTTGCACGATATCGCCCATTGGGAATTGGCGACCTTCACGCTATTGACGCTCGCGCTGATCCTGAAGCCCGGCGGTTTTTTCGGCTTCGCCGACGGCGCGCATCGCAAGGCGTGACGGTTTTGAAAGATTTGGGGATTTTCATGGACACGAAGCGTCATCCTGTCGGCATCGACGATATCCGCGCCGCCGCCGCGATGCTCAAGGGACGGATTGTGCGGACTCCCTTCCTGCCCGCCCCCCGCCTGTCGACGCTCACAGGCGCCGAATGCCATGTGAAATTCGAGAACATGCAGGTGACCGGCGCCTTCAAGGAACGCGGTGCCTATGTGAAGCTCGCGCGGCTCGGCGAGAAAGCGCGCGAGGCCGGTGTCATCGCGATGTCCGCCGGCAACCACGCGCAAGCGGTCGCCTGCCATGCCCAGGCTCTGGGCATCCCCGCCACGATCGTGATGCCCGTGGGCACGCCGCATGTGAAGGTCGAGAACACCGCGCGCTTCGGCGCGCGGGTGATCCTGCACGGCCATACCCTCGCGGAAGCGCAGGCGCGCGTGGAGCAGCTCATCGCCGAGGAAGGGCTGGTGCTGGTCCATCCTTTCGACGACGCCGATGTGATTTCCGGACAGGGTACGATCGCGCTTGAAATGCTGGAGGACAACCCCGATCTCGACATGATCGTCATCCCCATGGGCGGCGGCGGGCTGATCGCCGGGAACGCCGTCGCGATCCATGCGTTGCGCCCGGATATCAAGGTGATCGGCGTCGAGGTCGAGAGCTATGCCTCCTTCCACAACGCGCTGACCGGCGAGGATCTGCCCATTGGCGGGCAGACACTCGCGGAAGGCATCGCGGTCAAGTATCCTGGCGAATTGCCGCTGAAAATCGTCCGCGATCTCGTTTCCGACCATGTCGTGGTGCCTGAAAGCGCGATCGAACAGGCGGTGGATGCCTTCGCCACCCATCAGCGCTCCATGGCGGAGGGCGCAGGCGCCGCCGGGCTCGCGGCCCTGCTGCACAAGCCGGAAATGTTCAGGGGAAAGCGGGTCGGCCTCATCCTGTGCGGCGGCAATATCGATGCACGCATCCTCGCTTCCATCATGGTGCGCGAACTCGAGCGGCGCGAGCGCATCATCTCCTTCCGCCTCAACGGCGACGATCGCCCCGGTTTCCTCGGGCAGGTCGCGACGCGGCTCGGCGAACTCGGCGCGAATATCCTCGAGGTCACGCATCGGCGCACCTTCCTTTCGGTGCCCGCCAAGGGCGTCTCGCTCGATGTCACGCTCGAGGCGCGCGATGCCGCCCATGCCGCGGAGATCTTCACCCGGCTGGATGCCTTCGGCTATTCCCCGCGCCGGATCGACGCCAACGGCGTCTTGCTCACACATGGCTGAACGGAAGGGCCGTGCCTTCCCTTGCCGTTTCCCTCAGGCTGAGAGATGATCTAAGCTGCCGCCCCTGACGGCATGGCGACCGACAGAAACTGATGACAGACCAGCCGCGCGATACGCCGCAATTCTTTCTCACCTCGCCCTCCGCCTGCCCCTATCTGCCGGGGCAGTTGGAGCGGAAAGTTTTCACGCATCTTGTCGGCAAGCGGGCCGCCCAGCTCAACGAGATCCTGACGCAGGGCGGCTTTCGCCGCTCGCAATCCATCGCCTATCGTCCGGCCTGCGAAACCTGCAGGGCCTGCGTCTCGGTGCGCGTGCTCGCCGGCGAATTCCAGCCCTCCAGAAATTTCCGCAAGGTCCTCAAGGCCAATGCAAATCTCACGGCGCGGATGGTCCCTGCGCGCGCCAGCGCCGAGCAATATGGCCTCTTCCGCCGCTATCTCGATGCACGCCACGCCGATGGCGGCATGGTCGACATGTCGATCCTTGATTACGCCGCGATGGTCGAAGACAGCCATGTCGAAACGCGACTGGTCGAGTATCGCCGTCCGCCGCAGGCGCCGGATGAGAGTGACGAGCTTATCGCCGTGACCCTCACCGACATCCTCTCGGACGGCCTATCGATGGTCTATTCCTTCTACGATCCCGACCTCGCGCATCGCTCGATCGGCACCTTCCTGATCCTCGACCATATCGCCAAGACCGCGGCTTTCGGGCTTCCCCATCTCTATCTCGGCTATTGGGTGGAGGGGTCACGGAAGATGGAATACAAGGCCCGATTCCATCCGCAGGAAAGACTGGGAATGATCGGCTGGGAGCGCGCGTGATGCTTGAAGGCTCGCGCAAAGTGATTCCGCTTCCCGCTTCAAGTCTTTGATGAGGAATCGATTTTCCGAGGTGGAAGCCTCCCTGCCCAAGCTGTGAATTGCACGCTCTTCACAGGGAGAATCAAGAACCTGAGAGAGTGAATCCGGTGCTTGATCTTTTGGAACGGTGTCACGAAGCGACGTGATCCTTCAGCACCATCTCGATCCTCGGCAGGATCTCCTCGGCCTTGGCGTATCCATTGGAAACCGCCAGCAACTCGTCCTCGCCCTTGGCATTCTTGCGATGCACGACCAGCATGGGAAAGCCCTTGACCCCGAGCTGCTGCGAGACCTGAAAATCCGCCAGGGTCGCCTCACGCATGTCCTGGCTGTCGAAGGCCGCGAGGAAATCCGTGCGGGCGACACCAAAAGCCTCGGCGTGTTTCGCGAGGGGCTCGGCCTTGGTGATATCATCCCCCTCGGCGTAATAGCCCTGCTGGATCGCGATCATGTACCGATAGGCATCCTCCGGCTTCATCTCGCGCATCAGCGCCACGGCGCGCGCGGCCGGCTCGGTATCGTAGATGAAACCTGGCGGATAACGTTTCGCCGGATCCGAGAAGGGTTGGCCCGTCACATCGTGGATGCGCTGATGCACATTCGCCAGGAAGTCGCGCATCTTGTCGTCCATGGGCTCGCGGGTGAACGGGCGAAGCCCGCCCGAGAAAAAGACAAACTCGACCCGTTCGCCCTGCGCGGAAAGGATCTTCTCCATTTCCGGAGCGAAGCCGTAGCACCACGAGCACATCGTGTCGAAGAAGTAGAGAAGGCGCGGTTTGATCATCCAGAGCTCCCGGCTGAGATCTGCGAGACAAAGTAAGACGGATGAGCCCCCCGACAAGTCGGGAGGCTTCGAATGCAGTTACCGTTCGGAAAGCGGGCGATCAGGCCGTGAACTTAGCTGCCAGCCGCGCAACGCGCTCGCCGAGCTGCCTGGCGCTCTCGCGGTCACCAGCTGGCGGGGTGACATCAGCCCCGGCATTGTCGGATTGAGCCGTGACGCCGAGCGCAGAGCCGATCCGGTTCACCGCTTCCGGGGCGGCGGTGGAATTGCCGTTCATATTGCCAAGCGGTTGCGCCGGCCCAACCCAGATCATGCCATGCTGCATGGCCAGCACAATCATGGAATTGAGGGAATGGTCCTTGTTGCCGCCGAAGGTCAGGCCATTGGTGAAGCCGGCGGCAAGCTTGTCCTTCCACTCTCCTGCCATCCATGCCTTGGATGTCGCGACGAAAAACGCACGCAGTGGCACCGAAATATCACCCATGTAGGTCGGCGCGCCAAAAATGACGCCATCGGCTTTCGCTACAGCCGCGAGCGCGCCAGAGAAATCCTGCTCGGCGCTTTCCAGCTTCACGAGATCAGCGATCGCCCCCGCCTTGCCCACACCTTCCGCGACGGCTTGGGCGAGGACGGCGGTGTGGCCGTAGCCCGAATGATAGATGATAGCGATGCGTGTCATGTCTCAGTCCTTTGTTGAGGAAACGTGAGATGGCAACAAATTCGCAGTCTTCAAGGCCGTTAACGAGTTTAATGAGTGCAATTTTGCAAACTCAAATGGCGTGCATCTACCCGTTGAACTTGTTCGCCCGCGGAAATCCCTTCGGCGGCAGGCGCCCTGCCTCAGCGCGGTGCCCGAGCCATTCTCGCAGATCCTCGCCCTTGAGCGTGAAGGTGCGGCCGGCGCTATCAAGCCAGGTCAGGCCGGTTTCGGAGGCGAAGGTCTTCACATCCGAGAGGCCGCCCTCCTTGTAGCGCTGGAGGCGCACGCCCTTGCCGCGCGGCAATTCGGCGATCTCGTTCAGCGGGAAGGCAAGCAACTTGCGGTTCTCGCCGATGATCGCGACCATGTCCCCTTCCACCGGAACGGCGAACCACAGCCGCGCATCATCGACATTCATCACCTGCCGCCCCTTGCGGGTATTGGCGACGAGGTCATCCTCCGAGACGACAAAACCGCGCGCATCCTTTGCGGCGATGAGGCGCTTGCGCCCCGCCTGATAGGGGAAGGCGGCGATGATATCGGCCTCGGAATCGAGATCGACCATCAGGCGGATCGGCTCGCCGAAGCCCCGCCCGCCGGGCAATTTCGAGGCATCGAGCGTGAAGGCCTTGCCGTCGGAGGCCATGAGGATGATCTTGGCGATCGTCTCGCTCGCGAAGGCGAAAGCGAGGGAATCATCGCCCTTGAATTGCAGGTTGGTCAGATCGACCCCGTGCCCCTTGAGCGCGCGGATCCACCCCTTCGCGGTCACGACAACGGTGATCGGCTCACGCTCGATCAGCGCCTCGGCGACATCGACCGAAACCTCGCCGACCTCGCCGAAAGTGGTGCGGCGCTTGCCGAGTTGTGTTTCCTTCGAGAAGGCCTTGCCGGTCTCGCCGATCTCCCAGCGCACGGTTTTCCATTGCTTCGCATCGGAAGCGAGCAGCGCCTCGATATCCGCCTTTTCCTTGGTGAGATCCCCGTGTTCCTTGCGAAGCGCCATCTCTTCCAGCTTGCGGAGCTGGCGCAGGCGCGTGTCGAGAATGGCATTGGCCTGCACCTCACTCAGCCCGAACCGCGCCATCAGCACGGGGCGGGGTTCGTCCTCCTCGCGGATGATGCGGATCACCTCGTCGAGATTGAGGAAAGCGATGATCAACCCGCCGAGGATTTCCAGTCGCGCATCGATCTTGCCCAGACGGTGGCGCGAGCGGCGTACAAGCACTTCCCGCCGGTGATCGAGGAAGGCGCGCAGGGCTTCGGCAAGGCCGACGACCTTCGGCACCTTGCCGTCGATCAGCACGTTCATGTTGACAGAGAACCGCGTCTCCAGCTCCGTGAGCTTGAAAAGCGCTTCCATCAGCAATTCCGGCTCGACATTGCGCGCGCGCGGTTCGAGGACGATGCGCACATCCTCCGCGCTCTCGTCGCGGATATCGGCGAGCAGCGGGAGCTTCTTCTCGTTGAGAAGCTCGGCGATCTTCTCGATCAGCCGGCTTTTCTGGACGAGATAGGGAATCTCGGTGACAACAACGACATAACCGCCGCGCCCCGTTTCCTCCTTATGCCAGCGCGCGCGGGTGCGCACCGAGCCACGCCCCGTGCGATAGGTCTCGCGCAGGCTTGTCGGCCCCTCGACGATAATGCCGCCGGTGGGGAAATCCGGGCCCGGCACATGGCTCATCAGCGTATCGAGCGAAGCGGCGGGATCGTCGATCAGCGCGATCGCCGCCGCGCAGAGTTCGGCGGCGTTATGCGGCGGGATCGAGGTCGCCATGCCCACCGCGATGCCCTGCGAGCCATTGGCCAGCAGGTTCGGAAAGGCGCCGGGCAGGACGATCGGTTCCTCGTTCAGCCCATCGTAATTGGGGCGGAAGGGAACCGCATCCTCATCAATCCCCGCAAGGAGCAGGCGCGCGACTTCGGTCATCCGCGCTTCGGTGTAGCGATAGGCGGCAGCACTGTCGCCGTCGATATTGCCGAAATTGCCCTGCCCGTCGACAAGGGGGTAGCGCGAGGAGAAATCCTGCGCGAGACGCACAAGCGCGTCGTAGATGGCCTGATCGCCATGCGGATGGAAGGTACCCATCACATCGCCGACGATTTTCGCGCTTTTCTTGAACGCCGCCGCGGGATCGAGCTTGAGCAGATGCATCCCGTAGAGAATACGGCGATGGACGGGTTTCAGACCGTCGCGCGCATCCGGCAGGGCGCGATGCATGATCGTCGAGAGCGCATAGGCGAGGTAGCGTTCTTCCAGCGCTTCACGCAGTGCGACGGATTCGACATTGTCTTCGGCGGGCGGATCGACAGGTTTTCCCATAGTCAGGGGTTAGCCCATGCCCCGAGTCGGAACAAGCCGTGTACGCCGCTCTTCCCCAGCCGTTGCGGGGCGAAAACGCTATCCGCCTGGCGAGATCAGCCGGACATCCTTGGCGCCAAGCGGGCCGAGCCCCTTGGGCACGGGCACGCTGGTGCCGGCGTAATTGGTATTGAGGACGAGATTGGGCCCGTCGCCGATCGTCACGCGGCTCGCCACCAGCACGGTGAATTCCGAGGCATCGGCCACGGGGCGCTTGGAATCGATCAGCAGGTGTCCTGCCGGCAGATAGATGGTGCCAGTCAGCCGCCGTGCGCGATCGGAATTGACCTGATGATAATCACCGCTGACCACCTTCTCGTCCGGTGCGCCGATGTCCATGCCCTCCCAGATCAGGATGCCCGCCATTTCACCGGAGGAAGGCGCGGAAAGATCGATCGAGGCATTGTCGTTGAAGCGAAAATAGGAGTTCTTGCCGGAGAAGAACAGGCCGGTTTCCGCCCCGCGCAATTCGGCATTCTTGTCCACCTGGAGCCGGCGCTTGAAGATGTAATTCCCCGGCATCAGCTTCACCTGGGCCGTGCCGGTTATTGTGACATCTCCGCAATAGGTGCCTGGTTTGAGCGTATAGCTGCCACTTTCATACCGCTTGTTGCCGGCTTCGAGGCAGGGCGCGTTCAGATTGGGATAGGGGCGCTGCGCCAAGGGGTCCGGCAATTTAGGGCAATTGGAGATCATGTCCCCACTCACCGTTCCGCCGAGATTCTGCACATTGCCGACCGCGCAGAGCACGTCGCCCTTGAACACGGCACCCGAGCCGATGCGGATGGCGTTGCTGGTGTCGAGGTTGGAATGCACGAGGCAGCCATTGGCGGTCAGACGTGCGCCGCGCTGCAGATCGAGCCCGGCCTTGCCCTGAGCAGGAATGACTTTTGAACTGACCGTAGCAACGAGGCCGTTCTTCAACTGGACCTCGGACAGCGAAAGAGCGCAGAGTTTCTGCTGCTGCCCAACCTTTGCAGTGGCGCTGCCCGTCACTTCGTCGACCTGGGTGAATGACGCAAGAAGCCCCACAGGGTAGTTCACTGCCAACGCGACATCGGCCTTGATGCGGTGACCTTCCGTGATCAGCTCGCCCTTCACCCCTTTGAGCAAGGCAGCGTGGTCGGCGAGATTGGCCGTAACGTAGTTTTGAACGAGCGTCTGAACCCGTTCCTGCGTCATGCCACCAAGCGTCATTTCCCGAGCGGCGGCAAGCGCGGCGCCTTCAGCAAGCGTGATCGCGCGGCTGCGCGCGCCGGTCAGCGCCGTATAGTCGAGCGAAACTCCCAGGGTCGCGACCCCAGCGGGCAGGCTCAGCGCGATGACGACGGAGGCCGCTCCCTCGCTTGCGCCGATGAACTTCCAGAACTTGGCTATCATCTCGTCCAATGTCAGCCTGGAAAATGCACGCGCGATCCCAGATCTGTTGGATTGGGGATAGCATGCCCAATCTCAACACTTTCCTAGAAGACGTTCCTAATATTCAGTTTTCAGAAAGCTGGAAATCCGCCCCCAAAATCGCGGTATCGTTAGTCAGAGGCGCCAGGCGGGAAACGCCATCGACGATGCGGAAGCGGGCATCGCGATCCCGGATACCGCGCGGATCGAAGATATGGCGATCGAGGAAATAGCCTGTGAGAGCGAAGCCCTGCGCGATGTCGCAAGCAGGGATGGCGCCCTCCTCATTGTCCGCAAGCAGGAAGGACGGCAGCGCCAGCAGCTTGGCGTGATAGGGCGCGCCCGCCTCCCGCGAGACCGCCCTGCCCGATTTCGGCGAGACATAGCAAAGCGCCTCGCGCGATCCCGTCGCGGCGCAGGCCGCCAGATCGAGCCCGAAGCCCAGCTCGGACAGGACCAGCAATTCGAACCGCACGAGAAGCGGCGCGATCATCGTGGGATGGGCGAGCAGGCCGCAAAGGCCATCCACCGCCTCATAGATCGAGGGATGGCGCGAGCGCTCCGGCAATTGGCGCACGAGAAGCGCGAGATGCGTCATTACATGGAGCGCAAACGGCCCCGCCAGCACTGTCGCCGCGCGGCTTTCCAGCATTTCCGCCGTGAATTGACCGAGGTGATCCTCGAGCCGCGCGCGCCATGTCAGCGCGACGCGGTTGCCCGGCTGGAGGACGGCGGCGTGGCGCGGCGAGCGCCCGCCGCGCACCAGCCCGAGATGCCGGCCATGAACCGGCGTCATCACTTCCAGAATGGCGTCGCGCTCGCCATGCCGGCGCGTGGAGATCACAACCCCCTGATCCTGCCATTCCATGCGCGCGATTCCGGCAATCTTCCGCTAGCCGCAGGATGCCTCAACCCTTGGGAAATTCCAGCCCCATCTCGCGATAGCGCTCCGGGTCGTCGGCCCAGTTCTCGCGCACCTTCACGAACAGGAAGAGGTGCACTTTGGTTTCCGCCGCCTCGGCGATATCCTTGCGCGCGGCCGAGCCAATCGACTTGATCGTCTTGCCGCCCTCGCCCAGCACGATCTTGCGCTGGCTCTCGCGCTCGACATAGATCGTCTGGTCGATGCGCACCTCGCCGTTCTTCATCGTCGTCCATTTTTCGGTCTCGACCGTGGAGCGATACGGCAATTCGTCATGCAGACGCTCGAACATCTTCTCGCGCGTGATCTCGGCCGCAAGGAAGCGCAGCGGCGCATCGGAAATCTCGTCCTCGGGATAGAGCCACGGGCCGAGCGGCAGCTTGTCCGCCAGCCATTCGAGGATTTTCGGCACGCCATGTCCGCGCATGGCCGAGATCATGAAGGTCGCCTCGAAAGCAACCTGCTTGTTGAGCCTGTCCGCGATGGCGAGCAGCTTTTCATGCGGCACGAGATCGATCTTGTTCAGCACGAGGAATTTCGGCTGCTTCACCTCGCCGAGCCGCGCGAGCAGCGCCTCCTGATCGTCCTCGCCCGCGCGGGTGACATCCACCAGCACACCGACGCGATCCGCATCCGCCGCCCCGCCCCAGGCCGAGGTGACCATCGCCTTTTCGAGACGGCGCTTGGGGGCGAAAATGCCCGGCGTATCGACGAAGATCACCTGCGTCGCGTCCACCATGGCGATACCGCGAATCTGGGTGCGCGTGGTCTGCACCTTGCGCGAGACAATGGAGATCTTCGCCCCGACAAGCTGGTTAAGCAGGGTGGATTTCCCCGCATTCGGCACGCCGATCAACGCCACGAAACCGCAGCGCGTCGGGCCGCTCGCGGGCGCCGTGTTTTCCTGATCTTCGCTCATCTCATCCGTTCCACAATCCTGCGCGGCGCAGCCAGGCTTCAGCCGCTGCCCGCTCGGCCACCCGTTTCGAGGGGCCCTTGCCTGTCATTTCCGCCGCGCCCTCGACCAGAACCGCCACCTCGAATTGCGGCGCATGGTCTGGGCCCGAACGCCCCGCGTCGCGATAATGCGGCACCGGCAGGCCCTTGGCCTGAACCACTTCCTGAAGCAGCGTCTTCGCGTCCTTGGGCACTTCGAGCGGCGCGTGCATCCGCTCGGTCCAATGGGCGCGGATCAGCTTATCTGCCGCAGCAAGGCCTGCGTCGCGATAGACCGCGCCGATCAGCGCCTCGCAGGCATCGCCGAGAATGGCATCGCGTTTCTTGGCGCCGGAGCGCTTCTCGCCCTCGCCGAGCTTGATATGCTCGCCTAGGCGCCAGAACCGCGCAATATCGGCGCAGGTCTCCTTGCGCACGAGGTCTGCGAGGCGCTTCGACAATTCACCCTCGCTCGCCGCCGGGAACGTCTCGAACAGCATGGTCGAGACCACGAGCCCGAGCACGCGATCCCCGAGGAATTCCAGCCGCTGGTAGGAGAGCCCACGCGCACCCGCGCTGACATGCGTCAGCGCCTCATCGAGATGCGCCTTGTCGGCAAAGGAAAATCCGATCCGCGCCTCAAGCTCGGCGGGGGAATGCGGCGCCGGCATTAGCGGATTTTCTGGAAGAAGCGGCCCCAGCGCGCACCGCCCGGCCACTTCCAGAGTTCCCAGGGGCGCATATCATCCCCGATCGAGAAGAAGACGATTTCCGCCCGCCCCACGAAATTCTCGTAAGGCACGAAGCCGACGCCCTGCGCGCTCATGTCGCGGCTGTCGGTGGAATTGTCGCGGTTGTCGCCCATCATGAAGAAATGGCCAGGCGGCACCAGAAACTCTTCCGTGTTGTCGAGATAGGCGCGGTCGCCATTGACCTCGATGATGTTGTAGGAGACGCCGTTCGGCAAGGTTTCCTTGAAGCGCGGCACGCGCCCGAGACGCCCGAACGCATCGGCGGTCTCGAAAAAGCCGTCTGCCTCGCGCTTCACGGCCTCGCCATTGAGATAAAGTCGCCCGTTGATCATCCGCACCCGGTCGCCCGGCAGACCGATAACGCGCTTGATGTAATCGGTATCGTTGTCGCGCGGCCATTTGAACACGGCGATATCGCCGCGCTTGGGCTCCGCGCCCCAGAAACGACCGGAAATCGGCACCTGTGGGAAGCTGATCTTGGTGCCGCCCCATTCGAGCGATTGCGGGAAGGAGTATTTCGAATAGCCGTAGGAATATTTCGAGACGAAGAGATAATCGCCCACAAGCAGGGTCGGGATCAGCGAACCCGAGGGAATGTTGAAAGGCTGGAAAGCGAAAGTGCGGATGACCAGCGCGATCAGCAGCGCCTCGATGATGACGCGGATCGTCTCGCCAATGCCGCCGGATTTGGTCGCGCCTGCGCTCTTCTCGCTGGTATTGTCCATCGTCATCCCGGATTGATCCTCGCGGCAGGAAAGGGCGTAAACCGCGAATATCGCGATATACAGGCGCGCAGGAACGAGAGCAATGCGGCGTTTTTCAGTCTCGCTCGCGTTTGCGCGCCTCGATCACGACGAAAGCCTGCGCGAAGGGGTGATCGTCGGTGATCGTGAGGTGAATGACCGCCTCATGCCCCTCCGGCACCAGGGCGGCGAGGCGCGCGGCGGCGGCGCCGGCAAGTACCATTGTCGGCTTGCCCGAAGGCGCGTTCACGACGCCCATCTCACGCCAGGCGATTCCCATGCGCAGGCCGGTTCCCAGCGCCTTGGCGCAGGCTTCCTTGGCAGCGAAGCGCTTGGCGTAGCTCGCGGCGCGAGCCACCCTCCTGTCCGACCGCGCGCGCTCGACGGGGGTAAAGACCCTGTGGGTAAAGCGCTCGCCGAAACGGGCGAGCGTTTTCTCGATACGGGCGATATTGCACAGATCGGCGCCGATCCCGAGGATCATCGCGCGGCAATCCGCCCGCGATCCATCGCCTGACGCATCGTGGCAATTGCCTGTGGCAGCCCCACGAACATCGCCTCGCCCATCAGGAAATGGCCGATATTGAACTCCACGAATTCGAGCACCGAGGCGAGGCGCTCGGCTGTTTCGTAGTCGAGGCCGTGACCGGCATGGACTTCCAGCCCCGCTTCCGCCGCAATCCGCGCGCCTTCCGCCAGCCGGCGGAACTCGGCCTCGGCGCGCGCGGAATCACCCGCTTCCACCGCATGGCACCAGGTGCCGGTATGAAGCTCCACGATATCCGCCCCGAGATGGCGTGACGCCTCGATCGGCGCCCGGTCCGGCTCGATGAAGAGGGAGACGCGGATGCCCGCCTCGCGCAGGGCCGCGATGAAGGGTTTCAAGTGATTCTGGCCGCCCACGACATCGAGCCCGCCTTCCGTGGTGCGCTCCTCGCGCTTTTCAGGCACGAGGCAGCAGGCATGAGGCTTCGTCCTGAGCGCGATGGCGAGCATCTCCTGCGTCGCGGCCATCTCGAAATTGAGCGGCTTCGTCAGTTCCGCGCCGAGTCGCGCCATATCGGCGTCGCGGATGTGGCGGCGATCCTCGCGCAGATGGGCGGTGATGCCATCCGCCCCCGCCGCGATAGCAAGGTGTGCGGCGCGGATCGGATCCGGCCGTGCGCCGCCGCGCGCATTCCGCACGGTCGCGACGTGATCAATGTTGACGCCAAGGCGCAGTCTTTCGCGCGCGCTCACGCCTTCACTCCCTGGATGCCGCGACTACCCGGCTTCACCGGCGGCAAGGCCGCGAGTTCCGGCGGCAGATCGCGCGGGTCGTAATCGGGCACTGCGAATTCGCAGAGCGCCACCAGCGGCACACCGAGATCGGCCTTGCCGGCGGAGCGGTCGATCAGGCAGGCGGCGCCGATAATCTCGCCGGGCTGATCGGCGAGCGAGTTTAGGCATTCGCGCGCCGAAAGCCCCGTCGTCACGATATCCTCGATCACCAGCACCTTCTCACCGGCGCGGATTTCAAAACCGCGCCGGAGCTGGAAGGCCCCATCCTCGCGCTCGACGAAAAGCGCGCGCGCGCCGATCGCGCGGGCGATCTCATACCCGGGGACAATCCCGCCCACGGCCGGCGAGACCACGACATCAATCTTGCCGAAGCGCGCCGTGATCTTCTCGCCGAGCGCGCGGCAGAGTTTTTCCGTCAAGGCTGGGTTTTCAAAAACGCGCATCTTCTGGATGAAGAAGCCCGAGCGACGCCCGGAGGAGAGGATGAAATGCCCCTCCAGCAAGGCTCCCGCCTCGCGAAAAACGGCCAGAACCTCATCCTTCGTCATCCGTCGCTCCTTCCGCCCCCGAGGCTAGCTCCGGGGAAATATCATGCAGGTTTCCGTGCCGTGGGCGTAGAGCTTTCCTTGCGCGTCGACAAGCCTCGCCTCGCTGACCGAGAGCGTTCGCCCCCGATTGACGATACGTCCCTCGCAAACAAGCGGGCCGGTCTTGCCGGCGATAACGGGCCGGAAATACGAGACCTTCATCTCGATCGTCGTGTAGCGCTCGCCGGCGACGAGGGTGGAATGGGTCGCACAGCCGAGCGCGGAATCGAGGATTGTCGCTGCCCAGCCGCCATGGATCACCCCGGCGGGGTTGCGATGCGCCTCCAGCGCCTCGCCCTCGAACACGGCAAGCCCGATCTCGGCGCGCACAAGGCGGATATTCATCACCTCGGCGATCGGCGGTTGCGGCAATTCACCGCGCAGCAGGGCGGAAAGCGTGTCGATACCGCTCATGCGCTCGAAGATATCCGAATCAAGCACGCCGAAACGGGTTGCTCCCCCATCCGGGCTCATTCGATCACCCTCTCGATATTCGCCACCATCGGCTTGGCGCGCAATTCGCTCATGATCGCGTTGAGATGTTTGAGATCCCAGACCTCGATGTCGATCACGGTTTCATGGAAATCCGCCGTCTTGGTGCGCATGGCGATATTGGCGATATTCGCGTCCGTATCGGCGATGGTGCGGGTGATCTCGGCGAGAGAACCGGGCTCGTTGATCATCGAGAGGCGAAGCTGCGCGCCAAAACGTCGCGGATCATGCTCGTCGACATCCCAGCGCACATCCAGCCAGCGCCAGGGCTCCTCGTCATAGGCCATGAGCGCGGGCGATTGGATCGGGTAGATCGTGATCCCCTCCCCCGGCGTCAGGATGCCGACGATGCGATCTCCCGGTACCGCGCCACCATTGGGCGCGAAACGCACCGGCAGATCGTCCGAAAGCCCCCGGATCGGGATGGAAGCGCCTTGCTTTTCCTGTCCTGGCACCTTGAACTTGAGCTTTTCCGCGCCCTGAACGCCGAACCAGCCCTTGCCCGATTCAGCGGTGCCGGCCTTGGTCGATTCCTCGCGGAAATCCGGGAAAACCGCCTTGACGACATCGCCGGAATACATTTCCCCACGCCCCACGGCGGTCAGCACGTCATCCAGCGTCTGGCGGGCGAGACGCGGCAGCGCGGCCACCAGCTTCTCCTCCGAAAACGCCTTGCCCGCACGCACGAAGGCGCGCTCCACGATGCGTCTTCCGAGGCCCACGAACTGCTTGCGCACTGCCTCTCGGGTGGCGCGGCGGATCGAGGCGCGCGCCTTCCCCGTCACGACCATGCTCTCCCAGGCAGCGGGCGGAACCTGCCCCTCGGAGGTGAGGATCTCGACCTCGTCGCCGTTATGCAATTCTGAAATGAGCGGCGAGTTGCGCCCGTTGATCCGGCATCCGACGGCATTGTTGCCGACATCCGTATGCACCGCATAGGCGAAATCGATCGGGTTCGCCCCGCGCGGCAGCGCGATCAGCAGCCCCTTTGGCGTGAAGCAGAAGACCTGATCCTGGAAGAGCTCGAGCTTGGTGTGTTCGAGGAACTCTTCCGGGTTGTCACCCTCGGCGAGAAGCTCGATCGTCTTGCGCAGCCAGGAATAGGCGTTGGAGCTGGGCGGCACTTCGCCATCCGCCGGGCCTTCCTTGTAGGCGGCATGCGCGGCGATGCCGAATTCGGCGATCTCGTCCATCTTGCGGGTGCGGATCTGCAATTCCACGCGCTGATGCCTGGGGCCAACGACTGTCGTGTGGAGCGAGCGGTAATCGTTTTGCTTGGGTGTCGAGATGTAATCCTTGAACCGCCCCGGAACGAAGGGCCATTCCTGATGGATGATGCCGAGCGCGCGGTAGCAATCCTCGACCGAGCCGACAATCACCCGGAATCCGAAGATATCCGACAATTGCTCGAAGGAGATGCTCTTGCGCTCCATCTTGCGCCAGATCGAATAGACCCGTTTCTCGCGCCCCTTGACCTCGCCCTTGATATGCGAGGCGGCAAGCCTGGCCCTCAGCGCGGTCTCGATATCCTCGATCAGCCCACCCACCCGTTCGCGCAGGGCGGTGAGGCGCTGCGTCATCATCATATGCGCATCGGGCATCAGCACGCGAAAGCAGATATCCTCCAGCTCGTCGCGCATGTCCTGCATGCCGATGCGCCCCGCGAGCGGCGCGTAGATTTCCAGCGTCTCCTCGGCGATGCGGGCGCGCTTGTCCGGCGGCACGAAATGCAAGGTGCGCATGTTGTGCAGGCGGTCCGCGAGCTTCACCAGCAGCACGCGCGCATCCGCCGCCACCGCGAGAAGCAGCTTGCGGAGGTTCTCGGCCTGCGCCGCCTTCTTCGAGACAAGATCAAGCTTCTTGAGCTTGGTCAGCCCATCCACGAGATCCGCGATATTCTCGCCGAAGCGATGCGCGATATCTTCGCGAGTCGTGCCCGTATCCTCGATCGTATCGTGCAGGATCGCGGCGGCGATGGTCTGATCGTCGACCCTGAGATCGGTCAGGATCGCCGCAACTTCGAGCGGATGCGAGAAATAGGGGTCACCGGAGGCACGCTTCTGCGTGCCATGCGCCTTCATTGCATAGACATAGGCGCGATTGAGCAGGTCTTCATCTGCTTCCGGGAGGTAGCGTTTGACCCGATCTACCAGTTCAAATTGGCGCATCATGCGCGATAAGCCTGCCAGCGATTGGCCGGCACCGTGCCGGCGACTGAAAAAGGCGGCCCGGAGAACCGCGCCGCCTTCAATCAGTATGCCGGGAAAAATCCGTTACGCAACTGCGAGAGGCGATCAATCCTCATCGTCGGATTCGGCCGGCGGCACGAGACCGTCGAGGCCGCGGAGAAGGTCTTCCTCCGACATGCGATCGAAGCTGACTTCGCTGTCGTCGACCTCGGCAACGGACATCTGGGCACGCTGCGGAACAGCGCCCGGCAGACGCGGAACCGCCTCGGCTTCCGGCTCGTCCACCTCGACGAATTTCTGGAGCGAGTGGATGAAATCCTCCTTGAGATCGCCGGGCGCGAGGCGCTCGTCGGCGATTTCGCGCAGGGCGACAACCGGATTTTTATCACGGTCGCGAGTCACAAGAGGCTGGGCGCCGCTGGCGAGCAGACGCGCCCGATGGGAGGCGAGCAGGACAAGCTCGAAGCGGTTGTCGACCTTGTCGACGCAATCCTCGACGGTTACGCGGGCCATGAACGACGCGCTCCTTCAAATTGCCGGAATTCCACGGGAAAAGAGCCGATACACGATCGCGGCGCGCGCATCAACAGAAATACGCCGCGGATATGAAGGCTACCAATACAGGGGATGAATCAGGAACAGGCAGTGATGAGTGATCCCTACGTATTTTTTGATGTTATAAATTATTCAAAAAATGTACTGTGATAATTGCCTTTTCCACATGAATATATAACTCTTTAACTAACTGGTTTTCTGGGCCCAGGAGGGGCGTGGAGGCATTCCTCACAAGGAGGAGCCTCACGGGAGCCGCCTCGAGACAAATGAAATATCATTCCTCGATTGCCTCTACCCTCAATTTCTGAATGCCCAATAAGGTCTTGGAATTTACTATCATGCAAAAGACAGAACGAATCGCACTTTTCATTGACGGTGCCAACCTCTACGCGACATCCAAGACCCTCGGGTTTGATATCGACTATCGGCGCCTCCTGAAAGAATACAATACTCAAGGATATCTTGTCCGCGCTTTTTACTACACCGCACTGATCGAAGATCAGGAATATTCGTCCATCCGCCCCCTTATCGATTGGCTCGACTATAACGGTTACTCCGTCGTCACCAAGCCGGTGAAGGAATTCACCGACGCGATGGGTCGCCGCAAGGTCAAGGGCAACATGGATATCGAGCTCGCGGTGGATGCGATGGAGCTTGCTCCGTTCATCGATCACATGGTCCTGTTCTCCGGTGACGGCGATTTCCGCAGCCTCGTGGAGGCCATGCAGCGCAAGGGCGTGCGGGTGAGCGTGGTCTCCACCGTTTCCACGCAGCCGCCGATGATCGCCGACGATCTGCGCCGGCAGGCGGATGTCTTTCTCGACCTCACGGATCTCCAGACCAAAATCGGGCGTGATCCCGGCGAGCGCACACCGCGCGAACCGCGCGCAGAGGGTGGCTTCGCCCGCCCCTCCGAGCCGCGCAGCGCGATGCCGTCCTTCATCGAGCGTCCCGCCGGAACACGTCCGCCGGCGCGCGACCGTGATGACGATTGAATCGCGCGCGCATCAAAAACCGTACGGCCAGCGCCCCTATGCGTGCCCCCACCGAGCCTGGGCGTGATTGCCCGCTCTGCCCGCGCCTCGCGGCTTTTCGTGAGGCGTGGCGCGCACGCGAATCCACCTGGCACAATGCACCCGTGCCCAGCTTCGGTCCGGTCGATGCCCGCCTGCTGATCGTCGGACTGGCGCCCGGTCTTCGCGGCGCGAATGCCACCGGCCGGCCTTTCACCGGCGATTATGCCGGCGATCTGCTCTACGAAACCCTCGCCGCCTTCGGTTTCGCACGCGGGGATTACGCGGAACGCGCGGATGACGGCCTCTCGCTCGTCGATTGCCGCATCACCAATGCCGTGCGCTGCGTGCCGCCGGAGAACAAGCCGGTTCCCGCCGAGATCAACACCTGCCGCAATTTTCTCACCGGCACGATCGCGGCCTTGCCACGCCTTGAGGCCATTCTCGTCCTAGGCCGCATCGCCCATGATTCCACCGTCCGCGCGCTGGGCTCGACGCCGTCGAGAATGCCTTTCGCACATGGAAAGCGGCAGAAGATCGGCGAGCTCACGCTTGTTTCGAGCTACCATTGCTCACGCTACAACACCAATACGGGTGTCCTGACCCCGGAGATGTTCCGCGCGGTCTTCGCGGATCTACGCGCGCTTCTGGGCTGAACCAGTTCAACCCTTGTCGCGCAGGAGGCGGCCCTGCTCGCGCTTCCAATCCCGCTCCTTCGAAGCCTCGCGCTTGTCGTGGAGCTTCTTGCCCTTGGCGAGCGCGATCTCGACCTTCGCGCGGCCGCGCTCATTGAAATAAACCTTCAGTGGAACGATGGTCATGCCCTCGCGCTCGATCGCGATGGACAATTTGGCCACCTGCTTGCGCTGGAGGAGCAGTTTGCGCGGTCGTTTCGGCTCGTGATTGAAGCGGTTCGCCTGCAGGTATTCCGGGATATAGGCGTTGACGAGGAAAAGCTCGCCGTCATCGATCTCGGCATAGCTCTCGCCGATCGTGGCCTTGCCGTCGCGCAGGGATTTGACTTCCGTGCCCGTGAGAACGATGCCGGCTTCAAACGTATCGAGAATTTCGTAGTGGAAGCGCGCCTTGCGGTTATCTGCCGCGATCTTGTAGCGCGTTTCATCGCGCGCGTTCATGGCCGGATCAACCCCGATTTTTCAGCGATGAACGCCGCCATAACAGGGCCGCCGGCATCTGTTTCCGCGCCCAGCCCCTCGGTCACGCCCGCGAAATCCTCTTCCGAGCGGTTCTGGCTGAGTTTGTACTTGCCGCTCAACGACTCGATCGCGATCTCGATGCCGACAATGCCGCGCAACTGGGCCGCGAGATAAGCCTCCGGCGCATCGCTCACCTTCCACGGCGCCTTGCGTCCGGCCTCGCTCTGATCGGTCAGCGCATTAAGCTGGGCGAGGAGGAACTCGGCATCCTCGCGGATATACGCCTGTCCGCGCACCTGCACATGAACATAGTTCCAGGTCGGCACGACCTTGCCATGCTCGCGCTTGGCCGCGTACCAGCTCGGCGTGACGTAATGATCCATGCCCTGAAACACGACGAGCGCGTCGCTTCCCGCGCCGATGCTCTTCCATTGCGCATTGGCGCGCGCGAGATGGCAACGCAGCACATCGCGCCCCTCCCCGTCCTTCGCGAGCGTGAAGGGAATGGGGTTGGCTTCGATCCCATTCTCGCCCGTCGTCACGAGCAGCCCAAGCGGGTGCGCGCGGATGACGGAGAGAATCTCCTCGCGCGCTTCAATTTTGAAATGCCTGGGCTCGTACATCGAAGGTTTCTCAGTTCAGCAAGCCGGCATGAACCAAGGCCGCGCGGATCGCCGCCTTGGTCGCGTCCTGCTGTACCGGCATCAGCGGCAGGCGGATTTCCTCGTTCATGCGGCCAAGCAGGTTGAGGCCATGCTTGGCGCCCGCCAGACCCGGCTCGCGGAAAATCGCGTCGTGCAGAGGCACGAGACGATCCTGGATCGCGAGTGCCTTGGTGTAATCGCCAGCAAGGGTCGCGTCCTGCATCTGCGCGCAAAGGCGCGGCGCCACGTTCGAGACGACGGAAATACAGCCGACGCCGCCAGCCGCGTTATAGGCGAGCGCGGTCATGTCCTCGCCCGAGAGCTGGATGAAATCCTTGCCCACGATGTGACGCTGCTGCGAGACGCGCGCGAGGTTGCCGGTCGCGTCCTTCACGCCCGCGATGTTCTTCAGCTCATAGAGACGCGCCATGGTCTCGTTGGACATATCGACGACCGAGCGCGGCGGAATATTGTAGATGAAGATCGGAATCCCCACGCAATCGTTGATCGCCTTGAAATGCTGGTAGAGCCCTTCCTGCGTCGGCCGGTTGTAATAGGGCGTCACCACCAGAAGCGCGTCCGCGCCGGCCTTTTCGGCATGGCGGGCGAGATCAATCGCCTCGGCGGTATTATTGGAGCCGGCACCGGCGATCACCGGCACGCGCCCTTTTGCTTCAGAGACGCACCATTCGATGACCCGCTTGTGCTCGTCATGCGTCAAGGTCGGGCTTTCGCCGGTCGTGCCGACAGGAACGAGCCCGCGGGTTCCCTCGGTGATCTGCCACGACACATGGTCGCGGAACGCCCCCTCATCAAGCGCGCCGTTTTTGAAAGGCGTCACCAGAGCGGTGAACGATCCTCTGAAACGGGTGGCATTGGCAGCGGCGGTCATGGCGATCTTTCCAGATTGAGGCCGGGTCGGCTCGACAATTGCTTTTCCCCGCAATCCGCCCTCACGTCAACCGCATCGCACGCCGATCACCTTCGGCGTGATTGCCTTGCCGCCGCCGGCGGTTAAAAGAGGAAAGGCATGAGAGGGAGTTCGATGCCGCAGGGTTCGCAAGCAGCCATGGCAGATTCGCAGATGAGGTCACCGGCGGCGCTGGGATGGCAAAGCCTTTTCGTACGCGCGTCAGACGGCCTGAAGCTGCATATCCGCCATATCGGCCCGCGCACCGGCACGAAGCTGCCGGTAATCTGCCTGCCCGGCCTGTCGCGCAATGTCGAGGATTTCGAGATGATCGGCCGCGCCATTGCCGAGGCCGGAGAGCGCTGGGTCGTCGCGCTCGATTCGCGCGGGCGCGGCGCGTCGGAACATGATCCAAACTGGCGCAACTATGATCTGATGGTCGAACATGACGATCTGCATCAGGTCCTCGCCGCGCTCGGGCTCACGAAAGCGATCTTTTTCGGCACCTCGCGCGGCGGCCTGCTCACGGCGCTGACGGGCATCACCAAGCCCGAGACGATCGGCGCGGCCATCCTCAACGATATCGGCCCGGTGATCGAGGCACGCGGCCTCGCCCGTATCCGCTCCTATATCGGAAAGCTGCCCGCCCCGCGCGATTACGTGCAAGCCGTAGATATTCTGAAGCAGGTTTTCGGAACCCACTTCACCGATACACCGCCGGATGCCTGGGAGCGCTTCGCGCGCCGCACCTGGGCAGAACATAACGGCCAGCTGGCGCCGCGTTACGATGCGAATCTCATGCGCCCGCTCGCCGAGCTCGATCTCGAAAAGCCGATGCCCGATCTATGGCCGCATTTCTCGACCCTCGCCATCGCGCCGATGCTGGTACTCCGGGGAGAACTCAGCGATATTCTCGCCCGCAAGACCGCCGAGGACATGGTCGCGCGGCACCCGAACGCGCAACTTCACGAAGTGCCTTATCAAGGCCATGCTCCTTTGCTCGAAGATGCGCCGACGATCGCGCGTGTCACGGAATTTATAGCCACACATGATCCATGAGCGCCGCGGAGCGTAATCAGGAGCGGTGGTTTCTCGCCGATCGTTAACGATATCCGTCAGGGCATTCTTCACGCTCAGCGGTCAAATGTGAACCATTCTCAGGGGAAACCGTTTTCCATGTCGATCCGAGCCACTTCCTTCACGCTAGCGATGCTTGCCGGAATTTCCCCGCTCGTCGCGCAGGAAAACAAAAGCTGGTTCTCGGGCGATTGGTCTCTGACCGTGGGCGGCGCGCTCTTCACCGCGCCGCGCTTTCAGGGCTCGAAGGACTTGGCCTTTTACGGCCTGCCCATGGTTTCCCTCGCCCGCAAGGGGCCGGGCGCGCGGTTTTCCTCGCGCAATGACGGGATTTCCTTCGCTCTTCTCGATACCGGCATGTTTCGCGCGGGGCCTGTTGGAAAAATCCTGTTTTCCCGCCCGGATAATGTCTCGGCGTTGCGCGGGCTCGGCACCGTGCCCTGGGGCGGCGAACTCGGCGCCTTCGCCGATATCTATCCCACGCAATGGCTGCGCCTGCGCACGGAAATCCGCCACGGCATCCGCGCCCATAGCGGCGTCGTCGCGGATCTGAGCGCTGATCTCTTCTACGATATCTCGCCGACGCTTCGCCTGTCTGGCGGTCCGAGACTCTCCCTTGCCAGCGCGAATTATTTCAAGGCTTATTTCGGCGTCAACACGGCGCAGGCTGCGGCATCAGGCCTCACCGCCTATTCGCCCGGCGGCGGCCTGCGTGCGGTCGGCCTTGGCGGCGCCATGACCTGGAAAACCACCGACAAGCTCACGACCAGCCTTTTCGCCGAATATTCGCGCCTCGCCGGCCCCGCCGCGCGATCGAGTCTCGTGCGTCAACGTGGCTCCATCCATCAGATGACGATCGGCGCATCCGCAACCTATCGCTTCGACTTCTCGATCTAAGGCGCTTCCTCCTAGAGCGGATATCGATCCTCCTCGTTCAGATCGCCCACTCTATCACTTTGTTCGAGCACAATTTCTTTCGATCACCCGGCATTGCCTGATCGAAAATGCTCTCGCGGGCGTGCCACTCACGCCTTGGGTGCGATGACATTGCCTTGCCCGTTATCGTCGGCCTCGTCGCGCGAGGTCGCGACCTGGCCGGCATCGGCGCGCTGCGAGAAATCCGTCGTCCCGCCGGAAGCGAGCGTTTTCGCCTGCCCGATCCAGTCTTCGCGCTCGATACGCCCCGGAAAGGCGAGATACGCGCCGACCCATTGCGCCTCCGCCGCGCTCCAGCTCGCGATCTGGTCGAAATGCCAGATTCCGAGCCCATGCAGCCGCCCCTCGTTCTGCTTGCCGATTCCCTTGATCCGCTTGAGGTCATCCGCCTTTCCGCCACGCGCCTCGGCAAGAACCGCCGGCTTCTCACCGGGAAGCGTATCCTGAGCCGGTGCGCTTTCCGCCGAAGGGGCTTTTTCCCGCCCCATCGCCGCAGCTTCCTGCCCCCAGCGCCACCAGGAGGAAGGGAACAGGCCTTCGAAGCCGAGCTGCCGGAACAGCCAACGGCTTTGCCCAGGATTCAGTGCGGCGAGCTGATCGTAATGATAGAGCCCCAGCGCGTTCAGCTTCGACGCGGTTTCCGCGTCGATACCCGTGATACGCTCGAGCGCATCCGCCTTACCACCGCGCGGCGCGGAGAGGCCGGTGATCGCCTCCTCCGGCGCCTCGATATGGGTTTCCTCGCCCTTCTGCGGCTCCACCGCGACTTCCTTTGGCGCGGCGGGAACGGCGAGAGGGGCAGCCAAATCGGGTTCGATCCGCGCCGTTTCCGCCTGTCGAACCGGACGGGATGCGCGCATGAGACCGACAAGCAACGCCCCCGCAAGGTAGGCACCGAACATCAGAACCGCGACCTCGAACCAGAATCCGGGGCGCCCCGGAAGAAGGTGCAGCGCCGCGACAACCGCGCCCGCCGAGAGCACCGCAAGCCACAAGGCAAGTCCCCGCCGCCAGGTGCCACGCTCTTCCAGAAAACCGACAAGAAGCCCGAGCACCAGCGCGCCCGCGAGCCAGGGCCAGAACACCGTGACAAGATAGATCATCGCCCTGCCCTCACTTCACGATGAATTCGATGCGGCGATTCTTCGCCTTGTTTTCGGGCGTATCATTGGGCGCAACCGGAATGCTCTGCCCGTAACCGACCGGCTCCAGCCGATCCGCCTGAATGCCGGCCCGCACGAAATAGATCGCCACGGTCTCCGAGCGCCGGCGCGACAATTCCGCGTTCGAGACCGCATTTCCATCCGTATCCGTATGGCCGCCGATTTCGATCCGCATCGCGGCGCAGCGCAATGTCAGCAGCGCGAGGCGATCGAGAATCCCCCGCGACGGTTCCGACAATTCAGCCGAGCCCGAGCGGAAATGGATGGTTCCGCGCGCCAGAGCGTCCCGATAGGAAATCTGGCATTCCCGCATATCCGCGATCGGCGGCGGCAAGGGCTGCGTCGAGATCGCGATATCCGCCTGAACATGCGCCGGCAGCGCCTGCTTCAAGCCCGCCACGACCTGATCGCGCGCCGCATCGAACAGCGCCTGCCCCTTGAGGCTCGCCGCCGCATCAGTCAGAGAGAAAACCGCGCCCGGCGCGAGGCGGGACAATTCCTGCAAACCCGCCTTCACGATGCCGACAAAGTCCTTCGGTTCGCCAAGTCCATCCTGAAGACGTTCCTCGATCGCTTCGCCCTCGAAAAAGAGGCGCGCGAAATCGAGCAATTCTGCCTTCGCGCGAGCATCCGGCACATGCCCTGAAAGCATGAGCTTTCCGGCCTCACGACGGGCCTCGAAGCGATAGGGGCGAACCACGCGGGAATCGATACTCGCCTCGACCAGCGTGAACCCTTGCGGCAAAGCCTTGAGATCGTTGCGGATATCCTGCTCGACAACAAGCCCGGCCGCGCGGCCGGAAATCGCGGCTTTCTCATCCGCAAGCCCGGCTCTTCCGCTTTCGAGCCGCCCCAATTCGCGCACGAGCAGGCTCGCCGCCCCAACCCAATCCGCGCCGGGTGCGCCGTCGGCGAGGATCAGTCGGTCTTCCGCCCGCAAACCCAGCGCCGCGGCATCGGCCATGATCCGCTTGCGCGCCGCCTCCGAGGGGACGAAACCGCTGAGAATGAGGTTCTGGCCATCCCGCTCCGCTGCAAACGTGAATGGCTTCACCACCGGTGGCAGGATATCGCCCGGCGCGTTGCCCTTGCTGATGGTGCTGCCGGCGGGCGGCGCGGCCAGCGCTTTCAGCACAGCCGCATGCGCCGCAAAATCCGCAGCGCGCCCGCCAAGCGAGACATTCGCATCCGAAAGGGAGAGCGCTCCTTCGCGTAGCTTTGCGAGCTGGGCCAGGCCGAACTCCGCTATCGCCGTGAAATTGGTGGGAGCACCGCGCGCCAAGCGGGTTTCGTCGACGAGAACCGCCTGAGGAACGAGCTTCTTCAGCATGTCCAGCATACCCGCTTTTGCGGCGGCCGAAGGAAGCGAGCCGGTAAGCGTCAATTTCGCTCCATCCCGCAGGATGGTCAGCACGAAGGGGCGCGCTTCCGGCAAGAGGGTCGTACGGTCAAGCGCGAGACGGACCCCCGGCGCGGCTTCCGCCTTGGCCGTCACCGCCATTCGAGCCTCCGGCGAGGGCGCCTCCCCGGTTATAACGATGTCCCGACCGGCTGGCGTTAAAGCACCCCAATCCGCAGGCGATGCGGAAAACGCAGCTGTCACGCGGGAAAGCAGATCACGCTCGACACGTCCCTGATTCCACAGCAAGGCAACGAAAATCAACGCCGCCAGTGGGAATAACCCTAAAAGGCGCGTCCTGCGCCCGCCTGCTCCGGTTTCCGTCACCTCTTGCTCCCTGTTCATGCGTCCGGGCATTTTTCCCACGTTATCGGCGAGGTTAAAGCAACGTCAATAACGGGGAGATGAACGGAGGAAATTCGGGCTTGCCTCCTGCGATCCTCGCAGCGCGCCCCGAACAGGATCTTGCCCGACCGGGCCAGCATGCCGGCGACAGCCCCCTCCATCCCCGCACGAAAGGGCATTTTCAAAACGAAAAGGGGAGCCTTGCGGCTCCCCGATCCGTGATCTTCCGATCCGCGTGTTGCCACGCGAGCGGGAGATTAGAAGTCGCGCTGGAAGCGCAGACGGCCGGTCCAAGCGTCGCGCTTGGTGCCGCCAGCCTGAGCAAGAACACCACCGGCAGCAACAGTGCGGCCCATCAGCTTGGCGTAGTTAACTTCACCAGCGATCAGGAAGCCAGCGACCGGAGTCCAGCCCACTGTACCACCGATGAGCGCCGAGCGAACAGTGTTATTCGAACCGGCTGCATCATGCACACCGTAGAGGGCGTTCAGACCAACCCAGACGTTCGGATTGACGTAAGCCTTCACGCCGCCAGACAGACCCCACGAGCGAGTGGTGCGCAGCGAGGTGCCAACGATCGTGGCATCGCTCGCAGCAAAGCTGGTGTGGCCAACTGCAGTATTCCCGCTTGCCCAGCCGGTGTAGCTCGAAGCACCGTCAGCATAAGCGATGTTCGCCCAGACATGCGAACCGGCCGGGAGACCCGGGAGATTCACCGCGGCGAAAAGGGCGCCAGCATAACCATAGCGGGTACCCGGGATCACCCCACCGACGCTGGTGCTGGTGCGGATCTGATGGATGGCGCCCGAGAGAGCCACCGAACCCCAGGAAGCATCATAAGCGAGCTTACCGGTGATTTCCGGCATCGCCTGACCGCCATAAGCACCACCGGCGATCGCAATCTGACGCTCAGCAGCCGAGTCGAGCGAAACGCTCGCCGAGAAGCCACCGCCGAAGGAATGCGTGTAGGCGAAGGTGTTGATATAGGAGATATCGGAGAAGCCACCGATGCCCGAACCACCCCAGAGGACCGAGCTCGAATAGAAGGCCGAGGCGGCATCAAAATACGGGAGGACGCGACCAACAGTCAGACCACCGAACTGGATGTAGGCGTACTCAAGAGTGGCAGCCGACGACGTATTGCTCAGATTCGTAGCGTTGTCACGGCCAAGGAACATACGGACGTACGTACGGAGCAGGCCATACTCGGTCGCGGTGCGATGATCGAAGCCGATATAGCCACGAACACGGAAGGTGTTCTTGGCAGAAGCGCGGGTCAGATCATTGTTGAACGTGTAATCGGCGCGAACACGACCGATGAGCTTCAGGCAGCTCTGCGTGCCCGGAACAACGAAGAAGCCGGCGCCGTAGGTCGGGCAGGTCTTCACATATTCAACAGCCGACGGCTTCTTGACGCCGAGATCGGCAGCCGAGGCGCCAGCGACGGCAACGATGCCGGCGGCGGAACCGAGGAGAAGGCTCTTTGCGAGCTTCATGGTGTACCTCCAAAAGATTTCGAGACCAATCGGGAGTTTACGAACCGGCTTTTGGCCAAACCCGCTTTCCCTTGTCACCCGCTTCCGTCCCGGATCTCTCTCCCCAAAGAGAAGAACCCCCCGAACACGAAAGCAAGTCAGCGACCGGAAACTCCCGTCGCGATTGGCACCATACGCAACGATCCTCTTCGTTCAACCACAGATGATGCCTTCAACAGGTCCGGAAGCGGCTTTTCAAATCCATGTTGCGCGAATGCCACGGTTTGAGGGGGGCGCACCTTCCCGGCTGCCCCAAAACGAGTCAGGCATTAAGAAAGCAGCAATTTTTTAAAGGAGAACGCGGGGATTTTGCCGCGATTCAAGAGAAAATCAGGCTGAAGGGCCAGATCCCCCAGGCGCCGACTGGATCTCCGCCCTTGTGTGGCGCCGATATCGTTGGACAGAGAGAACGATGCTGGCCGCATAGATAACGGTCAGGACGCTGATGGTTTCGAACGGATGGCTCACCAGCAGCGCGAGAATCACCACAACGCCCACGAGAATCGGCAGCACGCGCTCGCGCGGAACCGGCGATTTCAGCCCTTTGCCCGAAAAAGTAGGCAAGCGTGAGATTGTGAGAGCCGCACAAACAAGCGTCCAGAACAGAACAATGAGCGATTCGCCCGCAAATTGCGGCAGGCCCGCGAGGTTGAGGTGAACCGGCAGCATCACCATCATCGCGCCGGCCGGCGCCGGCACGCCCACAGCGAAGGCCTTCTGCCAGGCCGGGCGTTCCGGCGCATCGATCATCACGTTGAAGCGCGCGAGGCGCAACGCCATGGCGAAGGCGAGCAGCAGACAGGCGAGCCAGCCCGCGGTTTTCAGCACGTGCAGCTGCCAGAAATAGAGGATCAGCGCCGGCGCGCAGCCGAAGCTGACGAAATCCGCCAGCGAATCAAGCTCGGCACCGAAACGCGACGTCCCCTTGAGATAGCGGGCGATTCGCCCATCCAGCCCATCAAGCACCGCCGCCGCGATGATCGCGATCGCCGCGTGCTCAAGCCGTCCCTCGATCGCGAAGCGCACAGCAGTTAGCCCCGCCGCCAGCGCCAGCAGCGTCACGATGTTCGGGAGGAGCAGGCGCAGCGGAATCGGCCGGAAGCGCCGCTGCGGCGGCGCAGGCTCGGGTTCGAAGGGCGGAAAGATCGGTTCCATGGTGTTTGATCAGGAGACGCGATAAGCGCGTTGCGGCTCTTTGGAGGTAAGATCGCACAGGATCGTCTCGCCGCCAATCGCGCGCTGCCCCTCGGCGACAAGCGCGACCGCGCCCTCCGGAAGATAGATATCCGTACGCGAACCGAAGCGGATCAACCCGAACCGAGCGCCCGGCGCGATCTCCTCGCCCTCGCGCACGAAGCACAGAATGCGCCGCGCGATCAGCCCGGCAATCTGGATGCAGGCGATCGGCCCATGCGCGCTTTCCACCACGATGGCATTGCGCTCGTTATCGGCGCTGGCCTTGTCGAGATCGGCGTTGAGGAAGAGGCCCGGCGTGTAGACGATCTTGCGGATGCGCCCGCCCACCGGCGTGCGGTTGATATGCACGTCGAAGACCGAGAGGAAGATCGAGATGCGCAGGCGCGGGGAATCGCCGAGGCCGAGCTCCGCCGGCGGCGGGAAATAGCCGACCTGGCTGACGCGGCCATCGGCGGGAGAAAGGACGAGCCCCTCTTTCACCGGCGAAACCCGCGGCGGATCGCGGAAGAAATACGCGACGAAGAACGGCAGGAACCAGAACCACCAGCCAACGACCGGAATCAGCCAATGCGCGACCAGCGCAATGAGAATCGCAGCGACGATGAAAAGATAGCCTTCCGGATGGACCGGAACGATGAATTTGCGAACCGAGGCGACGACCGACATTCTGCTTCCCTGCTTTATTGGGCTGCCGCCCCGCACCGAAGCGGCACGTTTAGCCCTGCTTGATGCGCCCCGCAAGGCTGCGAATCACAATCGCGCGAAACCGGCATCCCCGAGGGGCGGGCCGCTTGAAAATCCCGCGCGCGTCACAAAATCACCCTCATCGGAGGTTTGTCTCGCAAATGTCATCAGACTTTGGTATAAATTCCTCAAGAGCAAGAAGGGAGGTTGAAGATGGATCATAATCTGGCCTTTTCCGCCATCGGCTACGGCTCGGTTCGCGTCCTGCGCGAGCGCGCCTTTGCGACCGATCCCTTTGTTCTTCCCGCCGGCTGGATCATGAAAAAGCCGGACCCGGTGCAGTTCTGCATTGAGGCGCTTTCCGCCGAGCACCCGGATTGGGTGGAGAAGATCGACGATGAAACCCGCCGCGAGATCCATGCGCTCCTGAGAGAAGAGGCAAGGCGGGGAGCGCATTAGGCGCGGGGATCAAGGTCAATCCCGGCCGGGCGTTCGGCCTGGTTTTGAGGAAACCTGGCCTGGAACTTCCGGTACAATCAGTAGGCGGGGGCCCTGCCCCTTCGCCGAAAGCCGATCCTGCGGATTATAAAGGGCACAACGGTCGACCGACAGGCAGCCGCATCCGATGCAGCTTTGCAACTGGTCGCGCAGCTGGTGCAGCGCCGCGATCCGCGCGTCGAGATTCTCCCGCCAAGCGGCAGACATCCGTGCCCAATCGCGTGCATCGGGCGTCTGTCCTCCCGGCAGTTCGGCCAGCCGGGCCCGGATTTCACCAAGCGGAATCCCCACCGCCTGCGCGATCCTGATCACCGCGATCCGCCGCAAGACGTCGCGCCGGAAGCGCCGCTGATTGCCGCGGGAGCGCTCGCTCACGATCAACCCCTCGGCCTCGTAGAAATGCAGGGTCGAGATTTTCACACCTGCCCGCCGGGCAACCGCGCCGACACCCAGCAGTGCCGGTATTCGTGAACTCGACTTCGTAACGACCTCTGGGCCTGACATGGCAAACCGATCTTGACCTCAACTATAGTTGAGGTTTTAACTTGGCTGGCATCTCCCGACAAGTCATGGAGCATGCATTTGAAAAACCATCGGTTTGACGCCCTCCCCCTCCACTCGGCAACGCTTTCTGCTCCTAAAGGTCGTCAGGGAGTTTCATCCATTCCCGCTGCCTTGCTGCGCTGGCTGACCCGATCGCGCCGCGCCAACGCCCGCGTGACAGCCGCCGTCGATATCCTGCCGGATCAGATCCTCGCCGATATCGGCGTGGAGCGCACCCTCACGCCGCATGGCGCACGATATCGCACGCGGCGCCTCTGACATGAAAAAAGGCCGGCGCGAGTGCGCCGGCCTTCTTGTTCACGGTTCGCTTTCGCGAGAGCCTCACGCCCCCAGCGTCTGACGCACGCTCGGCTCCTCGCCCTCCGCATTGCGCTTGAGCGTCTCGCGCGCGAGATCCGCTTCGCGCTGCTTGTTCCACATGCCGGCGAAGAGCCCGCCCTTGGCGAGCAACTCGGCATGGGTCCCCTCCTCCGCGATCACACCCTTGTCGAGCACGATGATCTTGTCCGCGTTGATCACGGTGGAGAGCCGATGCGCGATGACCAGCGTGGAGCGCCCGCGGCTCACGCGCTCCAGCGCATCCTGGATTTCCTTCTCGGTATAGCTGTCGAGCGCACTTGTCGCCTCGTCGAGCACGAGGATGGGCGGGCCCTTGAGAATGGTCCGCGCGATGGCGACGCGCTGCTTCTCTCCGCCCGAGAGCTTCAGCCCACGCTCGCCGACCTGCGCGTGGTAGCCTTCCGGCAGGTTCTGGATGAAGGGCGCGATCTGCGCCATGGCCGCCGCGTCGCGCACCTCAACCTCATCGGCGCCATCCTTGCCGTAACCGATATTGTAGAGGATCGTGTCGTTGAAAAGCACGGTATCTTGCGGAACGATGCCGATGGCGGCGCGCAGGCTCGCCTGCGTCACCTTGCGGATATCCTGCCCGTCGATCGAGATCGAACCGCCGATCGTGTCGTAGAAGCGGAAAAGCAGGCGCGAGAGGGTCGATTTTCCCGCGCCGGACGGCCCGACGACCGCCACGGTCTTGCCCGGCGGAATCTCGAAGCTCACGCCCTTGAGAATCGCCCGCTCGGGCACATAGCTGAACGCCACATTCTCGAAGCGCACATGCCCATCGGAAACAGCGAGCGGCCTGGCATCCGCCGCATCCTCGATTTCCGCGTTGCGGGTGAGGATATCGAACATCTTCTCGATATCCACCATCGCCTGCTTGATCTCGCGATACACGGTGCCCATGAAATTAAGCGGCTGATAGAGCTGGATCATCAAGGCGTTGACCATCACGAAATGGCCAACGCTGTTCTTGCCGGCAACCACGTCCATAGCGGACATCACGATGCACAGGGTAAGCGCGAGAGTGAAGATTACCGCCTGCCCGGAATTGAGGATCGCCAGCGACACATAGGTCTTGATCGAGGCCTTCTCGTAGATGGCCAGGGATTTCTCGTAACGGGCGGCCTCGCGCTTCTCGGCGCCGAAATACTTCACGGTCTCGAAATTGAGCAGCGAATCCACGGCCTTCGCATTCGCATCCGTGTCCGAATCGTTCATCTGGCGGCGAATTTTCATGCGCCATTGCGTCGCGGCGACGGTGAACCACAGATAGAGCATGATCATCGCCATGACGGTGACGACGTAGCGCCAATCGAAGGCGACGGCGAAAACCACGATCACCATCACGAATTCAACGATGGTGGGAATGAGCGTCATCAGCGTGACGCGCGTCAGTTCCTCGATGCCATCGCGCCCGCGTTCGAGAACGCGCGTCAAGCCGCCCGTCTTGCGTTCGAGATGAAAGCGCAGCGAAAGCCGGTGCATATGCTCGAAGGTGCGCATGGCGAGATTGCGCACCGCATGCATCGCAACCTTGGCGAAAAGACCCTCACGCGCCTGCTGGAACAGCACCATGCAGATGCGCACGAAACCGTAGAGCACACTCGCCACGACAGGAGCGCCGATGAGCCAGGGAAGCGCCGTGTCGGCATCGATCTTGCCGCCGGCGGAAGCAACCAGCCCATCCGTCGCCCATTTGAAGGTGAAGGGCATCAGGATGGTGAAGCCCTTCGCGATCAGCATCAGCAGCAACGACAGATAGATCGTGCGTTGCAGGTCAGGGCGATCGGAGGGCCAGAAATAGGGCCAGAGCGCGCGAAGCGTGGCGATCAGGGTTTTTTCGGTCGGCTGGGCGGCAGGTTCGGACACGGGCGACTTTCATACGGCCGGAAGGATGGGCAAGGTTCCGGATCACCGGCTTCGCAACGATGCGAAACGTCTGGAAATCGGAACTGGATGCGCCTCAATCTGGAGCCTCGGGCGCGTATTGCAAGGGGAAAAGCGTGAATTGGGCCCGGGCGCGCATCTTATCCTTGCGGCAAGGCCCGGCTCGGGAAATCATGGCGCATGATGAGAAATGAGATTCGTTCTGTTTGTGTCTATTGCGGCTCCAGCTTCGGCAACCAGCCTGTGTTCCGTGATGTCGCGACCGCCCTGGGCAAGGAACTTGCCGAATCAGGCGTTCGGCTTGTCTATGGCGGAGGGGCGCATGGGCTGATGGGCGAAGTCGCCCGTTCCGTGCTCGCGCATGGTGGCGAGGTCACCGGGATCATCCCGCATTTCCTGAAAGCACGCGAATCCATGCTCGAAGGCGCGCAGGAGATGATCGTCACCGATCACATGCACGAGCGCAAAAGGCTGATGTTCGAGAAATCGGATGCCTTCGTCGCCCTTCCCGGCGGTGTCGGCACCCTGGAGGAACTCGTCGAGCAGCTCACCTGGGCGCAGCTCGGCCAGCACAAGAAGCCGATCCTCCTGCTCAATACGGCCAGCTTCTGGAAACCCCTGCTCGTGCTTCTCGCGCATATGCGCGAATTCGCCTTCATCCGGCCCGAAACCGAGGTGCATTATCTCGTTGCCGAACAGGTGAAGGAAGTGATGCCGATGCTCTTGCAGGCTGCGAATATGGCACAGCTTGCCCAGCGCGCGCAGGGATGAACTAACCCGACTTGCGCGAGGATACGATCTGCGCAACATTCGACGGACGGGGACCGCGTGTATCGCGGCTGGTGGGATGTCCCGTGCGCTCCGGGATCTTTCGCCTGTGTGGAAATTTGTGCGCGTTCAGGGTGTTTCCATGAAGATCAGGATTGTTTCAGCCGCCATTCTTGCCACCCTCGCATTGGCCATCATGCCCGCCCATGCTCAGGAGGCCGCGCCGGCAAAGAAGAAGAAGGTCGCGGCCAAGAACGCCACCGAGCTTGTGCTCATCAACAATCGCGGCGCCGCGGTCACCGGCTTCCAGCTGACCAGTGCCGCCGGCAAGAACGCGGCAAGCCTGAAATCCGCGCTCGAACCGGGCAAGAAGGTCACGCTCAAGATCGCCAAGGGCGCGGGCTGCGTCTTCTCGGCCAATGCCGCCTTCTCGGACGATGCGGAATTCGACCAGACCGAGGTCGATCTGTGCAAGGACAAGACGATCAAATTCGTGGATTGATCTCTTCGTAATCGCGCTTTTCGACGCGCATCCCGCCCGATCATGATCGACCCGCCGGCCTCCCGGCGGGTTTTTCTTTATTCCCGCCCCTGCGCCCGCATCAGCTTGTAGACGACAGAATCCGTCAGCGCCTGGAACGAGGCGTCGATGATGTTCGAGGAAACGCCCACGGTGGTCCAGCTCTCGCCGGTCTCGTCGGTTGAATCGATGAGCACCCGCGTCACTGCATCCGTACCGCCCTGGAAGATGCGGACCTTGAAATCCGTGAGCCTCAGCCCCTTGATATCGCTTTGATATCGACCAAGATCCTTGCGCAGGGCCTTGTCCAGCGCGTTGATCGGCCCGTCGCCCTCGGCTGCGGAGATGAGTGATTTCTCGCCCACCCTCACCTTCACGATCGCCTCGGAAAAGGTCACGAGATTGCCGCGCGCGTCGAAGCGGCGCTCGACATTGACCTTGAACCGCTCGACGGTGAAAAACTCGGGCACGCGGCCAAGCAGGCGCTGCGCCAGCAGATAGAAGCTCGCATCGGCGCCTTCGTAGGAATAACCCTGCGCTTCCTTTTCCTTCACCTCGTCCAGCAAGCGCGAAAGGCGGGGGTCATTCTTCTCCACCGCGATGCCGAGCCGCTCCAGTTCCGCCAGCACGTTGGATTTGCCAGCCTGCGTCGAAACCAGAACCACGCGGCGATTGCCCACACTCTCGGGCGGCACGTGCTCGTAGGTCTTCGGATCCTTGATCAGCGCCGAGGCGTGGATCCCTGCCTTGGTCGCGAAGGCGGATGCGCCGATATAGGGCGCCTGCCGGTTGGGCACGCGGTTGAGCAATTCGTCAAAGGCGCGCGAAAGCGCGGAAAGCCCGGCCAAAGCCTCATCCGACACGCCTGTCTCGAACCGCTCGGAAAATTCCGGCTTGAGCTTCAGCGTCGGAATGATCGTGACGAGGTTGGCGTTGCCACAGCGCTCGCCGAGCCCGTTCAGCGTGCCCTGGATCTGGCGCGCGCCGGCCCGCACGGCGGCGAGGCTGTTCGCGACGGCATGGCCGGTATCGTCATGCGCGTGGATGCCGAGGCGGATTCCCGGCACCACGGCCAGCACATCCGCGGTGATACGCTCGACCTCGTGCGGAAGCGTGCCGCCATTGGTATCGCACAGCACCACCCATTCCGCCCCCGCTTCCTTCGCCGCGCGGGCGCAGGAAAGCGCATAGCCAGGGTTGGCCTTGTAGCCGTCGAAGAAATGCTCGCAATCGACCATCGCATGCTTGCCGGCCCCGCGCGCCGCCTTCACGCTGTCGCTGATCGCTGCGAGATTTTCATCGAGCGTGCAGCCCAGCGCGAGTTCGACGTGATAATCCCAGCTCTTGGCGACAAAGCAGATCGCCGTCCCGCCGGCCTGGAGCAATGCGGCAAGGCCGGGATCGTTCGAGGCCGAAACGCCCGCGCGCTTCGTCATGCCGAAGGCCGTGAAGACCGCGCGAGTCTTCGGCGGATGGGCGAAGAATTTGGTATCGACGGGATTCGCGCCGGGATAGCCACCCTCGATGAAATCCACGCCGAGCCGATCCAGCATCGCCGCGATCTTGGCCTTGTCGGCAAGCGAGAAATCGACGCCCGTGGTCTGCGCGCCATCGCGCAGGGTGGTGTCGAACAGATAAAGGCGTTCGCGGCTCATGAACGGGGCTTCCAATCGGGGTCGTCGTGGTCCGGGTGCTGGTAGGAGACGACCTTCGCGAGAAATGCGACCGATTTCTCTGTCCCCTCGGGTGAAAGGCCGGGCAGCTTTGCGAGGTCGTTGGTCCAGGGCAGGCGCCCCTCCTCGCCCACCTGCAGGGCGGGAACGATGCCGGAGGGATCATCGAAAGCGCAGATCGCGAGGAAAACCGGCTGGTTATCGCCCTGCCATTCATAGGTGAGCGGTGTGCCGCAGGAATCGCAGAAACCGCGCTTCACCGTATTCGAGGAGGCAAAGCGCTTGGGCTCGCGCTTGGTCCAGACGAGGCCATTCGCCGCCGCCAGCGGCGCGAAGACATTGCCGAAGGCCTTCTGGCACATGCGGCAATGGCAGATCGAGGCGTGGCCCACGCTCTCGCAGGAAAAGCGGATCGCGCCGCATTGGCAGCCGCCGGTGAGACGGGGGGAGGAAGGCGAGGCGTTCATGAGCAGGATTCCTTTTTCAGTTCGCACAACGCCGGAACAAGGCACTATCCGTCATGCCCGGCCTTGGGCCGGCCATGACGGCGGAAGGGAAAAAGCTCACCTCTTCACCTCCCAGGTGGTTTTCAGCGCGCCGGTCACCGGATCTTTCGAATCCATGATCTGGATGCCCATGGCGAGAAGCTCGTCGCGGATGCGATCCGATTCCGCCCAGTTCTTGGTGGCGCGGGCGGCGATGCGGGCATCAACGAGTGCTTGCACTTCCTGCTCAGAGACCTTTTCGAGCGTCCTCTCCAGCGCCCGGCGCATGCCGGATCGATAGGGCCCGTCCTTCTGGAGGTTGAAGCCCAAAATTTCCAACCCGGCCCGCAGCGCGCCGGCTTGGCCGCTCCGCGCGGCCTTATGCAGCGAGGCAATCGCAGCGGGTGTATTCAGGTCATCATAAAGTGCTTCGAGAAACCCATCGGGCGGTTCCGTCGCGGCCACATCGGCGATCATGGTCGCCCAGTTATCCAGATGCATTTCAGCCTCTTTGGAGGCTTCCTCGGTCCAGTCGATCGGCTGGGTATAGTGCGTGCGAAGCATCGCCAGCCTGAGAACCTGCCCGTCCCAGCTCCGCCCCCCGAATTTCTCCGTCTCCAGCAACTCGCTGATCGTCACGAAATTCCCCAGGCTCTTGGACATTTTCTCGCCCTCGACCTGCAGAAACCCGTTATGCATCCAGATATTGGCCATGCGCTCCGCGCCGAAAGCGCAGCAGGATTGCGCGATCTCGTTCTCGTGATGCGGGAAGACGAGATCGATGCCGCCGCCATGGATATCGAAAGTGTTCTTCAGCGGATCATCGCAGGCAAGCCCGCCGCCATAGGGCTCGAGCAGCTGCTTCATCGCCATAGCCGAGCATTCGATATGCCAGCCCGGTCGACCCGGTGTCTTTATTCCCGCCGGCGAAGGCCAGCCCGGCTGGCCCGGATCGGAGGGTTTCCAGAGCACGAAATCCATCGCGTCCCGCTTGTAGGTCGCCACGTCAATCCGCGCACCGGCGAGCAATTCATCAAGGCTGCGCTTCGAGAAGGCGCCATAACGCGGCAAAGCGCCGTTATGGGCGTTCATCGCCGACGGCGAGAACAGCACATGGTCTTCCGCCACATAGGCAAAGCCCTTCGCGATCAACTTCTCGGTGATCGCGCGCATCTCGTCGAGATGGTCGGTCGCGCGCGGCTGGCTGGTCGGCGACAGATTGCCGAGCGCGAGCGTATCTTTCTGGTACTGCGCGTTGGTGCCCTCGGTTACCTTGCGGATCGCTTCGTTGAGCGGCAGGCCGGGGAAATCCCGCGCGGCGCGCGCGTTGATCTTGTCATCCACATCCGTGATGTTGCGGGCATAGATGACATTCTCCTCGCCATAGAGGTGGCGGAGCAGGCGGAACAGCACGTCGAACACGATAACGGGACGCGCATTGCCGATATGAGCGTAATCGTAAACCGTCGGGCCGCAGACATACATGCGCACCATGGGCTTGCCATTCGCGGGATTGGTCGCGAGCGGGACCAGCGCATCCTTGCGCCGCGTCAGCGTGTTATAGAGCTTCAGCTCTGTCATGGTGCACCCCAAGGTTCGAACACAGGTCGATACGCCGCCGCTCGCCGGGGGCGTCATCTCGGGGTTCTAACCTCTGGGGGTAAACGAGACGGCGTGCCAGCGAGCGGAGCGCGCTAGCCACAAATAATCCGGGCGGAAATTGCCATCGTCTTCATGCGGCCAGAATGCCGGATTGGCGCGGCGCGGTCAAGCCTGTCACAAAGGCGGACACAAATGCAACCACACCGTGTTTTTATCCGAAGTTTCAAGATTTTGTTAAAGTTTCGCTCCGATGATCGCGGGAACAAATAGCGATTCCGGGGAAATCGATGCACCGCCGCGTAAGCATTCTGGCTCTTTCGGCCGTGACGGGCGCCGCCGCCCTCTTTCTCCTCGCCGGCAATGACGAGGTGACGGCACAGGCCAAGAAGCAGCGTGATTTCGTCATCGCCGGATCGGAAGGCTATGGCACGCAGGAATGTCTTACCAGCCAGTCGCAATGCGGCCGTATCGTCGCGGATGCCTGGTGCGAGGCCAAGGGCTTCAAGGCCGCCCTCGCCTATCGCCAGCTCGACCGTGACGAGATCACCGGATCGACCAACGCCCGCACGCCCTCCGGCAAGCCGGTGGAGAGTTTTTTGATTTCGTGCCGGGATTGAGCAATATAGCGAATAGCGAATAGCGAATAGCGAATAGCGAAGTATAGTTGATTTGTCAGGGTGCAAGCTTGTTTTGCCTGTTCGCTACGCCCTATTCGCCCTTCCCTACTTCACATAATCCGCGCATTTCGGCGTTTCCGCCTGCCCCCAGGGCATGATCGGAACGGTCGAGGTCGAATTTTTAGGGCTTCCTTCGATCAGCTTGTCCGAATAAACGAGATAAACCAGCACGTTGCGCTTTGAATCGCAGCCGCGGACGATCTGCATGCGCTTGAACAGCAGCGAGCGGGACTGGCGGAACATCACGTCGCCCTGTTCAAGCTTGCCCTTGAACTTGATCGGCCCGACCTGCCGGCAGGCGAGGGAAATGTCGGAGACTTCCTCCGCGAGCCCGAGCCCGCCCGCGACACCGCCCTTCTCCGGCACGGTGTAATGACAGGCGACACCCTCGATATCCGGATCGTCGATCGCGTAGGTCGCGAGTTTGTCGTCCGGCGTGAGGAAACGGAAAACGGTCGATTTCTTGAAGATGAGATCGGGCGATTGCGCCGCAGCCGGCACGAGGCTCGCGAGCAGGATCGCCGCCGACAGGATTTTCCGCATGAAACGCACTCCCTCTTCTTCATCGCCGGGCGCGAAAGGCCGGAACAGGGCAAGGCCTGCCCAGCTTCGTTTGCGCTCACGGGGTGAGATAGGGACTGACGCCCCGGAATGAAAGACCATTCACCCCTTGGGCATCGCGGCCTTCGCAGCGGCGATCGCCGCGCCCAGCACATCCTCGTCGCCGATATGGTTGGCGAGCAGGAGCACGAGACGCGCATCCAGCTCCGCGGCCTGTTGCACCGAAAGGCCGCGCCGCGCCTCGATGAGCAGGCGAAAGGCACGGTCGGGGTCGGGAAAACGCGAACCTGTCTCGAATGCGCTCATGCTCAGCTCTCCCCTTTGCCGCGTGCGCGGCGCAGGGCCGCTTTGATCGCGCGGGCATCCGCCGCCCGGAACCGCGCCGCGACATGGCGATCGGGCCGGATGAGATAGGCGGTGCCCGGCCGCAACGCGAAGCGCGCGGCGAGATCGCCGTGCGGATCGCGCGGCACCAACGCCTTCACGCCCGGCGGACACAGCCCGGCGATGGCCTCATCGGCGCAAAGCAGGGAAAAATCCGGTCCGAGCGCTTCGGAAAGATAACAGGCGCCGCCGGGAATCATCTCCACGCGCGCATCGGGAACCGGCGCGCCTGGAACGACGCCGCCCTGCCATTCGTCGTGATCGGGGGTCGAAAGCGGCGAGGCGCGATAGGCGGTCGGTACGGAGAGGCGTCCCGAATTCACCATGCGCTTGGCGAAATCATGATGGCGGGCGAGCGACAGCGCGGCATCGCGCAGGATACGTTCGGCCGGCGATTGCGGGGCGATGAAATCGGTCGAGCGGGTCGAATGACCGAGATTGTCATCCGCCCCCTCGCCACGCTCAATGTCATAGGTCGCGAGCAGGCTTCGAGGTGAATCGCCATCGAGCACGGCGGCGAGCTTCCAGCCGAGATTCTCGACATCCTGAAGGCCGGAATTGGCGCCGCGCGCCCCGAAGGGCGAGACCTGATGCGCGGCATCCCCCGCGAAGATCACGCTTTTATGGGTGAATTTCTCCAGCCTGAGGCAACGGAAACGATAGATTGACACCCATTCAAGATCAAAAGCCGGGCCTTGCCCCTTGCCCGAAAACGCTTCGAGCATTTTCTCGATTCTGGGACGGACATTCTCCGGTCGCTTCTCGAATTCCGCATCCGCCGTGGCGGGCAATTGCAGGTCGATCCGCCAGATATCGTCGGGCTGCTTGTGCAGCAGGGCCGACCCGCCGGGATGGAAGGGCGGATCGAACCAGAACCAGCGCTCGGCCGGGAAATCGCCACGCATCTTGACATCGGCGATGAGGAACTGCTCCTCGAATATCTCGCCGGGAAAATCCAGCCCGAGCATCGCGCGCATCGGTGAACGCGCGCCATCGCAGGCGATGACGTGATCGGCGTGAAGGCGATAAAGCCCGTCGGGCGTCTCGATCGCGAGGAGCGCCCCGGCTTCCCGGTTGTCGATGCCGACCACCCGGTTCTTCCAGCGCAGATCGATGTTTTCGAGCGCCATCGCCCGATCGACAAGCGCCTTCTCGACAACGAATTGCTGGAGATTGATGAAAGCGGGCATCTTGTGCCCCGGCTCGGGCAACAGGTCGAATCCATAAAGCTCGTTCCCGCCCTGAAAGACGCGGCCGCGGCTCCAGGAGACGCCTGCATCGCGCAGCGCGGTGCCGCAGCCATAGGTATCGAGGATTTCCAGCGCCTTCTTCGAGAAGCAGATCGCGCGGCTGCCCTCGCCGATACGGTCATTGTCGTCGAGCAGGACCACTCTTTGCCCGCGCTGGGCGAGGTCGATCGCCATGGAGAGGCCGACCGGCCCCGCCCCCACCACCACGAGCGGGTGATGGGCGGGCGCCACCGCCTCCTGATCCGGGGATTTGCGGTAGGTGAAGGTGGCGTAGGCGGTGAACATGCGGCTTACCCCTGCAATCTGGCCCACATCTCGCGGTCGCGTTCGGCGGTCCAGACCACGGGATGGTCGATGCCGGATGCCTCGTCGAAAGCGCGCGAGACGTTGAAGGGCAGGCAATGCTCGTAGATCGCGTAGGCGCCGAAAGGCCCGTCCATCGCCGCGCGGACATCGGCGAAGGCGCCCTTGAGATCCTTGCCGGCGGCCACCGCCTTCTGCACCGTTCCATAGAGCGTTTGGAGGAAGTCCCGCGTCCCCGCGATGGCAGCGGAGACCTTTTCCCTGCCGATGAGCGCGTCGCCGCGTCCCGGCACCAGAGCAACCGGATCATGCGCCGCGATGCGCTTGAGCGTCTCCGGCCAATCGGCGAAATGCGCATCGCCGCAATAGCAGGCCGATTTGTACTCCACGAGATCGCCCGAGAACATCACGCCGGCATCGGGCACCCAGGCGATCGTATCGCCCGCCGTATGGCCGCGCCCGATATGCTTGATGCGAACCTCGCGCTTTCCGAGCCAGATCGACATCTCCTCGTGGAAAGTCACATTCGGCCAGGTCAGGCCCGGAATGGTCTCCTTGCCGCGGAACAGGCGCGGAAAGCGCCCGATCTCGCTGTCCATATCCTGCAAACCGCGCTCGACGATCAGCCTGCGTGTCGCATCGGAGGCGATGATCGTCTTCGCCTGCTTGTAGGCGGAAGCACCGAGTACGCGCACCGCGTGATAATGCGAGAGAAGCACATGGGTGATCGGCTTGTCCGTTACCGAGCGGACGCGCGCGATCACGGCCTCGGCCATCGCCGGAGTGGCCTGCGCGTCGACGATGAGCACGCCGTCATCGCCGATGACGATACCGGTATTGGGGTCGCCCTCCGCCGTGAATGCATAGAGGCCGGGGCCGATCTCGGCAAAGGTGATCTTCTTTTCCGCCATATCGGCGGCGGAAGCGAAGGCAGGTCCGCTCATGACAGGTTCCTTGTCTCGCGATTGCGGTTATTTCGAAATGCCGGCGGGCTCGATGCGGTTCTCGATCGCGCCGAAAACGGAATGACCCTTGCGGTCCTTCATCTCGATGCGCACGACATCCCCGAATTTCATGAACGGCGTTTTCGGCCCGCCGCTCTTGATGGTTTCGACCATCCGGATCTCGGCGATACAGGAATAGCCGCGCCCACCCTCGGCCACGGGCCGCCCAGGGGAACCGTCGGGATCGCGGTTCGAAACCGTGCCGGAACCGACGATCGTGCCGGCGCCGAGCGGGCGCGTCTTCGCCGCATGGGCGATCAGCGTGCCGAAATCGAAGGTCATCTCCTCCCCCGCTTCGGGGCAGCCGAACGGCTTGCCGTTGATCGAGGTCAGGAGCGGCAGCGCGAGCTTGCCGCCATTCCATGCCGCGCCGAGTTCGTCGGGCGTGACAGCCACCGGCGAGAAAGCCGTCGGCGGTTTGGACTGAAAGAAGCCGAAGCCCTTGGCAAGCTCCGCCGGGATGAGGTTGCGCAGGGAAACATCGTTCACCAGAGTCACCAGACGGATCGCCGCGCGGGCGTCACCTGGCGAGGCCCCCATGGCGACATCGCCAGTAAATACCGCAATCTCCGCCTCGCAATCGATGCCGTATTCCTCGCTGGTGACGACAACCGGATCGCGCGGGCCGATATTGCTGTCCGACGTGCCCTGATACATCAGCGGATCGGTCCAGAAGGAAGGCGGCATCTCCGCCCCGCGCGCCTTGCGGACGAGTTCCACGTGATTCACATAGGCCGAGCCGTCGACCCATTGATAGGCGCGCGGCAGCGGCGCATCGCATTCATGCTCGTGAAAGCGGAAGCTCGGCACCGAGCCGTGCTCAAGGCTTTCGGCAAGATCCGCGAGGGCGCCAACCACATCATCCCAGCGATCGAGCGCCTCCTGCAGGGTCCGGGCGATATGACCGGCCTCGGTCGCCTTCGTCAAATCGCGCGAGACCACAACGAGCCTGCCGTCGCGTCCGTCTTTGAGCGATGCGAGTTTCATATCCAGCCTCCAGACCCAAGCCGACGCAACACGCGCGTCCCGAATGCACAAATTGATGCACGGAATCGCGTGACGATCCATGCCGAGTGTGTAATCCTCGCAGGAAAGCGTTGCCGCGCACAAGCGATAAGTTGCGCGCGCGACTAATTTGACAGCGAGGAGTGAAACGATGCGTCGGCGTGAAATGCTTTTGGCGGGTATGGGAGCAGCGGGAGCGGCATCGACGATCGCGAGCCCCGCTATCGCGCAGAACATGCCCGAGGTGAAATGGCGGCTGACCTCCAGCTTCCCGAAATCGCTCGATACCATTTTCGGCACGGCGCAGATCTTCACCAAATTCCTTGCCGATGCCACCGATAACCGCTTCCAGATCCAGGCTTTCGGCGCCGGGGAACTCGTCCCCGGTCTTCAGGCGATGGACGCGGTTTCTTCCGGCGCGATCGAATGCGCACACACGCCCACCTATTTCTATTCCGGCAAGGATGCGACGCTCGGGCTTGGAACCGGCCTGCCCTTCGGGCCGAATGCGCGCCTCCAGCATTCGTGGTGGCATTTCGGCGGCGGCGAGGCGATCGTCAACGAATCCTTGGCGAAATTCAACGTGCTCGGCATTCCCGCCGGCAATTCCGGCACCCAGATGGGCGGCTGGTTCCGCAAGGAGATCAACACGGTCGAGGATCTCAAGGGGCTGAAGTTCCGCATCGGCGGCGTCGGCGGGCAGATCCTGGCCCGCATGGGCGTCGTGCCGCAGCAGATCGCGCCCGGCGACATCTACCCCGCGCTCGAAAAAGGCGCGATCGACGCCATCGAGTTCGTCGGCCCCTATGACGATGAGAAGCTCGGCTTCAACAAGGTTGCCAAGTACTATTACTACCCCGGCTTCTGGGAAGGCGGGGCGATGCTCCACCTCGTCATCAATTCCGAACAATGGAACCGGCTGCCCAAGCATTACCAGGCTGCTTTCCGCAATGCCGCCGAAGCCGCGAATAACTGGATGCTCGCCAAATATGACTATGTGAACGCGCCCGCCCTCAAGCGGCTCGTGGGCAAGGGCACGGAGCTTCGTCCCTTCCCGACGCCGGTCATCGAGGCCGCCTACAAGGTTGCGCAGGATTATTACGCCGAAATCGCCGCGCAGAACCCGCTCTTCAAGAAGGGGCTCGATTCGGTGAACGAGTTCCTCGGCGACGGGTATACCTGGTGGCAGGTAGGTGAATATTCCTACGACACCCTCATGATCCGCACCCGCAACCGTCGTTGATCCGCAAGATGGAGCGCGCAAGCGCTCCATCCGCGCCCGTAGCTTTGCAGGATGCGCGTTGCCGCGATGACCAGCCCTCCCTTGCCTGACAACGCGCACGAGCAGGATGGATGCGACAACGCACCGATCCGGCTTGAGGAATTCCTGCCCTATCGTCTCAACCAGCTTGCCAGCGAGGTCAGCCAGTCGCTCGCGCAGGCCTATGGCGAGGCTTTCGGCATCTCGGTGCCGGAATGGCGCATCCTCGCGACGCTGGGGCAATTCGGCATGGTGACGGCACGCGATATCGGCACCCATAGCCGCATGCACAAGACCATGGTGAGCCGCGCGGTCGCGACGCTCGAAGGGCGAGATCTCATTATCCGCCAGGCCAATCAGGCCGACCTCCGCGAGGCCTTCCTCTCGCTTACCCCCGAGGGCAAGGCATTGTACCGGAAGATCGTGCCGCTCGCGCGCGGCTTTGCCGCCGATCTTTGTCAGGATCTTTCGCCGGAGGATCTGGTGCGGCTGAATATCCTGCTCGACCGCCTTTCCGAGCGTGTCCGCAGCTTTGGACAGCAATCCTCACAAGCGTGATCGCCTGATGCCTTGCATGGGTCACATTCGAAAGGCATAGGAAAATTGCGGTCCAGAAGGGAATCGCGCACGAGCCGGATCGATCGCCCGAATGCAGCTTTCCCCTATCCTCGCCTTGGTGCGCACCAAACCTGCCCTTGCAGCCGGTTTCCTGCTCTCGGTGCTTGCTGGCACGGCGTCGGCGCAATCGCCCGTCTGCTCGCAAATCCGGGCGGAACTCGCCGGCATGGCGAATGGCGGCGGCGGCGCGACGCGGGAATCGATGCGGCTGCGTTCCGAGCTTGGCCGCGTGCGCCTCGCGCTTCAGCAGAACGATTGTTACAAGCAGGGCTTCCTGATCTTCGGCGGCCCACCGCCTGTCTGCGGGCCGCTGAAAGCGCAGGCCGCGCAATATGAAGCCCAGATCCGCCAGATCGAGGGGGGCGGCCCCGCTGGCGCGCGGCGCGCGCAATTGCTCGCCGCGCTTGATAATTACGGCTGCAATGGCGGCGCGCCCGGCCAACGCGGCGTCATCTATGCCAATCCCGGCCAGCCGGGCGTGTTCCTCAATCCATCCGAGAACCAGGGCTCGTTCATCGATCTCGACGCGCCGCCGCCGGAGCGGCTCGGCGGACGCATGGCGGTCTGCGTGCGCCTATGCGACGGCTTCTTCTTTCCCGTGAATTTCGAGGGGATCGGCGCGCGCGATGAATATGGCGCGGTCTGCCAGGCGCTTTGCCCTGCGGCGGATACGCAGGTCTATTTTATGCCCGGCGGCGCCGATATCGAGCGCGCGGCCACGCGCGACGGTTCGCCCTACATGTCGTTGCCCGCCGCGAAGCAGTATCAGCGCAAGTATGATCCCGCCTGTTTCTGCAAGCAGCCGGGCCAGACCTGGGCCAATGCGACAAAGGGTGCCGAGGATCTCGTCGAGCGGCGCAAGGGCGATCTTATCGTCACGCCGGAACAGGCGGCGGCGATGTCGCGCCCCAAGGAACTCAACGTGCCGCCGGCGGATCGGCGCGGCAACAATCGCCGCGCGCCCGAGCCGCCGAAGCCGGCGGCGGAAGAGGCCGCCGCCCTGCCCGAAAGCGCCCTGCCCACCGGCGGAAACGCCTCGTCCGGCGTCGGCCCGGCGACGCCCAACCAGCGCGTGCTTGATCGCGGCAGCGGCACGCAGCAGCGTGTCGTTACGCCCGATGGCACCCAGCGCCAGATCAGGAACGTGGCACCGACGATAGGCGGGCAAGAACCTCGGACCGGCCTAAGAGGGGAAGCACGGCCTTGAGTTCCGGCCCGCTCTCGCGCCCGGTCAGCGCGAGGCGAAGCGGCATGAACAGCGCCTTGCCCTTTCGCCCGGTCGCCGCCTGAAGCGCGCCGATCCAACGGCTCCAGGTCTCGCCGTCGAAGGGTTCATCCGGCAGCAGCTTCGCGGCCTCGGTGAGGAATTCCGGCTCGGCCGAGGGAAAATGCTGCGGCCGCGTGAGCAGATCCCACCATGCCGGGGCCTCATCGATATGATCGAGATTGCCATGCATCGCGCCCCAGAAGGCTTCGGCCTTCCCGCCCGCGATCCCGAGGGCGGCGAGATTCTCCCTCACCGCGCCATAGGGTTTGGCGTGCAGGAGACGCTTTGAAAGATCGTGGATCTCCGCCGGATCGAACTTCGTCAGCGCGCGCGAGAATTTCGAAAGATCGACCAGCGCAACCAGCGATGCCAGATCCGGCAGCGGCTGCACCGGCTCGGACGTGCCCGTGAGCACCGCGACGATCGCGACGGCGAGCGGGTCCGCCCCCGCCGCGCGAAGGGAGCGGATCGAAAGCGCGCCGGTGCGCTTCGACATTTCCTCGCCGGTCGCGGAGGTGATGAGGTTGTGATGCGCGAAACGCGGCAGGGTTCCCCCCAGTGCCGCGAACAATTCGATCTGCACCGCCGTATTGGCGACATGGTCCTCGCCGCGCACGATATCGGTGACCCCCATCTCGATATCGTCGACCACGGAGGCGAAAGTATAGAGGAAGGTGCCATCCGCCCTGACCAGAACCGGATCGGAAAGCGCCGAGGTCTCGATATGGCATTCGCCGCGCACCTCGTCATGCCAGCGCACGGTGTCGCCGGAAAGCCTGAAGCGCCAATGCGGCTTGCGGCCCTCGGCTTCAAGCGCGGCACGTTCGGATTCGGAGAGCTTCAACGCCGCGCGATCATAGACAGGCGGCAAGCCCCGCGCCTGCTGGCGCTTGCGCTTGCGCTCCAGCTCGTCCGCCGTCTCATAGGCGGGATAGACGGCGCCCTTCGCCTTGAGCGCCGCGAGCGCGGCCTCGTAACGCGGGATACGGTCGGATTGCCGCTCGGTCCGGTCCGGGACGACGCCCAGCCAGGCGAGATCCTCGATGATCGCATCGGCATATTCCTGCTTCGAGCGCTCGATATCGGTATCGTCGAACCGCAGGATGAAGGTGCCGCCGTGTTTCTTCGCGAGCAGCGCGTTCCACAAGGCGGGACGTGCATTGCCGATATGGATGTAGCCCGTGGGCGACGGCGCGAAGCGGTAAAGACGGGACATGGCGGACCGGAAAAGAAGCGACGGGCTTGATCCCCCCGAAGGAAGATCGCATCCTGCCTCAATAGTTGAACGCATTTGTCAGGCCAAGCCCATCAATGTCGAAGGCACGCGACGAGAAGATCAAGCTGACCGCGAATTACCTCAACACGATGGCCGGCGCGTTGGTGACGATCGGCGTCGTGGGGCCGCTGATCGCGGTGGTGCTCAATCTCGGCGATGCGCAGGCGAAGGTCTCCACGCTTGTCCTCGCCGCCTCTTGTCTCTTCTCGGCCGGCGGCTCATATGCTATACATCGCATTGCAAGGAACTCGCTGGACAAGCTCGACCTATGAACTCGCAATTGCTCTTCGTGCTGTTCGGGCTCCCCGCCATGCTGGTAGGCTACGGTTACTTCGTCTACTGGATGCACGAGCGCGAACTGAAAAAATAACGCCCCGCGCAGGCAGGCGCCGCGCATGCGCGCTATTGGCGCGCCTCATCCGTCATACGCCTCACTGAGCTTCTTCGACGCCTCCGGCGTGATCGACGAATCACCTTGGTACGGCGCTTCGAGCCTGTCCCGGAAGCGGTTGGTGATCGGATAGCGTCGGTCCCGCCCGAAATTGCGCCGCGTCACCTTCACGCCCGGCGCGGATTGGCGGCGCTTGTATTCCGCGATCGAAAGCAGATGCTCGATCCGCCGCACGGTTTCGGGCGCATGCCCGCGCGCGATGATATCGGCGACATGCATCTCCTTCTCGACGAGGCATTCGAGGATATCGTCGAGCACCTCGTAAGGGGGGAGAGAATCCTGATCCTTCTGGTTCTCGCGCAGCTCCGCGCTCGGCGGCTTGACGAGGATGTTGGCGGGAATCACCTCGCCCTCCGGCCCTTTCGCACCGGCGGGCTTCCATTGGTTGCGCAACGCGCAGAGCCGGAAGACCTCCATCTTGTAGAGGTCCTTGATCGGGTTGAAGCCGCCATTCATATCGCCGTAAAGCGTGGCATAACCGACGCTCATCTCGCTCTTATTTCCGGTGGTGACGACCATCGGCCCGAATTTGTTCGAGATCGACATCAGGATGGTGCCGCGCGCGCGCGACTGGATATTCTCCTCGGTGATATCGCGCGGTTTTCCCGCGAAGAGCGGAGAAAGGCTGGCTTCAAGCCCCTCCACCGCCGAGGCGATGGGCAGGATATCGTAGCGGATGCCCAGCGCCTGCGCGCAGGCTTTCGCATCCGCGAGGCTTTCATCGGAGGTATAAAGATAGGGCAGCATCACCGCGTGGACGCGCTCCGGACCCAGCGCATCGGCCGCGATGGCAGCGCAGAGCGCGGAATCGATGCCGCCTGAAAGCCCGAGCACCACGCCCGGAAACCGGTTCTTCTCGACATAATCGCGCAAACCGAGAAGGCAGGCGGCATAATCGGCGCCATCGCCTTCCTCGATCAGCGCCTTCTCGCCGTCTTCGATGCGCCAGCCGGAAGGCGTTTCAACCAGCGCGACGAAAGCCGTCGCTTCGCAAAAAGCTGGCAGGCGGAACGCCAGCGATCCATCGGCGTTGAGGCCGAAAGAGGCGCCATCGAAAACCAGCTCGTCCTGTCCGCCGACCTGATTGAGATAAACCATCGGCAGGCGCGCCTCGGTCACGCGCGAAACGGCGATGTTGAGGCGCGTATCGTGCTTGTCGCGCTCGTAGGGCGAACCATTGGGCACCAGCAGCATTTCCGCGCCGGTCTCGCAGAGGCATTCGACAACCTCCTCGCCCCAGATATCCTCGCAGATCGGCAGGCCGATCCTCACCCCGCGCAGCATCAGGGGGCCGGGCATCGGGCCCGGATCGAAGACCCTTTTCTCGTCGAAGACGCCGTAATTGGGCAGATCGACCTTGAAGCGAATTCCCGCGATCCGCCCTCCATCGAGCGCGGCGAAGGCATTGTGCAGCTTCCCCTCCTCCCGCCAGGGCAGGCCGATCAGCACCGCCGGCCCGCCATCCGCCGTCTCGCGCGCGAAGGCATCGACAGCCTCGCGGCAAGTCTCGATCAACGCCGGCTTGGTGACGAGATCCTCCGGCGGATAGCCGGTCAGGAACAGCTCGGTGAACATCACCAGATCCGCGCCGCCCTTCGCGGCCTCGGCGCGTATCCGGCGGGCCAGGGCGAGATTGCCCGCGACATCACCCATGACAGGATTGGCTTGCGCGAGCGCGACGATGAGACGGCGAGGAGTTTTGCTCATAATGACTATATATCGCGATGCCGGATGCAGGACAAGGATGCGTGCCCCATGACGAGAGCCCCATGACGAGTGCCTCATGAAACGCCGGGAGGCAAGCGCCCCCTCCTCTCTACCACGCCTTCCCATGAACGGTCCGCGCGGCTTAACCGGGCGGTAAGGTTACTTTTTTATGATCACTCCCGGATGCTCCCGTGTGGAGCCTGAAGTTTTCGGAGTTCCAGATGGGCAAGGCGCATATCCTTTCAGGTAGCGGAATCGTTCTGGCGGCCGCGCTGGCGGGGCTCGCGCCGGGCGGCCAGGCTCAGGCCGCGGATATGCTGCGCGGCCCCTATGCGGGCGATCAGCAGCCGTCGCGGACCGCCGTGGCTGATTGGGGCGGCATTTATGCCGGTGTGCATGTGGGCGCCAGCGTGGGCACGGCCGATCCGCGCCGCTTTGCTTCCACGCATCGCAACGCGCTGACCGCATCGCCGGCCATGCCGGCCTCGATTGCCGCCACCGTCAGCGGCATGGTCGGCCTGCGCGACACCTCGGCCACCAAGTTCTCCTACGGTGCGTTCATCGGCGCCAACTGGCAATGGGATGATGTCGTCCTTGGCATCGAGGGTGATTACACCCGCTCGGATCTGCGCTTGCGCAACAGCACGACTTCCGCCCAGACCTATTCTCCCGCTGCCGGCACCGAATATGACCTGCGGGTGACCTCGACCTCCAATGTCCGCGTCCAGGATTGGGCCACCTTACGTGCGCGCATAGGCTGGTCCGCCGGCATGTTCATGCCCTACATCACGGGCGGCTTCGCGCTTGGCAGCGTCCGTTCCCAGACCTCGGCCAATGCTGCATGGGACCGCTATTCGACCGTGGTCCTGCCCCGTACCTATGTTGATTCCGGCTCGGTAACCTCCGTCCTTACCCGCAACGGCATCGCTTTTGGCCATGCGATCGGCGCGGGCATCGACATGCAGCTGATGCCCGGCGCTTTCCTGCGCGGGGAATATCTCAACGTCCGCTTCAACAGCAGCACGACGCGGCCTCAGGTCTCCATCCATACGTTCAGGGTGGCCGGCGCGGTGAAATACTGATCATCGCGAGACATAAACAGCAAAAGCCCGGCAATGCCGGGCTTTCCTGTTCCTGATCACCGCGTCAGCGGCAGACCCTTACCCGCTCGGTGTAATACTCATACCCGTCGAACTGCGTGCGGGTCTTGATCTTGCAGTTCGGCCCGGCATACAGGCGCCCGGACGGCGAATAAACGGGGTTGCGGCAAGGGCCATAAGGCGCTCCCTCGTTGCACTGGATCCCGTGGTGACGGCGCGGCCGCTCATACCCGCCGTAATAGGGCGCGGGCTCGTAGCGCCGGTAATACCCGCTCGGCTGATAATACCCGCTCGGCTGATCGTATTCGGGCTGCGGCGGGGCATAACCGTAACCGTTCTCCGGCGGATAATATCCGCCATGGCGCGGCTCCTGATAATTGCCGCCATGCGCCTCGGAAGCACCGGCGACGAGAGCACCGACAGCCAGCGCACCGATGAGGCCTGCGGCGATCGCAGCGCCCTTGCGGCCGTTGCGCGCCTCGGCCTCGCCCGTCGTCGCGACAAGACCAGTGGAAAGCGTCAGGGCAACCAGCGCCGCGACAGCGGCCTTCCTGCCTCCGTTCATCTTGCTGAAAGCGCTGTTGACAGCCATCATAAATCTCCCTCGCGAAGCCGAGGCAATCCTCGCTTCATGATCGGGAAACTATGCCGGCGGATGTGGCGGCAGGCTGAACGGGTCGTTGTCTCCCATTCAGCAAGCAGGCGGAAATAGGGCGGGGAACGCCGGCAGGGATAGGCCGGGCTGATCCGAGCCTTATTCGCAAACCTCGACCCGGCGATAGGTGTAGCTCTCCTCGTCGAGCCAGACCTTGCGGCGCTCCATGCGGCAGGTCGGCACATAGCGCACGCGGCGCGGGCGCTCGACGATGATTTCCTCCTCTTCCTCGACAACCGGCGGCGGCAGGGCACGCGCCGGCCGCGTTCCGTTGAGGAGGATGGCAGCCCCGGCAGCCCCGATCGCCAGCCCGCCGAACAGGGCTGCATTGCGCCCCTGCGCGGCACTAGCCGGCTGGGCAGCGTTGAGCAGGGCAGAAAAAACCACAAGGCCGGCAAGGCTGATGGAGCCGATGCCGAAGCGGTGGATAAGGAGGGACGAGCCAACCCGCATGAGAACTTCTCCCGAATGAACCGGGAGAAGCCTCGCGCCAATCCTTTACAAATCCCTTACGCAACCCGGCGAATTGTCGCCAATTGGTTAACGCGGCGGCTCACTCGGCCGCCGCGGCGACCCCCTCCCCGCGCGCGGCCTTCTCGTGCTTGACGAGGTCCGCTACCAGGAACGCCATCTCGATCGCCTGCTCGGCATTGAGGCGCGGATCGCAGGCGGTATCGTAGCGATCCGCCAGCCCCTCGGCCGTGATCGCCTTGGCGCCGCCGGTGCATTCGGTGACGTCCTTGCCGGTCATTTCAAGATGGATACCACCGGCATAAGTGCCTTCCGCCTCGTGGATGCGGAAGAAGTCGCGCACTTCCGAGAGGATGCGATCGAAGGGCCGCGTCTTGTAGCCAGCGAGCGAGACCGTGTTGCCATGCATGGGATCGCAGGACCAGACGACCTTGCGCCCCTCCCGCTCCACCGCGCGGATCAATCCCGGCAGGTGATCGCCGATCTTGTCCGAGCCGAAACGGCAGATCAGCGTGAGCCGCCCCGCCTCGTTTTCCGGGTTCAGGGTATCGATGAGGCGGATCAATCCGTCGGGATCAAGCGAGGGGCCGCATTTGAGACCCACCGGGTTCTTGATGCCCCGGAAGAACTCGACATGCCCATGGTCGGCCTGGCGGGTGCGATCGCCGATCCAGAGCATATGACCGGATGTCGCGTACCAATCGCCCGTGGTGGAATCAACGCGCGTCAGCGCCTCCTCGTAGCCAAGAAGCAGCGCCTCGTGGCTCGTGTAGAAATCGGTCGTCTGCATCTCGATATGGGTTTCGGCGGAAATGCCGATGGCGCGCATGAAATCGAGCGCTTCGGTGATGCGGTTGGCCAATTCGTTATATCGCCCGCTCTGGGGGCTGTCTTTCACGAAGCCCAGCATCCAGCGATGCGCGTTGTCGAGATTGGCATAACCGCCGCTCGCGAAAGCGCGCACGAGGTTGAGCGTCGCCGCCGATTGGCGGTAGGCCTCGACCTGCCGGCGCGGATCGGGGATACGCGCCTCGGGCGTGAAATCCGTGCCGTTGATGATATCGCCGCGATAGGAAGGCAGTTCCACGCCGCCGACATTCTCGACCGGCGAGGAGCGCGGCTTGGCGAATTGCCCGGCGATGCGCCCCACCTTCACCACCGGCAGGCGGCCCGCGAAAGTGAGCACCACCGACATCTGAAGGAAAACACGGAAAAAATCGCGGATATGGTTCGCGGAATGCTCCGCGAAACTCTCGGCGCAATCTCCGCCCTGAAGCAGGAATGCTTCACCATTGGCGACCTTGCCCAACGCCCGTTTGAGCTTGCGCGCCTCGCCTGCAAAGACCAGCGGCGGAAAGCTCGCGAGTTGCGCCTCGGTGCTCTGGAGCAGCGCTTTATCCGGATAATCCGGCACCTGGGCGACCGGAAACGAGCGCCAGCCCGCCGGAGACCAGGCTTGCTTACCGTTCGTGTTGCCGTTCGTACCCATGTCAGACGTCCCGTGCTTGAACCGGCCTCCCGGACCGGCCTTGGAAGGCGCAGCTTTATTGCTGCACCGGAAAGATGATCCTTACACTGTTGCGTTGCAAGAAGCGAGATGCCGAACGACGCTCAGGTGGCCTCGACATGCACGCGGTTCCGCGTCAGCACGCGAATTCCGGCAAGCACCCCGGCAAACAGCAACAAGCTCCCCAGCCATTCGTAGGATTGCGGCCATCTCGCTTCGAGGAAGAAGCCGTAGACCAATCCGAAAATCGTTTCGGAGACGATGAGTTGGGCCGAAAGCGCCACGCTCAGCCGGTTCGAGGCGATGACCCAGAAATAAGTCGCAAGCCATGAGGATACCGCACCAGTCACAAGCGCCCAGAACCACAGAGGGCCGGCAAGGGCGCTGAAAAGCGGGAGGTCAACTAGGCGCGACGAGCCAAGCACCAGCCCCGCCGGCAGGAAGGCCAGCATGAAGATACCGGCGCCGATGCCCTGAAGCGAGGTCCAGACAATCGCGTCGGTCCTCGGACGCTCCTTGAGCGCGGAGGCGTTGAGCAGGCCGTAATAGAGCCACAGCAGCAGCGCGCCGACGGCCAGCAGGAAGCCGAGCAGGATATCCGCCCGGCTGCGCCCTTGCATGGGCGCCTCCATCGCGCCGAGATTGACGATGCCAAGGCCAAGCGCGATCAGCCCGAGCGGCAGGATGAGCGCGCGCCAGGAAACCGTCTTCTCCTTCATGTTCCCCGCAATCGCGAGGAGAACGGGCAGCGCGCCGATCACCAGCGCCGCGATGGCTGGACCGGCTAAAACCACCGAATAGGCGACGAAGAGATAATACCCGCTATAGCCCATCAGCCCGAGAAGCAGCGAGATCACCACGCCGCGCCGGTCGATCGCGCGCAGTTCCGCGCGGTAGCGGGCGAGAATCGCCAAGGATACCAGCGCGAAGACAAGGTTTCGCAGCAGCGCGAGATCGAACGGCGCGAAAGGCTCCACGAGCTTGGGCGCGATGAAGGTGAGCCCCCAGAGCGCGCCCGCGCCGAGGCCAGCGAGAATGCCGATCAGCATGGCTTTTCCTATCGGGTGAAGCGCGCCGTTCTGGTTCGCAGCGTGACGAGTTCCTCGGCGGCGGTGGGGTGGACGGCCATGGTGGCGTCGAAATCCGCCTTCGTCGCCCCCATCTTCAGCGCGATCCCGAGAAGCTGGATCAGCTCGCCCGCGCCTTCGCCGAGGATATGCACGCCGAGAACCCGGTCACTCTCGCCATCGACGAGGATTTTCATCATGACCTTGTCCTCGCCGCCCGACAGCGTCGCACGGATCGGGCGGAAAGACGTGCGATAGAGATCGACAACGCCATATTGCGCGCGCGCCTCCGCCTCGGTCAGCCCCACCGTGCCGATTTCCGGCGTCGTGAACACCGCCGTGGGGATATTGGCGTAATCGACCTGCCAGGGCTTGATCCCCTTCGCGCCGCCGAACAGCGTATCCGCCAGCGCATGCCCCTCGCGGATCGCGACCGGCGTGAGATTGACCCGGTTCGTCACATCGCCGACGGCGAAGATCGAAGGGATATTGGTGCGCGAGGCGGCGTCGACGAGGATCGCGCCATCGGCGCCCGTCGCGATTCCGGCCTTGTCGAGTCCCAGCCCCTCGACATTCGGCGAACGACCGATCGCGAGGAGGATCTGGTCGGCTTCGATACGCGCGCCCGCCTTGGTATGGCCGACGAGCCCCGTTTCCGCGCGCTCGATGCGCGAGAACGTGTCGTTCAGGACGAAGCGGACACCCATTTTCTCATAAGCTGCGACCAGATTGTCGCGCAGATCCTGATCGAAACCACGCAGAACCTGCGCGCCGCGATAGATCACCGTGACCTCGGCGCCGAGGAGGCGGAAAATCCCGGCGAATTCCAGCGCGATATAGCCGCCACCGGCAATCACGATCCGCTTGGGGAATTCCTCGAGATCGAAAACCTCGTTCGAGGTGATCGCATGCTCGATACCCGGCAGCGCGGCATCACGATTCGGCCGCCCGCCTGTGGCGATCAGGATATGCTTCGCCCGGATGACGCGGTTATCCGCGAGAAGGCGGATTGTATTCGGCCCCTCGATCACCGCGCGGGATTTGACGACCTCGACCCCCGCGCTCGCCTGCCCCTTGGCATAGAGCCCTTCGAGCCGGGTGATCTCGGCCTCTTTCGCCCCCACGAGGCGATGCCAGTCATGGCGGCTTTCGCCGACCTGCCAGCCGAAGCCGCGCGCTTCGGCGAAATCCTTCGCAAAACGCGAGGCCAGCACATAGAGCTTCTTGGGCACGCAGCCACGGATGACGCAGGTGCCGCCCATGCGGAACTCTTCCGCAAGCATCACCTTCGCGCCATGCCCCGCCGCGATACGCGCCGCGCGCACACCGCCGGAGCCGCCGCCGATCACGAAAAGATCGACCTCATCTTCCTTCCTGCCGTCACTCATCGAAAAGCCTTCCTGACATGTTGCCGCGAATCTAGGGCCTAAGCGTGGAATTTTCACCCGGCCTTTGCTGCACGAAGGCGTGAACCAACAAAAAAGGCGCCGCGAACGGCGCCTTCAAAGAAAGACGATGCCGGCCCTCAGAGCCTGTGACCGCGCTTCGTCATCTCGTCGAAGAACACCTTGGTCAGGCGGCGCTGCGTTTCCTGCGCCCAGATCTCAATGAAAGGCACCAGCTGCTCGGTAAGGATCGGCAGGGTATCGATATATTTCTTGCCCACGGCGGAGGTGAGGAAGGTGTTGACCTCCTTCAGCTCGGGCTCGGACATGCGGATCGCCAGCAGGCGCGCGGCACCGTTGATGCCGTCCGTGGTCACCTTCTTCGCATCTTCCTCGACGAGCTTGAGCGCTTCCTCGATATCCTTGGTCAGCTCGGGGCGCTGGCGGGTGATGTTGACGCGCAAGGCGCCGACGACATTCGGCATCGCGTTGTCGAACATCGTGTTGAGGCCGGAAGCCTTGAGCACTTCCGCCGCGATTACGAGATGCGTCGGCACCATCGGCGCGGAGAGCGCTTTTTCGAGTTCCTGGGCGGCCTTGATCTGCTCCGGTGTCGGCGCCGGCGGCTGCTGCGGCCTCGGCTGTTGTGCAGCGGCGGCAACCATGCCGGCGGCCAGGGAGGCGGCGATCAGGAAAGAACGGAAAAGCGGGCGAAGAACCAACATCGGCGATCCTTTTGTGAATTCCGCGCCGTTTCAGGCCACGGATACCGTGAGCGAGCCTGTTACGGCTTCCTGCCGAGGACGGCAACCCCTTCTTCTGAAGCGAGATAAACGGCGAAACAAAGGCCGGTGAACAGCCCGTGCTCGACGATGCCCGGAACGGCATCGAGCCTTGAAGCCAGTTTCGCCGGTTCGGCAATGCCGTCATTGGCGCAATCATAGATATAATTGCCGTTATCGGTGATGTAGGGCGATCCATCCTTCGCGAGCCGGAGGCGCGGCTCGGCGCGGATGCCCTCCTGCGCGAAAGCCTTGACGAGCGCGCGCGCGCTCGCGCCATGGGCGAAGCGCACCACCTCCACCGAAAGCGGGAAGGCGCCGAGCCGGGCGACCTGCTTCGAAGCATCCGCGATGACGATCATGCGTTTTGAATTGGAGGCGACCATCTTCTCGCGCAGAAGCGCGCCCCCTGCCCCTTTCACGAGATTGAGCGCGGGATCGAACTCATCAGCGCCATCCACCGTCAGATCGATCTCGCCGATCTCGTCGAGCGTGGTGAGCGGAATGCCGAGACTCTCGGCCTGAAGGCGGGTGGCTTCCGAGGTCGGCACGCATAGATAGGTCTCGCCCGCGCGGATGCGCTCGCCGACGATATCCACGAAATGCTTCGCCGTGGAGCCGGTGCCCAGCCCGAGCTTCATGCCCGAGCGCAATTCGACATCCGCGGCCTTTTCCGCCGCCCGGCGCTTCAATGCATCGCTCATGTGCCAACCAGCCTCTGCCTGTCCTTGTTCCCGCACGCTCTACTTCGCCGGCGGCGTGCAGACAACCTCGCTTTCCTCCCGCACGTAGCAGACGCTGACCGTTCCCGCGCGACGATCCACCCGATAGATGCCCGCTTCCTCGCGATGGTTCGAGGCGACAAGCGCGTAATCGCCGGCGGGGCCGGGTTTCGCGCCCTCGCCGGCAGGGTAGCAGAGCGTGAGCCCCTGCGGCTTGTCGTCGGCCACCGCGAAGGTGCAGGCGACAACCTCGCCGTTGAGCCTGTCGATGCGGTAGACACGGTTGAGCGCATTATGCGGCGCAGGAACAAACTGGTAGTTCTCCGCCCGCGCCGGACCGGCGGAAAGCGCAAGGAGAAGTCCCGGAAACACGGCCAAAGCCGTCGCGATTACCCTTGAACCCATCTCCGCCTCCGCCGGTTTTTGCGAATCGCCTCAACCAGTGTAGGCATCGCCGGATAAAAACCGAAAGGGCGCGCCGATGGGCAGGATAGTGGTTTTCGATCTCGACGGGACTCTGGCCGAGACCGCTCCTGATATCATGGCGAGCCTCAATCATCTCCTGATCGCCGAAGGGCTGGCGCCGCAACCTGTCGAAGCAGCGCGCAAACTCGTCGGCGCCGGGGCGCGGGCGCTGATCGACCGGGGCTTTCGCGCTTCGGGCCGCATCCTCAGCCCGGAAGAGCTTGACCGGCTGTTCGAGGCCCTTCTCGTGCACTACCTCGACAACATCATGGTGGAGAGTTTTCTCTATCCTGGTGTCCCGGCCGCCTTGCGCAATCTCGCGGAGGACGGCTTCCGCCTCGCGATCTGCACCAACAAGCCCGAGCCTCACGCCATCGCGCTTGTCGAGAAACTCGGGGTCAGGAACGCCTTCGCGCTGGTCGCGGGGCGCGAGACCTTTGCCTATTGCAAGCCCGATCCGCGCCATCTCACCGAGACGATCCGCGTCGCGGGCGGCGATCCGCGCAAGGCCATTCTCGTGGGCGATTCACGCACCGATGTGGATACTGCCCGCGCCGCCGGCATCCCGGTGATCGGCGTCAGCTTCGGCTATACCGACGTCCCGATGGCCGAGTTGCGGCCCGACCGGATCATCGACCATTTCGACGAACTGGAAGCCGCGATCCACGCGATCATGCCGAAGGGCTGATCAACACACGGATCAGCGATCCGAAAGACAGACCAGCGGAACCGCGCTCGCGCGCGCGGCTTCCCCGATCTCCGCACCGGAGCGCGCCGCGCCATCGCTGGAAGCTGTAGGCGTGGCGATACCCGCCGCCTTCAGCGCCTCGCCCGCCGGCACGAAGGCATAGGTCAGGCTCGGCACCACGCCGGCGACGCGGAACTTTGTTTTTGGCGCATCCGCCACGATTCCGACAAGCGCACCGGCGCGATCAAACAGCAATGCTCCCGCCCCGCCTTCCTGAAGCGGGCCTTCGACACGCTTGCCTTCGATACGCGCCGAGGCAACGAGCAGCTCGCCGCCAAGGCCGCGCTGCACCAGCGTCGCTCCTCCTTCGCTGGCGGTCGCGAGGCGCGCGGACATCACCGCCCCTCCCTTGCCCGCGAGCAGCAGAAGATCGCCGTCGAGCTTGCGCACGGGCTTGAGGGAAGCGCGATCGCCGGCAATGCCGATCTCCGCGCAGCCCTTGAGCCCGGCCTCCGCGGTGAGGATCGCGTCCGGCCCGATAACAAGGCCGGTCGCCCGCCTCTGGCTGGAGGCGGCGTGCATTGCAGGAGATGATCCTCCCGCGAGCGCCGTGGCGGCGGGGGCCTTCTGCGCGATGGCGGGCGCCGCACTCGGGAAGGGATCGAAACTCGCGGCGATGGCGACAACCAGCGGATCGACCTCGCCGGCCATGCTCTTGTCATAGCCGATCGAGAGCGAGCGTGGTCCGCCCTGCGACGCGGCGGTCACGCGGCGGTAGAACTTGCCCTTCTCGGTCTCCCCAGCAATCACGAAGAAATCAGGGCGGAGGAGTTTGTAGGTGATCTTGCGCCCCTGGACAGCGGCGGAGGTCCCCTTCTCGAACAGGACGGGGAGGGTATCCTCGGGCTTGAGGATCGAGAGGTCGAGCGTCACCTTCTCGTCCTTGTCCTGCCAGCGCGTGCCGCCGCTCGCATTGGCCTGCGATTTCACGAGCAGCTTGCCGGGAATGCCGATCTGCATCCCCGAAACCTTGTCGATGAAAACCGAAAAGCCTGCCGCCGCGCGCGCCTTGCCGGCGGAAGCGGCGAGCAGCTTGCGGCCCGCCTCGCCAAGCCCGTCACCGGGTTTGAGCTTGTTGGCTTCCTCGAAGCGCTTGAGCGCGCCGAAGGTCAACGCGCCGAAATCGCCCGAAGCCGTTCCGGTGAATTTCGCCTCCCAGATGAGATCGCGCTGGACGGTCTTGCGGGTTTCGGGATCGAGCGCGAGAAAGATTTTTTCCGCCGCCGAGAAAGCGGGATCGACCGGGCGCTGCTGCGTCGGCGCGGCAGGCGGTGCGCCTTGCGCGAGAAGGCCGTACGGCGCCGCCAGCAAGGCCAGCGCGAGCGCCGTGGTGGACAAAACCGCCTGTGTCGAAACCCGCATCACGCTCTCCCGCCTTCGTCCTCGCGCATAAATCGCATGGATGCCAAGACTTCGCATGCGCGGCCAAGACTTCGCATGCACGGCCAAGACAAGGCAACCCGCAACGAAAGTGATTGCGGTGCGGCAACGCACATTGCAGTCACCGTCGAGGCTGCTAGTGTGGCGGCGCGATCCAGAAGACGGAGTTTTACGATGCCCGGCATGTTCCCGCGCGGTGTGCAGCCTCTTTTCGCCTGGATGCGCAGAAGTGCCCCGGCCGCGCTCGCAGGGCTGGCGCTGATGGCGGGAACCGCGCTCGCGCAGGTTCCGCAGAAGGCGTTCAACCGCGATGATCTCGCCACATCCGGCGCCGCCATCGAGGAGAAGATCAAGCGCGAGGTGTCGCTGCCGCAGGGCGCGGATATCGCCCGCCTCCTCGCCGCCGGCAACGCCGCGCTGGCGAAGAACGACCCGCGTTCCGCCCTTCCCATCGCCAATCAGGCCGTGCTCGCCGCACCGCAAAACCCGGCCGCGTGGCTGATGCTTTCGCGCGCCGCCCGCGCGCTCACCCCGCGTGACTGGCGCGAACGCTACGACATGCAGGAGCGCGCGACCGCCGCGGCCTATATCGCCTACCAGCGCGCGAAATCGCCAGCCGAGGAAGCCGGCGCCCTCGCCCAGCTCGGGCAGGTTTTTCAATGGCGCGAGATGTGGCGCCCGGCGCTGACCGCCTACCGGATCAGCCTTGAAGCGCAGGATAACCCAACCACCCGCACCGCCTACGAGGCTTTGCGCGAGAAATACGGCTTCCGCCTCACCGGCCACGAGGTGGACGCCGATTCCCCCACCCCCCGCGCCTGCTTCCAGTTCTCCGAGGCCCTCGCGCGGGGGCGCGTCGACTTCGCGCCCTATGTCGCGATCACCGGCAAGGGCGATTTCGCCGTGGTGGCGGAAGACAGCCAGATCTGTGTCGACGGGCTGCGCCATGGCGAGCGTTACGCCTTCATCCTCCGGCAGGGCATTCCCTCCGCGATTCCCGGCGAGAAGCTGCTGAAGAACGCAGATTATGAGGTCTATGTCCGCGACCGTTCACCCTCGGTGCGCGCCTCCGGCAAGACCTATGTTCTGCCGCGCACCGGCCAGCAGGGCGTGCCGCTGGTTTCGGTCAACACCAACAAGCTCGGCATCCGCGTGCTTCGCATCGGTGATCGCAACCTGATCAACACGGTCCGCAATTCCGAATTCCTCGAACAGATGGAGCCCTATCAGGTCGAGAAGATCATCAAGGAAACCGGCCAGCAGGTCTGGCAGGGGACGATGGATGTCAAAAGCGAGCTGAACAAGGATGTCGTGACCGCCTTTCCGGTGACGGAGGCGACCGGCAAGCTCGAACCCGGTGTTTATCTCATCACGGCGCAACCGGGTGAGTTCAAGGCACAATCGGGTGCCACCACGCCCTCCGATGGCGAGGGCGGCGAAGAGAATAGCGAGCACCTCGCGACGCAATGGTTCACGGTTTCCGATCTCGGGCTGACAAGCTTCACGGGCGGGGATGGCGTGCATGTTTTCGTGCGCTCGCTGGCCAATGCCGCGCCGGTCAAGGACACGGAAATCCGCCTGCTCGCACGCAACAACGAGGTGCTCGGCACAGCGAAAACCGATGTGAACGGCCATGCGAAATTCGATCCCGGCCTCTCGCGCGGCGAAGGCGGACTCGCGCCGGGCCTTGTCACCGCGCAACTTAAGGACGATTACGGCTTCCTCGATCTCCAGCAGAGCGCTTTTGATCTCTCGGATCGCGGTGTTTCCGGCCGTGTCGCGCCGAAGGGGCTCGACGCCTTCCTCTACAGCGAGCGCGGCGTCTATCGTCCCGGCGAGACCGTGTATGTCACCACGCTGGTGCGCGATCCGAAGGGCGCCGCCGTTACCGGCCTGCCGCTCACCTTGGTGACCCGCCGGCCGGACGGGATGGAATATCGCCGGCAGGTCGTCGAGGATCAGGGCGGCGGCGGCCGCGCGATCGCGCTCGCCCTCCATTCGGATGCCGCCGTGGGCACATGGCGCGTCACCGCCTATTCAGACCCCAAGCGTCCGGCGATTGGCGAGGTTTCCTTCCTCGTCGAGGATTACGTGCCAGAGCGGCTCGAACTCAAGCTCGAACCCAAGGGCAAGGTCATCCAATCCGGTGCCAATGCCGAGATCGATGTCGATGTGCGCTATCTCTACGGCGCGCCGGGTGCGGAGCTGAGCATTTCCGGCGATGTGACCATCCGCCGCGCCGCCGGTTCCGCGATTCCCGGTTTCGAGGGCTACACTGTCGGTCTCTCGGATGAGCCCGTCGAGCCCGTCAAAAGCGAGATCGAGGCGACGACGACCGACGAGAAGGGCAAGGCAAGCCTCTCCATCGCGCTCAACGAGCCGACGACGAACCTGCCGCTCGAAGCGGAATTCATCGTCTCGGCCTCGGAAAGCGGCGGGCGCGCGGTCAACCGCGCCGTCACGCTTCCGATCCTGCCCAAGGGCATGGCCGTGGGCATCAAGCCGCTTTTCAGCGAAGGCGAGATCGGTGAGGGCGGCACGGCGAAATTCGGCGTCATCCTCGCCACCGGCCAGGGCAAGCGCCTCGCGCGCCAGGGCCTCAAATGGCAGCTGAACAAGATCTCGCGCAATTACCAATGGTTCTACAAGGACGGGCGCTGGGCCTACGAGGCAATCAAGAATTCGCGCCGTGTCGCGGATGGCGAGATCGCCACCAGCGAAAGCGCGCCGGCGGAAATCGCCGCCAAGGTCGGCTGGGGCAGCTATCGCCTGGAGGTGCGCTCCACGGGCACGGAAGAGGCCGAGAGCGCGCATGACTTCACCATCGGCTATGTCGCCGATGCCAAGGCGGACACGCCCGATGTGCTCGATATCGTGCTCGACAAGAAGGCCTATGCCGTTGGCGAGACAATGCAGGTGCGTCTCTCCCCGCGTTTCGCCGGCAAGGCGACCCTGGCCGTGGTCTCGGACCGCATCGCCCATGTCGAGGTGGTCGATCTGCCGGAAGGCGGCAAGACCGTGCCGCTGAAAGTGGCCGCCGAATGGGGGGCTGGTGCCTATCTCGTCGCCATGGCGCATCGCCCGCTCGATGAGGCCGCCAAGCGCATGCCGGGCCGCGCGCTGGGCCTGTCCTGGTTCGCCATCGGCAAGGAAGAGCGCAAGATCGCGCTCTCGCTCGGCGCGCCGGAGAAAATGCGTCCGCGCGGCGCGCTCGACCTCCCGATCAAGCTCGCCAATCTCAAACCGGGCGAGGAAGCTTTCGTCACGGTCGCAGCGGTCGATGTCGGCATCCTCAACCTCACCCGCTATCAGGCGCCGGATGCGACCGGCCATTTCTTCGGCCAGAGGCAGATCTCGACCGAAATCCGCGATCTCTACGCCTATCTCATCGACGGAATGCAGGGAACGCGCGGGCAGATCCGCTCCGGCGGCGACGCCGCGCCAAACCAGAAGGGCGAACGCCCGACGCAGGAACCGCTCGCCCGCTTCTCCGGCGTTGTGAAGGTCAATGCCGACGGCACCGTGCCGGTCAGCTTCGATATTCCGGCCTTCAACGGCACGGTGCGGGTGATGGCGGTCGCCTGGAGCGCGGGCAAGACCGGCGAGGCGCAGACGGATGTGATCGTGCGCGATCCCATCGTCGTCCAGCCGACCGTGCCGCGCTTCCTTGCATTGGGAGACCGCTCGCAATTCCACCTCGACATCAACAATGTCGAGGGCGCGAGCGGCGAATACACCCTCGATATCGACATGCGCGGGCCGGTCACGGTCACGCTCGATCCAGCCTTGCGCAAGCTGAAGCTGGAAAAAGGCAGGAAGATTGCCGTCACCCTGCCGGTGACAGCGGCAGGGCTTGGTGTCGCGGAACTCGACCTCACCCTCAAGGGAGGCGGCGAAAGCCTCGCCCAGAGCGTTCGCGTGAAGGTGCAACCCTCGGCGCCGAGCGTGGTGAACCGCATCGTCCGTCCTCTGCCCGGAGGCCAGAGCCTCGAAATCTCGGCTGACCTCCTTGCGGATTTCGTGCCGAATTCCGGTTCGATCGCGGTCACGGTCTCGCCCTTCGCAGCGCTCGACGTGCCGGCTTTGCTCGCGAGCCTCGACCGCTATCCCTATGGCTGCACCGAGCAGAATGTCAGCCGCGCGATGCCGCTGCTCTATGTCAACAAGCTCGCCTCGATGGAGCATCTCGCGCTTGATGACAGCGCCGAGAAACGTATCGCCACCGCGATCGAGCGCGTGCTCGCACGGCAGGGCGCCAATGGCGGCTTCGGCCTCTGGAGCATCGGCGGCGGCGGCGATCTGTGGCTCGACGCCTTCGTGACCGATTTCCTCACCCGTGCTCGCGAACGCAACATCGCCGTGCCGCAGGTCGCCTTCACGCTGGCGCTCGACCGGCTGCGCAATCAGGTGGTCAACACCTCCGAGATCCGCAAGAGCGAAGCGGCGGGCTTGGCCTATGCGATCTATGTGCTTGCGCGCAACGGTCGTCCGGTTATGGGCGATCTGCGCTATCTCGCCGACAATAAACTCGGTGATTTCACTTCCCCGCTTGCCAAGGCTCAGATCGGGGCGGCGCTGGCGCTGCTCGGCGACAAGGGCCGCTCGGACGTCGTGTTCAATGCGGCGCAGACCGCGCTCACGGGTTACCGCGACGACGGAACCTACCGCGAGGATTACGGCTCGACCCTGAGGGATAGCGCCGGCATGCTCGCGCTGCTCGCCGAAGCGAATGCCGACAAGGCGCGCATCACGCGCGTCGCGGTGGAACTCGACCGTGCAAGGCAGGCGAAGCGCTACACCTCCACTCAGGAGCAGAACTGGATGGTGCTGGCAGCGCAGGCGCTCGCGAAAGAGGCGGAGAATTTCTCGCTGAATGTCGATGGCGCCAGCCAGCGTGGGGCCTTCTATCGCAATCTGTCGCAGGCGCGGCTTGAGAAGAAGGCGCTTTCCCTGCGCAACGAGGGACAGGCGGAAGCGCGAGTCATCCTCTCCGTTTCCGGCATCCCGACCCAGCCGGAGCCGGCGCTGGATGAGGGCTTATCCGTCAAGCGGCAGATCTACACGCTCTCGGGCGAAATGGTGCAGCCGAACGCCCTCAAACAGAACGAGCGCTATCTGGTTGCTCTCGAGGTCAGCTCAACGAGACCGCTTTCCGGGCGGATCATGCTGGTCGATCCGCTGCCGGCGGGCCTTGAGATCGAGAATCCGAAACTCACGGATGTCTCGACCGAAGGAATCGATCTTCTCAGCGAGGCTTCCGAGCCCGATCACAGCGAGGCGCGGGACGATCGTTTCGTCGCTGCCTTCACCCGGTCAGGAGACACGAACAACCCGATCCGCGTCGGTTATCTCGTGCGCGCGGTGACGCCGGGGGTCTACGTTCACCCGGCCGCCATCGCCGAGGACATGTATCGCCCCGAGCGCTTCGGTCGCACCGCCTTCGGCGCGCTTAGCGTGCTCGCGGCGGAGCCGGCCAGAAAACCATGAAGCGCAAGCCGTAACCCTGGAGCCGTGACCCATGCGGCGGGCTATGAAAGCATTGGCTTTGGGCGTGGCGGGCCTCGCCGCGCTGCCGCTGGCTTTCGCGCTTTATGCCGCAAGCCTGCCGCGCCTCGATCTCGAGGCGTTGAAGGAACGCTCCGCGATCGTGGTTGACCGCGAAGGCCGGCTGCTGCGCCCCTTTGTCATGGGGGATGGCCGCTGGCGGATGCCGGTGACAGCGAAGGATGTCGATCCACGCTATCTCGCGATGCTTATCGAATACGAGGATCGGCGGTTTTATCGCCATCCCGGAATCGACCCGCTGGCGGCGGCACGCGCCGGACTGCAATGGCTTACCAACGGCCGGATCGTCTCCGGGGGATCAACCCTCTCGATGCAGGTCGCACGGCTGGCGGAGCCGCGCGAGACCCGCTCGCTCGGGGCAAAACTCCGGCAGATGGCGCGTGCGCTCGAACTCGAATGGCGGATCGGCAAGGCGGGCATTCTCGATCTTTATCTCTCGCTCGCGCCCTTCGGCGGCAATATCGAGGGGATGCGCGCAGCCAGCCTTGCCTATTTCGGCAAGGAACCGGCGCGGCTTTCGATGGCGGAGGCTGCGCTGCTGGTCGCGATCCCGCAGGCACCCGAAGCGCGCCGGCCTGACAGGAACGCGGCACGCGCCCTTCTGGCCCGCGCCCGTGTGCTCGAACGCCTGCGCGCCAGCGGCGCCCTGCCGGAAGCGGAACTCGCGCGCGGCGAGGCGGAGCCAATCCCGGAAGCGCGGAAGCCCTTCCCCCATCTTGCCGCGCATCGCGCGGAAGCCCTGGCCGCGGCAGATTCGAAAGCTCGACGGATCGAGACCTCACTGGATCGCGACTGGCAGATGGTGCTCGAACGCCTCGCGCGTGAACGCGCCGAGGCTTTGGGGCCGAAGCTCTCGGTCGCCATCGTGGTCGTGGAAACCCGGACCGGACTGATCCGCGCTTCCGTGGGCGGCGCGGATTATTTCGATGCAACCCGTACCGGCGGCATGGACCTCACCCGCGCGGTGCGCTCACCCGGCTCGGCGCTCAAGCCCTTCATCTATGCCCTCGCCTTCGAGAACGGCATCGCCCATCCCGAGACGATGCTGGAGGATCGCCCGCATCGCTTCGGTACCTATGCCCCGGATAATTTTGACTACACTTTCCAGGGCATGGTAAGCGCGCGCCAGGCCTTGCAGCTTTCGCTCAACCTTCCGGCGGTAGATCTCCTCCAGCTCATCGGCGCGCAACGCTTCCTCTCGCGATTGAAGGAGGCGGGTGCCGCGATCGAGACCCCCGATTCAAGCGCGCCGGGGCTAGCGATCGGCCTTGGCGGGCTCGGCATCACGCTCGACGATCTGACCATGCTCTATGCCGGATTGGCGCGCGGCGGCGCGATGCTGCCGTCACGGCTCAAGCCGGGCGAGTCTCCCCCGCCTGTCCGTTTCATCGGTCCTGTCCCGGCCTGGTATATCGGCGACATCCTGCTTGGCGCCCCGCCGCCCGATAACGCCGCCGGCGCGAAGATCGCCTTCAAGACCGGCACCTCCTTCGGCTTCCGCGATGCCTGGGCGATCGGCTACGATAGAAAACACACGATCGGCGTATGGGTTGGCCGGGCGGATAATGCCGCGGTGCCGGGACTGCTCGGCCGCAAGGCCGCCGCGCCGATCCTCTTCGATGCCTTCGCGCGAATCGGCCTGGACGGTGGCACCGCCCCGCGCCCGCGCGAGGCGCTCGTCGCCTCGAACGCGAACCTGCCGCCGCCCCTGCGCCATATCCGGCAGGATGTGCCGAAAACCGCGCTTTCCATGCAGAAGCAGGCGCTCCAGATCGCCTTCCCGCCCGATGGCGCGGCGATCGAAGCCGGTACGGCGGAGCAGGACGGGCGGCCGATGCTGGTGGTGAAGATCACCGGCGGATCGCCGCCCTTCACCTATCTGGTCAATGGATTGCCGATCCGCCAGCGTATCGCCCGCCGCGAGATCGGCCTGCCGCCGGAGGGGCTGGGCTTCGCGGATATCTCGGTAATCGATGCCACAGGCGCCACCGACCAGGTGCGCGTGCGCCTGCAATGAGCGATATTTGCATGAAGGCGCCCCTGGCGGAGCGGGGCGATGGAATGGTGGGCGCGACAGGGATCGAACCTGTGACCCCTTCGGTGTGAACGAAGTGCTCTTCCGCTGAGCTACGCACCCTGAGGGGATTGTCGATAGGCCAAGCGAACCGCGTTCGTCAAGGATCGCCGGAAAGGTTTTTTTATCGGAGAGCAGGTTACGTTCCTTGCGCGCCATTCAAGCCTTCGCGTTTTGTTGCATCATCGCAACACTTGTCGACGCCGATGTCAAAGCGCCTGCACGCTCACGAAGATGTGTGCTGGCGCACTTGCCACGCGGCCCGCAATGCGCACATAGAAAGCTGGAAATGCGCGCGAATCTGCGGATATTCTGCTCAGGGAAATTGCGAGGGTTGAAGATGCCTCTTCTGAAGAAAGCCGTCCTGGCTGTCGGCTTCACTGCTGCCGCGATCGGCGCGGCCTCGGCCGTGACGCTCGATCCCGTCACCCGCCAGCCGCTGGTCATGAGCGAGGACGGCCGTGTTCATGCGACCCCTATTCCGCGCGAGGAAGTCGATTATAGCGGTCGTTACGCGCCCGGTACGATCGTTGTCGATACCAACGAAAAGCGCCTCTATTTCGTGCTGCCGAACAAGCGCGCGATCAAATACGGCGTCGGCGTCGGCCGCCCCGGCTTCTCTTGGGCCGGTCAGAAGAACATCACCCGCAAGGCAGAGTGGCCAGATTGGACTCCGCCGCCGCAGATGCTCAAGCGTCGCCCCGATCTTCCCCGCCACATGAAGGGCGGCCCGGAGAATCCGATGGGCGCGCGCGCCATGTACCTTGGCACCTCGCTCTACCGCATCCACGGTTCGAACGAGCCGGAGACGATCGGTCAGGCGGTGTCGTCGGGCTGCATCCGCATGCTCAACGATGACGTTGTGGACCTTTACGAGCGCGTCAAGATCGGCACCCGCGTCGTCGTCACCCGCTGACACCGGCGGAATGCACGCAAACGGAAACCGGCCTCTGGCCGGTTTTTTCGTTTCATGTCGGTTTTCGCTTCATGTCCTGCGCGCCCGCTCCCGACCGAGCCCCTTGGCTTCGAGTTCCGCCAGATATTCGGCGAAGATCGTGCTCTGTTCCGATGCGAAATGATGGAGCAGCGGCCAGCTATAGATCCCGGAATCATGCATGTCGTCGAAGGTGAGGCGGATCGCGTAATTGCCGACAGGCTCGATCCCGATGATCATGACATCGCGCTTGCCCGGCACGGTCTTGCGCTCGTCGGGCGTGTGACCGCGAACCTCGGCGCTCGGGCTCCTCACCCGCAGCAATTCCGCCGTGATCTCGGCGCTCAGCCCGTCATCGAAGGTGATCTTGAGCGTCTTCTTGTCGGCACCGAGGCGGATCTCGCTCGGCCGGCAGGTATTATTCTCATCCATGATGCAGGTGCTCCTTCCGCATTCCATGTGCCGCGATCCGCGCTGTTGGCAAGGGGGGTGATTTGATCCACCCCCTTGCCAGATCGGGAATTCAGGGCAGATTGAGCAGGAAACAGCAAGGGAACCCGATGTCCACCCATGCCCCCATGATCGACCCGTTCGGCCGCGCGGTGACTTACCTGCGCGTATCGGTAACGGATCGCTGCGATTTCCGCTGCAGCTATTGCATGAGCGAGCATATGAGCTTCCTGCCGAAAGCGGATCTGCTCACGCTTGAGGAACTCGACCGGCTCTGCTCCGCCTTTATCCGGCGCGGCGTGAGGAAGCTCAGGATCACCGGCGGGGAACCGCTTGTGCGGCGCGATATCATGAGCCTCTTCCGCGGGCTCTCCCGCCATCTCGACAGCGGCGCGCTCGAAGAACTGACCGTGACCACAAACGGCTCGCAGCTCACGCGCTATGCGCGAGAGCTTGCGGATTGCGGCGTGCGCCGGATCAACGTCTCGCTCGATACGCTAGATCCCGAGAAATTCCGCGCGATCACGCGCTGGGGCGCGCTCGACAAGGTGCTCGCCGGGATCGACGCCGCGCGTGATGCCGGCCTGAAGGTCAAGCTCAACGCCGTCGCCCTCAAGGATTTCAACGAGGATGAATTCGTCCCCATGATCCGATGGGCCCATGGCAACGATATGGACATCACCTTCATCGAGGTCATGCCGCTCGGCGAGGTCGAGGGCCAGAGGGCGGACCAGTATCTCCCGCTGAGCGAGGTCAGGCAGCGGCTTGCGCAGGAATTCAGCCTTGATGAAAGCGCCTACCGCACCGGCGGTCCGGCCCGCTACGTCACCGCGCGCGAAACCGGGGGCAGGATCGGTTTCATCACGCCGCTGACGCACAATTTCTGCGAAAGCTGCAACCGTGTCCGCCTCACCTGCACGGGCACGCTCTTCATGTGCCTTGGACAGGAGGATGCCGCCGATCTGCGCAAGCCCTTGCGCGCGAGCGAGAGCGACGAAGCCCTGCTCGCGGCGATCGACAGCGCGATCGCCCGCAAGCCGAAAGGTCATGATTTCGTGATCGACCGCCAGACCCGTGCCCCCGCGGTCTCCCGCCACATGAGCATGACCGGCGGCTGAAGCGGCTACATCGTATATGCCGTGCGCACGCCGCCCCAATGGCGTCCGTTGATCACGAGCGGGGCATCCACCTCCTTCATCGCAACCCGAACACCGTTACCCATGTCGCGGTGATAGGATTGGATGCGGTGATCGCCGATGATCCGCGCAGCAAGAAGCCCGGCGCGATCGTCGAAAATCCGGCGGTTGCGGCAATTCGCCATGTTCCAGGCCCGTTCGCCCTTGCGCTGCGGTTGGGCGAATTTCCGGTTATGCACGGGCAGATAGGCATTGCGGTCGATCGCAACACAGAAAACAAGCTTGGAATTCTCGCCCAGCACGCGCTCCAGAATCGGCGGTAGGATGCGCTCGAAAACCGGCAGATACCGCGTGGAGAACTGAACCGGGTCTGTATCCGGTATGGGCTGGTAATCTGTATCGAACAGGTTCGCCAGGCTCAGCGCACCGGATTTCAGCTCCCGGTCCACCGCCTCGCAGATTTCCTGCGCCACGGCCTTGGCGCGCGTGACCAGCGGCGCATGCTCCTCCCGGAAGCGCGCGGCAAGCTGTTCGAATGCCGAGGCGGAAGCCTCCGGCAGCACCGCGAAACGGCAATGCGTACCCAGCGGAGAAACATTGACGACCTGAAGACGCGCCGCGCCGATTTCGCCGATATCGGCGTCATATTGCTGGCCGATCGGCCTTCAGATCATCCTGCGGCTTGATGAGGATGCCGCCCTCGCTGATATCGAAGCTTCGGCAGGCAATGATGCGCGTGCCGATCTTGAGCCGGATGGGCAGGTCGATCGGCAGGCGCTCGCTCACGCGACGATCCGCCGCCGGAATCGAACGCAGCAAGGTCACCACACGCCGGCCAAGATCGCCCGCTTCTGTCGCGGCCTGGTCGCTCAGGCTTGATGCGTGGCGGGATATTTCCAATGCCTCATCCGCCATCGTCCCCACCGAATGGATCGAGGATGCGGCTTCCGACACCGAGGCGCGGATGCCCTGCATCCGGTTGCTCAATCCGTCAATTGTTTCGCGCTGCCCGCGCGCGGCGGAAGCGATGAGATCGCAGACTGGCCCCAACCCGCCGATTTCATCGCGGATATTGTACATACTCGCGACAGAGGCACGACTTGCCTGATCGAGAAGAGCCATATGTTCGCGGATAGCCGTGACGGAGTTGCCTGCCGCCACGGAGAGCGCCTTCACTTCCCCCGCGACCACCGCGAAGCCCTTGCCTGCCTCGCCTGCACGCGCGGCTTCAATCGTCGCGTTGAGCGCGAGCAGGTTGGTTCGGCTTGCGACCTCACTGATCGAGTTCAGCAGAACACCGATATCGCTTACAGCCCGACCGAGCTTCTCGATCTCAGCCGTTGAATGCTCGGCCGAGGCGAGCGTGGTCGCGGTCCGGTTCTGAACATCGGAAACCTTGAATTCAATCTCGGAGGCAGCGGCGGAAAGTGCTCCGGTGGAGCCGGCGATACCGCCAATCTCGGAATCGATCTGCCGACTCGATTCCACCAAGCCGACCACGGCCCCGTGCACGGCATCAAGCTTTTGACCTGCAAGTTGCGATTGTTGGCGGGCGGCGCGGATATCTTGCCCCAAAGCGCCGGCCACACGCCCGATATCACGCTCGAAAAGATCAAATGCAGCGGCCATCGCCTCCGCGGAAAGGCGCGCCTCGTCACTGTCGGAGCGAAGCAGCTGGGGGGGAGACGCCGAAGCGGAATCATTCCCGCTTTTTTCTTCCAAGCGAGATCGAGAAAATAACAACTTCAAGTTGCGTTTCATGGCGTCCTTAGCCCATCTCAAGCAAAAAATCTTCTATCTCTGGCGCATTAAACACACGTTAATCATGCGCCGCACGGCCGCAAAAACATCTGTATTCATTGTGTATTCTGATTATATGGCACAGCGCCGGGCTGGCGCGCTCCTTGGCGTTTCCGCTAGGCTCTCATTGAAACGGCGCGCACCGCCCTGTCCGGATCCGATATGACAAGTCCAGTTTCCGCAGCCGGCGAGCAGGCGAAAAGCAACGTTCGCGGCATTTTCTTCATGCTGCTCGCGATGGCATCGTTCATCATCAACGATACTTTCGTGAAGCTCGCGCGGCAGGATTGGGAAACCGGCCAGATTCTGGTGGTACGCGGTGTATTCGCGCTGGTTTTCATCGCGATATGGCTCGCTCTTGCAGGGGCATTCCGCAAACTTCCGCTGATGATGCGCCGCGAGCCGCTGATGCGCGGTTTTCTCGAAGGATTCATCGCGGTCACCTTCATCATCGCGCTGGGACAGATCGCGCTCACCGACATCACCGCGATCTTCCTCACAACCCCGCTCGTGATCACCGCTTTATCCATGCTGGTCTTCGGCGAGAAGGTTGGGTGGCGGCGCTGGGGGGCGGTGATCGCCGGTTTCGCCGGCATGCTGCTCGTGGTCCGGCCCGGCAACAACACCATCCCGCCGCTGGCGCTGGCGCTGGTGCTTTCATCCGTGCTCGCGGCGGCATTCCGCGATCTTATGACGCGACGGATGCCGGTCGAAGTGCCCAGCCTTATCGTGCTCCTTGCCAGCATCGCCGGCGTGATGCTGGCCGGGCTCATGATGGTGGCGGTCACGCAGGTCTGGCGACCGATGGCGCCGGCCCAGCTTGGCTTCATGCTGGGTTCGGCAGCCTTCGTCGTTCTCGGCAATTTCGCGATGATCAACGCGACACGCGGCGTGGAACTCTCCGTCGTCATGCCCTTCCGTTATTCCGTGATCCTCTGGGCCGTTCTCTTGGGGATCGTCGTCTTCGACGATTGGCCGAAACCGCTCGCGCTCGGGGGCATCGCGCTGATCGCGGCGAGTGGCATCTACACGCTTCACCGCGAGCGTATACGGCAGGCGGAAAAGCTCAAACAGGGCCAACCCGGTGAAAGCGGTTGACGCTCTGCGCGTAGCAGCGTCAAATATGTTGCTGACTGGCTATCCGCCGGACGTCGTGGTTGCGCGCTCCGGCATGGCAAGCTAGTCAAACGAACAGAACAGGGCGGAAAAACCGCCATGGTCAGGCGCGAGGGACAACGGGGCGCCAAGCAGAAGGCCAGGGAGAGCGAATTGGGTAATCTTCTCAGGATCAGCGCGCTGATCGACGCGATCAATTCGCGTATCGGCGACATCATCAAATGGTTCATTCTGGCCGCCGTGCTGGTCTCTACCGTGAACGCAATCATCCGCAAGGTGTTCAACACCAGCTCGAATTCATGGCTTGAGCTGCAATGGTATCTGTTCGGCGCGGTCTTCATGCTCGGCGCCGCCTATACCTTCCTGAAGAACGAACATATCCGTATCGATGTCGTGACCGGCAATTTCAGGAAGCGCACGCGCGACTGGATCGATGTTTTCGGCCATATCTTCTTCCTGATCCCCTTCTGCTGGATCATGATCTGGCATAGCTGGCCGTTTTTCGTCCGCTCCTTCCAGATCAACGAACTTTCGATGAATGCCGGCGGCCTCCTGCAATGGCCCGCCAAATTCCTCGTGCCCGCCGGCTTCGTGCTGTTGCTGGCGCAAGCCCTCTCGGAACTGATCAAACGGATCGCGATTCTGCGCGGCGAGATGGAAGACCCGCATGCGAGCGCCGGCCATCACGGCGCCGCCGAAGCGGAAGCCGAGCGCCTGCTTCAGCAGGCCGCCGAGCTCAATCTCACCAATCGCCAGTAATCCGCCAGATTTCGAGGTTTCACGATGTCACCGCGTCTTTTCGGACTTTCGGGCGGTTTGCTGCTGAGCGGCCTTCTTGCCTTCGCGTTTCTCGCCTTCCTTGGCACCGATGCTGCCCTGGCGTCGACGCCATCGGTCATGAAGCCCGGTATCACGGGCTTTATCATGCATTACATGGCGCCGATCATGTTCGCCTCGCTGGTGGCCCTGCTGCTGCTGGGCTATCCGGTTGCCTTCGCGCTCGCGGCTTGCGGCTTGATGTTTGCCGTTGTCGGCATCGAATGGGGATTGTTTCCCCCCAGTTTTCTGCAAGCTCTGCCGGAACGCATCTACGGCATTATGAACAATGACGTGCTGCTCGCGATTCCCTTCTTCACCTTCATGGGGTTGATCCTGGAACGCTCTGGCATGGCGGAAGACCTGCTCGACACGATCGGCCAGCTTTTCGGGCCGATCCGTGGCGGCCTCGCCTATGCCGTGATCTTCGTCGGCGCGCTGCTCGCGGCGACGACCGGCGTGGTCGCGGCATCGGTGATCTCGATGGGGCTCATCTCGCTGCCGATCATGCTGCGCTACGGCTATGACCGCCGCGTTGCCTCGGGCGTGATTGCTGCTTCCGGTACCCTCGCCCAGATCATCCCGCCCTCGCTGGTGCTGATCGTGATGGCAGACCAGCTCGGCAAATCCGTGGGCGACATGTATGAGGGCGCCTTCATCCCCGGACTTGTCCTCTCTGCTCTCTATGCCGGCTATATCTTCCTGATCTCGCTCCTTCGGCCTTCCTACGTCCCGGCGCTGCCGAAGGAGGCGCGCACCCTGGGCGGCGGCATCCTTTCGCTGGTCGTGATGGTCATCGCCGCCATCGCCCTGACCCTGTTGCTCCGGAAGATGCTGGTCGGGCATGTCCAGAAAGGCTCCGAAACCATCATCGCCGCCTTCGCGGCCATGATCATCGCCTATATCGTCGCGCTCGCGAACAAGCTGCTGAAGCTGCCGCTTCTCTCGCGCCTGACGCAGGAAGTGATCATGGTGCTGATGCCGCCGCTGGGGCTGATCTTCCTCGTGCTCGGCACGATCTTCATCGGTCTCGCGACCCCCACCGAAGGCGGCGCGATGGGCGCGACCGGCGCCATGCTGATCGCCATCTTCAAGCGCCGCCTGACCCTCGGTCTTGTGTCTCAGGCGCTCGATTCCACAGCAAAACTCTCGGCCTTCGTGGTCTTCATCCTTGTCGGCGCACGCGTCTTCTCGCTCACCTTCTACGGGGTGGACGGACACAAATGGGTCGAGGAATTGCTGGTCGGGCTACCGGGCGGCCAGGTTGGCTTCCTGGTGGTCACCAACGTCATGGTGTTCCTGCTCGCCTTCTTCCTCGATTTCTTCGAGCTGGCCTTCATCGTCGTGCCGCTGCTTGGGCCACCGGCGGAGAAGCTCGGGATCGATCTCATCTGGTTCGGCGTCATCCTCGGCGTGAACATGCAGACCAGCTTCATGCATCCGCCCTTCGGCTTCGCGCTGTTCTATCTGCGCTCCGTAGCGCCGAAGCTCCCCTATCTCGACAAGGTGACGGGACGTGAGATGCAGCCGGTGACCACCGGGCAGATCTACTGGGGCGCGGTTCCGTTCGTCGTCATCCAGTGCATCATGGTCGCGCTGGTGATCATCTTCCCGCAGATGGTGATGGTGTATAAGGATCATCAGGTTCAGGTCGACCAGAAGGCGGTCGAACAGCAGCTGAAGAACCTCACCATTCCCGGCCTCGATACACCGCTTGGCTTGCCGAGCTTCGATCCGCCCCCGCCGCCGAAAGCGCCGGGGGGCTGAGCGGGCGGGCGGAAGACCGCCCCGCCCTCGCCGTCAACGAAAAAGGCCGGGCAATGCCCGGCCTTCTTTTTGCGATTCACCCGGAGCGGGGGCGTGTCAGCCCCTCGCGCGCTGGCGGATCTGGAACGCGTCGTAGGTGATTTCCGCCACCTGCCACCAAAGGTAGCTGTCGGCGCGGAAAGCGCTGTGCGAATCCCAGAGCTTCTTGAACATCGGGCTTTTGGCGGATTCCTCGGCATAGATCTCGTGCGCAGCCTTCCAGCAGGCTTCCATCACATCCGCCGGGAAGGGACGAAGCTGGGTGCCACCCTGGAGAAGCCGCTTCAACGCGGCGGGGTTCTGGGAATCATAGCGCCCCATGCACCAGTTGCCGGCATCATGCGCGGCGGCCGCCGCGATGGCCTTATAGGCCTTGGGCAGTTCTTCCCATTTCTGCTTGTTGAACATGCAGGCGAGCGTCGCGCCGCCTTCCCACCAGCCGGGGTAATAGTAGAAGGGCGCGACCTTCGCGAAGCCGAGCTTCTCGTCATCGTAGGGGCCAACCCATTCGGCGCCGTCGATCGTGCCTTTTTCCAGCGCCGGGTAGATGTCTCCACCCGCGATCTGCTGCGGCACCCCACCAACGCGCTGGATCACGCGGCCGGCAAAACCGCCTATGCGGAATTTCAGCCCTTTCATATCCTCGATCGACTTGATTTCCTTGCGGAACCAGCCGCCCATCTGCGTGCCGGTATTGCCGCACATGATCGAGTGCAGATTGTGCGGCACCAGGAATTCGTTGAAGAGATCCTGAGCGCCGCCATTCACGAACCATGCATTCTGCTGGCGTGCGTTGAGGCCGAAGGGAATCGCGGTTCCGAAGGCAAAGCACGGGTCCTTGCCGACGAAGTAATAGGTCGCGGTATGGCACATTTCGACCGTGCCGTTCGAGACGGCATCCGCGGCCTGAAGCGCGGGCACGATCTCGCCCGGCGCGAAGCACTGGATCTGGAATTTGTTGTCCGTCATTTCCGCGACGCGCTTCGCGAAAACCTCGGAGACGCCGTAAAGCGTGTCGAGCGATTTCGGGAAACTCGATGTCAGGCGCCATTTGATTTCCGGCGCGCTCTGCGCGATGGCCGGCATGGCGACGCCCGTGGCGGCCACGGCAAGGCCGCTCCCCTTGAGAAATTGCCTACGTTTCATGATGCGTTTCCCTCCTTGCCCGCGTTGATCGCGGAACTCTGCGCATCAGATCAGAAATTTCCCGCGTTTCAAATGAATTGCGACGGATATTGATGAACGCCCAGGTCGCCCCCGGCCATAAAAAAACCCCGGCGCAAGGCCGGGGTTCGGTTTCAAGCGGCGCGCGCCACTTATCCGCGTGCGCGGGCGCGGATCATGAAGTTGTCGAAGGTGAATTCGGCAACCTGCCACCACAGATATTCATCGTTGCGGAAGGCCATCATGGCGTCATGGATCTTCTTGAACTTCGGGTTCTTGGCGGATTCCTCCGCATAGAGCTCGTTCGCAGCCTTGAGGCAGGCTTCGAGCACTTCCTGCGGGAAGGGACGAAGCTGCGTGCCGGCGGTGAGGAGCTGCTTGAGCGCCGCCGGGTTCTTCGCGTCGTACTTGGCCAGCATGTCCGTGTTGGCCTGATGCGAAGCGGCTTCGAGCGCGGCCTTGTAGGCCTTCGGCAGGGCGTTGTACTTCTCGGAATTGATGAAGAAATGCAGCGCGGCGCCGCCTTCCCACCAACCCGGATAGTAATAGAACGGCGCGACCTTGTTGAAGCCGAGCTTCTGGTCATCATAGGGGCCGACCCATTCGGCGCCGTCAATCGTGCCTTTTTCCAGCGCCGGGTAGATATCGCCGCCGGCGATCTGCTGCGGAACACCGCCCAGCTTCTGGAGCACGCGGCCGGCAAGGCCGCCGATGCGCATCTTCAGGCCGTTGATATCGGCCGCGGTCTTGATTTCCTTGCGGAACCAGCCACCCATCTGCGTGCCGGTATTACCGCCGAGCAGCGCATGGATGTTATGGTCCTTGTAGAACTCGTTCATGAGTTCCATGCCGCCGCCATGCATGAACCAGGCATTCTGCTGGCGCGCGTTGAGGCCGAACGGCACCGCCGTAGCGAAGGCGAAGGTCGGGTCCTTGCCGACGTAATAATACGAGGCGGTATGGGCGATCTCGACCGTGCCGTTGGTGATCGCGTCCGCGGCCTGCAGGCCGGGAACGATTTCACCGGCGGCGAAAACCTGGATCTGGAACTTGTTGTCGGTGATCTCGGCAACAGCCTTGGAGAAGGTTTCGGCGGCGCCGTAAATCGTGTCGAGCGATTTCGGGAAGCTCGATGTCAGGCGCCATTTGATTTCCGGTGCGCTCTGCGCGATGGCCGGCATGGCGATGGTGGAGGCTGCTGCACCGGCCCCGGCTGCGGTCAGAAATTGGCGACGCTTCATGCGTTTTCTCCCTTTTCAAAAATGGTCGCGGTTCTTGAGCCGCGTTAAACGGCGTCAAGAAAAACTCACCATTGGCGAATGTAAAAGGGCATCGGTTTTTCGCAACCGTTTTTAGCCGACAGGGGCGCACCACCTGCCATATTCCCGGCCAAACTACGGGAAAAATGCCGACAGCCGCCTCAAAATGACGAATTATACGCCTTTAGTCGAAGACGATTCTCGGTGCCGGACGGTTGAAACTCCCGCTTTCGAGGCTCTGCCAGAGGCGTTCAGCAATGGCGTGATAGGCACCGGCATGGGGCCCATCCGGCTCGGTGACCGTGATCGGCATGCCCGCATCCGATTTCTCCCGGATCGCCATGACCAGCGGCACTTCCCCCAGAAACGGCGCGCCCTGCCGTTCCGCCTCGGCGCGCGCGCCGCCATAGCTGAAGATATCGTAGCGCTTGCCGGTATCTGGTGCGACAAAATAGCTCATATTCTCGACAACCCCGAGGATCGGCACCTCGACCTTGCGGAACATGGCGATGCCGCGCCGCACATCGATCAGCGCGAGATCCTGCGGCGTCGAGACGATCACCGCGCCAGCGAGCGGCACGTTCTGGGCGAGCGTAAGCTGGGCATCGCCGGTACCAGGCGGCATGTCCACCACGAGGACATCGAGATCGCCCCAGGCGACCTCCCGCAGCATCTGCTGGATCGCGGAAATCACCATCGGCCCGCGCCAGATCATCGCGGAATCGTCCTCGACCAGAAAGCCGATCGACATCACCTTGATGCCATACCCCTCCATCGGATTGAGGACGCGCCCTTCCTTCAGCGTCGGCTTGCCCCTGATCCCGAAAAGGCGCGGCATGGAGGGGCCATAGATATCGGCATCGAGCACGCCGACCTTCAGCCCGCGCGCGGCGAGCGCCAGCGCGAGATTGCAGGCGGTGGTCGATTTTCCGACCCCGCCCTTGCCGCTCGCAACCGCGACAATGTGCTTCACACCCGCGACCTGAACCTTCGCGCCCTGAGGAGCCGGGCCGGGTTTGGGAGCGGCGGCCTGGGAGGGAGAAGCCGCCTTCTCCGCCGTCAGCGTCACGATGGCGGAAACGATGCCCGGCACGCCTCTGGCGGCGTTTTCTGCGGCAAGGCGCACGGATTCGGCGGCGGCGACCTCGGCCGCCGGAACGGAAATGGAGAAATACGCCTTGCCCTGATGAATGACGATTTCAGAGAGCGCGCGGGAGCGCGAAAGCGGCCCGCCGCCACCCGGAAGGATCACGGATTCGAGTGCGGCGATAATGGCGTTCTTGTCAGACATGGCGATCCCGTTCAAAGGCTGTGTGCCAGTGATATGAGCCGCTTTCCCGCGCGGTCAATCCATTCCGGCAAAAGCCTGTATCGGGGCAGTGAAAATCACCGCATGCCGACGAAGCCGGGCGTGGAATCCGGGGTAAAGATGAAAAAACTTTCCCTCCTTCCAGCAAAAGCCGATTGCCAAACCATCGGCAGGCTTGGCAGAGTGCCGCGCATGCCCGAACCGGACGAAAGAATTCGGCTACCGGGCCCATCGATCAGGGAGTTCTCCGCATGAAGACATTGCGCGTTCTGATGGCCTCGGCCTTCTCGGTTGCCGTAGGTATCGCCGCTTCGGCGCCCGCCATGGCGCAGGGCAAGGAGTGGAAGGAAATTCGCATCGGCACCGAGGGTGCCTATCCGCCCTTCAACAACCTCAACGCCAAAAAGGAGCTGGAAGGCTTCGAGATCGATTACGTGAACGACCTCTGCGCGAAGATGAAGGTGAAATGCACCTGGGTCGTGCAGGATTGGGATGGCATCATTCCCGCCCTCCTCTCCAACAAGTACGACGTGATTGTCGCCGGCATGAGCGCGACGCCGGAGCGCCAGAAGAAAGTTACCTTCACCGAGATCTACAATTCCTCGCCGATCCACGCCATCGGCGCGAAATCCATCACCTCGACGGATATTTCGCCCGCGGCGCTCAAGGGCAAGGCGATCGGCGCGCAGGGCTCGACGATCCACATGAACTACCTCGAAGCCCACTATAAGGGCTCGACGCTGCGCCCCTATCCCACCCAGGAAGAGGCCAACCTCGACCTGCTGAACGGGCGTGTCGATTATCTCTTCGCAGACGGCGAAGCCCTTGACACCTTCCTCAAGGGCAAGGGCAAGGATTGCTGCAAGTTCATCTCCGAGGTGAAGCGCGACCCCGCGATCCATGGCCCCGGCGTCGGGATGGCCGTGCGCCCGGGTGACAAGGAACTGGTGGCGAAGCTGAATGCGGCGATCGCCGAATCCAAGAAGGACGGCTCGCTCGACAAGCACGCCATGAAATGGCTGAACGCCAAGGCGATCCGCTGACGTAAAAAGCCGGCGGGCGCCGCTCGCCCGCCGGTTTCCCTCCGATGGAAAAATATCTCACTCTCATCTCGTTCGGGCCGGAAGGCTGGGGCTGGGCTCTGCTTGGCGGCGCATGGGTGACGCTTTCGATCGCCCTTGCCGCCCTGCCCATAGGCCTTGCGCTGGGATTGGCCATTGCTCTGGCAAGCCGCTCGCGCATCTATCTTCTGCGCGCGTTCGCAACGCTTTACACGACCATTTTCCGCGGCGTGCCGGAACTCCTCACGCTCTTCGTGATCTATTTCGGCATCCAGATGCTGCTCCAGAAGCTCTGGGCTGATCTCGGCCTTCCCGGCTCGATCGAGATGTCGCCCTTTGTCGCTGGAATGATCGCGCTGTCGCTGGTGCTTGCGGCCTTTTCGGCGGAAGTCTGGCTCGGCGCACTGAATGCGATCCAGAAAGGGCAACGTGAAGCCGCCGCCGCATTGGGGCTTACCAAGCCGCAGGCTTTCCGCCTTGTCGTCTTTCCGCAATTGATCCGGGTTGCCCTGCCCGGCCTAGGCAACAACTGGCTTGTCCTGCTCAAGGAAACCTCGCTTGTTTCCGTCATCACCTTGCAAGACACGATGTTCATCGCCAGCCGCGCGAATGTCGTCACCAAGGAGCCTTTCCTTTTCTTCGGGGTTGCCGCGCTCATCTACCTCGCGTTTTCAGGGCTTTCCGCCTGGGGAATCGAGCATCTCGAGCGGCGCGCCAATCGCGGCTTCACCCGTGCGGGGGCTTCACGATGAGCTGGTGCGAATGGCCCGGCGCCGCGATCGGCCTTGAGGTGCTGGAGCGCTATGGCTGCCGCATGGCAGATGGCTTCAACCTCACCTTGCTGCTGGTCGGCGTCTCTGTTTCGCTCGGCGCCCTGCTCGGCCTCGCGCTTGCCATGGGGCGCCTGCGCGGTCACCCTATCCTTGCCCGCGCGATCGCGGTCTATACGACCTTCTTTCGCGGCTCCCCCCTTCTGGTGCAGCTTTTCCTCATCTATTACGGCCTCGGCGGGCTTCGCCTCTTCTGGCAGGATATCGGCCTGTGGTGGTTTTTCCGCGAACCGCTCTATTGCTGCCTCCTTGCCTTCACGCTGAACACCGCCGCCTATCAGGCGGAAGTGTTCCGCGGCGCGATGCAATCGCTGCCATCTGGGCAGGCGGAAGCCGCCCGCTCGCTCGGGATGGGTTCGTTGGCGACATTCCTCAAGGTCGAGATGCCGCAGGCGATCATCATCGCGCTCCGCCCGCTGGGCAATGAACTGATCGTTATGATCAAGGCGAGTTCGCTTGCCGCGCTCGTCACCATGTACGATCTCATGGGCGCGACCCGCCTCGCCTTTTCGCGCAGCTTCGATCTTTCGATCTACCTTGTCGCGGCGCTCGTCTATCTCGTGCTGGTCGAGATCGTGCGCCGGCTGTGGAACTTCATGGAAGCCCGGCTGACGCGCCATCTCGCCCTGCGCTGACCCTCACCTTCGGAGATTATTATGGCTGATATCGCATTTCTCGGCCTCGGCGTGATGGGGTATCCCATGGCCGGGCATCTGAAAAACAAGGGCGGACACGCGGTCACCGTGTATAACCGCACCGCCGCCAAAGCTGAGAATTGGGTGAAGCAGCATGGCGGCGCACGGGCGGGCACGCCAAAGGAAGCCGCCTCCGGCAAGGATTTCGTCTTCGCCTGCGTCGGCAACGACGAGGATCTGCGCGCGGTCACGATCGGGCCTGAAGGCGCCTTTCACGCCATGAAACCCGGCGCGATCTTCGTCGACAACACCACCGCTTCGGCCGAAGTCGCGCGCGAGCTTCACGCCGAGGCGCGGAAGCGTGGCCTGCACTTCATCGATGCCCCTGTCTCCGGCGGGCAGGCCGGCGCGGAAAACGGCGTCCTGACCGTGATGTGCGGCGGCGATTTGGCGCCTTACTCAAAGGCCGAACCCGTGATCATGGCCTTCGCGCGCGCCTGCCGCCTGCTCGGCCCTTCCGGTTCCGGCCAATTGACGAAGATGATGAACCAGATCTGCATCGCGGGTCTGGTCCAGGGGTTGGCCGAGGCGATCCATTTCGGGCAGAAGGCCGGACTCGAGATCGAGGCTGTCCTCGATGTCATCTCCAAGGGTGCCGCGGGTTCGTGGCAAATGGAAAATCGCGGCAAGACCATGAACGCAGGCAAGTTCGATTTCGGATTCGCCGTGGACTGGATGCGTAAGGATCTCGGGATCGTGCTCGACGAGGCACGCAAGAACGGTGCAAGCCTTCCGGTAACGGCAATTGTCGATCAATTCTACGCGGAAGTACAGAAAATGGGCGGGCGCCGCTGGGATACGTCGAGCCTCATCGCGCGGCTCAACAAGTAATTCCATCCCTTAACGCCAAACTGAAAAGGCCGGGTCTCCCCGGCCTTTTTTGCTGTCAGCATCTTCCCGCGGCCTTGAGCTGCGGCGTGCAGCCCAGAGAAGCGGGCGGCGGCGCTTGCCGGACCTGCGGCGGTGGCGGCGGCGGCGCTTGCCGGACCTGCGGCGGCGGCGGGGCCGGGCGCGGTTGCGGCGGCGGCGCAGCCTGCGGCGGAGGCGCCTGCGGACGCATGATCGGCGGCGGGGCCGGGCGCGGTTGCGGCGGCGGCGCGGCCTGCGGCGGAGGTGCCTGCGGACGCATGATCGGCGGCGGGGCCGGGCGCGGTTGCGGCGGCGGCGCGGCCTGCGGCGGAGGTGCCTGCGGACGCATGATCGGCGGCGGGGCCGGGCGAGGCTGCTGGCCAAGCGCCGGAGGTGCCGGTGGGCGAGGCGCGGGGACCGAGGGAGACGGCGCGACGACGGGTGGCACAGGCCGGATCTGCGGCTGGCTGGGAGCGACGGGTTGCGGAATGCCACCGGGCCGTACTTGCGGCCCCGGCTGAGGCTCGCCTTGCCCGGGACGGATCGCGCCCGGTGTCTGGGTCGGGCCTCCGGTTCCCGGTCTCACGATCGTAGGCGCGGGCGGGGACGGCGGGGGAACATTCGGAGCCGCTGTCGGCGGACGCACGCCGATCGGCGGCTGGGCAGGGCCACCCGTACCTGGAGCGGTTGTCGGCGGCGGGGCCGGGGGAGCCACGGGCGGCGTACTCGGCGTCACAACCGGCGGGCGCGCGCCGATCGGCGGCTGCGCGGGACCACCTGTGCCCGGCACCACGGCGGGCGGCGGCACGGTCGTCCCCGGCGGAACGGCAGGCGTCACAACCGGCGGGCGGGCGCCAATCGGCGGCTGGGCGGGACCACCTGTGCCCGGCACCACGGCGGGCGGCGGCACGGCCGTCCCCGGCGGAACGGCAGGCGTCACGACCGGCGGGCGCGCGCCGATCGGCGGCTGCGCGGGACCACCTGTGCCCGGAACCACGGCGGGCGGCGGCACGGCTGTCCCAGGCGGGACATTCGGAGTCGCGACCGGCGGACGCGGAACGCCCGGCACTTGCGAGGGGCCGCCCGTTCCGGGAACGGTGGGAGGAAGCTGGACCGGCGTACCAAGCGGCGGGGGCGCCGGCGGGCGGGGCATGACAGGCGGCGGCGGCAGGACCGGCGGACGATAGCCGACCCACCCTTCCGGCGGGCGCGGCGGGCGCGGCATCGGCGGCGCAATGATGGGCCGTACCGGCTGGGGGCGCTTCCATGCCCGATTGGCGAGGATCGCCGCGCCCACCACCCCGGCGCCGATCAAGACCGGCGGCAGCACCCGCGAATAAGGAGAAGGCGGCGGAGGCGGCGGCAACTCGATGATCTCAACCGGCGGCGGCGGCAGGAAATAGGCGGGATGGCCGGCCGGGGGCGGCAGGATGTCCCATTGCTCTTCCACGACCACGGTCTCGAAGATCACGATCTCTTCCGGCGGCGGCGGCGGCAGGTCGTCGTAGAAAACCTCCTCGAAGCTCGGCGGCGGCATGATCGGCGCGGAGAGCCGCGAAAGACGCGCCTCGGCCTCGCTGGCATGGGTGCCGCGCGGATAGCGCTTGAGGTAGGTCCAGTAGGCACGCTCGGTATTCGCCTTGCGCGCGCGTTGCCAATAGAACGCCTCGCGTCGCGCCGCGATCATGGCGCGGACGCGCTTGGCCTGCGGGTGGCCGGGATGAAGGCGGAGGAATTCCTCATAGGCGCGGATCGTGTCGAGCTGAACGGCGCGCGCATAGGCTTCATCGGCGGAGAACTCGCCAAGCGCCTTGCCGCGCACCATCATCTCGGGCGGCGGCGCGGCGGGAGCCGATCCGGCGGGAATGCCGTTCAGGACGATCGGAACCGCGATTCCGTTGACATTCCACGGCGTTTCCGCGCCTTGCGTCTGGTCGTGCACGCGCAGGCGCACGCGCTCGAAAATTCCGTTGAGATCAAGCCCGGGCTCACGCAATGCCTCGGCCAGAGCCATCGCGAAGGCGCCGTAATTGGTGCGCGGCAACGGCGAGACGCGCCCCGGATTCTGGTTATAGGCAACAAGAAGCCCCGGCGAGGGCTCAAGCAAGGCCAGTCCCCGCCCGCTCTCCGCCACCAGCTGGGAATAGAGCGGATGCGTGTAGGCGGCATCGAGCATCACGATGCGCCCGGAAGCCGGGATAGCACCGATCGCGCGCGTGAAATCACTGAAGCGCAACCCTTCGAGGGCGAGATCCTGCCTCTGGCGCAGGCGCGCGCCGACAGGGATGAGGATGTTCTCGCCGTCATCCTGTAGGGCGAGGCCGGAGACATAGACCGCGATGATCGCATCGGGCCCGGCGCTCGCGGCCTTGTCGGCGAAATCACGGAAGGCACCGCGAAAATCGTTCTGCTCGAGATTGGCGAGCTCGGTCAGCTCGAAGCCGGCCGCCTTGAGGCTCTGTGCCACAAGTCCCGCATCGGGCAAGGCGGTGGGATGCCCCGCCTGCGGATATTCGGAAAGCCCGATCACGAGCCCGAGACGCTTGCCCTGTGCGAGCACAGCCTGCGTTCCGCCCGCAAACACCAGGAGTGCGAATGCTGCGACGAAACCCAAAGAACGCTTCCTGCCGGATTGGGCTGGACGATTGATCATGCGCGACTCCTCCTGCGTTCACGCTAGCACGCTCGCGCATCGCGCCTAAACGGCATCTGAACGCATTGCGGCTAAATTGCGCCCGCTTAACGCACAAGCGCGGCGGCACGGATATGGCCGCGGGCGGCCAGCAGATCATCGCAAGACCAGCGGCGACCGCCATCGCCGTGATTTTGGGGATTTCCCGGCGTGACCCTGGCGCGTGCGTTCAGGCGCCCGGTTGCCGCGACGCGCAGCGAAAGCATCTCGCCATCACGTGCGACAGTGAAGCAATAGGTCCGCCGGTCGGGCAGCGCGCCGTAATGATAGCAAATGGCATCGCCATCCGTGTTCCAGCAGGCATCGACATTGATCGTATAGCCGTTATCGCCCAGTGCCCGGCCATCCACTGCATGGAATTCGCTGAAGGCACCGCCATGGGCATAGGTTCCTGCCACGGTAGCATCGGTGAAAAGCTTGCGGATCTCGGCACCGCTCAACGTTTCTTCCGCCTTCGCCGTAGAGGCAAGCGCGCAGGGCAGAACCATCAGCAAGAACGGAAATTTCCTCGCCATCGTCACGCTCCTGCGCTCGGCCGAGCAGCGCATTCGCGGTGCCAGCGCGCGAGATGGACGAGTTCTTCGGGCACCGACAGGCGCGTCGGCTTCATGAAATCCACGGTGATGAACCCGGCGATATCGGCCATGGAAAAACGATCCCCGGCCAGAAAAGGGCGGTGGCGCAACGCGTCGTCCAGCAACCGCAATCCCGCGATCACCCTGGGCTTGTTGGCTTCCCCCCATTCGGGAACTTGCGGCACTTCATAGGCGGCCATGGCGGGGTGAAGCTGGCGGAAGACCGCCTGAAGGGGGAGATAAAGCTCGAACTCAACCCTTCGCAGCCACATCTCGACCTCGGCGCGCTCGCGCGCCTGCGTGCCGAAAAGCGGCGGTTCGGGGTGCAATTCCTCGATATAACGGCAAATGGCGATGGATTCGCTGATCGCGGTGCCATCGTCGAGAACCAGCACCGGCACGCGCATCAGCGGGTTGGCGGCGCGGAAGGCATCGGATTTATGCTCCATCTGCCCCAGATCGACCGGCTGGATCGGCAGAGTAATGCCCTTTTCCGCGAGGAAGACGCGCACGCGCCGCGCATTCGGCACCTTGCCGCCGTCGAGGAGTTTCATCCCGGACAAATGCATTCGATCCTCCTGCTCCTTGCGCGATCCACACACGGGCTGGCTCTTTTGGTCAAGGGGTCTTCGGCGCCGTCTCGCGCTGGCGGCGGCGATAGGCTTCCGGGCGCTCGAAACGTCCGGCCCACAGCCCGCGCCCGTCGCGCTTGGCCTCCGCCTCCTCATTCGCATACGCGCCGTAGCTAACTGCCATACCCGCGCGCACCAGTTCGGCACCGATATCGCGTCCCTGGCTACGGCAGACGACCAGCAGACGGCCATAGCGGTCGGTCTCGCTGCCAAGGCAGGTGACGGCGCCACGCTCCAGCGCACGGCGGAGCGCAATGGTTGCCCGCCGCCCGCAGGGATATTCCTTCCCGTCCGCCTCGCAAATCTGGCGGGATTCCGGCGCATCGAGACCGGAAAGGCGCATCTCGCGATTGTTCATAACCAGCGAATCCCCATCGAGCGCATGGGCATTGCCGTTGATGACCTCGTCCGGCGCGCGCCCGATCATGCCCAGAACGACCAGCGAGAGCGCGAGAACACCGAGTGCAGCAAGAAAAGCGGAGCGAGGCATGTGACCTTCTAGCCGATTCCCGGCAAAGGCTACTGGGCCGAATCGGCCTCTGTCATTTTGCCGAAATTTGCAGGTCACATCGCGGGCGAAGGCTTCGATTAACCTTTTGGCAGGCATTATGCCCGCCGGTACCGACGAACGATCGCTCATGGATCATCACCTTCCAACCGCCGCAGAACTCGAGCGGAAGCAGCTTGCCGCCGAGCGAGCCAGCACGAACCGTCGCGGGTTGCAACGGGCGGTCAAAGACGTGCGCGAGAAGATCACATCCGCTTCCGGGCTCAATCGCGCATTCGAAATCGAGCTGGCACGCGAATTCGCGCTCAATCACAACAGCGCGGCCCTCGCGATCATTCCTTTCACCATGGTCATCGCCGGTGCCAGCCTGACCTGGACGCACCCGACCCGCGCCTTCATCTGGCTCGCCCTCGCGCTCGCGGCGCTGGGCGTTCAGATGATGGTCTGCAAGGATTTTCTGGCGCTCGACTATTCCACCGCCGATCTCTCCAAATGGGTCAAAAGGCTGATCGCGACCGAGCTTCTCTTCGTCGCGAGCTGGGCAAGCCTGCCCATGATCGTTTCGATTCCCGAAGGCGAAGTCATCCGGGTTTTCCTGCTTTTCGCCGTCATGGTGATCGGGGCGGTGAGCGCGGTGCTCGCGCATACCTTGCCGAATGCCGTCTATATCGCGGCGGCGCCGATCGCCGGGGTGATCATCCAGCTGGTAGTCGACCGCCAGCATTCAGAACGCTGGATGATTGCCGCCCTGTGTTTCACCGCGCTGCTGCTTTTCGTGGGGCTGGCCAACCGCCTCTATTCGACTTCGCTTGAAAATCTGAGGGCGCGCGCTGAAAAGGACGACCTTTTCGCGGAAGTCCAGCACGCCAATGACCGGCTTCAGGAAGCAACCCGGCGCGCCGAGGAGGCGAACGCCGCCAAATCCCGCTTCCTGGCGACAATGAGCCACGAATTGCGCACGCCGCTCAATGCCATTCTCGGCTTTTCCGAGGTGATCAAGAACGAGTTGTTCGGCCCCGTGGGCAACGAGCAATACAAATCCTACATCGAGGATATTCACCGAAGCGGCGAGCACCTGCTCGCCCTGATCAACGAAGTGCTCGATCTTTCGCGCATCGAGGCCGGCAAGCACGAATTGCTCGAGGAGGCCATCGATCTCGCGAGCGTGGTTGATGACAGCCTGCGCCTTCTGGAAATCCGCGCGGCCAATCGCGGGCTGAAGCTGCACTCCATCCTCACCGAGCAGATGCCCCGCCTATGGGCCGATGAACGCGCGGTTCGGCAGATCACGCTCAACCTGATCTCGAACGCCATCAAATTCACCCATCAGGGCGCCGAAATTCTCGTCAAGGTCGGCTGGACGGCCAGCGGCGGACAATACATTTCGGTGAAGGATAACGGGCCAGGCATCCCGGAGAACGAGATCGATACCGTGCTCTCGACTTTCGGGCGCGGCTCGCGCGCGATCAAGAACGCGGATCAGGGATCGGGGCTTGGTCTGCCGATCGTCAAGAGTCTCATTGAATTGCACGGCGGGGCGCTGATGCTCCGCTCGCGCCTGCGCGAGGGAACGGAGGCGATCGTCATGTTCCCGCCCACGCGCGTCATCGCGGCGATGGCGGCCGTGAAGCCGCCAGCCCCCCAGCCGGATATCATCGTCAAGCAGCCGCGGCGTGGGCGCGCGGCCTGAGCGCCGCGCGCAGCTTGATCACGCCTCGCGATACCATTCCTGGATCATGCCGGTATCGACATCCCAGCCGCTCTGATAGGTGCGGAGCTTGTGCGCGCGTGCAGAAACACGTGGCCGGAACACGATGGGGATGATCACCTGATCATTGATGATCATGTCGTTCATCCGGATGAAGAGGGCGGCGCGCTTGATCGGGTCCAGCTCCTTCTGCGCGGCGTTATAGGCCTCGTCGAACGCGTTGCTGGTCCAGCGGGTGACATTGTTGAGCTGCCACTTGTTCTCCTTCGACGAGACCTGCCACGAGACGAATTGCTGCATGTAGCTGCCCGGATCGGGCTGGGAGCGCGACCAGGCGAACATCTGAAGATCTGCGTAGAATTTGGGGTAGGTATCGGGGTTCGCGACATCCGACGAGAAGAAGACGGAAGCGACGACGGATTTGATCTCGATCTCGATCCCGGCCTTCTGGCAGGCCTGCTTGACGATGGCCTGGGTCTTCTGGCGCTGCGCGTTGGTCGAGGTCTGGTAGACGAGCTTGAGCCGCTTGCCATCCTTGACGCGGATGCCGTCCGACCCCGGCTTCCAGCCGGCATCGTCGAGCAGTTTTGTCGCCTTCTCGATGTTGAACTCCCAAGCCGTGTTCTTTGAATTGAACTCGGGCGGGTTGTTCAGGTAGTTCGCGGTCACGATCCCCGCGCGACCATAGATATGTTCCTGCACCGCCTTGCGGTCGACCAGCATCGAGAGCGCCTTGCGCACGGCAGGATCGGACAGGAGCGGGTGCTTGCTCTTCGCATGCGAGCGCTCGCCGTCGATCTCGGTCCAGGGATCGGATGAATTCACCTGGATATGTTCGGTGTTGCCACCATCGACGATATTCGCGACGCCCTTGCCGCCCCGTTCGAGACGAACGATGATCTCCTCCTCGACCTGGATATTCCAGGCGAAATCGTACTCGCCGGTTTGGAGAACCGCACGCGCGGCCGACACGGCGTCGCCGCCGCCCTTCAGCTCGATCGAGTCGAAATGCGGCTTGTTCGCCATGTGATACTCGGGGTTGATCACCCCCTTGAGCAGATCGCCGGGGGTGAACTCCACGAACTTATAGGGCCCCGTGCCGACAGGCTTGAGGTTCGCCGGCGCATCGCGCGATTTCTCGCCCATGTAATCCTTGAACAGATGTTTGGGCAGGATCATGCCGCGCGTGCCGACATAGGCCTCCGCCCAATAGGGCGTCGGCTTCGCGAATTTCATGCGAATCGCATGCTCGTCGATCTTCTCGACCTCAATGGCCTGATAGAAGCCGAGGGTCGTCGCGGCGGTCTTGGGATCGCGGGCATATTCCCAGGTGAAGACAAGGTCATCCGCCGTCAGTGGCGTGCCATCATGCCATTTCACACCCTTCTTGATGCGCCAGATGACCGACAGCCCGTCCTCCGAAAGCCCGCCATTCTCACGGCTCGGAATTTCCGAAGCGAGAATGGGCGTCAGCGCGCCATCGGCGTTGTAGGCGGCCAGCGGCTCGTAGAAGATGCGCGCGCCTTCCTGATCCTTGGTTCCGGTGGCAAAATGCGGGTTGAGCAATGTCGGCGCCTGCCAATAGAGCAGGCGCAACGCGCCACCCCCGCCGCGCTTTGTCGGCGCATAATTCCAGCCCGGCGTGTTCGCCAGCGCAATGCCGGAATGCGTCAGGATTTCCGCCGCCATGGGCGCGGTCAATCCGAGCGCCACAAGCCTCTTGATGAAAGCGCGCCGATGGAGGGTTCCCTGCCGGACCTGCTCGACCATTCCCCTCAATTCAAGTTCCCGCATCGATCTCTCCTGCATGGGTTTCCTCGTTCTGCCCGATCAACTGCCAGCCAACCGGCTGGCCTTGCTTCGGCCGGCACCGATGACGGGCCGCATCGCCCCCGCCACATCCAATTCTGGGAAGGGCCGGGATGCGCGAGCGGGTCTGTTATTCATAATTATATTGATAACATGTGTTTTCATTTCGCGACAAGCTCCCGCCGCGCGAACCAGCGGAAAGTCGTCGGCTGGCGTCATCATGTGTGGAATGAGATGAGTAAGGAGAGCCCGCGCTGTCGCTGGCTTGGCCGGAATGCAAGCCGGCCTGGGTTTTCCGGTCAGCCTTGGCGAACCAGACAAAACCGATCAGGCCGGAAGCCCAAACGGACTCAGACCTGCTCGGGAACTGCCGCCTCGGCAAAGGTCGCCATGCCGTTATGGCAGGCGAGCGCCGCCTTGACGACGCCTGCCGCGAGCGCCGCGCCGGAGCCCTCCCCGAGCCGCATGCCGAGATCGAGTATCGGCTTGAGCTTGAGATGCGCGAGCACGCGGGCATGGGCCCCTTCCGCCGAGCAATGACCGGCGAGGCAATGATCGAGCGCCTTTCGGTCGAGCGCGTGCAGGATCGCGGCGGCGGCCGTGACGACATAGCCGTCGAGGATCACGGGGACACGCTCGGACCGCGCGGCGAGGATCGCCCCGCAGATCGCCGCGATCTCGCGACCGCCGAGGCGGCGCAGGATCTCCAGTGGATCGGCCAGATGCGAGCGATGCAGACGCAGCGCGGCCTCCACCGCGGCCACCTTGCGTTCATGTCCGGCATCGTCGACGCCGGTTCCGCGCCCCACCCAATCCCGGGCCGCGCCGCCGAACAGGGCCGCATAGATCGCGGCCGCCGAAGTTGTGTTGCCGATGCCCATCTCGCCAAGGCAAAGAAGATCGGTCCCGCCCGCGATTGCCTCCATGCCGAAGCCCATCGTCGCGGCACAGGCCACTTCCTCGAGCGCGGCGGATTCGGTGAAATCGGCCGTCGGAAGATCGATCGCGAGGTCGAAAACCTTGAGGCCGAGATCAAAGGTCTTGCAGATCTGGTTGATCGCGGCATGGCCCGCCGAGAAGCTCGCAAGCATGGCCCGGTTCACCCCGGCGGGATAGGCGGAGACCCCTTTCGCCACCACGCCGTGCGATCCCGCGAAGATCGCCACCAGCGGGCGGTTCACCTGCGGGCGGGCCTTGCCCTGCCAAGCAGCCATATGGGCGGAAATCTCCTCGAGCCGCCCCAACGCACCGCGCGGCTTGATCAGCACGTTCTCGCGCTTTTCGGCTGCGAGTCTGGCATCGAGATCAGGCTTCGGCATCGCCTTGATGAGCGCGCGGATATCGTCGAAGGGAAGCGCGGTGGACATGGGACTCCGTGACCTCAATTCGCCGGCAATTGCTCCGACGGCACTGGGTGGCTATCATGCACAAGCGCCTTGCCGCAATGGAGTGCATGACGCAGGCACTACCGAGACCCACGCAAAAGTCGCCGGAAGTCTGGCGGAGCAGAGGATGAATCCCGGCTTGCCCCCTCCCTCCCCCGTGCTGCTGCTCGTCAGCGATCTCGTGGCGCTGTTGCGCTTCTTTTCGCGCCTGCCGCTCGCATTCCTCTCGCGCTTTCCGCATGATCCGCCGGATTTCCGCCGCGCGATCTGGATGATGCCGCTCGCCGGCGCGATCCTCGGCGCGCTGGCCGCGCTCGCGGGGCTGGCCGCCTTCCGGCTCGGCCTTTCTCCGCTGATCGCCGCCACGATCGCCGTCGCAACGCTGGTCGCAACCACCGGCGCGCTCCATGAGGATGGTCTCGCCGACAGCGCGGACGGGCTTTTCGGCGGAAATACGCCCGAGCGGCGCCTCGACATCATGCGGGATTCGCGCATCGGCACCTTCGGCGCTGCCGCGTTGATTCTCTCGCTGCTCGTGAGAATCCTTGCACTTGGCGACATCCTGCGCCTGGCCGGCCCCACCGCCTTTTGTCTTCTCGCCGGCATCGGCGCGCTCTCGCGCAGCCTGGCGCTGCTCCCGGCGATCCTGCTTCCGCCAGCGCGGAAGGACGGCCTCTCCACCGCCATTCCCATGCCCGGCGCAGGCGCCTTTTCCAGCGCGGTCGCGATCGCTTCCGTGCTCCTTTTCGCCCTCGCGCTGCCCTTCGATATGAGCATCGGCGCGATTACGGGGCTCGCCGTCGCCATCGCGGCGCTTGCAGGCTTCAGCACGCTGGCCCGCCGCCGTCTCGGCGGACAGACCGGCGATATTCTCGGCGCCAGCCAGCAGATCGTCGAGATCGTGCTGCTGCTCGCCTTTGCCGCAACACTCAGTTGGATCGGCCCGAGATGAGGCTCCACCCCACATGAAGAAAGCAGGATGCCATGGATAGCCGTATTCTTGCCGCCATCGCGATCATTCTCGCGGTCATCCTCGCTTTCGCGCTCGCGAAAGGGCCGGATATGGACGGCGATACGATAGCTCGCCTGGTCTATGGCGGTCTCATCGCCGGATTGGTCAGCTCGTGGGTGCTCGCCGAGATGCGCGGCAATCTCGGGCAGTCGCTGCGCTATCTTTTCATCTGGGGCGTGATCGTCGCCGCAATCGCCTTCGCCTATTCCTACAAGGGCGAACTCGGCTTCTGATCGGCCGCCGCCACGAACCTTGGGCGCGATCATCCCTGTGGTCAGGCTGACTAAATCCGTTGTCACGCGGCCTCCCGCGCCTCGCGGCGCACCAGCGCCATGGCCTCGCGCAGGACAGAGGCTTGCGCGCCCGCCTTCACCGCCTCGGTCGAGAGATGACGCCGGAAGGCACGTGCGCCCGGCACGCTCTGGAACAGGCCAAGCACATGGCGCGTGAGCGCATGGGGCGAATGCCCTTCGCCGACAAGGCGTTCGAGATAGGGGATGAGCTTCTCCAGAACCTCGAACGGCGTCGTCGCTTTCGGCGCCGCTCCGAAAATCGCAGCGTCCACGCCAAGGAGGATAGCGGGGTTTTGATAAGCAGCACGCCCGAGCATCACGCCGTCGAGCGCCGGCCCCTCCGCATCGGCAACCAGAAGGCTTTGCGCGGTCGCGAGATCCGCGATGCCGCCATTGATCGCGATCGGCTTCGCGGGCCAGCGCGCCTTGAGCCGCCGCACGATGGCATAATCAAGCGGCGGAATATCGCGGTTTTCCTTCGGCGACAGCCCCTGAAGCCAGGCCTTGCGCGCATGAACGATAAGCGCGTCGCAGCCGGCCGCAAAAACCGCTTCCGCCAGTGTGAAAAGCGCCTCTTCCGGGTTCTGATCGTCGACACCGATCCGGCATTTGACGGTGACCGGCACCGGAACCGCCGCCTTCATGCTCGATACGCATTGCGCGACAAGCGCCGGCTCGCGCATCAGGCAGGCGCCGAAGCGTCCGTTCTGCACACGATCAGAGGGGCAGCCGCAATTGAGATTGATCTCGTCATAGCCGAACTCGGCACCGATCTTCGCCGCGCGCGCCAGCTCCGCCGGGTCGGAACCGCCAAGCTGAAGCGCGACGGGATGCTCCTCGGGCGAAAAGCCGAGAAGGCGCGCGCGATCCCCGTGGATCACCGCGCCGGATGTCACCATCTCCGTATAGAGAAGGGCATGACGAGTCATGAGGCGATGAAAGAAACGGCAATGCCGATCCGTCCAATCCATCATCGGCGCGACGGAGAAACGCCAAGAATTGATTTCGCTTGTTCTCTGTTGCTTTATAATACTTTGTGCCACAGCGATGGTGTCTCGTCTGCTCTCTTCGCTTGCCATTCCGGCTCATTTTCGCATGGAATTACAACAAATGTTGTGGTGCCATGGGTACCATTGTTCAGCGCAAACGCAAAGACGGCTCGGTCGCACGACCAGCGCTCAAACAATCCCTCGCCCCCCGGAAAGGCATTTTGCCTCGCAAGCTGCGATCAACACACGACGGAATAGAAAAATGATCTTCGCCGACACGGGCAAGGGCGCCGGAATCAGTGGTTACGCAGGACAGGACTGGGGCTTGGATCCAAGGAGAGTCTTGGCTTCGTCACGGCGCCAATTATTCTGACGATGGGCAATTCTCATCCACAAGGTTTTTGAACCATTATATTGATATCAAAAGCATTTACGCCCCGACGAATGCCGGGGCGCTGTGTTGTCGACAGCTCGGTCAGCGGAAAAAGTCCACCACGGTGAGCGAGGTCATGGCGGGATCGTCGAACGTAACGATGAGTTCGATATCCGCCGCGAAGGGCGAGAGATCGGAGCGCACGCCATCGAGATTCATATAGACGTGCTGCTGACCGTTGATCACCTCGCCCAGCCACATGTCGCCCGCCGTTTCGCTCGGGCCGTTGACGAAGCGGAAGGCCTGGTTGCCCGCAAGCGTGGTGTTGGCATCAATGCCGCTCAGGTTTATGCGGTCGCCCTCAGCGCGGGAGAAGTCGCGGATCACATCGGTATGGCCATAACCGAGGTCACTGGCGGATTGAAAAGCGAAGGTATCCGCGCCTGCATTGCCGAAAAGCGTATCCGCGCCGAAACCGCCGTAAAGGGTATCGTTGCCGAAACCGCCATTGAGAACATCGCGCCCGCCGGTGGTCTGGGTGGCGCCGTCGCCGTCGCCGTAGAGCGTGTCGTTATCGACGCCGCCGTACAAAACATCCGCTCCGGCCCCGCCGAAGAGCAAATCGACTCCCGAGCCGCCATAGAGCGTATCGGCATCCGCGCCGCCGCGCAGCTCATCACCGCCTGATCCCCCGTGAAGGGTATCGTTGCCCGCCTCGCCATAGAGGAAATCGACTCCCGAGCCGCCATAAAGCGTATCCCAGCCGATGCCGCCAAATACCTTGTCATTGCCCGAACCCATATAGGCGATATCATCGCCGGTGTTCTGCAGGATGAGGGTATCGTTGCCCCCTTGCATGTTGAGATACACTGACGAGGGCGGTGCGCCCGTCAGCCCGAACACGGTGAGATTGGTGTCGGCGCTGCCCCAATTGGCAAAGCCGGAACGGTCAGCGTCTTCGTTCACTTCCGAAATCTGCTCGGATAGGCGCTCCCAGGCTTCCGTCGGCGGCGGATCAAAGGCCAGATCACCGATCAGGGAGGGCTTCGGGTTGGTGAGAGTGTAAGTTGCCATAGTCGTATTCCCTTGCTGCCCCGGCACCTCGCCGGGCATGTCGCCACCATGGCGCGGAGCACGATGCGGCGCTGTTCCGCGCGGAACAGCGCCCTGGCGGAAATGGCGGCACAAGAGGGCATGTCCCTCCCGCCGGAGCAGCCCCGATGTCGCACAGCCCCCCCGCCCCGCATGACCCAGTGAAACAGGTGCTCGCGGCGCATCGCGGCACATTGGCTGGCGTCGGGCTATTCAGCGCGCTGCTCAATATGCTGATGCTCATCTCGCCAGTGTTCATGATGCAGGTCTACGACCGCGTGCTTACCTCGCGCTCCCTGCCCACGCTGGTGGCGCTACTGGTGGTGGCGGTCGTGCTGCTGGGGTTGATGGGAGTGCTCGATCACCTGCGCGCGGTGGTGCTGGGCCGGGTCGGTCTGGCGGTGGACAAGGCCCTGCGCGAGAGCGTGTTCGCGGCCAGCCTCGGCCATGCCGTGCAGGGCAGCGGAAAGGGCGACGGCCAGCAGCCGATGCGCGATCTCGATACCCTCCGCGGCTTTCTGGGCGGGCCGGGGCTGGCAGTGCTCTTCGATCTACCGTGGATTCCGGTCTATCTTCTGGTGTGCTTCGCGTTTCATCCGCAGCTCGGCGCCCTCGCACTTGTGGGGGCACTGGTTCTGACGGGGCTGATGCTGCTCAGCTTTGCCATATCGCGTCGCGGCAGCCGCAACGCCACCGAGGCCCTGGGCTGCCGCAACGGCTGGCTGGAAGGGGCACGCCGCAACGCCGAAACGCTTCAGGCGCTCGGCATGGCCGGGCATATCCGCGCGCGCTGGAAGGCGGCGCATCTCGAAGCCCTGCTCGCGCAGATCAAGACGGCGGAAGCGGGTGCTGCCATCTCCGCTTTCACCAAGGTCTTCCGCATCCTGCTGCAATTGCTGCTGCTGGCGCTGGGAGCCTGGCTGGTCATCGGCGCGATGGCGACGCCGGGCGTGATGCTCGCGGCCTCCGTGCTGGCAGGCCGGGCTCTGGCACCGCTGGAACAGGCGATTGCGCAGTGGCGCGGCTTCGTACAGTACCGTGAGGCTCGCGCGCGCCTCGCCCTGTTGGATGTAGGGCGCCCCGACACTCCCCGCACCGTCCTACCCCTGCCATGCGGGACCTTGACGCTGGAGCAGGTCTGCGTAGCCCCGCCTGCCAGCTCGATGCCGACGCTTCAGGGGATCACCCTCACCCTTCAGGCGGGCGATGCCATGGCGGTGGTGGGGCCGAGCGCGGCAGGCAAATCGACGCTGACGCGTGCACTGATCGGAGTCTGGCCGGTGGTGCGCGGCGAAATCCGCCTTGATGGGGCCGAGATCGGCCAATGGTCGCGCGAGGATCGCGGCCGCTTCACCGGCTACCTGCCCCAGAGCGTGGATCTGTTCGACGGGACGATCCGCGAGAACATCGCGCGCTTCTCTCCGGATTCGGACGACGACTCAATCATCGCCGCCGCCAGGGAGGCGGGCACGCATGAGATGATCCTACGTCTGCCGCAGGGCTATGACACCGTGATCGGAGAGATGGGCCTCGCGCTTTCCGCCGGGCAGAAGCAGCGCATCGGACTGGCGCGTGCGCTGCACGGCGCCCCTTTCTTGGTGCTGCTGGACGAACCGAATTCCAATCTCGACGCCGAAGGCGAGGCCGCGCTCGGTCGCGCGATCCGGGCGGTGCGGGCGCGGGGCGGCATCGTCATTGTGACGGCGCACCGCCCTGCAGCCCTCGCCGAGGTGAACCATGCGCTGTTTATCCGCGACGGACGGCAGGCCGCTTTCGGCCCCCGTGATGCGGTGATGCGCCGCATACTCGCCCAGCCCGACGCCGCGCGGGAGAGCAGCGTCACCCCGCTGCGCACCGGCCAGACGGCTTGATCCTTCCTCGCACGGAGAACCGCCATGATGACCGCCCTCCTTTCCAACAATCCTCTCGCCTTCGCAGCACTTGAAAGCGGCCTCATCGCCGCCACCCGTAAAACCCTTGCGGCGGGCTATGCCACCTGCGCGCTCTTTGCCTTCGGGCTGCTGGGTTACGCCGGCACCACGGCGATCAACGGCGCGGTGATCGCACCGGGTGTGATGGTGGTGGAGGGACATCTGCGCAAGGTGCAGCATCAGGATGGCGGCATTGTCAGCGCGTTGTTTGTGCGCAACGGCCAGCGGGTGAAGGAGGGCGAGGTGCTGCTGACGCTGGAGGATAGCCAGCGCCGCGCCGAGTTCGCGCAAATCATGCTGCAACTGGCGAGCCAGGAACTGCGCGCCGTGCGTCTTGAGGCCGAGCGCGACGCGCGCGAGCACTTCTCGCCCCCCGACAGCATTTCCCGCCGTGCGACGGAACCGGAGATAGCCGCCATGATCGCGGCGGAAATCAGGTTGTTCGAGGCACGCCGCCGTGCTCGTCAGGGCGAGGCCGCACAATTTGAGGAGCGCAGGGCGCAGACCCTTAAGGAGATTGCGGGACTGGAAGCCCAGCGCGCGGCGGCGCAGGCGCAAGCCGTCATTTCGGCGCAGGAACTGGGCAATCTTCAGGACCTTTTCGCGCGCGGACTGACGCCGGTGACGCGTATCAATCCGCTGCGCCGCACGGTGGTGCAGCTGGAAGGGCAGGCAAGCGAGCTTGACGCCCAGATAGCCCGGGCCCGTGCGAGGATCAGCGAAGTCCTTCTCCAGGGCGCCCAGATCGACAAGCAGGCGCTCAGCGAGATCACCCGCGATCTGCGCGAGACGCAGGAGCGCATCGCGGATCTCAACGAGCGCCGCACCAGCGCCGAGGCCCGGTTTGACCGCACGCAGTTGCGCGCCCCCATCGACGGCGTGGTCCACCAGCTCACCGCCTTCACCCTCGGCGGGGTTATCGCGCCGGGCGAAGCGGTGATGATGCTGGTGCCGGAGAGCGAGGCCCTGCTCGCGGAGGGCCGCATCGACCCCGCCTTCATCGACCAGATTGCCTTGGGCCAGAAGACCGTGATCCGCCTCTCCTCACTCGATTCCCGCACCACCCCGGAACTCACCGGCACGCTCAGCTTCATCTCCGCCGACATCGAAGCTGACCCGCGCGGCAACGGCGCAGGTCATTTCCGCGCCCGCGTCACGCTGGATCAGGGCGAGGTCGAGCGGCTTGAGGGGCTCCGGCTCATCCCCGGCCTTCCGGCAGAAATCCACATCCAGACCCGCGCGCGCACCATCCTGAGCTACTTCATGAAACCCTTCACGGATCAGATCGCCCGCGCCTTGCGCGAGCGCTGATCGATGCGGCGGAAAAATGACGCCCGCGGCCCGGTACAAACGGCTTTTCCTGTTGGGAAAAACGAATGGGCTTGCCATAGTCAGCGCTACATTCATCTCCTCTGCCTTGCCCGCCTCAGGACCCCTCATGCCGCCCTATGCTCCTAGCTTTCCGCCTCAGTCCCTCCGGATGGAGCGCCGCATCTTCGCGCGGCTCGCGCTGGGTACCATCGGGCTTCTCGCGCTGCCCGAAACCGGCGCGGCCTCCGAGCAGGCGGGCCATGTCGAGGATATCTTCGGCCAGGCTGTGGCGGAGATGCTGCGCGCGACGCGGTCTCTGACTTCGGGCGAGCGTCTGTTCGTGGGCGAAACGATCGCGACGGGCGAAGCCAGCCGAATCGGCATGAAGGTCGGCGAAGCCACCACCATCCGCCTTGGCCCGGAAGCCCGCCTCAAGCTGGATCGTTTCATCCTCGATGCGGGCGGCACGCTCACGCTGCAATCCGGCCCCATGACCTTCGAGCGCCCCGCCGGCGCGCGCCCCCAGCCGATCACCATTCGCGGGGCGTTCGGCATGATCGCGGTGCGCGGCACGCATTTCTTCGCCGGGCCGAGCCGCGGCAAAATGGCGGTCGCCGTGGTGCGCGGGTCGGTGACGGTCACCTCCGGCGGGGAAAGCGTGGTGCTGAACGCGGGCGAGGGCACAGACATCACCACCTATGGCGGCAAGCCCTCCAAACCGGCGCGCTGGGCCGATGCCCGCCTGATCGAAGCCCTCGATTCGGTCCGTTGACACCCGTGCCCCAGGCCAAAGACGACATCGCCGCGCTCATCGCCGGCTCAGCGTTCTTCGGCGGGTTGATCGAAGGGCTCGAGCCCTCCCGGCTCGCGGCGCTACTGCGCGCTTTTCGCCACACCCATTTCGAGGCCGGGCAACAGATCTTCGCGCGCAGGGAGCGCGGTGATTTCCTGCTCGTGATCGCACAGGGACGGGTGCGGCTCTCGCTCGTCTCGGACGAGGGGCGCGAACTGAGCGTGCGCCATGGCGTGCGTGGGGATGTTCTGGGCGAACTGGCGCTTCTCGACGGCCAGACCCGCAGCGCGGATGCCGTAGCCCTGACCCCACTGAGCGCCTACCTTCTTTTTCGCGCTGATCTCGATGCTTTGCTGCGCGAGATACCGGAGCTTGCAGGCCGCATCATCACCTTCTTGTGCGCCCGGCTACGCGCCACCACGGACCAGCTCGAAGCCATCGCCCTGCACCCGATCGAGGCACGCCTCGCCCGCTTCCTGCTGGTGGCGCTGCGCGGGCGCAAGGCGGAGCCTGGCAAGCGCGTGCCGCTGGAGCTGGGTTTCTCGCAATCCGAACTCGCGCAGCTTCTGGGCGCGAGCCGCCCTAAGGTGAATGGCGCGCTGGCGCTGCTGGAGACCATGGGTGCGATCCGCCGCACCTCGGACCGCCTTTTCTGTGATCCGACTCTGCTGGCCCAGACGGCGCGGTTAGCCGATGAAGGCTGATCCCGCCTTCACGCGCCGCATGCCCCTGCTGGCCGGCGGACTCGCCGCGCTCCTCATCGCGGGGCTGGCCATGCTGTTGCCGGGACCATGGCGGCAGGAGGCAGAGGCACGGGCAGAAGACGCGCTGATGCGCCTCGCCTCGCCGTTTCTGCCGCCCGCGCCGGTAACGCCCGAGGTCGTCGTCATCGATATCGATACCGCCACCCTGCGCATCGTCGGCCCCTGGCCCTGGCCGCGCGAAACGCTTGCAAAGCTGGTGGAGACACTGGAAGCCACCAAACCCGCCGCCCTCTCGCTCGATATGCTGCTGGCAGGGCCGGACCCGCGCTCACCACAAGCGGAGCTGGCGCGGCGCGGCGTGAGGCTACCCGAAGCCGTGCTGGCTCCACTCAATGCAGCCCTGCCCGATGGCGATGCCCACCTCGTCCGCGCGCTTGAGGGCGTGCCCGGCGTGCTTGGCCTGCTGCTCTCGCCCGACGACTCGGGTGACACAATGCCGCCCACCCATATCCTGCGCCGGGGACGCGCCACGCTCGCCCCGCTCTGGCAGGGCGCAGGAATTCTCGGGCCTCATCCCCCCCTCGCCAGGGCGGCGAGCGGATTGGGCCTCATCGCGTTGCCAGGCGACGCGGATGGCGTTATCCGCAACGTGCCTCTGTTCGTCTCGGCGGGCGGAGTGCCATATCCCGGCCTTGCGCTCGAAACCCTGCGCGTCGCACAGGACAGTTCCGCCTATCTAATCGAGGATGGAAAGCTGCGTGTGGGAGTTCACACCCTTCCTCTGCTGGAGGGCGCTCTTCTGCGGCTGGTGCCGGGCCTTGCCAGACCGCGAGTCATCAGCGCCGCAGATCTGCGTTCCGACGCCACGCTGCCCTCTGGCGCACTCGTGCTGATCGGTGGCTCCGCGCCGGAACTGGGGGGCCTGCGCAGCGCACAGGATGACGCGCTTGAACCGGCCGTGATGATACAGGCACGCGCGCTGGCACAGATGATGCGCCCGCTCTTGCCCCGCCCACCGAGCCAAAGCACGGCCCTCCATGGCGCGCTGCTGATCGGCCTGCCCGCACTGGCGACCATGGCGGGCGCGCTCATGTCGCCGCTGGCGGGTTTTTGCGCGCTTCTTGCGCTGTTCGCCGGGATGCTCGTGGCTTCGGCGGCGCTTTTCGCCGGCGCGCAGATCCTCTTCGTGCCGCTCCTGCCGCCGCTCGCCGCGCTCGCGGGTTATGGCGGGGCGGCGCTCACCGGATTCATCGCCTCACGCGCTCGCGAGGCACGCTTGCGCGCGCGGTTTTCTCAGCATCTGGCCCCGCAAGTTGTGGCGAAAATCCTCGCCAATCCCAATCTCGTGAAGCTCTCGGGCGAGAAGCGGGAGATCACCGCGCTCTTCACCGATATCGAGGATTTCACCGCCATGACAGAGCGCGCCGATCCTGCTGCGCTCGTGAGCGTGCTCGATGCCTATTTCGAGGGCCTCGCCGGGATCGTGCTGCGGCACGGCGGCATGATCGACAAATTTGTGGGCGATGCGCTCCATGCCTTTTTCAACGCCCCGCTCGATCTGGCAGACCACGCACGAAAAGCCTTGGCTTGCGCTGAGGAAATTGCGGCCTGGGCGGAGGCCTTCCGCACGCGGCCCAAGGCGGCCGCCCTCGGCTTCGGGCGCACGCGGATCGGGGTGGAAACCGGCGCGGCCGTGGTGGGCGAGGTGGGCCTACGCGCCAAGCTCGACTACACCGCCCATGGTGCTGTCGTGAATGCGGCGGCGCGGCTGGAAGCCGCCAACAAGCGCTTCGGCTCCACGCTATGCCTTGGGCCGGGCATCGCCGCGCGCCTGCCCCAAGCGATGCTGCGCCCGCTCGGCGACATCGCGTTGCGCGGCTTTGCGCAACGCGTTTCTGTCTTTGACCTCTGGCCCGAGGGCGTGGATACGGCGTGGAAAAGCGCCTATCTTGATGCGCTGGCCCTTCCACCGGATGATGCCCGAACGACCTTTGCCGCACTCAGCGCACAAGCCCCGCATGATGGCGTCAGCGCGTTCCGGGCGCAGCAAGCGGCTCCGTGATCGCGGCTCGCCGCTCGCCGGCCTCGGCGCAGGGCATCAAGGGCGAACTCGCCTTTCAGGGCTCAAGTTTATACGCAAACCAGCCGAGGATCTGGACTCTTAAGCTCTAAGCCAAAGACGCGCTGATGCGAGCATGACGACGGCGAGGCTGGCGTGAGGATGCCGACTTTGGAATACTTGATCGCTGTTCCACGATCCGTCGAGGGAATGTCTGCTTTCCGTCATGTGGAGACTAAAAGCTGACCGCTAGCACCAGCCCAAATGCGCGTTTTCGAGGGGCGCGACGGAGAACCTCATCGATTGGTTTTTCAACACTGCCCCTACGCACCAGAGCATAACCCAAACCGCGCGCCCTTCGCTACCTTCGGAACGCCGGCAACCTCCGAAAGCGCCAGATGCCGAAAATCGAAGGCCTTGATACAGGTGCCGGTGCGATGCCGGCAAACCTGATCAAGGCCTCGATTTGTGAGAAGCGTCAGGCCGCTTTAACAGCTGCGAGGAAGTTCTGGACTTCGTTGCGCATCAGGTCTGCTTGCTGGGAAAGCTCGCCCGAGGCTGAAAGAACCTGGCTCGCCGCGGCAGCTGTGTCGTTTGCCACGTTCGAGACGGTAAGAACCGCCCGGCTGACCTCTTCCGTACCTTGCGCCGCCTGATGCACGCTCCGGGCAATCTCCCCGGTCGCGCTTTCCTGCTCGCCCACTGAGCCGGATATCTGGGCCGTCGCGGAATCGATGATCCGGATGGCGTTATCGATCTCCGACATCGCGCTGACGGTTTCGTTCGTCATCTGCTGGATTTCCGAGATCACCTGGGCGATCTCGCTGGTGGCACGGCTCGTCTGGCCTGCCAGTTCCTTGACCTCCGAGGCAACCACGGCGAAGCCTTTTCCCGCCTCGCCGGCGCGGGCCGCTTCGATGGTGGCATTGAGCGCCAGAAGATTGGTTTGCCCGGCCAACCCGTTGATCAACTGGATAACCGCTCCGATCTTGACGGCTGCCTGCGCGAGCCCCTGGACTGTGGAATCGGTTGCCCGAACACAGTTCACAGCATTGCGCGTGGCTTCCGCGGAGGCCTGCAATTGCCGCGCGATTTCCTGGGCAGAAGACGAAAGCTCCTCACCCGAGGCTGCCAAGCCGTGGACATTTGTCGTTGCCTGATGTGCCGCGGCGGAGGCGGAGGAAATCGTCAGGACGACCTTTTCAGCCGTATCCTCGAAAGCCGAAATGAGACGATCGATTTCCTGCTGACGAAGCGCTTCATTCTGCTGCATGCGATCAGCTTCAGCCCGCATCTGCTCGTTGGCAGCGAGACCATCGCGAAAGACAACCAGTGCAGAAGCCATCTCGCCCACCTCGTCGCGCTGGCCTTGCGCGGGAATGGCAACGTCGAACTCCTTGCGGGCAATCGCGCGCATCGATTGCTCCATGAGGCGAAGCGGAACCGCGATGCCCCTGAACAGAAGGAACCCGCCGCTCAGCAAGATGGCCAGAACGCAAGCGGTTGCCAGGCCACCGATCTTCATCAGCGCGTCGAACGCGCCGTCGATCTCTTTCGTATCTCTTGCCATGCTTTCCCGGAGGTGCCCGAGCATGGTTTCTTCCTTGCCGAGCGATTGGTCGCCAAGCATGAGCTTCGTCATCCGCGCGATCGCCGGCGCGAGCTTTTCCTGAATCGTGGTCGACGCCTGTGCCGAGGATAGCGCGCCACGGCGGATCTCCGTCGCGATGCTGTCCTGCAAACTCCGAAGCGACTTCAGCGCCTCATTCATCTCCGCGCGATCCGCCAGATTCCGCTGGCTGGTATGTTTGACCTCATTGTACAGGGCTTGCTCAGCCTCGATCGACGTCCAGAGCGTGGCACGCTTTGAATCGTAGGTCGCATTTCCCGAGAGAGCAAACATCACAAGATTTGTGTTCGTCTCAGATGCCTGAATGGCAATCGTCGAAATAATTGACGCCGAAGGCACCCTACGGTTGACCAAAGTATCTGTAGCTTCGTCAATTTCACGAAACTTAGGCATAACACCAATTACACCGGCAATCATAATTGCAAGAACAAATCCCCCAATTGTCCATAGTTTTGATCTAGTCCTCAGATTGTAGAAGGATGCGAATATTCTATTCATGCCAGCACCTTTGATCTATGCTTGCGCTCTGTTCTGAGGCAACTTCAGAGATGGGAAAGCCCATGAAACAGGAATGGGGTCCTGTCTCTTCGTCAGGCTGTCAGCAACCTGTTAATAAATCACCAAAAAGGAATATTTTATCCAAAGGCGGCTAAAGCTTCCTGTGGGTACTCTACCGAATATACGTAGTTTGCCTGCTGGCTGCGGATTTGAGGGTGACTGCCGTCTTATTCCTTCGTATCAAATCCGCTGCCATCACGCCGCGATCAGCGCAAAATAATCGTATTTATGGTAAGGAAGCTGGACCCATGCCAGCCAAAAAACTCAGCATATTTTCCTATTTCCTTGGTTGTCGCCCCCATCTCAACCAGAAAATCCAGAATGTTTCTCTACAAGAGAATACAACGCCCATTGGACGACAGGGCCACCCAACCTGACATTAAGGGGAAGGAGCTGATGGAGGGCGTGGCCTCAGGAGGCCTGGCTGAAACCAGCGATTGCAATCCGGGCTTCGATTGCGGAGTGCAACGCCTCGATTCCCGTGCTCAAGGAAACGTTGAGCGCATCGGGCGGGCGGGCAAGCGTCACGCGGTTACGGCCTGAGGCTTTAGAGGCGTAAAGCGCGACATCCGCCTGCTTCAGCGCTTCTTCCAGATGGCCGCCGGGTGGACATTCGGCAACACCGATGCTGGCGGAGACAGCGATCTCTCCCGCACATGTCTTGAACGGGCCGGTCTCGATTTCCCGCCGCATCCTTTCGGCAAGTCCTCCGGCCTCATGAAGGGGTTGCCGGATCAGCAACGCGAATTCCTCACCGCCCAGCCGTGAGAAGTTCCGGTCGATCGCGGACATGCGACGCCCGACCTCTTTCAGCACATCGTCGCCGGCATCATGGCCGTAGCGGTCATTGACCTGCTTGAAATGATCGACATCGAGCATGATGACGCAGGCCGTCGCCTTGGCTTCGCGGCACTTCTCCATCTCCTCGAAGAAAGAGCGGCGGTTGCGCAAGCCTGTAAGCGTATCGAAATTCGCAAGCCGGATCAGTTCGCGTTGCGCGATCAGCAGGCGTGAAGCCGCGCGCAACCGGGCCAGCAATTCATTCTTGCGCGGTGGCTTGCAGATAAAGTCATCCGCCCCGCTATCGAGCGCCTCGGCGAGTTTCTCCTCATCGCGCGATGAGGAAAGAACGATGATGTGGAGCGGGTTCTGCCCCATCGAGATCCGGGCTTCCCAGCACAGCTCCAGCCCGGACATGATCGGAAACTCGATCGCGGTAATCAGCACATCAATGTCGGAATCCGGCTCGACAACCTTGTGAAGCGCCCCCTCCGCCGTATCGCAAGTGATGACCTCGTGCCCATCCTCCGAGAGCATCGCGGAAACGATGGCCCGACCGATGCGGCTAGGTTCAGCGAGGACGATACGCATGACTCAAATCGGCCTATTAGAGGTTGTCCCAACCTATACAGAACAAGTAAATAAATTGAGCGCTGCGGTAAAATAGGACGCCCAAAAAGGGGGTTGCGCAAGCGCGTACGAGGGATTGGCGCCTGTTCCAAGTTCAGGTTTCAGCCCCGTGATCGATATCGCTTGCACCCCTCGATAGCGCTGACGCATGATTGGCCAGACGCATCCGCCGCCCGGAACATCTCGCAGAAATCAACATGGACAGTCTGAACCTTATCGGCCACGCATGGCGCCCCGCGCTCTCCGGCAAAACCCTGCCCATGGTCGAGCCTTCGACCGGCGCGATCTTTGCCGCAATCCCCGCCTCGGGCGCCGAGGATATCGACCTTGCCGTCATGGCGGCGCGATCTGCCTTCGATACCGGCCCTTGGGGGCGCATGCCCGCTTTCGAGCGCGGAAGGCTGCTGATGAAGCTCTCCGCCGCGATCCTCGAGGATGCGGATCGGCTCGCGCAGATCGAGGCGCGCGATTGCGGCAAGCCGATGAAGCAGGCCCGCGCCGATGTGGCTGCAACCGCGCGCTATTTCGAATTCTATGGCGGCGCGGCGGACAAGCTCCACGGCGACACCATCCCCTATCTCGCGGGGATGACGGTGCTCGGGATTCGCGAGCCGCTCGGCGTAACAGCCCATATCGTGCCGTGGAACTACCCGATGCAGATTTTCGGCCGCTCCGTGGGCGCGAGCCTCGCGGCGGGAAATGCCTGCGTCGTCAAACCGGCGGAAGATGCCTGCCTCTCGCTGCTGAGAATCGGCGAACTCGCGCTGGAAGCAGGGTTTCCGCCGGGCGCGCTCAACATCGTCACCGGCACCGGCGAGAGCGCCGGCGCGGCGCTGACCGCGCATCCCGCCATCGATTTCATCTCCTTTACCGGCTCACCCGAGGTCGGCACGCTCGTGCAGCAGGCGGCGGCGCGCAATCATGTCGGCGTGACGCTGGAACTCGGCGGCAAATCACCGCAGATCGTCTTCGCCGACGCCGATCTTGAAAAGGTCCTGCCCTTCGCGATCAACGCCATCGTCCAGAATGCCGGCCAGACCTGCTCGGCATGTTCGCGGCTGCTGGTCGAAAAGGCGATCTACGCGCCCTTCATGGAACGCCTCGCCGCGGCCTTCTCGGCCTTGCGGGTCGGTCCGCATGACGCGGATCTCGATTGCGGCCCTCTCATCTCCGCCCGGCAAAAGAGTCGCGTGGAAGGTTTTCTCCAAGAAGCGCAAAACGCAAGGCTGCCGGTTCTCGCGCAGGGCACGATCCTCCCCGGAGCGCCCGCCAGCGGCTTCTTCGTGCCACCGACGCTTGTCGGCGCCGTACCTGCCGATATCCGCCTCGCCCGCGAGGAGATTTTCGGCCCCGTTCTCGCCGCCATTCCTTTCGCCGATGAGGAAGAGGCGACCCGCCTTGCCAATGCCACCGATTACGGGCTTGTCGCCGCCCTGTGGACACGCGATGGCGGGCGGCAGTTGCGCATGGCGCGCGCGCTGCGCTGCGGACAGGTTTTCGTGAATGGTTTCGGGGCCGGGGGCGGCATCGAACTGCCCTTCGGCGGGGTCAAGAAATCCGGCCATGGCCGAGAGAAGGGCTTCGAGGCCCTTTATGAATTCACCACGCTCAAGACCATCGTGCTCAACCACGGCTGAACGGAAGACAGGAAAGTATCATGCGTCTGCAAGGGAAGGTCGCCATCGTCACGGGCGGCGCGCAGGGGTTCGGCGCCGGAATCGCGCAGGTCTATGCACGGGAGGGGGCACAGGTCGTCGTCACGGATCTCAATGAGGATGGCGCGGTGAAGATGGCGAAAAGCCTGCCCTACGGGGCGATCGGGATCGGCGGCGACGTCTCCCGTCTCGATGACGCGAAAGCCATCGTCGAAAAGGCGCTTTCGGCTTTCGGCAAGCTCGATGTCGTGGTCAACAACGCCGGCACCTCCCATGCGAACAAGCCGCTGCTGGAGGTGAGCGAGAGCGAATTCGACCGGGTTTACGCGGTCAATGTGAAATCGCTCTACAATTTCGCGATCGCCGCCGTGCCGGCCATGGCGGAAAACGGTGGCGCGTTCGTCAATATCGGCTCGACGGCGGGAATCCGTCCGCGTCCCGGCCTCACCTGGTACAATGGCACCAAGGGTGCGGTCCATCTCATCTCGAAATCAATGGCGGTGGAGCTCGCGCCGCAGAAGATCCGCGTCAATGTCATCGCCCCGGTCGCGGGTGAGACGCCCCTGCTCGCCACGTTCATGGGAGAGGATACGCCGGAAATGCGTGCGAAATTCGTCGGCTCCATCCCGCTCGGACGGTTCTCGACGCCGCGCGATATCGCCAATGCCGCGCTTTTCCTCGCCTCCGATGAGGCCGCCTTCGTGACCGGCGCGGTTCTGGAGGTCGATGGCGGGCGGTGCGTCTGAGGGGTACGGGCGCTAAACCGCGCCAATCTCATTAGAAAACGCGCTGGCAGCGATAAGCCGGCGCGTGTAATCCTCCCGCGGCGCGGCGAAAAGCGCCTCGGTCTCGTTCTCCTCGACCAGCACGCCCTCGCGCATGACCGCGACACGATCCGACATATAGCGGATCACCGCGAGATCATGGCTGATCAGTACCATAGAGAGTCCGAACTCCGCCTTGAGATCAAGCAGGAGGTTGAGGATCTGCGCCTGGATCGACACATCGAGCGCGGAAACCGGCTCATCCGCCACGATCAGCTTCGGATGCGTGATCAAAGCCCGCGCGATCGCGATACGCTGGCGTTGCCCGCCGGAGAACTGATGCGGAAAACGTGTCATCACGCTCTCGTCGAAGCCAACGCGGCCGAGCATCGCGGCGATCCGGGCGTGGCGGGCGGCAGCACTCAATCGCGGCTCGGCGATATCGAGCGGTTCCGCCACGCTCTCGCCGATCCTCATGCGCGGGTCGAGTGAACTGAACGGGTCCTGGAAAATCATCTGCACATGCCGGCGCAGGGGCCGCATATCCGCCTCGCTCAACCCCGAAATGGGCGTTCCGAAAAGCGCGACCTCGCCTTCATCCGGCTTCTCAAGCCCCACCAGCATCCGCGCCAGCGTCGATTTGCCGGAACCCGATTCGCCCACGATCCCGAGAACCTTGTCCTCCTCGAGCAGCAGCGAGACCCCGCGCACCGCGCTCAGCACATCGCGCCGGCCGAGCAGGCCCTGCCGTGGCAAGGAATAGCGGCGCACGAGCCCAGATGCGGCAAGCGGGTGGATCATGCCCACTTCCTTCCCACGTGATGGCACCAGGCGCGGTGGCCATCCTCTGAAAGCGGTGGCAACACGTTCCGGCACAGATCCGTCGCGCGCGGGCAGCGGGAAAAGAAGGCGCAACCGGGAGGGAAGCGCCCTGCGCCCGGCACCTGGCCGGGAATGGGATTCAGCGGCCGCGTGCGCGCATTGCCGCGCGGAATGGCGGCGATCAGCCCATGGGTATAGGGGTGACGCGGCGCGGCGATCACATCCTGCGCATCCCCCTCCTCCATCGCCATGCCGCCATAGAGCACCAGAACGCGGTCGGCGATGCGGTTCACCACGCCGAGATCATGCGTGATGAAGAGCATGCCCATGCCGCTCTCGGCCCGGATCTGCGCCAGAAGCTCGATAATCTCCACTTGCACCGTGGCATCGAGCGCGGAAGTCGGCTCGTCGGCGATCAGCAGCGTGGGTTGGCATGCGATCGCCATGGCGATGATGACGCGCTGGCGCTGTCCACCTGAAAGCTCGTGGGGAAAGGAGCCAAGCCGGGTGGCGGCATCCGCGATCCCGACGCGATCGAGCAGGCGCGCGGCTTCCGCCAGAGCCGCCTGCCTGTCGAGAAGCCCGTGCTGGATCAGCACCTCCGCGATCTGCGCCCCGACATTCATCACCGGATTGAGCGCGGTCATGGGCTCCTGGAACACCATGGCGATCTTGCGCCCCCGGAGCGCGCAATAGGCCGGCTCGTCGAGAGCGAGCAAATCCCGCCCGTCGAGCCGGATCGCGCCATGCACCTGCATGGCGGGAGGCAGCAACCCCATGATCGCGAGCGCCGTCAGCGATTTGCCGGACCCCGATTCCCCGACAAGCGCCAGCGTCTCGCCACGCCCAAGCGTGAAGGACAGGCCGCGCAGGAGATCAATATTCCCGATTCTGATTTTCAGATCCTCGACCGCGAGCATGTCAGCGCTCCTTCAGGCGCGGATCGAGAAGATCGCGCAGCCCGTCGCCGAGCAGGTTGAAGGCCAGCGCCGCCATGGCGATCGCCACGCCCGGAAACACCGCCACCAGCGGCGCGCGCGCCATATAGGTCTGGGCATCGAACAACATGCGCCCCCAGGATGGATTGGGCGGCTGGGTGCCGATGCCGAGATAGGAAAGCCCGGCTTCGGCGAGGATCGCGAGGGAGAATTGCAAGCTCGCCTGCACGATCATCAGACCCGCGATATTGGGCAGCACATGCCGCCGCAGGATCGAAAGGCGCGAGCAGCCCGCAAGCCGCGCCGCGCGGATGAAATCGCGCGAGAAAACCTGCAACGCCGCGCCGCGCGCGAGCCGGGCGAAGATCGGCACCGAATAGATGCCGATCGCGATGACCGCGTTCACCACTCCCGGTCCGAGAAAGGTCAGGATCAGGATCGCGCTCAGCACGGCAGGAAAAGCGAAGGTGAAATCGAGCAAGCGCATCAGGATTTCATCGAGAAGCGAACCTTCGTGCTGCGCGGCAAATACCCCCAGCATCATGCCGACGACGAAGCCGATCCCCACCGCGACAATGCCCACAAGCAAGGCGTTGCGCGCACCGACCATCAGCATCGAGGCGATATCGCGCCCGAACTGATCGGTCCCGAGCCAGAACTGGACGGAAGGCGGCCTGAGCCGCTGGAGGATCTGCATCTTGCCCGGATCATGCGGCGTCCAGAACAGCGACAGAAGCGCGATCGTCACGATGAAGCCGGTCAGAACAAGCCCGATCATGAAGGAGGGGTGGGAAAGCGCGCGCCTCATCGCGGCATCTTCCTCAGGCGCGGATCGACGATGCCATAGGCGATATCAACCAGCGCGTTGATGACGATCACCGCGCCGACGAACAACAGAACCAGGCTTTTGAGCAGGATCACGTCATGCCCGCCGATCGCCTGGATGACGAGCCGCCCGAGGCCAGGCAACGAGAAGACGTTCTCGACGATGATGGTGCCGGTGACGAGAAAGGAAAATTGCAGGCCGATCATGGTGATAACCGGGACCAGCGCGTTGGGCAGTGCATGACGCCGGATGATCTGCCCGCGTGTCAGCCCCTTGGCGCGGGCCGTGCGGATGAAATCCTCCGAAAGTGCCTCGAGCATGGCCGAGCGGGTGATGCGCGCGAGGATCGCCGCCTGCGGCAGGCTGAGCGAGAAGGCCGGGAGCGCGAGCGCGCGCAGCGCGCGCCATCCCCCCTCCCCCCAACCGGGAAAACCGCCCGCGGGCAGCCAGCCGAGCGTGAGCGAAAAGGCGAGGATGAGCAGGATGCCGAACACGAAATTCGGCGTCGCCACGCCAAGCTGCGACAGCGCCATGATTCCGGCGTCGAGCCGCGAATGCGCCCTCGCCGCGGCAAAAACCCCGAGCGTGATCCCCATGAGAACGGCAAGCATCTGCGCGAGCAGCGCGAGCGGCACGGTGACCGCAAGCCGTTCCGCGATCAACTGCGCGACCGGAACGCGATAGGAATAGGAAATCCCGAGATCGCCGACGAAAAGACCGGAAATCCAGTAAAGGAACCGGGTGAAGGCAGGCTTGTCCAGCCCGAGTTCGAGGCGGATCGCCGCCACATTCTCGGCCGTGGCGCTGACGCCGAGCATCGCGACCGCCGGATCGCCCGGCAGGATTTCGAGCACGACGAAGATCACGATGGCCGCCACCAGAAGGGTGGCGGCCATGCTCAGGCCGCGTCGTGCGAGAAAGCGGAGCATGTCAGTCCGCGCGCGCCGGCATCATTCCCATTTCAGTTCCGCGAGCGGATTGGCCGGCATCGGCCAGCTCGGCCACATTCCCGTTAGCCCCTTCTTCGCAACCGTGATCTTGGGCAGCATGAAGAGGAAGGCGTTGACCTGATCCCTGGCGATCTGGCGCTGCGCGGCCTCGAATGCTGCCTTGCGTTCGGCTTCCGAGCGTGCGGTCTTCGTCGCCGCGACGGCAGCTTTCAATTCAGGCGAGGAATAGCCGAAATAATAGCCGTCCCGCGCATAGATGTTCAGATCCATCGGCTCGACATGGGAAATCACCGTAAGGTCGAAATCCTTGTTGCGGAACACCCGCTCAAGCCATTGCGGCCATTCCACAGGCTCGATCTCCGCCGTAATGCCGATCTCGGCCAGCATCGCTGCGATGATCTCCCCGCCCCGTCGCGCATAAGCAGGCGGCGGGAGCCGCAACGAAACCTTGAAGCCATTGGCAAGGCCGGCTTCCGCGAGCAGGGCCTTTGCGGCTTTGGTATCGAACTTCACTTCGCCCGTCAGGTCGATATAGGCGGGATGATTGGGTGAGAAATGGCTGCCGATGGGCGTGCCGAAACCGGAAATCGCGCCTTCATTGACGAGTTTGCGATCCACCGCCATCGCGATGGCCTTGCGCACGCGGATATCGCTCAGCGGCGCCTTGGCGTTGTTCATCGCCAGGATCGTCTCGCCTTCGGTTGAGCCAATCGTGACGACGAGCCTGCCATCCTTCTTCAGCTGGTCCACCGCCTCGGGTGCGCCGATATTGGTGAAGGCATCGCAATCGCCCGAGAGCATGGCGGAAACCTGCGCCTGCGGGTCGGCGATAAAGCGGAAGGTCGCGCTCTTGATCGAAGCCTTGCCGCCCCACCAGGCATCATTGCGCTCCAGCACCAGCCGATCGCCGCGGTTCCAGCGCACGAAACGATAAGGGCCGGTGCCCACAGGCTCGGTCGCGGCCTTCGCGACGCTCTTCTCGGAGAGAATGATCGCATCGCCCCAGGCAAGACCTTCGAGGAAATCCGCCGCATAGGTCTTGAGCGTGATCTCGACCGTGTCTGGCGCCGGCGCGGCAACCGCGCCGATGGGTTCGAAAATCCACTTCTGGGGATTCTTGGAATCGGGCGCGCCAGCCCGGTCGAAGGAGAATTTCACATCCGCCGACGTGACCGGCGTGCCATCATGGAAAGCCGCGCCGGCGCGGAGCTTGAAAGTGTATTTCATCCCGTCCGGGCTTGCCTGCCAGCTCTCTGCAAGGCGCGGCACCAGCTTGGAATTGCGGTCAAAACCGACAAGCCCCTCGAAGATATTCGCGTAGGTTACTTCCCGGATGGCGGCGGCGGCGCTCGCTGTCGGGTCGAGGATCGTCGGCTCCAGGGTCTGGCAGACGGTTACCGAATCCCGGTTCTGTGCCGTTGCAAGCCCATTGGAGCAAAGGAACGCGGCAAGAATTGTGCTGCATGCCGTGCCAAGCCTGGCATGGCGCCGAAGCCGACCGGAAGAGGCCGGAACGGGCGTTTCTGGACCGATCTTCATCATTTCTGCCCCTTTCACGTTTCAGGCGCGCGCGCCGATGCGACAAGTCTATGATGCTTTCTCTTCGCGCCGCAACAATGTCAGCGTTGCCGCCGCCATGACCTTGGCGCTTGTGAGCATGTCATCGATACCGACCCACTCATCCGGCTGGTGAGCGAGATCGAGAATTCCCGGCCCATAGGCCACGCAATCGCGCACGGACCCGAAACGCGCGATATGCTTCTGGTCATAGGTGCCCGGCGAAGCGACATGGGTGGATTTCCGCCCGAACAGGGCCTCGATCCAGCCATCCAAAGCCTCAACCACCGGCGCATCCGACTCGGTCATGGTCGGCGTGAAACTCATGATGTCGCGCACCGAGAAATCGAGTCCGGCCTGCGTCGCGCGGGCCCGCTCGAGCAGGGCGATGATCTCGCTGCGCACCGCTTCCGGCTCTTCCTCGATCAGGTAGCGGCGGTCGATCACCAGCCGACAGCGATCGGCAACGACGGGCGCGGGCAACCCATCGAAGGGCTCGGGTTGGCCGCCATGGATGGAATTGAGGTTGAGTGTCGCGAAGCGCGCCCCCGCCGGCACGCAGGGCATCCGCGTCTTGCGTGCCGCCAGTTGAGGCAGCAGCTCGCGCTCGAGCAGAGCAATGAACTCGCCCACGCCGCGAATGGCGGAAACGCCGAGGAAAGGCATGGCGCCATGACCGATCTTGCCCGTCATCTCGATCTCCGCCCACCACACCCCGCGATGCCCGAGACAGACGCGGTCCGGGTTGAGCGGTTCGGGGATGATGACATGATCAACGCGGGAGCGGTCGAAATAACCCTTGCGCGCCAGCAAGCCGACGCCACCGAAGCCGCCGGATTCTTCGTCCACCGTGCCCGAGAACTCGATCGCGCCGCGTTCGAGGAGCCCCTCCGCCAGCAAAGCCTCGATGGCGATGACCGCGGCGGCGATCCCGCCCTTCATGTCGCAGGCGCCGCGGCCATAGACCCTGCCGTCCCGGATCACGCCGTCGAAGGGCGGCATCGTCCAGCCGAGCCCGGCCTCGACGACATCGATATGCCCGTTGAAATGCACGCAAGGGCCCGGTTTTCCGCTCTGGAAGCGCGCGACGACATTCATGCGCGGATGGGTATCGGTATCGTCGGGCTCGCCGTGTCCGCGAATATACTCGACCGCCGCGCCGCGTTCGCGCAAACGCTCCCCCAGGAAGCGCGCGCAATCTTCATAGGCATCGCCCGGCGGATTGATGGTGGGGAAGCGGATCAGCTCCGCCGTCAGCCCGGCAACCTCGTCCCTGGCAAGGTCAATCCGGCGGAACAGGCGCTGGATATTCTCATCATCGAAAAAGGATATGCCGGATGTCATCGAACAGCAGCATATCCGTACGACGAAAGGCCGCAAGCCTCACCTTTCACAAGGCTGGGCTCAGGCGACAAGACTCCAGATGAAGCGCGCGCTCACGAGGACAAGGAAAATCCCGAACGCGATTTCCAGCCGACGCTTGGGGGTTGCATGCGCGATCCGCGCACCGATCGGCGCGATCAGCGTCGAAGTCGGCGCCACAAGGAGAAAGCCCAGCACCGAGACATAGCCAAGCGACAAGGGTGGCAGGAGAGCCATTTTACCCCAACCGGCAATGATATAGGCGATGGCGCCGGGCACCGAGATCAGGATGCCCAGCCCCGAGGAGGTCGCCACCGCATTATGGATCGGCTTGTTGTGGAAGGAGAGGATCATGTTGGAGATGGCGCCGCCGCCGATCCCCATCAAGGATGAGGCGAGACCGATCAGCACGCCATAGGCGCGCATGCCCGCCGGCCCCGGCAGGTCATCCGATATGCGCCAATCGTCCCGCCCCGAGAGCTGCTTGATCGCATTGGCGCTCATCACGATCACGAAGACGAGTTTGAGCACGAGCGCGGGCGCGAAAGCCGCGATGGCGCCGCCCGCGATCACCGAAAGCACCACAGGTACAGCCCAGAGGCGCAGCACATCCATCAGCACCTTGCCCTTTCCGTAATGCGTGCGGAAAGACTGGATGGAGGTGGGGATGATGATGGCGAGCGAGGTTCCGACGCAAAGATGCATCCGCATCTCTTCCGGCACGCCCAGCATCCCGAAAATCTGGTATAGAACCGGAACGATCACCGCGCCGCCGCCGACACCGAACATGCCCGCGAGAAGCCCGGTAAGGACACCTGCTGCGAGAAGCGCGAGAATGAGCGGAAAAAGCTCCGCCAGTGGGATGCCAAACATGATGGATATCCGATCGGAAGGATGTCCCCGACTAACCCGGCTCAATTGCACAAGCAAATGCAGAACCGCCGCGATACGCAATTTAGACGGGATTGCGCATGCTCATGCCGCCTGACACTATGCTTGACCGGCCCGAGAAGCCGGATAGACAAAGGCGGATCGGGGAGAAATATGGGCTCAACACAGCAAAAGCGCACAACCGCGCGTGCGCCGCAGGATATCGTCGGCGGATTGTTCCTGGTTTTCGTCGCGCTGCTCGCGCTCTATCTCATCCGCGATCTGCCTGCGGCGGGCCGGGTCGGCTTCGCTTCGGGCACAGCGCCGCGTCTCTTCGCCTATGGCTTGCTCGGGTTGGGGCTTGTGATCACGGTGCAGGGCTTTTTCAAGAACGGGCCCGCGCTCGAAACCTTTCCTCTGAGGGCGCCGGTTGCCATTCTGGGCGCCGTCCTGCTCTTCGGGTTGGGTATCCGCAATCTCGGCCTGTTCCTGACAGGCATCCCCATGGTGCTTATGGCTTCCGCTGCCGCGCCCGGCTTCCGCCCGCTCGAGGCGAGCATCTTCGCCGTTGCGATCACGGGATTCTGCGCGCTCCTGTTCTCTTACACGCTGGGACAGCCGATCCCGCTCTGGCCGAATTTCTGAGGGCGGCTCATGGAAATCTTCAACAATCTCATCAACGGCTTCGCCGTCGTCTTCCAGACTGTCCCGGTCGATCTGTGGCCGGGTGCCGGAAGCCTCGTGATGAAAATGCCGATGAACATCATCCTGTGCCTCATCGGCGCGTTGATCGGCACGCTGATCGGCGTCCTGCCGGGAATCGGCCCGATCGCGACCATCGCGATGCTGCTGCCGATCACCTACAAACTCGATCCCACCGGCGCGCTGATCATGCTCGCCGGCATCTATTACGGCGCGCAATATGGCGGCTCGACCACCGCGATCCTCGTGAACCTGCCCGGCGAGGCTTCGTCCGTCGTCACCGCGCTCGATGGCCATCAGATGGCCAAGAAGGGGCGGGCCGGCGCGGCGCTCGGCATCGCGGCGATCGGGTCCTTCGTTGCTGGCACCTTCGGCACGATCCTGATCGCATTGCTGGCGGTGCCGCTCACCAAGGTCGCGCAGGCTTTCGGCGCGGCCGATTACTTCTCGCTCATGGTCCTCGGCCTTGTCTGCACGATCGTGCTGGCGAGCGGTTCCGTGCTCAAGGCCATCGCGATGATCTTCCTCGGTCTTCTGCTCTCGACCATCGGGACCGATTCCTTCGACGGCATGCAGCGCATGACCTTCGGCTACGCACCGTTGTCGGATGGGCTCGAATTCGTGACGTTGGCCATGGGCGTGTTCGGCTTCGCGGAAATCCTGCGCAATCTCGAGCGCGAGGAGAGCCGCGATCTTGTCGAGCAGAAGGTGACGAACCTCATGCCGACCAAGGAGGATTTCAAGGAAGCGGCGCCCGCCGTGGCGCGCGGCACGCTTCTCGGCTCGATCCTCGGCATCCTGCCCGGTGGCGGCGCCGTTCTTGCCGCTTTCGGCGCCTATGCTCTGGAGAAGAAACTCGCCAAAAACCCGAATGAATTCGGCAAGGGCGCGATCCGCGGCGTCGCGGGGCCGGAATCGGCGAATAACGCGGCGGCGCAGACCTCCTTCATTCCGCTGCTCACGCTCGGCATTCCGCCGAACGCGGTGATGGCGATCATGGTCGGCGCGATGATCATCAAGGGTATCGTGCCCGGCCCCCAGATCATGGAGAAGCAGCCTGATCTTTTCTGGGGGCTGATTGCCTCGATGTGGGTAGGCAATCTGATGCTCGTCATCATCAACCTGCCGCTGATCGGGCTCTGGGTCCGCCTGCTGCGCGTGCCATACCGGATGCTCTTCCCCGCGATCCTCATCTTCTGCGCGATCGGCGTCTATTCCATCAACAACCAGCCTTTCGATGTGGTGCTCACCGCCTTCTTCGGGCTTGTGGGATATTTCCTGCTGAAGATGGGGTTCGAGCCGGCACCGATGCTGGTAGCCTTCGTGCTCGGCAAGATCATGGAGGAAAAGCTCCGGCAGGCGATGCTGTTCTCGCGCGGCAATCCATGGGTTTTCTTCGACTTCACGAAGAACCCGATCTCGGCGGTGCTGATGATCGTCTCGATCATCATGCTGATCCTCGCGGTGCTGCCGGTACTGCGCAAGAAGCGTGACGAGGTCTTTGTCGAATGAACAGGCAGGAATGTGATGCCCGCATCTTGTTCTTGCGGTCGGAAGTGCAATATCTGACCATAGGCAAGCAGGTACGAAAAACTTGGAAAAGAGGGGAAAAACAATGACAGGACTCAGGAAATGGGCGCTCGCGGGTGCCCTTGCGCTTGGAAGCGCGGGAGCTTTCGCGCAAAGCTACCCCACTAAACAGATCACCATGATCGTCCCCTTTGCTGCGGGTGGCCCGACCGATGTCATCGCGCGCATTGTCAGCGATCACATGTCCAAGACCCTCGGTCAGCCGATCATTATCGAGAATGTCGGCGGCGCCGGCGGCACCACCGGCTCGACCCGCGCCGCCAAGGCCGCGCCGGATGGCTACACGATCATGATGGGGCATATGGGCACCCATGGCGCGGCGCCGGGGCTCTACCCCAACATCGCGTATAATCCCCAGACGGATTTCGAGCCGGTTGGCCTCGCCGCCGGCACGCCGATCCTGATCGTGGCGCGCAAGGATTTTCCGGCCAAGGATCTCAAGGAATTCATGGCCTATGTGAAAGCCAACGAAGCCAAGGTCAACAATGCCGATGCCGGGCCGGGCTCTGTCTCCAACATCACCTGCATCCTGTTGCACGACATGCTGAAGGTGAATCCGGTGACCATTCCCTACCAGGGAACCGGCCCGCTTCTGAATGACCTTGTCTCCGGCAAGATCGACTATGCCTGCGATCAGATCGTCAATCTCACGCCGCAGCTGAAAGCGGGAACGATCAAGGCCTATGCCGTCGCGATGCCGGCGCGCGCCAAGGCGCTGCCAGATGTACCGACTTCCACGGAAGGCGGCCTGCCCGATTATCAGGTCTCCGCCTGGAACGCGATCTTCGCGCCCAAAGGCACGCCGAAGGACATGGTCGCCAAGCTCAACGATGCGCTTGTGAAAGCGCTGGCTGACCCCGCCACCAAGGGCAAACTGGAAGATCTCGGCGGCATCGTGCCGGATGCCCAAGGCGCATCGTCGGCCGCTCTCGCGGAGCTGGTAAAGCGGGAGAACGCGCGCTGGATCCCGCTGCTCAAGTCGAAGGTCAAACAATAAGCGCTCGCGCGCAAATTTTGGACTTGAATGCCGCCGTATACCGGCGGCATTCTTGTTTCCAACGATGATTCCGGCCGGCGCGGAACATACCGGCGCCGGGCAAGGACCTGACATGACACCCGCTCATTCGGCGCCGCTCGGCAGCCGGCTTCGCCTGACCATTCTCGGCCTCGGCATCACGCAGATCATTGGCTGGGCCTCAACCTATTATCTGCTCTCCCTGCTCGGCACGAATATGGGGCGGGATCTCGGCCTCTCGAACGCCGCCCTGCTCTCCGGCGTCTCGATGACGATGGTCGCCACCGCGCTGATCGGGCCCCGTGTCGGACGCTGGCAGGATCGGGCCGGTTCGCGCCCGGTCATGGCGACGGGATCGGCGATCATCGCCGCCGGGCTTGCAATCATCGCGCTGGGCTCGAGCTGGCACAGCTATTTCCTCGGATGGCTGGTGATCAGCATCGGTTCCCCCATGGCGCTCTATTCCGCCTCCTTCACCGCGCTGACACAGGCGGCTGGACAACGGGCGCGGCGGGCCATTTCCTTTCTCACCCTCGTCGGTGGCCTCGCTTCCTCGATCGCGTGGCCCGCGACAGCCTGGCTGATGACGATGATGGAATGGCGCGAGATCATCCTGCTTTTTGCCGCGCTCAACCTGCTTGTCTGCCTGCCTCTTCACCTGGCGATCCTCAGCCGCTCCGGGAGCGGGCGGGAAAGCGATCCCGCGAGCCGGCCGGTAGAGGCCGGGCTGACCGCGCAACCCCAGCGCCGCGCCTTTCTGATCCTAGCAGTGATGCTGGTGATGACAGGACTGGTCTTCAACAGCTGGGCGCTGCTGGTCTTTCGCCTGCTCGAGGGGATCGCCTTCCCGATGGAAACCGCGATCATCATCGGCTCGCTGGTGGGCGTGTGGCAGGTCTTCGGCCGTTTCGTCGAGATGCTCTTCGCCGCGCGTTTTTCGGTTTTCTGGACCGGCTATATCTCGATGGCGTTCCTTCCGCTCTCCTTCACGATCCTGCTCGGCGCCGGCGGCAACGTGATGCTGGGTATCCTCTTCGCGTTTTTCTTCGGCATTTCGAACGGCCTGATGACGCTGGCGCGTTCGGGCCTGACCCTGGTGATTTTCGGCGCGGATGGCTATGGCGAGCGCTACAACCGCATTCAGGTCGCGCAGAACATCGCTGCGGCTTCCTCTCCGATCCTGGCCGGCATGGTGCTCGATCGGTTCGGTGCGGTCGTGACGCTCTCGATCCTGCTCGCGCTCTCCACTGCGGGCTTCGCGCTTATGCTGGCCCTCCGCGACCATTGCGCGCGCCACGGGCTGAGATAGCCTTGTCGCGATCGACGGTGTAATCCTGCCTTCCCATTCCGCACCAACCCTACGGAAGCCCATGCGCACCGAGCAAGCCCCTGTGATCCGTCTTTCCGAGTATCAGGTTCCGGACTTCCTGATCGAGCAGGTCTCGCTCGATTTCCGCCTTGCGCCGGAAGCCACGAAGGTGATCAGTGAATTGCGAGTGAAGCGCAATCCCGCCGGCAAGGCGGGTGCATCGCTCGTGCTCGATGGAGATGAACTCACCCTCGACGCGCTGGCGATCAACGGCGCGCAGCTCTCGGCCAATGCCTACACGATCTCCCCCGAAAGGCTCGAAATCGCGGATCTGCCGGAAGGTGTCTTCACCTTGCGGATCGAGACCACGATCAACCCCGAAGCGAATACCAAGCTCATGGGGCTCTACCGCTCCAGCGGCATCTATTGCACGCAATGCGAGGCCGATGGCTTCCGCCGCATCTCCTACTTCCCCGATAGGCCGGATGTCATGGCGCCCTGGCGTGTGCGGATCGAGGCGGAAAAGGCCGAGGCACCGCTGCTGCTCTCCAACGGGAACCCGATCGAAACCGGCGATGTGCCCGGCACGACGCGCCATTACGCGATCTGGGACGACCCGCATAACAAGCCCTGCTACCTCTTCGCGCTGGTGGCCGGTGATCTCGACGCCGTGACGGATCACCACGTCACGCCTTCCGGGCGCAGAGTCACGCTCAATGTCTATGTCGAGAAGGGCAAGGCGGACCGCGCAGGCTATGCGATGGATGCGCTCATCCGTTCGATGAAATGGGATGAGGAAGCCTTCGGCCGTGAATACGATCTTGATCTGTTCAATATCGTCGCCGTCTCCGATTTCAATATGGGCGCGATGGAGAACAAGGGCCTCAACATCTTCAACGACCGCTATATCCTCGCCTCGCCCGATACGGCGACGGATCAGGATTACCACAATATCGAAGCCATTGTGGCGCATGAGTATTTCCACAACTGGACCGGCAATCGGATCACCTGCCGCGACTGGTTCCAATTGTGCCTGAAAGAGGGGCTGACCGTTTTCCGCGATCAGGAATTCTCCTCGGACCAGCGCTCGCGCCCGGTGGAGCGTATCGCCAATGTACTGACCTTGCGCGCCGCCCAGTTCGTGGAGGATGCAGGCCCGCTCGCCCATCCTGTCCGTCCCCAGCAATACAAGGAAATCAACAACTTCTACACGGCCACTGTCTATAACAAGGGCTCCGAGGTCATCCAGATGCTGCGCATTCTGGTCGGCCCCGCGAGATTCCGCGAAGGCATGGACCTCTATTTCGCTCGCCATGACGGCGAAGCCTGCACGGTGGAACAGTTCATCCAGTGCTTCGCGGATGTATCCGGCAAGGATCTTGCGCCGTTCATGCGCTGGTATGATCAGGCGGGAACGCCGCTCGTCACCTTCGAGGAGGCCTATGACGCACAGGCCCGCAGCTACACGCTGAAGATCCGCCAGGAGACGAACCCGACGCCGGGGCAGCCGGAAAAGGCGGCGCAGATCATCCCCATCCGCCTTGGCCTGATCGGCGAGGACGGCACAGAGCTGGTCAAGGACGAGCTGCTCGTGCTCGACAGTGAGAACACCAGCCATACATGGAACGGCCTCAGCCAGCGCCCCATTCCCTCGCTATTGCGGGGCTTCTCCGCGCCGGTGAAAGTGTCGATCACCCGTCCCGATGGCGATCTTCTCACCCTCGCGCGGCATGATCGCGACCCCTTCAACCGTTGGCAGGCGCTCCAGGATGCCACGACAACGCTGCTCAAGGCATCGGTTGGCGCGATCCGCGCGGGCAAGGCGCCAATCGGGGACGCAAGGCTCGCGGCGGCGATTGGCGACCTCATCGCAAGAAGCGATGCCGATCCCGCCTTCTCCGCCCTCGCGATCACCCTGCCGCGCGAGGCGGATCTGGCACGCGAGATCGGCTCGGATATCGACCCAGATGCCATCGGATTGGCGATCGAGGCGCTTTACTCGGAAATCGGTGGCGCCAACCAAGCGGCCATCAGCACCGCTTACGAGCACCTCTCACGACCCGCCGCCTTCAGCCCCGATGGGGCCAGCGCCGGGCGCCGGGCGTTGCGTGGGCAGCTCCTTCGCTATCTGATTGCCGCTGACATGGAGAGTGGCGCCAAAATCGCCCATCGCCAGTGTGAGAGCGCCAACAACATGACCGACCGCATGAATGCGCTCGGCGCCCTAGTTCTAACGGATTCGCCCCTGCGTGATCAGGCGCTCGACGCATTCTATGCGCGCTACAGCGAGGATTCGCTGATCCTCGATATGTGGTTCGGGCTTCAGGCGCGGATCGGCGGCAAGGACAGCGCCATGCGCATGCGCGCGCTGACCCGGCATCCGAAATTCACGCTTGCCAATCCCAACCGGGCACGCGGATTGATCGGTGTCTTCGCCAATGCCAACCAGCGCGGTTTCCACGCGGCGGATGGCGAAGGCTACCGCTTCGTCACCGAAATGATCGGTGCGCTCGACAAGCGCAATCCGCAAATCGCGGCCCGGCTGGCGACGGCCTTCCGGACATGGCGCAGCCTGGAGTCGGGGCGGCGTCAGCAGGCTGAAAACGCATTGCGCGCCCTGCAAACGGGCGGTGAACTCTCGCGAGATCTCGCCGATATTCTGGAGCGGACCCTCGCCTGAAAAGGCCCGCCTAAGACAGCGCTTTACAGGGCCCTGCGCAAAGAACGCGTGGGGTCTTCCAGCTTGTGTTAAGGCGCAACAAAAAAGAACAAAAGAGAACATAAAGAGCACGAAGAGAATCCAATAAGAGGATGCCCGTTCTCTTGGATCAAGGCATGTCTTCGCCCGCGCGCTCAAAGATGAATCAATCGTAAAAACCGCTTGCAACAGCGATTCACCTCGATTCAACTAGGGGTGATTCGGAGCGATGCGGCACATTCTCCGGGTCGGTTTTTGGGGAAAACCGAGGGGGCAAGCATGGTGCGTTCACGCGCAACCAGCGCTGAAGATTTGCGCGCAGATTCAACAACAGCCCCCGAAAGATCGGGCGCGTCGCGAATCCGCTATTTCCGCTGGCTTCCCATCCTGGTCGTGGGGTTTGTGTCGCTCGCAGCCTTCGCGCTGATCCAGCAGGCCACCTCATCCCGCGCGGAGCGGCTTGCTGCTGGCGAGGCTGCGCTGATGCTCGCCGCCCACCTTCTCGCGAGCGAGATCGCGCGTGACCCGCAATCCGTCCTTGGCAACCAGATCCCAACCCTTCCGGCTCGTGTCCAACGCGCAGGGCGACGTCTTTTCGTGGTGAATGGCCAGGGAGTGATCATCGCAGCCAATGCCGCGGGCATCGAAGCCGGCCAGAACTGGCAGGCACTTGTTCAGAATGCGGAAGAGCTCACTCGCGATCTGAGCAGCGGTTCCAACGCGCAGGCCCCCATGGTGAATGGCGAGATGGCCTCCTTTGCCCGCGCTTCCATAAACGGGCAGGATCAATTTGTTCTTGCATTCGAACCTGTCGCGCAGAACCTTCTCGGCTGGCTGCAGGACATCCACACGATCGGTGCCATCTTCCTTTGCTTCACCGCTGTCGTGACCGCCTTTCTGGCCACCTACTACGCCCAGCGCGAGCGCGTCCTGAAAATCGGCGCACGCTCGGCCTCGCAGCGCTCGGAAATCGAGGCCGCGCTTGAACATGGACGTTGTGGCCTCTGGAACCTGCCCCTTCACGGTGACGGCTGCGCGCCGGCTTCCGCTTCGCTGCGCCACCTGCTTGGCATCCCCGCTCATGTATCGCTGACCCTCGGCGATATCGAAGCCCGGCTCCACACGGAGGATGCTGGCCTGTTCGCGCGGATCGATGCCGATAGGCGCGAAGGACGCTCCGGTATCGACCACCTCTTCCGCGTCCTGCACGAAACGCGCGGCTGGATCTGGCTGCGGATGCGGCTGATTCCTGCGCAGGAGAGCGACACGCGGCTTGTCGGCATCCTGATGGATGTGACCGAGGAGCGCGCGCAGGACGAAGAAATCCGCAAGGTTGATGCCCAGCTGCGCGATGCCGTGGAATCCATCTCGGAAGCCTTCGTGCTATGGGACGAAAGCAACCGCCTTGTCATGTGCAATTCGAAATACCGGAATTTCCATGCGATCCCGGTCGAGTTCGCGCGCCGCGGGATGCCTTACCGCAGCGTGATGGAGCAGGCCAACGCGCCGCGCATCATGAACGAAATCGAATACGGCACGCCCGGCCCGCGCGGCGCACGTTCCTACGAGGCGCAGTTGCAGGATGGTCGCTGGCTGCTTGTCAGCGAGCGTCACACGCGCGATGGCGGCTATGTCTCCGTCGGCACCGACATCACAGCCCGCAAGATGCAGGAGGAGCAGCTCATCGAAAACGAACGCCAGCTGCGCATCACGGTGGCCGATCTCGGCAACTCGCGCGAGGCGTTGCGCCGGCAGGCCACACAGCTCTCGGAGCTCGCCGATCGCTATCTCGAGCAGAAGGCAGCCGCCATCGGCGCCAATCGCGCCAAGGCTGAATTCCTTGCCAATATGCACCACGAGATCCGCACGCCGATCAATCACATCATTGGTTTTGCCGAGCTGATCGAGCACGAGATCTTCGGTCCGTGCGGCTCCCCGCGCTACGTGGAATACGCCCGCGACATCCGGCGCGGCGGTGCCAACCTGATGGCCCTGATCGCTGATATCCTGGATATGGCGCAGGTCGAGGCCGGGCGCGTGAAGATCGAGCGCACGCCGACCCCGATCGGAGCGCTGCTGGACGAAGCCGTTCAGGAGGTCCGTGAGGCCGTGGAGGCCAAGTCGCTCTCTCTGGAAGTCGAGCCGACTCTCATGGAGCCGGCCGGGCAGATCATGATCCGCGTTGATTCAGGAGCCATCCGCAAGGCGATGGTCCAGCTTCTGCGCAGCTCTATCCGCCTTTCCCCCCATGGCGGGCGTGTTTCGATCCGGGCTCGGATGGCGCATAATCATGTGAACATCTTCATTGCCGATGCAGGCTGCGTGTTGAGCCAGGGCGATATCGGCACGATGGCGGACGCCTTCGGCCATATCGACGGGATGCTCGACGATGGCTGCAAGGGGTCTGGGCTCAACATTCCTATCGCCCGTGCGCTGATCGAGCTGCATGGCGGCACGATGCGGATGCGTTCAGCGCCCGATTACGGCTCGTTGGTGATGATCCATCTGCCGATCTCGCCGGAAGCGGTTCAGCTCGATTTGCCGATCCGTGGCATGGCGGCCTGAGGCAGATATTACTCAAAGACACCGAGCAGTGGATTTCGCGTATTCTGCATGGCTTGCAGATCGCGCATCACGATGAAACGGTTGAGGAAGCGATCAAGATATTCCGGCTCTTTCTTGGCGCGCGCCAGATCAAACCCTTTATCCAGCGCCTCCTTGAGCTTTTCCGTGGATTGTCCTGCCAGTGCGCGCGGAATGCCCATTCCGTCCATCGCGACCCCGAGAAGAACGCCATCCCCGATCAACTGATAGGTCGAGGTAACGCTCGCAATCTTACGCTTGAAATAGAGCGCATCACTCACGGAGGGGCTGTTGGAGCGAAATTGCTGTTCGAACTCGCTCTGGATGTATTTTGAAACAACACGCTCAACGAAAGCGGTATCGCGCAGCTTGGCAACCTGACGCAACTCAAGCGCTTCAGGCTTTTCGTTGGCGTTGCGCTCCTTGTAGAATTCGAAGGAAAGCGCCATTTCCCGATGCCCAACCGCGGTCATGCGGTTAGCGAGCGACATCCGGTCATTGAGATCAGACATCATGACCTGCTTGGACCGGGCCGGGTAATTCAGCTCTTCTTCCATGTCGTATGCGGAAAGCGCAAAGGCATGAAGACGGCGGTTCTTGAAGAACTCCTCAGGGCTTTTCACCTTGGAAATGTTCTCGCGGAAGTATTGGACCTCGCGCTCGACCTCGCCGCTTTTGGCAAATTGCTTGACCCGATCGGCAAGCGCCGAGCCTTTTGTCAAGGACTGGAAAACCGCGATGTCCTGCGCGCTGCTTCCGCCACGCGTACCCATACCGCCGAAAAAGCCGATCATTACGCAAGACCACTTCTTGATCCGAACACGCGCAATCTTGCATCAACTCGTTAAGGATAAATTTCGGGCAAGGCTCCAATCCTGCCTATCCAGCCCGTGTCATCAGCTTTTACTTACTCTGCCGACCCTTGCCTCGAAGATTGTCCGAACAGATTTCTGCATCGAGGACAGTTCCCGCGCGAGAAACGCGAAGTCGGGCATATTGAGGAGACCGGCCAGACGTTGCCGGAAAACCGGCCCCGCAGCGGCCTCGTCGAAGGGGCCGGAAATGCAAAGGCGCGTCGCCTGCATCAAGGCACTCTGAAGAGTCCAGGCGCTCACCAGGGTCTCCACCTCCGGCGGCGGGAGGAAGCCCAGGCGACCGGCTTCTTCAAGCGTGTCTCCGATCCCCAGCCCAAGCAGGGACGGGTGATCGACTCCATGAAGAAGCACCATCGCCTGCGCGATGAATTCGCAATCAACCAACCCGCCCGGCCAATCCTTGACATCAAAAGGATCCTTACCGGGCTTTTCCGAAGCCATCAGGCCGCGCATATCTGCGATAGCGCTAAGAACAGCCTTCGATTTGCGTGGCTGGCGCAGGATTTCGGCGCTCGCCGCCTGCCATCGCAGAGCGAGGCCGGCATCGCCCGCCATCACGCGGGCACGCGAGAGCGCCATATGTTCCCAAGTCTCGGCCTCGGTGGACTGGTAATCCTTGAACCCTGCCAGCGAAGTGGCGACGGTTCCCTTACGCCCTGATGGTCGAAGCCGAAGATCGATCTCGTAAAGCGTTCCCGTGCGCATCGGCGCGGAAAGCGCAGAGACAAGGCGCTGCGTGAGCTTGGCGAAATATTCGGAGGGCATCAGCGCGCGCTTGCCGTCCGACAGCGCATCGGCAGGCGCATCATAGATCACGACGAGATCGAGGTCCGAGTTGGCGGTCATTTCCCGCGAACCGGCCTTGCCGTAGGCGACGAGGATCATTTCCGCCCCCTCGATCATGCCGAATGTCCGGGCGAATTCCTCACGCGTCCTGCTGAGCGCGATCTCGACAAAAGTCTCCGCGATCGCGGTATGCGCCGCGCCCGCCTCGCTCAGCGGAAGGACGCGGGAGAGCACGCGCGTGCCGAGCAGGAAGCGCTCCGCGCGCGCCAGCTCACGCGCGCGATCAAGGAAACTCTCGTAATCCTTCTCTCGCTCCAGGCGTGGGAGGATGCGCGCACGAGTTGCTTCGGCTCCCGTTCCGCGGGCAAAGTCAGGATCGACCAGCACATCGAGAACATGCGGATTATGGGCGACAATCTCGGAAAGACGCGGCGCGGTGCCGAGAATTTCCGCGAACAATCCGCGCAGGTTGCCGTTATTCTTGAGAATGGAAAAGAGTTCGATCGCCGCCGGCATCTTCACCAGCGCATTGTCGAAGGCGATCAGCGCACCGTCGGGGTCGGAGGAATTGCCGAAAGCTTCGAGCAGGCCCGGCACAAGCTCGGTGACAATCTCACGCGCGCGCGGCGTCGTGATCGCGGCACGGCGGCCGAAATGCCAACCTCGAACGGTTTCCGCCACCATATCCGGGCGACGGAAGCCCAGACGCCGCAACGTGTTCAGTGTTTCAGGATCATCCTCGACGCCGGTAAAGACGAGGCTTCCGGCTTCGGAAGCCAGCCCCGGCACCGCCTCGAAAAGGCGGGCATAGTGCTGCTCCACAATCCGCATCTGATGGGTGAGGGCCTTGTCCAATCCGACGCGCGTAAAGCCCGCCAGGCGGGCCAGCGAGGCAAGATCCTCCTCGCTTTTCGGCAGCTTCTGGGTCTGCTCGTCATTGACCATCTGCACCCGGTGCTCGAGATCACGCAGAAAGCAGTAAGCCGTCGAAAGCTCCGAAGCCGCCTCGGACGTCACCCATCCTTCACGGGCGAGCTCGGCCAGCATGTCGAGGGTACGCGCGCCGCGCAGGCCAGGTCGCCGGCCGCCATAAACCAGCTGCTGTGTCTGGACGAAGAACTCCACCTCGCGGATACCACCGCGCCCGACCTTGAGATCATGCCCCGGCACCGTGATTTCGGCATGGCCCTTTGTGGCGTAGATCTGACGCTTCATCGCATGGATATCGGCGATGGCCGCGTAATCGAAGTATTTGCGCCAGATGAAGGGATCGAGCTCCTTGAGAAAAGCATGCCCGGCAACGATATCCCCGGCGATGGGGCGCGCCTTGATCATCGCGGCACGTTCCCAGTTCTGCCCCACGGTCTCGTAATAGCCGAGAGCGGCATTGACCGGCATCGCGATGGGTGTCAGGCCGGGATCGGGTCGAAGGCGCAGATCAACGCGCTGGACATACCCGTCGCCCGTGCGCTCATTGATGAGTTTCGCGACATTCTTCACCAGCGCGATCGCCGTGCCCTGCGCATCCGCTGCCGAGGCCATGCCCGGTTGCTCGGGATCATAGAAAACCGTCAGGTCGATATCCGAGGAGTAATTGAGTTCGCGCGCGCCATGCTTGCCCAGCGCGAGCACGAAAAGCCCGAGCTTTTCCTCAGGCCTCTCACGATCCGGCGGAGAAATCCGTCCCGCCCGGACGGCCTCGTTGAGCGCGAAACGCAAGGCCGCGCGCACGGCCGCATCCGCGAAATCCGAGAGCGCTTCGGTGACTTTCACCGTGTCATACGCGCCGCCGAGATCAGCGAAGGCGATGAGCAAGGCGGCCTTTGCCTTGGCATGGCGAAGCTGGCGCATGGCTTGGGCCGCATCCTCCGCTTCGCCAACACGAAGCGTCTGCGCAAGAAGATCGGCGAGCGATGTTTCCGGCGGCGTGGAAAGCAGCGGCGCGACATGCTCCGGCCAGCGCCGGATCAGCCGCCAAAGGTAGGGAGCGCCTTCCGCAATCCCCGCGAGCAGATCCCGTGCAGAAGGATGCGCTGCCAGCAGCGGCGCAAGAGCCGCCCCTTCTTCGTCGCGGGTGATGTCCTCCACGCGGGACAGCCCTTGCCTGCCGCATTTCGGCCTGGGCACGAGGCGTTCGATCAGGGGACGGGGCGGCGGGACGGCGGCATCATTCTCGGACATCGCGCGGATCATCGACCAGCGCGGCAGGCAAGACAAGTACTGCACGCAGCCCCGGTGCGTTATCCTCAAGACGCAAGGCGCCACCCATCATCCGCGCAACCGCCGCCACCAGCGAGAGGCCAAGCCCGAAACCCGGCTTGGCGCGGCTCGGATCAAGCCGCACGAAACGTTCGAGTACGCGCTGGCGCTCGGATTCAGGAATCCCGTCCCCTTGATCGGCCACCGCGATCTCGATCCTATCGCCTGCGGCGTGCGCGGAAAGGACGATCCGCCCGGCGGCGCCCGAAGCCGGCTTGCCGTATTTCAGGGCATTGTCGATGAGATTGGAAAGCGCTCGCCCGAGCAATTCGCGATTGGCAGCCACCCTGAGATCGGCTGGAATTTCGGTCTCGATCACCGCCCCAGCCTCTTCCGCGAGCGGCTCATAAAGCTCGGCAATGCCCGAAACGGCTTCCCGCACATCGAGCGATTGCGTTGCAAGAGTAAGATTTCCAGCTTCGGCACGGGAGATCATCAGCAGGGCATCGAAGATGCGGATAAGCTGGTCCGCCTCGTCTATGGCTTTCTCAAGCCCCTCGCGGCTTTCCTCAAGCGTGCTCGCCTTGCGCAACGACTCCTCCACCCCATTGCGCATGCGCGTGAGGGGCGTGCGCAGGTCATGCGCTACATTGTCGGAGAGTTCTCTTAAACCCGCCATCAACCCGCCGATACGGTCGAGCATCTGGTTGAGATGGACGGCAAGGCGGTCGAATTCATCGTTATTGTCGGAAACCGGCAAGCGTTCGGATAGATTGCCTTCCATGATCCGCCCGCTCGAAAGCGCGATCGCATCGAGGCGGCCAAGTACGCGCCGCGTTACGAACCATGCACCGAACGCGCCCAGGGCGAGCACCATCAGAAGCGACCAACCGCGTGCCCGCCGCACCGATTCGCGCAGAACGGCGCGTTCCTCAAGATCTCGCCCGACGATGAGGCGGTGCCCGCTATCGAGCACAAAAACACGGATCTTCGCGAGACGGCGGGCCTCTTCATTCTCGTCCGGTCGACTATAGACGAGTTCGGTCCAACCGGGACGGAGGGAGAGCACAGGCGCCCGCAACACCGCGTTTCCAGTCACGGCATCGCCCTTCTGATCGACAAGAAGGTACAGAAAAGAGCCTGATTGCCGGCTTCGGCGCTCGATTATATTCACGAGCCGACGCTGCCCGCCGATCCGGCTCTGCTCGGCCAGCGCGTTGATCTCGGTATTGATGGTCTCCGTGATCTGGGCATCAAGCAGGCGCCGCGTATTCCAGGCAAGATAGCCGAGCACGAATATCGCGAAAGCGACGAAAATCAGCAGATATACTGCGGAAAGCCGAAACGCCGTGGTTCGGTAGAGGCGCAATACCGCTTCGCGGAACCCGTCTTTTTCGCGCGCGCTACTTGCCATTGTCGCGGATCATGTAACCCGCGCCACGCACGGTATGAAGCAATTGGGCGCCGGATTTGCGGTCGATCTTGCCACGCAGCCGGGAGACATGCACGTCGATAACGTTCGTCTGCGGGTCGAAATGATAATCCCAGACGTTTTCCAGCAGCATGGTGCGCGTCACCACCTGCCCGGCATGCCGCATGAGGTATTCGAGCAGGCGGAATTCGCGCGGCTGAAGCAGGATCTCCTCGCCGCCCCGCGTCACACGGTGGGCGAGACGATCAAGTTCTAGATCGGCGACGCGGTAGGATAGCTGCGCGCTTTGCGGGTTCTGGCGCCGTGCCAGTGCTTCGACTCGTGCCAGACATTCGGTGAAGGCATAGGGTTTGGTGAGGTAATCGTCGCCGCCTGCGCGCAGGCCCAGCACCCGATCATCCACTTGTCCCAGCGCCGAGAGAATGAGAACCGGTGTCGTCCGCTTCTCCGCGCGCAGCGCCATGATCAGCGAGAGGCCATCCCGCCGGGGCAGCATACGATCGACGATCAACACATCATACTGGCCGGATAGCGCCATTTCGAGCCCGGCTTCGCCGTCTGCCGCCAAATCCGCGACATGGCCGGATTCGCCGAGCGCCCGCTGGAGATAGCGTCCCGCTTCATCATCATCTTCGACAACAAGGATTTTCATGGGGCCCGCCATTCGCATCCGCTTGAGAACGCCAGCCAGGATGCCGGGCGCCAAGCGCCGAGGCGATCTCGCGGCCATTCCCCGGAGCGGGGGCGACGGATTAACCGGGGAGCCGACCGCGAGATCTGCATCCTTCGTAGAAAACGGCGTGTATCGCGAACCTGTCCGAAAGATGACATTTTCGTAACCCGGACTCAGCCGGCCTTGTCCCGCGCGGCGAGCAGCGCCTCGATGCGGTCATGCTCTTCCTCGCTCAGCTCCAGGGGCGCTTCGTTTTCAGCAGAAGGATCGGGCGCATCTTCCGGCTGTTGCCGGCTGAACAACCGCGACGCGGCAAAAAGCCCGATCATCAACGCGCCGATCGGCAGACCCCAGAGCAGGAGGGTTGCGGAAGAAAACGGCGGTTTCAGAAGTACGAACTCACCGTAACGCGAAACGAGGAAGGCCCGGATCATCGCGTCATCGTCGCCGGCCTTGATACGCTCCCGGACAAGGCGGCGCAGGTCGCCGGCCAAAGCCGCATCGGAATCGTCGATGGATTGGTTCTGGCAGACGAGGCATCGCAATTCAGCCGAAAGGCGCCGGGCGCGTGCTTCCTGGGCAGGATCGGGTAATTGCTCGCCCGGCTGCACGGAAAATACGGGCGTTGCTGCCACAACCATCGCGAACAAGATCAAAGCCCGGATCATGAGCTATTCCGCCGGTTGAGGGGTGGAAGCGCGAATCCGCCGATGCGGCGCGCCGACGCGGATCCGTCGATCGGATAGCGACAGCAGTCCGGCAAGGGACATCAGAAGGGGCCCCAGCCAGATCAACAGCACGAAAGGCTTGTCATAGGCGCGCAGGTCTGCCCGCCCTCCTTCCGACGTTTCACCAATCGCCAGATAGATTTCGCTCAGGCCGTATCGATGGCGCGCCACTTCCGATGTTGGCATCTGCCGCCCCGTGTAAACGCGCTTGGAAGGCTTCAGCTCCGCGATCGGCCCAGCGCCGTCACGCAGTGAGAAGCGCGCAACGATCGAGTGATAATTGGGCCCGCTTTCCGGCCCGATCGCCTCAAGCGTCAGGGAATAAGCGCCGAGGCTGGTCGTCTCGCCCGGCTTCATCGAGATGATTTTCTCGGTCTCGAACGCCGTCGCGGCGATGCCGATCACCATCAGGCCGACCCCCGCATGGGCCAGCGTCATCGCAACGAGCGAGCGGGGAATGCCGAAAAGGCGGTTGAGGATTTGCGCGTTTCCACCGCGCAGGGCCCGGTCGAGAAGATCGTCGAGCGCTCCCAGCACCAGATACAGGCCGAGCGCAATCCCCAGCAACGCGACGACAGGGCCGCCCCTCAAGGAGTAGACGAGCAGCGCGGCTCCCATCAGCCCTGCAATGGCACTCACCCAGAGGCGCGAAAGCGCGCCGGCGAGATCCCCGCGTTTCCAGGCGAGTTTCTGTCCGATCGGGATTGCAAGGAACAAAGGCACCATCAGCGGCACCACCGTGAGATTGAAGAACGGCGCGCCAACGGAAATCTTCGCGCCGGTCAAGGCCTCCAGCAGCAGCGGGTAGAGCGTGCCGGTGAGCACGGCAAGCGTCGCCACCGAGAGAAACAGGTTGTTGAAGACAAGCGCGCCCTCCCGGCTGATGGGTGCGAAAAGTGCGCCGCTCTCCATCGCGCCCGCCCGCGCCGCGAAAAGCGCGAAGGAGCCCCCGATGAAGACGATCAGGATCATGAGAATGAAAAGGCCCCGTTCGGGATCAACCGCGAAAGCATGAACCGATGTCAGCACGCCGGAGCGCACGAGGAACGTCCCCAGGAGCGAGAGCGAGAAGGTGAGGATCGCGAGAAGGATCGTCCAGGTCTTGAGCGCCGCGCGCTTTTCCATGACGATGGCGGAATGGAGCAGCGCCGTGCCGGTCAGCCACGGCATCAGCGACGCATTCTCGACCGGATCCCAGAACCAGAAACCGCCCCAGCCAAGCTCGTAATAAGCCCAGTAGGAGCCCATCGCGATGCCCAGCGTCAACGCGATCCATGCGACGAGCGTCCAGGGGCGGACCATGCGCGCGAAAGCCGCGTCAACGCGGCCGAGCAGAAGCCCCGCAATCGCGAAGGAAAAGACGATCGAGAATCCGACATAGCCCAGATAGAGCAGGGGCGGGTGGATCGCGAGGCCAGGGTCCTGAAGGACGGGGTTGAGATCCCGCCCTTCGAAAGGCGGCTCCGACATCCGCACGAACGGGTTGGAGGTGAAGATCAGGAAGGCGATGAAAGCCGCCGCGATCATCGCCTGCACCGCGAGCGTCGCGCCCAGCACATCCTCGGCGAGATTGCGCGAGAATACCGCCACCGCGGCACCGAACAGCGCCAGGATCAGCACCCAGAGCAGCATCGAGCCTTCGTGGTTGCCCCACACGCCGCTCCACTTGTAGAGCAGCGGTTTAAGCGAATGCGAATTCTGAAACACGTTCGCGACCGAGAAATCGCTGCCGAGATAGGCGTATGTGAGGGCCGCGAAAGCCAATGCCACCAGCAGGAACTGGGCAATCGCCGCGCGCGAGGCGAGGCGCGCCAGCACGGCATCCCCCCTCAACGCTCCCCAAAGCGGAACGCTGGCCTGAAAAAGCGAGACGGCGAAAGCAAGAACAAGCGCGAAATGCCCGGCCTCGACGATCATGGCTTGCTCCCCTTCTCGTCGCGCCAATGTCCCTGTTGCTTCAAGGCATCGGAAACCTCACGGGGCATGTAATTCTCGTCGTGCTTGGCGAGCACGTTGGTCGCAGAAAAAAGGCCGCCGGCATCGAGGCGCCCTTCGGTGACAACCCCCTGCCCTTCCCGGAACAGATCGGGGAGCAGGCCGCGATAGACCACTTTCACCACCTGCGCGCCATCGGTGACGGCGAAGTGCACCACCTGCCCCTCCTCGCGCGTGATGCTGCCGGGCTGGACAAGACCGCCGAGGCGGAAGAACTCCCCTGTCTTCGCTTTCCCAGCAACGACATCGCTCGGCGAGCGGAAGAAGGCGATCTGCCCGCTCAGGGCGAACAGGATGAGCCCGGTCGCGGCAAAGAGGACCAGCCCGATCGCACCGATCACGGCGAGGCGCTTCTGTTTGCGCGTCATGCTCTCTCACATCCCCTTCATGGCTGCGGCAATGTTGATATCTGGCCGGCCAGCGCATCCAGCATTGTAGCGGCTCCGCCTTCCTTGGCCAATGCGATACGGGCGCGCGCCAGCGCCGCCTCGGCCGCCGCACGTTCCTTGAGAACAATACGCGCCTGCACGAGCCTTCCCCATTCCTCGACACTGCCGCCTTGTTCGTAAAGCCGCGCCTGAAGCGCATCGACCATCCCCCGGATGGCGGCCAGACGCTCTGCCTCCGGCAATGCGGCAATCGACCGCGCCGGATCGGCGGATGATTCCGCCGCGAGCCGCTCGATTTCCGCTCCGACGCGCATCCGTGATGGCCCTTCGGGGAGCGCGGCATGGAGCTGACGAAGATCCGCCAGCGCGCCGGCGGCATCGCCATCCTGTTCGCGGGCAAGGGCGAGGTAGAAGCGGGCCTTTGCCATGCCCTGATCAAGCGTCACAGCCCGTTCGAAAGCCTTGCGGGCTTCATCGTTCACGACGCCGTTTCCCATCGCTACGAGGCTTTCACCGAGATCGGCGAGCAGGCCGGAATCGTCTCCCTTAAGCTCGACAAGGCGGCGATAGGCGCGCGCGGCATCCTCGAAACGTCCGGCCTTCATGTAAACGGGCGCGACGACCTCGAAACCGCGCGCATCATTGGGGTTCTTTGCCAGATGCCGCTCAATCTGCTGAAGCGCCGCGGCGATATCGAGATTCTGGGGAGCGGGAACAGGCCGCGACGCCAGCGGCAAGTCTTTGCGTCCGGCTTCCCCCAGTTTGAGGTAGAGCGGAACCGCGAGCATCGGCACGCCGATCAGCGCCACGATCGCCGCCAGCTTCCGGCGGCGAAGGGCGGCAGAAAGATCATCACCTTCCTTCTGGTGTTTCTCGGCCTGAAGCAGGGCGCGCCCCAGCTCGGCCATCGCACCGGAATGGTCGCGCGCATCAATCTCGCGAGCCGCCAGCTGTCGGTCGAGCTCGAGCTTGCGTGCCTCATAATGAGAAAGCGCCTTGTCCAGCGCGCGCGTTCCGGGTCGACGTGCCATAAGCGGCCACAGAATGACCACCACCGCGCTAAGGACAAGCACAAGAGCCGCAAGCCAGAAAACCATGCCGCCCGAATAGGGTATCGGTCAGGGGGAAGCAAATGAAATCCGGGTGATTTCCTCTTTCCCGGATGCCTATACAGCCGGCAGAACCAGTCGCGCGCGAAGCCCGCCCAAAGGCGCCTCGTCGAGCACGAAAGTGCCGCCATAGAGCTGGGCGAGTTCGACCACGATCGACAATCCGAGGCCGGAACCCGGCTTGGTCTCATCCAGCCGGCGTCCGCGCTTGGTCGCCTCCATGCGCGCCTCTGCCGAAAGGCCCGGCCCGTCGTCATCGACAGCGATGCCGATCATCGGGCTCGCCGACGGCACGGCTTCAACGCGGATGATTATGCGCTCACGCGCCCATTTTCCGGCATTGTCGAGGAGATTTCCGATCATCTCCTCCAGATCCTGCTTTTCGCCTCGAAAGCGCAGAGGCGTGTCGATCTCAGCTGAAAACCACAGGTTTCGCGCGTGATAGATCTTCTCGAACGCACGGATGAACGAGGCGATAACGGGTTCCACCTCGGTGGAATGGCCGATTGTCGCCGCGCGCGCCGCCGCGCGCGCGCGATCAAGGTAATATTGCACCTGATCGCGCATGATGGCGGATTGCTCGCGTACCTTGGCTGCGGGCACTGCCATATCCTCGCTGGCTTCGTTGATCAGCACGGAGAGCGGTGTCTTGAGCGCGTGGGCGAGGTTGCCAACCTGCGCCCTTGCCCGCTCGACAATCTCGCGATTGGCGTCAAGCATCTGGTTGAGCTCGGCGGCGAGCGGTGCAACTTCGACAGGGAAAACGCCTTCCACGTGATCGCTCTTGCCAGCGCGCACATCCGTCAGAGCCCGGCTCAGCCGCTGCAAGGGCTGGAGACCATAGCCAACCTGGAAAAACGCTGAAATCGCCAAAGCCGCAGCCAGCAATCCGAGGACGATGATGAGAGTGAGGTCGAACCGCGCCGCCTCGTCGGCGATACTCTCGGAGTTTCCTCCAACAGAAATGACAAAGCGATTCTGGCCGCCAAGATCGATCTCCTGCTCGACGATGCGCAGCCGCTTGCCCTCCGGCCCCTTGCGATACCCGTCACGGAAATCGCCGGCACTGAGCGCCCGCCCCTGCTCGACGAGCGAAGGCAGCTTGTTCGAGAACAAGGATCGCGAAGTGCGAAGAACGCCGGTTCCCCCGCTTTCGGTATCGACGCGAAGGATCTGCCAATACCAGCCCGAAAGTGGAATCTGGAATTGCGGCTCCCCGAGATTGCCCGGTTCGAGGTTGGAGCCGTCGGTCAGCGCGGCGACATCCGCGACGAGCACCTTGAGGTAAAGCTTGAGCCGTTCGTCGAAAGCCGCCTCCACGGAACGGCGGTTGATGGTCGAGAGAATTGTCCCGGCCGTGACCAGCACCAGCACGGAGAGCAGAATCGCCGTAAGGAAAAGGCGCCCCGCGAGCGAGTTCGGCGTCAACCGCGCGATCGGCAGGAAACGCATCGGCTTCAGCGCTTCTGGGGGGGCTCGGGCGGCGCGGCGATATAGCCCAGGCCGCGCACGGTCTGGATGATCTCCACCCCCAGCTTCTTGCGCAACCGACCGACGAAAACCTCGATCGTATTGGAATCACGGTCGAAATCCTGATCATAGAGATGCTCGACCAGTTCGGTGCGCGAGACCACGCGCCCCTGATGATGCATGAGATAGGCAAGCAAACGGTATTCATGACTGGTCAGCCGCACCGCGCTTCCATCCACGACGACGCGGCTAGACCGTGTATCGAGCAACACGGGCCCGCAGGTCAGTTCGCTCGTCGCATGGCCGGCCGCGCGGCGAAGAAGAGCCCGCAGGCGCGCCAGCACCTCCTCCATATGGAAAGGCTTGGTGACGTAATCATCCGCGCCGGCATCGAAGCCTTGCACCTTCTCGCTCCAGCGGTCACGCGCCGTGAGGATCAGCACCGGCATACTGCGCCCCGCCCTGCGCCATTTCTCGAGAATGCGGATTCCATCCATCCCCGGCAGGCCCATATCGAGGATCACCCCGTCATAAGGCTCCGTGTCGCCCAGGAAATGCCCCTCCTCGCCGTCGAGTGCCTTGTCGACGGCATAGCCGGCATCCTCAAGAGCGGAAACGAGCTGGCGGTTGAGATCGCGATCATCCTCGACGACGAGCAGGCGCATGAAGAACTCCGGTGCAGAACCCGGTCATGGACAGATCCGCCGGGCGCGTCGACATATACCAGCTTCTTCGCGCCGCGACAGGCTTGCGCGGAGCGCGCGCCATTTTCCTATGGATCAAACCAGCCTGCGGGTCGCGAAGACACGAAACACGCTTGATGCAACGAAGCTGATACCCGCCACGATCTGGAAAATCGCTTCTGTCAAAGCACTCTTGTCCAGCATCTGCGTATCGAAACCAAACCATGACAGGGCAAGCGCAACCATCCCGATCGCATTGGCCCAGAGAGTACGGCTGGCGAGGAAGGTCTTGGCTGCTTCGAACATGACTTTCTCCTTATGTTTGGGTTGTGCGTTCTCTTCGACAAGGCGGATGGCGGCTTTCTCGGTCGCGACGATGCGCCGGCGCCAACCGCGACCGAAGGTCGGAAAGGTCGCAAGCCCTTCGAGAAAGGCGAGTCTTGCGCCGGAAACCCGTCGAATTAGCTGCTTGGGTGACGATTCACGGATCGCCGTGAGCGTCGTCGGTCCGATCCGCCCGTCACACGCGAGGCCTAGAACCTGCTGCACGAGCATGCCCGCGCGTTTGGGACCCGAATTCACCGCCAGATCGAACAGCGCCAGATCCACCCCCGAGGGCAGGTCATCACCCCGGATCGCATCCCAGTACCGCTGGCGGTAGATGAGGGCGACCTCCTCGGGGCGGATCGCGCGAAGCTCTGCCTTCGTTACCGGCCTTCCCAGCCAGTCGGCATAGGTCACCAGCGTGATCCCGCGCATGGTCGCGCCGCCGGGATCGGAAGGGTGATCGGCATAACCGCCTTCATGTGAAAGGACCACGTGCAGCGCGGTCTCGAAACTGGCCTTCGCCATGAGCTTTCCTTTCCCTCAGAGGACGGGAATGACGGTTTCGAGCGCATGGCCGGGGCCGACCTGTGCACTGACCTGTCGTATGCGAACCGAAAGGCTGGACTGAGCCCCCCCGAAATCGGCAATTTCCCAAGCGGAGGGATAAAGGAAGCGAGGCTCCCCAAGCGTCAGGCTTCGCTTGACATTGGTGCCGGCGAGAATTTCGAGGCGGTATTCCTCCCGCTCCTCGCCAAGCGGGACCTCGAAGAGATCCCATGAATCACCGCCGTTTCTCGCGCGGCGGATGAACTCGATCGCGACGTCTCCGCCCTGTCGGCGCGCGCGCGGATGAACGGGGGCCAGCGGCTTGAGCGCAAGACCCGAAGGGCTCGCGGCAAGGCTCACGCCGACGGGGTCGCCGATTGGACGCCCCGCCGGCAGAATGAGGTAAGTTTCCGCCCGCCCGATCGTTTCGAACCCCCCTTCCAGCGGCGCGATGGCTTCATCGAGCACAACGACCTCCGCCCCGGCGGCGAGAGAACGCGCGGCGGCGCTCTCCGAACCGCTGGTCCCACGCAGCAAGCCCTGAAGACGGTATTGCCGATCCCCGATCAAGGTAGCGGAACGGAACAGCACCAACTCGCTCACGCCGCTAGCGTCGATCAGCGCGACCGCGTTGCCGCCAGCTAGTACCGAGGTTTCATCAAGGCTCGTCAGTGCCCTGCCCTCGATCCTGACATCGAGGCGCGCGTGATGATCCCAGCGCCAAAGCGCCCCCGGCGGAAGCGGCGAGAGAGTCACGCCAATCCCTGCCGACGCATCGGCCGACGCGACCAGCCGGGCATTCGCGTTCTCGATCGCGGAAACCGAATAGGGACCGCGCCAGGGATCGGCGCGAATCGCGGCGTGGAGCAGCCCATCGCCGCGCTCGACAGGCAATTCCAACAGGCGCGCATAGGCGGCGCCGGGCAAGGCCGGCAGCGCAGCCGGCGCCGGCGGCCCTTCGGAAACCGGCACCGCATCGGCCACGAGCGGTTCGAAAGCGACACCTTCGCAATCGCGGAATATTCCATCTGTGATGCGCGTGAGGCGCACCATGCGTGCCCCGGAGCGGGTCGGAAGCTGCACGACATCGCCCGGCTCAAGCGCCCGGCGCGCTGGTCTCAGCCGGAAGGAGAAGCGCTCCCGTCCGGCCCAGATTTCCTGAAGCCGCGTCTCGGCAAGACGCCGGGCAAGCCCCATCGGCATATGCAGCGGAATGTCAAGGATCTGCTCGCGCCGGGTTTGCGTTCCGCGCGTCTCCGCGACAAGCGCGCGTTTCTGGAATTCCGCGTCGGAATCGACGAAATTGATCCCGAATGCGCGTGGAAGCTCGCTTTCCTGATACCGGGTCACGCTGATCAGCGTGCCGTCGCGCGCGGGCACGAGATCGTCTTCGCTCAGCACCACGGGCGCCGCGGCGGGAAGGGCGAAAAACGCGACCCCGTCGCCATCGGGCCGCGCGCCGAGCGAAAAAAGCCGCGCCACAGGTTCGATCGCGGCGCGGGCGCTCATGGGCCGATCGATCACGTAGCCATCGACCATCTCGTCGAGCGCGAGGCAGGCGGGCGACGCCAGCCCGAAATCCGCGTGGAGGCATGGCAGAAGGCCGTCCAGCGGCGCGCCTTCCAACCGCCCGTTGAGCCAATGGCCGCGAAACCAGTTCTCGCCATCGCTCCACAGCTCGCCCAGACGGGGAAAAGCCGGAAACGGCCGCGCATCCCATGCCCAGGGCGCGATGAACCCCGCATCGACCATCCGGCCCGCGTAATGGGGCGAAAGCGGGTTATCCGGCCCGGAAAAAGCGGCATCCGCCGGATCGAAGCGGCCGATCACCGCTTCCAGCACCCGACGCTGGATCAGATCGTTGCGCGCGCCGGTGGAGAAATGCGGCAGCGCGTTTTCGATCGATTTCGGATCGGGAAAGACATTCGGCTGGTTGCCACCCTTATCCACCGCGGGGCAGCCGATTTCGGTGAGGTAGATCGGCTTGCGCATGGGGAGATAGGCCGTGGGCCCCGCCAGCTCCACCCCGCCCACCCGCTCGACATGCGGGTTGCGCCACCAGTTCAGGATATCCTTCTGGCGAAACACCCAGGGCTTTCCGGCGACACCGTCGGTGATCGCTACCCGGTTCTGCGCTTCGCGCGCCGCCGGACCGGGATAGTACCAGTCATGCCCCTCGCCCGCGCCAAGGCGCGCGCGCAGGAAGGCGGGATCGGCGGGGCCATGCGCTTCGGCGGCATCGAGATGGTCCCGCCCCGCACGCCAATCCGTCAGGGGCGGATAGAAATCGATGCCGATCGCACCGATCTCGCCATGCGCCCAGAGCGGATCGAGCGGAAAACGGACCTCATTGCCGCTCTGGCGCACATGCGCGCCGTATTCGGTCCAATCCGCAGCATAGGTGATGATCGTGGCGGGCCCGAGAATGGCGCGCAATTCCGCGAGCAGCGCCGCCATCGCGCCGACGAAGGGAAAATTCCCGCCCCCCGCATAGGCATGCGTGAGCCCGATCAGCTCCGAGGCGATGATGAAGGTGTCGACCCCGCCCGCCGCCTGCGCAATCATCGCGTGATGCAGCACCATCCGGCGGAACGACCATTCCGCCGGGCCCGAATACAAGATGGTATCGCCGGTGCGTGCGAAATGGCCCGCATTTGCGGTGCCGACGAAAGCGGCGATCTGCGCCGCGATTGCGGGCGTTCCATCCGGGCTGCCCGGTTGCCCCGGTGCGGGACTCGGCGTGATCCGCCCGCGCCAGGGGAAGGCTGGCTGCCCTGCCGCCCCGCTCCACGGATCGGGCAAGGCATTGCCCGGCGCGATATCCATCAGCACGAAGGGATGAAGCGCGACTTTCAACCCGCGCGCCTTGAGATCGCGCAGGGCGTCGATCAGGCTCTGATCAGAAGGCGAGCCGCCGAAATTCGGGCGATCCGCCGTGCGGCTGACCTCCTGGGCGCTCGCGCGCGTCAACCCCGCGACGGACCATTGCCCGCCCGCGGTGACCTTGCCGAGTTTCTCGACCTTGGGCCGCAATGTGCATTGACCCGCGCGCAGATCGTCGCCGAACCACGCGCTGATCAAGGTCGCCCGTTCGAGATTGGGGGCGAGCGCGACGAGCTGCTCGATCGAGGCTTCCCAATCGGTCGCATGGGTCCATTGGGCGCGATTGATCGGCTGCGAACCGCCGAGCCCGAAAGTCTCGCGCGTCTCCACCCCGGAATAGCCGAATTCGGTAGAACCGGGGATGATGTTGATGGCGCGCAACTTCTCCGGCAAGCCCGGCATCGCGCGCACCACCTCGAAGGAGAGCTGCGGCAAGCGATTGCCGTACTTTTCGAGCGGAAGACGCTCGAAAACGACATAAGCCAACCCGCGGAAAGCCGGAACATCGGCTGTACCCTGCTTGGCGATGATCAACGGATCTGCCGGCTGGTTCTCGCTTCCGTCATGGAAGCGCATCGTGACATTCGCAAGGTCGAGTTCCTCGCCATCCGCCCAGATCCGGCGGATGAAACTCACGGGCCCTTCGCAAAGCCCGATCGCGGCATTGGCGAAATAGCTGTAGCGCGCCACCTTCTGCTTCGGCTGCGCGCCACCCTTGCCGCCCCCGCCGCCGGTGCGCTCGATATGGCGTTCCTCCTCGAACTCCGTCGCCCAGATCACCTGCCCGCCGAGCCGGACCCGCCCGTAGATCCGCGGGATCGGTTGCCCCTCGCTGGCGGAGATCCCCGCGAAAGCCGAAAGGCGCGGCCCTTCGGCGATGCGTCCGCCGCCGAACAGCGCGCGATCCACCATGGCGCCGGCAATTCCGCCGACAGCGCTGCCGATCGCGGCCCCGAACGGCCCGCCCAGGAAGGAACCGAAGGCCGTTCCGGCCATCTGAAGCGCAATCGTCGCCATCAATCCACCAGATCAGGAAAATCGAAAATGCCGGCCAGCCGGCGCCGCCAGGCGGAGATCAGGGGCACTTCGGCCACCGTCGCGCCCTCATGGGCATGGATGAACGTGCCTTCCCCGGTCGCGATGCCGCAATGTTTCACCACTGCCCGCGCCTGCCAGCGGAAGAAGAGCACGGAACCGGGGAGAATCTCTCCGGTCTGTCGTGCCACGAGATGGCGCACCGCCGCCGCCAGGAAGGGATCGCCTTCGGCGAACTCCGCCCAATGGGATGAGTAAGGCCCCGGCCTTTCCGGCTCAGCTCCGATCGTCTCGCGCCACACGCCGCGCAGCAGGCCAAGGCAATCGCAACCGATCCCCTTCAGACTCGCCTGATGGGCATAGGGCGTGCCGAGCCAGCCGCGCGCAGCCGCGACGATGATTGCCCGGCTTCTTTCCGGCCATTTTTCTCGATCCGCGCTCATGCCCCCTCTCCCTTCACGAGCGGACGCCCGCGATGGCTGCCTTCGCCGGGGCGGGCGTAAGCAAGAACCTGCTCGGGCGTGGGGATGAAGGGGAAGCCACGAAAATTCGGCGCGTTGGCATAGCGATCCCGGCAGGTCGAGAAACGCTTGTCGCATCCTGCCGTCGCCCAGAAGGCATCGCCGGGGAGGATCGGTCGGGCAAGCTGCCGCCAGAGCGTGATCTCGTCCGCGCGATGCGCCTTGATCGGCATCCTTACGCCCGCATTCGTGCCGGACGTGAAGCCGATCGTGCCGCGCGTGAACAAGCCTTCCGCCGCGCTGGCGAAAATACCGGCGGAAAGGCGAAGCAGGCCGTCGGTCGCGAGCACGGCGCCGTTGACGCGGAAGGGCGTCGCGGTGAGGTTCACCTTGCAGCGCGCATCGCCAAGCTCGGCGGAACAGGCAGAGCTGTAAAGCCGCCCCTGTTCCTGATCGAGGGCGTGAAAGGCATCGCGCGTTTCCGCGATAAAACGACCGTCAATCCGGCGGATCTCGCCGAGATTCATGTAATCGAGCTGGAAATCGAGCGCGGGGTTCGACCAATCCACGAGATAGCTTCTCAGCTCTGCCCCGTCATAGAGCCCGTTCTCGATATCTTCGGGCAGGATGCGCGCGCTGGTCAGGGCACCGGAAATCTCGCCCCCGCCCGTCGCCAGATCCTGCGAGCTTTCATGCGCGCTGGCGGCAATTCCGCCAGTGGCTTCAAAAAGCAACGGGCCGATCCCGATATCCCTGTCATGATCGGTCAGTCCGAGCTGAAATCCGTCGCGGCGCGTCAGCAACCAGCAACGGCAGAGCGTGCTCGCACCGCTCTGGAGCGCGGCATCGAGCGTGGGCGGCAGGCTACGCATCGCCTAGCTCCTCAGTTCGATCAGCGGAATGGAAGGAATGCGCCCGGCCTCGAAGCCGGAAAGGTCGAATTCGAGATAATCGGTATCGAAGCGCACCGGCACATCGAACAGGAACCCCGCCGTCACCGCCGCGCCGGGAGCCGGAATATGGCCAGGCTGGAAGCTCACAATCCCATCGGTGTGATCAATCGTGAAATGCGTTCCAACATTCCTTTCGACCCCCGCCACCGCGACCCTGACCGATCCGGCGACCGGCTTGACGATCGGGCGATCATACGGCGCGAAAGCCCCGCCATAGCGCTTGATGAGGTTAAACTGCGCCCGGCTTCCGGTGCCATTCCCGATTGGCTGATCCAGCGCCCCCGGCACGGCATTGGCTGGCGCCGAACTCCAGTCGAGCCGGTCGCGGAAGCGGAAGCCATAGAGGCGACCGCGCCGTTCCTCGAAGAAACTCACGACCTCCGCGAGCTTCGCCATGGAGCGGACACCGTAACCGGCATCGAATTTGCGCCGCGAATGCATCCAGCGCGCATTGCGATCCTCAAGGCCGGTGGCACCGGCGACGATCTCTGTCAGCCGTTCCGGCCCGCCGCGCGCACCGAGCGCGATATCGAGCGGAAAGCGGATCTCGTGAAATCCCTGAATGGCCATCTGGCCTCCCGATCCTGCGAATGAGGGTCAAAGTCCGCGCTGTCCGCGCCCCACGGCGCGCGCCAAAGCCGCGCTGACCTGCACTTCCGAACGGCGGAAGCTCTCGGCATCGGGCGAGGTGACGTTCATGGTGACGAAGGTTGCCGCCGGAGACATCGCGGCGGGCGATGCAAAGCCGGCCTGCGGCGCACCGGCGGAAGAAGCACCGAACAGGGTGGAAAGGGTGCCGAACCCGCCCCCGCCGCCCGTTGCGCCGAACAGGGAGCCGCCCGCGCCGAAAAGGCCCGAGAACAGCGAACCGAACCCGCTTTCCAGCGGCTTGAAGGCCGCCCTCAGCGATAATTCGAGCAATTTCTGTCCCAATCCTTTCAGAACATCGTCAAAGCTCTTGCCCTGAACGATTCCGGCAGCCAGCGCCCTGGAAAGGCTGCGCCCGAATTGCTGGGTGGAGGCATCCAGCGCTTTCATGCTGTCCTCCAGCCCACCGGCAGCCAGAGCATCGTCGTCACCAGACTGGCCGCCCCGGCCCTGCATGCGCCCTGCCATCAATCCGCTCCGTCCGGGTTCGAGTGATCTGGAAAACACGCCATCAGCGCGGCCATCTGCCGGCGCGTCGGCGCGGCCGGTCGACCGGCTTCACCGCGATAGCCATCGATCGCGGCCCGCAACTCGGGCGGGGATATCGCCCACAGGGAATCGGGAGAAAGCCGCAGCACACCGAGGCCGAAGGCCATGATCTCGGGCCAGGGAGTCGCCTCCTCCCGGCCGGATTGCCTTTCGGCCCCGACGGCTACGGCGAGCAAGGGTCCGCCGGAGGCGGCTCCTCCACACCGAATGCCGCAACGAACACATCCGCGATGGCACCGATCACGGCGGGCAGGTGGCGTGCCTCGATACGTTCCGCCAGGGCGCGATCGCTGATCGAGGATCCCCCGCCACGTGCAAGCGCCGCGAGGATGCGGGCCAAGCCATCCGCGCCGAGCGCGCCCGAAGCGAGTTTCTCGCCGGTCTGCGACAGGCTCGTCGTGCCGAGGATGGCCTCGATCTCCGCCAGCGCCTGCAAGCTCAGGCGCAGCACCATGCGCTCGCCTTCGAGATCAAGCACGACCTCGGCGCGATGCGGATTGCCGGTTCCGGAAACACCCATGGCGCTCACATCGCCGCGAAAGCGAGTGCGCCGGCACTCTGGAGCGAAAGGTCGAAGGTCATTTCGCCCGAATGCTCGCCGCGATATTCCAGCGCGGCGATCTGGAACGGTCCGCTGATCGCGCCGAAATCGGGCAGGACGATCTGCCAGCTTCGGATAAGCCCGTCGAAGAAGATCTGCCGGGTCAACGCATCCGAGGCCCCGTCCTTGAAAATGCCCGCGCCCTGCACGCTCGCGCGTTTGGCGCCGGCGCCCTCGAGCAGCTCCCGCCATCGCCCGGCGGATTCGCTATGCGTGATATCGACCGTCTCGGCATCAAGCGCGAGGCGGCGCGTGCGCAGGCCGGCAACGGTGACGAAATTGCCTGATCCGTCATCGACCTTGAGAAGAATATCCTTGCCGCGTTGAGCTGCCATGAGCATTCACCTTTAAAGGAGGGGGAGGCCCGATCAGGCCGGTTCGACAATCGCCTTGAGCCGGATGGATGCACGCCCGGCCGCGCGTTCGGGATCGTGGCGGATGCGCGTATCCCGCAGTTCCAGCAGCACAAGGACATGGCCCGGAAGCAGGGGAAGCGGTTCGCCCAGTGCTTTCTCCACCCCCGAGGCGAGATCGAGGATATCGAGCGTGGCGCGCTCGCGGGTGATCGCGACGAGTTCGAGTTCGATTTCGGTCTGCGGCGCGTTCACGCCACCGATATCGCGCAGCCGTGCATCGCCGAATGTCACGAAGGGCGCGCGCGCCTCGATCGGCAACGTTTCATGGACGGCATCGCCGATAAGGGCGCGCAGATCCGTATCCCCCCTGAGGCGGGCGGCAAGTGCTGTTTTGAGGCTCGCGAGCGGGTGCACCGGGATGGGCATGGGCGTCTCCGATCACAGCCTTACGCGGCGCCAGGGCTTGAGCAGGGCCCGGATCTGGGGCGGAAGTCCGGCCTCGGGCCCCGCGCTGTCGCCGCGCTCGTCGTACCAGAGCAGGATCAGCCGGCGGATCGCGAGGCGGATCGTCTCGGGGACATCCGCCGCCGCTTCGCCGAATCCAAGGCGCATGTCGATCTCGATCCCCGAAAGCGCCCTGCCCGGCATCGGTCGCTCCAGCGGAACGATCCGCGAGGGTTCGGGGTCGCGATAGACCTCGAAACTGGCCGCCGGAATGGGGGTGGAAGCCCCGCTGGCGGCGAATGTCCGCCCTCCGGTGACGCCGAGAACCCGGCCGACCTTCACCGTGACCGCGTTCTCGGACGGCCAGCGATCACCGATCAGGCGCCAGTTCTGGCCGATCAGGACCTGCCCGATCTCGGCCTCGACCATAAGCCGGGCCGCGACGATGAGCGCGCGGACCAGATCATCCTCTGCCGGCCCGTCCAGACGCAGCCATGTCTTGGCGTCGGCGAGCGTCACCGGCTCGATGGCCGGGCCGTCCACAAGCATGGGAATCATGAGGTCTTTCCATTCCTGGTTGGTGATCGCGGCTTGCGGCGAGACAGGCGCGATGCCATGGTCCCGCCGTGAAACACTTTGCTCTTGCCCTGACCGCAGCCTTCGCCCTCACGGGTGCTTGCGGCCCCTCTCTCGCGCTCGGCGGCCGCACCTCAGCGAGCGGTTCCGCTCTCGGCGCGCATCTCGTCATGGTGCTCTCGAAGAAGGGCAACCGGCACGGCGCCTGCACCGGCACCGTCATCGCGCCCGATATCGTGCTCACCGCCGCCCATTGCGTGGCCGGCGGAAAACAGGTCGCGATCGCCTATCCCGAGAATGGCTCGCACACGCTCCAGCGCATCGCCGGCGTGGCGATCAACCCCGGCTATTCGGCCAAAGCCGCCGTCTCGATCGATCTCGCGCTGGTGCGCCTTGAAGGCCCGTTGCCCAGCCGCTTCGTTCCCATGCGGATGGATCGCGGCGAGAACCCGCACGCGGTCGGGCTTGAACGTGTCGTCGCGGGTTTCGGCATGATGGCGGATGCCGACGAGGGCAGCGCCGGTACCTTGCGCAAGGCGCAGACCGAAATCCTGCCTCGTCTCTTCCCGCGCTACCTGCGCCTTGGGCGTGAAGGGAGCACGCTCTCCGATTTCGCCGTCTGCACCGGCGATTCGGGAGGGCCCGTTCTCGACGGCGATCTCGTGGTCGGCGTGATCTACGGGCGTGAGAAATACGGTAACGCCGAGACCTGCGGCACCGTCGCGCAGGCGGTCCGGCTTGCGCCGCAACGCGCCTGGCTCGACAAGATCATCGCCGGATGGTCCGGTCGGGCCCGATAAGCCCTTTCCGGCTTGCTCAGGTGCCGAAGCGCAAGAGCTTGATCGCCTCGAAATCCTGCACGCCGCCGCCGACACGTTTTGTCGTGTAGAACAGCACATGCGGTTTCGCCGAGAACGGATCGCGCAAGGTGCGGATGCCGATGCGGTCGACGATGAGATAGCCGCGCCGGAAATCGCCAAACGCCACGGAAAGCGAATTGGCGGCGATATCCGGCATATCCTCGGATTCGAGCACCGGATAGTTCATCAGCGTCGAGCGACCGCCCGCAACCACGGGAGGAGACCAAAGGTAATTGCCGGTCGTGTCCTTGAACTTGCGCACGACGCCCTGCGCCTTGCGGTTCATGAGGAAGCTCGCATTCTGACGATAGCCCGAGCGCAGCGCGTGGGCGAAGTCGATGAGGACATCGGAAGGGTTGGAAGCCGGAAACCCGGCAGAGACGCCGGTTGAGATCATGCCCAGATTGCCCCAGCTCCAGCTCGCATCCGCGACGGTCGGGTAGGTGAGCAGCCCTTTGGGGCGGTTGGTGCCATCTCCCGAGATGAAAGCAGCACTTTCCGCCTCGGAGAAGCTGTAGACGATCTCATCGCCGATCCAGGATTCAACATCCACCGCCGCATCGTCGAGCATGGCCTGTGTCGCCGCGGGCTGGGCGTAGACCTCCATCGTGGGGAAGCTGATTTCGGAATAATTGCTCGCGGTCACCGCGTTCGACGGAAGCGTCTGCGAGGACCAGCCGACATTCGCGCCGTTGGGGTAGACCGCCTTGCGCAACGAGGGGTTGGCCAGTGGACGGACCGAGGCGATCGCCCGCATCGGCGAAAGCGCAGCCATGCGACTCAGGACCGAGGCCTCGGCTTCGGTCGGCAGGAGATAGCCGCTGTCGGGCGCCAGCGCGCCGTTGAGCGCCTTGGCCTCGATCATGCGCATCGGATCGGCCTGCCCGGTCCGTATATAGGTGTTGAACGCCGCCTTGTGCTCGTGGGCGAAGGCGTCTTCCCCCATCGCGCCGCCGGCAAGGGCCGGACGCCGCGCCCGGCTTGCGAGAAGATCGAGTTCGCGGTTGATGCGTTCCACCTTCTCTTCGAGAAGCACATCCGCGCTCTGCTTGCGCTCGATTTCCGCGAGGCGGGCGTCATTGGCGGCCTTGAACGCCTCGAAGGTCGCGATCATCTTGGTTTCCGGCGCGTCATGCGCCAGGCTGGCATGGTCCATCAGGTGGTCCTTTCGGAAAAAGCCGCGCGAGGGCGGCGGAAGGCCGGAATTTATCCGGCGTGAAGGGGGGCGGCCTTGACGCTTCGGATGCGCGCCTGCGGCAGAAGCGGAAACGTCACGAGCGAAATCTCCCAAAGATCGATGCGTTCGAGCCGCCTCAGGCCGGTTTCCCGGTCGCGGCGCTCCGCCTCGCTGCGATACCCGATCGAGAGCCCGTCCAGCGCGCCCTTGCGCATGAGGCTGAGCGCCTCGCGCGCCCGCTTCTGGTCGAGATCCAGCCTGCCCTGCACGTGAAGGCCGAGCCGGTCCTCCTCGATCTTCGTCCAGATCCCGACGATCTCGTCCGGCTGGTGCTGCCAGAGCATGCGGATGCCGCCTGCCCCCTTGGCCGCGACACTCTCGCGAAAAGCACCGGGCATCACGATATCGCGACCGAGATCCATCACGCCGAAGAGGGAGGCATAGCCCTCGATGACGCCGCTCGCCGCGTCTGCAATAAGGGCGGCGTCCGCCTGCTTGCCCGCGAGGACAGGCTGGCGGACGCCGTTCCGGGCCGCGAGGGAGGGGGAACGGCCGGAAGGGATGAGCATGGGCATTGAACCTCTCGCAAAAACGGATCAGCCAGGGCGGTGCGGCGCATTGTCGAGCCGCGTGATGCGGGCCTTCGTCTCGGGCGCCGCGCCGCCTTGCGGTTCCTGCGCGGCTTCAAGCCGCTCGATAAGCCGGAAGAAGCGCCGGAATACGCTTTCGGCGCTGCGCGGTTGCATTGCCGGCCGCGAGGGCCGTCGCATGGAAAAACGGATGATATTCATGGTTCCTGTCCACGATGGCGGCTGTTGAAGCGCGCGAGTTCGCGCACGAAAGCATCGAAACGCCGGTTGGTGGCCGCGAGTTCGCGCAGGCTCTGGGAGAGAAGCCATGAAGCGCCCCCCGCCCATAGGAACAGCGCGAGATGCGCGAGGTCGCCGCGCGCGATGATGGTGTCGGTGATGGTGTTCATCCGGCGGTTTTTTCCGCCGGCCGCGCACGCCGCCCATATCCAACGGCTTCGCGTTTCTCGTCCTCGCCGAGGAAATCCGCCGCCGAGACCCGCCGCCAGAGCGCCTCGCGCTCACCGGCCAGCGCCTCGATCCGGTCGAGATCGGGCTCGAAGCGGATGCGCTCCTTGAAATAGGGCTGGAGCCAATGCGCCATCGCGCCTTGCGTGCGTTGCACCAGCGGCAGGATGGTGGTGCGCCAGAAGGCGCGGTTGGCCTCGGCGTAATTGGCATGGGTGTTGTCCCCCGGCAGGCCGAGCAGCAGCGGCGGGACACCGAAAGCCAGCGCGATCTCGCGCGCCGCGCCCGCCCGCGCCTCCATGAAATCCATGTCCTTGGGCGAGAGCGAGAGCGGCTTCCAATCGAGCCCCCCTTCGAGCAGGATCGGCCTTCCGGCATTCCCCGCGCCCTGGAAGGCGCTTTCCAGCTCTTCCTTCAGCCGGTCGAACTGCTCTTCGGAGAGATTGTCCTGCGCACCGTAAACCAGCGCGCCGGAAGGGCGTGCCGAATTGTCGAGCAGCGCCTTGTTCCAGCGGCTGGCCGCCTCGTGCATCTCGAGCGCCATCTGCGCCGCCGCGAGCGGCGCGAAGCCGTAATGATCGTCGAGCGGATCGAACAGGCGCAGGTGCAGCACCGGGCTCGGCGCCCCGGCCTCCAGCGCGAGCCGGGCGGCGCGCGCGCCGGCCTGGTATTCATAGGCGATCGGCCAGCCATCGGGCCCCTCGAGGATCCGCACCCTATCTGGCCGCAGCACGTGCAGCGCGACAGGCCGCTCCCGCGCTGTCACCACTTCGCAATAGGCGTTGCCCGACAGGAGCAGATGCCCGTAGAGCGCTTCCATCAGCTCCGGCCCGCTCTCGCGCGCATTGGGGCGCGCCAGCAATGCCTCGATCGCGTGATCGCGCCGCTCCTCCCCGTCGATCAGGATCGTCCAGCCGATCGTCGCAGCCGTCTCCGCGACAAGCCGGACACAGCGATAGGCGATCGCGTTATGATGATACCCGGAGCGGATCAGCCCCGTGCCGTGCCTCTGGGTGAAAAAGCCAGGGCCGGGCTGATGGAAGGCGACAAGCGGCGCCCGGCGCGCAGTCGCGGCTGCCTTGGTCTGCGTGCCGAACAGGCGCGCCAGAAATCCGGCCATTCGGCCCTCCTTCGGTTGATCGTTTTTCGATGAGCAACTCAGCTCAGCCGCCGCACCCGCGGCGCGCCGACCTCGCCGTCGAGCGCGAGATGGGTGATCGCCCAGACCAGCGCGTCGAGCCTGTCCGGCGAGCGGCCATCCGCGAGCCCATCCGGGCCGAAAGCCGCCATCTCGTCTTCCAGCGCGGGAAAGGCGCCGGCATGGCGTACCCGGCCTTGCGCGTAAAGCATCGCGACCGGCTCGGCGCGGATATGCTTGCCCCGCTTCGCCCGCACCTTGGTGACCGGGACGGAGGCATCGCGCGCGCCCAGCACGCTCGCAACCATTTCGCCGCCCTGATTGACCTCCGCGACCAGCGCATCGGCGTCATGGCGGTGATAGGCCTCGATGGCGCGCGCCGCCCAGCTTTCGGGCCGGGCGCTTTCGAGCGAGGCATCCTCCAGCACGTAGAGGAGACCGGCCTCGTCACGCCCCGCGACCACGATCCCGCAGCGCCCGCCGCGTTTTCCGCCCGCCGGCGGATCGATCGCGACAACAATGCGCGCAAGCCCCGGCAGATGCGTGATCCGTGCGGCTTCGATCGTTGCGCGACTGAAAAGCGCGTCGGCGCTCTCCTCGATGAAAAGACCGTCGAGTTCCTGCCGGCCTAGTCGCGTGCCGGCGTAACGGCTCACGATCTCGGCGAGGAAATTCGGCGCGAGATTGGCGGCATTCGCCCGTGTCGGCGCCCGGCTGAGCGCCGTGCGGGCATCGCCCGCGAGGCGCTTGAGCAAGGCGATGGGCCGCGGCGTCGTGGTGATCACCTGTCGCGGCCTCTCGCCGAGACGAAGCCCGAATTGCAGCATGTCGAACGCCTTGTCGGCATAGGCCCATTTGGCGAGCTCGTCGCACCAGGCAGCACCGAATTGCGGGCCGCGCAGCGATTCCGGGTCCTCCGCCGAAAATCCCTGCGCCACCGCGCCGTTCTTCCATTCAAGCCGCCGCCGCGACGCGCTCCAGCTCGGCCTTTCCCAGCGCGGATGCACCGCGAGCAGGCCGGAAACCCCGTCCACCATCACTTCGCGCAGATCCTGCATCGTCTCGCCGACGATCGCGATACGTCCGACCGGGCGCTGTGCGAAAGGCGGAACCCCCAGCGCAACCCCGCGTACCCATTCCGCGCCGGTACGGGTCTTGCCGGCACCGCGTCCGCCCAGCACCAGCCAGGTATGCCAGCCGCCGCCGCCCTGCGCGTATTCCGGCGGCAATTGGTCGTCGCGGGCGAAAAGCGGCCAATCCGAGAGGAGGCGTTCAAGATCCGTCGGCCCAAGACTGCGGATCAGGGTTTCCCCCTGCCCCGCCTGCGCGAAGCTGATCAAGACGTCGCGCAAGCTCCTCGCGGAAAGCGCTGAGGTCACGGGCTGCCCCGGAATATCCGCCATCCTCTTGCTCGCCTCCGGCGCTGTTGCCCTGCTTTCGTTTTCCACCGATCCCCGCCGCCCGCGCCTCGACATCGAGCGCCACAAGATCACGGAGGGTGCGGGCGATCACGGCGAGGATCTTCGCCTCGCGCTCCAGCCCGGCGGGCTCGCCCGCCATCGCCGCCATGCGGGCTTCGATGGTTTCGACCTGCTTCTCGGCCGTGCGCCAGAGCCGCTTCACGAGTTGGGCGCGCCCCGGCTGGGCCGGGCTTCGCTTTCTCGCGGATTGACTTGCCATCGGCAGCGCCTCCTTCGGAACAGGGCATGAAGATCGAACGGCATCGAGGCCGCGCACAGCGCGCAACTCGCGGCAAACAAAAAGGCCCGCCGGATGGCGAGCCTGATGTATTTCCACGAATTCCGAGCACCACGCATCGCGCTTTTTGCCGCGACATCGCAGAATATGAATCATATTGTTCTTAAGATGATTGCTCCATCGCGTTCATCGACAATTCTGGAGCGTGAGGAAAAGATACCTCCACACCGTCACGCCGTCAAGTCTGATTTTTTATCCCTGAATACTTCATCGTTAACGGGGATTACTCGAAGGCTTCCGCCGGGGCCAGGCACCGGGCCATTTGCGGATCCGCGCGACCAGTTCCGGCACCGAATAGGCATCTTCATGGCCGTGAATGCGTCCGGCGACGCTCACTCCGGCTTCGGCCACGCTTTCCTTCCGGCCGGAAACCAGCGGGTGCCAAGCGGGAAGGTCCTTGCCTTCCGCCAGCAGGCGATAAGCACAGCTCGGCGGCATCCAGCCGAGCGCGCCGACATTGCCTGCGTCGAGGCGCACGCAATCGGGCACTTCGCGGTCGCGGTTGGGGTAATCCTTGCAGCGGCAGGTATCGCCGTCGAACAGGCGGCAGGCGACATCGGTGAAGTAATAGGCGCCGCTCTCCTCATCCTCGAGCTTGATCAGGCAGCAGCGACCGCAGCCGTCACACAGGCTCTCCCATTCCGTGGGATCCATTTCGGCCAGGGTTTTCGTTTTCCAGAAAGGGTGCGCCGTGCTCATATCTTCCCTTCGTCTCCGGTCGCGGCGGCGTCAAGTCGGCGCTTCAACGGATCGTGATTTGGGTTTATAGGCGAAGCGTCGGGAATTCGCTTCCCGACGATGGAAATGTTCCTGATTCCTTATATAGATCGGCTGCATGGCAGAGTTTCGCCGCATCACCTTTGTCGAGCGTTTCACGCGTCGCCTGCGCGACGCGGATGCTTGGCTCGAGCACTCGCTGCGCGAGACCGGAGAGCGGCTCAAGGAAAGACTCTGGCGTATCCGTGACCTGTCGGACAGGCTGGAACCCTCCCCCGCCGGACGCATGGTCGTGGCGCTGGCCTGCGAGGCGCTGACCTATATCGCCATCGGCGGGGTGCTGATGGTCGCGCTCGCAAAACCCGCTTTCCGTGCGATTGACGAGGATAACTGGCTCAAGCAGCAGGATCTCGCCGTCACTTTCGTCGATCAGACCGGCGCGATCATCGGCAGGCGCGGCATCCTGCATTCGCAATCGATCGCCATTTCCGATCTGCCCGAACATCTGGTCAAAGCCGCGCTCGCGACAGAGGACCGCCGGTTCTACGAGCATTTCGGCATCGACCCTTCCGGCCTGATGCGGGCGATGATGGCCAATGCACGCGCCAACGGCGTGGTGCAGGGTGGCTCGACCATCACCCAGCAGCTTGCCAAGAACCTCTTTTTGAACAACGAGCGCTCGATCGAGCGCAAGGTCAAGGAAGCCTTCCTCGCGCTCTGGCTCGAGGCCCGCCTCTCCAAGGACGAGATCCTGCGCCTTTATCTCGACAGGGCCTATCTCGGGAACGGCGTCTTCGGCGTCCAATCCGCCGCCGATCACTATTTCGGCAAGGATGTGCGCGATCTGACCCTCGCCGAGTCGGCCATGATTGCGGGGCTTTTCAAGGCCCCCTCCAAATTCTCGCCCAATGTCAATCTTCCGGCGGCGCGTGCGCGCGCGGCGGATGTGCTCTCGAACATGGTCGAGGCCGGCTTTCTCACGCAGGGTCAGGTTTCCTCGGCGCTGCGTAATCCGGCGACACCCGTGGAGCGCGCAAACCAGAATATCGCCGATTATGCGCTCGATTACGGTTTCGAGGAGATCAAGCAGCTCGCGGCTTCTGGCAAGCTCGGCAATCACCGGGTGCTGACCGTGCGCGCGACCATCGATCACGGCCTGCAACGTCACGCGGAGCGCGCCTCGGACACGATCCTGCGCCAGCACGGCCCTTCCTACGGTGTCCACCAATCCGCGATCGTGGTGCTCGATCATACCGGCGGCCTGCGCGCGATGGTCGGCGGACGCGATTACGGCCAAAGCCAGTTCAACCGCGCGACCAATGCGATGCGCCAGCCCGGCTCGTCCTTCAAGCCCTACATTTACGCCGCCGCCCTGCTCGATGGCGTGATCAAGCCCGACAGCATCGTCGTCGACAAACCCACCTGCGTGAATATCGGCCGCCCCTGGTGCCCGCAGAATTACGGCCGCTCCTATGCCGGCTCCATGCCGGCCATCGTCGCGCTCGCCAAGTCGATCAACACGATCCCGATCCAGCTCAATGAAAAGGTCGGCAAGGGCAACCACAAGGCCGGCCGTGCCCGCGTACACGAGATCCTGCGCGCTTCGGGCTTCGCCAACGAGGTCCGCGACATTCCCGGCATGCCGCTGGGCGTCTCCGAAGTCACGGTGATCGACATGGCGACCGGCTTCAATGTTTTCGCCAATGGCGGCAAACAGACGAAACCCTATGTCGCGCGCGAGGTTCTCAACGCCGCCGGTGAGGTCATCTACAGCGCCGAGACGGACCTGTCGAAGCGCCCGCAGGCGCTGCCTTCCTATGTGGCACTGGACATGAACCGGATGCTGCGCAAGGTCGTGACGGACGGCACCGGCAAGCGCGCTGCTCTTCCGGGCGTGCCGACAGCCGGCAAGACCGGCACGACCGATGAATACCGCAACGCCTGGTTCGTGGGCTATTCGGGCAATTTCACCACGGCGGTCTGGTTCGGCAATGACGATTATTCCGGCACCCGGAACATGACCGGCGGCTCCCTGCCCGCCATGGCTTTCCAGCAGGTCATGGCCTTCGCGCATCTTGATGTGGAGACCCGCAACATTCTCGGGCTTGGCGAGGAGGACGCGCCGCAGAAGGACCCGAAACTCGCCGAAATCGCCGGCACGCCCGACAGCGCCAAACAGGGCCCACGCCTTTACCGGCTTTCCGCGCGCGGCAAATCCCTGCTGAGGGAAATCGAGGCCATTGGCGAAGATGGCGCGGGAGAAGGCCCCGTTTCACAGCTTCGCCCGGTCGACAGGCGCACCTGAGGCGGAATGCGGTTCTTCCTCTTCCTGATCGTGGTCGTGGCGGGAGCGCTGGCCGGCCTGGCCCTGACAGAGCGGGCGGTGCGCCCCGACAGCCTGTTTCTTGCCTCGCGCTTTCCGCCTTGGGAATTCAGCCCCCATATCGGCGCCGCCGATATCGATCCCTATACGCGCGGAAGGCTCTTTGCCTTGGGCGATCTTCCCTTGGCCTCGGGCGAGGGCTTCTCGCTGTTCGCCCGGCAGGATGAGAGCGGCGCCCCGCTCGAGCGGCGGTGCCGCTACACGCTCGCCTCCCCCTTTCCCGCTGCACGTTTCTGGACCCTCGCCATCACGGACCCATCCGGCAAGGCGTTGCCCAATCTGGCGGAACGCCATGACTTCACCTCGGCGGAGATCCTGCGCGATGCGGAAGGGCCCTTTGTCGTCACAATCGCGCCGGAGCCTGCATCAGGCAATTGGCTCCCGACAGGGGGAAGGGAAGGCAGCTTCGTCATCGCACTGCGCTTTTACGAAACACCGCTCGCGGCAACCGCGACCCGGCTGGACCGGCGTTTCCTGCCGCGTCTGAGCAAACAGGAATGCCTCCCGTGAGAGCCGCCCTGCTTTTGCTCGCTTTCGTGCTCTCCGCGGGGATCGCCCATGTCGCGAGCCTCTTTGCCCTGCCGCGCTTCTCCACCGAGGATGCCTTTTCGCGTCTGGAGAAGGATGCGCCTATCAACGCGCTCGCCCCGCTCGATGATCGGGCCGCGCAGGCCATCCCGTTCTTCGACAGGGCCACGGCAATTGCAATCTGCCGATATGCGCTGGACGAGGGCCCCGTGCGCCTGCGCGTGAAATTGTCGGAAACCTATCTCTCGATCGCCTTCGCCGAGCGGCATCGCGGTATTTTCAACTCTGTGTCGGATCGCGCCGCGACAGGGGGCAGCCTCGATATCGTCATCGCGACCCAAAAACAGCTCGAGCGTATCCTCGCGCTAGATGAGGAAGATCAGGTCATCGAGGAAATCCGCATCGCCGCGCCCGGATCGCGGGGGCTCGCCATTCTCAAGGTGCTGGTCGATCGCCCCAGCTCACGCGAACGCGCCGAGACCGTGTTGCGGGAGGCGCGCTGCGAGAGTGAACGCCTCCCCGATTAGAGCATTTTCCGCTCCAGGCCGCCTCAGCCCTTGCGCACCAGCGGGCGCGCCCTGAGCACCGGCGGCGCGGCCACCTCGCGGATACAATGTTCGGGAATGCGCGTATCCTTCGTGAAGGCACCGATATCCTGCTCATAGGCCATGAGCGTGCGCTCGGCCGGAATCGCCTCGCGCTCCGGCCCCTCGACCAGCAGATGCTCGAGCGAATAACGATATTGTGCCGCGCGATCGAAGAAGGCCCAGTTCACGCGCGCGACGATCATCGCATTCTCGCAGACGCGCGCCAGCGCCTGCTGACGCTGCTCGGCGGTGAGATGAGCGACATGCTCCAGCGAGCGCACCCGCACGTGATCCGCCTGCGCGACCTGCGACGCCACGAGCTTGAAATACGGAATGAGCGCGTGATCCGCCGAGATGCTGTCGCGCACGCGGTTGTAACGTGACGTGAGAGAGCGGAAATCACCCTCCGGGTTCATTACGCGCCGCAAAATCGGCGAGTCGCCGCCGAACGTGCCCAATTGCGGACCCCCCATGATCGTCCGGTGATAGAGCGTCACGTCGGATTGGCGGGGCGGCAAATGCCGGTAGAACCCGAGATGATCCTGGTGCCAGGCTCCGCGCGGCGCGTCCACTTCCGGCATCAGGAAGTTCCAGGCCCGGTTGCGCAGCTCCTTCTCGTCCTCGGTCAGCGCATAGGTCGAGACCGGCTCGCCACGAACCGCGGCGCCGATGCTGCCGGTGAAGGGATAGAGCACATTCTCGGAAAAGCCCTGATGGGGGCGCCCGAAATCGCCGGTCGATTGGATGCATCCCGCCAATGAAAGGCCGGAAGCGAGGATCAGAAAGGCAGGGGCGATACGCAGCCGCAATTTACGCGAAGTCCAAGCGGCATGGCATGCCATCGCCGTCCTCCTGACGCCGGTATGAAACAATGAGGGGTCAGGCGCGCTTGCGGCCACCGCGCCGCGCATGCGGCTTCGGCGGGGTATGATCCAGCCCCTCATGGCGCTCATAACGAACACCGAGAAAGAGCAGGATCGTCGCGCTGCCTTGTTCACCGTTTCCCGATTGGGAAACCGGCGTTTCCGGTCTGGCCCCTTGACGAGGCCTGAAGCGAATAATGTCGCCCATGGCCATTCTCCTCGGATGCCGCCCGGCCCATGACGAAAAGGGTCGAATCGGACATCTTTCGCGAAGTTGGGCCGAATACCTTAAGAGATCGCTAACATCCGTCCCGAAACGGGGCCAATGGTCAACCACAGGTTGACACACAAGGGTGAACCCGGTCAACACAAGGTAGCAAGCGTTATTCCACTACATCCAGGAAATGTCGGCCTTCGCGGTCCTCAACCTCGACAATCCAGCAATCGGGGTCGAAATCCATCTCGCGCGCGAGGCGTTTCTCCACCTCTTCCCGCGTGAGATTGTCACTCTTGTGAAGCCGGGTGAAAACGCGATCCGCAGGTTTCCCCTCGTATTCGCTCTGGGGTGCGGGCCCATAGAGAACCATCGTGCCATCCAGCCGATCGATCAGCACGAAAATTGCGCCCGCTTCCGCCCCGCCCCGCCGCCGGAGCCCGGCGAAAGCCCCTTCGATGCCGCAGCGACGCAGATAAGCCGAAACGAAGAAATCGCTGGTCAGCCGCATCGTCGCGCGATCATTGCGAAATCGGGACGCCGCTCGCCGAAGCCAACATCTTGAGGACCGGGCCTTTCGGCTCGCCGCGCGGCGGAAGCTTTCTATCGGACTCGAAACGCGCAAGCGCGGTCTTCGTGGAAGGCCCCATCTGGCCATCCTCGGTCAGCGGACCATAGCCGGCCTTGTTCAGCGCTCGCTGGATATCGGCGATCATGCGCGTGGTCTTGTCGTCGCCATTCGCCTTTTTGACGAGATCGAGGAGTTCGTCCTTCATCGTCACCTTGCTCGCGATCACCTCGCGCAGCAGGTTTTCACTCGGCTTGCCGTCAACCGGCAGGCGCTGGGCGAACTGGAAGTCGCGGATCGCCTGCGTCGTCGTCGGGCCAGGGCGACCATTCGGCTCACCCTTGAAATGGCCGCGCTTGGCGAGTTCGCTCTGGATTTCCATCAGAAGCGTATCGCTAGGCTCGCTCGGAGCCTTCGGCTTTTCCGCCACGGGCTTTGCCACAGCAACCGGAACCGGCTGGGCCGGCGCCGCAGGGCGCGCCGCCTCGACCCGCACAGGCGGAAGCGGCACCGGCTCGGGTGCCTTGGCGACCGCACGGAACATCGGTGCCGGATGCTTTTCTGATTGTAGCGCGACCGCGTTCACAACGATCGCGCCGGCGGCAGCCAGGGCCGCAGCGCCGGCTAGATGCCAGCGTGTCAGCCTAAAACCTTCCGCACGCATCGCCGCGACGCGCCCTGTAAACTGTCCCGTCCGAGCCATCAAATCCCCCCGATCGTCAAGAAGCGAGACGGATCGCGCCGTCCCTGCTGTCATTCCCGTCCACCACGCCAACGCGCGGCTCAGATGCGGTATAGGCCGCGACAAGACGCACATGCCGTTCTCCGGCATTTTCGGAGCCGAACAGGCAGGTTCCACCCTGCCCGATGCGCGCCTCAAGCGCCTGCTGCATCGCATCCAGCGCCGCAGGCGCATCTCCCCCTCCGCGCCGGCAACTGAGGATCATATCCTCGCCGGAACGCCGCCATGCCAGGGTGCAGCTCTCCGCGCCACGCCCGAAGCGCAGCAACGCACCGACCGCAAGACATGCCTGCATGAGCGGAAAGCGCCCCTCTTCCCCCGTCCCCGCCTCGGCAATCCCGATTTCGCCGCGCTCGCACGCCTCGCGCAGGTTCAACATGCGCAAGGCGTCCTGAACCAGCCGACGCGGCTCGCAGCGCACTGATTCGCCCGGACCACCCTCGAGCAGCCGCAACCAACCCGCGAGCAGGATCGCGTTGCGATGGGCCTCGCCCACCGCCTTTGCAGCTTCCGCTGCAAATTCGCGATAAGTCGCGATGTCGCGTGGCGCGAGCCTCGGATCCGCGATCATTTCGAGAAAGCCCAGCCCGGCATTGAACGGGGCCGTGCAATCGTGAAGCAGCCCGGCAAGCGCGGCATCACTGCGGCCGCCTCCCCGCGGCTCCAGCGCGCCCGCATGCGTCGACATGCGGATCATGACAATCACCTTGCCGAAAAGCCCTTCCGCCGGCCGGATATCGCAAAGCGCATCATCAAAGCGCGGCGGATAGGGGTAGCCTGCGCCGCTCTGCTCGCGACGGATGCGGACAGGCAGACCAGATACCGCGCGTTGCTCATAGAGTGCATCGGAAATCGCGCGGAGCACCGCCACACGATCCGCGATCAGGATGGCATCGACCAGCGTTTCCTCTGCACGCAGCCTGATCAGGCGCTGCGGCATGAGATCCGCCATCACATCCGGTCGACCGGCGACATCCACGACAAAGACGCCCCGCGTATCATCCTGCTGCGTGGAAGCAGCGAGAAGCGCGCGCAATTGCCGGTTCTCCCGCTCAATCAACGACGAATCCGTCATGCGCGCCGGCGAGCGCGCGGCGCCAAGGGCAAGGCTTGCCAGCGGCGCCCATGCCGCCAGTGCGAAAAGGACCACGCCAAGACGCCCCTCGGAGAGAAGCAGCCCCCCAGCCACAAGCGCCGCGCTCGAAACCATGATTGCAGGCGCAAAGCGTGCCCCGCCGCGGCGCAGGATCAACATCTCTCCGAGCGCGAAACCCGCTAGAATGACACCGCACGCCCATGGCATGCGCGAGAGGAGAAGGAAAGGAATCGCAAGAGCGCTGAACAAGGCCGAGGCGCCGGCCAGCCGCGCGCGCGTAAACAGGAACCCGGCGACATTGGCCGCGAGCAAGCCTGCCAGCGCCGGCAATTCGGAGAAGGTCGCGGCGCTTCCACGCGCCGGCAGCAATACGAGCAGCGTGCCCAGCGCGATCGCGCAGGCCAGTATTCCGACCTGCCGCGCGACATGCTCGTGCCGTACCGCCTCGCCAGGCATGACTCCACCGGCTTCCGAACCCGGTGCGGCACCTTCTCGCCGGCTCCAGTTGATACGCATGAAGACCCGGTTTCCCGTTGTTTAACTCCAACCCCGCCCCGACCATGGACCGGGCGTCTTAAGCGGAGGCTAAGGCAAAGCCTCAACCAGCACTTCCGCCCTGCCCGCAGGCTGGTTTTCAAGCCTATGGTGAACAAGCGGTGTGTGATCCTGTTTGTCCTTGTCCCGCCTCGCGACGAAGGCCGGGCGACGCCATCCGCCGCTGGTGCAGGCGACGAAATGTCGCGCATTTTACATAAAAGCCCAACGTGATTTTCGTGCCTCCCTGCGAGGCTGGGACAGGGCCGGGAGAACAACCATGCTTACCCGAATCGCAGTCGCCGCTTTCACGGTCTACCTCGTCCATTCAGGCGGAACACCGCCGGTGGCGTCGAGCGATATCGCCAGCGCCTCGGCACAGGGCCTGCGCGAAACCTCGCGTCAGGCGGCAAATCTGTGCATGGAAAACCCGAAGCTGTGCCAGGGCATGGCGGAAAAGGCGCTCGCCCTCATGGCCGAGGGCTCCAAGGACAGCACCGCGCTGCCCGCGGTCGATCTTCCCTTGCCGCCACGCCGCCCCTTGCCAAAAAGGTCTTGACGCGATCCTCGCGCGCGCCCACTTCCGAGCCTGCGTCACAGACGCTCGGAGAATTCATGCCAAGCCTGCAATCCATTCGCGACGACCTCGCTTTTCTCGATGATTGGGATGAGCGCTATCGCTATCTGATCGATCTCGGCAAACAGATGCCTCCCCTCCCCGCCGAAAAGTTGGTGGAGGCCAATCGCGTTCAGGGTTGCGCCAGCCAGGTCTGGCTTGTGCTCAGCCGCGACGAGCAGGGGCGCGTCCATCTGCTCGGCGACAGCGATGCCCTCATCGTCAAAGGGCTGGTAGCGCTCGTCATTGCGATCTTCGATGGCGCGACCCCGACCGAAATCGCCGCCCTCGACGCCCATGCGCTCTTTGCGGAAATCGGTTTGCGCGATCACCTGACCTCGCAACGCGCGAACGGCCTTGCCTCGATGGTCGCCCGGATCAAGGCCGAGGCCGCCGCCCTGGCGCCGTAAGCCGGGGCGACTGCCCTTTGCCTTGCTGGAGCGGGCGATCTGCCTCGATCAGATCGCCCGCTCTATCTTTTGTTTTAGCGCATTTTCTTTCGATCCACCGGCATCCGCAGAAGCGGAAAATGCTCTAAGCGCCGAAACGCCGCGTCGCGGCCTCCTCATCGTGCCATTGCCGCATCGGCGATCGCTCCGGGCCGGTCGCCGCATTGCGGAGCCCGTAATGCCGCGCCAAGGCCCTCAGGGCATAGGCAAGGATCACCTTGCCCGATCGAAGCGGGATCGCGTAATCCCGCTCGATGCTTTCCAGCCCTTTGGAAAAGGCGCAGATATCCCACAGGATTCCTGCGAAATCCGGTCCGACGCTGCGCATGGCCCGATCAACCCGTGCTTTCGCCGCCATCGCGCCTTCTGAGAGCGTGAGCCCGTCATGCCGGCACGAATTGTCGACCGCGAGCCGCGACCAGTTCACGCCCATCTGTGGCGCGGAGCCTGCCAGATAGCAATCTCGCCGCAGGCGCATGCCCGCCTCGATCTCCGCCGCCCCGATCAGGGCCGGCAATATGCCGGCCCGCCGGAGCATCTCGAGCGGGTCCTCACGCAGATTGATGCGGGTTGGCGCGGCCTCGGATGTTGGTTCGGGCTGCGCTTGCGCGAGCAATCTGTGCTGGCTCGCGAAGGGATCCTCCTCCGCGTTCTCCCGCCGCAGGCGCGCCAGCCCTTCCGGCGTGATGCTGAAGCGCGTCTTTCCTTGCTGCGAGACGCATTTGACCACCCCCGATTCCAGCAAGCCCGCCAGAACCCCCGAGGGCATGCCGCAAGCCGTCGCGATCGCCTTCCGCGCCCCGTAGAAGATCAACTCGTCTCCCTTCTTTTCCACGCTCGAACCTGGCTGCGCCAGCCGCCTCAGCAGGCGCTGGCCCATGCGTCGATATTCGGCTTCGATCTCGCTCGGCGCCTTCATGCCTCCTCCTCCGGAATGAAGGTTTCGAGCCAGACGCGCAGGGCGGGCTCGAACAGGTTGAAGGCACGATCGATATCCGCGTCATCCCGCCAATCTTCAATCCGCGCGCAGGCATGGCGGGCGGTCGTCCTGTCCCGCCCGACCATGCGGCCGGCACGGGTGAGATTGGCGGCAAAGAAAACATGCGCGAAATAGATGGCGGTCTGGCGTGCAGCCGCGACCGGCGCCACGCAGCGCGTGGGGCGACGCAGGTGCTGGTGGGGAACCGCCTGCCAGGCCGCGGCACAGGCTTCGCTCAAACGCTCGGTCAAGGCGCAGCGCGCCGCTTCGCCAAGGGTGACCATTCCCCTGAGCCGGGTTTTTCGCCGCCTGCGCGGGGTTGCTTTCTCAAGATTTGATAGGGTAATTTTTTCTTGATTCTTCATCATCCTCTCCAAGAAACCCACCCTCTTTGACAAGGCTATTTCTTGGTTGACGATGACTTCAATAGAAACTCAGAAAACCACAGAAAAACAAAAATATTTATCCCCGCTCTACATCCAAAATCATCATTTCTTCGCTAGGGAGCATGAACGATCGACTGATCTGGAGCGCTATCCTTGCATCTTTTGAGCACCCCTTGGAATCTACAAAGGGCTCCTTAATGTTATGATTTTCGCTTTGGCACGCTGCCCACGTTCTTATGGTTCCATTTGGGTGCTGGATATTTTCCACTGGCTGGGGCGTCTTGTTTTACATTTTGGTGCTGGAGCCTGGGTTATTTATTCTTTTATTGTTGGTTTTGCGTTTTTCGGAGACAAGCGCGCGCTCTGTTGGCGGTCTCTGATGGGTGCCTTGGCGGCTGAGACGCGCCACGTCTGGGACAAGCGCGAGCCCGCTGGCTTTGGGCGAGCGGGCTTTTTTGCATAAGCTCTTGAATTATCTTTTGTAATTTGGTTGCGGGGGCCAGATTTGAACTGACGACCTTCAGGTTATGAGCCTGACGAGCTACCGGGCTGCTCCACCCCGCGTCACCAACATGGCGGCTATTATGAGCCGTT